>Ga0209066_10000017_pt1 | contig 227003 bp, 187 predicted proteins | sample All_14_2_FD_187198 | JGI IMG/M metagenome (GOLD analysis project Ga0209066, IMG submission 187198) | Freshwater microbial communities in response to fracking from Pennsylvania, USA - Allegheny Zone_MetaG_DW_15 (SPAdes) (version 2) ...
AGAAGAAGGGGCGCAGTTGTGGCGGGATCTGCTCCACGTCCGGGGTCTTGATGGGCGTGGAGGAGTAGATGGTGACCACGCTGGGGAGGATTTTGTCCACCACGCTGGCGTAGCTCATCTGGAGCTGTCCGTTGTTGGGCAGGGGGCTGTTGTCCATGAGGATTTTTCCCGCGAACTGGGAAGGAGGGGGCCCCTTGGTGTCTGAAGGCGGGAGCAGGGGCGGCGGGGTGACAGGCTGCGGATTCGCGGCCGGCTGCACCGCGGGCTGCTGAGCCTGGAGGCCGGGCAGGCCTGCCGCCAGCATGCCGGCGCAGGTGAACGCGATGCAGAAGCGAGGGTGGGTCTTCATGGAGTGTTTTTAGGGTTGGGATTTTTCAGCGGTTCTTTGAGGAGCGCATCATTCTCAGACGTAGTGACGGAGGGAATGTTGAACATATTTGCACGAAAGAAAGGGACTCTTTCTCCTGCAAACCCCCGATACGTAGAACCGGCGGGGCGTGGTTCAGGGGCTGTCTGGTACTACGGCGCTCGCGCCTGGATGAGCGGCTCTATTCCTGCAGCGGCATCGCAACAGCAGGGATTTGCAAGGCGACTGCGAGGATCACTCCGGGCCGCAGACCGGTCGTGTTTGGCGCGCTGGGGCTTGCTCTTGTGCCACAGCGCGCTCTGCCAAACTGCCCGAGCGCTAGGGCGTTCGCAGGCCGGCGTGCTTGCCGCACGCTGATGGACGGGCGGGCTGTCGCCACGCCCATCCTACGAGTGCTTACTTGCGCGCTTCGGCCAGGGCCTTGTCCATCACTTCCTTGAGGGTGACTTCGGCGCCGCCGCGCCGTTTGCTCTCGTCGGCGGCTTCCATGAAGGCGTAGATTTCCAGCGTTTCGTCCGGTTCCACGGGAGCCACGCCGGTGCGGAAGAAATGCACGACGGAGTAAAGCAGGGGATCGTAGCCGTCGTAGGTGCCGATGTCGGCCTCGCCTTTTTCACCCACGGCCTTGCCGCCGTAGCCTTTGGACTCGGTGAAGGTGCCGGTGCGGCCGCCCTCCCAGGTGCCGGTGACGGTGATGCGGCTGACGGTTTCCTTGGTCTCCTTTTTGGTGACTTTGTCCACGGTGGTGACTTCCTCCATGACGGTGCCGCGCTTCACGCTTTTGCAGCCGGTGCCCATGACGGTGAAGAGGGACTCCACGCCGTGGATGCCGTACCAAAAGAGATCGGGATGGTGGGGCTCCAGGCTGGCGGGGCTCCTGGTGCTGGCCTGCTTCACCTTGCCGATGCTGCCGCCGCGCACGGCCTGCGTGCCTTTGCCAAAGCGCAGGGAGGAGGAGGAGAACACGGGGATGCTGGCCTTTTTGGAGGCGTCGAAAATCTTGATGGCATCGACGAGGGTGCCCGCGATGGGTTTATCGATGAAGACGGGCTTGTGAGCCTCGATGCAGGGCAGCACCTGCTCCAGGTGCACGCGACCGTCGTTCGACTCCAGGAAGACGACGTCCACCTTGTCGAGCAGTTCATGGATGCTGGGGACGATCTCCACGCCCATGGCTTTCACTTTTTCCGTGTATTCCGGCACGCGCTCCGTGCTGGAGGGGATGTCCTTGGAGCCCTGCGCATACGCGGCCACCAGGCGCACGCCCATGACCTCCGGCTTCTGCGGCGTGGTGTTCAGCGTCTTGGTGAAGGCCAGCACATGGGAGGTGTCCAGCCCGATGATGCCGGCGCGGATGTTCTGGGCGCTGGCATGGAGAGAAAGCAGCGCGGAAGCGCCGACGACGAAGAGCAGGGAGCGAATCATGGCCAAGGACTACGCAGCACGGGCTGCGGCCTTTCGGCAGGCTTTGGCCACGAAACCGGCTGCGTAGGGGAAACTGCCGCAGCGCAGCACAAAAGGACTGAAACAGGTGCGAAAAAGCGGTGGGGGAATATGAGGCGGCGGGTCGTAGAGGTTGGCCGCAAAGAGGCGCAAAAAAGCGCAAAAGGAGAGGGCGCTGTGGTTGTGGGGACGGAGAGATCTGTCTGGTTCGGTCTGAACGAATCCATCCATTTGGAGACTCGACTCTGCGGAAGAGGCAGCTTCATGGTCTCATTTTTTTGTTCCTTTTTGCGCCTCTTTGCGGCCAATGATTCAGGTGTTCAGTCAGGACTTGTTCGCACCAGTGAAGCAAGCAGCTCAGAACATCTTGCGTGCCTCACCGATGCGTTTGCGCCAGTAGTAGGGGCGGCGTTTGGCATGGGCCACGGCGAGAACCACGACCCGCTCCCTCCAGACCATGTAAGCGATGTAGTGTGCGCCAAAGCGCGGGGTCAGATTCGCGCGGCGGATCGGGGGACGGCGGAGATTGTAGAGCAGCGGGTTGTCGAGGATGAGGCTCAAATGCTGGTTAAAGGCCGCATCAAAAGCGGCGGCGAGAGGTTGCCCCTGATCCTGCTCATCCAAGGCGGCGTAGTGCCGGAGGGTGTCAAAGAACTCGGCCTGAGCAGCGGGATGAATGTCGAAGTCGACTCTCATGCAATGCGCTTGATGCCGAGTTCGGCAAACAACGCATCAGTGCCACGCTGCAGCTCTGCACCTGAGACGAGCGCGACGCGTCCTTCTTCAACGTCCTTCACACGCTCGCCAATTTCGGCATCCCATGCGGCTTCAACAGTACTGGAATCTTCTTCGACCAGCGGCATGGCGTATTCACTTTGAAGATCACGCAGCAGGTGATCCACCTCGCTGGGGGCGAGGCTGCGGATCTCCTGTTTGATGTGTTCAATGGTCACCGGCATGGCTGGATTATATCAAACGGTACGCGGATTGTCGAGGGGGCGGAGGTAGGAGTTTACGGTTGTTGGCCGTGGGTGGGTGAGAAAGGTAGAGTTCACTCGTTTCCGGGAGTGTGGCCGGCTCACTGAGCCTCCGGCAAACAACCGTCAACCATCGTCAACAACTGTAAACCACTGTCAACTTCTGCTCTGCCTCTACTTCGTCCCCACGCAATACACCGCCTTGTTGCTGCGCAGAATCAGCAAGTCGCCGCTGACGGCGGGGGTGCCGTTGAAGTGGGTGGTGTCGCTGGCGAATTCGTTGGTGGCGAGGAGCTGGTACTGCGGCCTAGCGGCGAGGACGAAGGCGCCGTTGCGGCGGGAGAGGCAGATGAGCTTGTCGCCGATGAGCACGGGGGAGGCGTAGAAGGGCTTGCCGCCGCCGCGTGAGCCCATGGTGGTGCGTTCGCGATACACATCCTTGCCGGTTTTGGCATCGATGCAGAGGGCGAATCCCTGATCATTGATGACGTAGAGGTGGCCGTCTTTGAGGATGGGGGTTGGAACGTAGGTGCTGGAGCTGCTGTCCCAAAGGATCGCACCGGTGCCGAGATCGCCTTTGCCGCCCAGCTTGACGGCGGTGCTGCGCGTGGCGGGAAAGCCGCCGAAGACATAGACGGTGCTGCCGCCGGGGACGAGGCAGGGGGAGACATTGCCGGTGAGGCCGTGCGTGGCGTACCAGCGCAGTTTGCCGGTCTCTGGATTCATGCCCCACAGCTCCTGCGGCACGGCGAGCACGAGATCGTCCACGCCATCGCGTTTGAGGATGTTGGGCGTGCCGTAGGCCATGCCGAAGTCGCCCTCGGCCTTCCACACGATTTTGCCGGTGGTTTTATCGAGACCGAAGATCGTCTGGCTCTCGTCGTTGGCGTTTACGATGAGCAGATTTCCATGCACGATGGGGCTGGCGGCGGAACCCCAGCGCCGCTGGCCGGAACTGGTGCCGCAGGAGGTCTGCCAGAGCTGCCTGCCCTGCAGGTCAAAGGCCAGCGCGCCGCTTTTGCCGAAGAACACGTACACGCGCTCGCCATCCGTGACGGGCGTGTGGGTGGCATAGCCGTGCTCGGTGATGAAGCCGGTGAAAGGATCTTCCGCTGCCGCGCTGGGCACCTGGGCATCCCACAGCACTTTGCCATCCGCACGGCTGAGGCAGAGGAGATGCCGTACGAGCTTGCGCATGTTGTCCGCGCCGGGCTTGTCGCCGTAGCCGGTCCAGCAGGTGATGAAGACCTTGTCTCCGGAGACGATGGGGCTGGAGGCGCCGGGGCCGGGCATGTCCGCCTTCCAGAGCAGGTTTTCCGTGTCGCTCCACTTCAGCGGCACCTTGGATTCCGCGACGATGGCCGCCCCCGTGGGCCCAAGGAAACGCGGCCAGTCATTGCCAGCAGCCACGAGAAGCGTGGGCGTGACGAGTGCGAACGTAAGGGCGAAGGCGAAGGCGCGGGAGAGCAATTTCATGCGGGCAAGGATAACCCGAAGGGCGACGCAAAGTTACACCGGGAATTGCAGGATTCCGCCTCCGAACCGGGCCGTGCTACTCCTTCGTCACCGCCTCGTCCACATTCAGCAGCATGAGGCAGAGGCTCGTCCATGCGGCGTGCTCGGTGGCATCAATGGCTTCATCCCGCCTGGACTCCCCCACTGCGAGCAGCTTGAGCGCTGCGGCGCGATCCGATTGCTGCGCCTTCAACTTGCCCAGCTGCACTTTCAGCAGAGCGGCCTCCGCCTTGGCTGGCTCACGGCAGGTGACGAGCCGAAAAGCCAGCGCAAGCGCCGCGTCTTCATTTCCACGATTTGCCAACAAGACGCGCTGAGCAAGTGCTCGGGCAGCTTCCACATAGGTCACATCATTCAGCGTCACCAGTGCCTGCAGTGGGGTATTGGTGCGGGTGGCCTTGATAACGCAGGTCTGGCGCGCGGAGTTGTCGAACAGCATGGTGGGGCCCACGATGCGCCGCCAGAAGATGTACAAGGTGCGGCGGTAGAGCGCATCGCCATGATCCTGGACGTAGCTCTTTTTGCCAAAGGTGGCCTCCTCCCAGATGCCCTCGGGCTGGTAGGGCTTGACCGCCGGGCCTCCGAGCTTGTCCTGCAGCAGGCCGGAGACAAACAGAGCCTGGTCCCGCAGCATCCACGAGGGCATGCGAAAGCGCGGCCCACGCGCGAGATAGCGGTTCTCAGGATCAAGCTGCGCGTCTTTGATTTTTGACGACTGCTGATACGTCTCGCTCGTCAAGATCAAACGCAGCAGCGCCTTCACATCCCAGCCGCTGTCGATGAACTCGGAGGCCAGCCAGTCGAGCAGCTCGCGCTGGGGTGGCTCCTCGCCCTGCAGGCCGAAATCCTCCGCCGTCTTTACGAGGCCCACACCAAAGAAGGCCTGCCAGAAGCGGTTCACCGTCACACGGGCGGTGAGCGGGTTGTCACGGCTCACGATCCATTCGGCAAGGCCCAGGCGGTTGCGCGGTGCGCCGGGCTTCATCGCAGGCAGGCTGGCGGGCACGTTGAAGCTGACCTTGGTCGTGCTGGGCTTGTCATACGCGCCCTTTTCCAGCACAAAGGTCTCACGCAGCTTGGGCGTGGTGTCCATGACCATCACCTTGGTCACGGCGCTGGTGGCTGAAACACGCGCACGCACGGCGGCAAGGAGCTTTTGCAGCAGCTTCGCGTAGGCGGCGTCCTTGTCTTTGAAGTAATTCACCGCCTCCAGCAGCGGGTCCACGCCCCGGTTCTTCGGCTCCGTCTTGGCGATGTAGCTCGGCAGGTTTCCCGGCAGCTTGATGGCATCGGATTCCGTCAGCGGTTTGCCTGCGGGGCGCGGCCATTTCGTCAGTTCAAATGCCTCCACTTCAGTTGCGACTTGCTTCACCTTTTCCGTGGTCGTCTTCACGCGTTCGAGTTCGGCAGGCGTGGACATGTCCATCGCCGGAGTCGCCTGCCCGCTGCGTCCGATGCCGTCCTCGCTCGTCTGGTTGAAGACATCGTAGAGGCCGTAGTAGTCCACCATCGTCAGCGGATCGAATTTGTGATCGTGGCACTTCGAGCAGCCCATTGTCAGCCCCAGCCAAACGGTGCTGGTCGTCTCCACGCGGTCCATCACGTTTTCCACGCGCGTCTCTTCGGCGATGCGGCCTCCCTCGCCGTTGATCATGTGGTTGCGGTTGAAGCCCGTGGCCAGCTTTTGCTCCGGCGTGGCATCCGGCAGCAGATCGCCCGCGAGCTGCCAGATCGTGAACTTGTCATAGGGCATGTTTTCATTGAGGGCCTTCACCACCCAGTCACGCCACGGCCACATGGTGCGCTCGGGATCGCCCTGGTAGCCATTGGTGTCCGCGTAACGCGCGGCGTCCAGCCAGTCCCAGGCCCAGCGCTCGCCAAAGCGCGGTGAATTCAGCAGGCGCGCCACGGCTTTGTCATACGGCTCTTTCAGTTCGTCCAGTGTCGGCGGCAGCCCGGTGAGATCCAGCGAGACACGACGCAGCAGAGCCGCCGCATCGGCCTTGGGGGAGGGCTTCATCCCCTTCTCTGCCAGCTTTGCCCTTACGAAAGCATCGATGGGATGCTTGGCGCCCACGTCCGGCAGCTTGGGTCGTTCAATTCGCTTGAAGGCCCAGTGCGTGCCCCACTTTGCGCCTTCGTCGATCCACTGCTTGAGCAGTTGCTTCTGTGCATCCGTCAGCGTGCGGTTGCTCTTGGGCGTGGGCATCACCTCATCCGGGTCAGTGCTGAAGATGCGCTCGATCAATGAGCTCTCATGGCTTTTCCCCGGCAGGATGGCCGCCACGCCGTCCTTCACCGCCTTGGCCTCCTTTTCCACATCCAGCCTCAGGTCGCCTTTGCGCTTATTCGCATCCGGGCCGTGGCAGAAGTAGCATTTGTCCGAAAGGATCGGCTGGATGTCGCGCGAAAAATCGATCGCCACCGCGGGCAGGGCGGCGCTGGCAAGGAGGGAAACGCAAAAGACACGCATGGTGGGACGAAATGAGCATACGATGTCCGCAGCTTCAGTATTGCCAAACACGCATGGCAGATCCTAGCATGCGGAAATGCACATCCCCACCCTCATTGAGCACAAGCGCGACGGCGGCGTGCTCACGCGCGAGGAGATCCACTTCGTCATCTCCGCCTTCACGCGCGGGGACATGCCGGAGTACCAGATGAGCGCGCTGGCGATGGCGATCTTTTTCCGGGACATGACGCCAGAGGAAACCGCCGCGCTAACCGAGGCCATGCTGCACAGCGGCAGCATGCTGCTGTGGAACGACCACGACCCCCTGCGCGTGGACAAGCACAGCACCGGCGGCATCGGCGACAAAACCTCGCTCATTCTCGCGCCGCTGCTGGCCTGCGACAACGTGTGGGTGCCCATGATCTCCGGGCGCGGCCTCGGCATCACCGGCGGCACGCTCGACAAGCTGGAGAGCATCCCCGGCTTTCGCACGCAGCTCAACGAGGTGGAGATTCACAACGTCATCGACCGCATCGGCTGCGTCATGGTCGGCCAGACCGCCGGCATCTGCCCGGCTGACAAAAAGCTCTACGCCCTGCGTGATGTCACCGGCACCGTGCCGAGCGTGCCGCTCATCACCGCGAGCATCATGAGCAAAAAACTCGCCGAAGGTCTGAACCGCCTGGTGCTGGATGTGAAGTGGGGCAGCGGTGCCTTCATGAAAACGCAGGAGGAGGCACATCGCCTCGCCCAAAGCCTCGTCACCGTCGGCGAAGCCATGGGCGTGCGCTCAAGCGTGCGCCTGAGCGAGATGAATGAACCCACCGGCGAATCTGCCGGCAATGCGCTGGAAGTCGCCGAATGCGTGCGCTGCCTCAAGGGTGAAGGCCCGCAGGATCTGGAGGACATCGTGCTCGATCTCGCCTCCGCCGTTTCCATTTCACCCCGCTCCGATCTCGCCGCCATGCTGCACCGTGGCGAAGTCTGGCGGAAGTTTCAAAAGATGGTGCAAGCCCAGGGGGGCAACGTGGACGCACTGGAGAAGATCACCACCGTGCACCGCGCCCCCTTCATTGGCGAACTGAAAGCCACCGCCAGCGGCACCCTCATGCGCATGGATGCCGGAGGCATCGGCCAGGCCGTGCTGGAACTCGGTGCTGGACGCGCCAAAGCGAGTGATCCCATCGACTACGCCGTGGGTTGCGATCAGATTGCCAAGACCGGCACGCAGGTGCATGAAGGCGATGTGCTGCTGCGCGTGCATGCGCGAACGAAGGGCGCGCTGTTTCGCACGCTCGACATTTTGGGCGAGCACATTACGATCGGCTGAAGCTGACAGCTCATGTTTACCGATTCATCAACCGCTCCCGGTCCCTCCATCTCCAAACTGAAGCGGCTGACACTGGCGGTTGTGCTCGTGGCATGCGTGCTTGCCACCTCCCTTTATTCCATCTCCACCAAGCGGCAGCTGGGACTGATGGGCGGCATGGCCGAGGAATATCTGGAGCTGGCCATCAATCTTCACCGGACGGGAAACTTCCAAACCTCCCAGGGAGCCAGCCAGCCTTTCCTGCTGCGCCCGCCCGGTTATGTGGAGTTTTTGAACCTGATTTTTACAGGCGGTCGGCTGAAGCTCAAAAATCATGTCTTCACCTCGCAGGCGGAGGTGCAGGCGGAGGAGCGGAAGATGTTCATGCTGATCTATGTGAGCCAGTGCGGTCTTCTCGCGGCATCGTCGCTGGTTTTGTTTCTGCACCTGGGACGGCTGATCCAGACTGCCGGCGCCTTTTTGCTGGCGCTGGCCTTTGGCATCAATCCTTACATGGTCGTGTACGTGGGACTGGTTCATTATGAGATGCTGCACCTCTTTTTGCTCCTGCTTTCCACCTGGCTCCTGCACAGCGCCTTCGTCAGGGGAGACGGGCGTGTGAAGCAGGTCTTGTGGCTTTCAGCGGGTGCGTGCTGGGCCTGCGCGACGCTGGTGCGCCCCGTCTCATTGATCCTGCCCGGCATTCTTGCGGCTGCCATGGTCTGGCAGTTCCGGGGCAGGCTGAAAAAAGAGGCGGTGAACTGGCTGCTGTTTGTGCTCGCGTTCGCCGGGGTGATCGCGCCCTGGACCTGGCGGAATTATCAGGTCGCGCACCGGATCATTCCGGTGAACGCCCAGGCTGGCGTGGCATTTTGGGGCAGCTCAAGCCATGTGCTGGAACTGGATGACAACCACTACCGCTGGACGGACGCCTGGATGCCCGAAGGCCAGAAGATTTACGCCAGGGTGACGGGCCAGCCCTCCTTCACCCTGCCCGGATATGTGAACCACAACCTGGAACTGGAGGATGCCTTTTCGGCCAGCTTCAAAGCCAATCTCATGGCGAAGCCTGGTGTCTACCTCACGAACCTGTGGCGCAATTTCATCCTGATGACCTGCGGGTTTAACTCGGTGTTTGTGAAGATGTTCCAGCATCAGCAGGTGAGCGACGAGCCCCTGAACATCCGCTGTCTCGCGACCGGAGCCCCTCAGGACTTCCACCCCGCGGCGGCGTCCGACGGCTGCCGGATGCTCATGCATGGGCTCACGCTAGCCGCCTATGCGGGACTGATCTTTGCCTGCCTGCGGCGGGATCCCGGCCTCACAGCCCCGTTGTGCGGATTCATGGCGGTGGTTCTGGCACATGTTATTTCCTACTCGGACCTGATGTATTATTACAGCAGGGTCCCCTTTCTGTTTCTCTTTGCCGCGTTGCTCATCCGGCAGGCGGACCGTCTGCCAGCCCGTCTTTCCAAGTTAGCCGCCGTGTGGCTGCCCGCCGCATGCATGCTCTGCACGGCATGGCTGTATTGGATGGTTTTCCTGGCATGATCTTCATTTAACAACCGCTGAACGATGAACCGTCGCCGATTTCTCCAGACCACCGCCGCCACCACCTCCGCACTGCTGCATGAATCCGCCCGTGCCGCACCGCCTGCGACGCGCATCATCGACACGCACACGCATTTCTATGATCCAACCCGTCCGGGCGGCGTGCCGTGGCCGGGCAAGGGCTCGCAGCTCTACCGCACCGTGCTGCCCGCCGACTGGCTGGCGGTGGCAGCGCCTCATGGCGTCAAAGAAACCGTCGTCGTGGAAGCCAGCCCGCTGGTGGAGGACAACCAGTGGATTCTCGATCTCGCGGCGAAGGAGAAGAGCATCGTGGGATTCGTGGGGCATCTTGATCCGGGCCCGGAGTTTGCAGGCCATTTGGAGCGCTTTGCCGCGAATCCCATCTTTCGCGGGGTGCGCTGGAGCGGCGCTCATTTGCAGGATGCCGCAAAGCAGGACGCTGTGCTATCCGGCGCCCGTGCGCTGGCTGCACAAGGCCTGGAACTCGATTTGAACGGTGGCCCCAGTTATCTGCCACACGCCGCCAAGCTCGCCGCCGATGTGCCCGGGCTGCGCGTGCTCATCAACCACCTCGGCGCCTCCGGCGATCCCCAGTCCCTGCGCCCGGAGTGGAAGGAAAACATCCGCGCCGTGGCCCGGCAGCCGAACACCTTCATGAAAGTCTCCGCCCTGGTGGAGCAGGTGAAATGCGAGTACGGCAAGGCTCCGAGCGATACCTCCTACTACCTTCCCATTCTCGACCACCTCTGGGAAACCTTCGGCCCCGACCGCCTCATCTATGGCAGCGACTGGCCCGTCTCCGACAAAGGCGCGTCGTATGACGTCGTCTTCAAAATCGTAGATGAATACTTCCGCAGCAAAGGGAGCGAGGCCTGCGAGAAGTACTTCTGGAAGAATTCGCTGGCGGCGTATCGGTGGGTGGAACGAAAGTAAGCCACCTGTACTGCATGCCTGTTGCAGATTGACCCAAGAGAAGAGGCACCTTACAATACACCCGTGAGTACCCAGACAGCCTTTCATCGTGGCGTGCATCCGCTTCTTAGTCTTCTGCTTCCCGGCAAGGAGGAAGCGGTGCTGGCTGCGCAGCCAGACCAGGCCTTGCGTGACCGCATTGAAGAACTCGCGGGCAAGTCCACCGAGGGCACGCTGACCTCAGATGAGCGCGACGAATTTGAGGGTTACATACAAGCCAACAAGTTTGTGGCCACACTGCGTCGACAGGCCCGCAAAATGCAATCTGAGAAAGCATCGTGACGGAAGCTGCGAAAGCATTCGTGCGGCAGCGAGCGGGCTTGCGCTGTGAGTACTGCGGTCTGCATCAGGACGACTCTCCCCTGGCCGCTCTCCATATTGAGCACATCCGCCCACGCAAACACGGCGGCACCGACGATCCTGACAATCTCTGCCTTGCATGCATCGACTGCAATTTGCATAAAGGGCCCAATTTGACTGGCATTGATCCATCGACGGGAGCAGTCACTGAACTGTTTCATCCTCGCCAGCAAAACTGGAATGATCACTTCGCATGGAAGGGCATTCATCTCATCGGCAAATCGGCAGTTGGTCGAACCACCATCCAAGTTCTAAACATGAACTCCCCTGATCAGTTAGATCTTCGAGCCGCCGAATAGCAATCTCCCCATGCGCCTCATCCTCCAACGCGTCTCCTCCGCCTCCGTCACTGTCGATGACACGATCACCGGCCAGATCGGCGTCGGCTTTATGATTCTTGCGGGCATTGAGAACGAAGACACGCCCGATGACCTCGCCTGGCTGGTGCAAAAGGTCACCCAGATGCGCGTTTTTGGCGATGCGGAGGGCAGGATGAACCTGAGCGTGAAGGACGTCGGCGGCGAGCTGCTGGTGGTCAGCCAGTTCACGCTGCATGCCAGCACCAAGAAGGGCAACCGCCCCAGCTTCATCCGTGCCGCACGTCCTGAGCACGCGATCCCGCTGTACGAGCGGTTTTTGGCTCTGCTGGAGACCGAGATGGGCAAGCCTGTGGCGCGCGGCATCTTCGGGGCGGACATGAAGGTGGCACTGGTGAACGACGGCCCGGTAACGATCTGCATCGATTCCCGGGCGAGGGAGTGAAAGCAGCCTTGTTCCTGCGGAAACGGTATAACGCAGGAGGACCACCGCACACTGTAGACGCTGCGAAGGCTTTTCTTTTGTTACGCAGCAACAAGGCTACTTAAACAAAAAGAGAGGCGGACCGAAGTCCGCCCCTCTCCTTGGGTTTTCCAGGTTTTGGGGGGTTGGAAATTTAGGCGAGACGTGGCTTCACCAGCGTCTCGAGGCGATTCACACCACGACGGATGCGAGCTTTGATCGTGCCAAGAGGCTCATGCAAACGCTCGGCCACTTCGGCCTGCGTCAGCCCGGTGAAGTAGGTCAGCTCGATGGCTTCGCGCTGATCCTGCGTGAGGCGGGATACGGCGCTGTGGAGGATGGTGTCGCGCTCTTTGAACTCGAGGTTTTCGTGGCCGGAAGGCTCAAACTCGTATTGGTCCTTCTTGTTTTCAGACTCAAAATCGTCGTTCAGGCGGGAGCGGCGCTGCTTGGAGCGGATGCGATCGATGGCACGATTGCGAGCCAAAGTCGTCAGCCAGGTGAGCGGCTTGCCTTTGCGGGGTTCGTAGAGGTGGGCCTTGTTCCAGACCTGCACGAGAACCTCCTGCATGACGTCCTCCGTGTCGTGGTGGTCGTTCAAGACGTTCGAGATCGAGGCGAAAATGAGACCGCTGTACTTTTTGTAGAAGGTCTGGAAGCTGGCGGAATCACGTTCCGAGATGCGCTTCAGAAGGCGGATATCTTCAACGACATTGGGGTCAACCTCAGGGGAATGTTCAGTCGTGTTCATGATGATTGGTTTTACCTGACAGGGGTGAATAATTGCGACAAAACCGGCTTCGTCAAAGATTTGTTTTGATTTTGTCTAACATATTGGCCGATTTTGTCTAACTTTTGCCAATTACCGAGACTACATGGTAATCACATACTGGTATGACGGATCGAGCATTGTTTTATTCCCACTGAATCTGAACGCCACCCGAAAGCCGGTGGCTCTTGAGTGCACGTCACAAGAGCGCATCCATGGATCGGCGCGCGAGAAGGATCTGGATGGCAAAATCGGGGGGGGGCGATTCGCGCCCTATTTCCCCTTTTTACCCGCTGCCTTTTTAGGCGGGCCTTTGGCCTGCACCCCTCGCCCGTTGGGCTTGGCGGGGTCGTAGGCGGGGTTTTTCGTGGGCATCACCGCGCCCACGTCCTGCCGCCAGGCCTCCAGCGCCTTGAGCATGGCCTTCACCCGCTGCGGCTCCTGCGCGGCGAGGTTATGGGTCTCGCCGAGGTCATCCTTCAGATTGAAAAGCTCGGGCTGGTCCTGCTCATACCACTGGATGAGCTTCCAATCCCCCTGGCGCATGGCGGCTCCGGGAGCGCCGCCCTGATTGCCATAATGGGGGTAGTGCCAGAAGAGCGCGCGCTCGGGCAGGTCTCCCTTCCCTTCCAGCAGAGGAAGCAGGCTCACGCCGTCGATCTTGGCGGCGGGCTTGCTGCCGGTCACGTCTGCCAGCGTGGCAAAATAGTCGGGGCTGCACACGGGCGTGGTCACCTCCGCGCCCGGCTTCACCACGCCGGGCCAGCGGACGATGAGGGGCTCGCGGATGCCGCCCTCATAGAGCCAGCCTTTGCCGCCGCGCAGGGGGAGATTGGAAGTGGGAGAGCCCTCGCTGGTGCTCAGGCCGCCGTTGTCCGAGGTGAAGATGATGATCGTGTTTTTGGCGAGCCCCAGTTCGTCCAGCTTGGCCAGCACCTTGCCCACGGCGGCGTCCATGGCCTCCACCATGCCTGCGTATACTGGGTGCTCCTGCACCAGCCGGACATCGCGCGGCTCCTCGCGGCCAAACTTGGGCTCCAGCCCGAGCTTTTTGCGCTTGGCCTCATACTTGGCCTCCAGGTCCGGGCACGACTGCAGGGGCGTGTGCACGGAGTAGAAGGAGAAAAAGGTGAAGAAGGGCTCCGCCTTGTGCGCCTCGATGAACTTGCAGGCCTCCGTGGCGAGCCGATCCGGCAGGTGCTCGCCGGGCGGGCCGTCGGGCAGGCGGGGATTGTCATAGGGCACGAAGTACTTGCCGCGCCCATAGGGGCCGCCGCGATCGACGCCGCCCATGTTCACATCGTAGCCCTGGGTCTCCGGCCAGAAGCCCTCGGGGCCCAGGTGCCACTTGCCGGCAAAGAAGGTGGCGTAGCCCGCGCTTTTCATGAACTCTCCCAGCGTCACCTCCTCATGCGCGAGGCGGTCCGAGTACGGAGCTGGCAGCAGCAGGGTGTTGCGCTTCCAGCCTTCCGGCTTGAGCGGAGAGCCGATGTAGTCTGTGATGCCCGTACGCTGGGGCCAGCGCCCCGTCTGCACGGCGGCGCGGGTGGGCGAGCAGACCGGGCAGGCCGCGTAGGCGTCCGTGAATAGTGCGCCCTGCTTGGCGAGGCCGTTGATGTGCGGTGTTTCATAGAACGTGCTGCCGTAGCAGCCGAGATCGCGCTGGCCCAGATCGTCCACCAGGAAGAACACGACATTGGGCCGGTCGGCGGCGTGCAGCGCAGCGGTGAAGCAGCCCAGAAGAAGCAGTGATTTCCAAAACATAGGGCGAAGGGAACGCACTGCCCAGCGCCGACCTTGCCCCAAAACCCCCGGTTTTGGCCCTGCCTTCCCCCTTGCGCCCAAGCCGAATCTGCCGACTCTACGCGCCCTTTTTCAGCCATGATCCCCAACGCCTACCGTTCCCTTCACTGCAACGCCGTCCGCTCAGAGCACATCGGCCAGACCGTCACACTCTGTGGCTGGGTGAATTCGGCCCGCGACCATGGCGGCGTCATCTTCATCGACTTGCGCGACCGCGAAGGCCTGACCCAGGTGGTGTTCCGCCCGGAAGAAAACGCCGAACTCGCCGCCCAGAGCCATCACCTGCGTGATGAGGACGTGCTGCAGGTCACCGGCAAAGTGGCCGCACGCCTTGCGGGCACGGAAAACGCCAAGCTAGGCACCGGCGATGTCGAAATCGTCGCCACCGAATTCAAGATCCTCAACAAGGCCGACGTGCTGCCCTTCCAGCTCGATCGCGAGCTGTCCAACGAGGACATGCGGATGAAGTACCGCTACCTGGACCTGCGCCGCGAGCGCATGAACAAGAACATCCGCACGCGCCACAAGATCACCAACACCGCGCGCAACTACCTTGACGCCGCCGGCTTCATCGAGGTTGAAACGCCGATCCTCAGCAACCCGACGCCTGAAGGTGCGCGCGACTTCCTCGTGCCTGCACGGCTGAACCCCGGACGGTTCTACGCGCTGCCGCAGGCTCCGCAGCAGTACAAACAGCTCATGATGGTGGCCGGACTGGAGCGCTATTTCCAGATCGCCCGCTGCTTCCGCGACGAAGACCTGCGCGCCGACCGCCAGCCGGAATTCACCCAGATCGACATCGAGGCCAGCTTCATCGAGCGCGAGGACATTTTGAACCTCGTGGAAGGTTTGCTCGTGAGCATGTTCAAAGCCGGCACCGGACGCGACATCCCCTCCCCCTTCCCGCGCATGACCTACCAGGAGGCCATGGACCGCTACGGCTCCGACAAGCCGGACACGCGCTACGGCAACGAGATCGTGGACATGGCCGACGTCTTCGCCAGCAGCGGCTTCAAAATTTTCCGCAGCACCATTGAGAATGGTGGTGTCGTGCGTGCCATCAACGCGAAGGGCTTTGCCGGCATCACCACTGGACAGATGATCCGCCTCAACGAGATCGCCACGCAGGCGGGCATGAAGGTAAAGCAGCTCGCCTTCATCAAGGTGGAGCGCGATGCCAACGGCGTTCTCGAATACAAGAGCCCGCTGTGGAAGTTCTTCAGCGAAGACGAGCAGAAGGCCCTCATCGCCAAGCTCGGTGTCGAGGAAAACGACATCGTCTTCTTCTACGCCGGCACCTGGCAGGAGGCCTGCGACATCCTCGGTCGCGTGCGCGTCGAGATTGCCAACATGACCGCGCTGACCAAGGACAGCACCGCCTTCAACTTCCTGTGGGTCGTTGATTTCCCGCTGCTGGCCCACGATGCTGAAACGCAGAGCTGGGTGGCCGTGCATCATCCCTTCACCCGTCCGAAGACGGAGGACATTCCGCTCATGGATGCCGGCGAGTACGGCAAGGTGCGCGCCGAAGCCTACGACGTGGTCCTCAACGGCTACGAACTCGGCGGCGGCTCCATCCGAATCCACGAGAAGGATCTGCAGGCCAAGATGTTCAGCGTCCTCGGCGTGAACGAAGAGGAGCAGGCCCACAAGTTTGGCCATCTGCTCGACGCCTTCCGCTTCGGCGCCCCGCCTCACGGCGGCCTCGCGCTCGGTCTGGACCGCATCGCCATGCTGGTGAGCGGCGAAGACAGCATCCGCGAAGTCATCGCCTTCCCGAAGAACAACAAGGGCAGCGACTTGATGACCGACAGCCCGACGAACATCGACTTCAAGACCCTTCGCGAGATCTACATCCAGAGCACCTGGAAGGAGAAGAAGCCGGAGGCATAAAGTTGCTCAGTTGCGCCGCAACTGAGTTTCCGGCCGCACTGAACTCCCGACACCTCCAGACCAACCCAGTTGCGGCGCAACTGGGCTACTTTCTCAGCGCCCGCATCAGCGCATCCATCTCTTCGTTCACATCTCCCGCGTGCCCCACAGTCTGTGCGATCTCCGCCTTCACGGCTTCGCGGAAGCGTTTTCGCAACCGGTGCACGGCCACCTTCACGGCCTCGATGCTCAGGCCGAGTTTCTCTGCGGCTTCGCTTTGAGGGGAGGCGGCGCCGGCGGCGGTGAGCCAGGGTTTGAGGGCGTCGAAATGCGTCGATTTGCCATCCTCACGCATGGCGCTTTCCAGTTGAGCAAGAGCACGCGCCAGCAGCGTCAGCGCCCACTGGCGGTCAAAGGCGGCGTCGGGGGCCTCGGCGTTGGCATCGGCGATTTGCAGGCCCGCGCCGGTCTGCTCGGAGCCGCTGTCGAGCACCGCATGGGTGATGCCGCCGCCGCGCTTCGCCGCATGATCGCGATCGCGCTGGCTGGCGGCAAAGCGTTTCAAAACGGTGAGCAGGTAGCTGCGAAATTTCCCGCGCAGAGGATCGGCCCCGTCAATGGTGCCGCCCGTGAGCAGCCGGGCGAAGAAGTCATGCGCGAGATCCCGCGCCACATCCTCCGCACGCCCATCCCGCCGCAGAAAGGCCACCACCGGCGCATAGTAGGCCGCGCACAGCTCGCTCAGCGCGGCACGCGCCTGCGCATCCTCTCCGCGTGAGCGGGAGACGAGCGTCCAGCGGGTGTCGTTGAAGGAGGAGGTCATGGTTTGACAGCCGGGGGACGGTAAGGGACATTCTCGCCATGAAAACCGCGACCATCGATGACCTGCGGCACCGGCTGGCCATGGTCTTTTCCTGGCTTGAGTCGGGTGAAGACGTCGTGGTGAAATCCAGCGCCACCACGCCGGCAGGCGGTGCCACCCGGGTGGACTGGACGCAGAGCGCGGCATTCCGTGACCGCAGCCAGGAGCAGAGCCTGAATGCCGCTGAAACCGCCGAGCTGTACGAAAGCTACAAAGGCGAGCATTGAAGAGGGTTCATGATTCTCTGCGCCGACACCAGCTTTCTGCTCTCGTTTTACGGCTCGGATGTGAACACCGCCGCTGCGTTGCAGCATGTCCGGCAGCATCAGGCGCCTTTGCTGGTCCATGAGGTGAGCCTGCTGGAATTCGAAAACGCCGTGCGACTTCGGGAGTTTCGCGGAAAGCTTTCCGCGCAAGAGGCCACCCGCATCACCTCGGGCTTTCAGGCAGACATGGGAGCGGGCCGTGTGGTGATGACTGCCCTGCCCCTGCCGCTGCTTTTCCAGACGGCCTCGCGCCTCTCGGCCCTGCACACCCGCACGCTGGGAAACCGCGCCTATGACATCCTCCACGTGGCGTCCGCCCTGGTGGCGGGAGCGGACGAGTTTCTGAGCTTTGACGCGCGTCAGATCCAGCTGGCGATGGCCGCAGGACTCAAGGTAGGGCCATAGTTGGAGGGTGTGGCCCTGACTACAGAGCTCGCTCCAGCGCGTGTCGTGGAAGGAGGAGGTCATGGGAGGGGTGGGATCTTCACGTGGGGAAAGGTCACGCTTTGGATCTTGCGGCTGCGAAATTGAAAGGATTCCACTTCGCTGAGAGACACCCGGAAGCGGCGTCGCTGAACCATGTTGCCTCCGTTTCCAGCCCACGACAAATCAAGCGATCCGGTGCTGCTCCCGTTTTTCAGCCGCGCCACGGCGTCATAAAGGGTGTCGTAGGAAGCCATGGACCATGAGACAAAGGCCTGATGCCTGGAGTCGTCTCCAGGTCCGGCAAGCATGCAGTCTTTTCCGAGCCACATCGCCCCCTGCCATGTGGATGGGATCACATTGCCAGGCTGCCATGGGCCGATGGCATACCGCAGAGTGATCTGGATTTCCGAAGGCAGCCTGCCAACGCGCCCGGGACTGAGCACATACCACATCAGAGGATGATGTTCGTTCAACATTCCATTGCCCGGCCCCATGAGGCTGCCATCGCGATCTTTTAACTGAAGGCCGTTCGCATCACTGATCTCCACTCCAACCAGGCTGTAAGGGTCAAAGTCCGGATGATCAAACCACATCTGCAACCAGCAGTCTTCGGCACCTGCCGAGCACAATGCATCTCCTGATGAAGCGGTGACGAGACGCCGGGATTCTTCATCGTCGAGAGGCTTCCCACCCGGAGAATACAGCGGCCATGCCCAGCTCTTCTGATTTCGTTGCAGCCGCACGAAACGCAGCACGGGCTTTTGATCCAGAGCATGGGCGGTGCCATCCACCACGGGCGGAGGCGCGGCGTCGGGGACTTTCTGCGCTGCATCCGCGCGCACCTTGATCCTGCCTACCGGCCAGTACGGAAACAGCATCTTCCCGATGATCTTGTCCCACGGCATGGGGAACTCCTCCGCGCTGCCGCCGCGTTTCAGCAGCAGGCCCTTGGGCTCCACGGCCACCACGCGGGCGAGCCAGGTCTGGCCGCTTTCGTGGGCATAGGCGATGAGGTCTCCGGGGGCGAAGCCGGTGTTGAGCTTGGACGCGAGCCAGCGGCTGCCTTTGGCAACGCCGGGCTCGCGGTCATGCGGAATGGAATACGACGCCCCGATGAAGGCGCGGATGAAAAACATCAGCACGATGATGGGGATGGCGACCTCGATGTTCTTCACCAGCCGGTGAGGCTTGATGGCAGGACGCCCCACGGGATGACGGCGCATCCAGACCAGCGTGGAAATCGTCGAGGCCGCGGCGGCGACCAGCATCAGCGTGAACGCCGCCCACGCATAGGCGTCCTGGTGGCGTGGCAGCTGATAAAAGCCCGCGATGCCGGCGGCGATGACAGTGAGCGACCAGCCCAGGAGGTTCCTGCCGAAGACGGCGTTCACCTCATACCAGCGTGTGGTGGAGGCCAGGGTGGAAGGGAGACGCACGCCGAAAATGGAGTTCATGGGCACAAGCCGCAGCCACAGCGGCAGGCTCAAGCCCGCAAGGAGGAGCCCCGCGGCCACGATGGCGGAGGCGACAACGGTCTGCGCGGTGACGCCTGCTTTTCCCGCATGCAGCCAGTGGCTGAACGTCCACATCACGACCCCAAAGAGCAGCAGCATGCCGGGCAGCAGCCACAGCACGCGGGAGGGGCGCTCATACCACGATGTGGCACCACGGTCCTTTTCCTGCGTCTCAAACTCCAGCTGCCTGCGCGCCCACCACGGCATGAGCAAAGAAGGGAGCATCAGCGGCGCCCAGATCCAGGCCACAAAAGGCCCGGTCACGCGGGTCATCTTCACCAGCCACTGCAGTGGGCCAGGCATGACGGCCAGATTGTCCGCCACATACGGCGCATGCACATGTGCACCCATGCCCGCTGCGAATGCGTACACCTGGCCGCCATAGCCATGCACGCAGGCCACGATCCCTCCCACCCCCTCCCAGCCCAGCGCCAGGCCGCCTGCGGCAAAAAAACCCGCTGCTATACCACCGTAAGCCAGCAGCCATGCCAGCGCCAGGCCGCCCCAGCAGACCAGTCCCACCGCCATGCCGCCGATGGCGACCACGCCCACGCTCATTCCGCCACACGCAAACAATCCCCGCGCATACCCTCCGAAGGCCACCACGCCCACGGCCTTGTCTCCAAAGGCAAAGAAGCCGCGCGCTGTGCGCTTCTGCCCGGTGGCGGGGTCGATGCCACGCGTCACATGCACCAGCGGCAGGCCCAGGAGTGTGCGCTTGGACTTGTACTCAAAGCTCTGCAACTGCCACTCCATCGAGCGCTGCACATGCGGCGGCAGGGCGGCCACGCCTTCGATCTGCGTTTTGAATTCCCCCGCGCTTTGCTGGCGGCGCTCGCGCTCCTTGGCCAGGGCGCGGAAGACCACCTCGTCCATGCCGCCGCTCACCGCTGCTTTTTCTGAAGGCGCGGCAAAGCGGCCCAGCGGCAGCTCTCCGGTGAGCATCTCATAAAACACCACGCCGAGGCTGTAGATGTCCGCGCGATGATCGACGCTGCCCGGTTTCTCGATCTGCTCCGGCGCCATGTAGGGCGCGGTGCCCAGCCTGGCCCCGCTCTGCGTCAGCAGCATCCCGCCGTCTGCGTTTTCATCGAGTATCTTGGCGATGCCAAAGTCGGCGATCTTCACCCGGCCCTTTGCATCCAGCAGCACGTTCTCCGGCTTGATGTCGCGGTGCAGCACGCCCTGGCTGTGGGCGTATTGCAGCGCCTCGCACATCACGGGGATGATGCCCAGCGCCTGCTCCGGGGTGAAGCGCCCTGCGCGCATGGCTTGGCGCAGGTTCACGCCGTCCACGTATTCCATGATGAGGTGGAAGAAGCCGCCGCTCTCGCCAAAGTCATGCACGGCGACGATGCTCGGGTGGCTCAGCCGCGCGAGCACGCGGCCCTCCCGCGTGAAGCGCTCCGCAAAGCCCGGCGTGGCCGCGAGGGATTTGGGCAGCACCTTCAGCGCCACCAGGCGGTCCAGCCGCGGCTGCCGCGCCTTGAAGACCGCGCTCATGCCCCCGTGGCCGATCAGCTCCAGGATTTCCAGCTCGGGAAAGGCGGCGGCGATTTCCGCCAGCGAGGGCAGGTCTGCGCGGGTGAGCGGCAGCGTGTCCGCGCCGCCGTCTGTGGGCATGGCGGCGGCGGCCATGAGGTCGGCGGGGTTCAGCCCATGAAATGGATCCGAGGAGGGGGGAGAGGTGTCCATGATACCGGCTGCATGGGGAATGTGGCGGCGGAGGTTACACACGATCCTGCGGTCAGGGCCAGAAACTTCGTGCCGGGGGCTGGAATCCCTTCTTGCGAAAATGAGGCGGCTCCGTCACACTCGCGGCCCCAACCTCGCTCCTCACCCGATCTCATGCGCCTGCTCGCGCTGCCAACCCTCCTGCTCATTCTCATGTCGATCTCCGGTTCGTCACACGCTGCCAGCGTCGAGTCTTCCGTCTGGGGAAAAACCCCGGCGGGCGGGGAGGTGCAGCTCTTCACCCTGCGCAATGCCAGCGGCATGCAGGTGCAGATTTCCAACTGGGGCTGCTACATCGTCTCGATCAAGGTGGCGGACAAAAAAGGCGTGTTTGCCGATGTGACGCTGGGCTTTGACACGCTGGACGGCTACCTGGGGCGGAACCCTTTCTTCGGCTGCATCGCGGGCCGTTATGCGAACCGCATCGGGCATGCGAAGTTCACGCTCGATGGCGTGGAGCACCACGTCACGGCCAATTCCGGCAAGCACCAGCTCCACGGCGGCAAGGCGGGCTTTGACAAGAAGCTCTGGACCGCGAAGGAGGTTAAGGACGGCGTGGCTCTCAGCTACACCAGCGCCGATGGTGAGGAAGGCTACCCCGGCACGCTGAGCTGCACCGTGACCTACACCCTGACCGAAGAAAACGGCCTCAAGATCGACTACCACGCCACCACGGACAAGCCCACCGTGCTGAACCTGACCAACCACGCCTACTTCAATCTCTCCGGCGAAGGCAGCGGCGACATCCTGGGCCATGTGCTCACGATCCCCACGGACAAGATCACCGCCACGGACGACGACCTCATCCCCACCGGAGAAATCGCCAGCATCCAGGGAACGCCGCTGGACTTCACCGCCCCGCACGCCATCGGCGAGCGCATCGGCGCGAACTACCAGCCGCTGGTGCAGGGCATCGGCTATGATCACAACTATGTCCTGTCTGGCAGTGGCATGAAGCTGGCCGCCACGGTGAAGGACCCCGCCAGCGGCCGGGTCATGACCGTGCGCACCACCGAGCCCGGCGTGCAGCTTTACACCGGCAATCACCTCAACGGTGTACCCGGCAAAGGGGGGCATATTTATGCAAAGCGTCATGGCTTCTGCCTGGAAACGCAGCATTATCCCGACAGTCCAAATCATCCCGGCTTTCCCACCACGACCCTGCGTCCGGGGGAGGCCTTTGAAAGCACCACGATTTACCAGTTTTCCGCCGAGTGAGCGCCACCACCACCGTCCTGACCGATCGAGTCCCCCTGTTTGATTCCCAGCCGCCTGCCTTCATCCAGGAGCAGGACTTTGCCGCGAGGCAGTACCGGGGCCGCCGTGACAACCAGGAAGACTACTACGCCTTTGCCGACGCCGCCGAACCCGAGGAGCGCAGCCTGGAGCGCCTGCTCCTCGTCGTGGGCGACGGCCTCGGCGCGCATGCTGGCGGCAGCGTGGCCAGCTACATCGGCGTGAACGCTTTTGTGCGCGCCTACCATGAGCAGGATGGACCCCATTCATGGAAGCTCAAGCATGCCGTGGAAACGGCGAATGAGACCCTCGGCATCATCACCAGCCGCATGCCGAGCGTGGCACCACCCATGGGCACCACCATGGTGGGCGTGCTCATCACGCCTAAAACCATGGAATGGATCAGCGTGGGCGACTCGCCGCTGTTCCTTTTCCGCGATGGCGTGCTGCATCGCCTCAATGCCGACCATAGCCTTTCCCCGCTCATTGACGCCCGTGCAGATCGCGGTGAGATCACCCGCGAGGAAGCTGAGAATCACCCCGACCGCCACACGCTGCAGGCCGCCCTTCTGGGCATGCCGCTGGCGATGATCGATACGCCCGCCGAGCCTTGGGCTCTGAAGAAAGGCGATATCATCATCGCTGCCAGCGATGGCATCTTCACGCTCACGCACAAGGCGCTTGAAGAACTGCTCAGCTTTGGCAAGCACACCACGGCGGACAAGATCGCCGATGCGATCATCTTCGCCATCCGCCGCATCAACAACGACCGTCAGGATAATACCACGGTCGGCGTGGTGAAGATCGGGTAGCAGAGAAACGTGCCCAGCAGCAGTCTGGTGCAACGAACAGGGCTTCAAGCCAGACAGTGCATGCTTGTTCGTAGGATGGGTGTGGCGAAAGCCCGCCCGTCCATGAGCGTACGGTAAACACCAAGGCGTGCGAACGTCCTAGCAGTCGGGCGGTTTGGCGGAGAATGCCATGAGGCATCACTACGCACTCGACGCCAAACACACCCAACCTACGGCCAGGATGCCGCCAGGTTCGGCAACAAGTCTGATATTCAAAAGCGCACGCTCGGCTTGTCTGGATCATCGGGGTCTGACATGTCCGAATCCAGCGCCATGCGCCATCCCTCCCGCAGCAGCCAGAGGCCGCCCACCAGCGACACTGCACATGAGACGCCGTAAAAGCGCAGCAGGGTCCCTTTCTCCACGACTTCGGTGGACTGGACGGTGAGAAAGCAGACCCACCCGCAGACGATACCATAGCCGACCAGCGCGACGCCCACCAGGCCGATGACGCAGCCTGCCGGGGTGGCCTTGGTGGCATGTTCCATGATGAACTGAACATGCCCGCAGCAGCCGGTCTGTCCCTTACAATCCGATCTCCATTTTCACGATGCCTCCAAGCGGACGGCGCATTGGAGAACGAAGCATGCGCGGAGCGCCTTGGAGTGATCCAGCCCTCTGGAGCTTTCCGCAGGCCGATGAACGCTCGAAAGCGACTGAGGACCGGCGCACTCCAGGACGCTGCCGCGTATCAAAGCCCCAGCTCCTTTTTCACGATGCCCACCCCCGCCACCATGCTGGCGAGCTTTTTCTTCGCGGCCCAGCGCGCGGTCTGAGAGAGGCCGCAGTCGGGTGCAAAGACGAGCTTGTCCGCTGGCGCGTGCTTCAGGCAGGCGCGCACCGCATCGGCGATCTGCTCCGGGGTTTCGATGTGGTAGCTTTTCACATCGATGATGCCCACGGCCACGTCGTAGCGCTCGGCCATGGGCTTGATGACTTCCAGCTCGGCGTATTCGCGGTTCGCCATCTCCACGTGCACCTCGTCGCAGTGCAGGTCGAGGAAGGCGGGAAAGAGCGGCGCGTATTTGCGCCAGCCGACGGGGTGGCCTTTGAAATTGCCAAAGCAGAGGTGCGTGCAGATGCGCGCCTTGCCGTATCCGCTGCTCACCGTGCGGTTGAAGATGTCCACAAAGCGCCGCGTATCCTCGCGGTAGCCGTAGCAGCTCATGCTGGGTTCATCGACACAGATTTCCTCCGCACCTGCCGCCACGAGATTGGCGATCTCCTGGTTCACGATGGGCAGCAGCGCCTCGGTGATGGCGTAGCGGTCTTGGTACTGTGAATTGGGGGCAAGCCTGCCACTAAGTGTGTAGGGGCCCGGCACAGAGACCTTCAGGCGCTTGCCGGTGTGTGCGGCCAGACGCTGCAGGCGCTCAAACTCCTCCACCACGCCCAGACCACGCGGGGCACGCAGTTCGCCGACGATTTCATGCTTCCCACGCTGATCATGCGCCGGAGGGCCAAAGCGCCGGGGGCTGGCCGGCTCCAGGGCGATGCCCTCGATGAAACCGTAGAACGAGAGATTGAAATCAAAGCGTGTCTGCTCGCCATCCGTGATGACATCGAGCCCGGAGGCGATTTGATCCTGGATGGCCACCTGCGCCGCGTCGTCCTGCATTTCCGAGATGTCCGCGCTGCCGAAATCCGCGAGGTGCCGGGCGCAGAATTCCAGCCAGCCTGGAAACGGATAACTGCCGATGACTGAAGTGCGGAGCGGTTGGGAATGCATGGGAGCAGCTTATGGACACGAGAGGCTCATCGTCAAAGCCAAGCGGCAAAACACAACCAATGCGGCGGAAAGGTTCATTCTTCTCACACCATCCTAAATTAAATCTTAGTTTAGTACACTCGCGCTTCTCTAAGTTGGTAGAGTACCAACTCAACCATCCAAACTTATGAGAAACAACCATTCTTAAATATTAGGTTTAGCATTTTGTTTTACCACTATTTCTCTTTATGCCCAAACGCCACTCGTTGGCACCGGCAGCAGCTACAGTTCGATTTTCTCATCTTCCGCCCCCGTTACCTACGATGTGCCGGGCGGAGGACTGGTCTCGATCACCCTTTCCAACGGCTCCACCACTGAAACTCGGGGGCTGTGGGATCTCACCGCACAGGGAGGTGCCAATGCGACAATTCTTCTAAGCCTGACCGAATCCGCCGCACAGGTGGCTTTGAACGGCTCGGCCCTGCAGTTTCAGATCAGCAACGACAACAATTCATTGCTCGGCCTTCTGGGGAGCGGCACCAGCATTCACTACGGATGGCAAGCCGTGGCTTATTTCGACACTCCTGGAGACGTGCTCAACTACACGCCCAACACCCATTACAGCATCAGCTTTGATGTGGATGGCAACAACGGCCTGCTCAGTTCTGTGGCGGGATTGAACCCGAGTTTCAGCTTTGAACTGATCGACGGACTGGGAAACACGCTGACGAGCACCAACAACACTTCTCAGATCAACATCGCCGGCCTGCTGGGCTCGGGTGTCACGACAGGCACCGTGAACCTGGACTACATGCTGGATGGCACAGCTCCCAGTGGCCCCATTGGCGTGCGGTTCATTGGTGATGCGCAGGTCGGAGCCACCGCTCTGAGCTTGGGCACCGACTTTGCCACCATCTCAAACCTGAACATCTCCGCCACCCCCGTGCCAGAGCCCGGAGGCAGCGTGCTGATAGCCTCTGTGGGTGTGCTGATGCTAATGCGCAGGAGAAGACTGGGGCTGGGCTAGATGCCCCGATGCGCCTCAAGGCTCAGTTTGGCGAAGGAAAATCAAGAAACACGACGAGAAACATCGAAACCACGTAACCTGCCACCAGAATCGCCACCTGGAGACACAGCCTTTTGCCCCATGTCATTCGGACAAAAAGCCACCATGGGCTTAAGGCGCAGACGATCCAGACCAGCGCCGCAGCCGCATACGAGATGTAAAGAACCCCCGAGTTCCATTTGGAACCACGCCCGCCCATGATTTCGGCCACGACCTGTTCCATGATCAGCGCCGTCAGGTGAGCAGGCATGGCCATCCAGGCCCAGGCAGACTGCAAAAAGTCGATTTGGTAAAAATAACCCGGCAAGCATGTCACCAAAAACAAGAGGTATACCGGCCCGCAGACTCTCAGGCACCGTTGCGTTGGTGATGACTTTTTGAATGCGGTCATACGCCCAGATTCGCGTAATACTTCGCGATGCGCCGTGCGTGCTCGTCATACGCGGCCTCAAAAAGCTCGGTGGCTTTTGCTGCGCCGACGACGGCACCGGCGGTGAGCACTTTGGGAGGCTGGCCGGCCTTGGTGAGGCGGTCGGCCACTTCGGCCTTGATGGCATTGACCAGCAGGCAGCCGCCCACCGTGCTGCCGGGGGCCACGGGCGTGTCGAGGTTTTCGATCTTGATCATCGCATCACCCACCGGCGCGCCGGTGTCGAGGACGATGTCGGAGAAGTCCTGGAGCTTCTTGCCATCGCGGTGGCGGCTGGTGCTGGCTTCGCTGTGAGTGGTGCTGATGATGGCGACGACTTTGACGCCGCGCCGCTGAAACTCCTCGGCCATTTCCACGGGCACCACGTTGCAGCCGCCGCTGGAGATGACGAGCGCGCTGTCGCCGGGCTTGAGGTCAAAATTCCGCAGGATGCGGCCCGCCAAACCGCTGACGTTTTCGAGGAACATGGCCTGCCGCTGGCCGTTCGCCCCCACGACGAGATTGTGGAAGGTCAGCGAGAGTTCGACGATGGGATTGAAGCCGGGAAAGGAGCCGTAGCGCGGCCACATTTCCTCCACCAAAATGCGGCTGTGGCCGGAGCCGAAGACGTGCACCATCTGCCCGGCGAGGATCGTCTGCGCGAACAGGTCCGCCGCCTGCTGGATGAGCGGAAGCTGATCGCGGACACGATTGAGGAGGCCTTGGCTGGCGTCGAGGTATTGGAGGGCGGGAGTCATGAGTGTTGAAGAAGATTGAAAACAGAGCCGAGGCACCCGGCGCTGTCGCCGAGGGTGGCGGGGACGATGCGGGCCGCATTGCCGCCGGGACGCCATTCGAAGCCGTCCAGCGCCTGCTGCAGCGGGCCAAACAAACGCTCCCCTGCCCCGGTGGCGATGCCCCCGCCGACAATGACGACTTCGGGATCGAGAACGTTGATGAGGGACGCGATGGCGGCGGCAAGATGCTTTACTGATTTGAGCCATACTGCGGCGGCGTGTTCATCGCCCGTGCGGTAAGCATCGAGCAATGCGTGCGTGGTGGCGTAGCGGCCCTCGCCGCGCTGGGCGATGGTTTGATTGCCGATGGCGTCCTCCAGGCTGCCGGGGGTGTTGAAATCATCGCACGCGGCATTGGCATCGACGGTGATGTGTCCGAGGTGCCCGGCGCGACCGATCTTGCCTTTGAGGAGGCGTCCGCCGCTCCACACCGCGCCGCCCACACCGGTGCCGAGCGTGAGCATGAAGGCATCTTGTGTGTGTTTGGCGGCACCGGCCCAGACCTCACCAAGCAGGGCGGAGTGGGCGTCATTCAGCACGCGGCACTCCCGCTCAAGGAAGGCGGACCAGTGGAATTTTTCGAGCCCGTGCATGCGGCCGGGCATCCAGTCGATGCAGTGGCCGGCGGGGTTTGCCAGGCCGGGCGCGGAAAGCCCCACGCGGAGCCTTTCGCCCGCCTGTGCCTCAAACTCCTGCACGATCTCGCGCACGGTGAGGGCGAAGCGCGGCGTGTCGCCGTCGAACTCGCCGTCGCGGGTGGGTTTTGAAAGTGCGGCGAGGGTGCGGGCACTAGCGGTGTCCACGAGCGCGGCTTTGATGTTCGTGCCGCCGAGATCGATGCCGATGGCGTTACTCATGATGCTTGGAGCTGGCCTTCGGAGACAGTCCACCCGCCGTCCACGGCGAGGACCTGGCCGGTGATGAATTTGGAAGCAGGAGAGAGCAGCAGCAGCGCCGCCTCATCGCAGTCCTCGGGCTGGCCGATGCGGCCGCCGTCGAGGGGCTGCTTGGTTTTGACGAAGTTCATGATGTCCTCGTTGCTCACGGCGCGCAGGGACATGGGCGTCTCCACCAGCGCGGGGGCGATGACGTTCACGCGGATGTTATGCGGCGCATAATACGCGGCGATGGATTTGCTGAAGCCGATGATGCCCGCCTTGGCCGCCGCGTAGGCATGCGAGGCAAAGAACTGCGCGGAGGGCGAGTAGCCGAGCACGCTGGCCATGTTGAGGATTACACCGCCACCGCCCTGCTTGAGGAACTGCTTCACGGCAGCGCGGTTGGAGTAGATGACGGAGTTCAGATTGAGGGCGAGCGTGTAGTCCAGGCCTTCATCGGTGAGTTCATGCAGCGGGCCATCGCCCCGGCTGCGGCCGCTGCCGCCGGCCACGTGGTAGAGCGCGTCCAGCCGGCCAAACTCCCCCACGGCCAGCTCCACCGCGCGCTCCGCCGCATCCGGCGTCATCGCATCGGCCGCGAATCCTCGCGCATTCGGGCCGAGGGCGGCCAGGGCGGCATCCACATTTGCCTGAGAACGGCTGGTGACGACCACATGAGCACCGGCTTCGACGAGTTTTTTCGCCGCCGACAGGCCAAGGCCCGTGGTGCCGCCCATGAGGATGATGTTCTGGCCTTGAAAGTGAGTCATGTGGAGGTCTCGAATGATGGCATGAACACACGCGCAACGACGATGCGCAACCTCTCAGCTTTGGCATTTACGGCCGGGTGAATGGCCTATGCCCCCCGTGGTGAGGGATTTTATTCTTGTCAACAGCACCCGAATTCGCTGCAATGCGACACATGATATTACATATAAGCATTTCACTTATCGCATTGACACTGGCCGCTCAGGCGCTGGAATATCAAGGCGCGAACGCCGTGCTCAAACTGCTCGCCGAAAAGGCGCAGGCCAAGCCTGCTGAAAAAAAGGCCGATCCCGTGGAGGAGCTGCGCCTAAAAGTGAAAGCTCTGCATGAGGAGGCTGCAAGCCTGCCCCCCGCCGAAGCAGCCAAGCGCTGGCTGGCCCTGCTGGACGCCTACCTCACCATCCCGGCCCAGCAGCTCTACTCAAACCGTGCCTATGAGGACCGGCTGAGCCTGGGAACCGTGGTCACGGCCCTGCCGCCGCCCGCCGCGTGGGAGGAGATCCGCAGCCTGCTGTTCAAACGCAAATCCTCCCGGCCCCTGCAAGATGAGGCCCTGCGGCTGCTCGCCGCCGTGCTGCTGAGTGACGAGGCCGGGCGCAAGAATGCGCTGGACCACATGCGCAAGGAACTGGCTTCGCTCACCAAGCTGGATGAATACCAGCGCGAAAACTACCAGGAAAGCATCGATCAGATTTCCACGGCGCTGGATGAACTGGCGGGCTCTGACGATGCGAAAGTCGCTGCTTTTGAAAAGACCCTCGACCTGCTGGAAAAGGGGGATGAAAAGGTCCGTGACCGCCATGGGGACCAGCTCAGCATTCCGGACCTGGTGCGCTTCGCGGGTGAAAAGCGCGCGGAGGCATTGCTCACGCGCGTGCTCAAGCTGGGACTGGAATCCATCGACATGGAAGGCCGGTCAACCGCCCGGCTGGCGGCGACCCTGGCGCTCAAGCACATGGACACGCTCAAGAAGCCCCTGTGGAGTCTCGTTCACACCCTGGAAGACGCGCCGCTCTACGAGGCGATGATCAAGAAGTTTCCCAAGGGTGACAGGTGGGAGCAAAAGTCCGCCACGCAGGTCTATCTGCTGGCCCTGATCGCCACAGACCGCGTGGATGATGCCATGAAACTCATCCGCGAAGAGGCGCAAAAACAAGCCGATGACAACCACCTGCGCCTTGATTTGAGCGATCTCGATGAGATGGGCCGCAAGGGGCTGCGCGCCCAGGTGTTCACATTTCTTCAGCGCCTGCTGACGCAGGACCCCGCCCTGCCCTACTGGAGCGAGTTCATTGAGATCGCCGCGCATCAGAATGCCTCGGCGACGGCGCTGGAGCTGCTGGAGAAGAGCGTGGCGAAGCCCGGACTGCCCGCCAAGGTGCGCGACGAGATGCAGTCCTTCCACTACCTGGCGCTGCTGGCCGCGGACAAACGTGACGAAGGCGTCCAGATCCTGCGTGATCTGGTGAAGGAGGGCCCCATCAGCGGCTCCTCGGATGGCAAGGCGGAGGCCCAGGAAATGCGCAAGCGCTGGGAGCAGGTGGGCGTGCACGTCACGGAGGAAATGCTTGGCCGTTTCCAGCGTGAGGCCGGTGGGCGGCGCTCGGATGGCAGGGATGACTATGTCCGGCTGTGCTCGAAACTAGCCGCGCTGGGTCGCCTGCTCGAAAGGCCCGAATTGATCGAGGAAGCCCTGAGTGCAGCCACCGCCATCGTGGACGCCATGCCCGCTGAAGATCCCAACCGTGAATCCACAGTAGATTCCGTGGTGGACCTGCTGCTGGACCACCAGCGCGGTCCCAAGGCGGAGTCGATTCTGGCGGCGCAGCTCGCCATCCTCGTCACTCCCCAGGATAATCAGCGGCGTAACACGCGGCTGGACGGCCCCCTGTCCAAGCTGGCCGCGCTCTATGAGCAAGCGGGCCGGCCCAAGGATGTGATCGCCTTGTTTGAGCAGTTCCCCCAGTGGGGCGCACCTGACCTCGCGGCCTTTGAGTCCAGCAGCAGTGGCAGCACCCCGCTGCTGCTCGTTGCCGCACGTGCCCTGCACGGCGCCGGACGCACGGAGGATGCGCGCCGCGTGATCCGCCGCGCCCTGCAGGACTACCCGGCCGATGACAGAGTGTATGAGCTGCTGCTGAAGGCGGGCGCGGACCAGCCCCTGGAGGAACTGCTGGACCAGATGGCCAAACGTGACCGCTTCCAAGAGAGACCTCTCATCTGGAAGGCCCGCGTGCTGCTGGATGCCGGCAAGGTCGATGAGGCGGAGAAAGCCGTCCGCGCAGCCATCGCCATCGATCCGAGTGATGGCGAGCAGGGCAAGGGCGACCGCATGCGCGCCTATGCCGTGCTGGCGGAGGTGCTGGATAAAAAAGGCGAGGCCGACACCGCCAAAATCATGCGCGGGGCGGTCAGCGCCATCCGCAAATCTGAAGCCGCAGATGACTGGTGGAATGCCGGACTGCTCAGCGAAGCCGTGCGCCGATACGAGGCCGCGCTGCTCGACTTTGCCGATGCGTACTGCATCCAGGCCCGGCTGGCCCTGCGATACAGCGAGCTCGGCCAGTTTGACAAGGCAGAGCATCACTACCTGCGGGCCTTTGAGCTGATGCCCGACAGCTTTGGCCGCGTGGAAAGCCACTGCTTTGGCTGCGAGGGCGCGTTCAGCGGCCAGCGTGCGCAAAACGTGGCGGACAAGGTCTTCACCCGCCTGGCCAGCCTGCCGCCGGTCAAGCCGCAGGTGTACTACCTGCTGGGCTACCTGCGCGAATCACAGAACCGGCCTGCCGATGCCGCCACCGCCTACCGCCAGGCGGTGAAGCTGGACCCCGACTACCTCAATGCCTGGAAAGAACTCGCATCCCTCTCAGACTCGGCCCAGCTCACCCGGGTGGAGATGGAAAACGCCGCGCTGCAGATTTTCCGCCTGGATCCCGCCGGGCGGCACTCCAGCCCCGATTTGAAAGACCTGCGCGATCTGCGCCGCCTATGGTCCACCCTGCTGGAGGCAGAAAAAAATCTACCCCCTACTGAAACCGGCCCGCTGCTGGAGCTGACCGCCTCCAAGGCCAGGATCGAAAGCCGAAACGCCGGCGGCGGCTCCAATGCCTGGGACACCTGGAGCTACCCCTCCCTCTTTTCACGTCGCACAGACACGCGCCAGCATCTGGTGGAAAACCCGCTCATTCATACCCTCGCCAGCTTCATCGACACTCTCAGCCGGGCGGACTGAATCCTGCCCGAAGAATGCCGCATCGACCTACGTTGAGGTGAATCCCCCGAACTCATGAACACCCGCCGCTCCTTTCTCCAATCCCTCTCCGCCACCGCACTCGCCAGCGCCCTGCCCGCAGCGGCGGCGGCGGCCGATCCCCAAAAGAACACCGTGTGCTTTTTCACCAAGCACCTGCAGGGGCTGAGCTATGACGACATCGCCAGCCTGGGCGCGGAGGCAGGCTTCAACGGCGTTGAGTCGCCCATCCGGCCCAAGGGCCACATCGAGCCTGAAAAGGTGGTGGATGAGCTGCCGAAGTACATCGAGGCGCTGAAAAAGCAGGGTCTGGAAATGACCATCATGACCTCCGGCATCAATGAGGTGAGCGCGGAGCAGCGCACCGAGGAGGTGCTGCGCACGGCGGCCAAGCTGGGCGTGAAGCGCTTCCGCATGAACTACTACAAGTACGACCTCAAGCAGCCCATCTGGGAGCAGCTCCAGGCCGTGCGCCCGAAGATCAAGGACCTCGTGGCCCTGTGCAAAGAAATCGGCATCCAGCCCATGTTCCAGAACCACAGCGGCAAGGACTACTTCGGCGCGCCCGTGTGGGACATCTTCTCCATCATGCGCGACTACCCAGCGCAGGACTTCAGCTTTGCCTTCGACATCCTGCACGCCACCTGCGAAGGCGGCAAATCCTGGCCGCTGGAGTTCAACCTCGTCAAGGACCACATCGGCGCCGCCTACTTCAAGGACTACAAGTGGGAAGGCCGCAAGCTCGTCACCGTCCCCCTCGGCGAAGGCCAGGTGGACCCCGCCTACGGCCCAATGCTCATGAAGACCGGCTACTCAGGCCCGATTTCGCTGCACCTGGAGTATCTGGAGGGGAATCCGAAGGATGCCGCCGTGCTCCAGAGCTTCCGCGAGGCGCACGTGCGGGATTTTAAGACGCTGAAGGGGTGGTTGGGGTGGGTGTGATTCGCCCTTTCATGGAGAAGACGCGGCATGCAACTCCGGCCATTGTGAACAGAAAAATAGGCCCCCTGAGCTTTATATTCTACAATCCCTTTAGCCATCTTCGTTATACGCATCAAAAGCAAGAATCATGAAGCTGAAACGCCGTTGGCACTCGACAAATCTGTCAGCTATTCAATAGTTCGCCCATCTTCGACAGCAATGAACCAATCAATATCCTTTGCATGACCTAGCATAGTAAATCTCGACGGCTGCCACCAGGAATGTAGAGTTCCCTGTGCTACTAAGCCTTCACATGGAGTCACGTTTACCGCTGAATCAGCAATGGTTCAGATCATCGAACAAGAAGAAACAAAAAACATGACACATATGAAGAACGTAACGCATCATTACAACCGCATCACTGAACAAGCTGCTTGCCCAGCTTCGGTTCCACAGACCACAAAACCCAACATGCTTCCAAGTATATTGGGTTGGATTTCAGTAGTGCTATCGGTGTTTGCCCTTGTGTGTCTCCATGGTTGGCTCAGTAGCTTCAGATTAAACTCGAATCTGGTGGCGACCGTCCGAGGATGAGGGCGGCAGGTTCGATTCCTGCGGACACACTTTTTAACTTCACTGATTCAGTAACATGAATTCACCCGAGTTGGCCTCTGGACAAACGATGGCGACAAGACGCTGGATGCAACGGCTCGTAGCTGTTTGACTTGTCAGCTGAGTCTTGCGCTCGCCGTCGCCACATCTTAGACGTTCGTCTAACAACTGGAGCCCCAGTGATGTTTCTTGAATCCCCTCGTTACAGATTCCGAGTTCTTGGATTTATGACCACCGAAGAGGCTGGGAAGCGCATCACTGTTGTCGCCGGAGCAATGAGCGGTTTGGTGGTTGCCATCGCAGGACTTCGGTTCTTGTTTTCTGGCCTGCCTCTCGATCGTTTCGGGCAGGCAGTGTTTCTTCTGGCTTCTGCTTGGATCCTCGTGGCAGGACTTATGCGTTTGCTCACCAGCGCCATGCTGCTCGTATTCTCGGTAGTTTTTGACGCATTTGAAGGTGCCATGCCGTCTTCAGCGGGTTTCTTTCACTTTCTGCGGCGTGCCTATGGAGTCTTCTTTGAGTTGTTCTTGGTCGCCGGCATGTTTTATCTCATCCTCAATGGGCTGGCAGTGGCTTTGGGATGGGCGTCTCTCTCCCGATAGCTAATCAGCAGGTATTCGGACTCACCTACCATGATCACGGCAAAGCAGGTGATCGGCGGAAAGAGGGCTAAAAAAGCCCTCCGATTACAAATCGGCAGGGCCCGGAAACCCGGAACAGGCAGCCAAGTCCATGCCTGGATGCAAACGCCAGTTTCTCGCCCTTGCGCAGGCGTCCACCCCTTCTACACTCCGCCTCCCCCCCTTCCACCCAACGCATGAGCACCCACGTCAAACTTTACATCCCCGGACCCGTTGAAGTCAGCCCTGACACCTACGCCGCCATGGCGCAGCCGATGATCGGGCACCGCGGCAAGGGGTTTCAGGACCTTTATGCCGAGATCCAGCCGATGCTGCAGACGCTCTTCGGCACGAAACAGCAGGTGTTTCTGAGCACTTCCTCCGCCTGGGGCGTGATGGAGGGTTCCATCCGCAATCTGGTGAAGAAAAAGGTGCTCAACTGCTGCAACGGCGCTTTCTCCGACAAGTGGCTGGACGTGTCCAAGCGCTGCGGCAAGGAAGCCGAGGCCTACACCGTGGAGTGGGGCCAGCCCGTGCGTGCCGACGAGATCGACAAGCGCCTGGCCACCGGCGAGTTCGACGCCGTGACTTTCATCCACAATGAGACCTCCACCGGCGTGCTCAGCCCCATCGCGGAAATCGCGGCGCTGAAGAAGAAGTACCCGGATGTGATGTTCATCACGGATTCCGTGTCCGGCTTCACCACCGTGCCGGTGAACTTTGACGAGCTGGGCCTGGACGTGCTGCTGACCGGCAGCCAGAAGGCCTTTGCGCTGCCTCCGGGCCTGGCGCTTTTCACCGCCTCCGAGGCCGCCATGGCCCGCGCCGCCACGATCAATGACCGCGGCTACTACTTTGACTTCCTGGAGTTCAAGGCGAACGGCGAGAAGAGCATGACGCCGAGCACGCCGTGCATCAGCCTCATCTACGGCCTGCGCCACCAGCTGCAGAAGATCTTCGCCGAAGGCGTGGACAATCGCTACGCGCGCCACGCCAAGCTCAACGGCATGGTGCACGAGTGGGTGCGCCGCAACGGCTTTGAGTTCTTCGCCCCCGAGGGCTTCCGCTCCAAGTCCCTGACCTGCGTGGCCAACAACAAGGGCATCGACGTGGCGGCCTTCATCGCGCTGCTGAAGAAGAACCACAGCATGATCATCGACGGCGGCTACGGCAAGCTGAAGGGCAAGACCTTCCGCGTGTCCAACATGGGCGACGAGACTGAGGCCAGCATCAGCACGGTGATCGCCGCGCTGGACGACAGCCTGGGCAAGCTCTGATCGAGCCCCTCCTCATTTCACCCCAAGGGTGATCCATTCCCTGCCGAACGGCCCTGAGAAATCAGGGCCGTTCTTTTTGTTCACCGGCCCGCCCTCACAAAGCTGTTACGAGGTGCGGGGCATGTTGGCACGCGGGATGCTTTAAATAGACATTCAGATGGAACCAACCCGCATCATTCCGATCTCATCCGCCCGCAGCAGTGCGGGCACGCAACCCAGCAACATCGTTCGCATGGAACCCGATCCTGGTCTCATCAAGCTGGAGTCCTATCAAGGACGTGAATCTCTCTCCGGAGGGGATGCCGAATCCGCCCAGCGCTTCGCAGGCGAAGTGAAATATGTGGGTTACTTCGCGGACAAGCTGGCTGAGACACTCGGCATGCGCTCGCTGCAGATGGCGATTGTCGAGGATCGTGAAGGCCAGACGGCCATCAGTGCCGGACAGCAGCCGGGCAACTGGCACGGTGTGGTGAGCACCAACCGGCGCTCCATCAAGCAGGTGCGCGAATCCCTGGCACGCTGATTTTTCTTTGCGCCCATGAGTTTAAACCCTGTGATCACCTCCGCCGCGTCATTGCAGCGACTTGAAGGCGTGGCTGGCGTAATGCTTTTCAAAGGCAGAAACACGATCCACCGCCAGATGCCTTTTTCCGACACGCGCGCGGACAACTTGCGTGAGATCATCGTCCAGATGCTGGAAGGCTACCGCCAGGTGCGGCGGAAGATCCACCAGATCTATCTGGAACTCGACGGCGGCGTGCTCCTTGCCGTGCTGCATGACGAAGCGGTGATGCTGTTCTTCCTCACTTCGCGTGCAGATCCTGACCTGGCCGCCAGCGCTGCTTCGGTGATGCTCAATGATCATGCCGCACTGCTCCATGGTGCCTCCACGGAGCAGCAGCCTGCGGCCAAGCCGCCGGCAGATGGTATCGAAGAACTCGTCGTCACCAGTCCGCGTGCGCTCTCCCAGCTCACCGACAAGGCGGAGACGACCGTGAATCAGTGGGGTGCGGTGAGGCAGTGCGTGGAAGGCGTGCTGGGCAAGGTCATGGGCCGGGCGCAGGCCGCCAATCTGATCCAGCGCACAATCACCGAAGCCAAGATTTCAGACCCCTACCGCCTCACCGCCACGGCGGTGCGCAAGCTGGCCGCCAGCGTGATCGAGCAGGTGCCGAACACCTCCAAACGCCGCCAGCTTCTCGGCGAACTCGAAGCCGCGCTCGAACACCTGGACCTTTGACCCTTTTTTCTGCATGAATCTACTCCGCCTCTCCTCTCTGGCATCCATCGTCTTTCTCTCCGTCTCGCTGCCCTCTGCCTCTGCTCAGGACAGCAGCAAGATCGAGGCGAAGCTGGACACCATCATCAAGAAGCTCGACACGAATCAAGGCACGCTGAACGAAGTGGCGAAAGCGGTGAAAAATGAAGCCGCCCCCAAGGCCGAAAGCACTCCTGCAGAACCTGCCAGCGCCGCCGTGAAGGCGGACATCGACACCGTGCAGGTGAACCTGAACGTGGTGTGGATGGTCATCTCCGGAGCGCTGGTTTTCATGATGCAGGCCGGGTTTGCCATGGTGGAGCTGGGCTTTGCCCGTGCCAAGAACAGCATCAACATCATCATGAAGAACTTCCTCGATTTCTGCATCAGCGCTCTGGTTTTCATGTTTCTTGGATTCGGACTGATGTTTGGCACCAGCGCCGGTGGCTGGATCGGCACGGACGGCTTCTGGCTGGCAAACCACGCGGCGAATGATTCCATGTGGGCCTTCTGGTTCTTCCAGGTGGTGTTTGCCGGCACGGCCTGCACCATCGTTTCCGGGGCCATGGCGGAGCGCACCAAGTTTGTGGGCTATCTCGTTTATGCGGGTCTGCTGGCCGGGTTGGTCTATCCGCTGGGCGGTCACTGGGCCTGGGGCAGCTTTGGAGGCGGCTTTGGCGTGGGTGGTGAAAAGGGCTGGCTGGAGGCCATGGGCTTCGTGGATTTCGCGGGCTCCACGGTGGTGCATGGCTGCGGCGGAGCTTGTGCCCTGGCGGGCATCCTTGTGGTGGGCGCACGTCACGGCCGCTTTGCCAAGGACGGCACGCCACGCCTGATCGCGGGGCACAACATTCCGCTGGCCGCGCTGGGAGTTTTCATCCTTTGGTTTGGCTGGTTTGGCTTCAATGCCGGCTCCACACTCATCGGCGATGGCGCGATCGGACGCATTGTGGTGAACACCACCATTGCTCCTGCGGCAGGCGCTCTTGCCGCGATGATCTCCATGTGGTTCGTGCAGGGCCGGCCGGATGTGGGCATCACTCTGAACGGAGCCCTCGGCGGGCTGGTGGGCATCACCGCCTGCTGCGCCAATATCTCCCCTGCGTCCTCGCTCGTGGTCGGTTTGATCGCGGGGATCATCACCACCGTGGCCACCATCGCGCTGGAGCGCATGCAGATTGACGATGCCGTGGGTGCGGTGCCGGTGCATTTGGTGAATGGCTGGTGGGGCACGCTGAGCGTGGCCTTGTTCAATCAGGATGGTTTCGATGCACACAAGCTGGGAGTACAGGCACTGGGCACTTTCTCCATCACGCTCACTTCGTTTGTCATCTGCTTTGGAATCTTCAAGACAGTGGACATGCTGGTGGGCCTGCGAGCGACAGACAACGAGCAGATCGACGGGCTCGACTTCTCCGAACACGCGGCGAACGCCTACCCCGACTTCCAGACCACGGAGCAGGCCTGAGGCCCGGCGAGGGCGGGCGGCAAGCTTGGTCAGGCATTGCGCAAGATCGGCGGGGCATCGGGGGAGGGCGTGTGCGTTTTTACGAGGTCATGATCAACCTCACCCGTCTCTACTGTGATGTCGCCCAGCCCATGGACCACCTGCGCTACGGGCGCGGCCACGGCTCACCCGCTACTGCCGCCGAACGCCGCCCCATCGTCGTCTGGAACATCACCCGCCGCTGCAATTTGAAGTGCGTCCATTGCTACCAGGATTCGGATTCCAAATTCTACCCCGGCGAGCTCACGTGGGAGCAGTGCAAGGATGTCATTGATGATCTAGCTGAATACAAGGTGCCTGCGCTGCTTCTCTCAGGTGGCGAACCGACGATCCACCCGCACTTCTTTGAACTGGCCGAATACGCCACCGGCAAAGGGCTGCGCCTCACGCTTTCCACCAATGGCACGCTGATCACGCCCGAATATGCGCAGCGTCTCAAGGACATCGGCTTCTCCTACGTGGGCATCTCGCTCGATGGCATGGGCGCCACCCACGATCACTTCCGTGGCAAGGTCGGCTGCTTTGACAAGGCGGTGGCGGCGTTTCGGAACTGCAAGGCGGTGGGCCAAAAGGTGGGCCTGCGCCTCACGCTCTCCCGCCACAACATCGCCGACATCGACTCGATCCTCGATTTCATCGAGCAGGAGGACATCGAGCGCGTGTGCTTCTACCACCTCGTCTACAGCGGACGCGGCGCCGAGCTGATGGAAGTGCCGCATGAGGAGACTCGCGGAGCCATCGACAAAATCCTCGACCGCACCGCCAAGTGGGCCGCCAGCGGCAAGCCGCGCGAGGTTTTGACCGTCGATCAACCTGTGGACGGCCCCTACCTGTACATGCGCCTGAAACGGGAGAACCCGGAACGTGCGGCGCGCGCCATGGAACTGCTCACCTGGAACGGTGGCGGGGCGAACAGCAGTGGCACAGGGATCAGCAACATCGACACCCAGGGCAATGTGCATCCTGACCAGTTCTGGCATGAGCTCACGCTGGGCAACGTGAAGGACCGCAAATTCAGCGACATCTGGAGCAATCGGGACAATGCCACGCTCAATGCTTTGCGGAATCGCAAGGAACATCTCACGGGCAAATGCGCGCAGTGCAGTTTCTTGGATGTGTGCGGCGGCGGCTTCCGGGTACGGGCTCTGCAAATGACGGGTGACCTGTGGGCGCCTGACCCATCTTGCTATCTCAATGAGCAGGAGATTGGCCTCGCACAGGCCGCATGAGCCCAGCCAGTTTAGCAGGTGTGGAAATTAAGAAAATGACAAGGTGCTGACAGGATTTTGACGAGCTGTTTTCTTGCCCTTTGAGCCCAGCGCTGCCAGCATCAGCACTGGCTTGTGGCGTCGCTTCCACATCGAAGACATCAATTCACTCCGTCAACTCATGAATGCTCCCCGTTGTTCCGCCGCCTTTACGGCACGTATGCTTGCCACCTTGGCGACGGCAGGTCTTCTGGTCCAATGCTCCATGCCGCCACACGAAGCCTGGCGCAGCATTCAAACAAATGGACTGCTGCCCTACCTGAGCTCTGCGAACCACCATCCCTCGCCACCATTTCGCACGGGCGGTTCCTACGCACAGCGTTATGCCGCCTATCCTCGGCGCAGTCACTACGGCACGCTCGGTTCCTCCGGCTTCGTGCCCAACAACTATTTCAGCACGCTCTCCCCAGCAGCCGGAAGCACCCGATATGTGCCTCGCACCCGCCCAAGCCGCTCCTTGGTTGAGCGCAGCCCGGACGTGAAGATCCCCGTGGAGGAGCCCAGCCATTCTCACGCTCCGCACATTACGCACAGCCCGCCACCGGCCAATGAGACGCCCAAAATCAGTGCCGGCTCCGAGGCGGCAACCACAGACCTGCCATACGGCACCGCAGTCCCAGGCCGCATGAACATGGTGAACAGTCCCTTCGCAGGGAAAACGCAACTGGTGGATGTCTCCGGCATGAGCGCCGGCCAGACCGTGAAATGCCCCTACACTGGCAAATTGTTCAAAGTACCGCCGACCCAGCAGGCAGCAAACACCGTGGAGTCTCGTCTGGAGCCCAAGAGTGAGGCCCCCAAACAGAGCGATTCGCCTCAGGAAGGGGATAAAAAGCCCTGAAAATGGCCGCAAAGCAGGATTCACCCCGCCTCAATCCCGGGAAACCGGGGGCGGACTGCATTTGATCTTGATTCAACCTTGATCAGTGGAACTCTTGCCGCCCTCAAAACCGTAAACGACAACCGATCATCCATCATGGGTCAACAACTGAACAAAGTCATCAAACGCCGCCGCCGTAAGCTCTATCTTGCCCGCAAGAAGGCTCTGGCCAAGGCCGGCGTCTCCCGCAAAGCACGCGCCGTCAAATCCGAAGCCAAAACCGCCAAGAAGGCTCCTGCCAAGAAAGTTGCCGCCAAGAAGGCCCCAACCAAGCCCAAGGCTGCTGACGTCGCCGCTGAAGCTGCTCCTGCGGCTGAAGTTGCAGAAACCGCTGCTCCATCTGTTGAAGTCGCCACCGCCGAAGCCGCTCCTGAAGCTGCTGCTCAGGAATAACTGGTTCGCCTCACAGTCGTTTCAATTGAAGACCACCGTCATGGCCTGCCGTGACGGTGTTTTTTTTATAGCCATCCGCTGTCAGCCTAGCGCCTAGCGGAACCACAAATTCCCGCCCACGCCGGGATTCGGCGAGGTGCCTCCTGAGGAGCTGGAATTGTAGCCATCGTAGTAGCCTCGTTCAAAGCTGGAACGGTAGCGCGGGTCATAACGCCCCACCTGGGCCGATGGATCGGCCACACGCCCGCCTGTGCGGTCACGCAGACCGTAGTCGTAGCCTTGGTTGTAGGTTGGGTCGCGCGGCGGTGGCTGTTGCTGCTGCTGAGCTGCCCCTTGATTTGGGTAACTGCCACCCTGCGACTGACCGCCGGCTATCTGGCTGTAACGCTGATTGTAACCGTCGCGATAAGCGAGCTCGGTATTGTAGTCGAAGCGGGAGGGATTGCGCTGGTAGTTCTGCGGCTGGCCCTGCTGCGCATCCGCCTGCGCGTCCTGCTGACCGCGCTCAAATGCCATGGCGTTTGCCTGCGCGCCCTGGTCCCGCATGTCCTGGCGGTAGGGATTCGCATAGGGATCTGCACCTCCGTTCGGACCATTGTAGGGATCGACACATTGCGTGAGCAGCAGCGGCAAGATCAGCGGAGCGAGGAGAAGAAGTTTCATGAGGGAAGCCTCGGAAACGTAGAAGACCCGGCACCACGTGGCAAGGCCGCAATCTACGACGCATACGCAGCGCTTCGTGTTCAGGAAATCTTGGCTGCCGGATCATTCCATGAGCCACGACGCCGTGCCTGCCATGCACGGCGTCGAAACCCGGACCAGGATCTCGCCAGGATCTTCTACTTCTTGCCTTTGGCCGCCGCAGCAGTGAACCAGTCGCCGCCACCACCGCCGCCGAAGGGATTGCCCATGCCACCGCCACCAAAGGGGTTGCCCATGCCGCCGCCGGAGCTGCGCTGGCCGCCGCCACCGCTGGAGAAGCCACGCTGACCACCGCCCGGCCCACCGGCAGGGCGCGGACCTGCGCTGCCCTGCTTCTTCTCAAAGTCAGGCTTGGATTTCATGCTCAGGGCGATGCGTTTGCGCGGGATATCCACCTCTGTGACCGTCACCTGCACTCGCTGCGCCACCTTGACGACTTCCGCCGCATCACGCACGAAGGTGTCACTGAGCTGGCTGACATGCACAAGGCCGTCCTGATGCACGCCAATGTCCACAAAGGCGCCAAAGGCGGTCACGTTGGTCACAATGCCCGGCAGTTTCATGCCCACTGTGAGGTCCTTCATGTCATTCACGCCTTCGGCAAAGCTGAAGACCTCGAACTGCTTGCGGGGGTCGCGCCCTGGCTTGGCGAGCTCGTTCATGATGTCCTGCAGCGTTGGCAGGCCCACATCTTCACTCACATATTTTTTGAGGTCGATTTTCTGACGCAGGTCCGCGCGCTGCATGAGCTCCTGCACTGTGCAGCCGATGTCCGCCGCCATCTTTTCGACCAGGGGATAACGTTCAGGATGCACCGCGCTGGCATCCAACGGATGCACGGCATCGCGAATGCGCAGGAAGCCTGCGGCCTGCTCGAAAGCTTTGTCGCCCAGTCTTGGCACCTTCATGAGATCCTTGCGGCTCTTGAACGGGCCGTTCTCATTGCGGAAGGCCACGATGTTGGCGGCGTGCGCGCTGTTCAGGCCGGAGACGTAGCTGAGGAGCTGCTTGCTGGCCGTGTTCAACTCCACGCCGACGCCGTTCACCGCGCTGATGACGACGTGATCGAGACTGGTCTTGAGCTGCGTCTGATCCACGTCATGCTGATACTGACCGACGCCGATGGATTTTGGATCAAGCTTCACCAGTTCGGCGAGCGGATCCATGAGGCGACGCGCGATCGAAACGGAACCACGCACCGTGACGTCGTGGTTCGGGAACTCCTCACGCGCGACTTCGCTGGCACTGTAGATGGAAGCACCGCTCTCATTGACCATGATCACGGGGATTGATCCTGGCACGCCGATCTTCTTCACAAACATCTCCGTCTCACGGCTGGCGGTGCCGTTGCCGATGGCGATGGCCTGGATCTTGTAACGATCCACCAGATTGAGCAGAAGGTTCTTGGCATGCAGCAGTCCGCCGCCTTCGCCGAGGAGGTAGATCACATCGTTGTAGAGAAGCTGGCCCTGGGCATCGAGCACGACGACTTTGCAACCGGTGCGGAACCCGGGGTCAATGCCGAGCACTCGCTTCTGTCCCAGCGGTGCCGCCAGCAGCAGTTCGCGCAGATTGTCGGCAAACACACGCACGGCCTCGGTGTCAGCCTTCTTCTTCGATTCAAGACGTGCTTCGGTTTCCATGCTGGAGCTCAGCAGGCGCTTGTAGCTGTCGGCGCAGGCCAGCTTCATCTGGTCAGAGCAGGCATTGCCGCCTTTGACGAAGAGGTTCTCGAGCATCTTGATGGCTGTGTCTTCCGCAGGCTGGATGCGCATGAGCAGGTAGCCTTCTTTTTCTCCGCGACGAATGGCGAGCATGCGGTGCGATGGGATGGCTTTCAGCGGCTCGCTCCAGTCAAAATAGTCGCGGAACTTCTGCGCCTCTTCGTCTTTTTCTTTTCCGAACATGACCTTGGAAACAACCGTGGACTGCTCCGCGAAGAATTTACGCAGCGCCGCACGCGCCTCCGCGTTGTCGCTGATGCGCTCCGCGATGATGTCGCGCGCGCCGCTGAGGGCATCGTTGGCGTCCTTGACGCGCAGCTCTTCGTTTTCGTGGTCCGGGTTCACATACTTCACCACTTCGCCATTCAGATCGACGCCATGCGTCATGAGATTGGCCTCGATGAAATCCGCCAGCGGCTCCAGGCCCTTTTCCTTGGCGATGGTGGCACGTGTGCGGCGCTTCGGGCGGAACGGCGCAAAGATGTCCTCCAGCGAGTTCATCGTTTCCGCCTTCTCAATCTTCGCGCGCAGGACATCCGTCATGAGCTTGCGTTCCTCGAGCGATTTCACAATCGCGGTGCGGCGATCATCCAGCGCCACGAGCTGCGTCATGCGCTCCTGAATGTTCTGAATTTGCACTTCATCCAGAGAGCCGGTGGCCTCCTTTCGGTAACGGGCGATGAACGGCACGGTGGCGCCATCGGCAAAGAGTTTGGCCGTCGCGCCGACCTGGATGGCCCGCAGGCCCAGCTCCTTGGCGACACGCTCGACGTGGGTGACATTGATGTTGAGTTCGTTGGCAGCAGACATGGTTGGAAAATGGAAAAGTTAACGCTGAAAATTCGGTTGGAATGAGTGGAGTTAGCGAGACGATCACGGGCGGCAACCATTCAAGACCACATGTGAAAAACTTTTGTCGGAGCCGTGGCTTGACATCCTGCTGCGAAATTTCCATGGCGGCTTCGTATTGAAGCCGCATGAAGAAATTTTTTGTGGCTTTTCTGGTTTCAACACTTGCATCTGCCGCTGAGGACTGGCCGCGCTGGCGCGGGCCGAATGCGGATGGAGGCTGGAATCCGAAGGACATCCCTGCGGACTTTGCCAGAAAAGAGCCCGTGAGACTTTGGAAAAAAGAGATCAGCGCCGGATTCGGCGGTGTCACGGCAAGCAACGGACGTGTTTATGTGATGGACCGGCTCAAGACGCCCAAAGAGATCGAACGCATTCTGTGCTTCGATGCTGAGAGCGGCACAAATATCTGGCAGCACACCTGGGAGGTCAACTACGGCAGCATGGAGTACGGGACCGGGCCGCGTTCTTCGGTGAACATCACCGATGGCAAGGCGTACGCCTTGGGTGCGACGGGCGTGGCATTGTGTCTCGATGCCGTGACGGGGCAGGTTTTATGGCAGGTGGATACGGTCAAAACATTCGGGGCGAAAATTCCGAAGTGGGGGTTTGCGGCATCACCGGTGATCGATGGGGATCGAGTGCTGCTGCATGTCGGGGCCGATGCCGGCTCAGTCATCGCATTGGACAAAAACTCCGGCAAAGAAGTCTGGCGTGGCGGACCTGATCCTGCGGGATACTGCACCCCGGAAATCATCTCGCATGCGGGCACACGCCAGCTCATTGCGTGGGGGCCGGAGCATGTGCAGAGTCTCGATCCAGAGAGCGGCAGGGTGAACTGGCTCTTTCCATACAAGATCACCTATGGCGTCAGCATCGCACAACCGCTTTATCGTGACGGCATTCTGCTCGTCTCGGGCTACTGGCATGGCGCGAAGGCGTTTCAACTCGACAAGAGCGCCACGCTGCTGTGGGAAAATCAAACCGAGATCTGCGGGCTCATGTCGGCCCCCTTGTTCAAAGACGGCATTGTTTACATGCTCGACAAAACTCGTGGCCTCCAGGCTTTTGAACTCAAGACCGGCAGAATTCTCTGGAGCGATGACAACACGCTGACCCCGAAGGGCAGCAATCCCCAGATGAGCCTGGCATGGATGCGGGAATCAACCAACCTCGCTGCCTTGCTCAATGCCGATGGTGAGCTGGTCTACGTCACGCTGAAGCCAGAAAAGTGCGAGGAGCTTGGCCGCTGGCAGATCATCGGCAAAACCTGGGCGCATCCGGCATTCGCGGGAAACCGGATATTTGCGCGTAGCGATAAAGAATTGTCCGCCTGGCGGCTTTGGTAATGGGCATGAAACTCTGGATGCCCATCCTCCTTGCCGTCTTCGTCATCGCCGCCGTTCCCGCGCCTGAAGCGCCCGCCTGGAAGGCCGGCGCGGCCTCGGCAAAAATCACACCGGAGAAATCCATGTGGATGGCCGGCTATGCGGGGCGCACCAAACCCTCCGAAGGAGTGGAGCTGGATTTGTTCGCGAAAGCATTGGTGCTCACCGATCAGGCAGGCGGGCGCTTCGTTCTCATCACCATGGATTTGATCGGTGTGCCGAGGAACCTGCGCCTGGCCGTCGCTGAGCGGGTGAAAAAAGACTACGGCATCGAACAGGCCAATCTCGCCATCAACGCCTCCCACACGCACAGCGGACCTGAACTGCGCACGAGCAAGATTCATGGCGCGGATGATCTGGCGCTGCGTGAGAAGGAAGCGGCGGAATACACGGCGCAGTTGGAAGACATCCTGGTCAAACTCGTCGGCGAGGCGCTTCAAAAATCCGTTCCGGCGCATCTGGACTACAGCACTGCGCGCTGCGGTGTTTCGATGAACCGCCGCACCCCCGATGGAAAAGGCGGCTGGAACAATTTCCCGAATCCGAAAGGCCCGGTGGATCAAGTGGTGCCCGTGCTGAAAGCCAGCACGGCGGAGGGCAAGGACATCGCGATCATCTTTGGCTACGCCTGCCACTGCACCACACTTGGCCATCAAAAATTCAGCGGGGACTACGCAGGCTATGCGCAGCAGGACATCGAAAAAGCACACCCTGATGCGGTGGCGATGTTTGCGAATGGCTGCAGCGGCGATCAGAACCCTTACCCGCGCAGGACGGTGGAACTCGCGCAAACGCATGGCAAGTCGCTGGCCACTTCCGTGCAGGCCGCGCTGGAAACCCACATGCAGCGCCTCAAGGGGACCATCCGCGCCGCGTATCGTGAAATCCCGCTGGCCTATGACAAGCTGCCAACCAAGGAACAGCTTCTCGAAGAGCAGAAATCCACGAACAAGTGGCAGGTCACGCATGCCACCCGCGTGCTCCAGCGCATCGCCGAGGAAGGCCCGCTGTCCACGACCTATCCCTATCCCGTGCAGGTGCTTCGCCTTGGCAACGACCTCACCTGGGTCACGCTCGGCGGCGAAGTCGTCGTGGACTATTCACTCCGTCTCAAACAGGACATCAAAGACCCCATCGTGTGGGTCAGCGGCTACACCAACGACGTGATGGCCTACATCCCCAGCCTGCGCATCTGGCAAGAAGGCGGCTATGAAGGCGGTGGAGCGATGATCTATGGCTCTCATCCCACACGGTGGAGCGACAAGACTGAAGAGAACATCGTCAGCACCGTGATGGAGCTGCGGAAAGCGGTGGAGTGAATCACTTCTGCGCACGCAGCAACCGGACCTGCGACTTCAGCAACTCAGCCTGCGCCTGCTTGATGCCGACATCAGATGCGCGGGCGAGCTCCTTCATTTTTTTCGCCCATCCCACCCGGCGTTCGTTTGCAGCCACCAGCTCCTGAAGCGCGGTAATCAACGCCTCGCGCTTTCCCTGCTCGCGTGCGAGATCGACCCGTGCCTCGGCCAGATCCACCAGTGCCACCTCCACCCCGGCTCCATTTTCTGCGTCTGCACGGCCGGATTGGTGCAATGCCTGTTCGATTTCGAGCTGCTGCTCCCGAATTTGAACAAGTTCGGAGAGTTTCGCGATGATTTTCCCATCCGGCCCGGGAGCGTTGGGGGACTCCTGTGCGGGAAGGTTAACCGAGAAGAGCAGGGCGACAGCGGTAGTGATCAGTTTTGTCTTCATGGCAGTGGTTGGACTCATTTGTGACTGCAGCCCGACTGAGCCAGCAGCCCAACTGCTTACTAACGACATTTGAGTTTGATGGTTACCGACTTTTTGAACCTAATCCGGCGGATAAGCATGGGCTTTAGCAATCCGGTGGCGGCAAACGCGATCACACCCGCAACCTCGCCTTTGGACAGCTTGAACACAAAAACAGGCCGGGAACTGCTCCCGGCCTGTAGATCTTGAAGGATGATTTTTTGTCGTCGGACCCGAGAGCCCGAAATCAGCTCACTTGCTGTTCTCAGCGAACTGCGCGTCGAAGATGATCTTCGAAGGCGGGAAGTCGATCTTCTTGACGAAGGCGGCGGATTCGGCGGCGCCGAACTCGCGGTCCATCGCGCCGTCCTCCCACTCGACGCTCAGCGGGCCGCCGTAGTCGATGTCGTTGAGGGCGCGAATGATGCGCTCGAAGTTGATGTTGCCACGGCCCACGGACTTGAAGTCCCAGTAGCGGCTTGGCTTGTGGAAATCCACATGGCCGCCGAAGACGCCGGCGGTGCCGTCACCGATGCCCCAGGCGACGTCCTTCATGTGCACGTGGAAAATACGGTCGCTGAACTTGTAGAGGAACTTGATGTAATCGACGCCCTGGTAGCCGAAGTGGCTGGGGTCGTAGTTGAAACCGAAGGCCGGATGGTAATCGACGGCCTGCAGCGCGCGCTCGGCGCTGGCAATGTCGAAAGCGATTTCGGTGGGATGCACTTCGAGAGCGTAGCGGATGCCCAGCTTTTGATACTCGTCGAAGATGGGGGTGAAGCGCTTGGCAAAGTCCTTGTAGCCGGCGTCGATCTGGCCGGGAAGGTTTGGCGGGAAGGAATAAACAAGGTGCCAGATGCTGCTGCCGGTGAAGCCGTTCACCACACTGACGCCGAAACGCTTGGCGGCGTGCGCGGTCTTGATGAGCTCTTCAGCGGCGCGCTGGCGCACGCCTTCCGGATTGCCATCTCCATAGATATGGCCGGGGAGAATCTGCGCGTGGCGTGGGTCGATATTGTCGCACACGGCCTGGCCGACGAGGTGGGTGGAGATGGCGTGGCACTGCATGCCTGCGGCCTTCAGCTTGGCACGCTTGTCGTCACAGTAGGCCTGGTCGGCCTTGTCCACTTCGAAGTGGTCGCCCCAGCAGGCAAGTTCGACACCGTCATAACCAAAGGCCTTTGCCTTCTGGATCATGGTATCACAGGAAAGATCGGCCCACTGGCCGGTGAAGAGAGTGACTGGGCGTGGCATGTCGGATGTGTGGTTGAGTTGAGGCAGGGAAGAAGGGGAAAAATCGACGAATGTCGACTGTGAATGACGATTTTTTCGAGCCACCGCTATTTGCGCTCGATCGCCTGGGTGCGGACCAGGGTGTAAGGGAGTTCAAGGATAAGCTGCGCCGGCTTGCCATCCGCGTCGTTCACTTGGGCGGTATTCTTGAGGCTGCCGGAGATCTTGGTGCTCACATCCAGCATGTCGGAGAGGCGGCGGACGAGAGTGATGTCAAAAGCGACTTCGATGCGGCTGAGGTAATTCATCGGCCGCTCCATGGTAAAACTGCCCACGATATGCACGGTGGCCAGCGCTCCGTCGGGACGCTCATCCATGGCAGCCAGCGTGCATTCGATGTCCTTCGCGACTACCGCGCCGTAGTCCTTGCCCCCTGACTCATTGATGCTGACTTTCCATGTCTCGCCGGGTTTGCGGGTCTGGTTGAGAAGGCATGCCTCAGGGATTTCCAGCAGCAGCCGGGTGAACGCCAGATCATTGAGGAACTTCTGCTGCTCTGCGCTGGGCTTGCCTCCGACCATGGTGCATTTCCATCTTCCGTCGGATTTGCGCAGGCGGAGGACTTTGCCGACCAGAGGGGCCGCTTGCTCGGCCGGAGGAGGAGCGGTGCCGTTGTAATTGATCAGTTCACAGACCATCTCGCGCACCTGCATTTCCTCGGTATCCGCCCCCAGCAGGCGCCGGACGAGGTTGACGCTCTGAACGAAGCGGCAGAAGAAATCATTGGCCGAGTTCGCCTTCTGCATGCGACCTTTGCCCTCCTGCACGCGGACCTCCCGCTTTTCCCTCAGCACGGTGCCCGTACGAAGTGGAGAGGTGGCTCCCAAGTCCACAGGTCCGCCTGAAGTGTCAGCGGCGTTCAGATGAACGGAGATGAGCAAAGGCAGCAGGAGGCGCAGCGGGGCATGCATGCCGGCAGAATACCAAGGGCGTGAGCGCCAGCACAAGCAGCAAGTGCCCGGCCGAAAAATGGGTGGATCATTTCATGCTTGGCGAAAGACGCCTGTTCATCTCATGATGCGGCATGCACCGAGTTCTACTCCTCTGCCTCGCCTCAGTCACCACGATTCACGCGCAATGGACCACGTCGCGCGTTCATGGTTCACCGGAGGCACCGAGGCCCTGCATCGCGGAGCAGTCCTTTGCCTCCATCCAGCTTCAGGATGCTCTGGAAATGATCGCGGTGCCCGGCGCACAGCGTTTCGTGGCGGTGGAAAAAGGCGGCAAAATCTGGAGCTTTGCAGATTCACCGGACACCCGCGCCAAAGACCTGCTCATCGATCTGAAGCCGGAGCACCCGCAGCTTCAGTACGCGTATGGCATCGCGTTTCATCCGAAGTGGAAGGAGAACGGCCACGTCTTCCTCTGCTATGCCTATGGCGACAAAGTTCCCGATGGCACCAAGCTCTCGCGCTTCAAACTCACGCAGCAGGAGCCGCCGTTGCTTGATCCCAAATCGGAGACCGTGCTGCTGACATGGCGCAGCGGCGGGCACAACGGCGCATCCTTGCAATTCGGACCCGATGGCATGCTTTACATCTCGACGGGAGACTCCGAGGTGCCCTCGCCACCCGATCCGCTGAACACCGGGCAGGACATCGGCGATCTGCTGTCGTCCATCCTGCGCATCGACGTGGATCACGCGGAGGATGGAAAAGCCTACGGCATTCCGCCGGACAACCCGTTTTTAAAAACACCCGGGGCGATGCCCGAGGTCTGGGCCTTCGGATTTCGCAATCCGTGGAAGATCAGCTTCGATGCTCAAGGCCGCCTGTGGTGCGGCGACGTGGGCTGGGAGCTCTGGGAGATGATTCATCTGGTGCAGCGTGGCGGCAATCATGGCTGGAGCGCGTATGAGGCAAGCCAGCCCATCAAGCCTGAAACCGCGCGCCCCGAGCCCATCATCCCACCCGTGGCCGCGCATCCGCACACCGAGGCGGCGAGCATCACCGGCGGCTACGTGTATCACGGCACGCGTTTTCCCGAACTTCGAGGAGCCTACATCTACGGCGACTACGAAACCGGCAAGATCTGGGCGCTGTGGCATGATGGCAAACAAGTCACGCGCCGCGAGGAGATCGCCGACACGCCGCACAAGATCGTGACCTTTGGTCAAAGCGAAGACGGCGAGATCTACTGGATGAACTGGGAGAAGGACACGCGCATCTACCGCCCGGCGCCGAATCCCGCCGTGGGCAGGCCCAGCCAGTTTCCGCACAAGCTGAGCGAGACGGGTTTGTTCAAGGACACCGCCGCTCAAACACCGGCTGCAGGCGTGCTGCCTTTTGAGATTGCCGAGCCGATGTGGCAGGACGGCGCCACCGCCACGCGCTTCGTCGCTCTTCCAGAAGGCAAAAGCATCCGCACCACCACCAGCGGCAATCCCGCGAAACCGAACTACAAAGTCGAATGGCCCGCCGAGTCCGTGCTCGCGCGCACCATCACCTGGCCCGCCACGCAGCAGCGCATCGAGACGCAGATCCTGCATTTCGACGGCGAGACTTGGAATGGCTACTCCTACCGCTGGAATGATAAAGGCACGGATGCCGAATTGGTGGGAGCAGACGGTGAGGATTTCACCGTGCAAAAGCAGCCCTGGCGCATTCATGGCCGTGCCGAATGCGCCCGCTGCCACACCAACTGGAGCGGCTTTGCCCTCGGATTTCAGCCGGATCAGCTCGTGCGCATCAGCGGCAAAAGACCAGCCGATGTGCATGAACTTTTTGACGGCCCCTTTCTGGAACGGCTGCCCGACCACCTCGTGTCCAGCCATGACGAAAAAGCAGCCTTGGAAACACGCGTGCGCTCCTGGCTGCATGCAAACTGCGCCCACTGTCACCGCAGGCATGGCGGCGGCAGCGTGCCGCTGATGGTGAACTTCGACCTGCCCACGGCAGACACGATGATGATCTACGAGAAGCCGACCCGAGGAGATTTCGGCATCAGTGACCCCGCCGTGGTCTATCCATGGGCCCCGCATCGCAGCCTACTGTTTCAGCGCATCGCACGCACAGGCAGCGGGCACATGCCGATGATCGGAGCTCGCGACCCTGACCCCCACGGCCTGCGGCTCATGTGGGACTGGATCTCAGGCATCTATCCCAAGAAAGGGTCTGCAGATAGTTATTTCAGCATGGAGGACGAGCTTCAGAAAGGTGACTCACAATACGAAATTGAGCTGCTCTCCGGCAAGCATCCGGAAAACGAATACCGGATCAATGCAGATCCCCTGCACTGGTTCCGCAGCTCGCCGACCCATTTGATGATGGCAGTATCCAATGAACAAATCCCTCTGCCACGACGAGAGGCAGCCATCAAAGCCGCGATGGCCAGTGGCGATCCGAACATCACTTCCTTGTTTGAGCGCTTCCTGCCACCCGACCAGCGGGTGAAGACCCTCGGCATGAATATCGATGAGAAAAAGCTCCTCGCCGTGCAGGGCGATGCGAAGCGCGGCGTTGCACTCCTGAGCATGACGGGAAAACTGGCCACCTGCCTGGCCTGCCATATCGTCAATGGAACTGGCCGAGACTTTGGCCCTGACCTCAGCAAGGTGGGCGCACGACTGACGCGTGAGCAAATCCTCGAAAGCCTGCACCGGCCGTCCAAAACCATCGCCCGAGGTTACGAGACGTGGACCTTCACTTTGAAGAACGGAAGCGTGCAAAACGGTTTTTTAATCCATTCTGGTGAAACCTCCACCACCCTCAAACTTCCCACCGGTCAGGCAGAGATCATCGGGAATGATCACATCAAAGGCCGGCAGAGGCAGCCTGTTTCACTGATGCCGGAAGGCTTGCTGCAAGGCCTGACGGAGCAGGAAGCGGCGGATGTCATCGCGTATTTGGCAGGCTCGAAGTAAAAATCAGGGAATCCCTGATTTATGCAATTCACGTCATAAGTTATGGCTGCAAAAGTACGCTGAAGCTTCCTTTTTAGTATCACTATAAAGCTGCATACACCATCGCTCCGAAGCTCGTTTCCTTGTTAACATTGATGCATACCACACCCGTCACCTGCCCAAGTTGTTTTCAAGAGTTTGAGGTGCCCGCTCCCTCTTGTACAGAGGTACCCTGCGATGTGGACTACGATTGCGAAGTCTGCTGCCGTCCGCTGCGCATCCTATTCACGGAGGACGATGGCGAGGTATGGGGCACCGCTTATGGATTGGGAGAAAGCGGGCCGTATGGGTGATTCCCATCAAACCACCACCTGACATTATGGTAGTCCCAAGTATCCCCTTTCTTATGCCTCCCATGCGCGTTTTCGCAGAGAATGCATTTGGCTGTTTGCAAAAACAGAAGTTGTCGTTAATCTCGAAAAATCCCGCTGCCAGGAGTCTGGTGGATGGGAAGCTTAACAAACGGTTAACACCCACACACATGAAAATCGCTATCCTCACCCTCATCGCGGCTTCCGCCGTCCTCTCCGCTTGCCAGCAGCCAGCTCCGCCGCCACCACCACCACCAATGCAGACCGGCAAGTAAGCAGTCCGCCGCTAAATGCGGCTGGTTGTGAAACTTACGTGTGATCATTTCATGATCCGTCTTGCCATTGTTCTGTCGCTGCGTCCGTGATGCTTCATGCATCCTGTTCCAGCTAAGAAGGCATGTGCGAAGTGCGACGCCAAAGCGAAGGCCGACTGCAAAGACGGTCACAAGCACTAATCTGACAGGAAACTGACCTCTGCGCCGCTGTCCCCTACCCAACCGGGGGACGGCGGCTTTTTTTTACCCTTTCAGCGCCGGATTCTGGATGCCAGACTCCCGTTTTTACTCCATTCGTAACCTGTCATGCCAGACTGCCTGCTCGCCCTTGAATCTTCCTGCGATGAGACTGCCGCGGCCATCTGTACTTTGGAGGGCGAACTGATCGCCAGCCGGATCGCCTCCCAGATTGAAATTCACCGCCAGTATGGCGGAGTCGTGCCTGAGGTGGCCTCACGCAATCACATCCTGCATGTGCGCCCGCTGGTTCAGGCGGTTCTAAGTGAAGCAGGGAAAACACTTGGCGACATGGCCGCTTTTGCGGCCACCAGCGGCCCCGGCCTGGTGAGTTCGCTGCTTATCGGCACGTCCATGGCCAAGGCGCTCGCCATCGCTGAAAACAAGCCGTTCCTTGCCGTGAACCATATGGAGGGCCATCTCCTCTCCCCCTTCATGAATGGCAACGGACCGGTTCGCGCCAGTGTGGCGCTCATTGTCAGCGGCGGGCATACCATGCTCGTGCGGGTGAACGGCGTAGGCCGTTATGAACTCCTGGGACGCACTCGTGATGACGCCGCAGGTGAGGCTTTTGACAAGGTCGCAAAAATGATCGGTCTGCCCTACCCCGGCGGCCCGGAGATCGACAAACTGGCCGCCCGGGGCGATCCAACCGCCTTTGCCTTCCCACGAAGCTTTCTGGATGGCCGCAGTCTGGAGTTCAGTTTCAGCGGCCTGAAGACCGCCGTCCTTTATGAACTGCCGCGCCTCGATCTGAAGAGCGAACAAACTCTGGCTGACCTCAGCGCCAGCGTGCAGGCGGCGATCATTGAGGTGCTGGTCGAAAAACTGGTGCTCGCCGCCAGTCAGTGCGGGGAGACACTTGTCACGGTAAGCGGCGGGGTCAGTTGCAACCGGGGCCTGCGCGAGGTACTTGCCGCACGCTGCGCCAAAGCAGGCCTGCAACTGCTGCTCGCGCGGCCGGATCTTTGCACGGACAATGCGGGCATGATTGGTTTCGCTGCTGCGCAACGTTTCAGCATCGGCCACACTTCGCCTTTGGAGGCCGATGTGGATCCCAATCTCCCCCTCGTCAGCTTACTTTAACCTTCCTTTTTTATGCGCCCGATCTTGTTTCTCCTCTGCGCATTCACGTCCCTGCAGGCAGGCGACTGGCCCCAGTTTCTCGGCCCGCAGCGCAACTGCACCGCAACTGACGAAGCCGTCATTTCAGGCAGTTCTGAGCCCGAATTTCTGTGGAAGCGCATGCTGGGCACGGGTCATGCCGGTGCGGTGGTCTGCAACGGCAGGGTCATCGTGACCCATCGCCAGGGCAGTGAGATCATCACCGAGGCACTGACGGCCGCAGACGGCAAGCCGCTTTGGAAACATGCCTGTCCCACCAGTTACCATGACAGCTTTGGCTTCGACAACGGACCGCGTGCCGTGCCGTGCATCGCCGCTGGCAAAGTGATCACACACGGCCCGGAAGGCATGGTCCAGGCGCTGGATTTTGAGACAGGAGCGCTGGTCTGGAGCTATGACACCGTCGCCGAACTCGAATCGCCGCAGGGGTACTTTGGCCGCGCCTGCTCGCCGCTCGTGACCGAGGGCAAGGTGCTGCTCAATGTGGGCGGTAAGAATGCAAAGGGCGGGGCTGGCATCATCGCGCTGGATCTTTCCACAGGCAAACTCGTCTGGCAGGCCACGGAAGATCAGGCGAGCTATTCATCCCCTGTTCTGCTGCCCGGAGATCCGGGAGTCAGCGCCTTCTTCACCCGGCGCGGCATCCTTTTGACGCAAACCAGCGACGGCAAAGTGCTGGCTGACGACTACTTTCGCGCCCAGATTGATGCCTCGGTCAATGCGGCTGCTCCCATCCCCTGTGAGAATGGCCGGATATTGTTCACCGCCGCTTATGATGTGGGAGCCGGGCTGTGGCAGTGGAACAAGGCTGAACGCAAGCTGACCAACGTGTGGAAAAAAGCCGACACGCTCGACTGCCACTACACCACGCCGGTTTACCACGCCGGGCACGTCTATGGCCTGCATGGCCGGCAGGAGACCGGGATGACGCTGCGCTGCATCTCTGTGGCTGATGGCAAGATCGCCTGGGAGGCGCCTGATCACCTTCAGGGCGGCACCCTCATTTTGGTAGGAGACAAAATACTGCTGCACAGCGAAGCCGGTGAACTCTTGATTTTCACCGCCGACCCGAAGAAGTTCAATCTCGTGCAGCGCAGCCAGATCACCCGGGCGGGACATCGCAGCCATGACGCCTACTCGAATGGCCTGCTCTTTGCGCGGGATGCCGAGAAACTGGTCGTGCTGAAGGTGAAGTAGGCGCTGGATTGATCCGCAGGCGCGTCTAGTCTGCCCTGCATGGCTCAAATCGGCAAACGCAACTCCCTCATCGTCCTTCACAGCACGCCTCACGGCATTTATCTGGACGGGGGTGACCATGGGGAAATTCTGCTGCCGAACCGTTACATCCCCAAGGGCACCAGCCTTGGCGATTCGCTGGACGTGTTCATCTACCGCGATTCCGAAGACCGACTCGTGGCCACCACGGAGCAACCGTTCGCCATGGTGGGCGAGTTCGCCACGTTGGAAGTCGTGAGCGTGAACCGCAACATCGGCGCGTTTTTGAACTGGGGCCTGCTCAAGGATCTGTTGCTGCCGTTTCGTGAGCAGGCGGACCAAGTGTACGTAGGAGACAAGGTCGTGGCCTACATCATGCTGGACGAGAAGACGGACCGCATCATCGCCACCACGCGCCTGAACCGGCACCTGAGCCGAGAACGCCCGCCGTTCAAACCAGCGCAGCCGGTGCCCCTGCTGATCACCGCCCGCACCCCGCTGGGCTACAATGCGATTGTTGCAGGAACACATGTGGGGCTGCTTTACCACAGCAACATCGGCGCCCCGCTGCAAGTCGGACAAAGAATCAACGGCTTCGTCAGTGCAATCCATCCCAGCGGCAAGATTGACCTCAGCCTGGATGCCTCCGGTTATCAGCGCGTCGCATCACTGACAGATCGTATTCTTGAGGCGCTCAAGAACAACGGCGGCAAACTCGCCTTTGACGATGACAGTCACCCCGAGGCCATCCGCAGCCACTTCGAAGCCAGCAAGAAGGCGTTCAAGCAAGCGCTCGGCTCTCTCTACAAGCAACGCCGCATCCGCTTCACGAATCCAGGCATTGAAATCCTGGACGTTCGTGAAGCGAAAGATGGCGACTGGAAGCCTTCCGGGCAACGCTGATCAGCGTCTCGCTTTCAAGAAGCGTCCTTCTGAAGTCACACAACAACTTTCAATGCCGCCATGAAAGACAACCACATGAGGTTGCTTGAGTTTCTCCAGCTCGAAAATTAGTCCTTCAGCCATCATCTGAGTGACCGGGACGTTCGAAACCACCGTGAGTGTGGACATGGGACTTACCCAGCGACTTGACGAAAAATCGGCCTCTTCAAGCCCGCCATCACTGAAGCTTCCGTGTGTTTTGAGATAAGCCCTGACCACATTGTAAAACGCATCAAACTCATCTTCAGAAATGGCTCGGGATTTTTCAGAAAATGCCGAAATCACCTCATCCGATACCAGCTCAAGTTTCATATCGGTCATGTTCGCCCAAAAGAAAATGGCAGCAAGCACGGCGGTGCTTGCTGCCAAAGTTATCCTTTTCCTACGACTCAAGGCAGCGGGAAGCGCTGATTCGTTTCGCTGACTTCCTTGCGGATTTGAGCCAAGGCGGCTTCATCCTCACGATTGGTCAGTGCACGGTCGATCCAGGCCGCGATCTGCTTCATTTCAGCTTCCTTCATGCCACGTGTGGTAACGGCAGGAGTGCCGACACGAATGCCACCGCCGAGGGTGATTTTCTCAGTGTCGAAGGGGATGCCGTTTTTGTTCACGGTGATCGCGGCCTTGTCGAGAGTCTCGCTGGCGACCTTGCCATTGAGGCCTTTCGGGCGGAGATCGACGAGCATGAGGTGGTTGTCCGTGCCTCCACTGACGATACGGTAGCCGAGCGCAGCGAGAGCCGCGGCAAGGGCCTGGGCATTTTTAACAATCTGCGCAGTGTAGTCCTTGAAGCTTGGTTTGAGGCATTCGCCGAAGCAGACGGCCTTGGCGGCGATGACGTGCATGAGGGGGCCGCCCTGAACGCCGGGGAAGACCTGGCTCTGGATCTTTTTGAAGAGATCCTCACGATTGGTGAGGATCATGCCGCCGCGTGGGCCACGAAGGCTCTTGTGCGTCGTGGTGGTGACGAAGTCAGCGTACTCCATTGGGGAAGGATGTGAGCCACCGGCCACGAGACCGGCGATGTGGGCCATGTCCACAAAGAGATAAGCGCCGACGCTCTTGGCGATCTCGCTCATCTTTTTGAAGTCGATGATGCGGGGGTAGGCGCTGGCGCCGGCGGTGATCATCTTGGGCTGCTCACGCAGCGCCACTTCGGCAAGTTCATCGTAGTCGATGAGTTCGTTCTCCTGGTTCACGCCGTACTGGCAGAAGTTGTAAAGGCGGCCGGAAAAGTTGGCGGGATTGCCGTGCGTGAGGTGACCGCCGTGGGCGAGGTTCATGCCCAGCACCTTGTCTCCGGGCTGGAGGACGCTGAAGTAAACAGCGGCATTGGCCTGCGAGCCGGAATGCGGCTGCACGTTGGCAAATTGGGCACCGAAAAGCTCGCAGGCACGATCAATGGCAAGCTGCTCGATTTTATCGACCTCCTCGCAGCCGCCGTACCAGCGCTTGCCGGGATAGCCTTCGGCATACTTGTTCGTGAGGCAGCTGCCCTGCGCGGCCATGACAGCCTTGCTGGTGAAGTTTTCACTCGCGATGAGCTCGATGTGGTCCTGCTGACGATGCTGCTCTCCCTGGATGATTTCCGCGACGGCAGGATCATTTGCCTCCAAAATGTCGAGCGGATGCGGCTGGGCGTTCATCTTGTCCACCCGGCGGCCATGGCGGCCACCGGCAAAAGGTGTTTTCAGCCATGCATCCACGATCTCGTTGGCGGTGGCTTCCGGGGTGTTTTTACCGGAGAGGCAGAGCACATTGGAGTTGTTGTGCTCACGGGTGATGGCGGCAGTCTGCGCATCACCGACAAGCGAAGCCTGAATGCCCACATGGCGGTTTGCGGCGATGCACATGCCGATGCCCGTGGTGCAGACCAAAATGCCCGCATCGGCCTCTCCCGAAAGCACCTTGTCAGCGACCACTTCTGCGTAATCAGGGTAATCGACGGAATCGTGTGAATTCACGCCCAGATCCTCCACGCCGTAACCGGCGGATTGCAGATGTTTGATGACGGCATTTTTCAACTCCACTCCGCCGTGATCGGCGGCGATGGCGAGTTTTTGAGGGAGGATGCCGTTGGAAGTGCTTGTCATTTTTTTGCGTTGGGGTGAGTGTCGAAGATGGGTGGGGGAGGGCCGCTGTCATCCATCATTTTTCTTCCAGGTCTGGTCGATGTAGGCGAGCAGGCTGGGAAGCATTTTTTCCAGGCTGCGCAGCGTGTCTTCATACGCTGCGCGGCCTTGCCCAAAAGGATCAGAAACGTCCCTGCCGCGCAGGGCGTCTTCGGCGGCAAATTCAGAGACAAGGTAAACCTTGTCCGCATGCGCAGGAAATTCATCCACAATGGCCGCCATGTGGTGGGAGGACATGGCGAAAACGTGCGTGGCCTGCTCCAAGGTCTGCTGGTCGAGCATGCGGCTCTTAAAACTGGCCAGATCGAGACCGCGATCCTTGAGCAACGCCGCCGTGTGCTTGCTGGCGGGCATGCCGGGAGCCGCGGCCACCCCCGCACTGGAGACCTGATAGTCAGCGCGTTCTTTGACGAGATCACGGAAAAGAGCTTCCGCCATCGGGCTGCGGCAAGTGTTGCCTGTGCAGACAAAAAGAACGTTTTTCAAGAGGCTGAGCGGGGTTGATTCAATTCCGACAAAACTGACGGGGGGATGTCAGTGTGTCGCGCCACCTCCATTTTGTCAAAGGCGGAGCAGAAAGTGCCCATAAGCATTTTCGTGGAATATCCCGCTTGCCAAAGGGGAGGCACATGGGCTTTGCTTCCGTTTGTCCTATTTTCAAGCGCTTAACCCCGGATGGCGGAACGATACAAAATATATGAAAAGCTCGGCATGGGCGGCGTTGGCGCCGTCTTCCGTGCTTATGACAGCCAGTTGAAGCGCTGGGTTGCCGTCAAACGACTGCTGACCGCCAACGAAGCGGACGTGGACAAAAATGTCGCTTCCGAACTGCGACGTGAGGCCGACGCCCTCGCCTCTCTGCGCAATCCGAACATCGTGACCATCTTTGATGTGGCCAGCGATGACGAGGGTTTGTTCATGGTGATGGAGCTGCTGCAGGGTGAAGACCTGGCCGATGTCGTCGCACGAGGCCCGCTCCCCTACGACGATTTCAAGGAACTGGCCTCGCAGACGCTCGAAGGCCTGCTGGCGGCGCACCAGCACCATATCCTGCATCGCGACATCAAGCCTGAGAACATCAAGGTGGAGCGCCTGCCGGGCGGGCGCATGCAGGCCAAGATCATTGATTTCGGTCTTGCCCGTGCAGGCCTGCGCGCACGCAAGCAGACGGAAGACCAGGAAGGCACGGTGATGGGTTCCATCTACTACATGGCCCCCGAGCAGCTGACGCGCGAGCCCGTGGATGAACGCACCGACCTCTATTCCCTAGGCTGTGTTTTCTATGAGGCTCTTTCGGGCAGAAAGGCATTCGATGGTGCCTCAATGGCCGAAGTCATCGACAAACATATCGACCACATTCTGGTGCCGCTGCATGAGATCGCCCCCCATGTGCCGCAATGGCTGGGGGCCTGGTGCGCACGGCTCATGGCCCAAAAGCCTGACGACCGCCCGGCCAATGCGCAGCAAGCCATCGAAGAATTCCGCGCCTGGGAAAAGATGCCGACGATGGTGCCCTACGGCCCCTGGATGGGCATGTATGCTCCGCCGCCTGTTTATATGCAGCCGGGCATGCCTCCTGGAACGGGCACTGTGCCTCTGACCGGCTACTATCCGCCCCCTGATCAAACCCAGCCCTTCTACGCCGAGCCAGTGGCGGAAGCTGTGCCGGTGGAGATCATTGCCGATGCGCAGCCTGTCGTCGAACTCGCCGCCATCACCACTCCCCTGGCGCCTGCGCCGCGCAGACCCGGAGCCGGCCACGCGACGGTGCAGCATCGGCAGACTTCGGCAGCCCGCTCACACTCTCCATCTTTCGTTCAGGCAAACGCGAAGCTGATCAAGCAGGTCGCCATCATTGGTGGAGCCGTCGTTGTGCTGGTCATCGGCGGTTGCTTCTTTTTTGGCAAAAAGCCCAGCTCCTCATCTTCCAGTAATTCGGCGCTGACGGCCATCGGCATGTCGAATCCTCCCAAGGTCAGCTTCCAGCTTCCTCAAGACCGGGCATTCCCACCTGTGGACCGCGGAATCTCCCTTTTTTATGTCGGCAACACCGGGATTCTGACCAACCGCAAGGGCGGTGACGGCAAACCGGCCGCAGCCAACGCCAATGAGCCTGTCATCGAGTGGCACGATCTTTCCGAGCGGGGTGGCGACAACATTCTGCGCAGTTATCAAAAGAGTGCGGATTACGCCCCGAAGCGAGTTGACTGGCCGGAGGCAGCCAAAGGCGGCACTCCCAAGCCTGGCCGTGTGGTGCTGGACTTTCACGCCCGCAATGGCAAACCCTGCATCCTTGAGCTGGACGAAACAGGCAATGAAACGCAGAACATGCCGTTCGGAAGCAAGGACGCCGGAGTGCCCAACGACAAAGGCCTCACCGCCTTCATTGCGTTTCAGGCAGATCCGTCAAAGCTTCCCATGCGTGTGTTCACCCTCGGCAATGATGACGGCACCACGGTGTCTCTGCGGGTTGATCAGAAGAAGAATCTCGTGGCCGAGGTGAAGCACGCGGGAGGCAGCCCTACGCTGACATCCAAAGATGTGAACGGCACACTTGCCTGCATGGCCGTGATCAGCTGGAATGCCAGCACGGGAGTCGTGGAACTCCGTGCTCGCGATGCCGATGGCAAGACGTTCATTTCCTCCGGAGGCAAGTCCACCGCGCCATCGACGCCGCTAAACTGGCTGCTGATCGGGCGTGGTCAGGACAGCAGTGGCGGGAGTGTCAGTTCCCAGGACCAGTTCAGCGGCTACCTGGCCGAAGTCATTGTTTACTCGGTTGCTTTGAAGTCCGACCAAATTCAGCTCATCGAAGGCCGTGGCCGTGATTATTATTTCCAGCCAGCGCCGCCCGCGCCGCTCAACACCCGGTTGCGGACGAAGCTTGCCTGGATCGAACCGCGCAGTTCCTGGAAGCTGAACGCCAGCTCCAAAAAGGAGGACTGCACGAAGGCGGTGGACAACAACACCGGTTCCCGCTGGGCCACCGGGGCCTCCATGAAGGGCGGGGAGTGGTTTACCGTCGAGCTTCCTACCGAAGAGAACATTGCCGGACTGGCCATCGACAGCCAGGGCAACTATCAGGATTATCTGCGCAAATACAAAATCGAAGTCTCCTCCAATGGCACGCAGTGGAATCCTCCTGCTGCCCAAGGGGATGGCAGTGCATTGACCGAAATTGTTTTCAAAGCGCCGCAAAAAGGACGTTTTGTGCGCATTACCCAGCTCGGCATTTCCAGCAGCGTGTGGGGCATCAACGAACTGGTTTTGTTCAAGAAGTAGGCTCGCCTTCGCTCGAAAAAGGCTTCCTCAACCCATCGCAGCACACAGGGCCCCACGCAGGATGTGCGCCACTTCATGCGGAACCCCTGAAGAGGCGGCCACGGCGACGTGAACCATCCCAGCAGCAGTCTCACATGGAATCACGGTGAGAACGTTTCCGGATGAAAGGGGCTGGTGAATCACCGAGGGCGTTTCGCAGGCGGAGATCGCGCTCGCACGAAGCGCTGCCCCCCATGCCATCATGGTGGAAAGAACCAGGCCGGCTTTCGCCGCCCCGCCCCACAGCACTTCGCCATCGTCGCTCATCACCAGAATCTGCCCGCCATCCTCTCGCACCATGAGCTTGGCCCAGCCGGCAAATGCGTCTAGACGCACCTCTCGCGAGCCTTGCGGAATATCAAAGGCAGGAGCCTGAGGTGAATCAGGAAGGCATTGCGGCTCCACTTTCGTCGTGGAATTTTTCTGGTTCCTATCTGCCTCTGCGGCCTCCTCATCGACTTCGTCATCAGCAGCAGGTGCAGGTGCAGGTGCAGGATCCGTCGGGGTGATCTCGCTCACGCGAGTCAGGATGCCCGCGTCACTCGCACGCTGGCGGATTGCACGCAGCTTGTCACGGATCCGGCTCAGCGGCAGCGCAGCAGCCGGGTTGGGAACTGGCTGGCGATGTTCATCATCGTCCGTTTCGTCTTCCATCTCCGCCTGCGGCTCAGGTTCTGGGACAAAGGTATCGTTCAATGCAGCGGCAGGCGCGGGGGAAACAACCGGCTCCACCCAGTCCATCGCAAATCCCCAAGACGCGGCAGGAGGCCCAGGCATCGGTTCAGGGGCCGTATCGAGCTCCATGACGCAGGGAGTTTTATCCATGCCCCCCCCTTGCGGTGCAATCTGCTCCACCAGCTCCTTGAGCCGCTCGGCATCAATCCATGAGACTTGCATGGCCATGCTCCCTTTCACGTTCGTGGGTCAATCCGGTGCGCTGCTCCAGCTCTGCGGCGATCTGGTCAAAAATCAGTGCCTCAGGCGGAGGGTTGCGCTTCGTGAGTGCCACAGGCACCCCCAATGCGCTTGCTTCGAGGAAAGAGGACAGACGCGGAATGCTCTGCTGAAACATCAGGTTCGCAGGCAGCATGTCGCGCAGCTCCCGGGCCACCTTGAGGCTCATCTCATTCTCCCGCATCACCATCGTAAGCAGGATGCCCGCCACGCGCACGCCCGCCCCCTCGGCGCGGAAACGAGCCAGGGTCTCCAGCAGATGCGGCACACTGCGGATCGCCAGAGGCTCCGCCTGCTGAGGAAGCACCACAAAATCACAAGCCTTTACCACTGCTTCGGTCGTGCTGCTCATGCCGGCCGCCGTATCCATCAGCACGACATCGACGCCGCGCAGTTCCGCCCCCCGCAGCAGATCGGCCAGACGTGCCGGCACCTCATGCGTGGACCACCCCTGCCGGGCGCAGATGTCATACTGTCCGGCGGGTATGATCTCCAGTTCCGGAAGCCGGGTTGGCACCACCATCTTGTTCAAATCACCGCCCCGAACGAGAAACTCATGAAAGCCTTCCCGTGCCTTCGTGCTCTTCGCCAGCGACAAGCCCACGCCGCCCTGCGGATCGGTGTCGATCAGCAGCACACGCCAGCCACGCCGCGCCAGTGAATAGGCGAGATTGATGCACAACGTGGTTTTACCCACGCCGCCCTTTTGGCTCGCTGTTGCAATCGCTATCACGCATTGATGCTAGGGTGAGTTTGCCGAATGGCAAGGAAGTTGCGCAACAGGCCATCCAAGATTAAATTCGGAGTCCTTCCGTCCGCGGGACATTCCCTGTACCCTTGCATGAAACCGACCCTTCTCCCTTGTTGCCTCGCGCTGTGCCTGGCCAGCGTTTCATGCGAACGCCATGTGGAGCTCAAGCGTGAAATCACAGCGCTGGACGCCGCCATCAAACGAGATGAAGCAGCCATCGGACAGTATGAAAAAGACATCGCAGCCCTCGGCGGGAGCGAGGCGCTGAGCCGCATCGTCGAACAGGCCCGGATCAAGGATGAGCAGCTGCGCCCGCTCGCATTTGTCAACGCCCCCAGAGAGCGCAGGCTGAAGTCGATTGAAACCGAGTTTGCCAAGCTCAAACCGGCTGCTGAAGCATTCAAGGCCGCGCAACCCAAGTAAGCCACACCACTGCACATCGTGTTCGAATTTCGTTTCAGTACCCTCCTCAAGGCCCTGCTCCTGTTCACCTGCATCCTCGGTGGCTGCGAATACCTTTCCAGGCTGGACAAGCTCAAGGCGGAACTTGCCGAATTGAAGACCCGGTCAGACACCGTCCGGGAGACTGCGGAACTGCGCCGGCAGGAGTGGACTGAACTTAAATCTGCGAAAGACAAGCTGGACCAGGTGGAGGCACGCATGGCGGAAACCCTGAGGCAGCGAGACATTCTCGACACCCAAGACCGCAAACTGACCAGCGAAGTCAAATATTGGGCCGATTCCATGGCGGCAGCCGTGGAGAACACCCGCGCCTCCGCCATCGGCAACGTGATTCCCGAACTCCGGCTGCCGGGCCGGGCCGCACTGTACAATGCGAAAATCTTCAAGATCACCGACGATTCGATCTCATTTCTGCACGAAGACGGAGTGGCAAACCTGCATGTGAAAACCGATGAACTTCCGATGGAGTTTGTTCACAAGTATGACCTTGGCCCGAAATCCATTCATGCCGGTCTTCAGCGCCTGATTGGAGAACTTAGGCCGCCAGAACCCATCAAGCCTGACGCCTCCGGGAAAAGCGGTGGCATGTAGCCAGCAGTGTCTCTCATCGTGGCCGGAACCGGCGCACCCCAGGCGGGTTGAGCCTGTTGCTTCACGAGGTCACCGGCCGCAGGGTCCAAGCGCTGTGTGATGCCCTCAATTCAATCCGGGGGGGGACAGCCCTGCAGGAAGCCAATGACTGCCCGGCATCTGCTCTTATCAGCACTTTCCGCATGCAAACCAATGTTTCTAAATGTATTTGTCACTAGAAAATTCATGCATTCCTAGCAACCACACCACATTACCTAAATGCACCGCCCCTTCATCCTAGCCGGCCTCGCTGCCATCGCATTAGCAAGTTCCTGCAACAAACCCAATGTGTTGAATGATGAACGCGTGAAGCTTGAAGCTGAATATCAGAGCGCCAAGGATGAAATACGCGTTCTTGATGGCAAGCTGGCATCAATCCAGAACGCTCCAGCAGCGGACGGAAAAACCTTGGAGCAGAGGCATGAAGAGATGGTGAAAAAAAATGCCCGACTGGACGCGAAGGTGAAGAATCTCAGCAAAAAATGCGACGCGGCCGAGGCTGCTCTAAGTGAAATCCAGCCCCGTCTGGAAGCCTATAAAGCCAAATACGTCTATTAACCCCAAGCTCCCTGTCACCATGTCTGAAGAATCAAAAATCTGGGTCTCTTTTTTTGCGCTTGGCCTCCTTGTCACCATATGTTTCGGCGCCCAGTACCTGAGCTCTGTGGATACCGCGAATTTGGCGCTGCGTGAAACTCGGGACAAGCTGACCTACACCCAGGATCAGTTGTCATATAAGAAAAAGACTTGGAATGAAAAGGAGCGGGTGGCGTTGAAATTCCAGTCTGAATCCGACAAAAATGCCATTCTCGTCAAAGCGCAGGGAGCCGTGGATCAGCGTTTTCATAAAGCCGATTACGCTTTGAACAACGCGCTTCAGTCCATGCAGGCATCGGTGGAAAGGACACGCAACAATGCGCCAGGCACGGAACTGGGGGATCTCACATTGACCAACGGCAAGGCGCTGCACGCCGTCAAAATTCGCAAGGTCGATGACGCCAGCATTTCTGTCCTCCATGCGGATGGCAGTGCCACAATTCCTCTGGAGCTGATTCCTGAGAGCCTCAAAGAACAATATGATCTGGGGCCCAATGCCCTTGTCCCCATGATTCAGGGTGCTCAAACGGCATTTTTACAAGAGCCTGCGGAGAACGCTGCCAACAATCCGCCGATCAGCATGCCCGAACCTCCTGTCACTTCACCTTCGGTGATGCCTGCCGCCCAAATCACCGTTGATGAGTCCAGAGCGAAGAGCATCAGACTAAAGATGGCGGAGTTGGATTCCCGCCTCTCGACCTATGAAGGGTATGCGGCGAGTTATCGAAGTGCTGCGAAAAGCCATCAAAACCTGGCAGCAACCGCCAAATCTCGCGGGGTGCCATCAACCAGGCACACTGAAAATGCGAACAAATGCCTGGCTCAAGCCGCATCGGTGGAAAGCCAGATCGCCGCCATTCGTCAAGAACGGGCAAAGCTCGCGGTTGAACTGGACTATGCGATGAAAGGCCAATAAAGACGAGTGCTGGCTCAACCCGGTCGGCGGTTTTGTTGTGGCATGCTCGGCCCGCATTGGAAGGTGTCTTCATCCATTGCAGTGTTTTACCTTTGCCATCACCGAGCGACCTGCATCACGAAGCGAAACAGCAGCGCTGCCAGCACCCGGCGACCCGGGACATGACGTAGCATTTTTTCTTGTCAATTTCAACGCCCCATGGTCTCATGCTAAGAATATTCAACATGAACCATCTCTGCATTTTCACTGCCTTGGCAGGCATCGCACTGGCAAGCTCCTGCGAGAAACATAAGCCCTTGTCCAAAGAACAGGCGGCCATAAATGCAGAGCTTGAGCAAGCCAGTGGCGAACTCCAGAGCCTGGACGCGCAAATTGGCGCTTTGGGCAGCACCCATGGCCTGCCGGAGCAGCAGCATGCCAACTGGCTGAAGGTGAATGCGGCTCTCGAGCAGACGCTGGCCGGTCTCAGCAAAAAATGCAGCCAGGGAGATGAGCTGCTGAAGAAGCTCCATGACAAGCTCGATGCCTTCAAGGCCCTGAACGACCAATAGCCTCATACGCTCCTCCTATGCTTACCTCACCCAAGTTCTGGCTGCTCGTATTAATCGTCGGAGGCCTCGGTGGCGGATATTCCTACCACGATCACACCACCAAACTAAAAGCAGCGAAGCAGGCTCTCCAGGAAAGCTCAGGCAGGCTTTCCTCACTACGGAGTCTCATTGATCAAAAGAAAGCGTTCCTTTCACAGAACCATGAGGACGTGGAAAAAAACCAAGTCCTTCTACGGGCCAAAGAGATCCTCGACAAGCGCCTCGGAAAAATCAACGATGACTTGAAACGCGGAGCCGAGTCCTTCAGCGTGGCGGTGGAGAAGGCGCGCTCTTCTGGGGCAGGCAAGGAATTGGGCGATCTCACGCTGGCCAGTGGCAAGCAGCTGCGAGGCACCAAAATTCGAAAGGTGGACGAAACCGGCATTTCCGTGATGTATGCCGAAGGCATCGGCAATGTGGGGGTGGATCTGCTGCCGGGAAATTTGCAGGCCAAATATGACCTGGGACCGAACGCACTGATTCCAAAGCTGGCGTCAGCATTGAAGGCCTTCCAAACTCCCGTGCCATCTGAAATGCTCAGCACCACAAATGCCCCGCCCCCGCCGGGAATGAGTGCGGCGCCAGCTCCGACAGCCTCTCCCACCTCCACTGCAGCACCCACACCCGTGGCCTCCACAACGGCACCCGCGAACGGTTCATCCTTTGATCCCAGCTGCCTCATCATCATCAAAACAGACCGCGGCAGCGGATCAGGATTCATCGCCTCAGTGGCTGGAAAAACGTATGTTTATACCAATGCCCATGTCATCTGCGGCACTACCGAGGGGTTCACCTCCAAGATTGAGAGCATCAAAACCGCCTCGGGACGGAGCATCCCGATTCCATACGAGATCGAACTCTCCAACACCTACGATCCAAATTCATCCCATGGCCTCGAAGACGTGGCGCGCTTCGCGGTGGCCCTCAAAGAGGGCGAGACCTCCTATGCCCTTGTGGACACCAATTTCCCGGTCACCGTCAATCAAAGGGTGACCGCCTACGGCAACAGTCTGGGGGGAGGGGCTGTCACCTCGCTGGACGGTGCTGTGCTGGGCTTGGGAAGCGACCGAATCGAAGTCAGCTGTCAGATCGTACCAGGCAACAGCGGCGGGCCCATCATCCTCACAGACACAATGCGGGTGCTTGGCATCTCGACCTACCTGGATTCAGGCAAGCGAGACATCTGGACGCGCGGAACCGTTTTCGAAAATGTCAGGCGTTTTGCGGTGAGACCTGACAAGGTGACCCAATGGCGGAAGATGCAGTACACTTCACTGATGAGCTCATTGGCTGAACTGAAATCTTTCCACCGCGACACCCTGACTTTGGCCGCCGCATGCTACCTCGACCCCAAGCCCAACCGCGGAGGGTTTGACATTCCAAGCCGGCCCCGAGGTGACTACATTATCCGCCAGGTCATCGTGGATGGCAGCAAATATACTTTAGGAGCCGCCATCAGCAACGGCATCGCCAGGGTGAATCAGCGCCTGGGAGCCGCGAAAGGCACGATGGCGATGACCCAGGCGGTGCCTGTGTTTGCTGAATTCTTCAACTCCGTTGCCCAGACGTCTTCTTCACAAATAAGCATGCTTTCCAACGCCGACAGAGCGCCGTACCTGAAGCAGTTCATCCCCGAATTGCTGGAGATTCGAAAAGCAGTTCACGCCAGTTTCCTCAACGAAGGCGCAACGCGCTATCGTTGAGCAGTGTCATTTGCTCACGTCCGCGACCTTGGGATTCAGCGGCGTGTAGTGCTCCATGTAGCCGATCATCATTTCATCGAAAGTCTGCTGGCCCCAGCGCACGGTTTTGGTGGGATCAGGGTTGGCCGGATTGCCGGTGCTGTTGTCATACACGGCGGTGATTTTCACAGTGCTCCCACGGGGAAGGAAATGCGGAACGGCATAGTCGTAGCGGAGCTGCCAGTTGAAGTCGTATTTGGGGATGTCGAGAAGCGTCTCCGTCTTGCCCCCCGGCAGAGTGACCTCAAATTTGAAGGCCTTGCCACGCACGTGCATATGAGCCATCCAGGCCATCACATTGACGTCCACGGGCAGAGTGCGCTGGGCCACTTCCACATGGTTGGCCTCTCCCGGCGGAATGCTGATGCGCGAGTTGGGCAGGGCTGTGGTGTGAATCACGTATTTCGGCGGTGCTTTGGAAAACAGCAGTCCCATGCGGATCGTGTCTTCCACCGCCTTGCCGTTCGGCGTGTAGTGAATCTGGAAGCTCAACGTGGCTCCGGCGGGCAGCTTGCGGGCAAAACCCTCAGGATAGATCTGTTTGGTGTTGCCTGGAACATAGGCCGCCCAATAGCCTTCGGGTCCTTCATCGCCGCCGCCGCGCACCTTGCTGCCTTTTTCATGCACGCTGACGATGACATGATGCACCACCTCACGGGCGCTGGGGAGAATTTCATAGCCGCGCACCCAGCGGTCCTCCGGAAATTCGGTGGCCACTGTCACGTGCTGGTAGGGCATCGTGCCTTCGGCCGTGACCGAAATCGGTTTTGCACCCGCGATGATCGCATCCGGCTTGCCTATGGTCCATTCGCTGGAGAATACTCGTGGCTTGGGCGCATCAGCGATGTCGCCCTTGGCACGGTCCGCTCCCAGCCATGAAAGCAAATCTGAACGATCACGCTCGGACAATGAGCGGTCATTGATCCAGGGTGAGCGAGCATGCCCTTCGAGCGGAGCTGCGAACCACGGCGGCATGGCCCCGCGCTCCACCTGCTTGCGGATCATTCCGGCGTGCTCGATCACCGCTTCGTATGAATCGAGCGCGAAGGGCCCCACGCCGCCCTGATGATGGCACTCCACGCAGCTGGTCTGCATGATGCGCGCGATGTCACGATGGTAGGTGACCGGAATGGTGGCGATGGCCTGTTGCGCCGGCAGATCCAGCGCGCAGCCAGGCGCGCTGGTTGCGACCAGTTCAGCCGGCTCGCCGCGCAGCATCGCAGCCACGGCGTCACGCAGATAATGATGCTGCGGAATGTCCTTGGAGTAGCCGAGGCCATACTGGTCATTCAGAGCTCCACGATAAACCAGCGTGCGTGCGGCATCGAGCAGGAACACCTCGGTCGTGGTCGTTGCGGCGATTTGTTGGGCAAGTTTGCCGTCCGCATCGCTGGCGACGGGAGATACAAGCTTGTGATCTGCAATGAACTTCGCGATGTCGTCGGCTTTCTGACCAGGCGGGGCATTCACCAGGAGCATTCCCACCCCCATCTCCTCCAGATCTTTCTCCAGCCGGGCCATCTCCGGAGCCAGTTTGCCGCTGATCGGGCAGCTTGCGCTGAACAGCGCAATCACGAGACCATTCTTGCCGGCGGCGCTGCTCAGCTTGATTTCCGCGCCTTGCATATTCTTCAGGGCAAGATCTGCCACCATGCGGCCCACCCCGTGTTCGCCACCCTTGAGCAATTCAGGAGCCTCTTTGAAGGACGGATCCTCAGTGGCGGGCTCGACAGCGCCTTGAGCCGTGGAGGTGCCTGAGCCGCGCCGCTTGCGCAGGTTTGCGACCACCTTCTCCGCCTCCTCCAGCGTCACAGCACCGTCTTTGTCAATATCGAGACCGTTAAACCATTTCTTGTTGGCCAGTTCCTCAGCAGTCAGCTTGCAGTCGCCGTTCTTGTCCAGGCGCTTGAAGAGCACCGCTGTCGGCTCGTCTCCGATTCCGTCGGTTGGATTCCCGGCGAGTTTGCGCATTTTCTGGACGGCTTCGAGCGCCTCTTCACGCGCCAGTTTGCCATCCTTGTTCAAATCCAGCCGGGGAAGGTAGCTTGCTCCGCTCATTTCATCGCCGCTGATGATCCCATCACTGTTCAGGTCGAACGCTTTGAATTTCTCATCAAATGCCGAGAGCTGCGCCTGCGCACGCAGACCGGCGACGGAGACCGCCAGCGCCGCGCTGCCTAGAAGTATGAAGAGTGCCTTTTTCATGGGGAGATGCATGGGAACATGCTGTGTGACCTGAAGTTTCCTGCCGTATGACAGGATCATCCAGCAAAATCACCGTTGAACGATTGACGCTGCCTCCGCGTTCCGTTTGAATCCGCCTGATGAGCAACCGCATTCTCTCCCTCCTGTCCGTCATGGCCCTCGCCAGCACTGCTGCTGCCGAAGTGGCCTATGAATTCGTCCCGAACTTCATCACCCCGCCTCCCGGCAAGGAAACCATCGGTGACGGCCATGGCGAAATCGCGGTGGACTCCTCGGGCCAAATTTACGTGAGCGTACAGGACAAGGACCCTGCCCTGGCCGGCTTGCAGGTCTATGGCAAGGACGGCAAGTTCATCAAAACCCTTCCCCTGCCCCCCTCCCTCCATGGCTTCGTGATTCGCAAGCTTGGCGATGGCGAGCACATCTATGCCGCCGTGCTCGGCGAGCAGAAGGTCATCAAATGCAATCTGGATGGCACCATCGTGATGGAGATCCCCACCAGCGCCTTCCCGGCTGAGCAGCGTGATTTTGTCAGTGTCACCAAGAGCGACGAGGCCGATCCGAAAAAGAAGACCCCCATCGCTTCCGGCATTCGCATTGCTGATTCAAAAACCGAGATCACCCTGAAGCTCGCTGACGGCTCCGAGAAGAAAATTGCCAAGGAAAAAGGCGTCTCTGCCGCAGGCGGCCTCAAACTCACCAACTGTGATGTGGCTCCGAATGGCGACATCTACGTCGTCGATGGCTATGGCCGCAGCTTCATCTTCGTCTTCTCTGCTGATGGCAAGTTCAAGAGCGTGTTTGGCGGCCCGGACAAACCCCTGGCTTTGGCCAACGCCCACAAGATCTTCATCGACAAACGCTTTGAACCCGCCCGCGTGATGATTTGCGACCGCGGTCACAAGCGCATGCTGCACACCGACCTCGCAGGCAATTTCATCGGCGAGATCGCCACGGAAATGCGCAATCCCAGCTCCGCCAGCTTCCATGGCGATCTGATGTGCGTGGCGGAGATCGCCGGAAACGTCAGCGTCTGGGACAAGGCCAACAAGCGCGTGGCCGATCTCGGCACCAATCCGCAGATGACCAACACCCCCGGCATCCCCCCGCAGGACTGGAAGCAGGGCATCGTGACCAGCCCGCATGGCATCTCCTTCGACAACGACGGCAACATCCTTGAAACCGAGTGGAACAAGTGGGGCCGCGTGCTGAAGTGGAACGTGAAGAAGTAATGATGCGCCTCGCGCGATTCATCTTCATTCTAGCCGCAGGGGGAGCCTTTTTGGCCCCCCTGTGTGCTTTCGGGCATGGGGCGGAATTTCTGAGCGCCAAGCTCACGCTGCTGCCGGATGCCGAAGTGCTGCTGGAGATCACCGCCGACTACGGAGAAAACCCGATGATGGCGGATGAGGCGGCCGCCATGGAGGCGCTGGCAGACCCCGTGCGCATTCGGCAGCATGATGCGCTCATTCCTCTGAGCAGCCTGGGACCGGCCACGCTATTCCAGCATCACAACTGGGAGGACTACGCCCCGGCCGCCTACCTGCCTACCGGCGGAGAAGGAGAAGCGCATGCCTTGATCACCTCATCATGGAGGTGGCGCAGTGAGGAACCGGAAATCGTCTTTGAGATGCAAAAAGGCAAGCTCCACGACGTGCTGCTGTGGACCCAGGATGCTTCGCACCCAGAGGCACCACCGAAGTGGATGCTCCTCTTGGCGGGAGATCGCTCCCGCCCCATTCCCATCCAGCTAGCACCGTGGTGGCGCCGCTGGATGGCGGCCGCAGGAGCAGGCGGCCTGGCTCTGCTGGGCATCTACTTCGTCTCGCGGAACTTCACATTGCGCCAGCGCACACTGTAAGGGCCGGTGCCGGCTTTAATTCCGTGCACCTGGAAGCCGATGTAGCCTTCCGGGTCATTGGTCTGGCTGAAATCGGCGGCGGGTACTCCGTTGACGAAACTCTGGTAATGATCCCCCTTCACCACGATGCGGTAGTGGTTCCATTCGCCCTTTTTGAAGGCGGCCTTGGCGGCATCTGTGCGCACCGCTTCCGTTTTTGTCAGAATGCTCCACCAGGTACCACGGCGTGCTTCATCGTAGAAATCACCCGCCGTGCCGTTGATGGCGATCTCGCACTGCGGTCCGTAGAGACGCCCGGCAGGAAGCTTGCCTTTGGCGCCCTCAGGCACGGGATCGCCTTCTTTGGCAATGTGGCTGCGCACCTGCACGCCAGAATTGAGCGCATCGTCCACATTCACCTCGAACTCGAGTTCGAAATCCTTGAACGGTCCGATGGCAAGGAAGGTGTTCGGGCTGCCCTCGGTGGTGGTGCCGGTGAGCACACCGTTTTCGACCTTGTATGTCGCTTTGCCACTGATGATCTGGCCGCCCTGCAGCGAGCCATCCGCAAACCAGTTCTGCCAGCCTTCGCCTTGGGTTTCGGCATGGAGATTGAACAAGGCAATGCCAAGCAGGGCAACGGGGAGTGTAACGGTGAAGTATCGTTTCATAAGTGATTGGGGAGATTTTGAACGCGCCTCAAGGCCGATTTCCATCTGAAACCGGCAGATGCTTAAGATGACTTAAACAAATCCAGGGTTTAAATGGGGTTAAAACCCCAAATAAATGGAAGCCAACCTTGACCATTGGGTCAGGTTGGAATTAAAATGGGGTTATTACCCGGTTATTATTGGATGGCCCGCCCCTCAAATACCTTCGACTCACTTTCACTGACGATCGCGATCACACCGCAGATCAAGCAGTACCTCGAAGACATGACTTTGAAGGGCACGTTTGGCAGCAGCCCCGCCGAGGCGGCGAGGATGCTTCTGAGCAATGGGATTGATGCCATGTTGAACTCGGGGGCTTTGGACAGACGCAAATGGACTCTCAAGGACGGACAACTCGTCCTTCTGACGCCGGATCAACCTTCACTATCATCATGACACTGCAACACGATCCTCAGGCTGACTCCACCGTCTTCTCCACCCTCATTGAAGTGGAAATGACAGACATGGACCGCAGCAAGAAAGGCAGTTGGAAATCCGAAACCCGGCTCTCGATGCTCTCGCACGAGATCACCCGCTACATGCCCGAACTCGCCGCGATGCTGGCTGAAGGCGGGAAGCAGAGACTGCTGGCTGCAGCATGAGGTGCAGGCCGCCATGACGCGGCTGGACAGTGTTGTTTCTTACCTCCTGGCGATCATGGTCTGTCACTGAGCAGCCCCAAAGGATCGAGCCGCAGAATGCCGGGCATGCTTGGTTACAGAAAAACGCCCCACGGTTTTTGGGCGTCGGCTGTTGACTCGCCGCCACGTCTGCATGACCAGAAAACATGCAGATCATCTCCGGAGCCGCCGTCGCCGAAAAAGTCCTCGAAGAATGCCGCCGAGAAATAGCGGAGCTGGCCGCTCTGGGGCGCAAACCGGGACTCGCGGTCGTGCTTGTGGGTGATGATCCGGCGTCGCGCGCCTACGTTCGCTCCAAAGACAAGAAGTGCCGGGACCTGGGCCTGCACTCGGTCAAACTCGAACTCCCCGCCACGACGACGCAGGAGGAGTTGCTGGCCCATGTGCAAGCCTTGAACAACGATCCGGCGATTCACGGCATCCTGGTGCAAAGCCCGCCGCCGAAGCACATCGACGAGGCAGCCATCGTGCGGGCCATTGATCCGGCCAAGGATGTGGATGGCTTTCATCCGGTCAATGTCGCCAAGCTCGCGCTGGAAGACTCCACGGGTTTTGTGCCCTGCACCCCGCTGGGCTGCCAGCGGCTGCTGATCGAAGCCGGCATCGAAACCAGCGGCGCGCACGCCGTGGTAGTCGGCCGCAGCATGATCGTGGGCAAGCCCATGGCACTGCTGCTCATGGCCAAGGGCAAAGGCGGAGACGCCACCGTGACTGTCACGCATTCCCGCACACGCGACCTTGCCGCGATCACCCGCACTGCAGACATCATCATCGCCGCAATCGGGCGCCCGCATTTCATCAAGGCCGAGCATGTCAAGGAAGGCGCGGTCGTGATCGACGTGGGCATCAACCGTGTGGACGATCTGACCACCGAAAAGGGCTACAAGCTCGTCGGCGACGTGGCCTACGATGAAGTCGCGCCAAAATGCCGTGCGATCACACCCGTCCCCGGTGGTGTCGGCCCGATGACCATCGCCATGCTGATGGCGAACACGATCAAGGCCTGCAAGCAGGCCAAGTCCTAGTCACCATTGAGCCCTCGGGCTCGAAAGATCAGACTGGACTGCCGCGAAGGTTCCTGCTGTTCTTTTGGGCCATGAAATTCCTCCTCCGGATCGTCCCATGTTTCCTGCTGCTCGCGCCACTCTTGGCCGCAGAAGAGGACGACGACTGGCGCAAAGCCGCACGCAAATTTCTCGCAGAACATGATTTCGCCCCCATCGAGATCAAGCCGGGCACCCGTTTTCAGTCCGATCTCAGCCGTGACCGCTGGCAGTGGCAGCAGCGCGTGCTGCTGCCCACACTGGAAAAGCATCTCGAAAAGTGGCCCTCACAGGCAGAACGGGCACGCAGTTTGGTGAAGCAGGCCCTGCTGGCAAAGATCAGACATCCCGACGTGGACCGCTCCCTCACTCCTGAGAAAATGGAGCAGGAGGGCCTGGAACTCGCCAAAGTCGGCGTGGACGAACCGCTGGTCCTGTGGGCCACTGCTTGGGCCGCCTGGGAATGGCGCGAGGGCTACATCGATGCCATCGCCAATCTCAAAAATGCCGCGCAACACAGCCTGACCAAGGACTACCCCGCCGCGCTTCTGCTGCTCACCCGCACGCTCATCCGCGAGATTGAAAACGACCGTAACGAAGAAGAGCCAACCTACGAAGAAGAGTATTACGAGGCTGCCATGCAGGCGGCGAAGGACCCGCGCAGCTACCGCAGCCAGGATGACGAAATCCTCTGGCATGACGTCCAGCGCATGTTCTACCGCCTTTACCTGGCGAAGCACCTCAAGGAAACCGTGGCATTCGCACGTGATGAGCGCTTCACCCCTTGGCTGCGGGAGATGATGCAGGGCCAGTTGCAGAGCTCCATCGGCATCGAAAGCCGTGGCGGTGGTTATGCCAACACGGTGACTGCCGACGGCTGGAAAGGTTTCGAAAAGCACATGCCTGTCGCCGCCGCCCATTTCCGTAAGGCATGGAAACTGCACCCTGAGCGCGCAGACGCAGCGGAGCAGATGGTCGAAATTCTAAAATCCGGTTTCGGCATTGAGGGCGAAACCACCCGTCTGTGGTTTGACCGCGCTGTAGCGGCGCAGTTTGATGCCACGGGTGCCTACTACAGCTATGTATGGTCCCTGCGCCCCCGCTGGGGCGGCAGTGTGGATGCCATTCGGTGCCTGCTGCTGGCCTGCGCACTGACTGACCGTCCGGACACAGATGTGGCGGAGGTCGCCCTAAAGCTCGTGGATTTCGTCAAAAGCGACAGCGGTGCGGAAGACGAACGCGCCGTCCTGCAAACACCCGCGCTGAAGCAGGCCCTGCTGCACACCGCTCGGCGGCTGGCGGACGAGCCCTCCCGCATCTGGGAGCGTCCGTGGCGGCTCGCTGACCTGGGGGTGTATGCCTGGAAAGCTGCGGAGTATCCGCTGGCAGATGACATTTTGCATCAGGTGCCGGTGCCGTTTCCACGCCAGACGCGGCGGAAGCTGAACCTCGCCGCCAATGAAACGGAGGTGCGCGGCCAGTCGGCCATCTTTGCCATCGGCATGCAGGAGGAATGGGAGGCCGCGGAAACTGAATATTCAAATCACAAGATCTCCCAGTCGCTGCAAACCTGCCAGGACATCGCCTCACGCTTTCAAAACGAGCCTCCCGCCATGCTGCTGGAGCACATGGCCGCCTGCAAATTTGAAACCTCTTTTGCCACTGGCGAGTGGGTTCCAATGCAGGCCCGTCCAGACATGGCGGAGTGGCATCATCTCAGCGGACCGTGGACTGGTTCACCAGACGGCACTCTTCAGATCTTCGGCAAGGACGCCCAGGCTTACATTCTTCACAACGGCCGCGTGGGCGGCGACTTTGAACTGCGGGGCAGCTACACCCTGGAAGGCGATGATCCATTCCAAGGACTGAGCATCATTCTCGGGTACCATCGGCCGAAGCAAGAGAGCTTCATCGCCTGCTCTCAGTGGAATAATGACAACGACGGCAGCATCGTCACCCTGTTGCGCGACTTCGCCCAGACAAGTGCACCGAGCATCATTCTGCGTGGAGACGACCGCACCTGGCGCTTCCACATTTTTTGCAAAAACGGCCGCGTTACTTTCCGGCTGAACCATCGCGATGTTCTGATCGATTACCTCGACATGAACAAGCAAGGCAAAGCCTTCGCGATGCCCGAATCCGGCCTCATTGGCTTCTGCTCCCACTTCTTCGGCATTGGAACGACAACGAACATCCGCGATCTGGAGATCCGCAAAGTGTCCGCAGAGGAATCTGCCCCATCTTCCGATATCGCCGGCCTTCACCAAATGCTGCCATCGGAAATCGCAGCCCGGCTGGCAGAAGCCCGGCACGAAAACAAAACGGCCGAAGCTGATAAGATCGAAGCCTTTGGCAAAGCCGTGCAAACCGCAGGCACCACCCCCGTTCCGCTTCCACCTGTGACCTTGGATGAACGTGTTCTCCACAGCCTGCTGCGCGGCTACCGCCAGAGCGTGAGCACGCGCCTCGCCCTGGCTGGCAAACCGGTCGAGCCTTCCCGCCACGAAGAGCCGCTGGCCAGCTTCGATGCCGTGGAATGGGAGCCGATGAAAGGGACCTGGACCATGGCGGACGGCGCGCTCACTGGCAGTGGCGACAGCTCCATGAGCTATAACTTTCACCGCCCGCCGCCGTTCCAAATTGATCTCGAAATCAAGGTGCTCGACGGCATGCGCCCGCGTCTGGTGCTGGGCAATGTCAAATTCGCCAACGAAGGCTACGCCACGACCTTCGGCCTTTACCCACAGCCCAAAGGTGCGGCGCTGTTTAAGTACGAGCGCAACAAACCCTACCAGATCACCCTTAAAGCCCTGACGGACAAAACCGAACTCCTCGTCAACGGTGTCCACGTTTGTGACGGTCCAAAAATCGAAGGAACCGTCGATGTCCTGCAGTTTCGCGGCGGAGACGACTACTCCAAAGGTAAAACCGAATTCCGAAAGATTCGCGCCAGATCACTGCCTTGATCCTTGTTATCCATTCTCCCCAGCCCATCTCACCCTATGCGCAGCCAATCCATTCTTCCCTCTCTCCTCGTCTGTCTTGCATTACCCGTCTGCCTCCCCGCTCAAGAAGCAAAGCCCGACAAACCTGACACACCGCCCGCAGAAAAGAAGGAAGGCAAAGAAGGAGAGAAAAAGGAACCGAAAAAGCCTGACGCCGACAAGCCCGTGGTGACGAGCGGCACGGTGACCATCGGTGGCAAAGAAATCGCCTATGAAGCCAAGGCGGGCACGCTGCCCATTCTGAAACCCGACGGGAAGCCTTCAGCTCAGGTGTTCTACGTGGCCTACACGATGAAGGGTGTAAGTGATGCGGCCACGCGGCCCGTGACCTTCTGCTTCAATGGCGGGCCAGGCAGCAGTTCGGTATGGCTGCACTTGGGAGCCTTTGGACCCAGGAGGGTGGATCTGCCTGCGGACGGGCTGACGCCGCCGCTGCCGCCAGGAGGGCTGGTGAACAACGAGTTCTCCCTGCTGGATGTGACCGACCTGGTGTTCATCGACCCGGTAAACACCGGCTTCAGCCGCGCGGAAGACCCTAAAAACGTGAGTGAGTTTCTCGGGGTGCAGGAGGACATCGCCAGTGTGGGTGAGTTCATGCGCCTGTGGGTCACCCGCGAGGAGCGCTGGCGCTCGCCGAAATTCATTGCAGGGGAAAGCTACGGCGGCATTCGCGGCGGCGGGCTGGCGGAGCATCTGCAGCAGCGGCACCGCATGTATTTGAACGGTATCGTGATCGTGTCCGGCCTGCTGGATTACGCGACGCTGATGAGCGCGCCGCTCAATGATGTACCTTATGAGGTGCTGCTGCCGGCTTTGACCGCGACCGCGCATTACCACAAGAAGCTACCGGCGGATTTGCAGGCGGACTTCAAGAAAGCGGTAGCGGAATCACGTGCGTTTGCGTTTGGTGACTATGCCGTGGCATTGCTCAAAGGGAGTGATCTGACTCAGGCCGAGCGGGACACCGTGGCAAAGAAGCTGGCAAGATTGACCGGCCTGGAGCCGAAACTGATCGAGGAGCAGGAACTGAGGATCGACAGCGGGGTGTTCCGCGAGATGCTGCTGCGCAACGAAAAGCTGGTGCTCGGCGCCTACGATGCGCGGGTGACGGGGCGTGATGGTGACGAATCGGAAAACCACCCGCAGATCGAGCCGTTCATGCGTGTGGTGGGCAGCATCGCCGCAGCCTCCATGAACGCCTACCTGCGCGAGGAGCTGCATTATGAAAAGGATTTGCCTTATGAAGTGCTGGCGCCGCAGCCGCACTGGAACCATGGCAAGGGCAACAGCTACACGAGCGTGAGCGGCCAGCTGGCGGAGGCGATCAAGCAGAACCCTCATCTCCGGGTGCTGGCGCTGGTGGGCTGGCGCGATCTGGTGACTCCGCCTGACAACATGCGCCTAAGCGTGCGCCAGATGCATCTGCCGGACGAATTGCGCGGAAACATCGAATTCGCGGAATATGAGTCCGGCCACATGATGTACACAAACCGCCCGGACATGGAGAAAATGCACGCGGACATCGCTGGATTCATGGCCAAGGCGCTTAAGCAACCCCACCCTTAGGCGAAAACGCCGCACGCGAATATCGCGGCGGAGGGCTCGCCATGGGGATGCGGCGAGACCAAAATCATCCCAAAAAGCGGTCATACCGGGTCAAACGCGTGACTGTGGAATGGAAAAGCCGGTTTTAGGGCGGGTAAACGGGCGTTCAACCTGATCTTAGCTTGCCGGAAATGCAAAAAAACAGCAATTTAGCCTAATTGAAAGGTGCCCTGACACGTTCGAACACCCGGAAAGCTTCCTTTCACTCATTCCACACCACCATGAAACAAACCACGAAACTGCTCAGCAGCTTGCTTGTTTCCGCGCTTTGTGCGTCTTCCGCCTTGGCGGAAATTCGCACTTGGACGGATACTTCGGGCCGCCAAGTCACCGCCTCATTCATCGGACTCGATGGTGAGGACATCATCCTGAAAACCGCAGATGGCGCCACTCACAAGTTCGCGCTGACCCGCTTGTCTGCTGAGGATCAGGCACTTGCAAAAAGCATGAAGCCTTCGGACCAGCCGGTCATGCTGGCCAATGCGACCGTCGCCCAGGCTTCCGCCGCTGTGGACCGTCTTGTGGCCAATGGACTGATTCGCGCCAATCCCGCGCGTGCCAAAATGGATCCACCCAAGGCACCGATCAAGAGCTTCAATCCGATGGCCAATGATGAGCAGTTCGTTCGCCGCGTCTATCTCGACATCGTGGGCCGCATTCCGAACTACACGGAAGCCATGCAGTTCATTCAGGATTCCAATCCGAACAAGCGCGCGAAACTGATCGACATGCTGCTCGACAGCCCCGGCTACAACAGCAACACGTTCAACTACTTCGCAGAAATGCTGCGCGTGAAAGACCGGCTCGAACAGGACAACCTGCGCGGCGTTCCCTACATCAACTGGATGCAGCACGAGATCGAGAAAAACACCCCTTGGGACAAGATGGTGTACGAGATGCTGACCGCCAAGGGCAAGATGTGGCAGGATGGCGCCGCCGGCTACCTCCTGCGTGATGCAGGCATGCCGCTGGACAATCTGGCCAACACGCTCGCCGTGTTCCTGGGCACCGATGTGGCCTGCGCCCAGTGTCATGACCACCCCTTCTCCGACTGGACCCAGCACCAGTTCTATGAAATGGCGTCCTTCTTCGGAGCCACGACCACAACCATGCGTGCTTACGGCAAAGGCAAGGGCAAAGACAGCCCCGGCATGGCCATGAACGCGATGAATGATCTGATGCCAAAAATTGAGGCGATGGTCACGCAGAGCGGCCAGGACATCAAACGGATCCGCAACGGCATCCGCAACTACATGGGGGCCAACCGCTACATCGTCGGTGACATGGACACCAACACCATGAAGCTGCCGCATGACTACAAATACCCGGATGCCAAGCCGAATGATCCGGTGGAACCCAAGTTCATCACGTGGAGCAAGGACGACAAAAATCTTGCCGCCTACAAGCAGAAGATGAAGTCGGCTGAGGAACTCCGTCCGGCGTTCGCCAAATGGGCCACCGACCCGAGCAACCCCCGCTTTGCGATGGCGATTGCCAATCGCATGTGGAAGCGTGCTTTCGGCCAGGCGATCTGCGAGCCGGTGACGAACATTGATGATCCCAAGCAGTCGGTGAACCCAGAACTGCTCATCCATCTGGCCGAGGAAATGAAGCGGGTGAAGTTCGACATCAAGAGCTTCATGCGCATCATCTACAACACCCGCGCTTATCAATCGGAAGCCACTTCGGAAAAAATGGTCATGGGCGAACCCTACTATTTCCAAGGCCCTCTGCTTCGCCGCATGAGCGCTGAGCAAGCCTGGGACTCCTACATGACCCTCGTTCTCGGTGACCCCGACAAGTACGCCAAGCCGCTGGAGGACCTCTACAGCCGCTCCATTGACCTGGACCTCAGCAATCCCAAACTGGATGCGCAGACAGTGCTGGTGAAGTACGACGCCTTCCGCAAAATGGCTGAAAAAGAACGCGCCCTCATGGGCGGTGGTCTTGCCGAAGCCGGTGGTGATGACATGATGATGGACGGCGGCAAAGCCAAAGGCAAGGCCAAGACAGAATCCAAGCCTTCGGGTGAAATGATGGAGAATGCTTCGCTGACCTACAACGGCATGATTCTCCGCCGCGCCGCCACCTTGGAACAACCCGCGCCTCCCGGGCACTTCCTGATCGACTTCGGCCAGTCCCCTCGTTCCCTGATCGACGGCAGCGTGAAATCCGGTTCGGTTCCCCAAGTGCTGATGATGATGAACGGCAAGGCGCAGCAGATGCTGACCAGCCCGGATTCCCTGGTCTTCCGCACGATGGAAAAGGTGAAGACCCCCCCTGAGAAGGTTGAGGCTCTATTTGTCTCCATTCTCAACCGCCGCCCGACGCTTCAGGAAAAGGAGATCGCCAAGCGCGCCCTCTCCGCCGGTGAAGACGGCTATGCGAACATGATCTGGGCTCTCATCAACACCCGCGAGTTCATCTTCATCCAATAATTACAGGCTCATCCACAATACGTAACGCGCTAAACTTCATTTTATGAAATCCGAATACAACAAACTCAATCCCATCGCCCGTCGTGACTTTATGATGCGCACGGCCCAGGCCGCGCTCGGTGTCACGGTCATGCCCTCTCTGAATCTGGCGGCCGCCGGCACCACCGGTGCAGGCACCCCCGGCTTCGGCAAGGCCAAGAATGTCATCTTCCTTTGGATGGGCGGCGGCATGACCCACATTGACACCTGGGATCCCAAGGACGGCCCCACCAAAGGGCCGACTGACCCCATCAAGGCAAATGCCGGTTCTGGCAACATGGACCGCCTCGGTGGCACCATGGAAAAGATGGCCAAGATCGCCAACAAGTTCTCGATCATTCGTTCCATGAGCTCCAAGACCGGGGTGCATGATCAAGGCACTTACGTCATGAAGACCGGCTATGAGCCACGTGGCACGATTGTTCATCCTTGCATCGGTGCCTGGGCCTCCCATTTCCTGGGTCGTATCAAGGGGCCAACCCTGCCGGACAGCGTGGTCGTCAACAGCGGCAATGCTTTCCCGGGCGCAGGCTTCTTCCCCACCACGATGAGCCCCATCCCGATCTCCAATCCTGAGACCGGCCTGCAAAACATCAAGCCCACCACTTCGGAAGACCAGTTCAAGAAGCGCCTGTCCCTGACCGACGAATTCGACACCTCCTTCCGCAAAAAATTCCAGTCGGACGATGTGAAGTCCTATTCGGAGTTCTATGACGAAACCGTGAAGCTCATGAAGAGCGAAGACCTCAAGGCCTTCGATCTCAGCCAGGAGCCTCAGGCCGTGCGTGAAAAGTATGGCCGTGGCAACTTCGGCCAGGGCGCCCTTCTTGCCCGTCGTCTGGTGCAGTCCGGCGTTCGTTTTGTGGAAGTTCAATCCGGCGGCTGGGACATGCACAACACCATCGACACCGCTCTTGGCACGACTGCGGCCACCATGGACACGGTCTTCGCCGCTCTGATCGAAGACCTGATTTCCAACGGCTTGTTTGAGTCCACGATGGTCGTCATGGGTTCCGAATTCGGCCGCACACCGGACATCAACGAAAACGATGGCCGTGACCACTACCCGCTCGCTTACTCCACCGTCTTCGCAGGCGGCGGCGTCAAGGGTGGCTTCGTCTATGGCTCCACCGACAAAGAAGGCCGCCGTGTGGCTGACAAGCAGTGCACACCGCAGGACTTCCAGGCCACCATCGGCCATGCCATGGGTCTGCCTGTGGATGAAGTGGTCATGTCCCCCTCAAACCGTCCGTTCACGGTCGGCGACAAGGGCGTTCCTGTCCTCGACATCTTCGCGTAACCAAGAGCAGGATCATCTCCTCAATGAGAAGCACCCGGTCGCAAGACCGGGTGTTTTTTTTTGCTCACTTGTTCCGGACAGGAGGCCTCCGCCTCATGCACGTCTGCGCGGGGCATGCACCAAAACCGCGGCCAGGGTCAGCAGCAGCACGCAGCCCGGCTCGGGCACCGGCGTGACGGACGTGATGGCAAAATTGAAGTCATCAAAGCTCTGGATGTAGCTGACAGCCCCATTGTCCAGCGTGCCTCCGCGCAAGTCCCACTGCAGTCCGGTGATCGCACCGCTGACCACTCCGAGACTCTGGCTGCTGAGCACATCAATGCTGCTACCCAGCAGCGAGGTCCCGTCATTGTACGCGCTTATGCCGAGACTGGCGTAATGGTTCAGTGTATCGACTGCAAGGGTGATTTCAGACCAGCCCAAGGTGCCCAATTGATAGGCCGTGGTCTGCCAGCTTCCGCCTGTCAGGCGATATTGCAGAAAATTGTCCCCGGTATATCCCACTTCAAAAACGGACTGATTGGCCGCATCAAGGAGCGACAGCCCCATGATATTGCCGGTGTCCGGATCATCCCAGTCCGAGGGCTTGACCCAAAACGACATCTGCACCTGCAAACCTGCGGTACTGGCAGGGACAATGCCGCCGTAATCGCGGGCGTCCATGCTGTAGCGATAGCTGAGATTTTCGTCCGAGGCCATCAAGTTGAGCGTCTGTGATCCCGTATGCGGCATGGTGTTGCGATAGGCGACGATCTGATTTCGGTCATATTGGCTCCCGTAGTAGTAGGGAGCGGTGGCATCTTCATACAGCCTGCCTCCAGAAAGCGCCTGCCAGAGTCCTGACCCGTCCGCGATGTCCGCTGCCCCACCTCCAGGGCCTGAGTTGTTCGTTCCAAACTGCCCCGCGTTATAGCGTGTGACGTCCGGCCCGTTCGTTCCATCCCCCAATGAATTGGGGTAGGCCCCCAGCGGCACCACTCCCGTGTATCCGTTGCTTAAGTTGTTATTGAGAAAAAACTGGGCGTCCCCAGCCAGATATCCGGACAAAATTTGGCCGTTCATGGGGACTCGATAACCGTCTTCCTCCTCGAAACTGCCCAGATATGCACGGGCATCACCGGACCAGCACATGGTTCCCAGGAGGCATGCATAGAGGTAATGTCTGCGTTTGACGATTGTCACGGCTAAACATTACCTTAGTCCAACTAAATATAAATTCAATAATTATCAGAATTACAACCTTTTGGACAGGCTTGCTCTTTGGCCTATTGGGGGTCTAAGATCCAGTGCGGACTCCCCCTCAGGCTGACGCCATGTCACCCGAAAACCGTCATTTCCAAATCCATTGCTCGCGCCAGGTTTCCAAGTTGCCTCGCATGCACGGCTTTTCCTGCTTGCGACCTCCTTTGAAGCCCGGATAATGACGGCCCTTCCGAGCCTCCCTGGCGAGTGATCGAATCATGAGCAAACCCAACCCCAAGACAGACGAACCCTCCTTTGAAGACGCCATGCAGCGCTTGGATGAGATCGTGGCTGGGATGGAGGACGGCCAGCTCTCACTGGAGGAAATGATTTCCAGCTACGAAGACGGGGTGCGGCTCCTCAAGCTTTGCCGCCAGCGTATCGATGGCGCCCGCCGCCGTGTGGATGTGATCAGTGCCGATCTGGAAGGTGGCAAAGCCTCGCTCAGTTCATTTGACGATGCCGTTGATAACGACGAGAGCGCCGAAGACACTGACAAACTCCGCGCCCCAGCCCGCCGCCGCAAATCCGCCGAAGCTGAGGGCGGCGAAATTCGACTTTTTTAGACCTGTGGACACCCAACTGCCTGCCATCAACTCCCCTGCCGACCTCAAAGCCCTGCCGCTGGAGAAACTGCCCGAACTTGCGGAGAAAATCCGTCAGACACTCATCGAGACACTCAGCCAGACCGGCGGCCACCTGGGCCCGAACCTTGGAGTGGTGGAGCTCAGCATTGCCCTGCATCGGGTTTTCGACACTCCCAAGGACCGCTTTGTGTTTGACGTCGCGCATCAGGGCTACGTTCATAAGATGCTTACTGGGCGCTGGGACCGCATTCACACCATCCGCCAGCACGATGGGCTGAACGGCTTCCTTCTCCGCACCGAGAGCGAACACGACTGCTATGGCGCAGGCCACGCGGGCACAGCCCTTTCCGCCGCGCTTGGCATGGCCACGGGTCGCGACCTCGCGGGGACGGACGAAAACGTCATCTGCGTGGCTGGAGACGCCGCCTTCACCTGCGGACCCGTGTTTGAAGCGATGAACAACGTCGCTGCTCACACCAAGCGCCTCATCGTCGTGCTCAACGACAATGAATGGTCCATTGACCGCAACGTCGGTGCCATTGCGAAGTACTTCAATTCCATTGCCACGCACCCTGCTTACGCGAACCTGCATCAGAAAGCCGGCAAGCTGCTTGAGTTCATGCTCGGCGAAGACGCGCGGCGCATCGTCAAGAAGGTTGAAGACCACGCCAAAAACATCCTTCTTCCGCAGAGCCAGACTCCGTCCAATCGCAGCTCCCTGTTCGACGAGTTCGGAATCCGCTACTACGGCCCCATCGACGGCCACAACATCCCTTTGCTCATCCAGACCTTCGAGTTCCTCAAAACTCAGGATGAGCCGGTGATCCTGCACATCATCACCGAAAAAGGCAGAGGCTACACCCCTGCCCTCAACGATCCTGGCAAATTCCACGGCCTCGGCAAATACACCATCGAGACCGGCGAAACTCCCACCAGCGACAAACCCACCTATTCCCAGGTCTTTGCCCGCAGCGTCACCGACTTTGCCAAGGCCGACAAAAATATCGTGGCCATCACCGGGGCCATGCCCGGCGGCACAGGCCTGAGCGTCTTCAAAAAGGAAATCCCAGAACGCTATTTCGACGTCGGCATTGCTGAGGAGCATGCCGCTCTTTTTGCCTGCGGCCTCGCCACCCGCGGCCTGAAGCCCTTCCTCACCATTTACTCCACCTTCATGCAGCGGGCGTTCGACATGATCGTGCATGACATGGCCGTCCAAAATCTCCCTGTGCGCCTGTGCATGGATCGCGGTGGCCTCAGCGGTGATGACGGCCCCACCCACCACGGTCTCTTTGACATCGCCTACCTCCGTGGCATCCCGGGCATCGTTCACATGCAGCCGCGCAATGAAGACGAATTTGTGGACATGCTGTGGACCATGGCCTGCTACGAGAGCGGCCCCATCGCCATCCGTTACCCCCGCGGCAACGGCCCCGGCATCCTGCCCAAGGACAAACCCGTCCGTCTTGAAATTGGCAAGGCCGAAGTCGTTGCCGATGGCAGCGACGTCGCCCTCATTGCCCTCGGCGACATGTTCCCCGTCGCCGAAGCGGCCAAAATCGAACTGGAAGCCAAAGGTCTCTCGGTCGCCCTCATCAATCCACGCTGGATCAAACCGCTCGACATGCACTGCATCTCGTCCTTTGCCAAGAAGGTGAAGGTCGTCTGCACGCTTGAAGACCATGTGCTTCGCAACGGTTTCGGCGCCGGAGTCATCGAAGAACTTTGCGACGCCGGGATTCACACCCCGGTCGTCCGCATCGGATGGCCCGACCAGTTCATCGAGCACGGCACCCCTTCAGTCCTGCGTAAAAAGCACGGGCTCAGCGTCGAAAATACCGTCGCGAAAGTGCTGGGTGCTTTGGGCCAGAAGTGATGCGACGGCGAACAGTTTGCTAAGTGAAACGTCGTGCCACCTCGCAACCCGAAGCAGGCGCTCTAAATATTGATTCAACTGCGATGGCCTGCCGCTTTCCTTCTGGAAATGACGGCGTCCCTGACTCATCCTCTTTTTTGCTCCGGACCGTTCAAAAAGGTTTGGAGGACAAGAATGTTTGTATTCGTTTTTTTCATGCACTGAAAACTGCTGAATCAGCCGTTTTCATAGGCCGCCCCCCGAGTCCCCATGTTATTCCGAAACGATGCCACCATTTTTCTTTCGCTTCAAAAAGCGGGCAAGGCGATGAGGCTGGGCAAGAGTTCGCCACATAGGAGAGTCCTGGCTGAAAACGACGACCAGGCATCCGAATCCGCTGCGCTGACGGACGGGATCCAGGGCGACGAGAGGCCGTTCTACAGCCGCCCTTCGCAGCGCAACCGGCGCACCAAGTCTTTGCACAAGGGGCTCGTTGCAGCGGGGTTTCTCATCTCCGCCGTTTCAGGATATCTTCTCGGACTCAACCACCGGCTCGCTGCACCTCAGCTCCCTGCACCTCAGCTCCCTGCACCTCAGCTCCCTGCACCTCAGCTCGCCGCACCTCAGCTCGCCGCACCTCAGCTCGCCGCACCTCAGCTCGCCGCACCTCAGCTCGCTGCACCTCAGCTCGCTGCACCTCAGCTCGCTGCACCTCAGCTCGCTGCACCTCAGCTCGCTGCACCTCAGCCCCGCCTGACAGCCAAGCCACGGGCAGCTGCTCCTGTCGTAAAACCCGAGACCCAGTATGTGACGCTCAAGGGAGGCACCTACTCCATGGGAGATCCCATGGATGACTTAAAGGATGCGCGGACTCATCAAGTCAAACTGGCACCCTTCGCGATTGCCAGATACGAAGTAACCTTGGAGCTATGGGACAGCGTCATGCTTTGGGGCCGGGACCACGGCTATTCCGACCTCCCTGCAGGCTCGGGCAAGGCACACAACCATCCAGTCTATGGCATCTCTTGGGCAGATGCAGTGAAATGGTGCAACGCTCTCAGCGAAAAGGAAGGCCTCACACCTTGTTATTACACCGGAACCGGCAGGCAGAACGTGGCCCGCAAAGGCATGGTGGACATCGGCAACCCGCAGGTTAACTGGGAGGCCAAGGGTTACCGGCTGCCCACCGAGGCCGAATGGGAGTTCGCCGCCCGGGGAGGCCTCTCAGGCAAACGTTTTCCGTGCGGCAACGAGATCACGCAGGAGCAGGCCAACTACCATGGCTCAACCCGCATCGAGTATGACAAATGCCAGCGTGAAGGAACAGCGGCCGCTCTGATGAGCAGCAAACCATACACCGCTGTTATTGGCTCTTTTCCGCCCAACGAATTCGGTCTCCATGACATGGCGGGGAACGTGTCCGAGTGGTGCTGGGATTTTTACGATCCCGAATACGGGAGTCCGGTGCCGCTGATCAACAACCCCCATGGTCCTGACAAGGGTAAAAACTGCGTTGTCAGGGGCGGGAGCTGGCGGCATACGGCTGCTGAAGCCCGCTGCGCGAGTCGATTCAACCTGCCGGGAGATGTGCCTGCTGCGTATGTGGGCTTTCGAGTCGTGCGCGGTCTCTGAGCAGCCTAACGGGACCGCCGTGCCTCCCTATGGCACCACCGAAGCAAAGTTCTGAGTGGCGTAAAAATGAAATTTGGGGCAGTTGCAGGCATGCGAACCGCAACCCAGATAAAGGAGGTTTCGGTTCAAGATGGTCGCCCGGTGGCTTGGAGAATTCATCCACAATTTCACCATCTCGTCTGCAAATGCGAGATAGGTGAGACCATTGGATGTCCGCATGGCGATGTTTTCAGCGCGCTCGCCGCTTTTCAGACCTTTGGCCTCCATGCGCTGCCAGGCAGTACGTTTCTCCGGATCATTCGGGTTCTCATGAGAAAAGAACTTCTCCAACGCCATGTCTCGTGAGTGCTCGTAGGCACACGCCGCCAGCGCACGGGAGGTGCGGAACATCGGCAGCCCGTGCTTCTGCCGCTGCGCGTTGGTGGCAAAGAAAATTGCCGCACTGAGCAGGCCTGTGTCCAGACTCGAACGCTCCATCACCTGCAGCACCGGCGGATACAACCGGATCGATTCAGGAGTGAATCGCTCATAGTCGGCCATGGTCCAGGGCGACGATGCCGGCACCGCCTGTATCTGGTCGCCCGCCTCCAGAGAAAGCGTGAAGATTAGCATCAGCGAAAGCAGGCGCATGAGGGCCAAACAACGGCGGGACCGGCGTAAAAACAACCGAATGAATGCACCACTTCAAAGAACCCCGAAGGCGACTGCACAAAGCCGGTTCTGAATGTCACCTTTCTTCCACCCAGCCAGGAGCCGGATAACTGCCGAGGACCTTCACCTGAACGGCAATGCCTTCGACTTCGAGGGCGCTGATGGCCTGCTGAAGCGTGGCGTCCGAGTGGTGGCCGCTGATTTCGAGAAAGAACCTGGCCTGGGTGCCGCAGGATGCAGGGCGATTCTCGATCTGGCGCACGTTGACGTTGCGTGAGGCAAAGACCTGCAGCACCTCCATGAGCGCCCCGACGCGATCCTTGGCATGGATCATGAGCATCGTGTTGTCATTGCCAGAAGGCGGACCTGAGCGGCGGCCGAGGATGATGAAGCGCGTCTGTGTGGCGTATTCGCGTGGCGAGGTGGCGATGACCCGCAGATCGTGCAGTTCCGCGCTCAGGGGAGTGCCCAGCGCCGCCACGGCGGGATTCTGCGCAGCCAGGGAGGCGGCCGCGCTGGAACTGGCGGCTTCGATGAGTTGTGCCCCAGGAAAGCTCTGCATCAGCCAGGGACGGCAATGGGCAAGCATCTGCGCCCGGCCATGGATCTCGGTGATGCTGCTGTTCGGCCCCTGCGCCATGACGGCAGCATCGGCCTTCCACAAAATCTCGGCGTAGATCTGCAGGACGCTGTCCGCCAGATGGTCCAGCGTGTGATGTACCGCGCCTTCCGTGGAATGCTCAATGGGCAGCACTCCATAGTCGGCGGTCTGCGCGGCTACACGCCCAAAGACACCCTCGGTGCTGGCTTCCGCGAGGTACTCGACACAGTGGCCGAATTTGTTCACCGCCGCCTGATGGGTCCAGGAGCCCGTGGGGCCGAGGTAGGCGATTTTCAAACTGTCCTCCAAAGCGAGGGCGGCACTCATGATCTCGCGATAAATTGCACGAATGGCCCGCTCAGTTAGGCGGCCGTTTTGTGCACGATTGATCTCCGCCAGCTTGCGCAGCAGCTTGTCTTCACGGCCCGGCACATAGATGTCGAGATCGTCCTTGCGTTTGATTTCACCGACAGCGTGCACCAGCTCGGCGCGTTCGTTGAGCAAACGCAGCAGCTGTTGATCGATGCTGTCGATCTTGACGCGGACTTCTTCGAGGGACATGGGCCGCAGGAGAAAAGAGGGTTAAGACTCGTCTGCCGCAGCAGGCGTGACCGGAGCCAGGGAGAGCTGATGCTCCTGGGGTTGTTCTGCCGCGGAGGCACCTTCCTCGGCAGTCGGCAGTTTCACGCGGCGGAGTTCAGAGGCATTGGGCATGTCATCCAGACTGCGCACGCCGAAATGATCCAAGAAAGCTTCCGTGGTGCCATAAAGCAGCGGGCGGCCCGGAAGATCGGCACGACCCTCGATTTTCATCAATCCACGATCAATGAGCTGCTGCACCATCGCATCCACCGAAACACCACGCACAGCTTCGATGCCGGCTTTCGTGATTGGCTGGCGGTAGGCCACGATGGCGAGCGTCTCCAGCGCGGGCTGGCTCAGGCGCTGCACTTTCTTGCCGGGATAAAGCGCACGACACCACTCGGCATATTCGCCACGGGCGGCAATACGCCAGCCGTTTGCACGCTCGACGAGTGTGAAGGCATGCTTCTCTGCGGCGTAGCGGGCGATCAGGTCGTCCAAAATCCCGCGCACCTGCTCCTCCGTCGTGGCAGCCAGCGGGGCAACCCACTCCGGGATCTGGATCTGGCTTTCCTCACCGGCTCCGGCGGACTCGCTGGCAGCATCACAAATGTCTTTCGCCGTCTCTTTGACGGCGGCACACATCTGCGGCACGCCCAGGGGCTCCTGGGTGGCAAAAAGAAGGGCTTCGACGATCGAGATCAGTTCCATGGCGCGGACAGGCAATCTCAAGCGAGCCAGCGGGGAGAGTCAAGCCATGCCTTGGGCTTGACACTCCCTCCCCGCCCACGCTCTCATGCGGGCATGGCCCTGCGTCTCGACACTGCCGTCATCCGTGGCGAAATCGACAACACCACCCGCGACAATGTGCGTGGCAGGCTCTGGCTGGTCGGCCGGGAGTATCCCGTTATCATTGATCTGAGAGGCAATGCCTGGCGCGATGTCGCCGGCTGCAAACTCAGCTTCACCAACCCCAAGCCCTCGCCCAGCGCAGTCGCCGCGGGCTTGCAGCCGAAACAGAAGGGACAGGTCGGCGACCTCACCACCTCCCGCAAACCAAACGCCAATACTCCCGCCGAAGGCCCCAATACATTCTACTTTGAGTGGTTCTCCGAGGAGAACGGCCGTGTTTTTATCGAGGGCACGGATTTTGAGGTCAGCATCTCCGGGTGGGTCTGGGAAATGAACGAGTCGCAGGAGGAGGCGCAGGAGGAGGCGCAGAAAATGGCCTCCCTCCGCGCCATGCGCGACTGGCTGGCCGGCATCATTCAGCGCCCCGAGCCGAAGGACGATGATGAATTCGATGACAGCGAAGAAGCCTGGGAAAATTCGCTTAAACAGTCGGATCGCCTCGCGGACGCACACATGGAGGCGATCGAAAAATACGGCGCTGAAGGGCTTTATGACAACCGCATCGCCTTTGTCATGGGCTGGGATCACATGCTGGGCGGAGATTGCGAGCCCGGGCCAGATGACGAAGATGCACCGGGAGAGGCCTGGAAAGAGAGTCAGGAAGTTCCACCCGAACTGAAGGATATCGAGAGCGATCTTGATGATGAGGCCTTCGCCGAATCCTTGGAAGAGAGGGAGCGTGAAGCCCACCCGCTGCAAACCATGGCTCAGGACTTTGTCTTGCGACTGCTGACCGAAATCGAAGAAGAGCGCTGCGAAAACACCGCCATAAGTGACGGCAGCACGCCGCTCGACCGTTTCCTCCGCAACTCGATGAACATCAGCGGCAAGCTGGCCGGAGCACTCGGCACACGTGACCTTGACGGCACATTTCAAACCGGCCACACGCTCGCCATTCTGCGCCGCTGCCTCAACTGGGCCAACGAGGCCCTCACCGCATTGAACGAGCTGATGGAAGCCCCCGAGTGGAGAGACCGGCAAGACCTGCTCATAGATTTCCGCGCCGAACTCTTCGCCATTCGTGATGGGGTCAACGATCTGCGCAAAAAGCTGCGCACGGAATAGGTCCGCGGATCCCTGCCGCGCTACTTCCGCAGGGACTTCCAAGGCTCTTCTTCGCTGTGATCCACAAGCCCTGGCTCATCCGCCTTGGCAGGAGAAAGGATAGCAAGGAAGACGAGCATCTCGTCTCCTACGTTCCAGGTGCCATGGACTTCCCCCATGGGGATGAAGGCCGTGTCACCGGGCCCGAGGATTTTTTTCTGCTTTCCCACCCATTGCTCGGCCTTGCCCGAAAGAATGTAGATCATCTCCTCCCGGGTGGGATGCGAATGGAAGGGATGGCTGCGCCCCGGCTCCATGTTTGCCCGCACCATCATGAGGTGCTCGTTGTTTACGATGTCGCTGCGGCAGATCCATTCCTCGAGCGTCCATGGTGAAAGGAAGTCGATTTTTTCGGCGGCAGTGACGAAACGGCGGTTGGCGATGGCATCGGACATGATGGGGAGATGCTAGCAAGATGAAATCCCCACGGCAAGCCGGGCGATGCACCTATGGCTATCCGTTTTACCAATTCAGTATGTGAACAAATCCTTCACTCCCCACGGGCGCTCCAATTCCACGCCCTTCTGTTTCAGAAGGAGATTCAAGGCATCGGCCATGCGCTGTTTCATGTGCTTGGTCAGACGGCGGCCTTTGCGGGCGCGCTGCACGGCCTTGTGGGTCATCGGTTCCGTGCTGGCGGCCACCAGTGCGTGGTTTCCCAGTTCATGCTCGGTCATGATCCCGTCCAGAGGCTGCACGCCCATGTTGCGCTCGATTTCGTCTTCTTGTCCCATGCCCACCCTCTCATTCCGCAAACCGTCGTCTGCAATCTGAATTCCGGCCATAAGCGTTCCCCCCCTGCGATCAGGGTGCTTCAGCCCTATTCATGCCGCACGTCGGTTCACGCACCTACGGCCTCAAAGGTGAGGAGGATGGATTCAGGCGAACAACTGCTGACACCCGCTGAGCTGCTACAGCATGCCATGCTCCTTGAAGCTGAAGTAAGGCAGTGGGCGTGACTCTGATGGCGTGCCGATGATCAAGTGGTCCTGAAGGTGGAGGCCGGTGGCTTCGGAGGCCTCGCGGAGTCGACGAGTCAGGCGGCGATCTGCTTCGCTGGGCGTGGGATCGCCGGAGGGATGGTTGTGGACGAGAATGAAAACGTAAGCATTATGGATCAGCACCTTGCGCAGCAGATCGCGCGGGTGGGCGATGCATTCGTTCAAACTGCCTCTGAAGACCTCCTCACTGCGCATGACGGCCAGCTTGGTGTTGAGCAGGACGATGCGCACAGATTCATGGCCCAGCGCCTGCATTTCAGAACCGATGTAGTCGTAAATGCGCTGCGGACGATCAAGAATGACTTCCGCATGAGATGGCTCCTGCGCTGAGCGACGGCCCAGCTCAAACGCAGCCGCAAGCAGCGCGGTTTTCGCAGGCCCCAGGGCTTTGATCTTTCTCAAGATGGCGGGCTCAAGGCGAGATAGATCGCGCAGGGACTTGTAATCACGCAGGATTCGCTGGCCGATCTGCAGGGCGTTTTCGCCTTTGGTTCCGGTGTTGATGAAGAGAGCGAGGAGTTCCGCATCTGAAAGCGCCTGGGGGCCGAGGCGCAGCAGACGCTCACGCGGGCGGTCGTTCTCCGGAATGTCGTGGATGCGGCTCATAAATCGGGGCGCATTTCACACGATTTAAGGGGGAGATCAATGAATTGCGCGGCACTGGTCCAGCAGGCCGTGCAGATAACCGACGATGTCTTCCAGTGCCTGCTTGTGCGGCGAAGCCTGGAGGCAGATCAAATCGGCCCGGGCTTCCACCAGCATGTTCTGCGCAAAATTGACCGCTCGTTCGACGGCGCCTTCATAGTCTGCAATGCCGGCGAGGATGGTGGTGTCCATGGGCTCGCCTTTCAGCAGCATGCGGTTGAGCTTCTGCTTCTGAGCGTCCGTGGCAGCCTCAAGGAGGTACAGGATGGGCAACGTGAGCTTGCCCCTGGCGAGATCGGTGCGGAGTGTTTTGCCGACCGTTTTTTCGTCACCCACAATGTCGAGGCAGTCGTCGTAAATCTGATAGGCGGTGCCGAGCTTGAGACCGTAGTCGCGCAATGCCGACTGGACGGACTCGGGTTGCTGATTGAGACGGGCGCCAAGCTCGCTGGCGGCGGCGAAGAGCGCGGCGGTCTTCATCTCGATCATCTGGAGATAATCGGTAACGGAGAGACTGAAATCGAAACGGCGCTGGGTTTGCAGGATCTCGCCGGTGCAGACATCCCGCGAGGCGCGGGCAATGGTGCGGCAGACATGCGTGTCGTCAAATTCGGTGGCCAGTTCAAGCGCGTAGGCGAAAAGACTATCCCCCAGGAGAACGCTAAGACTGCTGCCCCATTTCGCCACAGCGGTGGGCTGAGCACGACGAACGTCCGCACCGTCCATGATGTCGTCGTGCACCAGGGAGGCGATGTGAACCAGTTCGAGAATGACGGAGAGACGCGTGTGCCCTTCATGTGTACCACCCGTGGCACCACCGGCGAGCACGGCCAGTGCAGGACGGATGCGCTTCCCCGATGTTTTGCAGACATAACTGACGTAACCTTCCACGCCCGGATCAAACGCGCGCGCTTGTTCGAGAATGGCCGTTTCCACGCGTTCCAAGTCGGCCCGCACAAGATGAAACGGGAAAACAGGGTTGCTGGCGTTAATGACTGGGACTGGCATGGGGATCTGTACATTCCATCCACCACGGCAGGGGCTTCGTCAAATGCCGTGCAAGTGCCTCGCAAACGCGAACTTTCAAAAGAAATGAAAGCCGAAGCCTATGGTTTCCTCCGGACGGCCAAAAGACCGCTGACGATGGCATCCGCCAGTTTCTGGCGGTGTGCAGGATCAGCACAACGCAAAGCCTCCCGCTTGTTGCTTAAATATCCACATTCGACAAGGACCGCTGGCATCTGCGTCTCTCGCAGGACCTTGTACCCCGCATAAAAAATCCCCCGCGTGCCGCCAGAAACCCGGCTTTTGATCGAACGACTGATGGCGGAGGCCAGCAATTTGCCGCGAGTGCTGCGGTAATACACCTCCCCGCCGGAGATGATGGTCTTGCGGCTGCCATTGAAATGAATGCTGACAAAGATGGACGAGGGCACACGATTGGCGATCCGCGCCCGTTGCCCAAGCTCGACAAATGTGTCGGAACGCCGTGTCATGACGGTTTTAAGCCCTTTGGACTTCAGCGCGGTTTCGACGCGCTTCGCGACATCAAGGCAGAGCTTTTTTTCCACCAATCCATTCCAAACGGAACCACCGTCCTTTCCTCCGTGGCCTGCATCAATCACCACGGTGGAAAACCGGAGCGTTTCAGCAGCGCCCAAGTCCGCCGCAGCGCCCACGATCAACGCCAGACAACAAGCTGCGATGCGTGAGGAGAGGCGCCGCACGACTTTCTAGGGAATTTTGAGCGTTCTTCCCGCACGGATCATGTCCGAAGACAGTCCGTTGGCGGCCTTGAGCTTCGAAACCGTGGTGCCGTGCTTGCGAGCGATGGCCCCTAAATTATCTCCGCTTTTGATGGTGTATGAACCTCCCTTGCGGGTGCTTTTTTTACTGGATTTGGACGAAGTCTTTTTCTTGGAGGAACTGCGGGAGGAAGATCCGCCATGAGAAGAACGCCAGGAAGAGTAGTCCATGCCAGCCCCCTGCCCACCTTCGGCAGCCCAGTCACTTTTGTAATCACCGTTGTCCGCAAAAGGATAATCTGCATGGCCCATGGAATGGACCGGAGTATTTGGCGACCCGTGGAGGTTGATGACGGGCAGGTCCTTGGGAAGCCCCTTGATGCGTGAAGAGCTTTCGCACGCGGCCAGCAATAGCAGCGGGAGCACCAAACAGGCTTTGGTCAACGATGACGGGCAATGATTCATGCGTGAATATGGGTCACTTTCGCCTGGTTATCACCTGAATCAATGTGCCGCATGGAATTGACTGATGCGTTGTTTGACTCGTAGGACGCCGTTTTTATCCTTCACCATGAGAATGGTGCGCTCGTGATAATATCCGGCACCGCTGGTGGGAAGGCTGTAACGCCACCGGGCCTCGTCCGCGCCTGGTTCGATGCCTTCCATGGGGTTTCTCACAGTATTAAAGACTGCTCTGCCGTCCATCCCAGGCCTGACCATTCTGAATTGTCTCTCCGAAAATCCGATGGAGTAGCGGGTGCCGGTTGAGCCGACATGAAACACTGCATTGATCGAATCAGGAACGGTGTAGCCATAGTTGATGGTGCAGAACAGTACCATGAGAGCCGGTATGATAATGATGACCGCCGGAGTGAAAAAATACCAGTTCTTTTTGAAGAATGCAGAATCCATGAAAGTGCATGCTGGTGGAAGCGATGGCGTCAGGCAAGGTAAAACACACGGCAAAATCAGGCATCCGCTGTTTCTAGGTCCGATCACAAAACCCTCGCATATCGCCCTCGGCGGGACCAAGCCGCAATCTTTTCAAGCGGTCGCAGAATCTGCGGCCGACACGGTCAATGAAATCCCATTCAAAGGCGTTGGTCACCGGGGGGAGACGTCTCCGTCGTCGTGTACACCAGTTGCCCGTCCTGCACCCGCAGATATTTGGCCGCGCCTTGGATGTCTTCATCACTGAGTCCAGGAACCACAAAGACCCGGCCCCGCATCGCACCACGCACCGACATGCCCCCGCGAACGATGGCACGAACGGTGTCAATCACGCTATCATCCTGCACAAAATTCAGTTCGGCCGCCTGTGCCATCGTGCAAGTAGAACACAGCTCCTGGGCATTACGGCGATCCCGCGCGGCATAAATGGCATCGTTCTGTCCAATCATAGGTGCCGCCATTCCAACCAAGACTCCGACAATAGAGATAAACATCAAGACCTCAAAAAGACTGAACGCAGAACGAACTCGGCGTTGCATGGAATTGTGGGCGAGAGTTTTCATAACTGATGCAGTAATGAATGGTTATTTATGATAATTATTGCATGGATGCAACCTTAAATTGTCATATTTCAGTAATTCACTCGAATAAGAGTCTCAGATTTGAGACTTCCAGGAATCGAGCCCCCGTTTTATCGCATTGCGGAGATTACCGCCTTCCAAACCACGCCAAGAACTCGCGATTGCCGTCGGTTCCTTGAATGGAGGACTCAATCATTCCCCGCCACTCCAAGTCTGGTTGCGAGCGCACAAATTCTTCGATGCGTGCACAGGCTTTGGCATGCAATTCCGGTTCACGGACGATGCCTCCCTTGCCCACCTCTTCACGGGAAAGCTCAAACTGAGGTTTGATCAGCACCAACGCCTGTCCGCCCTGGCGGAGCACCTGCAACACAGCAGGCAGCACCAATGTCAGGGAGATGAAGGAAAGATCAGCCACCAAAATATCCACCTCCTGGCCGATATCCTCCGGGCGCATGTGCCGGAGGTTGAATTGTTCCCGTGAAACCACCCGTGGATCGCTGCGAATTTTCCAGGCCAGTTGATTGGTGCCGACATCGAAGGCGAAGACCTTCACCGCCCCCCGTTGCAGCAGGCAGTCGGTAAACCCTCCCGTGGATGCCCCGACATCGAGCGCGGTCATTCCCGTGACATCAATGCCAAAATGGTTGAGCGCCCCCTCCAGTTTCAACCCACCCCGGCTGACAAATTTTGGGCGCTGCCGTACGGCGATCTGCTGGACTTCAGCGACCAGCCAGCCCGGCTGCGTGATTCGCTTGCCCAAAACGCTGACCTCTCCAGCCATGATCAACCGTTTGGCCTGTTCACGTGAGGGCACGATGCCAAGCTTCACCAAGGCGAGATCAAGACGTTCGCGGGCCATCGGGGAGGTTTTATTTCCGAATCGGCAAAATCAACTCATCACCAGCTTCGATGTGAACCCCGGGGAGCACGACCGTATTGTCGATGTCCACAACGGCTTCTGCTGCTTCAATGGTTTCTCCTACAATCACCCGGCCCACAAGGCCATTGCCCCGCCGCACGTCGAATTTCATTCCGCTGGCCAGTTGCTTGTCTTTTCCAGCGCTGATGACCGCAAAGCCCTGGTCATTGTGCACCTCAATCACCTTGGCGAAGGCAGGCATGCCAAGGAGCTGCTTTTGCAGATCAGTCAGAGGAGCGGCCGCAGCGGCCGGGGACGCATAGGCGGCAGGGGTTCCTGGCATCAGGTCACTTCCGGCCAGAGGCGGCAATGATGAAGTCGGCGACACAGGGGGGGGCGGCAGATTGGCCACCGTGTCAGGCTTTGCCGGCATGGCCATCTCCTGGGCAGCCTGCTGCCTGCGCACCAGTTCTAGCTCTTTCCGTGCTCCTTTGGCCTCCTCCTGTGCCTCCCAGGCCAGATAGCCGGTGATGGCGAGCAGAATGATCGTTAGAGCAAGGGCATAATGTGAGAGACGCATGTCCCATGCTAGACGCAAGCTCGGTGCGGATCAACCCCGTCTCAACTTCAGCGCAGCAGTCCCAGCAGCTCACGCATGCGCAGCTCGATGTTGAGCAGGCAGGCCTGAACACCGGCGAGCCACTCCATGTCAGCCCCTTGGGGATGTTGCTGCACAAGCTTGTCCGTCGCATTCAGGGCCGCTGCAAACAGGGGCAGGCTCTGCTCAAGATCGACCACCAAAAACTGCCACTGGTCTTTTTCCGCCTGCGCAAACTGACGCAGTACATGGATGAGATGCGCCGCCAGATCCGCCACCGTCGACAACAGACGCAGAACGGCCGGGCGGGTCCGGACCTCCTCATTGAAGACTAGCAGACTTTGGAAGCGCCGCAGCTCCTTGGCCAGCGCCGCAGAGCGTGCCACAGGATTCCCTGCGGCGCTCCCTTGCGTTTTGCCCGGTGCTTGACGGGGCGGCTCGATGGGGGAATCACTCTTGACCGCACCGAAGGGATCGCTGCCAGGTTTGGCAGGTTGAAACGGATCGTCGAAACCCGGACTATGCAAAGCGTCGACGGATTTTGAATTGCGGCTGCCGCCCAGCAGAAAGTGTTTACGCCGGGCGCGGTTCTGACGCAGCAACGCTGCCTCTTCCTCCTTCGTGAGCTGCCATCGCGGCGACGAGACACGCATCTGCAGATGCCACGACTGGATCAAAATGCGCTGGTGATCCTGATTGAACCACTCGAAGAAAAGCAGATTTTTCAGCCCAGGCGGCTCTGGCAGCGTGCAAACCGAGCCCATTTGAGATCTTCGGCGTGGGAGTTTCACCACACGAGATGAGGCTGTCATCAACCCGCTGTATCCATGCTGCATGGCCGAGACGGCACCCACGTGGTCTTCATTGGCGTTTGGGAGCGGATTGTGAAAGTCCACCCGGCAGCCCGCGATATCGCGCAGAAAATTGCCCACCAATTCAACTCGTACGGGTTGGTTTTGGCCTGCGAGATGAAACACACCTGTAACCAAGCCGGGTACTTCGTTGGAAAGGTACCCGCCCAGGATGGACGATTCTAGGCAAATAATCATTAATTGTCATATAAACTAGAGGCCCGCGCCGAGGGCCGCAAGCGGACTTGCCTTCAATAAAGCAAAAATTACCTCACGGAATCATCTCAACCACTTATTGTGGAACTGTGGCAAGATTGCTGCTTGTTCCACAACTCATGTGATGTTACGGCCTAGTTCCCCAAAACCTAAACACCAATAGAAACAGACCATGAAAGACCTCGTTTATCTCAGCCGCTCCTTCGTTGAATTCGGCCCCTTCGCCAAAAAAGAAATCCTCGATTTCCAGAAGCGCGGCATCCTCACCGAAACAGACTACCTTCGTGATGAAGGCAGCGAAAGCTGGGTTCATTATCAGGAATGGCTGACCGTCGTCCCGATGCCAGCACCCAAGCTGGTCAAGAAGCCGGCGGCGAAGGCTCCGCCTGCCAAGACCCCGGCACCGAAGAAATCCAAAAAAGCAGCCTGATGCGGTGCGAGGTCTGAGGACCTTGCTCAATGCGATCTCCAGTCTGATGCGCGCCCAGCCTCCGTGCTGGACGCGCATCGTTGTTCATGCGATTAGCCCGCGTGAACGAAGCGGCCGCCATCACCTCGCGAACTCTGCGCAACGAACTGTGGCGCTCGATCCCCTCAGGAATCATCGACACCCTGACCGCGACCTTCGGCATGCTCATTGCCGTTCGTGTGTTTCACATGGGCGACGTGGCCAAATCCGTCTTCCTCAGCGCCACCAGTGGCGGCATGGTGGCCAGCCTGTTCGTGGTACCGCTGCTGCTGCGGGCCAAAAGCACCATCGCACGCACTGCGGCGAAGGTGCAGCTGCTGGGCGGCTCCTTCATGGCGGTTTCAGCAGCGTTGCCCCACAACCCGCTGCTTTACATCGGGGGGCTGAGCCTGGGCTTGTTCTGCTTCACCATGCAGATCCCTTTGTTGACGCAGATATACCGCATCAACTATCCTGCGGCCAAAAGGGGCAAGCTTTATGCGGTTACTGGAGTCACTCGGGCGGCGGCGGCCGTGTGCTTTGGTTTTTTCGGTGGCAAACTGCTCGGGTGGAACATCGAAAACTATACCTGGCTTTTGTGGGCCTTCGCCGCCAGCGGCTTCATCTCAGGCTTCTGGACCTATGGCCTGCCGGTCACAGCCTGGGAGGCACCTGAAAATTCCAGCACCAGCCTTTGGAGTTCCATGCGCTGGGTGCGGGAAGACCGCGACTTCCGCACGCTGCTCATCTCCTGGATGATGATGGGAGTCGGCAATCTTGCCGCGGCATGCCTGTTCGTCGAATACCTGGCCAACCCGACACATGGCATCAACCTGAGCGAGTTCAATGTTGCGTGGATCACCGGTGTGGTGCCGGTGCTGGCCCGCGTGGTGTTTTCCTATCCATGGGGGCTGGTCTATGACCGCTTCCATCTCTTCACGGTGAGAGCGGTGCTCAATGTCTTCTTCGCCGCCGGCATCCTGTGTTTCTTCCTGGGTCACAGCCTCTTCTGGTGGACCCTTGGCATGGCCTTGTGGGGCATGGCCAATGCCGGAGGCAACGTCACCTGGGCGCTCTGGGTCACGAAGCTTGCTGACAAGCACGCCGTCGCCGAATACATGAGCGTTCACACCTTTCTTACCGGCGTGCGTGGTCTGGTGGCCCCGTCCCTGGCATTTGCGATGATCAAGGTCATGTCGTTCGACACCTTCGCCATCGTGTGCGGCATCACCATCCTCTCCGCCAGCGGCTTCATCGGCGTCCGCGCCCGCAGCAATTCTGAAACCTCACACCGCCTCCGTCCAGGCTCCAACCACGAACGCTTATGAACGTACACCTCGTGCAAATCGACTCAGTCTGGGAGGACCGCCCAGCCAATCACGCCAAGGCGCGCCAGTTGCTCGCCAGCGCCGCTCCGCAGCCGGGATCTCTCATCATCCTGCCAGAGACTTTTTCCACCGGCTTCAGCATGAATCTCGCCGTCACGGCCGAACCGGAAAATGGCCACACCGAGCAGTTCCTCCGCGAAATGGCCGTGCAATACCAAAGCTGCGTCATCGGCGGAGTCGTGACATCAGCCAGCAATAGTCGCGGATTGAACCAAGCCCTTGCTCTCGCACCTGATGGCAGCGTCCTCGCCCGTTACACGAAAAACTACCCATTCAGCCTGGGCGGCGAAGACAAAGCCCACCGGGCCGGCAGCGCGGTCAGCGTTTTCGAATGGCAGGGGCTGCGCGTCGCCCCGCTGATCTGCTACGATCTTCGCTTTCCCGAACTCGCTCGCAGCGCCGTGCGTGCCGGAGCTGAAGTGCTGATCTTCATCGCCGCCTGGCCCGCGAAACGCATCCAGCACTGGATCACGCTGCTTCAGGCCCGCGCCATCGAAAACCTCGCTTACGTCATCGGCGTCAACCGCTGCGGCACCGATCCCGATTTCACTTACACCGGCCGCAGTCTCGTCGTCGATCCCCACGGCCTTGTCATCGCCGACGCTGCCGAGCAGGAACGCGCTGTCAGCGCAAAGATTGATCCGGCCATCGTCCGCGACTGGCGCGGTCAGTTCCCTGCTCTCAGAGATGCAGGCATTCCATTCTGATCACCAGAGGCTTGTGCGCATCCGTCCGGCTTCGAGGATGGCGTCAAACCGCCGCGCGTCATCCTCCCGCGCACCGCTGACAAGCACATAGCCATACTTGCGCCAGTGCTCCATCTCCGCCGCTGCGTTCTGCATGCGCAGTTCAAACGCCGCCGCGTCCTCCGTCGCGCGGCCGGAAAGGCGGTTGCGAAGTTCCTCCAGACTGGGCGGCAGGACGAAAATTTCCAGCAGGCAGCGCTTCACCAGTTCGTCGTCGCACGCGCGGACCTGCATCGCTCCCTGCACATCAATGTCCATGATGACGTCCACGCCGCGCCTTAAATTCTCATACACGTAGCTCTTTAGCGTGCCGTAAAGCCGCCCATGCACGCGGGCATATTCAAACAGTTCACCACGCTCCACCCGAGCGAGAAAGTCCTCCTCGGTCAGGAAATAATAATCCTTCCCGTCCACCTCGCCTGGCCTCGGCGCACGCGTCGTGCAGGAGACGGAAAAGACCGCCTCGCCGCGATCACACACTTTCCGCGCCAGCGTCGTTTTGCCGGTGCCCGACGGGCCAGAAACGATGATCAGCTGGCCCAGACGCTGTTTTGAGAATTCCATCCTGCCGAATACCCACGCCAACACCAAGTGCAAGAGACTTGGCAAATCGGGAGTTATGTACCATTCTAAAATTACCTACCACAACCATGCCAACCGCATCCTCACGCCGTCATTTCGTCAAAGCTGCCGCCGTCTCGGTCGCAGTTCCTTTCATTCTCCCTTCACGCGTCTGGAGCGCTGAAACCGCTCCCAGCGAGCGCCTCACGCTCGGCTTCATCGGCGTGGGTAAAATGAACAGCGGCCATCTCAACAGCTTCCTGGGCCGTAAAGAAGTGCAGGTCGTTGCCGTGTGTGACGTCGATACCAACCGGCGCGAAAACGCCAAAAAGACCGTTGAAGAACGCTACGGCAAGGACAAAGACGCCGACTTCAAGGGATGCGAGGCCTATGCCGATTTCCGCAAGCTGCTGGAGCGCAAGGACATTGATGCAGTCGTTATCGCAACTCCCGACCACTGGCATGCCTTCATCGCCATCGCCGCATTGAACGCCGGCAAGGATGTTTATTGCGAAAAGCCCCTCACCCACAACATTCACGAAGCGATCACGCTCATCGACTCCGTTCGCAGCAACAAGCGCATCCTGCAGACCGGCTCCCAGCAGCGTTCCAGCAAGGAATTCCGCGTGGCCTGCGAACTCGTCCGCAATGGCATCATCGGCAAGATCGACCACGTCGAAACCCAGTTCGGTGCTCCCGCCAAGCCCAATGCCAATCCGGAGGAGGCCATGGAGCCCGGCCTTGACTGGGACATGTGGTGCGGCCCTGCCCCGCTCGTGCCTTACAGCAGCATCCTCAGCCCCCGAGGCGTTCACAATCACTTCCCTGCCTGGCGCATGACCCGTGAATTCGGCGGCGGCATGATCACCGACTGGGGTGCCCACCACATCGACATCGCCCAGTGGGGCCTCGGTGAGGACGAGCACGGTCCGGTCGAAATCATCGCCCCGGCGAACTACGCAGACGCCGCCGATGGCGCGAAGCTCATCTACGACAGCGGCATCCCGCTGCACCACAATGGCAAAGGCAGGGGCGTTTCGTTCTACGGATCAAACGGCGAAGTGCACGTCAACCGCGGCAAGTTCGAGTTCGTTCTCGGCGGCAAAACCATTCACAAATTCTGGGACAAAGAAGCCGACAAGGGCACCTCCCTCGATCGTGAAGTCATCCTCACCGAACGCGAATACCTCGCCGACGCCAAGGTGAAGCTCTACAATTCGAAGAACCACCACGAAGACTGGCTCAACTCGATCAAGACCCGCGAGAAGCCCATCTGCGATGTCGCCATCGGTGCCAGCACGGCCATCTCCTGCCACCTCATGAGCCAGGCCTACTACCACGGCGGTTCCATGAAGTGGAATCCTGAAAAGCACGAGTACGTCAGCGGAGGCGACGCCAAATGGCTCACCCGCGAATACCGCGCCGATTGGAAAGTCTAAGACTAGGATCCATCAACATCAGGGCGGCCTCGGAAGAGGCCGCCTTTTTTTATTTTACCTCTGCGCGTTTCACCACGCTCGTACCGTCCCGCACCGTGTCAGGAGGGTGCATCAGCACTTCATCTCCCTTTTTGAGTCCGTCCAGCACCTGCGTGAATTTGCCATCGGTGCGTCCCGCCTTGACCACCACTGCTTTGGCGCTCCCGGCATCAAAGAGAAATGTCTTCCACTCGCTGCCTTCACGAAACAGCGCACCCGCCGGCACCAGCAGAGTGTCATCGCTGTGCCAGACCGCCACACGCACTTCCACGCGGTAACGATCTCCCAGCGCTTTCAACGCAGGCGTCTGCTCCGTAAAATCACTCAGGACTAATACCCGCTGCTCTTCAACGCCCAGCGCGGACACCTTGGTGAATGCCGCAGGTTCCACGCGCCGAACGGTGGCTTTCGCCGGTTCTTCCCCGCCCCACTGCTCTACCGTGACCAGTGCCCCAGGCTTGATCGTCACCGCATCACGGGAGAGGATTTCGGCTTCGATCTCCAAATCCATGGGATCACCAATTTCCAAAATGGGCGCCCCGGGCGCCACGATCGTCGCACTCTCCTGCTGCACCCTCAGCACGACACCGCTGACCGGCGCGCGAACTTCGATGAACGCACCCCCGGTGGCCGGTTTGTCGATCTGCTGCAGCGCCGCCTTGGCCTGTTCGAGTTCAAAATCGGCCACCTGGAGGGCAAATTCCGCCGAGCGCACCTCACGCGATTTCAGTTCCGCTTCACGCTCAAAAGTGTCGCGGTCAGTGTCGCTGATGGTGCCCTTGTCCGTGTTGTTTTTGACACGATCCCAATTTGCCTGCGCATATTTCAGGCCTGTGCGCGCCATCGCGATGTCTTCATTGGCCCGGCTTCGGGTGGCTGTGGCCGCATCGACCCGCGCCTGCGCCTGCGAGCGCGCACGCGCATCAAGCAGTGGCGACAAAGTCGGCTCGATGCGCGTCAGCACCGTTTCGCCCGCCTTCACCGCGTCTCCAGGCTTCAGGATCACGCGCTGCATGCTGCCTGCCACCGGCGCGGCAACCATGTAGCGATTGCGAATGCGCGTCTTGCCCTCCTCGGACACATACACCGTCAACGGCCCCTGATGGACCATTCCAATTTCGACCTCGACCGCACGCGGCTGCAGGGAATACACCATCGCCAGCACCAGCGCACCCACCACGGACCAGAACACCAGTTTACGCGCCATGCTGCGGCGCGTGATCGGAACTTTCGTTTCCCAGGGGGGAACGGCGGCTTGCGGAGTTTCAGTTTGAGCGTCTGGCATGGCGTGGAAGCCACTATGCGCGAAGTTCGTGCAGCGGCAGGTGATTTTTGCTTGTTGCTTTCACCGATCTCTGTTCACAGTTGCCTGCCGCAGTCTGCACTGCGAAAAGCGAACCTTCCAACCGAGAACTTCACTCCTATGCCCCACGTCGAAACCAACGGAATCAAGATGTTTTACCAAGAACGCGGCAGCGGCGAACCGCTCGTCTGCATCATGGGAGTCACCGCCCCTGGCGGCGTCTGGGATGCGCATGCCCAGGCATGGGAAAAGCATTTTCGCTGCATTCTGGGCGACAATCGCGGGGTGGGTGAAACGGACAAGCCCGTGGGTCCATACACAACCGCCATGATGGCGGACGATTACGCCGGACTGATGGACAAGCTCGGCATCAAGCAAGCCCGCGTCGTGGGCTGCTCGCTCGGCTCAGTCATTGCCCAGCAGCTTGCCATCCGTCATCCTGAAAAGGTGAAAAGCATGATCCTCATGTGCACCTGGGCGCGGCAGGACCGCTTTGGTCTCTACACCTGGCAGCATCTCATGAAGGCGAAGGCAACCATGCGCCCCGAAGACTTCATGCAGTGGATTCAAATGCTCATCTTCACCAAGCCATGGTTCGACAACGACGACTGCTGGAACAACATGCAGCAGGGGCTCAAAGATGCCGCCAACAATCCGGCACCTCAGCCCTTGCATGCCACCGAGGCGCAGAGCGCCGCCGCCATTTCCCACAACACACTCAACGAACTCAAAAATGTGAAGTGCCCCACGCTCGTCATCGGCGGCAAGGACGACACCTTCACCCCCCAGTGGATGGGCAAGGAAGTCGCCGCCGCCATTCCCGGCGCCGACCTCCACCTTTATGACAACGCCGGACATGCCTTCCACTGGGAGTGCCTCAGTGATTTCAATCCGCGCACCACGGAGTGGCTGCTGAAACACTGATACAATCGATCGCTCACACGCAATCCAAAGCAGGCATGCGGCACCGAAACCGCGTGCCTGTTTTTTTGTGAATCCGCGTTACCGGTTCAACGTTGTTTCCTGCCTTGGTCGCAGGGAAAGCGGCAGGACACGATGACTCCGCGCCGGGGCTTGGCTTTCATCGTCAGCCTGGCACCAATGAGGTTGGCGCGGTAATCCATCACTCGTATCCCGATCCCATTATGCTGCGCGCTTTTGGTCTTCTTCAATCCTGCCCCATCGTCCTCGATTCTCAATTCACATTCGGTCGGACTCACATGCTGCAAGGACAGAATCACTTTTGACGGCTTGCCGTGCCGGAGGGCATTGTTGACCGCCTCCTGAGCGATGCGGAAAAGATGAGCTTCGATATCATTACTTCGAATCGCGATGCTGGCGTCCACCTCGCACAAGCAGGGGGTGCGAAAGTTGGTGCGCACAGTTTCGGCCAGCAGTTGCAACGCGCCTACCAGACCGCGGTATTTAACGCTGGTGGGAGAAAGCCCGTGGGACATGCGCCGCACCTCGGAGACGGACTGGCGCAGCAGTTCATGAATGCGTTGAGCCTGCTGCCGGGGCTCGCCCTGCAGATCAGATTCCAAAGCCTCCAGCAATGAGACAATGCCAGTCATGGTCTGTCCCACACCATCGTGCAGGTCATGGCCTACGCGCGCCTGCTCCTGCTCCACCACGCGCAGCACCTCCTGCTGCAGGCGGTTGCGCTCTGTCATGTCCGTACCCGTGACTACGATGCGGTCCAGACTGCCATCCGGTTTGCAGGTGGCGGTGCTGCGCAGTTCGACACTCCGCCATTCCCCGTCCTTCGTACGCAGGCGCGAATCGGAGGGGGGATTTTTCTCCCCGCGCAGCAGCCGGGCAAAGCGCTCCTGAGAGCGTGCCGACTCCACTGCATCCATGAGACCAATCTCCCAGGGGGTTTTGCCGATCACCTGCTTCTTGCTGTACCCCATGGTTTCGCTGAAAGCCGTGTTGGCATGGACAAAGCGTCCTTCCAGATCCAGCACCACGATAAAAGCTGAGGTGTGGCTCACCAACGCCTGGTTGTAGGCAAGTTCGCGAAGATATTCGAGTTCCACCCGCTTGCGCTCTGTGATGTCTTCAACCACGGCGACATGACGCGATGGAGGTTCACCGGGAAGCCACATCGGCGAAACCGTCAGGTTCACCCACTTCACAGAGCCGTCCGGCAACACGTTGCGTTTCTCCAGATTGTAGCTGCGGATCTTTCCAGCCTTCAATTCCTCCATGCGCAGCAGAGAGTTCGGCAGGTCCTCCGGAAGTGTGACGTCCTTGTAGGTCTTCCGCAGCATCTCTTCACGTGAGCGCTGATAGATCTCGCAGATGCGCTGATTGACGTTGAGAAAACGTCCGGTGGCCGTCTCCATCTCCGCCACGCCGACAGCCGCCTGCTCAAACACGGCACGAAATCGCTGCTCGCTCTCCTGCAGCGCCTGCTCCGCCAGTTTGCGATCCGAGATGTCCGAGATGGTGCCGGTCATACGCACCGCCTCTCCCCTGTCATTCCAGTCGGCTTCTCCGCGTGTGAGAAACCAACGATACTCCCCGCTCTTGGTGCACAAACGCAGTTCCACTTGATAGGGGACACGCTGCTCGAAATGCGCCTTTCGTGCGGCTTGAACTCTCGGCCAGTCCGCCGGGTGAAGCCGCGACATGAACGATTCCTGATCCCTGCCCAGATGATCGTTCTCGGCAAAGCCGAGCATCTGCTTCCAGCGTGGCGAGAGGTAGGTTTCACCCGTCACCAAATTCCATTCCCACAGGCCGTCCGTGGTGGCGCGCATGGCGCGCGCATAGCGCTCTTCACTGACCTGCAGCGCCTGCTTGCGCTCCTCGCGCTCGATGGTCAGCGCCGCAAGACGTGCTGCGGCGGTGATGGCCTGAATCTCCTGCTGGTCCGGTGTATGAATTTCACGACGATAGCAGGCGAAGGCGCCCAGCACCTGACCGGCCCCGCTCACGACGGGCTCAGACCAGCAGGCCAGCAACCTGGCCTTCTCCGCGAGTTTGTGAAATGACTCCAGCCGAGGATCACCCAGCACATCCGGACAGATCACCCGCTGGCCGCTGCTGGTGGCCTTGCCGCAAATGCCAATGTCAGGAGCAATGGGAGTTCCATCCAGCGCCTTTCGCACATATTCGGGCAGACTCGGAGCAGCCTGCAAACGCAGGCGTGTGCCGGATTCATCAGCGAGCATCACGCTGCAACGCATGCCTGGGTGCCCCGCCTCCACGCTGCGCACGATGGCTTCCAGCACGGCGGCGCACGGCGCCCCTTCGACGATCAACTGCAGGTTGTGCGCCTCGCGTTCTTCCGCTGCCTTTCGCCGGGAGATGTCTTCGAGCGTTCCCGTCATTCGCAGGGCGCGGCCCTGATCATCACGGCGTATCACCTTGCCGCGCCCCCTCACCCATTTCCACAAACCATCCTTGCAGCGCATCCGAAACTCCCGGGCAAAACTGTCAGCCCTCTGAGTGAGATGATCGTTCACCGCCAGTTCGACTCCAGGCAAATCCGCAGGATGCACCATGACCTGCCAGCCTAGCGCAGCGTCAGGGATTGGCTCATCGGCCCGATATCCGAGCATCATCTTAAACTGGCTGGATCGAAAAATCGTATCCCTCGTAAGATCCCAGTCCCAAACTCCAAAACCTGAGCTTTCGAGGGCGAACTTCCAGCGTTGCTCCCCCTCCACCAAGCGCTGCTCAGCAAGCACACGGTCCGTGATGTCCCTGCCGACGGACTGCATTTCTCTCAGCCGGCCCGCGTCATCGAACAAGGCACGATTGACAAACTCCATCCACCGCACCCGCCCTTTGCCATCATAAACCCGGTTCTCCATGACAACGACCGGAGCCTTTGGCGAAAGCAGCCGCAGCCGCTGCTCAATCAGCGGAACATCGTCAGGCACAGCGGCAGGCTGCCAGCGTCGGCCGATCAATTCCTCCCGGGACTTGTTAAAGAAGCGGCAGTAAACTTCATTGACATAGGTGAGGGTGCCATCTGGATGAAAACGGCAGATAATCTCCGTCAGATCCTCCACCACGATGCGGTAGGAATCTTGAGCCGGTAGCTCATTCGCTGCAGCGGGAGGAGCTTTGGTTCGGGCTTTGCGTGTCTTCATGCAGGCGCAGCTTCACCATAGTCCCGTTCGAGGCACAAGCCACCACGCAGATGCGGGGGTCACGGAATGAATCCCATCGATTTCATCCAATCCGCCACACGGTCCGGCCAGTCATTGACCGGGCCGCCGCTTTTGCGCATGCCGAAGCCATGGCCGCCTTTGGCATAGATGTGCAGTTCGCAGGGAATGTTGAGCTTTTTGTATTCAAGATACAGAAGCGCGCTGGCGCTGGCGGGCCATGGATCATCGCCCGCATGCACGAGGCACATGGGCGGGGATTTGGCCGTGACCTCAAAGCCTGGAAGCAGATGTGTGATGTCCTCCTTGCTGACCAGATAGGCAGGGTACACCGGAACGGCAAAGTTTGGCGTGGCATCCTCGACATCCAGCGCGGGATCAGTCTTGTAGGTTCGGTCATTGGCATGCAACGCTGTCATGACTGTGAGATGACCGCCGGCGGAGAAGCCGAGGATGCCGATGCGATCCGACTTGAGGCCCCACTCGGAGGCGTGATGGCGGATGATCCCCATCGCGCGCTGGGCATCCTGCAAGGCCTCGCGGCCCGGATCTTTGGGGTCGCGCTTCGGCACCCGGTATTTGAGCAGGATGCCGGTGACACCGTGCTTGACCAGAAAGTCGCAGACCTGTGAGCCTTCGTGCTCATAGGCGAGGATGCCGTAGCCGCCGCCGGGGCAGACCATGACCGCTGTGCCATTCGGTTTTTCGGGCTGAAAGACGGTGATGATCGGATCGGTCACGTTCGTGATGCGCTGCACGTCATCCGCTGATTTTTTCGGAACTTCCTTTTCAGCCTCGATTTTCACCCCGGGCTGCTCCGGAGCACCACCGGGCCACAGGTGCATCACGATGGGTTCAGCAGAAAAAAGAGGGGTCGACAGGAGCAGAAGAGCGGGCAGGAGCTTCATGGTGGCTCCAATGGAGCGGAAATCAGCGCTCAACGCAAGGCAGCATCATCGCATCCCGCATGCCGTGGAGGATTTTTTTGTCCGCCGGGCAGACCGTGGCCAGCACGCCGCCGAGTGCCGGGTCGTCATCCTCCTCCGAAGTCGCAAAATAGTAAGGACAGAGCCGCACCCGGCTTTGCATCGCCCAAGTGGCCTGCTTTTCCGCGTCCCATGCCGTATGGGTGACCACTCTGGCGCGATGAAACTCCTGGAGCACAAACGGATTCGTCGGGAAACTCGCCAGCGCCTCATCAATGGCAGTGCCCCACTGCTCCTGCGAAAGATCATGCCCGATGAACACCCCCCGCGATCCCCAGCCACGCTCGGAAAAGCCGCTGATCTTCAAGACCAACTGCCGAAGTTTGCCGCCAAAGGCTTTCATTTCATGCCAGCTCTGAATATCGAGCGTCGGCCACACTGCGAAGGGAGGCAATGGCACGGGATCAACCACCCAGCCCATGGGGATGCATTGCTGCAAAAGCGCCAGATGCTCAGAGCTGAGTGCTGACTGCCAATACTCTGCCAATGTGGGAGACCAGAACAGCGCCAGCCATAGTTTTTCTTCAAGGAAGGCTTTGATCGGTGGCGTGAAGCTGAGTTCGCCTCGCTCCGCCATTCGCAGCATGACATCGGAGTTCTCAACATTGGCGAGGTCAAAGAGCTCGAAGAAGCGGTAAATGGTGGAGCCATTGAGTTCGTACGGCTGCACCTCCCATGGTCGCAGAACACGGCGTCCAAGCTTTTCTGCGAGCCAGCTCATCTCTGGGAGGTAGTCGCCTGACTCACGCGAGATGAGGATGTCCTCGCTCGGAAAAGCCGAGGCAAAGCCCTCGATCATTCCCTCGCCACTGCCGATGACATTCTGCCCCAGCGCTGCATAAGTTTCATTCAGCCAGGCCGTCAAACCGATGCCGCCAGGCAACGAATCGAGCTCCGAGATGGTCACCCCGGTTTCCGTCAGCACCAAGTCTGGGCGCAGCACGCGCGGCAGATCTTCATGCCAGCGCGGATTGCGTCCCAGATCGAGCACTCGCTGAGGCTTACCCTGATCCAGCAGCTTCGCCACCCATGGATAGGCATCGTCAAAGTACAACTGATTGCACGCGCGCTGAAACGCGCGCAGTGCCGGCCCCAGACTGCGGATCAATGTCACCGTCGTCGAATCCAGTGCAAAGGACTCTGGAGACAGCACCCATTCCTTCTCCGCAAAGAAGCCCTGCTCCGGGAAGGAAGCGCGGATTTGAGAAATAGATTCAGCTGCAGATACTGGCATCGCAAACGATTACGACGGACGAATTCATCTGTCTCACTTCACTTCTGCAACTTTCGTATTTCCTGAAGGCAATGTACGAATGCGCTGTGTCGGGCTGAGACCGTATTTATCAGGTTGATACATCGCTTCAATGCGCGCAGGAGGAGCGGTGGTGTCACCTTCCGCGATGACACGGGCGAGATACTGGAGGCTGAACTTACCTTTGGCTGGGGCAAAGTCAGTGAAGAAAAGAGCACGATCCGTGCGGATTTCGCGGTGGTCACAGAACCAGGCCTGAGTGCCGTCGGGCAGCTGATCTCCCTCGCGTTCGCTCTGGCTTCCGAACTCGGGATTGATGGCCTCAAAGACGGCAGGCAAGGCATCGTCGATGGCGAGGTAGCGGTCCCCACCGCCGATTTCGATTTTGAGAGTGACGACAACCATGTCACCGACGCGGAGGTCATCGGTTCCAGAAGTGGAGCCGTCCATGTTCAGCTCCTCGTAGCTGCGCTCAATCGCATAACCTTTGTTCTCGCCGGCGAAATCACGCTGCGGAGGGAAGCTGCTGGCCTCGACGCGCCCGTAAATTTCACGGCCGGCTGGAAGTTCGACGCTCAGGGGCTTGGCGCTAAGCGCCTGATTGAGCTCAAAGTTCACGTGGGAGCTTGAGAATCCAGCGGCGAGATTGAGCGGTACGGCCTGGGTGTCCCAATGAGCGGTCGCGGTGATCGGCTCGCCGACTTTTTTCAAGCTGCGTTCATAGGCAGCCAGTGCGGTGAGGGTCCAGGCATTGGTGAAGGTGTTGCCCCATTCGCCACGACCGTTGCGGGACTGCAGGATCGAGACGGCCAGATTCTCTGCATCTTCGGTGAGTCCGAGATGGGTGTAGCAGATCAAGCGCAGAGCCTTGTTGGCGCCATTTCCGGCCCAATGACTCCAAATGACGGGACGTGGCGCGGGTGCTGCCTTGCTCTTCGTCTCGGTTTTCGACTTGGCCTTGCTGCCGGTTTTTGCGGGAACGGAGGGCTCGGCAGGTTTCCACCCAAGCGTGTCCTTGATCTGCTGCTCAGGGGCATTGCTCAGACACATCGAAAGCGCGAGGTAGAGCCGGGCGATTTCAGGCAGATGCTCGCGCCTGCCGAAGAGCAGGTTTTGATAAGCCGGCTCGGGTTTTCCTGCCTTGGCGAGGGTGTAGAGCGCCAGAGCGGAATCGGTGATGTTATAGAGGTCTTTTTCCTCATCGAGTCCTCGCAGCTTCTTGGAAAGGAATTCGACGAGCTTGTTGATCGTGTCATCGGGAACAGCCGCGCCTTGTTCTCGTGCGCGCAGCAACATCATTCCGCCATAGGCGCTGCCCCAGAAGCTGGACTCAGTGCCGCCCGGCCAGTAGGCGAGGCCGCCTTCGTCCGTGGTCATTTGGAGGAGTTTGTCCACCCCGGCTTGCACGGCCTGCTTTGCCTTGCCACCCCCAAGCAGATCAGGGAACAGCGGCTCGTATTTGCCGAGAGCGAGCCAGGGCAGCGTGGAGGAGGTCGTCTGCTCCACACAGCCGTAAGGATACTGCAGCACATAGCCGATGGCATCGCGGGCCTCATAGAGGCGACTGTTGCTGATGCCGAGCGAGAGCGAGCCTTCGCCTTCCAGCAGCGCGGGATTCACGTCCTTGATGAGGTTCTCGTTCGGCTCATCGGCCTTGAGACGTGTGTAGCTCACATAGCGAAGCTCGGGCACGGGATGATTCACTTCAAAGTTAGATACGGTACCATCACTGGCTGCGACGGGCCAGTCAACGCCACGAGCAGTCCATTTCCATTTTGCGGTGCCGAGCTGCACAAACTGAACCGGGAATGCCATGGCAGCAGTTTCACCGGCTTTGATCTGCAGGATGACTTTCTGCTGCTTGGCGCTGCCTCCGGCACCGGTCTTCAGCGAGGCAGGCACGAAATCCCGTTGTTCCTGGATGAAGTCCGCCGTGGAATCAAGCTCCAGCGTGACCTCCACAGCACCGGCATTGGGCGTGGTGTTGTGAACAACGGCTTTGACGAGGAATTCATCACCCAGGCGGGCGAAACGTGGCACGGCGGGCTCGATCATGAGGGGCTTGTTGATCTTGAAGGCGGATTCACCGCTGCCAAAAAGATCCGTCCCATGCGCGGCGACGGCCATGATGCGATAGCGCGTGAGATTGTCCGGTGCGTTGACACTGGCAGTCAGTTTGCCCTGCCCATCGGTGGTGCCAGAGGCAAGCCACAGTGGCGTGACGATGAAATTTTTTCGAATGTTCAAATCCGGCCCGTTGCCGTCCCCATCCCCACCGCCGACGACGAAGCCCTTGTTGCCACGGTCACGTGCGGCGGCCTCCTCTGACAGCAGATTGTCGAAGGAGGTGAAACTGTCCACAGCCAGAGGAAACTCGGCGTGGAAGAATGCGGAAGGATCAGGGGTCTCATGCTTCATGAGGCTGAGCACGCCCTCATCCACGGCGTAGAGCGTCACATCCGCCCCTAAAACAGCAGCACCTTTGGCATCGGTGATCGTCGTGGTGATTTTCACTTCTTCCGCAGGGCGCACTTCATCGCGATCTGGCTTCACCGCGAGCTTCAGCTCCTTCGCATCCGACTCCACGGTCAGCGCGCAGTAGCCCACGCGATACTCCGGCATTTTATGCTGCTTGGTGCTGGCGGCGGAACCACGGATGACGATGACGGAAACGTAAGCATTGGGGAATTCGTCCTCCCCCAAGGGGACACGGATGATCGGATTTTCGAGGGTAAGCTCGGTCACGAACTGGCGGTGCAGCTTGTTGCGCTCCACAGTGACGAGTGCAGTGCCCGCGATGGGTGTCTTGACCACGATCACAGCATCTTCACCGGGCTTGAGTTTCGTTTTCTCGGGCTGGAGGTTCATGCGGTTGCCGTCTTCCATTGCCCAAGGGAATTCATTGCCGCCTACAGCATAGAAAGGCATGCGCGAGAGCACCTTCGTACCTTTGGCATCCACAGATTCGGCAGTGACGAAATAAATGCCTCCGGCAGCGGGAGTGAACGAGATGCTGGCTGCGGGAGCTGAACCCGCTGAGGGAGCCTTCAAATCGAGACTCTGCTTCAGTTCTTCCCTCAGGATGACCTGGTCCTTGGTCGTCGAGCCGCCGCCAGCGGTGGCGATTTTCAGCGTGTGGTATTCCTGGCGCTCAACTTTCAGATCGACGTGCACAGCGCCTGCTGCGGGAGCGCCTTTGGAATCAATCGCCACGACTTCAAGCTGCAAGGCCTTGCCAGCGCTACCGAAATACTCAGGCCCCTTGAGCCCCAGCAGAAAATTCGCGCCGGGCACTTCAAATTCGGCACTGGAACTGATGGTCTGCTCGTTGATGTCGGTGACTTCAGCATTCACCCGCACACGCTGCGGCAGTGCCGCACGATCTGGCGGCGGCTGCGGCATTTCCAGCGTCGCGGTACCGTCTTCCGCTAGGAAAAGATTGCCATTCACGAACCACTCGTTTTCCACATCGTCATTTTCATGGCCAGCATAGTCGCCATCGGCGTCGCGATCCTGCCCATAGTGCGACCACGCATCAGCTTCGCCGAAGTGGTACTGACGATATGCCGCAGGCGCTTCGTAGTCGCGTTGAGAGTTGGCGCTCCACTGCACTTTGGCAACGGAAAGCGCCTTGCCCATGTAGTAGTTGGCACTGAGCGGCAGGTGGATGCGGTCGGGCTGAAACTTGACGGCCTTCGTATCCAGCTTCACCTCGAAGGTGTTTGGCTTGTAGTCGTCAATGCGGAAGGTCATGCCGCCGCCGTCATTGCTCTGACTGTTCGGATTCGCTGCCTTGAGATTGATCGACAGATCATACCAGCCTGCGGGGCCGGTCGGAAGCACAAGATCGTCCGCCCAAGCACCGCTGGCGGTGAACGTGACCGGTTTGTCCACCACAACACGATAACGCGGATCGCGGATCACCAGACGGCCCTGCGCGGGTGCTTGATCGAGGCTCAAATCGTCTCCAATGAGGAGGCGTGTATGCGCCTTGAAATGCGCCGTGTCTCCGGGCTTGTAGAGCGGACGGTCGGAAAAGACAAACGTGCGGCGCTGCGGCTTCCAGACGTTTTCATAAGCCTGAGAGATGTCGTAGGGAATGCTGATGCCGCTGTCGTTGCATTCGATGACGGCACAGTCGCCGTTCTTTTCGGCAAGCACAAATGCGGGCGTGGCACCCGGCGAGGTGGCTATCCCGCTGGCGTCGGTGTCACCATAGCCGATGAGTTTCAGATCGGCATCGACGAGGGTGAGGCGCACGCCCGGCACAGCCTTGCCTGTTTCCAGCGAAGTCACAAAAATCATCGACTCGCGACCATTGCTTTTCTGCATGATGCCCAGATCGGTGAACTGCACGAGCGTCTGCGTGACGACGCCTTTCTGCTCGATGCCGTCGGCGGCAGTGCCTTCGAGTTCGATGAACAGCGGTGCAGCAGGAAAATCGCCGAGCACTTCGCGCCAGTTCAGCTTCAAGATTTCACTGTGGTCGAGCGGCTTGTTCACCGGAAAGCTGCGATCAAACACCTGCGTGCCTGGGTAGGCATCAATGGACTGCATCTTGTAGGCGGCCTTTTGTTTATCATTGCCGTAGTAGGCGGTGCGGTAGGCACGGTACTCATCGAGGGCTTTGAGCAATTCGGGCCCATTGAGGCGTTTTGCCCGCACGCGCACCTGCTTCACGTTTGCGGCGCTGAATTCATAATTCGCAGAGCCTTTGGCAAGCTGTGCGTTGAGGAAGCTCGGCGCGGCCAGATAGGGAGGGTTCGGGATGAAGGTGACCTCGTTTTTATAGTTCGCCTGCAATGGCAGATTGTCCCCCGAAGTCATCGCCATATCGACCGTGACGGTGTACTTCTTGTTCACTTCAAAAGGTCCGGTAAAACGCAGGGTGCGGCCAAGAATCTCGACCCTGAGACCCGTGACCGGGCCTTCATCCTTGTGAACGACCGATGCCAGCTTCTGGCCGAGTGAGGAGCGGCGGATGGTGACGAAAGGCGCGAGTTTTTGCGCAAAGGCCTCGATCATCTCCTTGGTCATTTCATCCGTCGTCGGTGGCAGAAGACGCTTGTTGAAATCGACATCGATGTAGTAGTCGCTGTCAAATGGCGTGTGAGCCTCAACCTCGCGCACCTCAAACGGCTTGATCTCGCCAAGCTGAATGTCATCACCCGTGGCAATTTGATTGACGCCGGAGGTATTGCTGAGTGTTTCAGCGATGGTGAGACGCCATTTGCCAATCGAGAGCTGTGTTTCAGGCTCGACAATGATGGCGCTGAGTCGTTCGGCATCATCTCCCACTGAAGGTTTCACCTTGGAAATTTCCTCCGCCCAGGTCGCCTGCGGCTCGGTGCCCATGCGGGTGAAGTCCTTGCCGGTGGCGTGACGAACTTTGGCGGCGACCGGCTGCGGGGACGATTCAGAGACAAACCTGATGTGCTTGACGACCTCAGCAGGCGTCACGCTGTCGTTGAACTCGAAAAGAAAACGCGGGGTGCGGTTTTGCGCATCGTCATCAAACCAGCGCGGATGCTGGTCGATGATACGAAAGCGCGCGCTTTCCACGGAACTGAGCTTTTCAGCCGCAAGAGGTTTGCCGGCGAGATCTGCCAACCCGGTGCGCAGTTTAAACTCGTAGCTGGCGGCAAAATGAGGTGCCTGATTGAGGTGAAACTGACCGCTGCGGGTGCTTGTCCATTCAAAGGTGCCGGTCAGTTCTGGTATGACGACCAGCGGTGAAGTGGGGGCACTCTTGCCGATCTGATCCTTGGCAACCATCGGCGTCGGAAACACGACTTCGATGGTCGAATCTGGTGCCAGCTCCTCAGGGTTGATGGTGATGTCCGCGTGCAATTCCTGCGGCGGCGGCGTTTTCGTGTCGGCACGCCCTTTAGGCGGAGCCGCGTGGGAAATGGCAAAGAGGGAAACAAACGCCAGCGTCATGGCTGGCAGCAGCACGAGGCTGAGAGTGGTTTTCATGGCGAACAGTGGGTTCGCCATGAGAGTAGCACGCCCGCCGCAGGGGCGAGGACATTTTTGGAGAGTTTTTGGAAACTGGCGGGAAGGCCCTTAATGCCCACATCCAAGCCAGAACGACCAAAAAGCCCTTAAGGCATTCGGGGATTCGCGTTCACTTTCGACTTGTTTTGGACGCGAAATCTGTCGAAATGCGTCTGGTCCATGACCGAAGCAAAAAGCATCCAGCGCCTGATTATTGTGCTTGTGACCGTCATCTTCGGCGCAGCCACAAGCACTCTGTTGCAACTCTTTGTTCTGCGAGATGAAGCACCGTTGTATCGGTCTGTCGGCAAGTTGATCGTAAAAAGTCCAATTTCACAGAATGTGTCTGGCAAACTATGGCAGAACCAATCCAAGGAATATTACGGCTCCATAATCGAGACGCTTGAATCGGCTGAGATAAACAGACGCGCTGTGGAAAGCGCCAACGTTTTGACCCCTGAAATGAGAACCTGCGCGGTTCAGGTCCAGGTCAGTCATCTCAAGAACAGTGGGGCTTTCAATGTCAGCGCCACGGGCCACGAGCCGCAATACACCGCCGTTTTTCTCGACGCTCTGCTGGACGAGTTTATTGCCTTCCAACGAGCGGCAAATGGGCGGTTCTCGGAACAACCGGACGCCATCGTCATACAAGCACACGCATCTCCTGCGGTCGCGGTGTTGGGAGACTGGCAGGAAACTGCATTCAGCGGAGCGATCACCGGTGGAGTGGCCGGGCTCATTGCCGGACTGCTGCTTGCATTCACTTTCGTGAGACCTGAAAAGGAAGTTCCCAGCAGTCTTTCCGACATGGAGCTTTCGCCAGCGACAACGTTAAAAACATTGCCCCCCTCTATCGTCACGAACAACCGGCTTCTGATCTGGGGCATGCTCTTCGGCCTCGCTCTAAGCATGCTCATACAAATTGTTCGCCTGACAAGCAGGCCTCAGGAATTCCGCTCATTGGCCAAGGTGGTGGCGGCCCAAGGACTAGACCCTGAAAAAATTTCAACCCGCCAAATCAACGATGACTATTATGGAACAATCATCGAAACGCTGGAGTCATCACAGCTAAACTCGGCTGCGATGAAACGCGTTAAAATTCGAAATCCTGAAGTTACGGATCATGATGTGGATTTGCGCGTCGCGCAAACGAAGGGCAGCGCCATCTTCAACATCCTCGCCACAGGCGGCGAACCCAAATATACAAAATTGTTCCTCGATGCCCTGCTGGATGAGTTCATGATCTTGAGATCTCGCCAGGCTGAGAATGCTGGGCGAGATCCCAGAAAGGACGTTGCCATTCAAGAACGGGCGACAGCCGCATTTGAGAACATCGAAGATTGGAGCATGCCGCTGACCTTAGGAAGCGTAAATGGAGTTTTGATAGGAGGACTGCTGGGGTTTTTCGCGAAACTGTTTGCCCGGCGCCAAAAGCCATTGCCTCAAGCTGGACCGGCTTCCTAAATGACTATCACAAGGCAGGGCGAATCCCCGATACGCCATTAACCTCACTTGAGGCCCCATACCTTCACATTGTCCAAGGCAATTTCCTGGCCGTCCTTGCCGCCCACACGGAAGACGAGCCCGGGCTTTTTGACATGAAAATCCGGGGATGTGGCCTTGAGCGGTTCTTTGCCAGTGATCCGGGCGAGGACGTTGTCGCCTTTGCATTCCAGCAGCAGCGTGTACGTCGTTGCGGGGTCAAATGCCGTATCCGCCTTGGCATGCACCTTGGTTTTGCTTTCGGGATTGGCCTTGTCGTTGTGTTCGATGATGCTCCAACCGGTTTTCGCGACGGTGACTGAGAGCAGGTGGCCTTTCTTCTTCAATTCCCCGGGTGCGGGGTCAAAGCCAAGGTTGAAGATTCGGGCGGCACCGAGTTTGAAGTCGATCTGCACAGCACAATCCTGCACTGGAAGACGAAAACGAAAGGCCCCGATATGCATGTCGCTGGATTTTTCGGCTGCGAGCAGCACACCATCTGCCACACGCAACGTGCCCGTGTTGGACGCCCAGCCTTTGGGCGGCTCGGTTCCCGCGAAGGTTTCATCAAGGATTGGGTCACCCAAAATGCCGAGCTGCGGGGCAAGATCAGCAGCAGCCACGATGCTGAAAATGACGAGAACAATAAAAATGCGTACCAGGTTCATGCGTGGGTAAAACGCAGGATGTGAAGCAAAATTGCTCCCCGATTCAGAGCATCTCCGCAGCTTTGCGCCGCGCCCACGCATCCGCCTCGATAAGCGCTCCAAGATCCGGGTGCTCAACCGTCTGATGCGCCGTCATGACGCGCTCCACCGTCTGCCAGATGCCGGGGAATGAAATCTTCCCATTAAGGAATGCCTCGACGGCGACTTCGTTGGCGGCGTTAAGGACGGCTGGCAGAGTGCCGCCGATGCTGCCGGCATGGCGGGCGAGATTGATGGCGGGAAAATCGTTCACGCGGGGGGCTTCGAAGTGCAAGGCGCCGACTTTGGCGAAGTCGAGTGGCTTAAGATTGTTCGATACGCGGTCAGGCCATGTGACGGCGTACTGGATCGGAAAGCACATGTCGCTGTGGCTGAGCTGGGCGATGACGCTGTTGTCAGCAAATTCGACCATGCTGTGCACGATGCTCTGGGGATGCACAACGACTTCGATCTTGTCCATGGGCACGTCGAAGAGCCATTTGGCCTCGATCATTTCCAGCCCCTTGTTGAAGAGGGTGGCGCTGTCGATGGTGATCTTGCGGCCCATGGTCCAAGTGGGATGCTTCAGGGCCTGGGCGACGGTGACAGATGGAAGCTGATCCGCAGGCAGGGTGCGGAATGGGCCGCCGCTGGCGGTAAGAAGGATGCGCTGGACGCTGCTATGCCGATGGCCTTCGAGGCACTGGAAGATGGCGTTGTGCTCGCTGTCCACGGGCAGGATGTTCAAGCCCTTGCGCTTGGCGGCCTCAGTGACAGCTTCGCCGGCCATGACAAGGATTTCCTTGCTGGCCACGGCGAGGTGCATGCCGCGCTCTATGGCGGCAAGAGCCGGGGCGAGGCCTGCGGTGCCGACGATGGCCACGAGCACCATGTCGGCGTCGGATTCATTGACGAGATCGACCAGCCCCTGCGTGCCGGTGTGCAGCACCACATGCGCAGGCAGCAGCGCGCGCGCTTTTTCCGCAGCGGCGGCGTCTGTCAGCGCCACCTGTTTCACGCCCGTCTCGCGGACCTGCTCTACAAGCGCCTCGACACTGCAGTTTGCGGCCAGACCTACGATCTGCATGCGATCAGGAATGTCGCGCGCGACTTTGAGGGCACTGGTGCCGATGGAGCCGGTGGAGCCGAGGAGGAGAACTTTGCGCATCACGAAGGCTTGCTTTGGCTTATCGTGCGATGGCGGACAAGTAAAAATAAAACACCGGCGCGGTGAAGAGCAGGCTGTCCGTGAGATCCAGGATGCCGCCGATGCCGGGGAGGGCGTGGCCGCTGTCCTTGATGGCGACGCAGCGTTTGAGCACGGATTCTGCCAGATCCCCCGTGACAGCCGTCGCGCAGAGGACAGGGGCGAGGATCATGCCGTGCATCCAAGTGAGGGGGGCAAGCTTTTCGGGCATGGTTGCCAGCAGCACGGCAGCGGCGCCAAATGAACCGATGAAGGCTCCGACAAATCCCTCCCAAGACTTCGCCGGGCTGATGTGCGGGATCATTTTGTGTTTTCCAAACAGCACGCCGACGATGTAAGCTCCCATGTCGCTGAATTTCGTAACCATGATGAGGAAGAGCACGAGGTAGATATCGGTGATGCCCTTGCCATCGGCATGGAAGTACATGAGCCGCACCATGAAGCCGAAGAAGATGACCGTGTAAACGGTGCCAAAGACAGTGTTGAAGATGCGCTGCAGGGTGGATGCGCCTTCGAGCTGATGACGGTAGCAGAGGATGAAGGAGCCATGCACACTGGCGGTAAGCGCAGCGAGATCGAACTCCATCGGAGGCGCCTTGTGCCGCGTCGTGGTGTACCAGATCACCACACCCCAGTAGGTGATGCAGATGACAAAGCCGAGCGCATTGAAGGAGCGGGCATGTGCATCATGGCGCAGCAGCCGGAAATACTCGATGGCACCCGCGACCCCGAAAAAGCCCGTGATGGCGATGATCAGCCAGGTGTGCTGCCATTGCAGGAAGGCCAGGGTAAGGAGAGACCAGAGCAGCAGGGTGCTGAACAAACGGGACGCGAAAACGCGACGCTTGCTGGGCGCGGTGGTCGGCGTGGCGGCGGCGGTTTCGGGCATGCGGCAGATTGGGGGGATGCGGCATTTAGAGCCTATCCCGCTGTTGAGAGCAATGCGATTTCGCATTTGGCCGGCCTTCGGGCTCTGTTAATTTCATCTCGAACGTCGGGCTGGGACATCCCGCCGGGCGGCTCTGCGCCGACCATTGCACGCAAATTGGGCAGGATCTTTGACCGGTTCAAAGCCGCCTTTCCCCGGCATGAGTGAAACGAAGAAACGGCTGCCTGGCCCCCGCCACTCCGTGGATTACAGCCCGCCTGCAAAAAAAGCGCGCAGTTCCTGCAGCCCCGGCCCTTCCTCGCAGACTTCGGCCAGATTTGAGATCGCAGCGGGAATGTGCTGCTCATAATGAGGTTTGCCGAGATTGCGGCTGAGATTGGCATACGCCCCTAGCGCCTGCATGAGCCGCTGGGCGGCGCAGAGGTGAAACACTTCGCTCAACTCGCCAAGTCTCAGTCCGCGATGTTCCGAATAGTAGCTTAGCAGGCAGCTCCGCTCCGACTTCGCGAGACTCACATACGGATCGTAAAGCAGCGACGCGAGATCGTATTCCGCGAGGCCTAGACGCAGGCCCTGATAATCGACCAGCCATGCGTCCTCGCCACGAATGAGGACATTCTGGCTTTGAAAATCACGGTGAACCAGACAGCGCGGCAGTCCAGAGAGGCGACGCCGGAGCCGCCTCAGGGCTCCATGGGCGGCGTCGAATTCGCCATCGGAAAAATCACGTCCCAGATGCCCGCGCACGTAATGTTCCAGGAAATATCCCTGCTCCCACTCGTATAGTGCCTCATCAAAGCCGGGTTCCAGCTCATCGCAGTCAGCCGACGACAGTGTCTTTTCAGCAACTCCGTGGAATTTGGCAGCCTCGCGCAGGGTGGCCTGGTACAAAGGAAAACGCCGATCCCAGGGCTGGTCATTGAAGGACTGCAGATCGATGCGCCCTAGATCTTCCAGCCAGACGCACAGGCGCTGAGCATCGAAGGCATACACCTGAGGCACATGTGCGCCGATCTTCTTCAGCCGATAGGTGGCGGGGACAAATTTTGGATTGTCCCGACGCGCCAGGGTGTAAACCATGAGGATCATCGGTGCGCGATCCCCCTGCCAGTTGAGGCGGTAGAAATGGCGGTCTGAGGCCCCTTTGAGGATCGCCTCCACCTCGCACGGCGTGGAGTTCAGTTCAGGGAACTGTTCGCGGGTGAAAATGAGCAGAGCCTCGTGTTCAGGGGGCATGGTGGGGAAATGGGGAATGACGAGTGCGAAACGAGGAATGTCCACCGCAAAGCCGGTGTCGCCTAAAAATCGACGTCTTCAGCGCTTCCAGACGCACTAATACCACTGCGAACGATGCAGCGCTTCAGCACCGCCCCAGCCTGCACCCGGCCCTCCGGCCAGACAATGCTGTCTTCCAACTGCACCCCGGTTTCAATCACCGCCCCGGCACCGATCACATTGATGCCACGCAGCACGGCTCCGGCGTCAATCTGCGCCGCTGGATCAATCGCCGGGCCATACATGCCGTTCAGGGCCGAATGGGCTGACAAATAGGCCGTTCGGCTGCCTAGATCCCACCAACTGCCTTCATCAATCACCACGGCACCGAGCTTCGCCCCGGCACGGATCATGTTGAGGAAGATGGGAATGACGGACTCCACTTTTCCCGGTGTGATCCACTCGTGAATGGCTGGGTCACAGGCGTAGATGCCGGTGAAAAGGTATTTCCCTTCGTCCCCCGTGCCCAGCTTGTTGCGGATGTCCGTAACCAGGCCCCGCCGGGGATCAAAGGCAATGTGCAGGGACGGGCCGTGACTGCGCAGAACCAGGGTGACCAGGTTTCCATTCTCACGGTGCTCCGTTAGCAGCGGCTTCAGGGGCAGGTCGGTGAGGATGTCGCCATTGTAGACAAGGAAGGGCTCGTTGCCGAGCAGGTCGCGCACGTTGGCGATGCCACCCGCCGTTTCGAGCCTCACCGGGCTTTCATTCCGAAACTGAATTGGCATCCCGTGGTAGCTTTGATCCGGAAAGGCCTTGGCATAAGCCTCCGGGATATGGTGTGTGTTCACCACCAGACGGGACACTCCAGCCGCCATCAAATGATCAAATGCATACGTGATCAGCGGCCGGTGAAACACCGGCACCAGCGGCTTCGGAAGCTGCTCCGTCAACGGTTTCAGCCTCTCGCCAATGCCTGCTCCCAATACAAATGCCTGTTTCACGCGCGGCATTTACGCGGACTCGATGTCGGCGCAATCGGAAGTTGCCGCCGCAGGTCAAGCATTCCGCTTCCCGCGCAGCCATGTGACCACCACCACAATGCCCGCCACAGCAATCACGGTCGGCAGCATGTACCCTCCGGTGGAACCGGTCCCGCACATCTCACACACGCCGGCAAGGCCGTCCGGCACCGCACCTGAGTCCTGCAAGGAATCTGCCGTGATGGGCGGCGGCGCCTCGGTGCGCGGCTTGAAGGTTTTCAAATCCAGCACGTAGCTGGTTTCACCGGGGAACCGGATCTGCTCACGCTCCACTTTCCTGCCTAGGGCGGTGTTTTGATAGAGCACGCTCAGCGTTCCCGCAGGCAGGGCTTTGATGGAATAACCAGTGGTCCCGGCGGGCAGTTTGGCGTGCCAGGTACCCGTGAGCATGACGGGGTCTTCGGGCAGTTTCAGCGGGGCATTTTCCGCAGCGGTAAATTCCCACACAAACTCGGGCTTCACTTCCACGGCGGGTTCCAGGACGACCTCAACCACCCTCTGAATGTAGTCGCGAGCCATGACCTTGAGCTGTTCCTGCTGGTCAGTCGGCGTGACAGCCAGGTCGGCATTGGTGAGGTAGGGGGCGACATTGGGGTCCGACTGGAAGCTGCGCGGATCGATCTCCACCTGAAGCGTCCAATCCCCGTTTTGCTCAAAATTCGCCCTCACTGCCACATCCGGCAGCGGATGCGCCAGACAGGGGGCCGCGAACCCCAGGAGGATGAGCATGCAGAGGCTGGTTGCCATGTTCTTCATCTGACCAGCGTGGCACAGGCCGGGCCATTGTGACGAGCTTTTTTCAAAAACCCCACATTTTTTGATTGCCAGGGGTATCGGCTTTCGTTTTGAATGGGTGCAAATCCGCTCGGTCACTTCCTGACGGAAAGCCACCCACACTCAAACTCAACATGAAATCCATCCTCACCACCCTCGCCGTCCTCGGCCTCTCCGTGTCCGCCTTTGCAGGCTGCGGCAAAACCGAAACCACCAGCGGCAAGCTCAAGTCCGTTGACGCTGACTCCAAGTCCATCGTGATCGACGCAGGCGGCAAAGACGTCAAGCTCACCCTGACCGCCGCCGTCACCGGCGCTGACAAACTCGTCGGCAAGAAAGTGACCGCTGTCAGCTCCCACAAGAAGGTGGAGTCCCTCAAGGAAGGCTGATTTCATTTGAGATGATCATCTCACTTCACAAAGCCCGGAAGCAACCCTTCCGGGCTTTTTCATGCCTGCATCGGGACCCGCTGAATTCACATTATTCTTGAGATTGCCTGAAATAACTCGTTTTATTCCTGCTCTTATAGTCTGCGCAAAGGTCATCCGGCCGCTGCCAGTCTAAGACATCCATACCTATATCATGAAATCGCTTATCACCCTTGCACTTGTCTCCACCAGCCTCCTGCTGAGCAACTGCACCAACGGCCACTGCATCTTCGCGAAGAAAAAGTCTTCCTGCTGTGCCACCACCTCCTCCGGCTCCTGCTGCGCCACTCCGGCCAAAAAGACTGCCGCCACCGCAGCCTGCTGCGCCACTCCGGCCAAAAAGACCGCCAAGCACTAGCCTTTGCTGCCTGGAGGGTGTTCGAACCCTTAAGCCCGGAGACGCGCCTCCGGGCTTTTTCATGCCCTCGTTGTGCCAATCCTGGCCACCACTGTGCATCGCTTGACCAGATTGTTTAAACATGCACTCAAAATGCAAGTTTAGCGCGCTGACCTCGTAAATCGAGGCATGCGACTCAGCCTTTTTTCAGATTACTCCCTCCGCGTGCTCATGTTTGCTGCACTGAAGGGAGAAACCTTTTCCCTCAGCGAAGCCGCTGAAGCCTACGGCATCTCGCGCCATCATCTGGTGAAGGTGGTCAACTACCTTGCCAAGCTCGGCTATCTCGAAACCCGCCGCGGCAGGGGGGGCGGCATCATTTTGGGCATGCCTGCTGAGGACATCCGCGTCGGCATGGTGGTTCGCCGCACGGAAGACAGCCCATTCATCGTCGAGTGTTTCGACGGGCAGCACAACACCTGCGCCATCAACGGTTCCTGCCGCCTCAAAGGCGCGCTCGCCCAGGCCGTGAACGCCTTTTACGAAACCCTCGACCGTCACACGCTGCACGACCTCGTCAGCGGGTCTGCCGGCAAAGGCATGAAAGCAAGGCTGCTGCCCCAGCAATGATGAAACCCGAATGTGGATTTTTACCGGCCATGACCTCCCATTTCCTCAAGACCTCCGTGCAAAATGCCTCCCTTTGGCATCTGGGCCTCGCCATTTTGGCTTCCTCATGCCTCACCCTCCATGCCGAGGATGAGTACGAAAACGCCCCCATCCGCTACTCCGACTCCACGCCCAACGACGCCGCTCAGCGTCTCGAAAGCCTCATGGCCGCAGGCAAGGTCAAAATCGACCGCACCGATGCCTGGACCGTTTTGCGCGATGTGATGAAGCAGTTCGACATCCCGCAGGAGTCCCAGGTCATGGTCTTCTCCAAGACCAGCAAGCAGAACGACCGGATCAGCCCGCAGACGCCACGCGTGGTGTATTTCGGTGACAACGCCTACGTCGGCTACTGCCTCGGCGGCTCGATCGAGGTCGCCACCATTGATCCGAAGCTGGGGCCCATCTTTTATTTGCTCGATCCTGAGGAAGAACCTGCCAAGCCCCTTCACTTTCAGCGCGACAACAGCTGCCTGAGCTGCCATGGCGGCCCCTTCACCCCAGAGGTGCCCGGCGTCATCGTCCGTTCCGTGTATCCCGGCCCCGAAGGCCACCCCATCATGAGCCAGGGCAGCACCGTGGTGGATACGACGACCCCGTTCACCGACCGCTGGGGCGGCTGGTATGTCACCGGCAGGCACGGCAGCATCCTGCATCGTGGCAATGTCACCGCCACCGAGAAAAACGACCAGACCATTGACATCAATTTCAAGGCCGGTGCCAACGTCACCAACCTCGCCAAGTTTTTCGACGTCACCCCCTACAAGCGCAAACAGAGCGACATCGTTGCCCTCATGGTGCTGGAGCATCAAACCTCCGTGCAAAACATCCTGACCAAGGCAAATCATGCCGCGCTCCGCGCCATGCACATGCAGACGAGCCTCCAGCGTGAGCTGGGAGAGACCGTCATGAGCGAACCCACCGGCACCGCACGCCGCATCATCGACCATGCCGCCGAGGACGTCGTCGAAGCCCTCCTCTTCAAAGACGAGGCCGAGCTTCCAGACGGGGGCATCGAAGGAGATCCCGCCTTCCAGACTGCCTTCACCAAAAACGCTCCACAGAGCAGTGACGGCCGCAGCCTCAAGGATTTCCAGCTCCTCCACCGCCTCTTCAAATACCGCTGCAGCTACATGGTCTATTCCCTCACCTTCCAGCATCTTACCGCTCCGCTGAAACAAACCGTCCTCAACCGCCTGTGGACCGTCCTCGAAGGCCAGGACACCACCGGCCACTACACCTATCTCACCACCACCGAGCGCGGGCACATTCGCCGCATCCTCGCGGAAACACTGCCCGGGGCACCGGCAGAATGGAAGCAGGCGGTGGTGGCAAAGTGAGTGGTGCTGCGAGTTGAAAACTCGTGCGTCATCTCCAACCTGCGCGCATGAAACAGCTCCTCGCCCTTCTGCTCTGCGCTCTTTGCCTCACCTCCTGCGAAAAGCAGCAGTCCGCCCCAGTCGAAAAACAGCCTGCTGAAGTTGGCTTCGCTGACAAGGAAGTCGAAATGCTCAACGATGGCAAAGAGGCGACCTACAAGGGCAAGCCCTACACCGGCCTCATCCGTAACAAACACTCGAACGGCCAGACGGCCGGTGAATACCCCTACATCGACGGCAAGATGCATGGCGTGATGAAAGAGTGGTGGGAAAACGGCCAGCAGTCCGCCGAAACCAACTTCGACCATGGCCAGCGCCACGGTCTCAACCGCTACTGGGACATGAAGGGCAGGCAGACGAAGGAGCAGATTTACGACCACGACAAATCCATCAGTGAAAAGCACCTCTGAGCTTGAAACTGCCAGCCTGAGACGTTGAACTCACGTTCATGGTCGCACCCGTCATCGCTCTTTTCGTCATTGCCCTCGTCTCGCTGCTGGCGGTGCGTGTGGGTTCGACGGCCTTGATGATGACCGGCATCAGCTGGGACACCGCCAGTTTCCAGGCTTACTCCGCCTTTTTTGGCGTCGGGTTCACCACCAAGGAGGCGGAACTCGTGGTGAACCACCCCGTGCGCCGCCGCATCATCCGCGATCTTATTCTCGCCGGCAATGTCGGCCTCACCTCCGCGCTTGCCACACTCATAGTCACCCTGCTGCAAAGCAGCTCCGGCGGTGACACGGTGCTGATGCTCGGCTGGCTCATCGGAGGGCTCATCGTGATGCTGTTCATCTCCCGGCTCACCTGGTTTCAAAAGCTGCTCGATCACATCATCCAGCGAACTCTCGAACGCACCGGCATGGTGCATGCGCTCGATTACGAACTGCTGCTGCGCATCCAGCATGGCTACGTCGTCTCCGAGATTGAGGTGCCTCCAGGAACATTCCTTGCGGGCCGCACCCTGCGTGAATCACGCCCATGGGATCGGGGAGTCGTCATCCTTGCCATCAAACGCGATGGGAAAACTCATTCAGGCATTCCTGCCAGGGACGACCTGATCCAGGGAGGTGACGTGCTCACCGCCTATGGCAAAGAATCTGCCATTCAGTCCATGACACAGCCCTTGGAACAACAAGGAACCAGAAACAAAGAACCATGAACCTCACCAACCAAGTCTGCGCCGTCACCGGTGGCGCCAAGGGCATTGGCCTTGCCACGGCTCAAGCCCTCCTCGCACGCGGTGCGCGCGTGGCTTTGCTTGATCTCGAAAACGTCACGCTCGATCATCCGCACGCCCTGTCGATCCGCTGCGATGTCTCGCACGCCACGGATGTGCAGTCGGCCGTAGATCAAATCACCGAACAATTCGGTCCCATCTCCGTATGGGTGAACAACGCCGGGCTGGCGCGTCACCGCTGGATTCCTGATTACACGGAAGCTGAGATCGACCTGATGCTCGCGGTAAATCTCAAAGGCACCATCCTCGGCTCGCAGGCCGCATTGAAGGCGATGATCCCCCACAAGCGCGGTCACATCATCAACGTCATCTCAACCGCCAGCCTGCGCGGCATTCCGAGCGAATCCGTTTACTGCGCCGCCAAGTGGGGCGTGCGCGGTTTTACCCAGGGGCTGGCGGAAGAAGCAGCGGCGCATCGCATCCGCGTCACCGCCGTGCTGCCCGGCGGGGTGGACACGGCGTTCTGGGATGATGCCTCGCAACGGCAGGCTCCGAAGCAGCTCTTTCTCAAACCCGAGCACATTGCCGACGGCATCGTGAGCTGCATCGAGATGGATGACTTCTGCGTCACCCGCGAGCTGGTGTTGCGCTCGCTGGATGACAGTGATTTTTCGGTGAAGCCTGCCTAGGACGCCGCGCACCTTTTTTCAAGGACCGGGGTGCAGCGTGCGATTTAGGTTCTGAACCTTTTTGAATGCCCCATGGACACACTGATTTATTCGCAGGCCTCCCGACGTGACTTCATCAAGACTGCGGCCATCGGCGCTTTAGGCGGCTTGGCTCAGCGCCTCAGCAGTCCTGCCGCACAGAATGCGCCAGTCCCAGAAGGTTTCACCATGCTCTTCAATGGCCGGACGTGGGAGAACTGGCAGCATGACCAACATCTTGATGGCGTCTGGGAGATCGAGGATGGCGTGATCCGCTTGCGAAGCGACGAGCCGCCGCGCGTGCCTGGCAAGGACTACAACCTTTCCACCTCACGGAAGTTCAAGAACTTCACCCTGATGATCGACTGGCGGCTCACCGGAACGCCCCATGTGAAGCCGCACCAATGGCTCACCGACGACGGCCAGTTTCACACCGATGCCTCCGGCAGGGTGATCATGAAGGACAATCTGACCTGGGGTGACAGCGGCGTGTATCTGCGTGGCGTACGGGCGGCGCAGGTGAACATCTGGTGCCAGCCCTGCGGCAGTGGCGAGGTGGGAACGAAGTTCAAGGATACCTTGGCCACGAAGGAGGAACGCATGAAGACCATGCCCAGTGTCCGCGCCGATAAAGGACCGGGCGAGTGGAACCGCTTTATCATCACGCTGCGCGGGGCTCGTGTGGATGTGTCACTCAATGGCAAAGAGGTGATCCAGGGTGCGCGTGTGAAGGATATTCCAGCGGAAGGGCCGATCACCCTGCAGAACCACAAGGATGCCGTGGAATTCCGTCACATCTTCATCAAGGAACTTGATCGCTGAATTTCCTCTTCATCACCGTCACCGCATGAAACCGTTCTTTTTTGTCTTTCTGCTCACCGCAGCCCTGCACGCTGCGGACTCTCTCGACACATTCATCGAGCAGCAGCGACCTTCGTTAATCCAGCTTTATGAGCACCTCCATGCGCATCCCGAGCTTTCCTTCCACGAGGAGAAAACGAGCGCCCGCATGGCGGAGGAAATACGAAAAGCAGGCTTCGAAGTAACTGAAAAGGTGGGCGGTTTTGGCGTGGTGGCCGTGTTGAGAAACGGGCCCGGGCGAACCGTGCTGGTGCGCACTGATCTGGACGGGCTGCCCGTGCGCGAGATCGGCTCCGTGCCTTATGCGAGCACGACGAAAACCAAGGATGACGCGGGCAACGATGTCTCCGTCATGCATGCCTGCGGACACGACATGCACATGACATGCTGGATCGGTGCTGCACGGGCGCTCGCCGCTTCAAAGGATCAATGGCAGGGCACTCTGGTCTTCATCGCACAACCAGCAGAGGAGCGCGGCATGGGTGCTCTCGCGATGCTCAAAGACGGCTTGTTTCAACGCTTTCCCAAGCCCGATGTCTGCCTGGCACTGCATTGCGATTCAAGTCTTGCAACCGGCACCTTCGGCTTCACCAGCGGTCCCGCCACGGCAAACACCGACACCGTGGACATTGTCGTAAAAGGCATCGGCGGTCACGGCGCGATGCCGAACCTGACCAAGGATCCCATCGTGCTCGCCTCGCAGATTGTGCTGGCCTTGCAAACGATCGACAGCCGTGAATTGCATCCGGTGGAGCCGGTTGTGATCACCGTGGGCAAGTTCATCGGCGGCACCAAGAGCAACATCATCCCCGACAAAGTCGAGCTCGGGCTCACAGTGCGCACCACCAGTCCGGAGACGCGCAAACAGGTGCTCGCATCGATTGAACGCATCTGTCGCGGTCTCGGCATCGCCGCTGGACTGCCGGAAAATCTGCTTCCCGAAATCTCTCTGTCCGGCCCCGGCACCCCTTCTTTGTACAATGATCCGGCTCTCACCACGCGCGTCACCAAGGTCTGGGCGGATGCCTTTGGCAAAGACAGCGTCATTGAACGCAAGCCCACGATGGCCGGCGAGGATTTCTCCCGCTACACGATGACGCCCGAAAAGATTCCATCATTCCTCGTGTGGCTCGGCACCGTCTCACCAGAAAAAGTGGAACGAGCGAAAGCGAACGCAGAGCTCCTTCCCAGCCTGCACTCGCCATTTTACCGCCCAGAGCCAGCGCCCTCGATCAACTTCGGCGTCAAAGCGATGACGCTCGCGGTGCTGAATGAACTCAATCGAGATTGAAGCGAATCACTCGTTCGCGCCGTTGATAGTCGCATGATCCGCCTCCTCGCCGCATTCTTCATCCTGCAAAGCCTCGCGCTGGCCGAGTTTCAGCAACCGGCACCCAACGTCTTTCTCTGGCAGGACACCTGCAACGTGTGTGTGCTGAAGCATGGTGACCGTGCGCTGCTCATCAACCTGGGCGATGGCAGCGTGCTGGAGCATCCGGGGGAGATCAGTGTGAAGCGGGTCGAATGGGTGCTCTTCACGGATCATCATCGCGAGCTCTCCCAGGGGGCACCGAAGCTAGACCGCACCGTAACGCAGACCGCCGCACCGAAGGATGAGCAGGCGTTCTTTGAGACGCCGAATGAATTTCGAAAATGGAACCCGCGGCTTGGCGACAAGTTTGCCGTGCATGGCTCCAGCTACCTGCGGCCGCCAGCGCAGCCGTTGAGAATCGACAAACTGCTCGCGGAAGGAGACACTTTCGCGTGGAACGGCTTCGAGCTTGCCTGCGTGAGCACGCCGGGCCACTCGCCGGGCGGGATGAGTTTCGTTTTGAAGCAAGGCGGGCACACTGCGGCCTTCACTGGCGGCGTGATGCATGACGGCGCCAAGATGACGAACTGGTTCGACACCGAATGGGACTACGGCTTTGCCAAGGGGCTCGATGCGCTCATCGCCACAGTGGACAAGCTGATCACGCTCACGCCGGAAACGGCCTTCCCGTCACAAGGCCCTGTCATTGCGAACGCCACGGAGCAGTTCAAGACCTACAAGGCCAGGCTCACCCAGTTCCGCCCGGATTACGTGCGTGGTTATCCCGTGGAATCCTTTGGCAAACGTCCGCAGCACCCGTCAACAAAAACCACGAAGGCGCACTACATCGTGCAGGTGACACCGCATCTGTACATGTTCGGCCCGGAGATGGCGGGGAAGAACTTTGCCATCATCATCGCCGAAAGCGGCCACGCCTTGCTGCTGGACTGCGGACTGTTTCCGAAGCTCGTGCTGGAGCGCATCATCAGCGACATGCAGGAGTTTCTGGGGCTGAAACAAATCGACGCCTGCTGGATCTCCCACTCGCATGGCGACCACTTCACACTTTTCCCTGCGCTCAAGGATCATGGGGTGAAATTTTGGACGATGGACACCATCGCCGACAAATGTGAAAACCCGCGCTACTACGACTACCCGGCGATGATCGGCGCTTACAATGCGGGATTTGAGCAGGCGAAGATCGACCGCATCCTCAAAGCGGGTGACGTCATCGAATGGGAAGGCTACAAGCTGCACATCGACTGGATGCCGGGCCAGACGGAATTTGGCAATGCGCTGTGGCTCGAGCTTGACGGCAAGAAGATCGTCTTCACCGGTGACAATCTCTTTGGCGATCCCGCAGACCCCACGCAGAACGGCCACGAATGCGTCAACGCACGCAACAGCGCCATCATTGATGAAGGCTACCTCGTGGCCGCGAAATACCTGCAAAAGCTCCAGCCTGACATCATCATGGGCGCACACGGCGTCCTCATGACCGAGCCCAAGGCGTTCATCGAACGTTATCACGAGTGGGCATTGCGGGCGATCCGCGGCTACAAGAAGCTGCTGCCCGATGCGGACTATGAATACCTCTTCGACCCCTACTGGGTCAGCGCCTATCCGTATCGCGTGGATTTCCAGCCGCAATCCACACAGGAAGTCAGCATCACGGTGCGCAATTTCCGCGACAGCTCGCAGCAGCATCGCATTGCACTTCAACTCCCACGCGGCGTCACCGCAGATCCGGCCACCCTCACCGGCACTGTCGGTCCAAAGTCACGCCAAAGCTTCAAGGTCAAACTCACCGCCGATCCCGCCCAGGTGCCTGCCGGGGTGCAAATGGTGCCGATGGACATTTGGCTCGACGGCAGGCATTACGGCCAGCTCTTTGATTTCATCATCCAAGCCAGGGAACCCGAGAAGAAAGACGCCAAGTGATGAAACGCCGCTCCATGATGACCTTGCTCGCCAGCCTTGCGGCGACGAAAAGCCATAGTACCACCACTGACCGAATGCAAACCGCCGCCCGAATCATTCAACAGCAAGTCGATGCTGGCATGCTGGAATCCGCCGTGCTGCATGTGCGGCAAGACAAAGACACGTTTCAGCAGTCCTTCGGCAAAGCAGGGCATGCAGATGCGATTTTCTTGCTCGCCTCGATCACGAAGACGATGGCAGCCACCGGCGTGATGGTGCTGGCAGATCGTGGCGAGCTGCGGCTGAGCGATCCTGTGGTGAAATACATCCCCGAGTTTTCGGAAGGTGTGCGCAAGCAGATCACTCTTGAGCAACTGCTTACGCACACCTCTGGATTGCCGGATCAACTGGAGACCAATGCGGAGCTGCGCGCCCGCCACGCGCCGCTGGCTGAGTTTGTGCAGGGAGCCATCCGCACCCCACTGCTGTTTGCGCCTGGAACGAAGTATCACTATCAAAGCATGGGCATCCTGCTCGCGGCGGAGGTTGTGGAGCGAATCACCAAGAAGCCGTTGCCGGATTTTCTGGCGAAGGAAGTCTTCGCGCCGCTGGGCATGACGCGTAGCGCGTTGGGGCTCGGTCACTTCAAGCTGGAGGACACCGTCCGCTGTCAGACAGAGCACGCCGCCCCCGAATCTGGTGCAGGCGATCCGAAGGCCGCCACATGGGACTGGAACAGCCCCTACTGGCGCAACCTCGCGGCGCCGTGGGGAGGCGCGCATGGTTCCGCAGGAGATGTGGCGCGTTTTCTTGATTCGTTCATGCATCCGACTGGCAAAGTTTTGCGCGCCGAAACGGCGCGACTGATGTTTCGAAACCACACGCCGGGACTCGAAGCCAGTCGCGGCATCGGGTTCATGGTCGGCCCCGTAGGATTCGGCCAAGGGTGCTCGGAGCAGAGCTTTGGCCACAGTGGCTCGACCGGGACACTCGCCTGGGCCGATCCAGCAACCGACACGACCTGTGTCATCCTCACTTCCCTGCCCTCGCGCCTCTCAGGTCAGACGATTTTGCATCCGGTGTCGGATGTGGTGGCGCCAAAAGGCTGAAGTGCGGCCTGCAACGCCGGATTTGCCATGCTCGAAGTGGGAATATCCCAAGGTTTTCGTTCGTACTCTATACTCCTCTTGTTATGACAAAATTTCTCTTCATCACCGCTGTTGCCACGATCAGCGTCCACGCCGCAGAACCGCCGGTGCCGGCCAAGATCCAGTACAATCGCGATGTGCAGCCGATCCTCTCGGACAACTGCTTCTACTGCCATGGCAACGATCCAAAGCACCGCGAGGCTGATCTGCGGCTCGACATCCGTGATGAGGCCGTGAAGGCGGAGGCGTTCATTCCCGGCAAGGCAGCGAAGAGCGAACTGGTGTCGCGCATCTTGACTGCTGACGAGGACGACCTGATGCCGCCGCCGGATTCGCACAAAAAGCTGACGCAGCGGCAGAAGGAGATCCTCAAAAAATGGATCGATCAAGGCGCGCCCTATCAACTGCACTGGTCCTACGAGAAACCGGTGAAGGCGGCGATTCCCGCAAGCAAAAACGGGGTAGATGCGCTGGTGCAGCAGCGCCTCGCGGAGATCGGTCTCAAGCCTTCACCCCAGGCCGATGCCCGGACTTTGATCCGCCGACTTTACCTGGATTTGATCGGACTGCCGCCCACCCCGGAGGAAGTGGCCGCGTTTGAAAAAGACCCCTCGCCCGCCGCTTATGCAAAGGTCGTCGAGAGCCTGCTCAAAAATCCGCACTACGGCGAGCGCATGGCCATCGGCTGGCTCGATGTGGTGCGCTTTGCCGACACCATCGGCTATCACAGCGACAATCCGCACAATGTGTGGCCTTACCGTGACTACGTCATCCAGTCTTTCAACAGCAACAAACGCTTCGACCGCTTCACGCTGGAACAAGTCGCCGGAGACCTGCTGCCGGATGCCAATCAGGAGACGCGGGTCGGCTCCGCCTTCAACCGGCTGCTGCTCACCACCGAAGAAGGCGGTGCGCAGGCAAAGGACTACGAGCAGCGCATGCTCACCGACCGCGTCCGCGCTGTCGGCAATGCCTGGCTGGGCCAGACCACCGGCTGCTGCCAGTGCCACGATCATAAATTCGATCCCTGGACGCAGCGCGATTTCTACTCCCTGGGGGCTTTCTTTGCTGACATCAAGGAGCCGATTCTCGGCCGCCGTGAACCGGGCATGCTGGTGCTCGATGCGCAGGCTCAGAAGCGACAGGCAGACATCGCACAGCGGCTGGCCGCCCTGCAGGCTGAATTTGCCAAACCACGCCCTGATCTAGCCCCAGCCCAGGCGGCATGGGAAAAGCAGGCGCTGGAGGCCGTGACAACCAGCGGCATGTGGCAGCCATTAAAGCAGATCACCGCATCTGCCTCCAAAAAGAACATCGCACTCAAGGCTGACAAGGAAGGCGTGGTGCGCGGCACCATCGACGCAAAACGCAACGAACGGAAACAAAATGACGGCACTGAAACCTACACGCTGACCGCCAAGCTGCCGCCAGGCACCACCGGCATCCGTATCGAGGCGCTCAAGGAAAAACTGCCCGGCATCGGCCTCGCGGCGAACGGCAATTTTGTGCTCAGTGAAGTCGCTCTCACGACAGGTGTGAAGAGCAAGCCGAGCAAACTCGCCCTTGCCCACGCCAGCGCCACGTTTGAGCAAAAGACTTTTCCAGCCGCCAACGCCATCGACGGCATCGCAGACAAAAAGGAGAATGGCTGGGGCGTTCTAGGGGCCACCGGAGCCGATCAGTCACTCTACCTTGAACTCGCCGAACCGCTCACCGAATCCAATACCGCCGTGACCTTCACGCTCACATTCGGCTGGGGTGAGAATCATGAAATCGCCAATCTCCGTCTCAGCAGCACCAGCGCACCGAAGCCCATCCGCGCGCCCGGCACTTCGCTCCCTGCCACTGAGATTGCCGACATTCTCAAAGCAGCCCCGGAAAAGCGAACCCCTGCGCAAAAGCAAAAGCTCACCGCCGCCTACAAGCAGATCGCCCCTGAACTCAGCGACCTCCGCACCAAGATCGCCACGGTCGAAAAGGAGAAGGCGGATTTCGAAAATAGCGCGCCCAAGTGCATTGTCTCCATCAGCGACACCAACAAGCGCACCGTGCGCATTTTGCCGCGTGGCAACTGGATGGATGAAAGCGGCGAAGTCGTGAAGGCCTCCCTTCCCGGCTATTTGCCGAAGCCCAAAATCGAAGGCCGTGACCTTACTCGTCTCGATCTCGCGCAGTGGCTCATTTCAAAGGACAACCCACTCACGGCCCGCACGGTGATGAACCGGCTGTGGAAGCAGTTCTTCGGCACCGGTTTGAGCAAGGTACTCGATGATCTCGGCGCGCAGGGTGAGCCGCCGGTGAATCCCGCGCTGCTCGACTGGCTGGCCTGCGAGTTCATGGACAGCGGCTGGGACATGCAGCACATGATTCGCCTCATCGTGGACAGCGACACCTACAAGCAGGCCTCCACCTCCACGAAGGAACTCACCGCCGCCGATCCTTACAACCGTGAGTGCGCCCGCCAGAGCCCCTTCCGCCTCGATGCCGAACTCGTGCGTGACAATGCGCTCACCATTTCCGGGCTCCTTGTTCCGAAGATCGGCGGTCCCAGCGTGAAGCCTTACCAGCCCGCCAAATACTGGGAAAATCTGAACTTCCCCACACGCGAATGGCAGAACGACAGCGGCGAAAGCCTGTATCGGCGCGGCCTCTACACCTGGTGGCAGCGCTCCTTCACACATCCGTCCATGCTCGCCTTCGACGCGCCAAGTCGTGAGGAGTGCGTGGCCGAGCGCAACCGCTCCAACATTCCGCAACAGGCCCTCGTTTTATTGAATGATCCGACCTATGTCGAAGCCGCCCGCGTCTTTGCCGCACGCATCCTGACCGAATCAAGCGGCGATGCCAGCCAGCGCATCACCTGGGCCGTTCAGCAGGCCTTGCAGCGCAAGCCAAGTGCTGAAGAACTCAAGACGCTCTCGACATTGTTTGCCCAGCAGCTCGCCGATTACCAAAAAGATCCCGCTGCTGCGATGGAACTGCTCAAAACCGGTGCTGCGCCGGTCTCACCCAACTTGAATTCAAGTGAGCTCGCGGCTTGGGCGCACGTCGCGCGCGTGATTATGAACCTGCACGAAACCATTACGAGGAGCTGAACCATGCACTCGATCTCCGCCCAAACCCGCCGCGCCTTCCTCGGCCGCACCACCCAAGGTCTCGGCAGCGTGGCGCTAGCATCGCTTTTGCAGCCGCAGCTTTTAAAGGCCGCATCTCGCGGAGTCCTAGGCACCCTGCCGTTGCCACAAAAAGCCAAGCGCGTCATCTGGCTCACCATGGCAGGGGGCCCATCGCAGTTGGAACTCTTCGACCACAAACCCAAGCTGGCGGAAATGGACGGCAAGCCGATGCCGGAGTCATTCACGAAAGGCCAGCAGCTTGCGCAGCTCCAGGGCCAGAAGCTGGTGTGCAAAGGGCCGATGTTCCGCTTCCAAAAATATGGCAAATGTCAGATGGAGCTGTCCGAACTGCTGCCGCACATCGGCAGCATCGCCGACGACATCTGCCTGGTCCGCTCGATGACGACAGACGCGATCAATCACGACCCGGCTCACATGTTCATGAATACCGGCGCACAAATCGCCGGGCGTCCCAGCATGGGGTCGTGGGTCACCTACGGCCTTGGCAGCGAGGCGGATGATCTTCCAGGCTTCGTCGTGATGATGTCCACCGGCAAAGGCCGCAATCCGCAGCCCATCGCCGCACGGCAGTGGAACAGCGGTTTCCTGCCCTCCAAGTATCAGGGCGTGCAACTCCGTTCGCTCGGCGATCCTGTGCTCTACCTCACCAGCCCGAACGGCGTTACACGCGAACGCCAAGGCCGCGATTTCGCCGCCATCAATGCGCTTAATAAACAGCATGCCACGCTCTGCGATGATCCCGAAATCGCCACCCGCATCGCCCAGTATGAAATGGCCTTCCAAATGCAGTCCAGCGTGCCTGAGCTGATGGACATCCGCGGTGAAGGTGCCAAAACGCTCGAACTCTACGGCTGCCAGCCCGGCGATGGCTCCTTCGCGTCGAACTGCCTTCTTGCCCGCCGTCTCGCCGAGCGTGGCACCCGCTTTATCCAGCTCTACCATCGTGACTGGGATCACCACAGCCTGCTCAAAGAAGAACTGCCGCTGCGTGCCAAAGAAGTGGATCAGGCCTGCGCGGCCCTGATCAAGGATCTCAAGCAGCGCGGCATGTTTGATGACACGCTCATCGTCTTCAGCGGCGAATTCGGCCGCACGCCCATGGCGCAGGGAAACAAAGGCCCCATCGGCCGGGATCATCATAACAAGGCCATGTCCATGTGGCTCGCGGGTGCGGGCATCCAGCGCGGCATCACCTACGGCAGCACCGATGACCTCGGTTATGCCGCGCAGGAAAACATCACCACCGTCCACGACCTCCATGCCACAATGCTCCACCAGCTCGGCATCCAGCATGACGCCTTCAGTTTCAAATTCCAAGGCCTCGACGCCAGGCTCTCCGGCGTCGAAGGTGCCAAAGTCATCAAGAAAATTCTCGCATGAAACCCTCTTCACTCATCTTCCTCGCCCTCACGCTTAAAGCCGCCGCCTTCGACATCAACGTCGTCGAAAAAGACCACGTCGATATTTCAAATGGCGGCAAAGTCGTGGCCCGGCTCATGACAGCGAATGACCTCAGCACGCCTGAGCGCCATCACGAGACCTACAAGCCCTACCTGCATGTCTTTGACGCCAGCGGGACCACCCGCCTCACCAAGGGGCCGGGCTTCAATTTCACGCACCATCGCGGCATTTTCCTGGGCTTCAGCAAGATCAGCTACAATGGCAAACCCTATGACCGCTGGCACATGAAAGGCGGCGACCAGGTGGTGACGAATGTTACACCCGGTGATTCCAGCTTCACCGCCTCCATCGACTGGCAGGGCGATACGAAAGAGCCCATTCTCACCGAGGAACGCCGCTTCACCTTCACCACGCCAGCGAAACCATTCTACCTGGGCATCGACATGACCAGCGCCATCAAGCCCGTCAGTGGCGAGGCCGAGATGAGTGGCGATCCTGAACACGCGGGCGCGCAGTTCCGCCCCTCCGAGCTGGTGGACACCAAAACGACGACCTACATCTTCCCGGGTGAGAACATTGACGCGCACAAGGTCAAGGACCTGCCATGGGCCGCCGAGGTCTTCACCGTGGAAGGCAAAACCTTCACCGTCGTGATTCTCAATCATCCCGACAATCCAAAGGACACCGCCACCTCCGCCTATCGTGATTACGGCCGCTTTGGCATGTTCCCAAAAGGCAAAGCCACCGCCGAAGCCCCCTTCAAACTGCACTACCAATGGCTTGTTGCCGAAGGTGATGTGCGTGATGCCACCGTCTTTCAGCAAGCATGGAACGCCTTTGCAGGAAAGAACGAGCCCGTGCCAGCGCTGACCATCAAAAGCTCTGAGCAGCCGAAGCCGAAAAAGGAAAAATGAGGCGAAAACCACGACGTCAGAAATACCAACTTTAGTCATCGAGCGACTAGGATTTCGTCCGGCATATGGTTTGGTGATTGCACCCCTCAAAAACCAAAAAAAAACGCCCACAATGCCTCCTCAAAGGTTCCCCTCATTCTTCCTGCGATCATCGCTGTTTATCCTGGCGTCGTCCTTCCTGCCCTCTGCCCAGGCGGTTCATCAAAAGAACGCCGGGCCGGAGAAGGTTGAACTGAAGTTCAAACTGCCGCCGCCAGCGCCTCTGTCGCCGGAGGAGGCAATGAAAACCTTCAAAGTCGAAAAGGGATTCCACATCGAACTCGTCGCAAGTGAGCCGATGATCGAATCGCCGGTGGCGATGAGCTTCGATGAGAAGGGCAGGCTCTACGTCGTCGAAATGCGCGGCTACATGCATGACCTTGAAGGAGGAGGCGAGAAAGAACCCACCGGTCGTGTCTCACTGCTCGAAGACACAGACGGCGATGGCCGCATGGACAAAGCAACGCCGTTTCTCGACAACCTCATCATGCCACGCGCCGTCCTGGCCGTGAATGGCGGGGCATTGATCGCCGTGCCTCCGAATTTGTATTTCTGCAAAGACACCGACGGCGATGGCAAAGCGGATGTCAAAGATGTTGTTGCAAGCGACTATGGCACCCTAGGCGGCCAGCCGGAGCACATGGCCAACACACCGATCTGGGCCATGGACAATTCCATCTGGAGTGCCGGATACACCACCCGCTTCAAACTTCGCAGTGGCGTGTGGCAGAAAGACACCGGCCTTGGTCGCGGCCAGTGGGGTCTGTGCCAGGACGACTTCGGCCGCCTCTACTTCAACTACAACTCCGACATGCTCCGCGCCGATCTCCTGCCCACGGAGGCGTTCACGCGCAATCCACTGCTGCGCAACGCGACGAGCATCAATGCCAAGCTGGCGGCGGACCAAACGATCTACCCCTCCCATCCGACCCCGGGCGTGAATCGCGGTTACGAACCCAAAACGCTCCGTGCCGATGGCACCCTGGCCAGACCGACCGGCACCTGTGGTGCGCTGATCTATCGTGGCGATGCCTTTCCCGCCGCCTATCGAGGCAACTGCTTCGTGCCAGAGCCCTGCGGGAATCTGGTGAAGCGCTTCACGATGAGTGAAAAGGATGGCATCGTGAAGGCCACCAACACGGCCAAGACGACCGAATTTCTCACCTCGACCGACGAGCGTTTCCGCCCCGTGCAGGCTGCCAATGGCCCTGATGGCGCGCTTTACCTCGTGGACATGTATCGCGGCATCATCCAGCACCAGAGCTTCCTGACCCACTACCTAATTGCGAACATTAAGGATCGTAAACTCGAGACGCCGTTCAACCAAGGCCGCATCTGGCGCATCGTGCCGGACGCCAAGGAGCGCCCGCAACCTGTAAAAGTGAGCAAAGACGTGAAGTTGCTCACGCATGCCAATGGCTGGGTGCGTGACACCGCACAGCGCCTCATCGTCGAATCGGGTGATGCCTCCACCGTGCCCGCGCTGAAAGAAATGCTCACCAATGAATCGGCGCTTGCACGTCTGCACGCTTTGTGGACGCTCGACGGCCTTGCTGCCATTACGCCGGATCTGCTGCGCACGGCCTTGTCGGACCAAAATGCTCAGGTGCGCGCAGCGGCCGTGCGCATCGCCTCGCGTGATCTCGCTCCTGATTTGATCGCATTGGCTGCTGAAAATGATGCGCTCGTCCTTGCCAATCTCGCTATCAAGCTAACCTCTTTCAATCTGCCAGATGCCGATACCGCCGTTGCAAAACTTCTCGCAAGCAACGGCAAAAACGTTTTGGTTCGTGAAGGTGCCATGACAGGCATGCGCGGCAGGGAGGCCGCCTTTGCCAAGCTCATGGCCGGCCAGCTCACCAAAGACAACAGCTCACAGATCATTCCCGTGATGGAGGCCCTCGGCTCGCTTCTGGCCCAGGCTGGCAAATCAGGACCATTTGAAGACATGCTCGAACTCGCCGCCGCACAGCCTCAGGGTGGCGCGGTGCAAATGGCCGTCATCAAAGGACTCGCCAGCAATGGCGGTGACCCCAAATCCAAAACACCCGCCAAGCTGCTCTGGCTCGATGCCGAACCTGCATCTTTGAAAACCCTCAAATCAGCCATGAGCGACAAAGCGGCAGCCAAGCTGTTTGGAAGTGTCGAGGCACGACTCGCATGGCCCGGCAAACCCGGAGCACCACCGCCGCCCAAAATCGTGCCGCTGAACGAAGCGCAGACCGCCTTGTTTGAAAAAGGCAAAACCATCTACGCCACGCTTTGCGCCGCTTGCCATCAGCCGCATGGCTTTGGCCTTGATGGGCTCGCGCCACCGCTGGTGGACAGCGAATGGGTGCTCGGCAAGCCGGAGATTCTCGTCCGCATCGTCCTCAACGGGCTTGCCGGTCCGGTGAAAGTGAGCGGGCGCAGCTTCAACCTCGCCATGCCTCCGCTCCCACAGCTTACCGACGAAGACATCGCCGGCGTGCTGACCTACGTCCGCCGCGAGTGGGAGCACACCGCCTCTCCAGTCGAAATCAAGGCCGTCACCACCCTGCGAGGGCAAAGCAAGGACCGCATGGCGATGTGGACGGAAGAAGAATTGAAAAATCTCGGCAAGAAACCGAGTTCCAAGTAATCATGCACTCATCACCACTGCTCCAACGTCGCGCCTTCCTCGGCAAAACCTCTCAGGGACTCGGAGCAGTGGCGCTTGCATCGCTTCTGCAGCCAGCCCATGCCGCACCAGTACGCGGCGTGCTGGGTACGCTGCCCCTCCCCCAGAAGGCGAAGCGCGTCATCTGGCTCACCATGGCAGGCGGCCCGTCCCATTTGGAGACCTTTGATCCCAAACCAAAGCTTGCCGAAATGGACGGCAAGCCGATGCCCGAATCGTTTACAAAGGGGCAGCAGCTCGCGCAATTGCAAGGCAAGCCCTTGAACTGTTTCGGCCCCCAGCATCCGTTCGCCAAATTTGGAAAGAACCAGATCGAGATCTGCTCCCTGTTTCCCCAGATTGGCAGCGTGATCGATGACATCTGCCTGATCCGCTCGATGACGACGGATGCGATCAATCATGATCCGGCGCACATGTTCATGAACACCGGCTCGCAGATCGCAGGCCGCCCCAGCATGGGCTCATGGATCACCTACGGCCTCGGCACCGAGGCCTCGGATCTGCCGGGCTTCGTTGTTCTGACCTCGCTCGGCAAAGGCGGGCAGAATCAGCCCATCGCCGCACGGCAATGGAGCAGCGGTTTCCTGCCATCGAAGTATCAAGGCGTGCAACTGCGCGCCCAGGGCGATCCCGTGCTGTATCTCACCAATCCGAATGGCATCACTCGCGATCAGCAGGGCCGCGACGTGGCGGCGATCAACGCGATCAACAAACAGCACGACGCCCTCGTGGACGATCCTGAAATCGCCACGCGCATCGCCCAATACGAGATGGCTTTCCAAATGCAGGCCAGCGTGCCCAATCTGATGGACGTAAGCAAGGAAGGCGCGAAAACGCTGGAGCTTTACGGCTGCCAGCCCGGCGATGGCTCTTTCGCCTCCAACTGCCTGCTAGCTCGCCGTCTTGCCGAACGCGGCACGCGCTTCATCCAGCTCTATCACAAGGACTGGGACCATCATGGCGGCGTCAAGGAAGGCATCGCGCTCAAAGCGCAGGAGATCGACCGTGCATGCATGGCGCTCATCACCGATCTCAAGCAACGCGGCATGCTGGACGAAACCCTCATCGTCTGGGCCGGAGAGTTTGGCCGCACGCCGATGTCACAGGGCGGCAGTGGCCGCGACCATCACAACAAAGCCATGTCCGTGTGGCTGGCAGGTGCTGGCATGCAGGGCGGCATCGTGCATGGAGCCACCGACGATCTCGGCTATGCCGCCATCGAAAAAATCACCACCGTCCACGATCTCCACGCCACCATGCTGCATCAACTCGGCATCAATCACGACGCCTTCAGCTTCAAATTCCAGGGGCTGGATGCACGCCTGAGCGGCGTGGAAGGGGCCAAAGTGATCAAGGACATCCTCTTGTGAAATGAGTTTCCGCACCTTTGAATCAGCCCACATCGGCAACGGCATTCATCACGCCACGGTGAAGTCTGCCGCGCTGAGCCGTCGTGCAGACATCAGCTTTTATGTGCCGCCTGATGCCAAGGTAGAAAAGCTTCCTCTCGTGATTCTGCTGCACGGCGTTTACGGCAGCCACTGGGCCTGGCTCTACAAAGGCGGGGCACATCAAGTGCTCGACCGGCTGATCAAAGAAGAAAACTTGCCACCGATGATGCTGGCCATGCCTTCAGACGGCCTGTGGGGCGATGGCTCGGGCTATGTGCGACATGCTGCGGCCGATTACGCCAGTTGGATTGTCGATGAAGTACCAATGGCAGCCGCTGAAATCGATCCACGCTGCGTCGAAGCACCGCGCTTCATCAGCGGCTTGTCCATGGGCGGCTATGGTGCACTGCGGCTCGGCCTGCTGCACCCGAAAAAGTTTACGGCCATCAGTGCGCACAGCAGCATCACCGACGTGCCGCCGCAGATGCGGGACTTTGTTGAGGAGACCCTGGCAGAATTTGAACTGGCAGAAACCGAGCCTCTGGCCGTCGTTGATTGCGCCAAGCTGAACTCACGTCTGCCTCATCTGCGCTTTGACTGCGGCAGCGAGGATGTTTTGATCGAGCACAGCCGCACGCTGCACCGCGATCTGGAGGCCGCAGGCATTCCTCATTTATATGAGGAGTATCCCGGCGGCCACACATGGGAGTACTGGCATGAGCATCTGGCGGACACGCTGCGGTTTTTCAAAACGTGCATGCCTGCATAGGGTCACTTCTTCACCGACCTCGCCTTGTCCGTGTAAAACACCATCGGCAGGCTCAGGTGCTCCTTGTCACCCACCGTCTGCCCGACGAGCGGAATGAGGTTCTTGAAAGGAAACTCAGGGCTGGGGGCAAAATCGCGGTCAAAGGCGAGCATGGGGCCACGCACGATGAGATCACGCCATTCGGCATAAGGGCCGGTGTAGATGTCGGTGATACGCTCGACTTTGGCGGAGACAGGTGTCATGACAAAACCTCCCAGCTTCACACCACGTGCCTCGGCTTTTGATTTCATGACTTCATAGTCGCCGCGCTGCGTGCACAGATCCACACAAGGCACGTCCCCATACCAGGCGATGAATGCGGGCGAATCAGAAATGACGAACTCATTCTTCTCCAGGAGCTGTTGCAGAATGGAAACACGCTCAGGCAGAAAGGGCGGCCAATGGGGCGGGATTTTGCCGCCCATGGTCAGGCCAAACTTCATCAGCACCGGCAGATTCACCGCCATCGGAAGCGCGGTGATCAGCAATGCCACCAGCGGCGCGCCCCAGCGTGCCATGAAGTCACCGGACATGTGAAAGCGGGACCACAGCACCACGAGCATCGCCGCACCGTAGGTGCACATGGCGGGCATGAGCACGATGTAGAGCGCATTGTCGTCCTTCTCCTGGTCGCCCAAGCCAATGAGCCCCATGCCGATGGTCACGCAGGCGAAAACAACCGCCAGCGTCCAGCGTGCGCAAGCCGCATCCGGCTTGCGAAAGCGGTGCATGAGGGAAAGGAAAAACAGCAGAGCGGGCACGACATAACCCAGATGCGCCATGAGCAACCCCAGCTGATCCTCCCAGCCCAGGCCGACACGGCGCAGCAGATCATCCACCTGCAGCAGCGGCACGCTTGGGGAAAAGTCGCGCAACAGCAGGTCATGCGCCACAGCGGAAGATTGCGCCTGGAACAAGGCCTTGATGCCCCCGAGTGGATCACCGCAGAGCTGGACATTCCACCAGCCCCATGCGGCCAATGTCAGCACCGGAAACAAGGCCACCACAATGGCTCCAGCTTTCCCGCGCGGAAGAAACACCACCATACCGATGATGACCCCCACCACAATCCAGAGGGCCATCCAGTGCGTAAGCACCATCAGCGAGCAGACGACTCCCAGCAGCGTGAGCGGCACCAACATGCTTCGATTTTCAACCGCACGCCCTGCCGCCGAGGCATACAGACGAAACGCCAGGGCAAACAGCAGCACCAGCAGTCCACGTGGCGCACCGCTGACCATCAGCTCCCATGCCGGCTCGCACACCAGCAACGCGATGGCCGCGATGGCAGCGACTTGTTCATCAAACAAGCGCCGTGCCGCGCCATGCGTGAAAAAAATCGTCAGCAGATACCACGTCACGCCGAAACACGCGATCACTCGGTCCAGCAGAAAGATCGCCCCGCCCGTCACCGGATCGTAAACCTCCCAGCGCTTCAGGAAACGAAACGCCACCGACCACAGTAGTGGCTGAAGCGGCGGCTGCACGGTCTCGGGCATGGCCAGCGGAGTGGGATGTTTCTGCGCCGTTTCCATCTGTGCCCAGGCATACGGCTCGATCACATGCGTCTGATACGAGCCCGTCCGGGCGATCTGCCGCGCGAGCTGCGCCTGGTTCATGCCTTCAGCACTGCTCAGGCCGCGAAACGTCACAAACACATGCAGCAGCGCCATGACGATGGCGGCGGCATAAAACACCAGTCGAAGCAAAGCGCCGGGGCCGGAGGAGTTGGAAGACATGGCCGTTACATGCCACAGACGGGCCGTTCGTGCCAATAACGATCTCGCATCTCATCTCACTGATGTGGTTCGAAAATCACCCCGCCACACTGGCGCTGACCGTCCGCGCCTGCACAGCGCCAGTACCAGCGCACCGCAGGCTTCACAAACGAACCCAGTTTGCCTTCCAGAATTCGGAACTGCCCCAGCAGCTCGCCGCCATCCAGTACTTGGAGCGAACGCGCCGCCACAGTGCCTGACAAGGTGCCTCCTTTTTCCAGGATGACCGGCCCTTCACATACAAAATCCCCAGAAGCATGGCCCGCGACAGTAATGGAACGCGCCCGCACCTCCTGCAAAAACGTCACTTCACAGCCTGCAGCCACTTCAAGGCGGTCACAGACAATGCTGTCGGCGATCAGCCCGTCCATGTCGATCATCCTTGAAGGCAGCTCCAAAGACTCCTGCTCGATGCGCTGAAGCTTTTTCATGCAGATCGGGCAGGAAGGCGTGGCGAAGTCGCCCGCCGTGGTGATGACGAAGAGATAATCACTTTTGTCAGCCGGCAGTGCCCGCACGGCCGAATCCAGCGCCACCGCATCCACCGCTTCGATGCGCAGTTCCTGGGCCGTGCTCAGCGCCGCAGGGCTGAACCCCGCAGGTGCGATCAAAATGCCACGGGTATCGCGCGCGGTTCTTATTTCCTGTGCAAAACGCTGCACCGTCTCCGGCGTCGCCCCCCATTCGTTCCATGGGGTGGTTTTCACGATCGCCCTCCGCGCCCTCGCCGATCTGGGCTCCTCGATCATGCCAAACAGCACCGCGCCGTCCGGCACGATGCGCGAGCCCGAAAGTTCGCAGCCAGCCTGCGTCGCAATCGCACGCGCCAGTTCTGAAAGACGCGCCCAATCCAGGCATGCGATCAACTCCGCCGACCAACCGCCCAACCGGTCCACGCCACCACTCCGTCGCGGCGCGAAACCTGCTTCTTCGAGAGTGACAAACGGATCGAGCATTGAGGGGGGACTGGAGTCTGGCAGTCGGTTCTCCGGCAATCAACGACCGATTCAGGCAGATTCAAGGTGGGCACCAAATCAACCATTGTTCCAATCATCCAGCAACCAGCAGCAAGCAATCCGCCTTGCCGCCTCCCCAAAACCCTGTTTCTTCCGCGCCTCATGTCAAAGGCCGTCAAAACAGAAGAAACCAAGTTTTTCCACACCGGTACCGCCCAGGAACCCTTCAAGTTCGCCGCAGGTGGCGAGTTGCCCGAAATCACGGTCGCCTACGAAACCTACGGCAAGCTCAATGCGTCCAAATCAAACGCCATCCTGCTGTTTCACGCCCTTTCGGGCAGCCAGCATGCGGCAGGAGTCACCACTGAAGTGCCCAATACGGACGAACGCTGGACTGAGGACTGCTACAATGGCTGGTGGGATCTTTTCATCGGCCCCGACAAGGCTCTGGACACCAAGCGCTACTTCATCATCTGCGCGAACTACCTCGGCGGCTGCTACGGCAGCAGCGGGCCCGCTTCGGTCAATCCCGCCACCGGCAAGCCCTACGGCAGCACCTTTCCCGAGGTGCGCACCAGTGATGTCGTGAAGTCCCAGCTCGCCCTGCTCGACGGCCTCGGCATCAAGACACTCCACGCAGTCATGGGCGCCTCCGTCGGCGGACTGCTCGCGATCAATCTCGCCACTCTGCATCCTGAGCGTGTCAAACTCGTCGTCCCCATCGCCAGCGGCTGCCGCACCACGGTGCTCACACGCCTCACCCTGTTTGAGCAGGTGCTCGCCATCGAGAACGACCCCCATTTTCAAGGCGGCGATTTTTATGACGACAAGGCGCCAGAGTACGGTCTCGCGCTCGCACGCATGATCAGCCACAAGACCTTTGTCCATCTCGATGCCATCGAGCGCCGTGCGCGGAAGGATGTGAAGCACGGCGGCGACACGCTTTCGTGGTATCGCGTCCAGCACAACGTGGAGAGCTACATGCTGCATCAGGGCAAAAAATTCGTGAAACGCTTCGATGCCAACACCTACCTGCGCATCGCTGACATGTGGCTGCGCTACGACCCTCGTGGTGATGCCGGGGTAAAGACCTACGAAGAGCTTTTCGCCCGCAGCGCCGCCGCCGGGCAGCATTACCTCGTCTTCAGCATCGACAGCGACTTCTGCTTCTATCCCGAGGAGCAGGCGGAACTCGTCAGCCACCTGGAAAAAGCCGAGGTTTCGAACATGCACATCACCGTGCACTCAGACAAAGGCCACGACTCCTTCCTCCTGGAGCCCCAGCTCTACACCCCGCATCTCTCGTTCACCCTCGACGGCCGTTGGAACAAAGGCTCGGTAGATCGTCCGGTGCAGGAGGTGGAGTGACAATCCACCTTCGATTCATCTCACGTCTGTCCCGCCCGATGGCTGGGACAATGCGCGATACAGGCAAAAAACCAGCACCGTTTCATAGGCTGCGATGAAATCCGTCATGAGGTTCATCGCAGCATTTAGGAGCCAGTGTTCAGGCAGTGAAAAATACTCTGCCAAGGTCCACGTCAGAAAAGCCCACCCGCCTACGATCCCAATGGTGAGCAGTGTGAATCCAAAAAACTTCCAGTAGCGCCCTCGTGCAAGGGTCTGACAGCGCTCCATGGCAGCAACTCCCGAGAGGTTTTCACAGATGACCACGCTTTCCACCAGCAAAAGTCTTGGCAGCAGATAGACAAAAGGCACCACCAGCAGAAGGAAGGAAAAAGCCAGATACGCGTCAGTCAGAAAGACCGTCCACGCCAGCCGAGGCCATGCCCGTGCTCCCGCGATCAGCGCCTGCCCGACCGTTACACGGCTGCCGGAACAATGCCCAAGTGCAACTTGAACCAACCCTGCAGTGGCGATGCCCCCAACGGCATCATACAGCAGCCGGCTAAAATGGAAGGATGCTTTAAAGTCATCTGAATCGAAGACAAAAAAGTCCATGTAGCTGTCCAACAGTTCGCAAGGTGTCCAGACCAATAACACGATGCCTGCGATTTCCACAAACCTCGCAAGAAAAATGTCCCAGGCGCTTCCGAGTATCGTCCACATTCCCGCCGGATTCATGGGGAGTCCTGCTATCGTGGCCGCTGGTGGCGCATAGGGATTGATGGATTCGCTCATGCCTGAAAAAAAGCAGCCGTCGAATTTCACCACATCTCGGCCTGTGAAAGTTTTAAATCATGGCTAACACTACAGGGATACCTTCTTCATACCCCATGTCCATGCAACTCACATTCCTCGGCACCGGCACCTCCGTCGGCATTCCGGTGATTGGCTGTGACTGCGCGGTCTGCCGCAGCACCGACCCCAAGGACAAGCGGCTGCGCAGTTCTGTTTACATTCAGACACCGGAGGCCGCATGGGTGGTGGATACCGGGCCGGATTTCCGCATGCAGTGCCTGCGTGAAAACATCCGCAGTCTGGATGCCGCCATCTTTACGCATCCGCACATGGACCACCTCACCGGCTTCGACGACCTGCGTCGGTTCACCACCGAAGCAGATCATTTCCTCCCGATTTACGGCACGCCGGAATGCCTCGCCGTTTTGGATCGCATGTTCATCTACGCCTTCAATGGAGAGAACCGGTACCGCGGCTACTTGAAGCCTTTCCCAAAACCGATTCATGGCCCCTTTCATCTGGGCGAAACCACGATCACACCCCTGCCCGTGCAGCACGGCAAGGTGGACACCATCGGCTACCTCTTCTCACGCGGCGGCAAAAAACTCTGCGCCTACATACCGGACTGCAAAACAGTGCTGCCCCATTCGCTCGAATTGCTGAAAGGGGTCGATACGCTCATCATCGACGCCCTTCGCCACACGCCGCATCCCACCCACATGAGCTTTGAAGAAAGCCTGGCCGTGCAGCGCGAAATCCAGCCACGCCAGACCTGGTTCACCCACATCCAGTGTGAGATCATGCACTCGGTGGAAGACCCTAAACTTCCATCCGGTGTGAACATCGCTTACGATGGACTTAAACTGGAGTGGACTTGAATGAGGCCAGGGATTCCAAACCTGAATCAGAAGACACGCGGCAGAGCTGCGAGAGCCTTCATTCGTCATTTCTGCCGCCTCCTTCTGGCCTCCACCTTCTCAGTCCACGCCCAACTCATCGCCGACTGGGATGCCGCTGCTGAAACCGCCGTCATTTTCAATCCAGATTTTCCTGGCTCTGCGGAACTGGCCTCCTACTACGCCGAACAGCGCCACATCCCCAGGGAGCGCGTCATCGGCCTGCACTGCTCGAAGGAAGACTCCATCTCACGGGGTGAATTTGAATCCCAGTTGCGCGGCCCGCTGCTCCAGCTCTTTGAATCCAGGCACTGGTGGAACGCAGAGCCCCCCATGCCAGGCAAGTCGGTCACCGGAGACGGCCTCGCCTCCACCGCACCCACTTCCAGCAAGGTGCGTGTGCTGGTGCTAATGCGCGGCGTTCCCTTTCAGATCCGCCGTGCAGCGCAAAAGCCCAGGCAATCCGAGGAAGACGAGGCCAGCGTGGATTCAGAGCTGACCGTGCTCGGCCTCAACAAACCACCCGTCAAAGGCGGATTGCGAAATCCCTATTTCGATCAGCAGACACGTTTTCCCCAGGCTCAAAACTCATCCGGCCTGCTGCTCGTCGGCCGGCTCGACGGACCTGATGACGCCACTGTGAAACGCATGATCGATGACGCGATCTACGCCGAGCAAACCGGGCTGCTTGGCCGTGCCGTCATAGATCTCGCTCTAAAAACCGGTGCGTATCAGGAAGGCGAGGACTGGCTCAAGAACAGCGCCGAATCTTATCGCCGCGCCGGCATTCCTGTGTTCATCGACCGCTCAGCAGGGGTGCTGCGTGAGGGCTGGCCGCTGCCAGACACAATTTTCTACTTCGGCTGGTACACCGATCACCTCATTGGCGCGCTCGCTTCCCCCTCCTTTCGATTCAAGCGTGGAGCCATTGCCTGCCATCTGCATTCCTTCAGCGCCAGCGTCATCCGCTCCCATGACAAAGCCTGGGCCGGTCCGCTCCTCTCTCATGGGGCCGCCGTCACCTTTGGCAATGTGTTCGAGCCTTACCTCGCGCTAACGATGCACTTCGACATCTTCAACAAGCGCCTTCTCGAAGGTTTCACGGTCGGTGAGGCCGCATGGAATGCCACCCCCGCGCTATCATGGATGAACGTCGTCCTGGGAGATCCCTTGTACCGCCCCTTTGGCAAAGGCATCGGGACGAAGCTCGGCGAAGGTGCCGACCGCGACTACGCGCTCTATCAAGGCATGGCGCTGCGGCTGGCCGGTGAGCCGGATGGCCACATCAAGACCGCGCTCACAGAATTCGCCGAGAAACGTCAAAGACCACGCCTGCTTGAACTCACCGCCCTGCTCTCCGCCCTTCAGTCCAAGCTCCCACAGGCGCTTGACCTCCTCGAACACGCCGAATCCACCACTCAGGATCCGGCCGACCTGCTGCGCCTGAGGCTCTATCGTGCCGAAATGCTCCGCCGCAGTGACAAAGCCGACGCCACGCGCACACTTCTTCGCGAAGTGCTAAAAGACGACCGTTTCACAGCATTGCCCGCTCGCGCCGCCGCCGAATCCCTGCTGAAGGAAATGGGCGGTTAAAGCGCTCCACTTCAGCGAAAGTCGCAGTCCATGCTAAAACAGGGGGCCCATCGCCCGTTTGATGGGTGCTGTCTATTTCACCCTAATCATGAAGATCACCACCGCCGCCCTTTTCTTATTTTGCCTGACTCTCGGAGCCAACGCCGAAATCCGCACTTGGAAGGACGCCTCAGGTGTCCACGAAATCAAAGCCGAACTCGTCAGCGTTGCGGGAGGCAAAGTCACCCTGAAGCGTGAAAACGGCACCCTGCTCACGTTGGCTGTTTCCTCCCTCAGCAAAGCAGACCAGGCACTCCTGAGCGGAGGCTCCAGCAGCCCTGACGGCGCTCCGGGCGACTGGCCTCAATGGCGCGGCCCAGCCCGCGACGATGTCTCTAAAGAAACCGGCCTGCTCAAGAAATGGCCTGCCGCTGGCCCCAAACGTGTGTGGGTGAATGACGACGCCGGGCTCGGCTATTCCGGCTTCGCCGTCGTGGGCGGCAAGCTTTACACCATGGGTCTCTACGATGCCGAGGAGAAGCTCATCTGCATCGACACCGCCTCGGGCAAGAAGCTGTGGGAAACCGCCGTCGGGCCGATTCTGAAAAACGGCTGGGGAGATGGCCCCCGTGCCACTCCCACCGTCGCCAACGGCATGGTCTATGCCACCAGCGGCACGGGGGAGATCCTCTGCGCTGATGCGGCCACCGGAAAAGCGCAGTGGACAAAGAGCATGACCAAGGACCTTGGCGGCAAAGTTCAAGGCTGGGGCTACACGGAATCCCCTCTCGTGGATGGCGACCTCGTCATCGTGACTCCCGGAGGTGCTCAAGGTGCTGTCGCCGCATTGGATGCCAAGACCGGCAAGGTCGCGTGGCAGACCAGCGACGTGACGGAAAACGCGCAGTATTCCTCCGTCATCCCCATCACGCAGGGGGGGGAGCGTGAATACGTGCAGCTTCTCATGAACAGCATCCTCGGCGTCTCCAAGGCTGGCAAGGTGCTCTGGAAGACCGAATTCCCTGGCAAAACCGCTGTCATCCCAACTCCCATCTACAATGACGGCCAGGTCTATGTGGCAGCCGGTTACGGGGTCGGTTGCAAGGCGGTGAAAATTGACGGCGGCAACGTCACCGAAGTTTACTCCAACACCAACATGGTCAACCACCATGGCGGCGTCATTCTCATCGACGGCCTGCTATACGGACACTCCGACAAAGGCGGCTGGACCTGCCAGGATTTCAAAACCGGCGACATCGTCTGGCAGGACAAAGGCATTGGCAAAGGGGCTGTGACCAGCGCAGACGGCATGCTCTACTGCCAGGCGGAAAATGATGGAACCATCGCCCTTGTCGAAGTGTCCAAAAGTGGCTGGAAGATGGTCAGCAGCTTCAAGCTCGAGGCCACCTCTTCACAACGCAATCCGAAAGGGAAAATCTGGACGCATCCCGTCATCAGCAACGGCAAGCTTTACCTGCGTGACCAGGAGTTCATCTCCTGCTACGACGTGAAAAGCTGATGAACCGCATTGTCAGATGTCTCGGAGGCAGGGCCATATGGCTCTGCCTCTTTTTTGTGCTCACGCATTGCGGGCCGCCGCCCCGCCTCGAATGGCAGCTGCTCGCAGACGAATTTGCACCTGCCTGGAAAGCCGCCCGCATCCCCGAAGAAGGCAGCGTTTCGATCCGGGATGGCGAGATCACCTTGCATCTAGGCCAGCCGATGACTGGCGTACGCTTTGGCGCGTGGCAGTCCGCCAAACTGCCTCTGATGCGCTATCGCATCGAATACGAGGCCATGCGAGTGGCGGGAAATGACTTTTTCTGCACCGTGACATTCCCGGTAAATGACACACACGTGTCACTTGTGGTTGGCGGCTGGGGCGGCACGCTGGTGGGCATCTCCAGCATTGACGAGATGGACGCCAGCGAGAACAACACCCGTGGCAACGCCTACTTTGAAAACAACCGCTGGCACAAAGTGCGCATTGAGGTGCGGGATGATGATTTGCGGGCCTGGATCAATGGCAAAGCTTTCGTGAATGTGAGCACCCAGGGACACCACCTCGGCCTGCGAGCAGGAAACATCGAAAAATGCGCCCCCTTTGGTTTTGCCAGCTACGCCACGCAGTCACGCATCCGTAACGTGGTGATCACCCGTCTCTAAACTATCCGAGCTGAGGCTTGACCTTGCAGGGCCACCCCATATCCTCCGAACCCATGGCAACCGAGCATTTTCAACGAGGTCAGGTCATTTTCCGTGAAAACGACAAATCCAAGGAGGCCTACTTCATTGTCAGTGGGTTGGTCGAAATCTCCATCAACACCGCCCATGGAGTTCAGTCACTCGCCCAAATCGGCCCCGGTGAAATCTTCGGGGAGATGGGCATGATCATGGACCGCCCGCGTTCCGCCACCGCCACCGCGCTGGAAAACACCACGCTAGAGACCATCGCCGAAGACGATTTTGAGCAGCAGATCATTCAGCGTTCTGACCGTCTGCATGTGTATCTCGCCACTTTGTTCGAACGCATCCGCAGGACCGACCTGCTGCTGACCACCACCACCAATGCCACCGTGCCGCTGGTCACCAAACCCAAACCGGCCAAGGAGCCTGTCTTCCGTGTGAAGCTTCGTTCCCACTACGATGAAACCGGACTGGACCATCCGCCGGTGGAAAAAACGATCACCAAGCTCCCCTTCCGGATCGGTCGCTCGTACTTTGACACCGCGATTTCATCGCTGGCCCGGAACGATCTCTCCATCGATGACGCGCCTCCACATCAGCTCTCGCGAAATCACTGCGAGATTGATTTTGAGCACGGACATTTCGTCCTGCGTGACCGCGGCAGCAAGCTCGGTTCCTGGGTGAATGGCGAGCATGTCAGCGTCGATGCCGGATGCATCACCAGCCTGCTGAAGACGGGTGAAAATAAAATCATTCTCGGCAACGCCGACAGCCCGCACCGCTACACGATCACGATTGAGGAGCTGCCGTGAGCACGCGCTTCACTTCATCCGCACGATAGCCAAATCCCGGGCCGCTGAGCGTGCTCAGATCCACGATGCCGTTACGCCGCTGGAAGAGACCGGGGTGAACCTCCTGCTCAGGAATTGAAGCATCGGGGTAGAACTGCATCGCATTGCACTCGACACCTTGAATCGTACCCGCATGGGCGGCCAGGCGCACGTGCGGAATCATCGCCAGCATCGGATTCGTCAGATCCTGCACCATGAGCGGCATGCCATGCGCCTTGGCCCAGCACAGGCTCAGCAGGGCGCCCGTCTGAGTCTTGCAGGTCTTCAAGGCCACGCCGGACCAGCCGAGACGGCGCCCCAGGCGCACAAACTCCCAGTCATGCGCGCTTTCATCCAGGAACAACGGCTTGCGCGCCGAGACGCTTCGCACGTCAATTTGATGCGCTTCAAGATCATACGGGAATGGCTGCTCCACATACAAAGTGCGGGCAAAGATTTCCGGTTCATCACGCAGCAGGCGGTCGAGGATGTCATTCACATAGCCAGGCTCCTTGACGGTGCAGTTGAAGTCCGCGCTGAGCCATTTGACACCACCGGCAAAACCAATGCGGCCGATGCGCTGCATGCGCTCAAAATCCCAGGCCGCATCCGTGCCGCGCAGCTTCACTTTGAGGCATTTCAAGCCGTCGCGTTTGATCCAGTCCGCCAGGAGCAGCGGATGCTCGTCTTTCGGCTCCGTTCCGTTCAAATCCGCTGCCTCCAGCGCATCCACACCACCCACGAGATGCCACACCGGCAGTTGCTTCGGTGCATCCATGACAAGGTAGTCCTGCGGATAGCGGCCCTTGAAGTCAATGCCGCTGCCTTCTTCCGGCGTGATGAACGCAGACAAATCCCGGCTCATGAACTCCGCGTTGTAGGTGGAGTAGATGTCACGGTTGTGCAGCACGCCATATGCATCATGCACGGCAATGTCGAAGGCGCTGAAGGCCACCAGCGAGCCGAGGTAGGGCATCTCATCCCCGCCCGCAGCCGCATTGGCCTCCTTCAACGTCGCTGCCAGCGGGCCGTGCATGAAGTCCTGACCGATTTCCATCGGATGTCCGGTGAAGCCGCTTTCCACAAGGCGCTTGGCCAGCAGCGTGGAAAAATCCTGCATGCGCTGCGCACGCACCGCCACGCTCAGGCTGCTGGGCCAGACCCATGACACGCTCAGCGGAGTCTCACCCCAGCCTTGCGCCGTTTTGCCAGCCCGGTCCGCAACAGTCACTCGCACCCGCAGACAAACGACGTTCGCCACTGTCTCCGGGCCAAACTTCAGCGGGACACGCATCGTTACAGGCAGGAAGAAAACTTCAGCGGCGGTGACTCGTACATCAGTGGGCTTGGTGGTGGGCATGCATTCAAAATGAAGCGCCTCGGCAGCCTCGCAAAGAAAACATTGCCGTGGCGATGGGCTTCCGCTTCATTCTTTCCCATGCGTATTTGGGATCTGCACTGCCACATGTCCGGTGTCCCCGGTCTCACCCCGGAGGAACGCCTCAAGGCGCTGCTCGTTTATGCCGACCGCATGGGCATCGAGCGGCTGTGCGTCTATATGGGCTTGAAATGGTCTCAGGATCCCTCACCCGCTGATCTGGTGCAGCAGAACAGCGAAGTGCTGCGCGCCATCGCCAAATTCCCTGATAGGGCCTTTGGATTTGTCTATCTCAGCGCCAAGCATCCTGAAGAAAGCCTCGCCGAGCTGGAGCGCTGTGTGGCCAATGGACCCATGGTAGGCGTGAAGCTTTGGGTGGCGGAAAGATGCAACGTGGCCGCCATCGATTCGATAATCCGCCGCGCCGCTGAATTGAAAGCCGTCATTTTCCAGCACACCTGGTTCAAAACCACCGCCAACTATCCCGGGGAGTCGACACCAGACGAACTTGTCGCGCTGGCAAAACGTTTCCCCGAGGTGCCCATCATCTGCGGCCACACCGGCGGCACCTGGGAACTGGGCATTCGCGCCATTCGTGCCCAAACCAACCTCTATGCCGACCTCGCCGGCTCAGATCCCACGGCTGGTTTCACCGAGATGGCGGTGCGGGAGCTCGGCGCAGAGCGTGTCATTTATGGCAGCGACTGCGGCGGGCGCAGCTTCGCCAGCCAGTTGGCCAAAGTCCACGGCGCGCAGATCAGCGATGCAGACAAACAAAAGATCTTCTGCGACAACCTGCGCGGCCTCATGCGGCCCATCCTGCAGGCCAAGGGCATCAAAGCTTGATCATCAGTCCTTCTTTTTGCCGAAGCCAAAAAGACGCTTCAAGAACCCACCGCCTGATTTGGTCTCGGCCGGTTCAGTATTTGGGGCATTCGGTCCGGCCAGCCTGCGGGCACCCGAGTCCGATTTTTCTTCGGCAGGTTTCTTGGCCGCGACAGGCCCAGGTCGGCCTGCCGGGGTAGGCAGCGACGCCGCCCACCAGGCAGGCGCCAGCACGGCCACCGTCTGCCATGCTTCCAGTCCGGCATGCCAGATGAGAGAATCCGAAGACAGCTTTTTGGCACGGACCAGCTCGGTCATCGCCTGGTCATCGATTGGACCCTCGGCTGCGCCTGCGTTGTTGTAGTACCAGTTCATCGGAATATGCGGCAAGGCTACGCACGCATCAAAACAGCGCAAGGCAGGAGGAAATGCTTTTCACTCCCTCCAAATCATTCAAACTGCCCCCATGAACCGTCGCAATTTCATTCTGAGCTCCAGTGCTGCGCTGGCTGCCACGTCCCTGCATGCTGCGGAAGAAGTGAAACTAACCGACTGCCATGTCTATCTGGGCTCCTATCCGTTTCGTCAGCTCGAAGCAGAAAATCCGAAGGAATTCATTCAACGCCTGGCCCGGCGCGGCGTCACCGAAGCCTGGACGGGAGCCTTTGAAGGCCTGCTGCGGCGTGATGTGGCGAATGTGAACCGTGAACTCGTCCACTCATGCCAAAACTCAATTCTTCGCCCCTGCGGCACGGTCAATCTCACGCTTCCAGACTGGCAGGATGACGTCAAACGCTGCGCTGAAGACCACGGCATGCGCGTGATCCGCCTGCATCCGAACTATCACGGCTACGACTTGCAGGCTCCAGCCTTTCGCCAACTCCTCCCCCTCGCGGCAAAACACCGCCTGCTGGTGCAACTCGTGGTCCAGATGGAGGATGAACGCACTCAGAACCCGCAGGTGCGTGTGGCACCGGTCGATCTCAAGCCGCTCACAGGCATCCTGAATGAGATGAAGGAGTCCCGCATCATGCTGCTCAATGCCAATGCCGCCATGCTGCTTCGCCATTTGCAGGAATGCCCGAACGTCTGGATCGATTTCGCAATGATCGAAGGCGTGGGCGGCGTGGAAAACCTGCTCAAGACCTGGCCGCTGGAGCGGCTCGTGTTCGGCTCATTCGCCCCCGTGTTCTACTGGGAGTCCGCCCGCCTGAAAATGCAGGAGTCTGCGCTTGATCCAGTGCAAACGCAGGCAGTTCAGGAACGCAATGCAGCCGCCCTGCTGGGTTGAGCAGCAGATCGTTCACCGGCCAGCAGCAGCCTGCCAAGGTCAACCGCCAGAGCGGCGGACACCAGATTGAACCCAATTCGCAACGCCTGCAGAACCTGCTCCGACAAGCCGAGATCATCCACCCCGCTCGGTACATAGCAAAGATAGAGAACCAAAACGATGAGGCGAAATCGCTGGAACCAAGACAGAGAAGGCTGCGCGGGAGAGCAGGCGATCCACAGCACCGGCAAACCATACATGTGGGAAAAAATTCTCGAACTGACGGTCAGGAGGGACAGCAGAAGCAATACAGCCGTCCAGCGAATCAAGTTGTGCTGATCGGTTCTTTTTCTGCGCAGCCAAAGCCACAGAAGCCCGCCCAGCATCATCAAAAGGAGCATCGCTCCCGCGAGCTGAGCAGGAACAGCAAGGCTCGGAAACATTTCGTTCCACGAGCGAAACGGCATCCAGACCGTCAGCAGGCTGTTGTAGTTAAAGACCTTCGTGTTGCCGCTGAGTACGTCTGCAAAAATCGTGACCGGATTCGCGTGGATGATGCGGCAAAGCGCCAAATGCACAACCATGTGAATGCCCCCTCCGACCAGCAGGCAGCGCCAGCGCCATTGCATGATGAAGAAAAACAGCACCAAGGGCCAGATCAGCGCATATTTAAACACCCCAAAGGCGAGCAGAACTCCGGCGAGCAGGGGCCGCCGGGCGCAATCGGCACGAAATGCAGCCAGAGTGAGCGCCACTGAGAAAATGGACGCCTGTCCCATGGCAAGACAGCTCCAAAAAGGAATGCCACAGATCCAGAGACAGGTCATCAGCATCTGATTCTCATTGCACGGGGCGCGCCCTGCCATCATCCAGCGCAGGGTGAAGACCAGCAGCACCAATGATCCCAGGCTGATGATGAGCCACAATGTTTTGACTGTATTGAACGGCAGCCTGGCAATCAGCAGAACAGGCAGCAGCGTGGACGGAAAGTAATCTGCGCCCACCAGCTGGCCCGGACCAAGCAGGCTCTCGGTGCGCAACTTGAGGTCTCTGAGGGGCCCGGTTTGATAAATATTCTCCCCCATCAAGAGCATGCGCACCTCATTGTGACGCAACATGAGATCTTGTGACCCGGACAGTGCGTTGCGCACATTTCCATGAAAGCCCCGCGGTTCACTCAGCGCAAAGAATGCTCCCACAACCAAAAAAGCGGCGGCAAACAAAACGGCCCCCACTCGAATAATCCTCAGCAGCACAGGTTGGAACTTCATGGTGAATTGGCAGAAGCGTGTCTGCGCATCACCTTCAAATAGGCCCATGCCGACAACAAAGTCACATAAACAGAATCCAGCAGATGTTCAAAATGGTGCGCAGCTGCAATCTGCCACAGTCCTGTCTGCCGCTGCGCCAGGGCGCCGACGTTCACCTCTCTAAGCCGCCAGACAATCCAAAGCGGGATCAGCGTGGCCAGGACAATCCAAGCCGCCCCCGCCCAGATCATCCTTCGATTGCCCCCTGACAGCGTGGAGCAAGCGACAAGGCGCAGATCAATCAACAACAAGCAGGCCAGCGCCGGACAGAGCGTCAATATCCGATGTGTTTCGATTTCGCGGGCCTGATGCGCGAGGTAGAGCGGATCTGTCAGCGCCCTGAGCGGCGCTCCAAATCCCAGAGTGATCATGACAAAAACCACCCCCAGGACCGCCAGCCAGCCCAGCGCTCGTCGATTCAATCCCCCCGCATTCGTCAATCCTCGAATCACCAGCAGCATGCCCAGGCAAAACAGGAGGCTGTCGACGATGTGCAGGAGATGGTAGCGCCAGTGGGAACCAAAATCTGCCAGTTCATCCCGGGTGCGATATTGGGCGAGTTCGGTCCAGGCTTCGTTCCGGTCATATTGCCCCCAGGTGATGGCGATCGCAGTTGCTGCCATCAACAGAGCGGCCAGACCGGCCTGGCGGCAAGCTCTTCCCCCCTCTGAGGAGGAGCCGGCCCGCTCCAGCGGCGAGTGCAGCCCCGCCAGCATTCCCAGCCCCATGGCGATGAGTGTATTCACTGGCAGCTCGCGCACGAAATGCCTGAAATAGAAAATCGTTTCCGTAAGCGTGTAACGACCATTCTCATGCACCACGACAGGGAATACATTCCAAGCGCCATAATGTATTGCCAGCAGCACATACGACCCCAGCAAAACGGCCGCAGGAAACCCCAGCAGAATCCTCCCTATCCAGCGAAATTGCCGGGTCGTGCGAGATTCAGAAGCGGCGCCGGCCTTCATGTCTGCTGCTGCATCTGCACCAGTGCTGCCACGGCATCATGCCCGGCACGCAGCATGTCATGCGTGTGGGTGTAGCGGAATTCTCCGTTGCGGCCCAGGATGGTGAGATTTTCAAACCGGGAAAGCGCATCCATAATCCGTTGCACCCGCCCCCGGATGCCTTCTTCGAGAACCGGGTAGGCGGCGGGAAGACGCTTCACGCAGCCCCCCAGCACTTCGTTCTCGCTAAACCACCCGCAGACTTTGAGCTTGTCCGCCACGAGACGGACCAGTTCGGCGTCATCCTGCCGCCACACCTCATCGGAAGCATTGCACGGAATTTCAACCGCCAGCATCGTCTGCCCTGCAGGTGCCATGGCTGCACTGCGGTTCCGGGGTTCATAGACGCGCGTCATGGGGAAATCAGGATCGGAGAAATACACCGATCCCACCTTCGTGACCGAAGCCCTGTTCAAATACAGGGCCACCAGCACGACATTGCGAAACTTCAGACCTGCGACGTCCTGCGCGACTGACTCTGGCAGCCCTGAAGCAAGCAGAGTGGCCATCAGCGGAAGCGGCAGGGTACTGACGATCCGCTCCACCGGGACGGTTTCTTCGCCATTGATTTGCAGCGAGAGGATGCGCCGGCCATCATGCTGCATGCCAGTGATGCGCGCGTTGGCACGCAGGCGCTCCCGCCCGCAGGAGGCGGCCAGCCCTTCCGTGATCATGCCGAAGCCATGCCGAGGATAATAGAAATGGCCGTCGAGGTGTGCAGATTTGGCGCTCCTGCCACGAAACGCCTCCAGCAGAAACGTACGCAAATCCAGGCCCTGCAGCCGCTTGCCTGAAACGGAAGGACAAAGCTGCGAACAGGGCAGCCCCCAGAGTTTGGCCGAGTAACGCAGCAAAAACCGATCCGCAATGTCGCGGCCGTAGGCCCGGATCGCCTGCGCCTCGAACGAATGCAATGCGCTGCGTCGCGACATCCTCGCGGAAATGAAAGAACCCAATGCCCGCACACTGGAAGGCACGCCCAGCGCACGAATTAGATTCAACGGCGACAGTGGAAAATCGACAAAGTTTCCATGGTGATAAATCTGGCTCGGAATGTTGCATTCCAGCAAATCATCCCCCAGCAGTTCTTTAACTACCTGCGTCATGGCCTTGTCCCGGTCATGCAGACGGTGCGCGCCTGAATCAAAACGAAACCCGTTTTCCACAAAGGTTGTCGCATTGCCGCCAAAACGGGGGGAAGCCTCCAGGAGTTGAAATTCGAGCCCTGCTTTGCGCGCAAAATGCCCCACGGCAAGTCCCGCAGGACCGCCACCAAGAATCGTCAGTCCGGAGTGCTGACCGGTAACGCTGTTGGCAATGGGATGTTCAGAGCCAGAGATTGGGTCGGCCATTTTTCAGGTATGACGCCCCCACTACGCAAGTTCAAGAAAAGACTCCTCCGCTGTCGAGAATAGCGGCTGAACCCACCTGCCCTCAGCAGCCGGTCATTTTGTCAAAGCCGAACCTTGCGCTCCAGCGCTCTGCATCCATCAATCTCCTCACCCCAATTCCCTCCCCCGACCATGATCAAACTCACCGGCATCGCAGACGAAGCAGGCGCATCCTTGGATGTGCAAATCCAGGCCCACCAGGAACTCGGCTGGGACAGCATCGAATCACGCGTCGTCGAGTTTGACGGTGTGAAGGGCAACCTGCACGAAATCCCCGACGCTGTCTTCGACAAGGTGGTCGCCCGCCTCGCTGAGAAGAACATGAAAGTCAGCGGCTTCGGCTCCCTCATCGGCAACTGGGCCAAGAAAATCACCGATGACTTCAGCATCACGGAAGCCGAAATCAGCCGCGCCATCCCGCGCATGCAGCGCCTCGGCGCCAAGCTGATCCGCGTCATGAGCTACGCCGTCTGCAAGGATGAAGCTGGCAAGGATCTGGAGGAGCAGTTTGCCCCCGAGCGTATCAAGCGCATGAACGAAGTGAACAAACGCTTCGCCGATGCCGGCCTCACCGTCGTCCATGAAAACTGCATGAACTGGGGCGGCATGAGCCCCACCTACGTGAAGCGCATGGCCGAAGCCGTGCCCGGCATGAAGTGGGTCTTTGACACCGGCAACCCCGTCTTCATCGACGACCGCGACAAGCCCGGCCACAAGCAGGATGCCTGGGAAATGTATCAGGCCGTGAAGCCCTTCATGGCTCACGTCCATGTCAAAGACGGCATCTGGGACAAAACCAAGAACGACGCCGTCTATACCTTCCCCGGCGAAGGCGAAGGCCAGACCGAGCGCATCATGAAAGACTTGGTCGGTACAGGCTACGATGGCTACATCAGCATCGAGCCGCATGTCGCCGTCGTTTTCCACGGCGCAGGTGCTGCAGATGATCTCTCCCCTGAGCAGAAGGCCAAGGAGCAGTACGACAGCTACATCAAATACGGCCGCATGCTGGAAGCGCTGCTGAAGAAGGTGGGCGCCAAGCTGAGCTGAGCCAGAGCTTCACACTCGGAATTCGTCACAGGGGCAGGAGTCGCGCAGAAAGCGGCTCCTGCCCTTTTGGCTGTTTGGCCCTTACACCTCAAACACTCCCGTCCCGCCCGCGAGAAACATCTCCCAGTCGCGCACGCGGTGGTGGTTCTTGATCAGATGCGTCACGGGAATCTCACGTGGCACCGCAGGTCGGCGCAGGAGCTTCAGCCCCGCCTCCTCCGGCAGTTTGTTCCCTTTGCGACTGTTCACGCGCCGGTCTGCCAGCACGCAGTTTTCCCAATTGCTCGCGCCACCGCGGGAAACTGGAACGATGTGGTCGATGTTGCCCTCATGCGGCCGCAACTTGCGGCCCGTGTACTGGCACATCCCACCATCACGCTCCCAGATCGCCTTGGCGCAGAATTTGGGGCGGCGCTTGGGCACCTTGTCAAAGCGGGCCAGCACCAGCACGGAAGGCACACGCACGCGACCATGGACGGTGCCTATGCTGTTGTCGCCTTCGCGTACTTCCAGCTTCAGCCAGTCCTCCCAGGTCACAGGTCGCATGTCACCCGCGGCTTGAATATCGAGTGCGGTCGCATTGCCCGCCGCCATCATGCTGAAGGACTCAATGGGCGTTTTCGAGTCGATGGCCTGCCAGTGCCGATTCAGCACCAGTACGGTCGTTTTGGTCAACGTTTCATTCATGCACAGCTCCTAAGTTGGAATTTCGGCACGAAGGAACTCTCACTCGGGGTGATCGTTCCTTGATGTTGGACGGCTATGCTGGCGAGTCTTGGCCGTTTGCCAAGTGCCAAGATCGTTTCCCCGCATCAAAACAGCCCAAAATGCCGCCGGGTCGCCCCGGCGGCATGGGTTATTTGGCCAGAAACATCTCCCAATCCCGCACCTGGTGCGTGTTGCGGATCAGGTGGGTGACGGGAAGTTCCCTTGGCACGGCTGGTTTTCGCATCAGCTTCAGGCCGGCCTCTTCAGGCAGCTTGCTGCCTTTGCGGCTGTTGACGCGCTTGTCGGCAAGGACGCAGTTTTCCCAGGAGGTGGGCCCGCCACGGGACAGCGGCACGACGTGGTCGATGTTCCCTTCGTGCGGGCGCAGCTTGCGGCCGGTGTACTGGCACAGGCCACCATCTCGTTCCCAGATGCCGCGCACGCCAAACTTGGGCCGTTTCTTCGGCACTCTGTCATAGCGGGCCAGCACCAGCACGGAAGGCACACGCACCGGACCGTTCACGGTGCCGATGGCGTTGTCGCCTTCACGCACCGGGAGGCCCAGCCATTCCTTCCATGTCACCGGACGAATGTTTCCATCCGCTTCGATGTCGAGAGCTGTGGCCGCGCCGGTGGCGATCATGCTGAAGGCCTCCAGCGGCGTTTTCACGGCGATGGCCTGCCAGTTGCGGTTGAGCACCAGGACGGTGGATTTGGTGAGGAGGTCTTTCATACCTTTCTTGAACTTCATTTTTTAATCTTCTGCTTTCTCTCCAGCCGGACACATCTTGACAATGCGCGGCTCAAACTTGCCGAGCACTTCGACAAGATCTGTCTGCGCGGCCATGACGCTGTGGATGTCCTTGTAAACACCAGGCACTTCATCAAGACCCGCGCTGAGCAGCTCGACACCTGCGGCAGCGAGCTGCCTCTTCACATTTCCCCAGGCAAAGCTCTGCAGCGCCTGGCTGCGGCTCATCACGCGACCTGCGCCGTGAGAGGCGCTGTGGAGCGATTCGGGGTTCCCCTTGCCACGCACCACAAAGCCCGGCGTCGCCATCGAGCCCGGGATCACTCCCAGCGCACCTGCTCCTGCAGGTGTGGCACCTTTGCGGTGCACGATGACTTCACGTGATTCGCCGTTCACCACATGCGTTTCCTTCCATGCGAAGTTGTGATGATTCTCGATGTCGAGCATGACATGAGCGCCCACCTTCTTCGCGATGTGCTTGTGAATCAGCGCATGATTCGCCTCCGCGTAGCGGCCCATGAGATTCATGGCCGCCCAGTATTCCTGACCCGCCTCCTCCTCAAAGGTGAGCCACGAGAGGTGCTTCATCTCATTCGGCAAATCGTAGCGTCGATCCATGGCGATGCGGCTGTAGTGCTGGCACACCTGCGCCCCCGCACCGCGTGAACCGCTGTGCGAAAGCAGCGCGATGTACTCGCCCGGCTTGATGTCGAAGCCCGACTCCTTCAACGCGACGGCATCATCTGCCGACACGGTGAATGCGCCAAACTCCACGAAGTGGTTTCCTGAGCCACTGGTGCCAAGCTGCGCCCACGCTTTGTCTTTGTGACGGCGGGTGATCGGAGACACGCTCCAGTCTTCATCCATCACATCGTGCTGGCGGCGCTGCTTGAATTCACAGCCCATGCCAAAGCGCGTTTCGCTTTCGATGATGTTCGCCAGACGGTCCTTCTGCCCCGCGATGGTGCTGGCCTTGCGATCATAAACCGTGAGGCGCATGCGGCACGCGATGTCCACACCGACGGCGTAAGGAATCACACAATCCTCCGTCGCCAGCACACCACCGATCGGCAGTCCGTAACCTGAATGAGCATCCGGCATGAGTGCCCCCGCCACGGCGACGGGCAGCGCGCAGGCGTTCGCCAGTTGCTGCACCGCACTCGCATCGAGTCCGACGCCCCATTGATGCCAGGGAGCAATTTGATCGCGCTGCTTGCAGGCAGGCGCATAGAGATCACGAGCGAAGGCCTCCCGCAAAGGATCGCCGAGGAATGATTCCGGCTTGGAGATGATGGCACCAAGTTCTTCCTCCAGGCGCGCGGACTCACCGCCTTGGGAGATGAAATTCGCAATGAATTCCATGCCAGACTTGAGCGCTGCGCCCTGGCTTACGCCAAGGCGTGTTAGTTCTTGTGTTTGCATGATGAAATAGAATGAGATGCTGAAATGCGGACACGGTCCTCCCGGCAGCGGTGTTCGTTCTTTGTGTGATGGGTTGCAGCCTGGAAGGAATTGGAATCCTCCCAGGCTGCGGGTTGGGCATGATTGGCCCGGCTAGTTCTTCAAGGCATAACGCCGGAAGAAGAGGTCGAGTTCATCCAGGTCACCCATGGCGTCCTCAGGATCGTTCAGCGCCTTGAGCCTTTGCAGTTCCGCGACAATGAAGCGCGAAAGCACGGGATCGGGCGCAGACTTGCTGAGTTCATCACCAGCGCGCTTGCGGACCAGAAGAGCCTCCAGGGCCAGCCGGACTTCGCGCTCATCGAGCACAGCATCGACCAGCTCCTGAAAGAGCATGGGGACCTGACCCAGTGAACGCTCGATCCAGCGGCAGGCCAGCAGCGGCCGGAGGACGTAGAGATACTTTTTCAGGCTCACCTGATCCCTGCCCTCCAGATAGCCCTTCCAGTTGCCGGATGCCATGTGCAGGTAGTGCGCAAAGCAGCGGCGCGGCGAATAAAACATCCCGGCCAGCTCCTCAAACTCGCGGGTGAAGTCCGGATCACGATGGTAAACCATCGGTGACTTCATCCATTCAAGGAGTGGCGGATTGCTTTTCCGCAGCAGGCGCAGCGCCTTGCGCAATTCCCAGCCGCTCACGTCGAGTTCATCGCAGAGCGGTTCTTCGATCACATCGCGCCGGCTCTCGATGGAAAGATACCATTCGCGACGGTGCACATACAAAAAGCGCACATCGTAGTCGCTGTCCTGGGACGCAAAACCCCAGGCACGGCTGCCGCTTTCGCAGGCATAAAGCACCCGGACATCCTGTTCTGCTTCGAGACGATTGAGCGCATTGCGGACGCGCTGAGAGACTTCATTGTTTTGCATGGTGAACCTCCGTTTCCAGGGAGTGGTAAAATATGAAAGGCCCGCCGCCCGGAATGGGCGGCGGGCCGGTTGTGTGGTTGATGTTATAGCTCCACGGCTTCAATCATACGGATCAGTGCGCCTGGGTCGGAATCCAGCAGCTTCAGAGTCTCCAGCGTTTTGTCGCTGAAGCCGGCCAGGCAGCAAACCTGGCGCTCTGGGAACTGCAGGGAGCCGTAACCGTTCAGGTCGAAGCTGAACACTTTCGGATCGCAGCTGTGGCGCGCCTTCCAGCAGCGGAATGTTTCCACAGGCGCGTGGTGTCCCACCCAGCCCTGCATGTCAGAGAGGATGATGATACGGTCATACGCCCGGTCCGCGCACTGGAAGATGGAGTGGAAGTCGGTTCCCGCCGACTGCGCCTGGTCTTGCAGCCATTTGGCCAGCGAGAGCGTGCTGTCGCGCTTGTTCAGCGTGACGTATTTGGCCCTGTCGCTGAAGAGAACGACATCGGCGTCGTTCGCCTTGAGCAACGTGGCGGCAAATAGCGAACCGATCTGCAGCGGGCGCCCCATCATGGAGCCGGAGCCATCCAGCGCGACAAGCGTGCGGCCTGGAAAGGATGGCACGTTCGCGAGCGAGATGTCCACGGCATCGTTGAGGGCCGCCAGCGCATCGGCTGCACGCGGCAGATTGCTGGCCTGCACGGCATCGAGCGCCGTCTGAAAGCGGAACGGCAAAACGAGCGATTTGCGGATGAGTTTTTCATCGCGCAGCATCGCCAGCGCCTCGTTCACGGCTTCTGGAGCGGCTTCGAGCACGTTGCGCAGATTTCGCAGCAGGGCGAAGTAACCCAGCTTCCGCGTGCGAATGAGCTCCGACCATGCCTCGCGTTTAAGCGTGGCGAGATCATCGTCATTCTGCGCCGCGGCACCAGCCTGCGTGAGTTTGGTTTCCCAAGTTTCAGCAGCAGCCAGTGTGCCTTTGACAAGCTTGCCCAGTGCCTCCGTGGCAGGCGGATGAACGAGATTCACGACATCGACCAGCGAAAGGTCGGCGCTGTCCTTGCGGTATTTCGCGAGCTGATACTCGTCGAAACGCGCAAGAGCGCGGCCAAGACCTTTCTTGAGCGAATTCGGAATCACTTTCCCATGCGCACCGCGGTAGCAGGCGAGAATCTCGATGGCGTCATCTGGACGATGCACGACACGGTCATAAAACCGCGCCGTCCACGCCTGCCCCTTCACGCTTTTGGCCAGTTCCGCCGCCGCGAGATGGCTGACACTGCGCATGCCGGTGGATTTCCGGGCATAGAGCGCGGCCTTGGCCACGAAGCATTTGTCACTCTGGGCGGAGATCAGCTCACGCAGGCGCTGCGCGGTGGCATCGCCGCTGCGGTAAAACTCATCCTTGAGCATGGACGTGAGCATGAGGGAGGCGAGCTCGAGTTTGGGCGACTCGGTGAAGGCCTCGCCACCCGCGAGGTTGAGCGTGTCGGCACGCGGGCGTTTCTTGAGGAAGTTAAATTTCATGGTGTTGGTTTGCTGGGTGGAATGCGGAGAAAGTTTGCCAGGGAGACGGCCCGTGAAAGCCGCCGGCGCTCTTGCAAGCAGACCGGCTCCCGAAGTAACCCCGGCATCACTGCCGCATGGTGTTCTTGATTTCGGAAAAGGATTTGGGGAGAAAGGTGACCGGAGGAAGTGCAGCCCCGGACATGGCCTGCCCGAGGCTGAATGCTCTACCACTGAGCTATTGGCCCGCGTTGGCGGACAAAGCCGGATTCGAACCGGCGGCAGTTTCGTTATCAGCGAAGTAACTCCAGTCTCACTGCCCCAAAAAAGAATCGCGGAGAAAAGCAGACAGGCTCTAACTGAGAAAGCCGGGAATCGAACCCGCCGCCGGTTTTCACCGACGCCCAACTCATGGGCAATCGCACTTCAGTTTGGTGTTTGCGCGAAGAAATCCTGTCTTCACTGCCGCGAAATTGAAAAGGAGAATCTGAGGAGAAAGGCGGCCAGGGCTTCACCCTGTTGCCAGGATGATGGGATTTGAACCCACGATTTCCGGAGTATCCCCGGCCTCGCTGCCTCAGAGTTGTGCACTAAAAATGAAATGCGTGCGGCACACTTGCAGCATGCCGCACGCACAGGGATTGAACGTGTCGGATTGAATCAATCGAGGAAGGCCAGATTGCTGCGCGAAGGAGCACGGTGCTCCTCGTTCATCAATACATGGTGCCAGTCGTGAAGCACGATGGTGGCATGGTCGGCATGACGAATCGAGCCCCGGGCATAAACACCGGGGTTTCGGCGCATCTGGCGCCATGGCCAGCTTTTCGCGGCAGGACGGCGCAGGAGCAGGTTGTCATACTGCTTTTGCGTGAGTCCGCGTGGATGCTGCTGGTGGACATAGACGACCTCGCCTCCGGTGCGGTAAAGCTGCTCCACGAGATGCGGCTTGCTGCCGCCTCCGCGTGAGATGGGCTCGTGACGCAGAGTGAGCTTGGGATCAACGACCAGTGGTTTTTCCACGGGCACGAAGAACCACTCCCCCTGACGGCGGAAGGCCGCGTTGTTCCGGGTGTTGGCCTGGCGGGCATTCAGGCTCTTGCGAGCCTGCGCCTCACGCACGGGAGCTGGTTTGAGCGCCTCCTTCGCCTGCACCACGGTGGATGCATTGCTGGGGACGGCGGCGACAAACCATTCGCGCTCATCGTGACCGCACAGAAAGCGATCCTTGCGTTTGCTGTCCTCGTTCTTCACGAGGAGCAGCAGGTGGCGGTTCTCCTTCTGCTTGTGCAGCAGGGAGAACTCCACCTCCGCAAGGCTCACATCATCGCCACGAAGGGCGAAGAACTGTCCATGACGGTCGTGACCGATGTCGAGCGAGTATCCCGAAGAGGCACCCCGGCTTCGAGCCGGAGCCTCCACACGAAGCCGTGCACCGATGGATTCAAACGCACGTTCGAGATGTTCGAGTTTCATAAAGGAATCATCGAATCATCATCCGTTCGATCTGCCCGCGAACGAGCGCGCTGGACGGATGTGACAGCGATCTTCCAAACGAGGATGACGCCAGCGGGAAGATGCGCTGACTAGTTGGTATGTGTGTTCATAGGATTGGATGGGTGTTGAAAATAATTCGCGGAGAAAGTCGAACGAAGTGTTGTGACGCCAGCGGACCGGCATCTCGGCGGGATTCGCACCCGCATGTCTGGGCTCGCACCCAGTGCTGTACTGTTTGCTACGAAGGAACTCCGTTCTCACTGCCGCAAAAGCATGGTCGCCCGTGAAGGATCTGCCCCCTCGATTTCTGGATGTAAGCCAGACGTGATGCTGTTTCACCAACAGGCGGATAAATGGTCGGTCCACAGGGACATGCACCCTGCTATGCCGGTTAAAAGCCGGCTGCTTCGCTGTCTAAGCTTTGGACCGTGAATGGTGCTCACAGCGGGACTCGCACCCGCACTTGCGACGCTCTCGACGTCGTGTCTCTGCTGTTGGACTACATGAGCTTTGAAATGGCACCCACGGCGGGACTCGCACCCGCTAAGACAGATTTGAAGGACCTGTCGCGCGACGACTTTGCATTCGTGGGCTTTAAAAAATGGCGGAACGCCGAGGACATGCTCCTCATGCCGAAGGGTGGCGGCACGATCTTGTTAGCAACAAGTCCCCGGCACGCTGGTCCGGTTGGCGTTCCATGATAAATTGGTACTCCCGGAAGGACTTTCGCCTCCAGCCTCCGCGTTCGAAGCGCGGTGCTCTATACATTGAGCTACGGGAGCATTGAAAAAGTGTCTCCGGGAGGAACGCCATGCACGACAGCGCACGATTATAAGCGAAGCCTGACTGCGTAGGCTGTGCAGCAGCCACTTGCACCTGCAGCCTGCTGATTCGTAATCAGCCACTCTCTCTTCTGATCTACGGAGACATGAAGAGTGCCTGCGGCGAGAGTTGCACTTGCACTTCGCCGGGTTTGAACCGGCCGTCTCTGCTGTTGGACTACACGGGCATGGAAATGGTTTCTCCGGCAGGAATCGCACCTGCGGCCTGCTGATTCGTAATCAGCCACTCTTTCTACTGAGCTACGGAGACTTTGAAATGGTGCCCATGGCAGGACTCGCACCCGCACTGGACCGCTTCTGAGGCGGTTGTCTCTGCATTGGACTACATGGGCATGAAACTGGCAGCCTCGGGTGGGTTTGCACCACCACCCCTCCGCTTCAAAGGCGGATGCTCTGCTGATTGAGCTACAAGGCTTTTTGAAATGGTCGGTCCGGCTGGACTTGCACCAGCACCCTGCGGGTTATGAGCCCGACGCTCTACTGTTAAGCTACAGACCAATGAAAATGGTCGGATACCCCGGTGCTGCCCCGGGCCTGTCTTGGTCCCAAACCAAGCGAGTTCGCTGGCTCTCTCGTATCCGATTTGAATAGTGGACGTGCGCCCCGGACTCGCACCGGGTAATGTGGACTTGCAAACCACTGGCTCGACGACTTCGCCGTGCGCACGAATTTTTGAAATGGTTCCCTCAGCCGGTTCTGCCCCGGCACCGCTTCGTTCACAACGAAGAATGCTGCTGTTACACTATGAAGGGTGTGTTGAAATGGATCCTCCGGTGGGTTTCGCACCCACATGCTCCGATTTACGAAATCGGTGCCTTTCTGTGTCGGCCACGGGGGAATTTGAAAATGGTGCGGCATGTCGGTGCTGCCCCGACGTGATGAGTTTGGAAGACTCGCATGTTACTGTTACATCAATGCCGCAATGAAATGGCCGCTGGAGTGGGTAGCGCGCCCACCTCTGCGGATCTTCAATCCGCCGCTCATCTGTCTGAGCCATCCAGCGTAATAAAAAGGGTCCCTCGGCGTGGTGACGCTCCACGGTCTGCCGGTTATCGACCGGCTGCTCTGCTGTTGAGCTACTGAGGGATGAAAAGGGTAGGAGCCAGAATTCAGGTACAACTGCACGCAAGGCGGCAGCGACAAACGAAGCTTCTGCACCAGACTACTGTGCTAAAAATGCAGGCCTCCGACACTCCATCTCTGACCCGCCGCCTCCTGCTCGTGACCGCCTATCTGGGCTTCATCAGCCTTGGGCTGCCGGACACGCTCATCGGCGTGGCCTGGCCATCGGTCCGAGATTTTTTCGGGCGGCAGCAGAGTGACATCGCGTGGATCTTCTTTGGTGCAGGAGCCAGCTATTTCGTTTCAGGTTTGCTCACGGGAAAACTCCTCAAGTCCTTGGGCATCGGGCTTCTGCTGGGTGGCAGCAGCCTGCTGGTGGCGGCGAGTGCCTTGGGTTATTCGATTGCACCTGCATGGGGCTTGTTTGCAGCCTGTGCGCTGCTGCATGGGCTTGGCTCCGGTGCCATTGATGCCGGGCTGAATCATTATGTGGCAAATCATTTTTCGCCACGGCACATGAACTGGCTGCATGCCTGCTACGGCATTGGCGCCACTCTGGGGCCGCTGATCATGACCTCCATGCTGGTTTCGCTGGGGTCATGGCGGATGGGCTATGCGACTGTGGGCTGTTTGCTTCTCCTCTTAACAGGTCTGTTCTTTTACACTCGAAAACTTTGGGACGCTCCAGGCGAAACAACGGGCGCAGCCTCTGAGGCTGAAGCATCCGTGTCCATGCTTGATGCTTTGAAACACATCGGCACATGGGCTCACATCGCGCTCTTTTTCATCTACACAGGTCTCGAAGTGACTGTGGGTCAGTGGAGTTTCACCGTGATGACCGAGGCTCGCGGCATGACCAAAGAAACCGCCGGCATGTGGGTGACGATTTACTGGGCCAGCATCGCCACTGGTCGTGTGGTGTTTGGCTTTATCATAGAATGGCTCGGCATCGATCTGCTGCTACGTCTGAGCATGCTGGCAGCGGTCATAGGCACCGGATGGTTTGCGGCAAACCTGCCTTTCTCAGCTGGGGCGTTGGTGCTGGTGGGCCTTGGACTGGCTTCGATCTATCCATGCCTGATGACACGAACGCCGCAACGACTGGGCAAAGCGCGTGCGGCGCATGCCATCGGCTTTCAAGTCAGCGCGGCCATGGTTGGTGCAGCTGTCCTGCCAAGCGTCTGCGGATGGCTGGCGCAATCACGTGGTCTTGAGGCCGTGGCGATGACGACAGTTGCCATGGCGGCAGGATTGCTCATCATTCACGAAGTCTTGCTGCGGTTTGATCGCAGGCTTTAGCGAAATGGCGGAGCACCAGAGAATGGCTGGCGCGATAGCGCATCATTGAGGCGCTCGGCGCATTTGGCCAGGCCTCGGAAGAGGCAATCGCACTCTGGACGCCTTTGCGGGACGCGGCGGTTTTCGGGACCGTTTCCTCGTTTATGCCGGACGTGCTCCTTTATTTAAATGGTGCCCACACCAGGATTCGCACCTGGAACCACGGCCGTTAGAAGCGGCGTATGCATATTCTGTTACACCTTGCGGGCATGAAACTGGCTCCCCGGCGTGGACTCGCACCACGACGATCGGCGTAACAGGCCGCCAGGCTACTTTACCTCACCGAGGATTCTGAAATGGTGGACAAGGACGGTAACGCTCCGTCTCTTACCGGGTGCAAACCGGTCGTGCGACTTTCACACTGCAAGCCCTTTGAAACTGGCGGTCCGTGCGGGCTTTGCTCCCGCGACCCTCCGCTCGACAAGCGGGCGCTCTGCTGGTTGAGCTAACGGACCTTCTAAGCTGGTGGACGAGGACGGTAACGCTCCGTCTACTGCTGGGTGCCACCCAGCCGTGCGCCTTTTATACTACAAGCCCATGAAAAAATTGGACGCAGGGGATGGAGTTGCACCAACCAAGACAGGCTTATGAGACCCGTCAGAGCACTGGCTCTCCCTGCAATTGAAAAAGAAAAGGAAATGAAAACACCCACGAAGAGCACGGGGCTGCCACGGTGGGCCGTTTGTGGCGTATGAAGTTGCTGCCGTGCGCCCCGTGTTTCGTGGGCATGATTGATGAATGGTGCGGCGTCACGGTAACACTCCGTGCGGTCTCTATGAGCACTGGGGTTACAGTCCAGGTCGCCTCTTTAACGATCTACCGCCGCGTTCTTGATTTGGAAATTGGCACGGCGGGTGGGTACTGCCCCCACATCTTCGGGTTTTGGAGGCCCGTGCATTGCTTGTCTGCCACCGCCGTTTTGTATTGGAAAATCGTTTCCGTTCTGCCATTCAAGGACACGGAGACAGCCTTGCCACTGTACACACTCTCCCAAGGTTACATCACTTGTTGCTGTGCTCCGCGCCCTTGAATGGCAGATCAGCCTCGTGGTGAGGTGATCTGCCAAATAAAGAACGAACACCGCTGCCACGCACGGGATGGAGTGTTGGTCACTCCATCGCTGGCGTCGCACCCGCAGGTATTTCACGGCGGATGTTTCGGTGTTTATGGCACACCTCCCGGGGAAGCCGTTTCGTGATGTCAAAAATGGGCAATAAATTCCCGTATTCCTCGTCTCGACGTAGGAATATTGCGTATTCGATGGCTGCTTCAGTTGACATTCGGAAGGAGGGTGCAAACCTATGTGAGGTCTTGCTCTTGCGTCTCTAAACGACTCCTCCGGGAGTCAGCTTGGCTGGCCTTGCCCCGGTGTCCGTTAGCGCGGATGCCGGGGTTTTTTGTGCTGTGTGGGAAGCGGTCAAAGGACCGCGAGTTCAATCAATGAGTTTGGAAATGGGGTGTTTGGTTTGTTTCGCGGCCAAAAAAAAGCCCTGCCGCCTTGGAGTGGGCGAGCAGGGCTTCCTTGGGAAACTGGCCTTCGGGGCCTAATGGGGCGTCAGAGCACCCTGCTCGTTGTATCTCTTTGTGGGGAGACTCCAATCTTGTGCTGGATAGGCGGGCATAAAGCCAAGACCGAGTCTCACACACAAAATCTCTCCCCCACGCGCGTTCAGCGCGGATGAGTTAAGATGTGTCTGGTTGGTTTTCATGGCTTGTTGTGAAGGTAACGGATCATGACACAGCCTTATTAGGCCGTCAACATGATAATCTATATTTTTCTTATTCGGTCGAGTTTCAATCGTATTTTCACACCTAAAACTCAAACACCTCAGCGAAACGCCTTTTCCATCGCCTCCACATTCGCTTTCATCACCGTCATAAAGTCACCGCTGTCAGGCACGTTCCCGCAGGGATCAAACACCACGCTTTGCAGCCCCAGTGCGGCGAGCTTGTCCACGCTGTCCTTGCTCGGCTCGCCCTCCCAGATCATCCAGCGCGCACGGTGCCCGGCGAGGACTTCATTGAGGTCGCTGAGCGCCTTTTCATCCAGCACGGTGTCCGGCTCCCAAAGCACAGACTTCACATCCATGCCGTAGCGACGTGCCAGGTAATGATAGACCGGGTGCGAGGCCACCAGCGGATGCTGCACCAGGCGGCGGCTCAACGCGCTCATGCGATCATCAAGCGAATCCAGCTCATCCTTGAGTGCATCCGTGTTTTTGCGGATGGCGTCTTTGGCCGCCGGCACCAGTTTGGCCAGGGCCTCACCCACCGACTCCGCCTGCATGGAGGCCTGTTTGAAATCGATCCAGGTGGTGAATGCGGTGCCGTTATGGCTGTGCGCACCGGCCGGGCCATGGCTGTGGGTGGTGGCATCCCGCACTTCAATCAAGTTGTTGGCAAAGGCGGCCGAGGTGTCCACGACCTTCGACTCTGGCAGCGTGACTTTGTCCGCCCATTTGGAATAGCCCGCGCCATTCATGAGAATCAGATCGGCAGCCTGAAAGGCCGTGATGGCGGCCTCATCCGGCTGCCAGAATGCAGGGTCCTCCCCTTTCGGCGCCAGGAAGCGTACATCGACCGCATCTCCAGCGATGCGCTGGGCAAAATATTGCAGCGGGTAGTTCGCCACCAGCACCTGCGGTTTGCCGGACTTGGCAGGCGCCGTGCCTTCAGCAGGTTTGGCGGCGGGCGTCTCCGCGGAGGGTTTGCAACCCGCGAGTACGATGGCGAGGCAGGAGAAGAGAAGAGAGCGCTTTTTCATAAAGGGTTATGGCATCTGGTAGGGCATGGGAAGTCAATGGCAAACTGACAATTCAGGCATTGAGTCAGAACTCCCCACGCTGGAGCAGGTCGTTCAACGCCTTACGATACGGAGCGGGCATGGGCGTGGATTCAAGATCAGCCACGGGTATCATCCGGTGTGTATCAGGCCATTCCCCGGTCTGCGCATGCGGTTCATGCACCCAGAGCGTGACCTTGTACCGAGTGATGCCGTACTGCATCCGCAGCAGCACCGGCGGCGCCGCATTTTCATGCATCGGGTGCAGTGCGGGCAGCTTCCACAAACCTGTTCGGCGTTTCCCTGTCTCAAGCTCAAGCAGCACGCCCTCGCTTGTACGCATGAAAATGACACGCTCCGTGACGGCGGTGATCTGCTGACGCGCATTCTTCACGGGCAGCGCTTCCGGCTCAGTCGCGCGGCATTGGGCGCGCACCGGGCAGAGGTCACAGGCTGGCTTCGTCGGTGTGCAAAGCGTCTGCCCGAGCTCCATGAGCGCCGAGTTCAAGGCACGTGGATCATCGGTCGCCTGCACCAGCGCTTTCGAGCGTTCCCACAGCAGCTTCGTCCCAGCCGTGGAGTCCACGGGCGTCGCATCATTGTAGACGCGCGAAAGCACCCGCGCGACGTTGCCATCGACGATGGGCTCCGCCAGACCAAATGCGAAGCTGGCAACCGCACCCGCCGTGTACGGCCCCACTCCAGGCAGTTCAAGAATGACCGCATGCTCACTGGGAAACACCCCGCCATGCTGCGCCATCACCTCCTGGGCAAGCCGTTGCAAATTACGCGCCCGCCGATAGTAGCCCAGCCCCTCCCAGGCCTTGAGCACCTCCTCCTCACGCGCAGCCGCCAGTGTCTTGAAATCAGGAAACCGATCCAGCCAGCGCGCATAAAAATCACGGTCAAGCACCGTCGCGATCTGCGTCTGCTGCAGCATCACCTCCGAAATGAGAATGGCATACGGATCGCGCGTGCGCCGCCAGGGATAATCACGCGCGTTATGCCCAAACCAGTTCACGAGTTCGGCGGCGATGGCATGCGGATCGGGCCTGGCAGTTGGGGAGGGCATCGTGCCTCACTTATCAACGATCTGGCGCATTTTTCATGAGTCTTTCGCCATGCCTGCGATTAAAATCACGCCCATGCCAGCCCTGACAAGTTACACTCATGCACTCACCTCCCCTCAAGCGGCAAAGCTGCGCACCCTGCTGGAGGAGCGCGGATTTGAGTTTCAAACCAAACCCTACTGCCTCTACGCCGCCGCCAAAGCAAAGGTGAACGTGTGCGTGTATGAAAAAGGTCCCAAAATCGTCGTGCAGGGCAAGGAGACCGAGGATTTCATCACCAACCTGCTCGAACCCGAGGTGCTGGGCGAGGCCAAGCTCGGCTACGAAGAAGTGCATCACCCGGAAATGTTTCAGCCCCACATCGGCATAGATGAGAGCGGCAAGGGAGACCTCTTCGGCCCGCTGGTCATTGCCGGTGTTTATGTCGATGGCGATGTCACCCGCCGCCTGCGTGAGGTCGGGGCAGTCGACAGCAAGCGCATCGGCAGCGACGAACGCATCTTCAAAATAGCCGTCGACATTCGCAGCATTCCAGGCCTCGCCTGGGAGGTGATCGCGATCCATCCCGGGCGTTACAACGAGCTCTACACTAAATTTGGCAATCTGAACCGGCTCCTCGCCTGGGGACACGCTCGTATCATCGAAAATCTGCTGGAGCGAGTCCCCGGCTGCCAGCGGGCCATTTCGGATCAGTTTGCCAATCCCGCCGTGCTGCAACGCGCCATGCAGACCCGAGGCCGGGAGATTGAGCTCATCCAGCGCACCAAGGCGGAAAGCGATCCCGCCGTGGCCGCCGCCTCCATTCTGGCGCGAGAGGCTTTTGTGGGCTGGCTGAGGTCCCAGGGCCAGAAGTTCGGCATGGAATTCCCCAAGGGAGTCTCAGAAGGCGTGAAACAAACCGCCATCAAGCTCGTAGAACAGCACGGCAGTGATGTTTTGCCAACCTTGTGCAAGATGCACTTTCGGACCTCGTCCGAGGTTCTATCGCGGATAGTTTCGGATCAGCCCAAATAAACCTACTGAGTTCATCGTAGGTAGAGATGATAATTCGACACAGAATTTAGTTGCACCCTGCTAATCGTCTCGCTAGTCACCATGTTATGACCACGATCACCAAAAAAGATTTGGTTGCGGAACTCAGCAACGCAACGGGAATCAAGCATGCCGACACACTGGCCATGGTGGAAGCCTTTATGGAGCTGGTTTCGAAGAATCTAGCTGAAGGAAACGAAGTGACGCTGCGCACTTTCGGCACCTTTGACCTGCGCGTGGCACGTGGCAAAATCGGCCGCAACCCCAAGCAGCCAAATTCTGAGGTGATGATCCCTGACCGCTGCGTCGTGCGTTTCAAGCCCAGCAAGGAGCTCAAGTCCCGCGTCGCGGCGCTGTCGGTGCAAAAAGTCAATGGTGCCCAGGCATTGAACGGCACCCACGTTTAGCACGGTCATCTGAAAGGCCTGAGCAGTCACGCATTCGCCAAAGGCTGGTAATCGCGTGCAACGTACGGGGATTTGGTGCGTATTTTCCGCCCACCATGTTGCCTCGTATTCTATCCACGCTCGCTGCTTTCGCCATCCTGCTGAACTCCGCCTCTGCCGCCCCTCAGTGGATCTGGTTGTCCAAGGATGGCAACAAGGACCCGCAGGTCACCTTCCGCTATCGGTTTGAAGTCCCGCAGAAAGCCCAACTGGCGACTCTGGAGCTCACCTGCGACAACGGCGCTGACGCCATTCTGAATGGCAAAAAAGTTCTCACCAATCCGGACTGGCAGGAGCCGACCAAGGCCGATGTCAGCAAGGAGATCAAGCGCGGTGAGCCCAACGAGATTATCGTCCATGCCCGCAACAAAGGCGGCGTAGCGGCGCTCATCGCCCGCCTGACTTTGAAACTGCCGCAGGGGCGCGAGAACGTCGTCATCGAGACCAGCGGCAAATGGGAAGCCACCAAGACCGGCACGGAATCCTGGCAGCCAGCCCTCGTCATCAACGACTACGGCAAAGGCCCCTGGGGCCTCGCGCTGGATGGCAAGGCCGGTGGTGCCAAAAACAGCGGTCCAGCCGAGAGCATCGCCGCCTCTGAGATCACCGTGCCCAAGGGCTTCAAGGTGGAGAAACTCTACAATGTGCCCAAGGATCAGGAAGGCTCCTGGGTGGCGCTCACCGTCGACCCAACGGGCCGCCTGATCGCCTGTGACCAGTATGGCAGCATCTACCGCATGGGCGTTCCGGCCATTGGCAAAACCGAGAACCTCAAGCCGGAAAAGCTCGCCATCGAATTGGGCAAAGCCCACGGCCTTCTCGCCGCCTTCGACAGCCTCTACGTCATGGTCAACGAAGACGGCAAGAACAACGGCCTCTACCGCCTGCAGGACACCAACGGTGACGATCAATACGACAAGACCACCAAGCTGCACACCATGGCAGGTGGTGGCGAGCACGGCCTGCACAGCATGACCGTCAGCCCGGATGGCAAGCGCATCTTCTTCAACTGCGGCAACCACACCAAACTCCCCGAAGGCCTCACGGACAGCCGCCCCGCCAAGATCTGGAACGAAGACCACATCCTCCCGCGCATGTGGGACGCCAACGGCCACGCACGTGGCCTCCTCGCCCCCGGCGGCTACATTTGCAGCATGAATCCCGATGGCAGCGGCCTCGAGCTCTTCTGCTACGGCTTCCGCAATGAGTTTGACATCTGCTTCAACGATCAGGGCGAACTCTTCACCTACGACGCCGACATGGAGTGGGACATCGGCAGCCCATGGTATCGCCCCACCCGTGTGAACCATTGCGTCAGCGGTGCGGATTACGGCTGGCGCAGCGGCAGCGGCAAGTGGCCCAATTATTACCCTGACTCCCTCCCCACCACGCTCGACATCGGACCCGGCAGCCCCACCGGCGTCGTCGCCGGCACCGGTGCTAAATTCCCTGCCAAATACCAGCACGCCATCTTCATCAACGACTGGACCTACGGCACCATGTGGGCCATCAATCTGGAAGCGAAAGGCGCTAGCTACGCCGCGACCAAGGAAGAATTCGTCTTCGGCAAACCGCTTCCTCTCACCGACGTCGTCATCCATCCACAGGACGGTGCCATGTACTTCGCGGTGGGCGGTCGCAAAACCCAGTCCGGCGTCTATCGCGTGACCTATGTGGGAGATGAATCCACCGCTCCCGTCAAAGCACAGCCTCTCGGTGAGGATTTCAAACTGCGTGCCTCCCTCGAAGCCTACCACACCGGCAAGGTCGATGTCAGCCAGGCCCTCCAGGACGCCTGGAGCAAGCTCAGCCACGACGACCGCAACGTGCGCTATGCCGCCCGCGTCGCGATCGAAAAACTCCCCGTCGCCCTCTGGCAGGAAAAAGTGTTCAGTGAAACGCAGCCCGTCGCTTTGATCGAAGGCATCATCGCCCTCGCACGTGTCACCGGTGCCAAAGCCAATTCCGAAGGTGGCAGGCCCGCTGCCAAGCCCACCGGCACCTCCTCGGGGCCCATCGGCTACGTCTCGCCTGAAAACGTCGAGCTCGAAGGCCGCATGCTCCTTGCCCTGGGCAAGCTGGTCGGGGCCAAGCTCTCGCTCGACCAGCAGCTTGCGGCTCTGCGCGCTTTGGAGCTCATCCTGATCCGCCTCGGCAAACCGGAGGCAGACATCTGCGCACAGATTTCCACGGCACTCGACCTTGTCTATCCCACTGAAAATGCCTTCCTGAACCGCGAGCTCTGCCAGATCCTCGTCGCCATCGATTCCCCCACCGTCGTCTCCAAGACCCTCGCCCTGATGGCCACCGCCAAAGACGATTTCCAGCAAGTCGCCACCGATGCCGTTTTGAGCCGCAACGACGGCTACGCCAACGCCGCCCGCGCCGCTGCCGGCAGCCGCCCAAATGCCCAGCAGATCAGCTACATGTTTGCCCTTCGCAACGCCACCGCAGGCTGGACCCCTGAGCATCGCAAAACCTTCTTCTCCTGGTTCCCACGCGCCCGCACCTGGAAGGGCGGCAACAGCTTCAAAGGCTTCATCGAAAACATCCGCAAGGACGCCCTCGCCACCTTTGTGCCGAAGGAAGAACTCGCCGCGCTCGACACCCTCAGCAACAAGGTCGAAGCCAGCACCTCCATCCCCAACTACGTCGCCCCCAAAGGCCCGGGCAAAAACTGGACGGTCGATGAAGTCGTCGCACTCACCGCAGGCGGACTCAAAGGCCGCAACTTTACCAATGGCGAGGCCATGTACCGCAGCATCATGTGCGCCACCTGCCACCGCTTCAATGGCGACGGCGGCAGCATCGGCCCCGATCTCACCGGCGTCGGCAACCGCTACACGATGCGTGATCTCATGGAAAACATCGTCGATCCCAGCAAGGTCATCTCCGACCAGTACGACAGCCACGAAATCACCAAGAAGGATGGCAGCATCATCATCGGCCGCATCGTCGTCGAAGAAAACGGCAAGGTCTTCATCATGACCAACCCCTTCGCCCCAAATGACCACATGGCCATCAACGAAAGCGACATCGCCAAGAAAGGCACCCGCAAAGTCAGCATGATGCCCCCCGGCCTCATCAACTCCCTCAATCAAGACGAACTCCTCGACCTCATCGCCTACCTCACCAGCGGTGGCAATGCGAAGGACAAGGCGTTCCAAAAGTAGTCCAGTTGCGCCGCAACTGGAATCTGGAAGGCCGACGATTGCGTCGGCCTTCTTTTTTGCTTGTTCAGCCTTTTTGAATCAGGATCACTTTCAATCCAGCAGCTTTTGCCAGTGCAGCCTGGCGGAGATCGCAGGTGATAAATTCCTTGAAATGGAGTTCCAGCGCAGCGGCCACGTGAAACAAATCAAAACTTCGGACACCGAGGCGTTGACTGTAGGTGGTGGAAAGTTCGACAGCGCGTTCAGCGGCGGCATCCCAAGGCATCGGAGTCGTTTGAAAGAGGCCTTTCATCACGCAGGCTCTCAGACGCCGCTCCGTCTCATCTTGCTCTTTGCGGAACTGACGTTTGATGGCGGAAGCGGCATTCGCGACAGCAAAGGTGCGCAAGCGCAAGGCGTTGGTGACTTCGAGTGCGTGAAACGGCGTGTAGATTAGAAAAGGCCGGCTGACGCGGCGGTGGGCCGCCAGAGCCGTCTCATTGTCCACATCTCGCACCAGCAGGCGCACGAGAAAACTGGTGTCTGCATACATCTTCATCATCGGTCACCGCGTGACAGTTCCAGCATGTGATCCAGTGACGGTGCGTCAGCCATGGGGAGAGGCTGGGCCAGCAAATCTTCGAAATGCTCATCCCATAGACGATTTCGCTCATCTTCATCGTTACCTGAATCAGCAGCCGGGGCGCTGATATCCCACAAAGCAACGCCGCCATCGGTAATACGCACGGAGTGTCCTCCACCAGTGAGCCTTTTCACCGACTTGGGGTCACGTAACAACGTTCGAAGCGGGATACTTTTCATATGTCTGACACTAACGTCAGACATACCTTGCGTCAAGTTGACTGAAACAGACCACTGCCGGATCGCGTTGCTTGAAATCTCTCATGCACCGTCTCCTTCTCACTCTTCCCCTCTTCGCCGTCCTCGCCTCCGCCGCCGAACCCTCAAAACCGGCTGAACCCAAAAAAGAAAAGCCCTTCACCCCGGGCGGCATCTACCGGCAGGGCGACATGGGTCGGCCACGCCCCACGGTGATCACTCCACCCACAGCGACGACAGCGCCGAGTGATGCTGTTGTGCTCTTCGACGGCAAGGACCTCTCCAAGTTCATCCGCAAGCCGCGCAAGGACGACAAGGATCAAAGCGATGTGCCGAACTGGAAGATCGAAAACGGCTACGCTGAAATCCTGCCCAAGGGCGGCGACATTGATACCAAGGACAAGTTCGGTTCCTGCCAGATTCACCTCGAATGGGCCACGCCTGCCGAAGTCGTGGGCAGAAGCCAGGGCCGGGGCAACAGCGGCGTGCTCATCCATGGCTGGGGCGAGGTGCAGGTGCTCGACTCCTATGAAAACGACACCTATCCCGACGGTCAGGCCGGAGCGATCTACAACAACTATCCCCCGCTCGTGAACGCCAGCCGCAAGCCCGGCGAATGGCAGAGCTACGACATCATCTGCGAATGCGCGCAGCTCGATGACAAGGGCAACGTGACCCAGCCCGCCCGCATCACCGTCCTGCACAATGGCGTCATCGTGCAGCACGCCGCTCCGCTCGAAACGAAGCTGCAGGAAGTCGGTTTCGCCCTGCAAGACCACCACAACCCAACCCGCTACCGCAACATCTGGGTGCGCCCCCTGCACCGCCGCGATGAGAATGCGAAGAAAGATGAGGCGGCAAAATAACGGAAGCCGGTGTTTTGCAGATTAGCGCAGCCGAAGGCTGGCTCTGGGATAGTGGTCCGCACCTCGCGAAGCGCGCCGAAGGCAATCCTCTGTGCGGCGCTCCGCCAATCACCAGCAGCTCCAGGCAAGACTGACGGCATTTACTTTATGGCGGTCTCTTCTGAAAAGTGCATCAGGAGACTCTCGCACGCCGCACAGAGGACTGTGCGGACCACTTTGCTGGCGCAGCCCTCGATGTCCGGCGAGGTATTTCAACGCTTGCCATGAGGCATGCTTTACTTCCTCGCCACCGCAGGCTTGCGCTGCTTCTCAGTCACCAGCTTGTGCGTCTCCTCGCCAATCCAAAGGTCAGTGCAGCATGAAGGCTCGCCGGGGAGTTCTGCGGTGCGGTTGAAAAGCAGCACATCACCCGTTTTCAGATCCACCAGTTTCACCTGCTGATCCGCCTTCCACACGCGGGTGGCATCATTGACCTGGAGGATGCAGCTGCCGATGTCCTGCGGGCGCTGCATGTCGCCATTGTAGTCCTTCACCAGCGGCAGCTGCCAGGCGACATGAATGCGGTCCCCTTGAATGGCGGTGACTCGTGCCGTGCTGGCATTTGCGCTGGCGTGGCTGAAATCATCGCTGATGAAGCTCACGCGGGTGAAGGCGCCTTTCGCATCATGATAAAGAAGGAAAAGATAGCGCTGGCCGATGGGCAGCTGTGCAAACTGAGGATCAGCACCGAGATACTTCAAGGTGTGGCGCTTGATGAGCGTGAAGTTCACTTCCTCGCCGGTGAGTTCGGTGATGAACTTCCCGCTGCCAATCTTGGCATCGGCCTCCACGAGCTGCCCGTAAACCACGTGCTCGGAAAAGGGCGGCGGCTTCACCTCCTCTTTGAGCTGATACCAAGGCAGGTTCGCGTTGCTGAAATCGGTGCGGAAGGGGAACTGCTCCGGGTATTCCTTGGCGACGTTTTCGACCAGCTCCTGATTCAGCATGCGGCCAAAGCCGTAGCCCATCAGGCTCTCGCCATAGAACTGATCCTGCACCTTCCATCCGGCAAGAAAGACCCGCACGATCCGGCCACGGCGGAAGCCTTCAAGCATGTTGCTCACCTTCAGCGTCACCTGCACGCCGCTGCTGCCAAAATATTCCGTGGGCACTTTGTTCACTTCCGTGATGGAGCTGCCCTCCCCATCCACCCCCGGATTCCACGTGCGCAGTTCGTCGTTTGCCACGCAGAGCTTGCCACTTTTGCCCACGGCGATCAGCTCACCATAGGCAGCTTGGAACGCGACGGGATCAGCACTGAAGAAAGTCACCGTAACCGTATTCCCCTCTGTTTTGTCGATCCACCCCGCGATGCCGCGCTTCTCCGTGAACTCACGGAATTTCTTCAATTGCGCCGCATCGGCTGGCTGACCGTCATCGGTGGTGACGAGGCGTGTGAGCTGCCCCGCCGCATCCGGCAGCATGAGGAAGGTCATCTTCGTACCCAGCGGCACCTCGCGCAGATCCGCCTCCATGCCCTTGTACTTCATGATCGCAAACGGCGGCATGGAGAACGGCATCAGTTTGCCATCATCTGCGCGGAACTCGCCTTTGCGGAGAATGAAGTCCACGCTGACCAGCTCCCCATGGATGCGCTTGGCATCATTGAGCGAGGGGAACTCCATCGCCTTGGCCACAGACAGGGACAAGGGGGAGGCAAAGAGGAGGGCGCAGAGAAGTCGCATGGGCTTTCGGTTGAATCAGATCACTTGAATTTCACGTCCACCTTCGGCAGCAGCGCCTTGATCTTGGCCTCCGTTTCCGGCGGATAGCCCTTCTGACGGTCGATGATTTTCAGCTCCTTGAGGAAGGCAAACCCTTGCAGCAGCGGCAGGCGTTCATCTGGCAGGGCGGGGCTGCCGAGTTCGAGGGATTCGAGCTGCGTCATCGTCGCGAGCACCTTGAGATCATCGTCGGTGGTGGTCTTGCAGTTCGTGAGCGTGAGGCGCTTCAGCGTCTTGATCTCCTTCACGATTGGCAGCGACTCCGATTTGTCGAAACCTTCGCCGAGTTGCAAATATTCGAGCGGCAGCGCAGTGATGTTCTTCAGCGCTGCAGACGTCGCGTGCGCGCCGAGTTCCAGCCCATTGAGCTTCGTCAGCTTGGCCAGATTCGGTGCTCCAGCATCCGTGAACTTCGCATGCGCCAGGCTGATGCTTTCGAGGTTTGGCAGGTGGTCGCACAGTTCCTTCAACCCTTCGTCATCGATGCTGCTCCCACGGTGGCTCACTTTGCTCAGCCTGGTAAAGCCCTCAAACTTTGCATAAGCACGTCCCGTAATCTTGGTGCCGACGAAAGAGAAGGACTCAAGATTCTTCAGCCCCGCAAGCTGCTCCATGCCTGCATCCGTAAGCGAACCGTTGTTGGTAAAGCGCAAGGTCTTCAAGTTGGTGAGCTTCGCGATGTTCGGCATCCACCCGTCATTGAACTTGGTGGAAATGACATTGAGCGACTCCAGCGTGGTGATGTGTCCCAGATGCTCAAAAAAAGCGGCATCATACGGATCTTCCTTCCGGTGATCATGCGGCCCCGTATTCGGTACGGCGAGATCCACGAGCTTCAGGCTCTGGCCGTCCTCGGTCTTTTCGACCTTGCCCTTCGCGCCCTCGACAATCTTGGTGACGGCTTCGACATGGGGATCCAGAGCAAGGGCGGGAATGGCTGCGGCAAAAGACAGCAGAGTGATGAATGAGAATGTTTGTTTCATGAAAGTGATTGGGAAAAAGAGTGCAGGGTTTGGCAGCGTTTTTGATCACACGATCTCACTGACCGGTCCAAGGCTGTCCACGAAGGTTTCAGCATTGACCTCCATCTTTTGCAGCATGGTCACCAGCACGTTGCTGACGCGGGCATTGCCGTCTTTGGGCTTGCCGCAGAGGCTGCGCCATTCATCGTAGCTCAGGGTGTAGTCCTCTTTGAGATGCGGCCTGTTGTAGTCGAGATGCTGGCCGTGCTTCAGACCAAGCCCCTTGCCACCCGCGAGGAGCATGGGCAGGTTGCTGTTGCAATGGCTGTGGCCATAGCTCATGCCGCTGCCAAAAAGCACCATCGTGCGGTCCAGCAGCGGTTCGTCGCCGTCTTTGACTTCGCGCAGTTCATCGAGGAAATGCGCAAACTGCTGCATGATGAAGGCATCGCTCTTCGCCAGGCGGTCGAGCACCACCGGATCGCCATTGTGATGGGAAAGATTGTGCCGCGCCTGCGTGATCTGGATTTCTGGAATGGCCAGCCCGTTGCCTTCGCTGCCGTTCATGTAGGTAACGACACGCGTCATGTCCGTGCGCAGCACCAGCACGATGAGGTCAAACATCGTGCGCCAGTATTCACCCGCCTGCGCCTTCGGCACATCGCGCTGGAAGGGGGCTGCCAGATTCTTTTCCACCACCGGCTTCGGAATGTCCAGCCACGCGTCCAGGCGTTCGGTGCGCTGCTCCACATCACGCACCGCGTGCATGTATTCGTCCAGTTTGGTGCGGTCATCCGTGCCGAGAGCCAGCCGCAGAGACTTCGCGTCATCAAGCACGGCATCCAGCACGCTGCGACGCTTGGTAAGCCGCGCGCGCTGCGCTCCAATGCCACCTGCTTCCTCGCCAAACAGGCGATTGAAGATGGTCTTCGGATTGTCATCAGCCGGCAGCGGCACGCCATCGCGTGAGAAGGCCAGCGTGTTGGAATTGAAGGGCTGCCCGGTTCCGGTGGAAATGGAAAGCTCCAGCGAATTGAACCGTGTCTGCTGCCCCACCACCTCCGCCATCATCTGGTCGCAGGAGATGGTGTTCTCGTATTTGCGCCCGCCCTGTGCGTCGATCTTGGCTCCCGTGAGCCAGGTGTCCGCACACACATGCGCCTGACCAAGACCGTTCGGATGGTGCAGCCCGCTGAACACGGTGAAATCCTCCTGATGCTTCGCCAGCGGCTTGAGTGAAGGCGACAGCTCATAGCCACGCCCGGCCTTCGTGCACTGCCACGTCATGCCATTCACCCCGTTGGGGATGTATACAAACACACTGCGACGCGGCTTGGCCGTGGCAGCAGCACTGGCGCGCAAAGGCACCATCGCATCCAGCAGCGGCAGCGCCATCGTGGTGCCGAGTCCGCGCAAAAAGTGGCGGCGGTTGAGAAGCCAGCGTTGGGATTGGATGTTGCTCATGGTGATGCAGGTTAACGTTTCAAAAACAGCGGACTGGTGACGAGAGATTCAATAAGGGAGGCCAGCTTGTAGCCTTCGCCCTTGGACGCTTCCGCGATGCGTTTAAGCTCCTCGCGATCCGAAAACGTCATGCCGCGACGCAATGCATAGGTGGCGAGCTTGTCCGTGACAGCAGCGGCAAATTTATCGAGATCATCGACCAGGATCTTCTTCAATGCCACCGAGTCAGCAAAGGCACGCCCATCCGGCAGCACACCGCTGGGGTCCAGCGCCGGGTTGTCGCCGGTGCCGTCCTTGATCGTCTCCACGGTGCGCCAGCGGCCGATGGCGTCGTAGTTGTCAAAGGCGATGCCGAGGGGATCGATCTTGTTATGGCAGGCGGTGCAGTTCGGGTCGGAGCGGTGCAGCTCTAGCTTTTCGCGAACAGTCGTCTTCTTCGCCTTCGCATCTGGGGTGGTCAGCGCAGGCACGTTGGCGGGCGGCGGCGGTGGTGGCCTGCCGATGATGGACTCCAGCATCCACACTCCGCGATGCACCGGGCGATGCCGCGTGCCGTCGGAAGTAAGACTCAACACGGAAGCCTGCGTGAGCAATCCGCCGCGATGATCTTCCGGCTTCAGCACCACGCGCTGCAACTGATCTCCACGAATGCCTTCAATGCCGTAGTGCATCGCCAGCCGCTCATTGATCATCGACCAGTCGGAGTCGAGAAACTCGCGCAGGCTGCCGTTGCGCTTCAGCACCTCGTTAAAGAAGCCCAGCGTCTCCGCCACCATGCTCTGCTCCAAATTCTCGTCGTAGTCGGGATACAGTTCCTTGTCCGGCGGGAACATGCCCACTTTGCGCAGTTGCAGCCACTGGCGCGGGAAGCTGTCGGCAAACTCCTGCGCCTTGGCATCGCGCAGCATGCGCTGCACTTCAGCGCGCAGTATTTTCGCATCGTTCAGCCTGCCTTGCTTGGCGAGCTCCAGCAGATGCTCATCCGGCATCGAGCTCCACAGGAAATAGGACAGCCGGGAGGCGAGCTCGTAATCGCTGAGCGTCGGCGCAGCCTTCACAGCATCGCCCTCTTCCAGGTAAAGAAAGCTCTTCGCGCACATCACACCGATGAGGCCGTTCTTCACCGCGACTTCAAACGAGTCGCCAAGCTCAAGCGACTTCTCCACCGGCTTCATCAGCCGCTCGATCTCCTTCGCCTGCACCGGCCTGCGCCAGGCGCGTGTGGCAAACCGCGTCAGGATTTCCCGCGCGTCTTTGCTGCTGCCGTAAATCTTCTGATGCGCCTTCGTCGGCCATGCATCCACGATGGGCCCATCCCACTCCACAGTGTCCACGATCAGCGTCGGCTGGATCGGCTTGAAGTCATCGTCCGTGAGCTTGAGCTGCCATGGCACACGGCTGCGGGTGTTGGTAAAGGCATTCGGCGTGCCGCTGTGGCGCGAGCGCCGCCCTTCGGGATTCGGTCCCGGCACGGAGTTGATGATGCGCACGGGATACTTGCCCGCCACCAGATGTACCCGCGCTTCGATGGTGATGGGCTTGTCTTCCGGCGCATCGATGTCCTGCTCGATCAGCGTGGTGTTGATGCTGGACATGTACACCTTCAGGCGCGGCGCACGGCCGCCAGCAGGGCGCAGACCGCTGAGCTTCAGCCGCAGCAGGTAGTCGCCCGTGGTCTTGATCTCAATGTTCCAGGAGTCCGTGGTGTAGTTCCTCGGCACGATTTCAATGCGCACCTTGTCGGCGATGCCACGCGCCTGATACTCTTCCTTGAAGCCCTTCCAGCGCATATCGAAGGCCTCCCAGCGGATCACCTCGCGCTTTGGTTCAGTGCGTAAAGAGAGTGCTTCATCCAGAATCGCATCCGCAGCGGACAAGTATTTTTCAATGTGCGCAGGGGAAAGCGTCAGCACGGAGCCGATGCGTTCAAAGCCTTTCCAGTCCGGATCTTCCGGCAGTCCGCTCGGTGCCTTCACGTCAAAGTTCACGCCCAGCAAATCGCGCACGGTGTTGCCATACTCATCACGCGTCAGTTTGCGAAAGGCCACACGCTCGCCCGCCGAAGACTGCCGCACGGTTTCCGCCTCACGCAGTTGCAGCAGGATCCAGTCGGCCACCTTGGAAATCTCCTCCGGCTTCGGCCTGGCTTCATCCTCCGGCGGCATGTCGCCGGAGTTGATGCGGCTCATGATCTCCTCCCAGTGCCCCATGATCTTCGGCGACTGCAGATCCACGATGAGATTGTCCACGCGTAGATCCCCCTTCTGCTTCTTGGTGCCGTGGCAGCTGTTGCAGTGCTGCTCAAAGAAGGGGCGCACGAGGCCGGTCAGATCACGCGATTCAGCGCCCATGGCAGCATGGGAGGTCAGGAGTGCAGTAGCGGTCAGCGCAGGAAGCAGGAGGCGTGTCATCGGTCTTGAGTTCAAACGGTGCCCCGCATAACTTTGTGCACCGCCCCCGAATCTTCGGGGGACCCTGCGGCAGCAGAAGGCGGTGGCAGGGCGCCGCCCTCCTCGCTAGGCTCCCTTCACGGTGCGTCACCTCCTCCATCCATGCCTTGGCGTTCTCCTCATGCTCTGGGGCGGGAAGGCCCATGGCGAGCTTACATCATGGATTCCTGAAATGCGGGCCCTTGCAGCAGAGCGCTCAGCTTTGCAGGAAAAGCTCAGCGCCATGCCCGCAGCACCTGAAGTGCAGCTCACTCAGCGTCTCGGCTGGCACAGCGAGTACTCATCCTCCCAAGACAAGGCCGAATGGGTGGAGCTGAATCTAGGGCAGGCGCAGCAGATTGATTCCGTGGTGCTCATCGCCCCGCCGCCGAACGGAGCCGCCGTGGGCAAAGGATATGGATTTCCCATCCGCTTTTACGTCGAGCTCCTGGATGAAGGCGAGGACAATGAGCGCACCATCATCGCCGACTACACCGACGCCGATTTCCCCAATCCGGGCCTGCTACCCGTGGTGATCCCCGCAGGCGGACGCATGGCGCAAAAAGTACGCATCACCGCGACGCGTCTCTGCACCACGGGCGAACGCAGCTTCTGCGCTTTGGGCGAAGTGATGCTGCTCCAAGGGAGCGAAAACCTCGGCGCACGGCTGGAGGCCATCGGGCCCAATGCCGTCAAAGCCAGCAGCAGCCAGGGCACGCGCCCCGACTGGGGCCGCATCAATCTCGTGGACGGCCACACCGTGCTCGGCCCGCCGCTGGGCACGCGCCGCAGCCCCTCGCTGGGCTTTCGCAGCGTGCCCACCAGCGAAGGCCGCCCTTACGACAACCCCTGGGTGGAGATTGATCTCGGCACCGTCAGGCCCATCGATGAGATTCGCCTCTTTCCCTCTCATCCGCCGCAGTTTTCCCACAGCCACGGCTACGGCTTTCCCGTGCGCTACCAGATCGAGCTGCGCGAAGAGGACAATGAGGAGCCGCGCCTCCTGCCCACACCCCAGTCCGGCAGTTACAATGCCCTGCCCGGAGACAATGTGGTCACGCTCGTCGGTGCGCATCGCGCACGCTTCGTGCGCCTGCAGGTTCTCGATCCCCATGTGAGCAATGGCTCCGTCGTGCTGGCCATGGCGGAGATGCAGATCTGGTCCGAAGGCAAAAACATCGCCACCGGCTGCGATGTGAATTCCCCCAATTCCACGGAGCAAAACGGCTGGTCACGCGCTGCGCTGGTGGACGGCTTTGCCAGTGGTGCGGACATCGTGGACTGGCCCGGCTGGCTGGCGGATCTATCCCAGCGGCGCGAGGTGGAGCTTCAGCTCGGAGTCATTGAAAAGAAGCGGGAAGCCCTCACGCAGCAATGGCAAAAAAACGCCCTGTGGCTGCTCATCGGCATGGCTTTTACAGGCGTCGTCATCCTGCTCCTGTGGCTGCAGCGTCAGCGCCGCATCCGGCGCGGGGAGCTGGAGCGCCTGCGCGAGCGCATCGCCCAGGATTTGCATGACGAGATCGGGAGCAGCCTCGGCAGCATCGCCCTCATCGCGCAGGACCTTCTCGCAGACGGCGGCCAAAGCCCCCAGTCCCGCGAAGACCTGACCGACATCAAAGACATCGCCGCTGAAACCGTGGACGCCATGCGCGACATCACCCGCCTCATGCAGAGCGAACGCTACGGCACCGACGACCTGCCCACCCTCCTGCGCGAAACCGCCGACCGCATGCTGCGCGGCATCCAGCACACGCTGGATCTAGACGACCACGCCCAGACCCGCCGCCTCTCCGTGGACCGCCAGCGCGACCTCATGCTGATGTTCAAAGAAGCCCTGCACAACATCACCCGCCACGCCGCCGCCACCGAGGTGCACATCACGCTCAAGCAGACCCACAACGACATCATCCTCACCCTCCGCGACAACGGCCACGGCTTCGACACCACCGCCAAACACACCGGCATGGGCCTCACCAATCTGCACCGCCGCGCCGCCAAGCATCAAGGCAGCACTGCCATCACCTCATCGCCCCAAGGCACCGTTTTAACTCTCACCCTGCCGCTGCATGCCTGACACCATCCACCTCTGGATCATCGAAGACCACAAAACCTACGGCGAGCGTCTCGCCCGCGCCTTGAACCGTCTCGATGGCATCGCCTGCACACAGCGCTTCACCGCGTGTGAAGATGCCTTTGCCGCACTGGGCACGGAGCCCGCTCCGCAGGTGCTCCTGCTGGATGTCGGCCTGCCGGGCATGAATGGCATCGAAGGCATCACACGCCTGCGCCAGCTTGCTCCAAATACCGCCATCGTGATCCTCACCGTGTTTGAAGAGGACGACAAAATCTTCCGCGCCATCTGCGCCGGCGCCGCCGGGTATCTTTTAAAGACGTCCAACACCGAGGACATCGCCGCCGCGATCCGCAGCGCTGCCGCAGGCGGCTCGCCCATCAATCCCCACATCGCCCGCCGCGTGCTGGAGATGTTCTCGAAGGCCAATGTGCCGCAGAAGGACTACGGCCTGACCCCGCGTGAGCTGGACATTTTGAAGCTCCTCGTCAGCGGCAGCACCATCAAAGACGCCGCCGCCCAGCTCGGCATCGGCTACTACACGGCGGACGAGTACATCCGCAGCGTCTACGTGAAGCTGCAGGTGCGCAGCCGTGGCAGCGCCATCGCGAAGGCGGTGAAGGAAGGGCTGGTGTAGCAAGCGCAGCGCGGCTGTCAGGAGAGGGATCATCTTGATTCCTCCCCCCCTCCGCCCTCAACCAGCCCTCCCAATACGGCGATCGGGATGATCTTCCTCTTCTGCTGCAGTGTGACAGGCCTACTTCAAATACGGCCCCACCACGGCCTTCCAGATCACATACCCCTTCGGATTCATGTGAAGCTGGTCTGACACAAAAATGTCCGGCTTCGGCTTCCCATCGGCACCGAGCATGTGCGGATAGACGTTGATGAACTGCAGCCGCTTGTCCGTCTTCGTGTACTCCTCCACCAGCCGGCTGGCCTCCTGCATCTGCCCCACCAGGTTCCAGCGCTTCGGGTTCGGCGCATTCGAGATGTAGCAGATGCGGCACTCCGGCAGCGCCGCCCACACCTTGGCCACAAAGGCTTTGAAATCCGCGAACACCCTCTGCGGCGTTTTACCGGCGGCGATGTCGTTGCTCCCGGCATACATCACCACCTGCCGGGGCTGGTACTTGATCACGGTCAGGTGCGCGTAGTTATAGGAATCAAACACCTCGGAGCCGCCAAAACCGCGATTCATCACCGGCAGTCCCGGAAAATCCTCCGCCAGCGTCTTCCACTTCACAATGCTGGAGCTGCCGGTGAACACAATGGGATGCTCCGGCGGCGCTTTTTCCACATCCTTCTTCGCAAAGGCCCGGATGTCCTTCTGCCAGCGGATGACGGAGGTCAGCACATCGTACCCGGCCTCGCTATAGTGAAGCTTGTCCTCCACGTAAAGCTCAGGCCTCGGCTTGCCGTCCGCGCCGAGCAGCAGCGAGAATACGTCGATGAATTCCACCCCCTGCTTCGCGGAGGCGGCCGCGATGAGGGCGTTGGCCTGCCTGACCTTTTCCACTTCATCCCACCGTGCGGGAGATGCCGGGATCGAGATAAAGGAGATCCCTGTTTTCGGCAGCGCCGCGCGTATCTTGCGCACGAAGGCCTCAAAGTCTGCAAGCACTTCCTCCGGAGTCTTGCCCGCATGGAGGTCATTGCCACCGGCATTGAGGTAAACCTGCTTCGGCTTGTAATTAATGACACAGCGATCCGCGAAGAACACCACATCACTAAGCTGCGCGCCGCCAAAGCCGCGATTGAGCACCGGCGTTTTCTTGAACCTTTCCGGCAGCGACTGCCAGCGACGGATGTTCGAGGCGCCGACAAACACCGTGACATCCTTCGACGGAGCCTTGGCCGCATCCTCCGCCGCAAAAGCCTGCATGGCCTTTTCAAACCGTGCCGGGTCCGCCGGCTTGAGGGCGTTCGCCCCGGAGGAGCAGAGGACAAGAAAAAGGACAAGAAATTGGCGATAAATCATGGCGGCATGGCAAACGTTGTGCGTTGTGAGCGTCATGCAACCTTTGCTAACAAGCTTGAAACGCAAATTTGCCCGGAAGCCCACGCCACCCGCACCGGCGCGGGTGGCCGCCGCCGCCTCTCCCGTTCCAGTTTCATTTGAAATCAGCGGCGGGCCGTTGGTCCCGGGCGTCTCCCTGCTGCGCGAAGGCACCCGCTTCGTCGTCCACTCCCGCCATGCCACAGCCATGGACCTCTGCCTCTACGATCCCAGGGACACCACCCGCGAGACCGCCCGCGTCCGCATGCAGCGCACCGAATGCGATCTCTGGCACGTCACCGTGCACGGCGTCAAAGCAGGCACACTGTACGGCTACCGCGCCCATGGCCCCTGGCTGCCGAAAAACGCCATGCGCTTCAATGCCAAGAAGCTCATGCTGGACCCCTACGCCCGCGCCATCCACGGCAGGCCGGATGAGGCCGAGCACATGCGCACCCTGCCGGACCCACGGCACGAGCTGGGGCGCATCGACAATGGAGCCCAGGCCCTGAAATGCGTGGTGATTGATGAATCCTTCGACTGGGCCGGCGACGTCAGCCCCCGCATCCCATGGCAGGACACGGTGATCTGCGAGCTGCACGTGAAGGGCTTCACCCAGACGCACCCGGATGTCCCGGCCAGACTGCGCGGCACCTACGCCGGCCTCGCGCATCCCGCCGTCACCTCCTACCTGCGGGATCTCGGCATCACCAGCGTGCAGCTTCTGCCGGTGCATCAGCATCTGGACGACGGCTTTCTGCTCGGGCGCAATCTGACCAACTACTGGGGCTACAACACCATCGGCTTCTTCGCCCCGCACAGCACCTATGCCTCTGCCACCGATCCGCAGGAGCAGGTGCGCGAGTTCAAGGCCATGGTCAAGGCCCTGCACGCCGCCGGCATCGAGGTCATCCTGGATGTGGTGTACAATCACACCGCCGAAGGCAACGAATACGGCCCCTCATTGATGTTCCGCGGCCTCGATGATCACAGCTACTACCGCCATCAGTTTGGCGAGCACGGCGCCGATTACGTCAACGTGACCGGCTGCGGCAACTCGGTCGATTCCGCCAGCCAGCCAGCCCTGCGCCTCATCCTGGACAGCCTGCGCTACTGGGTCACCGAAATGCACGTGGACGGCTTCCGTTTTGACCTCGCCGTGACCGTGGCCCGCGATGAAAAGGACGGCTTCAACCGCCAGTCCCCCTTCCTCAGCGCCATCGCGCAGGACCCCGTGCTCTCACAGGTCAAGCTCATCGCCGAAGCCTGGGACATCTCGCGCATGGACAGCTATCAGGTGGGCAATTTCCCCGAACCCTGGCGCGAACTGAACGGCAAATACCGCGACACCGTGCGCAGTTGGTGGCGCGGGGACTCCGGCGCCACCGCCGAGTTTGCCAAGCGTTTCTGCGGCAGCCAGGACGTCTTTGGCTGGAACCAGCGCCCGCCTTTGGCCAGCATCAATTTCCTCACCTCGCACGATGGCTTCACGCTGCTAGACCTCGTCAGCTACGCGGAAAAGCACAACGAAGCCAACAACGAGGACAACCGTGACGGCGACAGCAACAACCACAGCACCAACTGCGGCGTGGAAGGCCCCACCACTGATCCCACGGTGCTGCAAACCCGCGCACGCCTGCGCCGCGGCCTCATCGCCACCATGATGTGCTCCCTCGGCGTCCCCTTTCTCACCGCTGGCGACGAACGCGGCCGCACCCAGCGCGGCAACAACAACGCCTACTGCCAGGACAGCGACATCAGCTGGCTCGACTGGACTGACTGCGACGAGGAAATGCTCGCCTTCACCCGGCAGATCACCGCCTTTCGACGTAGCCATGCGCTCTTCCGGCGCAGCAGCTATTTCGACGGGAAGCTCAATCCCGCCACCGGCCTGCGCGATGTCATCTGGCTCGAAAGCGACGGCACCCTGCTGCACCATGAGGAATGGCACCAAGACACCCGCCGCTCCTTCGGCGCACTGCTTGGCCCCGCCAGCGAATCGTCCACGCCGCTGCTGCTGCTCTTCAGCAACAGCGCAGAGCCGCAGCCCTTTGTCCTTCCAGGCGATGCAGCAGCCCGCTGGTCCCTCGTGTTCGACACGGCGCTCAGTCCATCCTTCCCCGCCAGCCCCTCGGCCGGCCTCGCAGGTGCCCAGACCTACTCACTGCAAGGCCAATGCGTCGTCTGCCTAAAACTGGCCGCCGGAGCCCGGGAGACGCTGGAGCCGAAGCTCTGAGACGGGGCTCGAATGCAGGCGCAGGGGGATCATATCGATCTCCCGTTCTGGAGCGCTGGAGACACCCGCAAGAATCCCTCTCCTCCGGCTCTGGCTGACACGAAATGGTATCAAGTATCGCCCGGTATCAAACCGGTATCATTGATACCTTGATACCAATCCCAACCCCCGACGGGAGAAAGCCTCTGGGGTGTGCCATGCAGCACCTCTCTTCCCCGTTGGAGGCAAGGAGCGGCAACCGATGGCAAACCACCCTCCATGACACCCCGAGGTGGATTTAAAATCCCCGGCAGCGCCACCGCTTTCCATCCTCCGGCCCAGAGCCTCCACGCGGAGCCAGGCTCAGGCTCAACCGGGGCTCATGAGCCTGATAGGCTCATGACCATATCAGGATCACAGGCTCACTACTTATATATAGGTAGTGAGCCTGTGAGCCTGAACCCAATGGAGAAAGAAACCCCAACGGGGTAAGAAAACAGTCTTCGTGACCGACCCGCAGGCTGCCCCTTGAGCCGTCAGGCTCAGGATCAAATGGGATCATTGGATTCTATGATCCTATTGGGATCAGGATCAAACAGGGGCATTTGACCCCGCTGATCCTTGATCCTGAACAAACCCAATGGAGGACTGAACCCAACCGGGGCTGACACACCTTCCACCGCTGGCCTGCTCTTCGGTGTCAGGTTCACGGGTTCAAAGTGGGTTCAAAACACCCTTTGAACCCATTGGGTTCATGGGTTCACGGGTTCACAACCTATATATAGGTTGTGAACCCGTGAACCCAAAACCCACCCCTGACACCAGACCCGGTGGGACGTGACACTGAGCCTCCGCCGTGGGATGGGCGTACGAGTGCCCAGCGCAAGGTAGGTCTGGCTGTCACCAGCCGGCCGCCGTCGGAGCCCATGACGTGCAGGCCAGTGTCTCCTTCCTGACCGGAAATGAGTTTTGCGATCCTCCATGCCCCCTCGGCCATACATGCTTATCGCACGTTTTGGGCATCGGGGGCGCCCCCCCACGCGCCAGCGTCCTGGACAGCGGTGGCAGAGATGCACGGCGCGAGCCTGCATCGGCGACGCCGCTTTCGCGGCTTCAGGCAGGTTCATCGCCCCGTCAGACCGGCTCCGCGGCGTCCGCCACCGCCGCAGAGCCCCTCCTGCCTGCTTTTCACGCGCCTTGGCATTCCACCAATACCACGACATACCACCCCCTCCGACGCGCCAAAAGCCCTTTAAACACGCTTTAAAGCCCTGCCAGAGACGCGAAAAAAACAACCCTGCCCTCCCCCAGCATCCCCCTAAATATCCCGACCTCAAGTTTGCCGAATCGTTTTATGGTGTTTATAGTTTACCGGAATGCCTGCAATCCGCCTCGCCCTGCCAGCCCCCCTTCGTGCCTTGTTCGCACGCGGGGCCGGGTCGGCCATGGTTTCAGGCTTCCTGCTGGTGGCCCTGCTCACGATGGTCGGCAAGATCGTGGCTTTCGCCAAGGACGCCCTCGTGGCCAACAAACTCGGCACCGCCAGCGAGCTGGACGCCTTCATGCTCGTCTTCGGCTTTTACACCTTCATCGGCTCTGTGCTCGGTGGCGGCATCCCCGAGGCCTTCGTGCCCGCCTACGCCGAACTGCGCGAGCGCCGGGGCCTGCGCCGCGCCTACCGCCTTGGGATTCAGAGTGTTGCAGCGCATTTCACCGCCCTGCTCCTGTGCGGCGGCCTGCTGGCACTCGCGGCCCCCTCCGTGGTCGCATGGACGACGAAGGGCTTTGATCCGGCCAAGCAGGCGCTGGCAGTGAGCCTGCTGCGCGGGTTGCTGCCCTTCCTGCTTTGCTTTGGCGTGGCCCAGCACCTCGGCGCATGGCTGCGTGCCGGGAAGACCTTTCTGCTGGCGGCCTCCGCGCCCATGCTCGTCCCTCTCGGCATCGTCATCGCCCTGCTGCTCGCGGGCAGGCAGGTCAGTGCCTGGACCCTCGTCTCCGGCACGGTCTGGGGGGCAGTGGCGCATCTCACCGTGCTGCTGGTGGCCATCCTCCGCCGCCTGCCGCGCCGCCTGAGCTGGTGGCGCTGCACCCTGCGCCATCGGGAGCCGGGGCTGCGCGTGGTGCTGCGCAATGCCGCGCCCTTCCTCATCGGGGGCGTCGCCTTTGGCAGCGCGGCGGTCGTCGATCAAACCATGGCGGCCTGGCTCACCGCCGGCTCCGTGGCCGTGCTGGGCTATTCGGAAAAAGTCTGCGCCATCGTCCTCGCCGTCACTGCCGGACCCGCATCGGACGTGCTCTTCCCCCACTTCGCCGATCTCGTGGCACGCCGCGATTGGAACGGCCTGCGCAGGCGGCTTTTCGCCAGCGCTGGCATCATCGTCACCGCCGCGCTGCCCATGACGCTGGCCATGTGCTTTCTGGCCCCATGGATCGTCCGCATCCTCTTTGAGCGCGGTGCCTTTGGCCCGCAGGATACGCAGCGCGTGGCCGAAGTGCTGCGCTACGCCGCCTTCCAGATTCCCTTCTACATACTCGGCACCGTGGCCGCACGCATCGTCATCTCCCTGCAGGCCTCGCGCTACATGCTCACGATCGCCTTCAGCGCTCTTTTTCTGAATGCTTCGCTCAACTGGCTCTTCATGCGCCATCTCGGTGCTGCGGGCATCGCGCTCTCTACCACGCTGGTGCACTGCATCTGCGCCTTAGCCACCTGCGCCACCTGCCTCATCGTCATTCGCCGAAAGGAGGCCGCATGAATGCCGCCTCCGCCGCTCCCATGCTGCCGGCATACCTGAAGGCCGCCGCGAAACACCGCGAGCGCATGGTGAAGTTTCTCCTTCTCGCCGCGCTCGCCCTTCTGGTGCCTGCCATGACCAAGGCTCTCTACTGGGCCGATGGAGCAGGCGTCATCCCCTTCAAACCGCGCGATTACACCCTGCTCACGCTCGCCGCTGCCGGGACGATGTCATTGCTCAACAAGCCCAGCATCTGCCCGCCCGCGTTTTTCATGCTCATCGTGCCGCTGCTGCGCGTGCTGGATGCGGCCTTTTTGCAACGCTTCACCATCACCGCCCTGGGAGATCACAGCATCGTGGTAATGTCCCTGCTCTCCAATTTCCTCGTCACCTTCACCACCGTGCTGCTGCTTTCCACAGAGCCGTGGCGGCGCGTGGCCATGTGGGCCGCCGTCTGCACCGCCGTGCTTTCCGCCGGATGCGTGTACTACGAATGGATGGGCTTCCGGCATTTCACGCGCATCCCCGGCCGCATGGCCGGATTCCCCGACGACCCCAACGACCCCCCGATCATCATCACGCTGATGCTCTCGGTCATCTTCACGCTGAATCCCCGCTTCTGGTGGAATGTCGCGCTGGTCGGCTTCGTCGCGCCCGCCATCGCACTCACCCTCAGCCGCAGCGGCATGGCGGTGTTTTCCTGCCTGATGCTCTGCTACATCATCGGGAATCTGCGCCAGCATTTCATGGGCATGCTGCTCGTCGCCGCCATCAGCATTCCCCTCGCCATCGGCGGCGTGGCCATTCTGGCGCAAACCTCCACCAAGGTGGGGCTCGTCACCAACAAGGACACCACCGATCGTCTCCAGGCCATCTACGAGCTCGACTTCGAGCGCATCAAATCTCCCGAACGCGGCAAGGATCTGCAGGACGGCTGGGAGGCCGCTGGCAAAAGACCGCTCTGGGGCCATGGCACAGGAGCAGGCACCAGCATCTGGAAGCCGCACAATCAAATCGTCTCCCTCTGGATCGACATCGGCATTCCCGGTGTGCTGCTCTACATCGGCAGCCTGCTGCTGATGACCTTCCGCTGTTTCTTGCTCAAGCTGCGCGGCTTTTACTGCCTCGTCCCGCTGTGGTTGTTCATCCCCTGCAGCCAGATCCTCGTGGAGTCTCCCCACTACTGGTTCGCCGCCGCCGTATGCTGCAATCTCGTTTATGCCGGCCGCTTCCGCCTCGTGCTCAAATCGCCTGCCAGCGCCCCTTCGGCTCCCCATTCGCCGCTGCCACAGCCATGAAGATCGCCTTCATCATTCGTGATCTCGGCCACGGCGGCGCCCAGCGCCAGCTCGTGCTGCTCGCGGGTGGCCTTGTCAAAGTGGGCCACGAGGTCAGCGTGCTGCATTTCTACGACGGTGCCTTTCGCGCAGAGCTCGAAGCAGGCGGAGTGCAGACGATCTGCGTTGGCAAAAATAGCCGCTGGGATCTCGCCGGATTTTTCATCCGCCTCGTCAAAGCAGCACGCAGCCTCCGCCCCGAAGTGCTGCATGGCTACCTCGCGGAATCCAATCTCATGGCGCTTTTTCTGAAGCCCTTCTGCGGTTTCCCGCGCGTCGTCTGGGGCGTGCGCGACTCGCAGTCAGACGCGCATCTCTGGGGTATTCTCAGCAAGGCCAGCTTCCGCCTGAACTGCCTGCTCGCCCGCTTCGCCGATCTCATCGTCTGCAACTCGCAGGCCGGGCGCGACTACTACGCCGCTCGTGGTTATCCTCTGCAAAGGATGCACGTCATCCCCAACGGCATCGACACCGAACGCTTCAAGCCGCAGCCGCGCACTCCGAACAAGGACCTCACCTTCGGCCTCGTCGGCCGCATGAACCCGATGAAGGACCACGCCACCTTCCTCCATGCGGCCGCACTCGATCCGCATGCGAAGTTCATCATCGTCGGCTCAGGCGATGCCGCCTACGAGCAGCAGATGCGCGACCTTGCCGCCAGACTCGGCATCGCCGACCGCATCACCTGGCTGCCCGCGCAGCACGACATGCCCGCCGTCTATGCCAAATTCGACTGCCTCGTGAATTCCAGCGCCTTTGGCGAAGGCTTCTCCAACGTCATCGGCGAAGCCATGGCCTGCGGCGTGCCCTGCATCGCGAGCAACGTGGGCGACAGCGCCTGGATCATCGGCGACAAAACGCAGGTCTTCCCCGTGGGCGATCACACCGCACTCGCCCAGTGCATGCTCTCCTTTCAGCCACACAACCCACGCCAGCGCATCGTGGATGAATTCAGTGTGGCCAGGCTCATCGAACGCACCAGCCGCCTGCTCGCTAAAAAGGTCCTCTGGCTCACCACAGGCCTCGGCAGCGGCGGCGCGGAGATGATGCTGGTGCAGCTCATTCGTGGCCTGCCGCAGTTTCAGCACGTGGTCATCTCCCTCACCGCAGGCGGCAAACACGCCACCGCTTTGCGCGAGGCCGGCATCGAGGTCCACAGCCTCGACATGCCCGCTGGCAAGCCCACGCTGAGCTCCCTGTGGCGCTTGTTCAAACTGGTCCGGCAGATCCGCGCAGACGTGCTCATGGGCTGGATGTACCATGGCTGCTTCGCCGCCGTGCTCGCACGTTTCATGCGTTTCAAAAACGTGCCCATCATCTGGAACGTGCGCCAGAGCCTCTACGATCTGAAGCACGAAAAACGCGGCTCCGCCCTCGTCATTCGTGCTCTCGCCAAGCTGTCCTGGCTGCCGCAGCGCATCACCTACAACACGCAGACAGGTGCGCGTCAGCACGAAGCCATTGGCTTCCGCACCAGCAAAACGCAGCTCATTCCAAACGGCTTTGATCTCGCCAAATGGCAGCCCGGCAAGCCCGTCCCCGGACGCATCGGTCGCTTCGGCCGCAATGCCCCCATGAAGGATTACCCCACCTTCATCGCCGCCGCCAAACTCATCGCGGAAAGACGCCCTGACACGGAGTTCATCATCGTCGGTGCCGACACCGAAACACTCGACGTTTCCGCCAACATCCAGCTTCTCGGCGAACGCCACGACCTGCCCGAACTCACCGCCTCGCTCAATATCGCGGTCTCATCCTCCGCCTTTGGGGAAGGCTTTCCCAATGTCGTCGGCGAAGCCATGGCTTGCGCCGTTCCCGTGGTCGCCACAGACATCGGCGACACCCGCTGGGTCACCGGTGAGGCCGGCCACCTGGTGCCACCGGGCGATCCCGCTGCACTTGCCAAAGCCTGCATCGAAATGCTCGATTCTGGTATCATTCAAGATCCCGCCGCTCGCACCCGCATTGAGCAGCAGTTCTCCATCGAGAGCGTCCTGCAAAAATTCGCAACTTTGTTGAACTCATCTCACGCATCCGCCGCAGCTCCCATCGCTCCGGTGCCGCATCCTCTCGCCACTCCCCTTCCCCATCCCTGATTCATGTGCGGCATTGCTGGTTTCTTCAATCCTCCCTCAGTGTGCCCGTCGCACGAGATGAACGCCATCGTCACCTCGATGACGGACGCCATCATCCTGCGCGGCCCCGATGACGCCGGTGCCTGGGTTGATTCATCCAGCGGCATCGCCCTGGGCCATCGCCGCCTTTCCATTCTCGATCTCTCACCGCTCGGCCATCAGCCGATGAACAGCGCCGATGGCCGCTTCGTCATCGTGTTCAATGGCGAGATCTACAACTTCCAGGATCTGCGCGCCGAACTCGAACTCCTTGGCCACACCTGGCGCGGCCACTCCGACACCGAGATCATGCTCGCCGCCTTTCGCCAGTGGGGAGTCATTGCAGCCACCCAACGCTTCAACGGCATGTTTGCCTTCGCCGTGTGGGACAAGCAGGAACGCATGCTGCATCTCGCCCGCGATCGCATGGGCGAGAAGCCGCTCTACTACGGCTGGATCGGCGAAACGTTTGTCTTCGCCTCCGAGCTGAAAGCCATCCAGCGCTTCCCCGGCTTCAACGCCGCCGTGGATCGCGAAGCCCTCACCTCGCTGCTGCGCTTCAATTACATCCCCGATCCGCTCTGCATCTACCAGGGTTTCAAAAAGCTGCCACCCGCTGCCATGCTGAGCTTCAAAGCTCCCTCCGAACGCCCGCAGCCCGGCTTCTACTGGAGCCTGCCCCACGTTGTCGAACGCGGCCTCGACCATCCCTTCAAGGGCACCGAAGCCGAGGCCATCGACACCTTTGAGTCCATGCTCAAAAAAGCCGTGGGCATGCGCATGATCTCCGATGTGCCGCTCGGCGCGTTCTTGAGCGGCGGCATCGATTCGTCCCTCATCGTGGCGATGATGCAGAAGCAGAGCGCCCGCCCAGTGCGCACCTTCACCATCGGTTTCCACGAAAAGCAGTACAACGAAGCTGAAATCGCCAAGAGCGTGGCCAAGCATCTCGGCACCGAGCACACCGAGATGTACGTCACCGGTGAAGACGCGCTGAATGTCATCCCGCAACTGCCGGCGCTCTACGATGAACCCTTTGCCGACTACTCGCAGATCCCCACGCATCTCGTCTGCAAGATGGCGAAGCAGCATGTGACCGTGGCCCTCAGCGGCGACGCGGGCGATGAACTCTTCGGCGGCTACGAACGCTACGCCATGGGCCGCAGCCTCCACAGCAAGTTTGCCTGGATGCCCCCGGCGTTGAAAAAGCTCACCGCAGCCGCACTCACCGCAGTGCCTCCCGGCCCGCTCAACACCCTCGGCTCCAAGCTCCTGCCCAAGAGCAAGCGCCACATTCCTGTCGGTGATAAGTTGCACAAACTTGCCGAAGTCGTTGCCGCTCCCGGCATGGAGACGCTCTACCTCAATCTCATGTCCTACTGGAAAAAGCCCACGGACATCGTCATCGACGGCAAAGATCCCGTCACCGCGATCACCAACACCAAGGCATGGCCGCGCGTGAGTGACTTCACCCACCGCATGATGTATCTCGACATGGAGACCTACCTGCCCGGCGACATCCTCACTAAAGTGGACCGCGCCGCCATGGGCGTCAGCCTCGAAGGCCGCATCCCGCTGCTCGACACCAATCTCATCGAGTTCGCCTGGACCATCCCGTATTCCATGAAAGTGCGCGACGGCAAAGGCAAATGGCTCATGCGCGAGACGCTCTACCGCCACGTGCCCAAGGCCATGATCGACCGCCCCAAGCAAGGCTTTGGCATCCCCTTGGAAATCTGGCTGCGCGGCCCCCTGCGCGAATGGGCCGAGGATCTGCTCAGCGAATCCCGCCTCAAACGCGAAGGCTTCTTCCACCCCGCCCCCATCCGCCAAAAGTGGCAGGAACACCTCAGCGGCACCCGCAACTGGCACTTCTACCTCTGGGACATCCTCATGTTCCAGGCCTGGCATCAGGCGCAGCAGTAATTTGGAGTGCGGTTGCGAAGGGAGGAACGACCGCAGCTACCGCTTTCGACGGGCCGGGCGACGCACACATACCACGGCCCCTTCGAATGCGGGAGCCGGTGCTTCCACGCAAGCCGGTCAGCCTGCGCACGCCACGAGACGCTCGAAAGCGGCAGCTCCACCCTTTCAGGGTTGCGCAGCCGCACTCCAAATTCACCTCACGTAAACCGCCTCAACCTGTCCCTCACCCACCGCATCGACGGCCGCTCGATGCACACCGAGATCACCCACGCCAGCACCACCATCGCAGCCACCGTGATACCGAGCCTCAACCACGCCGAGTCCATCACAGCACCCAGCGCATTCAGCAGCACCAGCCCGATGTTTTGATGAATCAAATACAGCGGGTACGAAATCGCCCCCAGAAAAACCAGCGGCTTCGCATTCAGAAAAGGCAGCCATCCCGTGGTCGCTAGATGCAGCAGCAGACCAAAGCCCAGCACAAAAGCGAAATGCATCGGAAACGCCGCCTTCCACCACGCCAGCGCCGCACATGCCACCAGCACCAGCGTATGCCCGAAGCTCCACGCACGCCGGCGGTGCGCATCGTATAAAATCATGCCCACTCCAAACAGGTGAATGTAGTCGAGACTCGTGACCGCCTTGATTTTCCCCGTCAGTCGATAAACCAATGACTCCGGCTGCCCATAGGCCAGCACCCCATGCGCCGCCGCAGCAGCCCCCAGCCACAGCAGCAGCACCGGCACCGTTAGCTTCTTGAAAGCTCCCAGCCGATGCAGCACAAGCATGGCCACGTAAAACAAGATCTCAAACTCCAGCGACCAGTACGCGCCATCAATCATCTGCGCACGGGCAAATCGTGGCAGCATCGTGATGTTCCAAAGCGCATCCCGCTGCGTGACCTCCATCCCCGGCAGTCCATAGTTGGCAGTAACCAGCAGCGTGATCAGCGCGCAGGCCCAGAACGTCGGATACAACCGCGAAAAGCGCCCCACCGCGAAGTGCATCGCAGACCTCGCACGATCCAAAGTCATGAAGATGACAAAGCCGCTGATCATGAAAAACAGATCCACCCCCGTGCCACCATACGGAAACTCAAAGGGCGGGTCATACAGGTGAAACGTCCAGTTCTTCGCGATGCCGCTGGTGAAATGAAACAGGATGACCGCCATGGCCGCGATGCCACGCAAAGCATCCAGTTCAGCGATTCGCAGCGTGGGATTGATCGACTTCATGGCAGTGCGGCAGGCAGTTTGAGAACAGGCGTAAGCTCACGAGCCAGCACGACATAACCCGCTTTCGAAAGATGCAGATGATCCTCCTGATAAAGCTGCAGCCGCTGATTGCCGTCCATTTCCAAAAAGGCGGACGAAAAATCAAAGAACTCCACCTTGTTCCGACCATCGAGCTTTTTGAGCCCCCCGTTGATCTCAGCAATCCAAGGCCGGATCGGCGATGCCGCTTCATACACCGGCAGCAGGCCCAGCAGCACAATCCGCGTCGTCGGATGCCTCGTGTGAATGCGCTCTACAATGGTTTCAATGCCACGTGTGGTATCCGCAGCGCTGAAATGCCGCCAGAAGTTGTTGATCCCAATCATGAGCACCACCGTCTCAGGCGACGGCCCGTCCAGAATGCCATGCTCAATGCGCCAGAGCACATGCTGCGGCCCTTCGCCACCAACACCAAAGTTGAGCGCCTGCACAGGTGCGATGCGCCTCTGCCAGATCTCCTTGTCCCAGCTCTCCGTGAGCGAATCCCCAATGAAAATGATTTTCGCCTGCGCCTGCTTCATCGTCTCAGCCTGCTGCTTCACCACGCCCGCCCAGTAGGCCGTATCATCCCGCATCGCAGCTTCCCATGGCACCTCCGCTGCATTCACCCCCAGGGCGACAATGCAGAACAAACCCAGAAGATGTCGGAACAAAGACATGGAAGCCGAAAAGCTAAGCGCCTGCGCTCACGAGATCAAGCTGCGTGGCAAAACAACCGAGCATCGCAGTATGCATCGGGTGTTCGTGATCACCTCAAAGCGAATCCCCTCTCCCCACCGATGGCAAGGCAATATCCATGATAGCCTTTGGGGAGAGGCCGGGTGAGGGGTCATGCCATACTGCCGGGCGAACGGTGCTCGTCGTCCCCTAACCCCAACCCTCTCCCCGAAGAAAATTATAGACTGTCACCGTGTACGAGGGGCGGGGAGAGGGAGCACCGCTTTCGCCACCCCTGGGGGTTTCGATTCCAGAACTATAGCCCCACCTTCTGCTCATACTCCCTCACAATCGCCCCAAAACACGCCTCCTGGCTGAACCTCGACTCCGCGATCTGCCGATGATTCGAATCCCTCCCCACCGCACAATCCTGCGCCCATTGCTCGATCACACTCGCAAAGCCATCCACGTCCTCCTTGCCCGCCGACCAGCAATGCGACAGCCCCATTTCCATGAAGTCATTATTCCCCGGCACCCGGCTCAAAATCACCGGCAGGTCACAGGCCAGCGCCTCCAGCACCGCAAAAGACAATCCCTCATAACGTGACGTCAGGATCATCCCATCCAGCGCCTGGTAAAACGACAACGGCTCCGACAAATAAGTCTGGCGTACAATGCGATCACGAATGCCCAGCTCATCAGCCAGAGCCGCACACTCAGCCGAAAGCTCGCCCTCCCCCAGATGATACAGCCACAGCTCGGGCCTTTGTTGGCAGGCTTTGGCAAACGCATGATACAGCGTGATCGGGTCCTTTTGAAACGCCAGCCGTCCCACCGATCCCAGCAGTATCGCCTCCGCAGGAACGCCCAAAGCTGCACGAATCTCCAGCCGCTTCGCTGCATCCGCAGGCCGAAACCGCACGCAATCCACCGGATTCGCAATCAAGCGCAGCCGCCCCTGTGGGATCATCAAGGTGTCTCGCGCAAACGCCCGCTCGCCCTCAGACAAATTGATCGTCGTGCCAACGCGCCCCAGCACAGCCTCAACCGCATTGAACACCCGTGACTTCATCCCGCCCTTGCCGGACAAGCCGTAGTAAGCATGCGGCGTGTAAAAAACCGGCTGCCTCACCCTCAGCCAGACCAGCGCACGCGCCAGCGCGCCCGCCTTGGAACTATGCGCGTGGATCACATCCGGCCGAGCCTCCATCACCAGTCTCCGCAGTTTCATCAATGCCGCCACATCCCCCGGGCCGGGCGCATTGCTCACCTCAAGATTCACCGTCCTGCCACCCGCCGCAGAAACCTTCGCCACCAGCTGCGTCAGCCGGTCCGAACCCCGCACATCCGAATAGGCCAGATGAATGCGATGCCCCCGCTCCAGCAAAAACGACGCCAGTGCCTCGACGTGCCGGAACACACCATCAACGCCAGGTTCGGTGACTAGAAGGATTTGCATCGAAGAAAGCCACTTTAGCACCATTCAGCGCAGGCACGAAAGTAAGGATGCACTCCGCCGCGAGATTGCCGCCTCAGTCTTGCTCTTCAGCCTCGGCCTTGCCGCCGAAAATGATGCCCCGTTTGGTCGAGGCGACAAAATCGGTGAAGGCCGCCGCCTCCGGCGTGAGCTCTCCAGCACGGAGTTCCTCCACGGCCTGGGCGTTGTTCAAGCCGCTCCGATACACTTTGCGAAACGCCTCACGCAGTGAACGCATCTGCTCACGAGAAAACCCCGCGCGCTGCAGACCCACAATGTTCAAGCCACGCGCACGCGCCGGATTGCCATCCGCCGTGCAGAAAGGCGGGATGTCCTGCACCACTTTGGCACAGCCACCGATGATCGAACGCGTGCCGATGCGGCAAAACTGATGCACCGCCGTCAGACCACTGATGATCACATGATCCTCGACGACCACATGCCCGGCCAGTGTTCCATTGTTGGAAAAGATGACGTGATTCCCCACGATGCAGTCATGCGCGATGTGCACGTAGGACAGGAAGTTGTTGTGGCTGCCGATCACCGTCTTGTCCCCGGCGGAGGTGGCGCGATGCACGGAGCAAAACTCACGGAAGGTGTTGTTGTCCCCCACTTCCAGCCAGGTGGGCTCGGCACTGTATTTCAAATCCTGCGTCTGCTGGCCGATGGACCCGTAGGCGAAGAACTTGTTGTTCTTCCCGATCTTGGAAGGCCCCATCACCGTCACGTGGTGCTGCAGCCAGCAGCCATCCCCCAGCTCCACGTCCGCGCCAATGATGCAATACGGACCGATGTGGACATCCGCACCGATTTTGGCGGTCGGATCAATGATGGCAGTCGGGTGAATCGTGGCAGGCATGCGTCAACAATCTAACTTTTAACGATCCACCACGCTGAACATCAGCTCGGCCTCGGAAACGACCTGCCCATTCACACTGCAACGGCCGATGCCGCTGGCGATGCTGCGCTTGGTCTTGAGGATTTCCGTTTCGATGAGGAGCGTGTCGCCCGGCAGCACCGGCCTGCGCCACTTCACATTGTTGGCGCTCATAAAGTAGCCGATCTTGCCTTGATTGCCGGGCATGCGCAGCAGCACAATGCTGGCCACCTGCGCCATCGCTTCGAGTTGCAGCACGCCGGGCATGATCGGATGGCCGGGGAAATGCCCCTGGAAATACGGCTCGTTGATCGTGACATTCTTGATGCCCGTGCATTTCGATTCGCCTTCGAATCCGATGATGCGGTCCACCAGCAGGAATGGATAGCGGTGCGGCAGGATGTTCATCACCTCGTTGATGTCGAGGACGGCCTCGCCACCCGGGATGTGCACCGGCGCCGGCACCATGCTGCGCATCTGATTGTACTGCGCCACGATGGCGCGGGCCAGCTCCGTGTTCGGCCCGTGACCCGGACGCACCGCGATGACGTGGCCCTGGATGCGCTTCCCGGAGAGCATCAGGTCGCCCACGATGTCCAGAATCTTGTGCCGCACGAACTCGTCAGCAAAGCGCAGCGGCTGCTTCGAGAGCAGCGTGTCCCCACGAATGACGACCGCCGCCTCCAGCGTGCCGCCTTTGATCAGCCCCTTCTCCATCAGCGGGGCGATGTCCTCATAGTACACAAAGGTGCGCGCAGCGGCGATTTCCTTCTCGTAGGTCTCAGGATTGATCTCCGTGCTGAAATACTGCGTGAAGCGTCCGCCCGGGCCGACGTTGGTGCAGGAGATGCGGAATTTTTTATCGGGGACAATCGTCAGGATCGTGCCGTCACGGGTTTCCTGGTAGATCGGCTCGCGCACTTCGAAAACCTTGCGCGCTTCCTCTTGCTGCTGCAGTCCGGCAGACTTGATCAGCTCCACAAACGGCATTGAGCTGCCATCGGCGATGGGCGGCTCATTCGCGTCCATCTCGATGATCGCATTGTCCACACCCATGCCCGCCAGCGCGGAGATCACGTGCTCCACGGTATGCACATTCACCCCGCCCTCGGCGATGGTCGTGGCACGCTCCACTTTCTGGACTTTCTCGACCAGCGCCGGAATGAAGGGTTTGTCCTCCAGATCGATGCGGCGAAATTTGAACCCAAAGTTCTCCGGCGCAGGTTGCAGGGTGAGGGTGACTTGTTCGCCGGTATGCAGCGAGGTGCCCGTCATCGAGACGGACTTGGCGAGGGTATGCTGACGGTCTGAGGCGGCCATAGGCGGGAGCGCCCTCGTTAGCGTTGCGCCCCCGCAGGGTCAAAGGGAAATGCAAGGGCCCGCTCCTCCCCTTTGCAGGCTAATCCTGCCCCCTTCCCTACTTCTTCCCAATGCACCACAGGTGCTTGTAGCCCCGGATGAAAAGCTGGCCGTCGCTCACAGCGATAGAGCCAATGATCTTCTCCCCCAGTGAATTCGTGGCCAGCAGCTCAAACTTCGGGCTGGCCTTGAACACAAAACAGTCGCCAATCTGATTCGCCGCATAGCATTTCCCATCGGCGCTCAGCACCAGCGAAGACCAGTTGTTCCCCTTGAGCCGCTCCTGAAAAACCATCGCCCCCGTCTTGAGGTCCCGGCATTCGGCGATACCGCCATCACTCAGGATGTAATGATAACCGTCATGCACCACCCCGCTGCCAATGCGCTGGCTGACCTTCGGCAGCTGCCAGACACGGTTTTTTTCCGTCACATCTCCATCGCCACCCGTCTTCACCGCCAGCGCCGCACCGCCGTAGCCGCTCATTGCGATCATCACACCACCAGCATACAAGGGCGAATTATAAACAAGGTCCGTGAGTCCTCCTGAGGTCCAAAGTTCTTTGCCTGTCTGCGGATCAAAGGCACAGGCGCGCCGGGGGTAGCTCATCAGCAGTTCATACCGTATGCCCACCTTGCGCAGCAGCGGATCACTCCACGATCCCAGCCACTTCTTGTCCGCCCCTTCACCCGAGGCCCCGCCCGGCTCCCTGTGCTGCCAGATGGTTTTGCCCGTCTTTTTGTCAAAGCAGTACAGCACCGTGTTCTCCCCCGGCCCGAAGTTCAGAAACACCCGATCCCCCGCCAGCACCGGCGATGTCCCGCTGCCCCAGATGTGATGCAGCTTGCCCAGATCCGTGCGCTTCCACACTTCCTTGCCGTTCATGTCGTAGCAAAACACTCCGGCTGAGGCAAAGAACACAATCACCCGCTCCCCATCCGTCGCCGGTGAGCCCGGGCAGTATGGATTCGTGGCATGCGTCAGCTCCGGCTCCCGGTAGATCGTGCCCGCATCCCACAGTTTTTCGCCCGTCTTTTTGTCAAAGCACAGCAGCAGCCGCTTACCCTCTTTCTCAATCGCCTGCGTCACAAAGACCTTGTCCCCCCACACCACCGGCGTCGAATTTCCCCTCTCCGGCAGCTCCGCCTTCCACACCACATTCTCCGTCTGGCTCCACTTCTCCGGCAGCTTCGACTCCGCACTGGTGCCATCCCCATTCGGCCCCCGCCACATCGGCCAGTTCTCGGCGTGCAGCGTTGCGAGCGAACTCAGGGCAAAGGTCAGGAGAAAGGCGTGTTTCATGGTGGAAGTGTGGGAAGCGAATCAAACGTAAGCCAGCAGGCATTCATGTCATTCCCATGCACATCGAAGCTGAATACTGCCGCCGATTACAGGCTTGCACATGGAGGACAGAGTCTCATAGCCTCATCATCAATATGGACCATGCGAACCGAATCCTTCTTCTGGTGGCCAGTGCTGTAGCCTATGCATTTGCCTTCCCACCATATGGCTGGTGGCCGCTGGCGCTTCTTGGCACGGGCGTGCTGGTGGGCCAGCTCCATCATGCACGCCCAGTTCACGGACTCATCGCAGGTTTCTGGTGGGGCATCCTGGCCTTTGGCACGGGCCTGTCATGGATCTATGAGATCTTCGGCCCGTTCAGCATCCTTCTCTGGGGCCTCCTGGCGGTTTTCCCTGCCCTATTCGGCTGGCTTGTATGCCTGGCACAACAGCGCGGCGTCAAAGCAGGCTGGCCGCTGGCCTTGTTCACCGCTCTGGCCTGGACGGGGACGGAGTTTTTACGCTGTGAACTCATGCCCCTAAAATTTCCATGGATGAATCTCGGCCTCGCCCTTGAACCATGGCCCATGGTCTCATGGGTGGGCGTGTATGGATTGGGATTTTTGAGCACCCTGACCTTGGCGGCCTTCATTTTTGCTGGCAGAACAGGAGGAACTGCATTCGTCCTGATGCTGATCATCCTCATTGATGCACAGGTCGTTTCGGATCGAATTCATTCTCGCCCTGACGTCACTGTCGCGGCCGTCCAGGCAGAAGGAGCCTCTACCGAGAGCTACATCGCAATGGCAAATCAGGCTCCTGCAGATACGCAGATCATCGTCTGGCCGGAGAACACAATTCCCATCGATGTTCGGCATGTCGCTAAAAGTGAGCTCGCCAAAGTCCAGGCCTTCGCTTTGCAGCACAAGACTCTGCTCGTCTTCGGCACGCAGACCCGCCTTGAGGGCCCGAAATGGCAGAACACCGCGCTGACCGTCGATGGAAGGAAGGTGCTGGGAGAGCATGGAAAAAATCACACCGTCCATTTCTTCAACGATGGCGAGCATGGCAAAACCGCCCTGCCCGTCCTCACACCCCTCGGCAAAATCGGCACTCCGATTTGCTTCGACTGCGATTTCCAGGACGTGGTCCGGAAAATGACTCTCGCAGGAGCCGAGTTTTTTGCCGTGCCCTCCATGGACGCCGCTGGCTGGCCGGCACGGCAGCACATCCAGCACTCCCAGCTTTTCCGCGTTCGCGCCGCCGAAAACCAGCGCAGCATGGTTGTTGCGGCATCCTCCGGGGTCTCGCAAATCATCGACTCCCACGGAGCCGCGATCCAATCGTTGAAACCTATGAAGGCTGGCATCATCAGCGGCTCCATCGAGCGCCGAAACGACCTGACCTTTTACACCCGCAAGGGATGGCTTACGCCTTGGTTGGCGCTGGCTTTGCTACTCGTCTGGACCGTCCGGCTGCTGGCATCTCCAAAACCGAAAATGCCGCAGCCAGCCGATGTCAGTCGAGATTAATCCTCCCCACCCGCAGCCAGCTGCGCGATGACGTTGATGTCTTCCAGCGTCGTCGTGTCGCCCTTGATCAGTTCACCCGCGGCGATCTGCTTCAGCAGGCGGCGCATGATCTTGCCGGAGCGTGTCTTCGGCAGTGCCGCTGCAAAGCGCACCTCATCCGGCGTGGCCACAGGGCCGATGACTTTGCGGACGTGCTTCTTCAGTTCTTCACCCAGTTCGCGGCTGGATTTGACGCCTTCCTTCACGGTCACAAAGCAAACGACGCCCTGGCCCTTCATCTCATCAGGGCGGCCCACCACAGCGGCTTCCGCCACGGCAGGATGGGACACGAGGGCGCTTTCCACTTCGGCGGTGCCGAGGCGATGACCGGCCACGTTGAGCACATCGTCGATGCGGCCGATGATCCAGAAATTGCCCTGCTTGTCACGGCGGGCTCCGTCACCGGCGAAGTACCAGCCTTGGAATTCGCTCCAGTAGGCTTCCTGATAGCGCTTCTTGTCGCCCCAGATGCCACGCAGCATGGAAGGCCACGGCTTGCGGATGACCAGCTTGCCTTGCTCATTGACGCCGACCTCTTTTCCGAGGTCATCGACGATGGCGGCATCCACCCCGAAGAACGGCAGCGTGGCGGTGCCAGGCGTGGTCGGTGTGGCACCCGGGATCGGCGTGATCATATGGCCGCCGGTCTCCGTCTGCCACCAAGTATCAACGATCGGGCATTTGCCGCCGCCGACCTTGTTGTGATACCACATCCAGGCTTCAGGATTGATCGGCTCGCCCACGGTGCCCAGCAGGCGCAGGCTGCTCAGGTCATGCTTCTTCAGCCACTCATCGCCCCACTTCATGAAGGCGCGGATCGCCGTCGGCGCGGTGTAGAACACCGTCACGGCGTATTCTTCGATGATCTTCCAGAAGCGGTCGTTCTCAGGCCAGTTCGGCGCACCTTCAAACATCAGCGAGGTGGCACCCAGCGCCAGCGGACCATACACCATGTAGGTATGCCCGGTCACCCAGCCGATGTCCGCCGTGCACCAGTACACATCGTCGTCGCGCAGATCGAAGACGTATTTGCAGGTCATCTGCGCATGCAGCAAATAGCCGCCAGTCGTGTGGAGGATGCCCTTCGGCTTGCCGGTGCTGCCGCTGGTGTAAAGAATGAACAGAGGAGACTCGGCATCCATCGCCACCGGGGCGCAGCGTGCGTCCACATATTCCAGCTCGCGGTGCCACCACACGTCACGACCTTCTTCGATGTGCACATCCTGACCTGTGCGCCTGTAAACGACCACCGTCTCCACGGGCGTGTCCTTGGCCTTCAGCGCGTCATCCACGTTCTTCTTCAAAGGCACCACAGCACCACGGCGGTAGCCGCCATCGGCAGTGATGATGATCTTCGCGCCGCAGTCCATCACGCGGTCTTTGATCGACTCGGCGCTGAAGCCGCCGAAGATCACGCTGTGCATCGCGCCGATGCGCGTGCAGGCCAGCATGGCGATGGCCGCCTCAGGAATCATCGGCATGTAAATGATGACCCGGTCGCCCTTTTTGACCTTGTGGCGCTTCAGCACGTTGGCAAAGCGGCACACTTCACGGTGAAGCTGCTGGTAGGTCAGCACACGCTTCTCCCCGGGCTCACCCTCCCAGATCAGGGCGGCCTTGGTCTTGCGCGGGCCGTCCAGATGGCGGTCGAGGCAGTTTTCGCTGACATTGAGCTTCCCGCCGGTGAACCACTTGGCATTCGGGCATTTCCAGTCCAGCACCTTCGTGAATGGCTTCGTCCAGTGCAGTTCCTTCGCTTCGCGGCCAAAGAACTTGTCCGGATGCTTGATCGACTCCTCATGCATCTTCTTGTACTGCGCCATCGAGCTGATGCGGGCTTTCTTAGAAAACTCAGCGCTCGGCTTGAACACCCGGCTTTCAGTCATCAGGGATTTGGAATTGCTGCCAGCCTTGGGGGCGGTTTTGGCAGCTTTTTTCGGGGCGGATTTGGCGGCGGCTTTCTTGCTCATGGCGGGTTGGTGTCGGCGATTGGGAGGCGCAGAGTAGAAACCGGAGCCGCCCGCGTGCAAGGTGAAGCTGCATCTACCCGCTTCTCACAGGCGAACTTCACCTTGCCACAGCGGCCCGAAGCCTTACGATAAGCCCCTCATTTGTCATGATTCCCCTGCGCATCAGCCTGTTTGCCCTACTCTCCGCCTGCTCCAGCGTTCTCGCCCAGCAGTACACCAACAGCATTGCGGCCGTCGTCGATGGCGTCCCCATCGCTTCCTCGGAGGTGGAGGAAACCATCAAGGCCCAGGAGCAGGTCATCCAGTTTCAGTTTCGCAACGACCCCGCCCGCATCAAAAAGGAGATCGCCCTCCTGCGTCAGGGCGCCATCGAAACGCTGATCGATCGTGAGATCCTGCTCGCGGAATTTCGCAAAATGGGCGGTGTCATCAAGCCCCAGTATGTCGATGACGACATCAACGGCATCATCCGCGAGAGCTTCAAAGGCGACCGCGATGCCTTCGTGGACGAGCTCACCAAGAGCGGCATGACCGTGAAAAAATTCCGCGAACTGCGTGAAAAGATGGTCATCATGAACGTCATGCGTGCGCGCAATGCCGGCGACCACCCGCCGGCCACCCCGCGCGAAGTGCAGGAGTACTACGACAAAAACGTGGATAAGTGGCGTGAGGGAGATCAGATCAAAATCTCCACCATCACCATCCCCAAGTTCACTGGCGAACCCGGCTCCACCCCTGAAACTCAGAAAAAGATCGCTCAGGAATTGCGCACCAAAATCGTTCAAGGCGCCGATTTCGCCAAAGTGGCGAAGACCAATTCACAGGACAGCCATGCGGAAAACGGCGGGTCTTGGGACTGGATGTCCAAAACCGACCTCATGCCCGCCATTGCCGATGCTGCGATGGAGCTCAAAACCGGCGGCATCAGCCCCGTTCTCGACTTGGAGTCCAACTACATCATCGTCTCCTGCGATGCCAAAAAGCTCGGCACCGCCCCGGACATCGAAAAGCTGCGCCCTGAAATCGAAAAAATGATCAACCAGGAAAAATCCAAGAGCAACATCGACAAGTGGGTGGAAACCGTCCGCAAGAAGCACGTCATCAAACGCTATCAGCCCTCCAACGCCCCTGTCGCGCCCATCCCTTCCGCACCATGATCCAGATCGTTTTCAATGACATCAGCGCCGCCGAGCTCTCCCATCTGCCCACCCAGGTGCAGTTTCATCTGCTGGAAGCGCTGAACATCCAGCCTGCTGACATTGAAGAGACCATTCTCGCCAAACGTTACGGCGTCCTCGAGCGCGGCGGCAAAAAACTCTACCGCTGCCGTGCCGGCGACCACCGCATCTACTTCGCCGTGGTCGATGGCAATGTCAGCGTCCACCGCGTCCTGCACAAAAACACCCTCACCGACTTTCTCTTCCGCAGCAACCTCCCCGGTGGCGGAGAAGACGAGGCCCTCAGCCAGTCCAAAAGCTTCTGGCACCTCATTGACGAAGGCGCCAAGACCCTGAAGGTCGCCTAGCCATCCTCTCCCGGCGAATTTGTCGCCCTGAGTCTCGCGGCATTCGTTGTATCAGCCATGCTCACTCTCGATGCCCTCCTGTCCGATGAAGCCCTGCGCCAGCAGGAGTTTCCGGTGATCAAGGACAGCCTGTTCCTCGGCCATGCCGGCGTCACCATCCTGCCGCGCCGTGTCACCCGCACGATGCAGGAATATCTGGAGCAATGCTGCCTGCGCATGCAGGAGTATCCCGAGGCTTGGAAAGCGGTGAACGAAACGCGCGTCGTAGCCGCCGAATTGATCGGTGCCAAAGCCAGCGAGATCGCCCTCATCGGCCCCACCTCGGTCGGCCTCAGTCTTGTCGCCAATGGCCTGCCCTGGCAGTCAGGTGACGAAGTCGTCTGCTACCTCGATGACTATCCCGCGAATGTCTATCCATGGACCGACCTTGAACGCCACGGCGTCGTTTTAAAGCGCCTCCAGCCCACCTCTCCCGGTGCCATCACACCGGAACTCCTCGAAGCCGCGCTCACGCCCAAAACCAAGCTCGTTGCCCTCGCCTCCTGCCATTTCCTCAGCGGCTACCGCATCGAGATCGACCGCATCGGCCGCATGCTGCGTGAGCGCGGCATCCTCTTCTGCCTTGACGCCATCCAGACCGTCGGCGCCTTCGAGACTCGCGTCGACCACGTCGATTTCCTCTCCGCCGACTCCCACAAATGGATGCTCGGCCCCATGAGCGCCGGCATCTTTTACGTGCGCGAAGAACTGCAGGACATGCTGCGCCCCAGCCTCCTCGGCTCCTGGAACGTGCGCAGCCCCAACTTCATCGCCCAGGAAGAGATCGCCTTCGAACGCGGCGGCCGTCGCTACGAACCCGGTGCCCTCAACATCTCCGGCATCCTTGGCATGAAAGCCGGCATCGACTTGATTCAGGAGATCGGCCTCCCCGCCATCAGCGCCCAGCTCTTGAAGCTCAAAGCCCGCCTCCATGCCGGATTGCAGCCCTTGGGCTTCACCTTCCTCGGCCCCGACCCGCACAGTATCAACGCCTCCTGCATCACCACCGTGCAGCACCCCCAGCGCTCGTTGGCCGACATCTCCGCACACCTTACCGCAAACAGCATCACCACCTCCCTGCGCCACAACCGCGCCGGAGAGCCCCTCCTCCGCTTCAGCCCCCACTTCTACAACACCGAAGCCGAGATGGACCGCGTGGCAAAGGTGATTGGAGAGGCGGTATAACAAGACAACCAAATGAGAGCCCGCCTCACATCGAATTTCATCAATAGCCGTGCCGAGGCTGTTTTGATCGCTCGCAAAGCCTGTGAGAAGACGCAGGAATTCGATGCCATCAAATCCATTCAAACAAGCATGAATGAAATGGCTGCGGGTAAGACTTTACCCGCCGTGGCCGTGCATCAGCGCTTGCGTGAGTTATAAATGCATCACCCCACGATAAACGGAAAAGGGTGATCTGACTCCATATCCTCGGCACGGACGCGGCGATGGATGCCATGTCGTGGAATGATGATGAGTAAGCGGCCTGCAACACCGATTACGTCGGGGCCATAAGGGCCCGTGTCGCCTGCACCGTGATTGGGATCATCCGCGAATTTTTCGCTGAATGATCCAGGGAACAGCGGAACTTTGAGGCCCCTGGCGCTCCACCAGGACTCTTCCTTGTGAAAGACGAAGTACATTTCGTGGGAATCAACACCCGTCACGATCCATTCGTAAACCAGGATCAATGAAGCGTCTGGGGAGGACCAAAGGCGAAAATCCCCCTTGAAGCCGTCCGAGGGCAATCGGCTGGGGAATTTCACGAGTGAGCTGCCCTTGGAGTCCCGAAGCTCGTAATAGGAGGTTGTGGAATAGGAGGAATCACCTTTGATCGTGATGCCACGGTGAAGCTTCACCGTGAGCCCACCGCCGAGCTGAGCCGCGAATTTTTGGACCTTAACTTCTGAAGCTTTCGCTTCAGACACCTCCGTCGGACTGACATACTCCAACTTGGACTGGAGGCACCAATTCTCAAAATCCAAAGGCTGGGCAGCCTTCGGTTTTGCAGGCGCGGCACAGGAAGCCAACAGCAGCATGCAGGCGAATGACGCCAGAAATGTCGTTGAGGTCTTCATCGAAGAAGGGAAGGCAAATCACCTCCGCACCGTCGCAGGCAACGTCTTCTCCAGCGCCGTGAGGATCGCTGTATGCGCGGCATCCACTTCGGCGGTTTCGAGGGTCTTCTCTGTGGACCGGTAGGTGAGCGTCCAGGCGATAGACTTGCGGTCCTTCGCCATCTTGGTTCCCGACGGATCAGCGAAAACGTCGAAGACTTCAGCCCCAACGAACAGAGGGTGTTTCTGTGAGGCAAAGAACGCGGCCACCTTGGCGTGCGGAAGATCCGCAGGGACTTCCATGGCGACGTCACGCGTCATGCCTGGGAAGCGCGGAAGCTCCTCAAACTTCGTCGGGCCGGTGCTGCCCTGACGCAGAGCGCTGAGCAGCAGTTCGGCGACATACACAGGATGACGCGCATTGATTTCACGCGCACGTGCCGGATGCAATTGCGCGATCCAGCCAAGGATGCGGTTCCCGGCACGCAGTTCGCTTGTCAGCAGGTAGTTGGCGCTGTTCTCTTTCACGGGACGCACTTCGAGCGGCGTGCGCGTGAGGTTTTGGATCTGCCCCACCAGTTCATGAATGTCAGCAGCCTGCGGCTCACGGCCATGCCAGCTCGTCGGAGACACCGGGCCGCTGAGCAGCACCGCCAGGCGCTCCTCTTCACGGCTGCCTCCTTTCGGCAGCGTCAGAAAGACACGGCCCAGTTCGAAGAAACGCAGACGATGCAAGCCCTGACGGATGTTGAGGGCCGCCGTGGCGATGAGACCCGGCACGATGCTGGGGCGCAGCGTGGTATGATCCTCACTGAGCGGGTTTTTCACCGCCACACCCTGCCCACCACCGAGACTGTCGGTAAGCTGTGCATCCGCAATCAGGCGCAGCGTTTGCGCTTCGAAGAAGCCGCGCGCTGCAAGCGACTGCCGCAGGTTCATCGCAAAATCATAGGTTCGGTCAGCAGCCTCGACCGGCGATGCGACAGCAACCTGACGCGACGGCACGCGATCCAGGCCAATCACGCGGGCGATTTCCTCCATGAGATCGACCGGGCGTTGAAGATCGAGGCGATAGCTGGGAATGCCCCAGTGGCTCTCGTGCTTGCTGGCAGACTTCTTGGTGAGGCCAAGCTTTTCGAGGATGGCGTGAATTTCATCTCCAGTCATGTCCGGCGTCCCGAGCAGCCTGCGCGCACGGTTTTCATCCAGCGTCACTTCACCGACGAGCTTGGGAGCTTCCCCTGCGACTTGCACCACCTCTTCAGCGATGCCCCCAGCAATCGAGAGAATCAGCTTCGTGGCGAGCTCCGAACCGCCCTGCACCTGCTGCGGATCAATGCCGCGCTCAAAGCGGTAGCTGCTGTCACTGCTCAGGCCAAGACGACGAGAGGTGCGGCGGATGCCGCTCGGGGCGAAATAGGCGCTCTCCAGCAAAACGTTCACTGTGCCTTCCGTGACACCCGTTTCCTCACCACCCATGACACCCGCAATGGCGACAGGACGCTGGCTGTCAGCAATCACAAGGTCGTCGGTTTGCAGCGCGTAGGTCTGCCCATCAAGCGCGAGGAACTTCTCACCCTCAGCCGCCATGCGGACAACGATGCCACCCTTGAGCTTGTCCAGATCGAAGCAGTGCAACGACTGCCCCATCTCCATCATGACATAGTTCGTGATGTCCACGATGCTGTTGATCGGGCGCAGGCCGATGCTCTCAAGACGACGGCGCAGCCACTCGGGGCTCGGGCCGACTTTCACGCCCTTGATGAGCCGCGCAGTGTAAAGCGGGCAGGCTTCAACAGCCTTGATCACGATCTGCTCATCATCCGCCTTCTTCGTCTTCGTGCTCGCATTCGCATGATGGCGTTCGCCTTTCAGCGGCAGGCCGGTGAGTGCAGCCAGTTCACGGGCAAGACCCAGATGGCTGAGCAGATCAGGACGATTCGGCGTGATCTCCAGATCGAACAGCACATCCGCAGGATTGAGATGATTGAATGGCGTGCCGATGGGGGAATCAGCCGCCATGATGAGCAGACCACTGTGGTCTTCGCCAAGACCGAGTTCCTTGCCACTGCACATCATCCCCATGGAATCAACGCCACGCAGCTTGCCTTCCTTGATGGTGAATCCGCCGGGCAGCACAGCCCCCGGCAGCGCCAGTGGCACTTTGTCCCCGGCTTTGAAATTTTTCGCACCGCAGACGATCTGCCGCGCCGTCCCGCTGCCATCATCCACCTGACAAACACTGAGTTTGTCAGCATTCGGATGCTGCTCAAAAGACTGAATCTGCGCCACGACAACCTTGTCAGTCGCGACCCCGCGTTCTTCAATACCTTCAACTTCCACACCCGCGAAGGTGAGAAGATCAGAGAGCTGCGGGACGGTGTAGGAACTCAGGTCAAGATGAGTGCTGAGCCAGGAGAGGGAAACTTGCATGATGCGGAGCGGGGTTGGACAGGATTAACAGGATGACAAAATTGATCAGGATTAACGCGATGTATGGCGGAGCACCGTTCACTAAGCCACGGTCTAGAGTTGCGATTTAGTTCGGTAAGTTCGGAACTTATGGCGCCAGTCGAGACTCTTGGCTCCAAAGTTAATGATGAGGCCATCTTCGATGCCGGTGGTAGCCAGGTAGTTCACCGTTTGAGTTTCATGCATCTTGGAGATTGCCTCACAGGATTTAAGTTCCAACAACAGTCTCAGATCCCCTGCGGCGATGATGATGTCTGCTTCGAACTTTCCGACCAGCTTGCCTTTATAGAAAACATTCAACGGCACATTTGACTCAAATCCAAGGCCAGACTCGGCAAGCTCGATCTCCATCGCACGATGATACACCGACTCCAAAAACCCAGGACCCAGCTCACGATGGATGCCCATCGCCATGCCAATCACCCGGTGTGTCAACTCATCGATCGTCATCAATCGTCCCTAGGTTAATCCTGAAATTCTGGAATCTTGTAAATCCTGTCAAAAGCAGCTTCCTCACGCCGCAAACTGTTGCAGAAACCGCACATCATTCTCAATCAAATGCCGGATGTCCGTGATGCCATGCATGATCATGGCCAGGCGGTCGAGCCCAAGACCAAAGGCAAACCCCGTGGTGGTCTCCGGATCAAAAAGGTTGTCGCCACGCGCCTTGTTGATCTCAGCGAACACAGCCGGATCAACCATCCCGCAGCCAGCAATTTCAATCCACCGGGCATCCTTGCCCTTCGCCTCCAGCTTCACATCAATTTCAAAGCTCGGCTCCGTGAACGGGAAGAAGTGCGGGCGAAAACGCACCGCCGTGCCAGCACCGAAGATCTCCCTGAAGAAGTATTCCAGGGTGCCCTTGAGATCACCGAGGCTCACGTCCTGATTGACGTAAAGTCCCTCAAGCTGGTTGAAGACACTCAGATGCGTCGCGTCAATCTCGTCACGGCGATAAGCCGCTCCCGGTGCAATGATCCGGATCGGCAACGTCTTCGCAGCTTCCATCGTTCGAACCTGCACGCTGGAAGTATGCGTGCGCAGCAGACGGCCGTCAGGAAGATAGAACGTGTCCTTCTCGTTACGCGCGGGGTGATCAGCAGGCGTGTTCAGCGCATCAAAGCAATGCCACTCCGTTTCAATCTCCGGGCCTTCCGCCAAGGCGAATCCCATGCGGCGCAGCGTACGAATGGCAAGATCACGGATCTGCGTCAGCGGATGCAATGCGCCGACGCTCGCGCCCGGACGCCCCGGCAGCGTGATGTCGATCCCTTCCACCGCCTTCGCATCCTGCGCGGCCTGCAGCGCGAGCTTCTTCGTGTCGATGCCTTCCGTGATCGCCGTGCGCACTTCGTTAAGCTTGGCCCCCACCTCCTTCTTCTGCTCCACCGGCACGTCCTTCATGCCCTGGCTGAGAGCGGTCACACTGCCTTTTTTGCCCAGAAAGTTGACGCGCACAGCCTCCAGCGCGGATTCATCCTGTGCCGCTTCAAGAGCGGCAAGAGCGGCGGTTTTGAGAGAGTCGAGGTCGGAAAGCATGGAACCGGCCACATAGCTGCGACATGGCTCTCATGCAACCCTTGGAACATGCCGGGCCGCAGCCTTCACAAAACGGGCGCTCAGGCCCGCAGCAGTTCCGGGCTCCGCAGCGTCAGTTCCGTCACTTCCGGCGGGGCGCCAATACGCATCGGCACCCCCACGCAGCCAATACCCCGGTTTACATACATCTGCAGCCCGCCCACTTCGTAGCGACCGGCCAGGTACTTTTTGCCAAACTTGGCGCGCCGCAAAGACATGGGCGCCTTCCCACGGAAGACAAGCTGGCCGCCATGCGTGTGCCCGGAAATTTGCAGCGCCTTCACACCTGCGGCGGCGATGGTGTCCGCAGCATCCGGTTCGTGCATCATCAGCACCAGCGGCTGGCTCTGCTTCCAGTCTTGCAGCGTCTTGCGCACGTCCGGCCGGTTCACATACATCGAGTCAAAACCGCCAAGAACCAGCGTTCCCTTGTCCGTGCGGATGCGGCGGATCTCATTGCGCAGCACAGGAATGCTGCGCTCCGTCAGCGCCTGAATCACTTCAGGCGCGCCACTGGCAAAATCATGATTCCCCAGGCTGGCATACACCCCATGAGTCGCTTCGAGGTGCGAGAGCAGTTCCGCCACCTTTGGGGCGGGTCGTGCTGAGTGGGTCACAAAGTCACCCGTCAGGGCCACCAGGTCCGGCTTCAGCGCATTGCACACCTGCACACTTTCAAAAATGTCTTCCTCCGTCGTGAAAGGCTCCAGGTGCAGATCACTCAGCTGCGCAATGCGAAAGCCGTCCATGGCAGGCGGCAGGCCCGGCACCAAAATTTCGACCCGCTCGATCAAGAGACTCGGTTTGCGCTCGCGCGCCATGACGTTTGAAGTGGTCCCCACGGCGGCCAGGGCGGTCAGCTGGCGCAGGAGGCTGCGACGGGAGTAGGTGGCGGGCATGATGATCAGCAGGCTGGCTGGATGAGAGCGGAGGTGCGCATGGGAAGATACGCAGGGAGAGGATGGAACGACGCGCAGGATGTCACGTCTTCTTCACGCACTGAGACTGGGTGGAAGCCGTACATGAATCAGTTGACCCATAGATCGCCCGGAAGTTCAAATATTCAACCTCTTCGTCACACCGCCTCCCGCACTAAACAAAACAGCCGGAGCGCAGGCTCCGGCTGTTGAGAATCTTGGAGGTTCCGTTGGAGCTTACGCTGCTGCGGTTTCCTTCGGTGCTTCGGCAGCCTTCTTTTCCAGCGCGGCCTTGGCCTGCTGAACGAGGGCTTCGATGGCGGCGATGTCCTTGACGGCGAGGTCCGCGAGGACTTTGCGGTCGAGATCAATGCCTGCGAACTTGAGGCCTTCCATGAATCGGGAATAGCTCAGGCCGAGAGGACGGGTGGCGGCATTGATGCGCTGCACCCACAGGTTGCGGAAGCTGCGCTTCTTGGCCTTGCGGTCACGAGTTGCGTAGGTTTCGGCTTTGCGGACGGCGTCCTTCGCATAGCGGAAATGCGTGGAACGGAAGCCGCGGTAACCTTTGGCTTTTGCCAGCACGCGCTTACGGCGCTTCCGGCTGGCGGGGGAGTTGGTGGCTCTTGACATGTATCTTTCTCTATGATCAGGCTGTTGTTTGGGTAGCGATGGCTTGCCTCACCTGGTCGAAGGCCTCCCGAGGGAGGCCAGGCAAGTTCATCGTGGTCTCTTATTGAGAGACCGTGGTCGTCTTAGCGATGGGAGAACGGCATGTTCGCCTTGATTGCTTTGACATCCACTTCCGCCACGAGGGCGACTTTACCGAGGTTGCGTTTACGCTTGCGGCTCTTGTTCTGCAGAATATGGCGCTTGCCTTGTTTACGGCGCAGCACCTTACCCGTGGCAGTTATTTTGAACCGCTTGGCGTAAGCTTTCCTCGTCTTGGCGATACCGGCATTTTTGGACATAGGGGCGGCGATGGTAAAGGAGAAGCCCGGTTCGGCAAGGTGTTTTTCACCTTCTCGTGCACTCTCCTCGATTTTCCTCCCTACGTTTGCTCTCAAATATGGGAGTCAGAAATATCCAGAATATCAAAAATTAAAGTTGTCTTAATTATCTAAGATTGCTAAATGAGTCAGAATCACGCGGATAATTCATGACTTCCTCCCTCTCCACTTCCTCCGCAACTCCAGCAGCGATCGCTGAACTGGAGCAGGGGCTGGAGCACCTCAAGGTGGCCAATTATTACCTCCGCGTCGCCCTCGATCAGGTTGCCGATGGCGTGGTGATTGTGGAAAGCGAAGCCAGCGATCCCAAAAGCGGCCAAAAGGTCCTTTTCAGCAATGCCGCCGCCGCCATGCTGGCAGGGGCCGATCCTGAGGCAGGCCTCCGCGGCCTGGGTCTCAATGATCTCGTGGCGGATGGCAAGGATGTAGCCACCCTCCAGCAAAGCCTGCGCCTGGCCGTGGACCAGGGCGGCTGCCATGAATGTGAATGCCAGTTGCAGAGCCTGCGCACCCAGACCCCGGTGCCCAGCAAGTGGCGCGTCCGCGCCGTCTTCAACAGCATGCGCAAGCTGCTGAACTTCACCATCCTCATCAGCCCCGCCCAAACTCCCGCCGCTGCAGCCCCCGCCAAGCCCGAGCCCAAACCCGCGGCGGACGATCTCGACGCACAGTCCGCGCAGCTCCGCAAAGAAAACCTCGCCGCACTCGCCCAGGGCATCGCCCATGACGTGAACAACCTCCTCGGCCCTGTCACAGTTCGCCTCTCGGCCTTGATTCAGCAGGTGCAAAATCATCCGGCCCTCGCCCAGGAGTTGCAGCTCGTCTTCGCCGGCCTGAAGCGCGCCAAGCAGTTCACATCCCAGGTCGTCACAGCCTCCAAATCCTCCCCGCGCAAGCTGGAACCCACCGACATTGTCTCCTTGGTGCGCGATACCGTGGAATTCGCCGGAGCCGGCTCCAACGTCCATGTCTGCGTCCGCAACGACGAAAACCTGCGCCAGGCCGTGGCCGACCCCGTCAAGCTCAGCCAGGTGCTCCAAAATCTCGTCATGAACGGCATCCAGGCCATGCCCCACGGCGGCTACATGGATGTGCAGGCTGCCAATTATCTGGTGGGTCCGGCGGGAGACGGCAAGCTCAAGCCCGGCAAGCATGTCCACATCATCGTGCGCGATCGCGGCTGCGGCATCGCCAAAGAAAACCTCGACCGCCTCTTCCGCGAATCCTTCACCACCAAGCCCGACGGCAACGGCATCGGCCTCACCACCTGCAAGCGCTTCATCGATGAAATGGGCGGCGA
>Ga0209066_10000018_pt1 | contig 224167 bp, 208 predicted proteins | sample All_14_2_FD_187198 | JGI IMG/M metagenome (GOLD analysis project Ga0209066, IMG submission 187198) | Freshwater microbial communities in response to fracking from Pennsylvania, USA - Allegheny Zone_MetaG_DW_15 (SPAdes) (version 2) ...
ATGTTTTTGATAGTTCAAATGAAAGTTTGATCATTTATGATGAAATTCGGCTTTACGCCAAAAAAATTTTAAATAATTATCTTATCATTGCTATGAAATTATATGTTCCAATATCTCTCTTACGATTGAATTGTCAGATTGTTGAAGCTGAATTAGGAAAAAAATCGAGTTCAAAGAGGTTTAAATTGTTTTAAATATCAATGATTGAGAGCCAACTTGGATACTGAAATCAAAACGAAGATAGATACGGCAGTTGCTTATGATGAACATGGTTTGTATAGAGAATCTCTTGAAATATATAATTCAATATTAATAGATTACAAAAATATAGATTCTCTGACTAAAAAATCAGTTATTGCTCAAATAACCCGTTTAAATGAACTTATAAAAAAAATCGATGATGACGATTTAACTCAAGAATTATCAACTGAAGAACTAACCAATATAAAAAAAACATGGTCAGACAGTGAAAGTGCACCAGAAATTCTTGACAGTGCAAAAGCTTTTTCTGAACTGGGGCTCCATAAAGAGGCTTTTACAGAATACCTAAAATTAATCAGAATTAATTATCCAGTTGAGAGACTTTTCCCAGGTATATCGGATTCACTTTTTATTATAAATCCTCATTCTAATACTTTAAATTATTTAACATTATTATTTTCCAGAGAAAGTTTCGGAACGTCCGTTGAAAACGATATAAAGTACAGATTCGGTCTTGAACTTGAAAAGATAGGACACAATAAATTTGCTTTAGAACTTTACAAGGATGTAAAAAAGACTGATCCAGCTTACTTAAATATTAATTCAAAAATCGAGTCAATTGAAGGGATTAAATCGTATGATTCCCGTTATGGGTATCTGCTTGAAGAAAAAATTGTAACAAAAGCACAATTGCAGTCAGCCCTTGTTTTATCGAAGAAAACTGGTAAGAGTGTTGAATATGTTCTTATGGTAGATCTGAGGGTTGATAAATCAAAAATTGGTAAATCACTTTCTGGATATTATAATTGTCCTTTTGTACAATTTGAAAAATCAATGCCCGTGCCTGTTGAATTGTTAGGTAAGCTTAAAAAGGCATATCTAATGCAGAATAACTGGGTTCCTCTGAATTGGGATATGACCGAGGGACTCGTAGAAGTACTAATCGACGATCCAAAAAATCTTGAAAAAACAGATAATATTTATGCGTTGATCAATGCAAAAAAGATTAAATTTGCAGTAGGAATACAGGAAGATATTAAAAAAGTTATCGAACTGTTCTATGACAGCAGTAAAAGATCTGCTGAGGAAGCTTATGAAAATGAAGAAAAACAGTTTGATGCTATTATGGATGTTGAATTTGAAGAGGATGATGAAGAAGAAATTGAATTCGATCCGAATCTCAATGAAACATCAAGCCAGATAGTAAGAATCGTCGATCAAGTCATCATCACAGCTTATCGAAAAGGCGCCTCGGATATACATATAGAACCTTCTCCTATAACTAAAAAAACTAATATACGTTATCGTATTGATGGTGTTTGTCAGGATGTTTTGAAAGTCCCAATCTCCAATACCATGGGAATTATTTCTCGAATTAAAATCATGAGTAATCTTGATATCGCTGAAAGAAGACTACCCCAGGATGGAAAGATTAAATTTAAAAGAAAAGGAATAAAGCCCTTCGAACTCCGAGTTGCAACTTTGCCGACTGCTGGTGGTTTTGAAGATGCTGTTTTAAGAATTCTTGCGGATTCAGGGGCTATGAAAATCGACGAAATGGGCCTGTCGAACAGGAATTTATCTGTTTTGAAACGGATTATCAAGCAGCCCTATGGATTGATTCTTGTTGTCGGACCTACGGGGTCTGGTAAAACTACGACACTTCATTCTGCAATGGGTTATATCAATGTACCTGGTGTAAAGATCTGGACTGCAGAAGATCCCGTGGAAATCACTCAGCTTGGTTTGAGACAGGTTGAATGCAAACCAAAAATTGGTCTTGATTTTGCGCGTGTTATGCGCGCTTTTTTGAGAGCTGACCCTGATGTCATTATGATCGGTGAAATGCGTGACTATGAAACCGCGTCAATTGGTATTGAAGCTTCATTGACAGGGCACCTTGTACTATCGACTCTTCACACAAACAGCGCTCCTGAGACGATTACAAGACTCCTTGATATGGGTTTGAATCCTTTGAATTTTTCCGATGCGTTTCTTGGTGTTCTTGCCCAGCGTCTTGTTCGAAGGCTTTGTAAAAAGTGCAGGGAAAAATATCATCCTTCCATTGACGAGTTCAATGAAATAGCCGATTTGTACGGAAAACAGTACTTTGAAAAAACAGGCATATATTTTTCCAATGACCTTGTTTTATACAAAGCCAAGGGCTGCGACGATTGCTCCAACACAGGTTATAGAGGACGTTTGGCCATCCATGAACTAATGGACGGAACCAAAGATGTAAAACAAATGATCAAAAAACAGGCCAACACGCATGAATTTTTTGAGATTGCAGCCGAACAGGGCATGACGACTCTTATTCAGGATGGAATTATAAAATCCTTCGAAGGACTTACGGACATCGCCGAAGTGAGAAGGGTCTGTGTGAGTTGATAATAATTTGGTATAACAACGAATAATCCGGAAAACTTATGAATGAGACATCGAAACATAAATTTTATGTTAATGAAGATAATGTGGCAACCATTGTCTGCCCGGATTGTAATAACATCAGAATTGTGGATGTCGCAAAAATCATTTCGAATAAATGTCAGATCAATGTTAGATGCAAATGCAAATGTGGAAATGTTTTCAATGCGGTGATTGAACGTAGACGATTTTATCGAAAAAGCATTCGATTCAATGGGAATTGTTACTTGAACAAGGGGTTGGACAGAACACCGATTATTGTTACTGATATTTCAAGGTCCGGGATAAAATTTGAACATAGCAATCTTAATAAATTCACCGTTGGAGATGAAATTCTTGTGGAATTTTATCTGGACGATGCAGAAAAATCTCTAATTAATAAAGCCATCATAATACGAAGCTCAACCGGCAACAAAGTCGGCGCTGAATTCAAATCCTCAGAACATTACGATAAGCTGGGATCGTACTTGCTATTTAAATCTTGAATGATTGATTCAATTGCTTCATTATCATGGTTCTGGCCGTCTTAAGACGGTTTTTAACTGAAGTCTGTTTGAGCGTATTGTTTTTAATTCTAAAGAAGGAGAAATGTTATGAAGAAAATGATTCTTGTTGTGGCTGTCGTTTTTATGATGGCAAGTTCCGCCTATGCAAAAAACGTTTCCCAGAATTGTGGATGCGGCCTTGGTCATGAACTGATCGGCCAGAAAGAAGGCCTTGTCTGGAACCTGCTCGGGACTTTTCTCAACGGCATCTGTGGTAACCAGACTTTTGGTATGACAACTGGAACCCTGGGTTGTGACACCGGTGGAAAGCTTGTCATGAATGAACGCATGGAAATTTTCGTAGCTGAGAACAGAGACGGACTGGCTCAGGATATCGCTGCAGGAAATGGCGAAACACTTTCCGCTCTCGCTGAAATTGCCCAGGTTTCCTCAGACAATCAGCCCCGGGTGTTTTCCATGCTTCAGTCAAATTTCGATACGATTTATCCCGACGCCAATGTCAGTGACAAACATGTTGTGACCGTCATTAATGACATCATGGCAAGTATTTGATGATTTGATTTTTATGATTTACATGAATTTGAAAAAATCCGGGAGATGGCTGTCTCCCGGATTTTTATTTTATCTATTCTGTTTTTTTCTTCTTTCCAATGTTCCCTGTTCGCCGGAAAACAGCTCTGATGTTACATCCATGCTGATAGAATCCGCCAGACAGAAGAAGTTGAGTGAAGACCCTTACTGGTGGGTTCTGTTGCATTACAAAAAGACGCTTTTGGGCGTTGAAAGTGTGGTTGACGATCCTTCTTTTTTTCTCGCGCAGGATGGAAAGCATAAACCCCAGGCTGAACTTGAAGCCCTGATAAAGACCTATTTCGATCCTGAAAAAAAAGACACGGCACCGTCTGTATGCCGATATATCGCCCGGTATCTTTGGGTGAAGGAAAAGCTTGAACCGGATCTGACGAAAATCCCAGTCTTTACATGCCCCGCTGTTGAAAATCTAAATCCAAAATCAGCGACCCTTGTTTTCCCAACATATTATCTGAACAGCCCTGCCTCCATGTTCGGGCATACGTTTATTACCGTTGAAACCGGATACGGCAGCTCACTTCTTACAAATGCCGTAAATTACGCAGCGGACCCGGAAGATTCCAACGCCATTGAATACACACTTTACGGTATCTTTGGAGGGTTCAAAGGATATTTCTCCATTCTTCCGTATTACAAGAAAATTCAGCAGTACAGTGACATGGACCAAAGGGATATATGGGAATATCCCCTGAACCTTACGGAACAGGAACTCAAAAGGATGGTTCTTCATATCCAGGAGCTCGAGGGTATTTATTCGGATTATTATTTTTTCAAGGAGAACTGTTCGTACCATCTTTTATTCCTGCTTGAAGCGGCAAGGCCGTCACTCAAACTTTCCGATACTTTCGGAGCCTGGACCATTCCCATTGATACGGTAAAGAAGATGAAGAAACAGGGGGCGGTGGACAGAGCTATATTCCGGCCATCCAATGGGACGAAGATTCGCCGAAAACTGGCCATGTTGTCCGATGAGGAACGTAATCTTGTTTATGAGGTCTGCCACGGACGAATAGAGCCGGATGATATCGACAAGATCATAGGTGATAGAGAAACGAAAATCATCGCCAGTGAGCTCACAGGTGAATACCTGAAATACAGGCTGATCAAAAAGGAAATCACAAAAGAACAGTACCAGGCCATTGTCCTTCCCAACCTGAGGTTGAGGAGCAGACTGGGAGTGAGTGACGGGAGCAGGGACGATGGACCTCCACCGCCTGACCCGGCCACGGGTCATGATTCATCCCGTTTCACTTTTTCGGTCGGTGTTTCCGATGGGGACGTTTTTCAGGCTGTTGGTGTAAATCCCGCATTTACCGATCTTTTGAACACCGATTACACCCGGCGGGAGGGGGTGGAACTTCGAATCCTCGATGTCGAGATGAGATACGAGAACGAAACGGACAAATTTCGCCTCGAAAAACTGGATATTCTGGACATCGTTTCCCTGTTTCCGAGAAACCGTTTTTTTAAACCACTTTCATGGAAAATCAGCACGGGTTTTCGCCGGGAATTTGTGGCCCGGGACAGGAAAGACGAGGTGTTCAGACTGAACTCCGGAACGGGGTATTCTCTAAATCTTCCCATTGCCGGTCTTGTGTATGCCATGCCTGAACTTGAACTCAGGGCAGGGGGCGAACTTGAGCACAACGCTTCTGTGGGGGCTGGTTTTGGTATCGGAGTGATGAACGATTTAACGCCCTGGTGGGGGATTCTTTTTTCAGCACAGGCCCTTTATTTTTCTCCTGACGATGGATACCGCGAAAATCTTCTCAGGTTGGATCAGAATTTCAGAGTTGACCGGAACAACCGGGTCCGCATGACAGTTTTTCGGAAAGAGTCTTTCGGACGGGAATATGTTGAAACCAATCTTTCATGGCAGAGGTTCTTTTAGCATGATGGACATGGATGATGACGTCAAGATGAAAAGAGCGGAAAAACTGGGCCGCCACCTTGTTTATCTTATGGCGAAAGCTGTCAGAGATTATGACATGATTTCCCAGGGCGACAGGGTCATGGTCTGCCATTCCGGTGGCAAGGATTCTTTCGCTCTTCTCGATCTCCTGCTTCAGTTGCTACGACAATCACCATTCAAGTTTAAGCTTGTCGCCGTGGGGCTTGACCAGAACATGCCTGGTTTCCCCAAGTACGTCCTTCCGGAATTTTTCGAAAAAACGGGCGTGGAATACCATATTATCCACCAGGATATCTATGGAACGGTGAAGAAGAAAATCCCAACGGGAAAAAACATGTGCGGCCTGTGCTCAAGGCTTCGAAGAGGTGCGCTGTACCGTTTTGCCGAAGAGAATCACATGACGAAGATCGCGTTGGGACATCACCGGGACGACATGGTTGAAACTCTATTCCTTAATCTTTTTTACGGAGGAAAAATGAAGGCCATGCCACCAAAGTTTCTCACAGACAGTGGGAGACAAGTGGTGATCCGGCCCATGGCTTATATTCCCGAAGATGATCTGGCTCGGTACGCCATGCTCAAAAAGTTTCCCGTGATTCCTGGTAATTTATGCGGCGCTGCCGAAAGCAGTCAGAGGCAGGTGGTGAAGGCTATGCTGAAGTCCTGGAACAAGGAATTCCCGGGAAGGGTAGAAACCATTTTCAACGGCATGAGAAACGTGGAACCCTCACAGCTTGCCGATGTGAATCTTTTTGATTTTAAGGGACTGGCCGTGTAAAATGTGTCCATTAAAAAAGTCGTGGATCGAAAGATGTCCATGACGAAAACAACGTTTCCAGGCGGTGTTGCGATGATAACCACACCCATAAGGCTCTTCCGGCCAGGAAAATGTGATACGTGCCGGAAAGTGAAAACACGGTACGTCACGACGACCATTCCCCTTGAAAGCGAAACAGAGGAGGGGGGATTCCTGGTGTGCCGCGCCTGCATGAGAGTGATTACGTCTGTTGGTGAAAAAATCGAGATGAACGGTTCACACACCCACGGATTCACAAACCCTCATGGTATTTTTTTTGACCTGGGGTGTTTCAGGACAGCGCCCGGGTGTGCTTATTCAAAGCAATCTTCTTATGAATTCACTTGGTTTAACGGATATTCCTGGCGTATCGCTGTTTGCAGGACCTGCTACACTCATCTGGGCTGGCTGTTCACATCCGGCGCCAGCCGCTTTAACGGCCTCATTCTTGACAAACTGATTTCCTGGAATTTTTCAGATACCGGGATCTGACATGGAATTATCCCAGGTCTGGGGCATGGTGGCCAGTGTGACCCATAACTTTGAAATAAAGAGCCGGACAGAGATATGAACGATGGAAAACGTATAGTTTTTTGTGATTTTGATGGGACCTTGACGGTGGAAGATACCTTTGTCAAGGTGTGCAGACATTTTGCGGCCGATACGGTGGACCGTATGCTCAGGGAGATTTTCAAGGGCCAGCTCAGTCTCAAGGACGGCATACGGCAGATCGTGGAATCTATCCCATCCTCAAGGTATCCTGACATGCTTGACTTTGTGAACGGAACACCTTTGCGTGAAGGTGTCGTGGAATTCCTCGATTTTCTGCAACAGCGCGGCATTCCCTTTGTGGTGATTTCAGGTGGACTTCATGGGCTTGTGCTTCGGCAGCTGGGCGCTCTGGCTTCAAGGGCGGAACGGATCTATGCGGCGGAAGTGAATGCCGACGGAGAATACCTTCGGGTGATATCATCCTTTGAAGAAGGGGATGAACTGGTGAACAAGACAAAAATCATGGCGTCCTACCGATATGAGGATGCGGTGGCCCTGGGAGACGGGGTGACCGATCAGGGCATGGCCATGGCAGCCTCTCTTGTGTTTGCAAGAAAGCATCTGGCCGCTTTTCTGGATAAGCGGGGCAAAGCCTATGAAACGTGGAATGATTTTCACGATGTGAAAAAAGTTCTGGAACGCCGTTGGTCGTGAAAACGTGTCAAGCCTGGCAAACCTTTGAACCCATGAAAACACCGGAGTTGACCAGTTGTTTGGATAAACTGCCAAGGGTGGTGTGATCTGAGTGGCAATGTTGGGTCAGGAAGACAATCACGAATGAAGTGAGTGGTTGTCACATGCCGGTGCTGACATCGACCCCGCTGCACTCTATCCAGAACTTCAGGGTTTTATCCCACTTGAACTTGTGGTTGATCACGTAAGTGTACTCTTCCTGGGCGTAGAACTTCAATTTTTCACCGTAAACAACCCCTTTTTTCGTCGTCAGGCAGGGTACGACCTCATGGTGGCCGGGAAGAAGTCTGACCGTGTCCGGAAATTCACGGACAAGTTGGTTTTTGTATCTTCCGGTGGCTTTTATTCCGTCAACCGTGGCGATCCGGATGCGCTCCGGTTTTGCTGTGGTGAGAATGGCGACGGAATAGTCCGGAAGTTCGGGGTCCGAATACCTTTCCACATGGGCGCAACCCAGAATGGAGACAAAGACCGAGAGAAGCATGAGGGCATAATTGAATTTTATTGTTTTCATTTTCATCCTCACGATGCATAAAATGTCATTTAACTATGGAAATCAAAAAAACTCTACGGCATTTCGACGGCATTCACAGTATAATTTGTGAACATATAATCTATTCCAAAAAAAATAAAGCGCCAATTGGCATTTCTCCATTGGTGCGGTCCGGAGTATCATGAAACTGGAAATCGTATCGACAGGAGAGGAAGTGCTTTCAGGAGCTGTGACCGACAGCAATGCCGCCTACATCTCGCAGGTTTTGATCGAAGCGGGTTTTGAAGTCATTCGACATAGCTGTGTTGGAGATAAAAAAGAAGATATCGCACAACTTTTGAAAGAATGTGAGCACCGGGCGGACGGCGTGGTGGTCACCGGGGGGCTCGGGCCTACCGATGATGACAGGACGGTCCAGGCGGCGTGCGAGGCATGGGACGTGGATTCTGTTCATGATTTTGGAGCGCAGATATCCGTCGAGGCATGTTTTAAGAAAATGGGGCGGCCGGTCCCGGAAAGCAACAGAAAGCAGATGGTGATTCCAAGAGGCTCCATCAGTCTTGAAAACCAGGTGGGTACAGCTCCTGGCTTTTTTCATGTGCATGGGAAAACATGCTTTTTTTTCATTCCCGGCGTGCCGTGGGAGATGAAGCATATGATGAAGGTACACGTTCTCCCCATGCTGAAGGAAAGGACCGGAGTCTCCATGACCTCTTTCAGGATGAAAACCATTTCTCTTTTTGGGATCGCAGAAGCTGAAGTGAATCAAAGGCTGAAAGAGATCGAAACGGTGTTTCCTGGAATCGTGCTGGGGTTGAGGGCTGTTTTTCCCGTGATACAGGTGAAGCTTTACGCCAGGGGAGATGATCCGCATGCCCTGGGGCTGCTGCTTGAAAAAGCGGAACAATGGGTTCTCGTTAGGACAGGTGATGTCGTTTTTTCAACCCGGGATTATCCCATGGCACGTGAAATCGGCGATTGTCTTGAAAAAAATGGGAAAACCCTGGCCCTTGCTGAAAGCTGCACAGGAGGCCTGATCGCCCATATGGTCACCGAAATTCCGGGGAGTTCCGCCTTTTTTCTTTTTTCGGCCGTAACCTACGCCAATGAGGCGAAGGTGAACGTCCTTCATGTCAGGCCGGATACCCTGGAATCCCACGGGGCCGTGAGTCATGAAACTGTTCGGGAAATGGCTGAAAACGTGAAAAAAATAGCAGGGGCCGATCTGGGTCTCGCCGTGAGCGGCATCGCAGGGCCTTCGGGCGGTTCGACGGATAAACCCGTGGGGACTGTTTTTATTGCCGTCGCTTCCGGTCAGGGCGTTCAGAGTCATATGTTTCGGAGCCCATTCGGCGACAGGGCCAAGAACAAGAAGATCTTCGCCATGAAAGCCCTGGATCTCCTGAGGAGGGCGCTATCGGAGACCTGATCCGAATGGCGTGTTTTAAAAGTTGCCTGAACGGTGACCTCACATAAATCATGTGTCAGCCCTGACAGTTTCAAGTCTCGAGACGATTATCGGACGTTCCCGGAAACAGAAGGGCAGCCAGAACATAGCAGGTGCAAGCGCAGAGAACCACCACGGTAAAACCTGACAAAATGGCGATAATGATGGCCAGCGCAGATCCCATGACCGAAGCGAAGCTGTTGAAGGCCCAGTAAACGCCCAGAGATTCGCCGCATCCTTTGAGGAACAGTCGTTTGGAGGCTTCAGGGAAAGCCGTACCCATGAGAAACGACACCGGAGCAAGGAACATCAGCACGACGAGGATTCTCATCATCAAAGATCCCGTGCCTGCCAGATTGCGGATCAGTGGGATGCCGAAAAAAGCCTGGGCGCAGAGAAGGGCCGAAAGCACAAGAATGACCAGGGGCATGGGGAAACGGGCCGAAACACCGCCTGCCATGAACGAACCCATTCCGGAAAAAAGGAGCATGGAAAAAAGCACCACGGAAAGGGCGTATACGGGGTGACCGAGGAAAAGAACGAGCTGCTGGGTGAATGAGACTTCAACCAGCATGAAACCCATGCCGATGAAAAAGAAGAACAGCCACCCCGGCAGGTCTTTTTTTTGTCGCTCCAGCCGCGTGGCGCTGATCAGGAGGATCGAGGCGGCGATCAAGAGTTCGATGAAAAGAAAGACCAGAATGGTTTGACCGTCGAACCGTGTGTAGCCCGCGATGAAATTGCCTGGCGACAGAATGTTTTCGAATTTTCTGTTTTCGAAGAAGAACGGAGAGTCATCGGTGGGCGGGGTGACGTTGAACGGGTACTCGTCGAACCAGGCTTTTTTGTCGTCGGCCTTCACGAAGCTGTAGAAGGTCATGGAGCTGTAGATCACCCGGTCCGGTCTGAACAGGCAGACGTACTGTTTTTCAGAACACAGTTCCGAAAGGGTGTTGATTTCAGTCGGTGTCAGGGGATTTTTTTTGACGAAAAGAACGGCGAATCGTTTGGAATGGAAAAAGAACAAATGCTGTTCCGGGCGTTCGACTCCTTGGGCCTTCAAGGCTGACCAGGCCAGGCAGAAAAGCCGCAGTGAAAATCTGGGGTATCCTGTGGCGCTTGGAATATACCAGTGGGTGAGGCTCAACAAACCCTGTGGTGTCAATCGGTCCAGGTATTCCTGAAACGCCTCCATCGTGTAAAGGTAGTTTTCGGTGAGGGCGTAAGCTCCGGCCTGGGTGGCGCTGAACGTGTCCACACCGCTGAGCTGGACGATGTCGTAACGGTCTTTTGATGAGACCAGGACGTTCCGGCCGTCTCCAAGATGGGCACGGACCCTGGGATCGGTGTAGACTTTGCCTGAATAAGACTCCAGCTCTCCTGTCATGGCTTTGAAGATCGACGGGTTTATTTCCACAGCGTCGATGCTGGAAGCTCCGAAGTACAGCCCCGCCCGTATGTCCATGCCTCCCCCTGAACCGATGATCATCATGCGTGGGCCCGGAGGTGTGATGCGGTACATCCCGTACATGGGAAGGTCTTCGAGGAAACGGTAGTACCCGGGGTTCTCACTGTGTTTCAGGATGGTGGTGTAAGCCCAGTAGTCGATCAGGACTCCCAGGCGTTCAGGCAAAAGGGCGTTTGTAACTGGAGAAAGCCCCCAGAGTCCGAATTCCTGCTGTTGCCAGTTTTTTTCCCTGTAAATATCCACCCGCGAAAGGCTGGTCCAGTCCGACAGAACCTTCTGGTTTTCTTTAATGCCTGCTGCCGGTTTTCCCATGGGACTCCGGATGGGGAAAAGACGGTCCTGGAATACGAGGGAAAAGACGATAACAAGACCGGTGGCGGTACAGATACCGGCTGTTTTTTTCTCTTTCCACGCGATGAGGGTTCCGGAAAAAACCAGGCCGGAACACACAAGGGCAAGGGCCCTCACACCACCAGCCGCATCCATGAGGAGCAGGGCGGAAAGACAACCCAAAGCTGAACCCCCGAGATTGGCGGCGTAAATCCGGCCCACCTGTTTTTTTTCTCTTTGAATCATGAAAAGAACCACAGCGCCCATCAGCGTGAAGGGGATGAGGGTCAAAAGAGACGCTAAAAGTATCTCTATGCCCATTGCCAGGGCGATGGTGTTGGCGCTGGTTTTGGGATCGGAAACATGAAACGGGTTGTGGGTGATGAGGACAAGGGCCAGAAAAAGGCAGAGGGCAGTGGCAAGGGCGCCTGTTCCAAGCAGCTTTTCGGGTTTGAACGTATTTAGCCTTTCACTGTGGGAACGGACCAGAAAGCCTCCGATTCCGAAACCCAGCATGGCCGTCGAAAGAACGAGAAAGGCGAAGTGGTACCAGAAAACCACTGAAAAAATCCGGGTGAGGATGATTTCCGAGGCAAGGCAGCAGACGGAGAATAAAAAGATGAACAGGGATTTCTGGATGCTGCCGGACGGGGAGGGGGTCATGGCTGTTCCTTTTGATCAGGGAGTGCGAGGATATCCACGGTTGATTTAACCGGTATCTGGCTGGCGACATTGTCGGGCGCGATCTCCATGCCCCTTTGGAGACAGATCAACCTGTAGCCCAGGGGATCGAAGATGTCCTTAAAATCCTGGAAACTCACGTTGTGCTCCTCCAACTGGTACTGACCTGTTTCAAAAACAACCACGGGCCTGAAGGTCTGGAGGATGTTCCGAGCCCCTTTAAGCACGGCCAGTTCCTGGCCTTCCGTGTCGATTTTGATGAGATCAACATCTTGAATTCGGTTTTCCCGGCAGAAGTCATCCAGAGTCACGCAGGAGGCAAAACTTGTTTTCCGTTCGATCCCGCCATGAACCGGGTGGCCTTTTGATGTGAACCGGTCGGTTTTCCAGCTGGCCATGGCAAAGGGTCGGGGAGGGTTCATGGATCTGTCCGACGCGAAATTCTTCACCGGGGTGATGCGCTCTTTCAGAGCCGGATTGAGGTCCATGTTTGAGAGAAGTTTCATGTAGGCGAAATCCGTGGGCTCGAAGGCGTACACATGACCGTTCGATGCCTCCCTGGCGAACTGAAGGGCCATGCAGCCCATGTTGGCCCCTATGTCAAAGATAATGGCATTCTCCGGGATCTGGTAGAACGGGTTCTTCACAACATGGGGCTGGTATGATCCCAGAAGGTAAATCGACAGATCGATGCCCTCGGACAGATCCAGGTCGTATGTGATGCCCCTGCGTCTGACCACCACGTGACGGGATGGCAGAAAGAGTCTGACAAGAAAGTAGAGTATCCGGGCGATAAAAAGCCGGATTCGGGTCATGGGCAGAATGGACAGGATCGGGTGGATCATGATGGCCCTTTCAGATGAACTTGATTCGAAATGCGGCGAACAGTACCATTTTCAGAAGAATCCATCCGTGACGCCAGCGGTTGATGTTCGTTTTCCCGTATCGTCGCTGACGGTAACGGATGGGGAGGTCGATGATCTTCAGGTTGAGCCTGGCCGCTCCGAACAGAAGGTCGAAGTCTCCGAACGGGTCGAAATCTCCGAAATAATGCCTGTTCCTGGTGATGATGCGGTAATCGCTCCTGTAAAGGGCCTTGGTTCCGCACAGGGTGTCCTTCACGCTTTGACCCAGAAGCCAGGAAAAGGCCAGGCTGAAAAATTTGTTGCCCACCATGTTCATGAAACGGATGGCCTGGTTTTCCATGGGGTAGACCAGGCGAACGCCGTTGATGAATTCACCCCGCCTTGAAGCCAGGGCGTTCAGGAACCGGGGCAGGTCTTCGGGGGGAACGGTGAGATCGGCGTCCAGAATCATCAGCACATCGCCCTTTGCTTTTTCGAATCCCAGGCGGACGGCGTCGCCCTTGCCGATGCCGTCCTGTTTGTATAATGATGCGTCGAATTCAGGATATCGGGCGATGCAGGCTTCAATCTCCTGGAATGTTTTGTCCCGGGAATGGCCCTCCACAAAGATCAGTTCCATGGAGCTGCCCAGTTGGGGGATGCGCCGGAAGATCTCTTCGATGTTTTTTTCCTCGTTCCTGGCGGGAATGATCACCGAAACCGATGGAGGATCGGTAAACCGGAAAAGGTTGGGGCAGGGACGGGGCCGGGCCACCACGAAGGTGGACAGGGCAAACCAGCTGAACGGGGGGATCGCCGCGACAAACCGATTGAAAAAACAGGTTATCCCTTTGATGCCAAAGGGAATCAGGATGTGGTGGTTTTCCTTGATCCGTTCGAATCCGGACAACTCCAGGAGGTTTTCGATGTCGTTGGGCGCGAACCAGTTCTGCTCCATGGTCTCGGCGGTCATATTGAGCTTTCGAGCGATAGACATGGGGATGCGCCAGAGGTTGTTGGGAAAGTTGAGAATGATCCGCGTGGCGGCATGGCAGTGGGGATGGAGTTTTTCAAGGACTTTCTGCACATCCCAGAGGTGGGTTACCAGATCGGACAGAATGATGACATCGAAGCAGTCGTTCAGGCTGAGCTCATGGGCGTCGCAGCGGATAAAATGAAGATCGGGGTGTTTCGCACGGGCCTGCCGGACCATGTTTTCAGAAAAATCAATGCCTACTCCGAAACATGGGTTCATTCCGGCCAGAAGATCCCCGTGTCCGCAGCCCAGCTCCAGGACTTTCAACCCCTCGGGTACGAGGAACCGGTACAGTCGAATGATCTGTTTTGAATAGAATGCCCCGGCCCATCTGGGGTTGGAACGGAAATCGGAGGTTCTGTTCCAGACGGCCATTCGTACTTGTCTGTCTTTCTGTTCCGCCGTACTCATGTCGATTTGTTCCGGGTTTCATGAACGTGTATCCACCATGCCCGTGTATGTCCATGGCTGTTCCATTCTGACGGAAACGGATCGGACAAACGAGCTTCGGCATCGGGTGAATATCTGGAAATTGGTCTATATTTCGATGATTCCCATGAATTATGCAACACTTATTTTCTGTCTGTAAAATTCCGGGGATGAGGGTGAAAATGAAACGGGTGTTTCAGAACAGGAAACCGGGGCTCATCAGTTGGATGACAGCCCAATATCTCAGGATTTTTCCTGCAAGAACAAGGGGGAAGAAAACAGTGACAGGGATTTTGAGGGCTCCGCCTGCAAGGCACAGGGCGTCTCCGATCAGGGGCAGCCATGAAAATAGCAGGGACCAGATTCCATACCGCATGAAAATCCCATGGGCCTTATCGATGGTTTCCGGTTTCATTCTGAGAATTCTTCGGGTGAGGCGCTCACTTCCGAAAAAACCCAGGGCGTAGGTGGTCAGGGCTCCCAAGACATTGCCGGCGCTGGCAACGCAAAGGAGCAGCATGGGATCGTAATCCTTGATTACCAGAGCCGCGAGAAACCATTCCGAACCCACGGGCACCAGGGTGGCCGCAAGAAAACTCCAGAAAAATAGGGGAAGGTAACCGTTTACGACAAAAGATGTTATCATCGGATAGGATCCGTATAAAAAAGGCCCTGCATGGCAGGGCCTTTCAATTGACGTGTTAACCCGGTTTAGGATCGGGCTTTGCTGCGTTCCGAAGTATCAGTATGTTTTCGGCGGCCATTTGATGTTCAGGTTGAAAACCTCGTTTTCAATCTTCTTCACGTATTCGCCGATGTTCTTCACTTTGCTGATGCTTTTTTCCACTTCTTTAATGATTGTATTCATAATAACCTCCATGGTGTCGGTTACGGTTTTTTTCAAAACCTTTAACAATACAATAATTCAGAAATGGTGCGATGCAATAGTCCAAACAAAAAAAACTTGTATACGAAACAAAAAAACACGCTAAATGGCGTATTTCATATGTTATGCAAAATCATCCTGGCCTGTGTTTCTGTACCGGTCCTTGATACCGAGAACGGCTTTCCGCATCCGGATGGTCAGGGGGGTGACTTCCACCAGTTCATCATCCCGGATAAAGTTGATGGCCTGTTCCAGGGTCATGGGTTTGATCGGTGAACAGAGCACATGGTCATCCTTGCCAGAGGCCCTCATGTTGGTCAGCTTTTTCTCCTTGCAGGCATTGACGTTGAGATCGTTGTCCTTGTTGTGCTCTCCGATAATCATTCCTTCGTAAACCGGAACGCCGGGAACGATGAACAGACGGCCACGGGGCTCCAGGTTGAAAAGAGCGTAGGGCACGGCCGTCCCCCGTCTGTCACAGACCAGGGAACCGGTGAAGCGGGAAGGAAAGTCGCCACGGTAATCATCGTATCCGGCGAAAAGGGAGTTCATGATTCCCGTTCCCCGGGTGTCGGTCAGAAATTCATCCCGGTAACCGATAAGAGCCCTGGATGGAATGGAAAATTCCATGTTGACCCGGCCTTTGCCGTTGTTGACAAGGTTTACCATCTTGCCTTTGCGGATGGAGAGTTTTTCCGTGACGACACCCATGAAATTCTCGTCACAGTCCACATAGAGTCGTTCCATGGGTTCCTGACGGACACCGTTCTTGAATTTGTAAATGACTTTGGGACGGCCCACACAGAGTTCGAATCCTTCCCGGCGCATGGTTTCGATCAGGATGGCGAGCTGGAATTCACCCCGGCCCTTGACGATGAAGCTGTCTTTCTCATCGGTGTCTTCGATCTGGATGGCGACGTTTAGAAGTGTCTCTTTTTCAAGCCGTTCCCTGATCTTCCTCGACTGAACGAGTTTACCTTCCTGACCGGCGAAAGGGGAATCGTTGATTTTGAAACGCATGGACACCGTGGGTTCGTCCACGGTGATTCGCGGAAGGGCCAGCGGTTCGTTTTTATGGCAGATGGTGTCACCGATCTGGAAATCGTCTGTTCCGGAAATCACGGCGATGTCTCCTGGATGTGCCTCGGGACAGTCACTTAAGGAAAGACCGTTGTATGCCTGGAGTTTCCCGATTTTGAACGGGACGCTTTCGTTGTTCTGTTTGATACAGACCAGGGGATCCTTGTTTGAAACAGGTTTGTTGTATATTTTTCCGATGGCCAGCCGGCCCAGGTAATCCGAATAGCCAAGGTCGGAAATCAGCATCTGGAAAGGGGCCTCGGGATCATAGGAAGGTGGGGGGATTTCTTCGAGAATCGTGTCGAAGAGGATGTCCAGGTTTTTGCCTTTTTCATCGACGGTCTTCTGGGCCACGCCTTCACGGCCGATAGCGTAGAGATAGGTGAAATCCAGCTGCTCGTCCGTGGCATCCAGATCGATGAACAGGTCGTAGATCTCGTCGAGCACTTCTTCGACCCGGGCGTCGGCCCTGTCTATTTTATTGATCACCACGATCACCCGGAGACCGGCTTCGAAGGTTTTCTTCAACACAAACCGGGTCTGGGGCAGGGGGCCTTCGGAGGCGTCCACCAGGAGAACAGCCCCGTCCACCATGGAAAGGGCTCTTTCCACTTCGCCGCCGAAATCTGCGTGGCCCGGGGTGTCTAGGATGTTGATTTTGACGGGTCCGCGTTGAACCGAGCAGTTTTTTGCGGAAATGGTGATGCCCCGTTCGCGTTCAAGATCCATGCTGTCCATGATCCGTTCTTCGACGCTCTGGTTTTCACGGAAAAGTCCGCTTTGCCTGAACATGGCGTCCACAAGGGTTGTCTTGCCATGGTCGACGTGGGCGATGATCGCGATATTTCTGATGTTTTCGTTGTAAATTCTTTTCTTCATAGGTCCTTTTTATGTTTTGCAATACGAAAAATGATAAGCCTTTCTGTTTATATCTTTCAAGGAATCAGATCAACACGATTCTGGTGAATCATTCAATTTTTTTGAATTCCCCAGGTTTTTGTGATACGAGCAGGGAAACGGCACTTCGTAAATATTTGTGATGGAGAGAACGTGAAAAGGCCAACATACAAAGAACTTGACAACAAGCTCAACGACGCGCGGACGGCTGTGGAAAGAGGGAACATCAGTCTGATCAATCCGGAGGCCGTGGCATCCGACGCCATCCAGCTGGGCTATCTTATTGAAAACGAACTTTCGGACGTCCTTCTGTCCGTTCTTGCGGACATCAGGCCAGAGCAATATGTGGGACGGAGGCCTCCCTCGCGTTCCTATGAAAACAGGATTGTCGAAAGCGAACTTTTTCCTTTCAGAACCAGCTCATCTCGCTTCAAGTGCAGCGTCTATCTGAAATTCACGCTGTTCGACGGCGGTTTTTTCCTGATTTCGCTTCATAGAAACAGAAACAAGGGAGGGCGGTCATGACGACGAAAAAATGTCCTTGCGGCAAAGGGTTGATGCACCTGACAAGCCGGGATAAACGGGCCTGCTTCAACGGTGTGGATGTGGACGTGACATCGGATGCCTATGTGTGCCCCTGCTGCGGCATCGAGGTGGGGACCGTGGTCCAAGCCTCGGCGGCCCAGAAAGCCATAGCTGACGCTTACCGGAGAAAAACCGGGCTTTTGACAGGAGATGAGATCAGGTTGCTTCGAACGGAAAAGGGGCTTTCTATTAAACAGCTCGCGGACCTGATGAACGTCTGTGAAGCCAGCATACAGAAATGGGAAAGCTGCATCGTTCAGGATTTCCAGATGGACAGACTGCTTCGAAGGGTTCTTCAGTGAGCCGTCCTGCCCATGATCATCTGCAAAAGGACACGCCGGATGATGTGATCTGCCGTGATCTCCTGCGTTGGTTCGACGCCCATCAGAGGTCCATGCCCTGGAGAAAGACCCGGGACCCCTACCGGATCTGGCTGTCGGAGGTCATGCTCCAGCAGACCCAGGTGGATACGGTGATTCCCTATTACAACCGGTTTGTCCAGCGGTATCCGCAGCTGCACAATCTTGCCCAGGCCCCCGAAGAGGAGGTGCTGAAACTCTGGGAAGGGCTCGGGTATTACAGACGCTGTCATCACTTCATCCAGGCTGTCCGGGATGTCCAGGTACGTTACGGTGGAACGGTCCCCGATGATCCGGATGCGTTCAGGGCTCTTCCCGGCGTTGGGGATTACACGACGGCTGCGGTTCTGAGTATCGCTTACGGCCGTGTACTTCCCGTGGTGGACGGCAATGTGATCCGCGTGATGACCCGTGTGTTTCGAATTTCTGGTGATGTGGGAAAGGCCGGGACGAAAAAACAGATTCACGCCGCCATGGGACGGATCATGTCACACGAAAGACCGGGGGATTTCAACCAGGCCGTGATGGAGCTGGGAGCTCTTGTGTGTACACCCAGGCAGCCTCGTTGCGGTTCATGCCCCATTGTTGAACGCTGCGGGGCGTTTCTCCATGATGAAACGTCACGCTATCCCCTGATTGAAAAAAAAGCCAAAGTCCCCGAATACAAGGTGGGGCTTGCCCTGATATTCAATGACGGACGATTTCTGATTCAGAAACGCCCGTCCTCCGGTCATCTTGCAGGGCTCTGGGAACTTCCGGGTGGAAAAGCCGGTCCAGGTGAAACGGTCGAACAGGCACTTTTACGAAAGTGCCGTGAAGACCTTGGTCTCGATGTGGACATCCGGGAATTTCTGGGAGACGCCCGCCATGTCTATTCCCATTTTAAAATCCACGTGACCGTCTATCGCTGCCACATCGGGACTCAGCAGGAAAAAGCCCTGAGACATCAGCCCCTGGCCTGGATTTCGGAAAAGGACATCGACCGTTACCCATTTCCTGCGGCCAACCACAGACTCTTCAAAAAGATCTTCTGAAAAACCTGAAGTCAAAGACCGAAACAACGCCGAAACCACTGGGATGATTCACGGATGAACTCTTTCTGATGCCCCGGATCGCTGATCCTGTGGTCTCCGCCTTTCTGGACGATCAGTTTCTTCGGTTCACCGGCCAGACGGAAAAGGGTCTGGCTGTTTTCTATCGGAACGATGGCGTCCTTATCCCCGTGGATGATCAGGACGTTTTTCACGGCGGAAAGATCGGCTGTCAGATTGAAATCACGAAGCCGTCTGTAAAATTCATCGGTGAGATCCGGATCGGACGAAAGATTTTCAGGGGGCTGGGTCAAGGTATGGCCCACCACGGGAGGAGCGACCACAACGTATCCTTCGGCTTGGAGTTCCCTTGCTGCGGCAATGCAGGTGGCTCCTCCCATGCTGCTTCCGAAAAGCGCCAGGCGGTCTCCCGTATCCTTGCAGGCCAGCACGGCTTCGACAGCCGCGATCAGGTCTTTTTTTCTGTTGCCTAAGGTGGTCTCATCGGCGAACCGTCCCTCACTGGTGCCGCAACCTCTGTGATGGAATCGGAAATAAGCCATGCCCATGGCGTTGCAGGTGTTGGCCAGTTCGATCTGCTTGGGAGAGTTGCCATCGCTGGCCAGGCCGTGGGAACCCACGATCACGGGTGGATTCGTGGTTGAAGGCAGGTGAAGAACGCCGAACAGACGAAGTCCGCCCGAATGGAAAGTGATGTCGATCTGTGCTGCTGAGTCTTTGGAAGTCATCGGATCTGTCCTTGTTTAACCTTGTGTTGATTTTGAATAAAGGGTATATACAAAAGCTTTCGATTTGTCATGTTTTTTATGGAAACTCCTGTAATTTTAAGCAGATGGAATCAATTATCCTGAGGTGTTCATGATAGAGGTCAACAAAGGGCAGGTTCTGGAACTCACCATCGACGATGTGGCTTTTGGTGGAAAGGGAATCGCCAAGGTGGATGGATTTGCCGTGTTCGTGGCCAAAACCGTCACCCGGGACAGGGTCCGGGTCGTGATCACGAAAAAGAAGAAAAACTACGCCGAAGCCAGGCTTTTAGACATGCTGGAACCCTCTCCGTTCAGGGTCACCCCCCGATGCCGGTACAGCGGGTATTGCGGAGGCTGCGCCTGGCAGTACCTCGATTACGCCAAACAGCTGGAATACAAGACAGGCCATGTGAAAGAAAGCCTCGAGCACATCGGATTCATTACAGATGCGGTGGTTCATCCGGCCCTGCCATCCAGGGAGGTTTTCGGCTACAGGAACAAGATGGAGTTCTCCTGTTCGGAAAAGCGCTGGCTCATGCCCGATGAATTCTCTGGTGACGACACAGACGCAGGTTTCGGCATTGGTCTCCACGCCCCCGGGATTTTCAACAAGGTGATCGACATCGATGGATGTCATTTGCAGAACGAGGTGGGCAACGGGATTCTTCGCCATGTGAGGTCGTTTATCGCAAACTCAGGACTGCCGGTTTACGGCCTGAAAAGCCATGAGGGGTTCTGGCGTTTTCTCATGGTGAGAAGGTCCGTGGCGGACGATACCTGGATGGTGAACATCGTCACGCGTTCCGATAATCCGGAGCTGATGGCCAGGCTGGCCGGTGAGCTCACAGAACGTTACCCTAATATCGTTTCCGTGGTGAACAACATCACCTCGAAACGTGCGTCCATCTCCGTGGGGGAAAAAGAGAAGATCGTTTCAGGACAGCCTTTTATCACGGACAGACTCGGGCCATACTCCTTTAAAATTTCAGCCAACTCTTTCTTTCAGACCAACACCCATGGCGCGGAAACATTGTATCGGACCGTGGAGCGCTACGCAGGGCTCTCAGGCCGTGAAACGGTTCTGGATCTGTACAGCGGAACAGGCACCATTCCCATCTGGCTGTCGTCTTCGGCAAAGCACGTGACAGGCATTGAAATCGTGGAAAGCGCTGTGGCAGACGCCCGGAAAAACTGTACGGACAACGGGATTGATAACTGCCGGTTCATCCAGGGGGACATAAAGGACACGCTGCCGACCCTTGACCAGAAACCCGATGTGATGATCATCGACCCTCCGAGGTCCGGCATGCACAAGGATGTGGTGGCGTCAGTTCTCGATCTTCACCCCGAGCGGCTGGTCTACGTGTCCTGCAACCCCACGACCCTTGCCCGGGACGCGGCCATGCTCAAGGAAAAGTACCGTGTGGTGGAAGTCCAGCCTGTGGATATGTTTCCCCATACCTATCATATTGAATCCGTTGCACGGCTCGAACGAAATTCATGATGGAATCGGCGCAACAGATCTGATTCATGGTCAAGGTGGTTTCGAGAGGATTGAAAGCCCTTTGCGTGGACGTACGTTTCCCGTTTGGGTGGGTTCTTGATGCGGCCGTCGTGAGAGCAGAGATGAAAGCCTATTCAGGCATGAATTTCATGGCCTGTTTGTTGATGCAGTGATATATTTCTTCATCTGAACCGTAGATGTCCACCACGTCTTTGTGGTTGATGAGGCTTTCAAGGACAAAAGCGGTGAGGTAAAGGCTCACAAGGTTTGGATTGGGTACGAGATTCCGGTAAGGTGCGATCTGGTAATCGATTTCAAAATCATCGGCTTTTAGAAGTTCACCGAGTTTGTAGGCGATCTGCTCTTCAAGGGAGTTTTTGCTTCGTGTTTCGATAATCTTGTTTTCCACAAGTTTCATGGAGATGGTGTTGCTCAGTTCTTCGCTATGGTCCCTGACCATGTTGATGGAAAGCCGTCTGTCTCTTTCTTTGGAAGATTCGATTTTGGAAAGAAGCATGGATTCCTTGTTGTTGGGGCGAAAAATTTTGGGCATATACAAACTCCCGTCACGATGAAGAGAACGTTCTGGTTTCGGATCAATACGTGTCTTTATGACACAAACCGATCCTGAGGGAAGGGGACAAGATTCATGTCCAGCTTGAAACAACTAAACATAATACCCTCAAGTTTATAGGAAATCAAGATTTTTTATTGGAAAATTCAAGGTTTATTTATATAGACAAAAGGAAATTTGAAAACCATTATGAAACTCAAATCCACAGGAACCAGCGAAAAAAGAAACCAGCTGGTCCAGGCCATCAGCTTTCTTCTTGTCGCCGGATTCCTTGCGACCACTTTGACCAGCTATTTCGTATCGAGAGCCGCCGTTCGTAAAGGAATCCAGAAAAACGAACTCCCCCTCACCAGTGACAACATCTATACGGAAATTCAGCGGGACCTTATAAAACCGGTGTTTATATCGGCCTTGATGTCGACCAACACGTTTTTGAGAGACTGGGTTATCGACGGTGAAAAAGATCAAAGCAAAATCGCCAATTACCTGAACGACATCAAGGTCAAGTACAACACAGTGACCAGTTTCTTTGTTTCGGATAAAACCAGGAACTATTATCATGGGGACGGAAAACTTAAAAACGTCTCAGAGAACGAGCCGAGAGACGCCTGGTACTTCAGGGTACGAAACATGTCGGAACCTTATGAAATCAATGTGGACCCTGACATGGCCAACAAGGACACGATCACCATCTTCATCAACTACCGGGTCAAAGATTACAATGGGGACTTCATCGGGGTGATCGGGGTGGGCCTGACTCTGGACTTCGTGAAGAATCTGATGGAAAACTACAACGTCAAATACGGACGGAACGTGTATTTCATCGGCATGGACGGGGATGTGAAATTCATCGGGACAACCCTCCGGAGCCTTGGTGACAATGTCTTTAGAAACAAACAGGCTCCGGGATTCAAAGAGGAATTTGAAAAGGCGGTGGATACGGAATCCGGGTTTTTCAGCTACAGAAAGAACGGGCAGCTGATCCACGCCAACGTCCGGTATATCAGTGAGTTCAAGCTGTACCTCATCGTGGAGCAGCCAGAAGGGGAGAAACTCAGGGATATTTTTTCAACACTCCTTCTGAACCTGGCCCTTTGTTCCGTGGTTACCGTGGTGATCCTGGTTTTGATGACTCGGACGATTCGAAAATATCAGCAGAAAATCAAGACACTTGAGGGGATCATTCCGATCTGCATGCACTGTAAGGTAATCAGGGATGAGCAGGGGGTCTGGCACAGCCTGGAACACTATATCTCCGAACGGTCCGATGCCCGGTTCAGTCATGGAATCTGTCCGAAATGCATCAAGAAGTACTATCCCTGAAAGCCTGCTTTACCGGGAAAGATTCCGGTCGATCATCCCCATGATGTTGTAAACAAGGCGGGCCGTGGTAAAATCCGAGGCGTGGTGGTAGGGCATGGGGGCCAGTTCCACCACGTCAAAACCAAGAACGTTGCGGCCCCGGATGATGGTTTCAAGCAGGTCCATGGCCTGGTACCAGAGAAGGCCCCCGGGCTCGGGTGTCCCTGTGGCCGGAAGAATCGAAGGGTCGAGGCCGTCCACATCGAAGGTAATGTAGATGTTTTCCGGAAAATCAAACGGCAGGAGAGGGGACGGAACCCCCTCTCTGAAAAGACGGTCCGCGTCCAGGTGGCTTATTCCGGATTTTTCTTTCCTGTAGGCCAAGTCAAAGGGTGAAAGACTCCGGACTCCGATCTGAAACAGGGACATTCCATGCTCCACCGCATGGTACAGGGCACAGGCGTGGCTGTAAGGCGAACCTTCATACGTGGCCCTGAGATCGGCATGGGCGTCGAACTGGACGATGCCCACGGGTTTGTTCAAACGGGCCAGGGCGTTGAAGGCGCCCACCGACACCGTATGCTCCCCACCTAAAACCACGGGGATTCTTTCTGAACCCAAAGCATCCCAGACAGCCCGTTCAATCCGTCCAAGCACGTCTTCCACGGGGCCTTCGCAGTCAAGGGAAGGGGTTGTGAATATGCCGCGACCCGCAGGGACACTGGCGCCGTCGAACAGCTCCAGGTACTGGGAAGCGTCGATGATGGCCGATGGCCCCTTGCCTGTTCCTGTTCCATAGGAGACACTGGCTTCGTAGCCGGCGGGGATGACATGGAAAAGGCAGTCCGAGGGCTGGGGCTGCCCCAGTTCGGATTCGAGAAAACCGGTCAGAGTATCAGGTTGCATCGGTGTTTCCTTGGGTTAAGACGGGTTCTTTCTGAGCATTACGACAGTCTGTTTTTGAAATCCTCGTAGCCAAATGAGCGGACAAGCTCCATGGTGTCGTCTTCATGGTCGTAATAGTAGATGGACGGCAGGCGGACGCCGTTGAAGGTGTTTGTTTTCACCATGCTGTAGATGGCCATGTCAGTAAACACCACCCGGTCACCCACCCTGAGCGGCTGGTTGAAAGAGTATTCGCCGATGGTGTCGCCGGACAGGCATGAAAGCCCGCCAAGACGGTAGCTGTATCTCTTTTCACCGGGCATGCCGCTTCCGATGATGTAAGGGCGGTAGGGCATTTCAAGCACGTCGGGCATATGGGTGGCCGCCGAGGTGTCCATGATGGCGATATCCATGTCAGCCGAGGTGATGTCGAGAACCGTGGAAACAAGAACCCCGGCATTCAGGGCCACGGCTTCGCCCGGCTCCAGGTAGACCTGGACCTTGTAGGTTTCCTTGATGCGGTTGACCACCCGGACCAGGCGGTCGATATCGTAATCCGGCCGGGTGATGTGGTGGCCTCCGCCCAGATTCATCCATGACAGGTTGTGAAGGCTGGACCCGAAGGTCTTTTCAAAAGCAGTTACGGTTCGTTCCAGGGCGTCGGAATTCTGCTGGCACAGGGTGTGAAAGTGAAGGCCCGAAATTCCCGAAAGATCTTCGTTTTTGAAATCCTTGAAACGGACGCCCAGGCGGGAACCCGGTGAGCAAGGGTCGTAAATGGGGACCGTTCCTTCGGAATGTTCGGGATTGACACGGATGCCGCAGGAGATGGGGCGGCCCGAGGACTCCACCATGGCCCTGAACCGCTTCCACTGGTGAAAGGAGTTAAACACCATGTGATCGCAGAGCGTGACCAGTTGGCTCATGTCCTTTTCACTGTAAGCCGCGGCAAAGGAGTGGACTTCTTTTTGAAATTCCTCCCGTCCCAGGCGGGCCTCATCCGGCGAACTGGCGCAGATGCCGTCCAGGGTTTCCCGAAGAAGGGGAAACACCCGGAACATGGCAAAGCATTTCAGGGCCAGAAGGATATGGCAGCCCGTCCGCTGTTTCACTTCAGACAGGATGGCGAGGTTGTGGCGGAGGCAGTCCGCATCCACCACAAAGCAGGGCGTTTCGACCCGTTGAGGGTCAAATTTCAAAGGATCGTTTCTTTCCATGGCAGCCCGTGAATGTTGAGTTTTTCCATAAAAGGATCGGGATCGAACTGCTCCATGTTGAAAACGCCGGCGCCTTTCCATTTGCCCGTGAGCATCATCATGGCTCCGATCATGGCCGGAACGCCGGTGGTGTAGGAAATGGCCTGGGAGCCCACTTCCTTGTAGGCCTCTTCATGGCTGCAGATGTTATACACGTAGTACTGCTTTTCCTTGCCGTCTTTCATCCCCTTGATCAGGCAGCCGATGCAGGTCCTGCCCTGGGTGAGGGGGCCGAGAGAGGCCGGGTCCGGGAGAAGGGCTTTCAGGAATTGCAGGGGCACGATGTCCTGACCCTGGAATTTCACGGGATCGATGCGGGTCATTCCGACGTTTTCAAGCACCTTCAGGTGGTTCAGGTAGTTGTCGGAAAAGGTCATCCAGAAACGGGCTTTCTTGATTTCCGGAAGATGGTGAACCAGGGATTCCAGTTCCTCATGGTAAAGAAGGAAGATTTTTCTGGGTCCGATTCCTTCGGGAAAATCGAAACTCTTGAAGAACTCCATGGGCCGTGTTTCCACCCAGTCGCCCTCGCTGTAGTACTTGCCGTTCTGGGTCACTTCACGGATGTTGATTTCCGGGTTGAAGTTGGTGGCAAAGGGTTTGCCGTGGTCCCCGGCGTTGCAGTCGATGATGTCCAGTTCGTCGATCCGGTCGAAATGGTGTTTTTTCGCGTAGGCCGTGAAAACGTTGGTGACGCCGGGGTCGAATCCACTGCCCAGAAGGGCCATCAGGCCCTTTTCTTTGAATCGGTCCTGATATTCCCACTGCCATTTGTAACAGAACTTGGCTTCGTCCAGGGGCTCGTAGTTGGCTGTGTCCAGGTAATGGACCCCGGTTTCAAGGCAGGCGTCCATGATGTGGAGATCCTGGTAGGGCAGGGCCACATTGATGATCATCTCGGGTTTGTAGGAGCGGATCAGGGACACCAGCTCAGACACGTTGTCCGCGTCCACCTGGGCCGTCTGGATCGGGCGTTTGATGCCTGCCGCGATGGCGTCGCATTTGGAACGGGTGCGGCTGGCAAGCATGATATCCGAAAAAACTTCCGGTACCTGGGCGCATTTGTGCGCCACCACATGTCCGACGCCTCCCGCGCCGATAATCATCACTCGTGACATGGCTTTCTCCTTGTTTGATTATTACCGTTCAAAATATGGGTATCCTCTCAGGCCCGCTTCGTACATGTCCATGATTTCACGGCGTTCCTGGGGTGTGATCAGGTTTTCACGAATGGCCTGCTCAGCCGTGGCCCTGAACCGTTTGGTCATGCTTTTGGGATCGTATTCCACATAGGTTAGCACGTCGGCCACCGAATCTCCCTCGATTTCACGGACAAAACTGTGGCTTCCGTCTTCGGAAACGCGGATGCTCACCACATTGGTGTCACCCAGGAGGTTGTGGAGGTCGCCCAGGGTTTCCTGGTAGGCACCGACAAGGAACACTCCCAGGTAATACTCTTCGTTTTCCTTCAGGGTATGGAGCCTTAAAATCCGGCTGATGCCCTGCTTGTCGATGAAACGGTCGATCTTGCCGTCGCAGTCGCAGGTGATGTCTGCGAGAATGGCGTTTCTCTCGGGTCGTTCGCTCAACCGGTGAACGGGCATGACGGGAAACACATGGCCGATGGCCCAGGAGTCCGGAAGAGACTGGAATACGCTGAAGTTGGCGTAATACGTGTCGGACAGGGCGATATCGATATCCGTCAGGTCTTTGGGGATGAATTTCATTTTTTTACTGCAATCGCTTACGCGGTGCATGATGTTCCAGAAGATTTTGTCTCCCAGAGCCCGCTGTCTCAGGCTGAGGTCACCCACCTTGAACATCTGGCGGATCTGGTCCCTGTAGTACAGTGCGTCGTTGTAACATTCCTGAAGATTCCGGATGTTCAGGGACTTGAGAACATCCATCATGTTCATGATGATTTCTGGCGTGTTTTCGGGCAGAGCTTCCGGAACGGCGCCGGTTTCGATGGAATTGGTATCGAAGATGTTGAACAGGAGAACCGAGTAGTACGCCACCGTGGCCCGGCCCGATTCGGTGATCAGGTGGGGGTGGGGGAGGTTCACTTCGTTCAGGATCTCCATCACCGCTTCGATGATGTCGGCGCAGTACTCGTCCAGCGTGTAGTTTCTGGAGTTCATGTAGTTGGTGTGGGACCCGTCGTAATCCACGGCAAGGCCGCCTCCCAGATCGAAATAACCCATGGGTGCGCCTTCCTGGGCAAGTCCCACGTAAACACGGCAGGCTTCCTGGATGGCGGCACGGATGTCACGGATATTGGGTATCTGGGAGCCCAGGTGATAGTGGAGAAGCTGGAGGCAGTCCAGCATCTCGTAAGATTTGAGTTTTTCGATGACTTCGATGATCTGGGAGATGGTGAGGCCGAACAGGCTCCGGTCTCCACCGGATTCGGTCCAGTGCCCACCTGCCTGGGTGGAAAGCTTGAAACGGACTCCGAGCAGGGGCTTGATGTTCAGGGCTCTGGATCGTTCAAGAATCAGGTCAAGTTCGCCTGGCATTTCAAGAACGAAGAAGCATTTGTAACCCATTTTGCATGCGTAGAGGCCCAGGTCGATGAATTCACTGTCCTTGTAGCCGTTGCAGATCAGGCAGGCTTCCTTGTCTTCGAGAAAGGACAAAGCCGCGATGAGTTCGGCCTTGCTTCCGGCCTCCAGCCCGTGATGGTAGAACTGCCCGATACGGGTGATGGCCTCGATGACCTGTTTCTGCTGGTTGACCTTGATAGGGTAAACCCCTTTGAACTCGCCTTTGTATTCGAAACGGGCTATGGCCGAACGAAAACTTTCGTGCATCTGGACGATCTGGCTGTCCAGGATATCTTCGAACCTCAAGAGCACGGGCATGTCGTAGCCCCTGGCCTTGATGCCTTCGATGATCTCCGGAAGATTGACGGAAACTTGCTTTTTGTCCCGGATCGGGGTCACGATCACATCCCCTTCTTTCGAGATGCTGAAGTATCCCGATCCCCATTCACGAATCTGATAAAGGTCCGCGGAATCTTCAACCGTCCACCGTCCAAGCGTATGTTTCTGGTTCATGCCCTCTTCCTTGTGCAAATGGTCAACCCGTAAATGTTGCAGAAAAAGCATTACCTTTTACAAGAAAAAACCTGTCCATTCAATAGCTAATGTGGTTTCTGACAATTATTTTGATATGGCTTCCGTGGCAGGTGTTCAAGGGATTATCGGGAGGGGAGCCGCAGTGGAAAAAACAGAGGGCGTGTCATGAAATCCCTTTCCTTTTCCGGGGGGCAAACGTCAGGCAGGAAGAGATTGTTCACTTCCCTGCACAAACCCGTCAGGCCCCGAGGAGGTTTCGCTGAAACGTTTAAAACAGGAGTAGTTTAATGCCTCCTGACTTTGATTTCAAACTGTTTTTCAAATGACGGATCAAAAAGGGAGAAAACCGCATGTCCATTCCCGCACCTGTCAAAACATCCGGGGCCAGCTGGCCAGTTTCCGCTGGCTCATACCCGCCCGACCCGATGTTCCCCGTGCTCTTTTCAGCGTTCTGATCAGCTCGATTCTGGTGTCTGCAGGATCGATGATTTTGTCGATAAGGTTGAGGCCCGCCGCTTCCCATGGACCGCATCCTTTGGTGAGTTCGTTCAGCATGGCTTTTCTCATGTCCTCGATTCCTTCCATGCCGTTGAGTTTCCGGCCAAACGCCACATTCACCGCCACGGGAGGGGCCATGAACGAAATGTCCGCCGTGGGCCAGGCGAGAAGCTGCTCGTTTTCCATGTTGCCGCCGCTCATGTTGCAGTGGGCCATGCCGTAGGATTTTCGGATGATCACGCTGACTCTCGGGACCGTGCTGTGGTGAAGAGCCTCGATGAAGGTCATGATTTTGAGGGGCATTTTCCGTTCTTCGGCCCATTTGCCCACAAGGAACCCCGGCGTGTCGTGGAGAAAGATCATGGGAATATGGAAGGAATCGCAAAGGCAGATGAAACCCGTGGCTTTTTCACAGGCTCCAGGCCCCATGGCTCCGGCTGTCACCATGGGGTTGTTGGCAAGAAAACCCACCACATGGCCGTCCAGCCGGGCGAGGCAGGTGATCAGGCTGCCGTCGAAATGGGGCTTGAGTTCGAGAATGCTGTCCGGATCGGCGATCATCCCGATGACCTGATGCATGTCATAAGTTTTTCTGGGATTGGATGGCACCAGATCGAAAATTTTGTCGAGTTTCACATCGGAAGGGACGGCGCAGGGAGTGACAGGGGGCATTTCGTCGGCGTTTCCCGGAAGATAGGACAAAGCTTTTCTCACCAGGCTGAGACAGTCCCGGTCGTTCTCGGCAAACAGATCCACCTGGCCGGTCACTTCGGCGTGAAGACGCCAGCCGCCCAGTTCTTCCTTGTCCGGGTTTTCTCCTGTGGCAACCTCCAGGATGCTGGGGCCCACCACCGCCATCACCGAGCCTTTGACCTGGACGATAATGTCGGACACAGCGGCTTCCCAGGTGGGGCCACCGTAGCATTCCCCCATGATGGTGGTGATCAGGGGAACCTGGCGGTCCCGGCAGGGGCCTTTGATGGGGTAAGTCATGCTCATCATACCCACGGCTCCCATGATGTCGGGGAGTCTGGCACCTCCTCCGTCGCCAAGGTGGATGCATGGGTAACCGCGTCTGGCGGCGATTTCTGCGTTTCGAATCAGTTTTTCCACGCCTTTACGTCCACCCGCTCCGGCCAGAACCGTCACGTCATCTCCTGAAACAAACACGGTGCGTCCCTGGATCTCACCGTAACCCACCACTTTACCGTCAGCCGGAGTCTTTTCCCGGGCCTCCGGAAGATCGCTGTGGGTGAGAAGACCCTGTTCGTCGAACGTCGCCGGGTCGAGAAGCCCTTCAATTCTCTCCCGAACCGTCAACAGTCCTTTGGCGTGCTGCTTCTCGACTTTTTTCGATCCTCCCATGGCCAGGGCTTTTTGTCTGGAATCGGCAAGGCGTTTCAATCCGTAAGAATCCTGTTCGTCGATAAGCATGGCAACGTTCTCCTGTTTTGTGTTTTGGCGCCTCATGAAAGGGGGGGGGGTGCGCCCTCTTTTCAACAAACAACAGCTACTCCCACAGAAAGAGTGGGTTGTCAAGTTTAATAGAACGAACGTTCGTTATTTTGATTGGATGGGCGCGAAATACCTGGATGGCAGGGGTTATTTTATGAAAAAGGAGTGGGGCAAGGTTTTTAGAATTATGATTGAGGTGGATTCCCGGATTGGCTCGCCAGGAAGTTGCGAAACCATATCCGGGAATCCGGGGGGAGACGGTAATCAGACCTTGAAACCGTGAAAGGTTTCAAGAGAATAACGGTTTTTGAAGTTTTCGTAGTTGAGAGACACGTTCAGCTCCGTATGACACTTGAGGATCATCTGGCCGAGGAGACGGTAGATGGTGATCATCAGGTAGCAGACCATAGCCACGGCCAGGGCGGGCTGGATGGTGACCATCAGGTTGAACAGGGCGATGACCGGAAGGAAAAGGACCATGATCACCAGATACTGGGTTCCTGTCTTTCGGATCAAACTGGCAAGGGTCGATACGTCAAAGAAAGACCGGTAGGACCCGGAGGCGATGCCCCTCATCAGGCCCAGAGGAAAAACAAGCGAACAAACGGTCATGATCATGTAAGCCAGGGGTTTGTTGTTTGTCTGGTAGGCGCCGGCGAAAAGAACGGCCGCACCAAGGATGAACAGGGATTGCTTGAAGACCGAAATGATATGATGGGTCAGTTCCTGGACAGGAACCGACGTGAATGACGGGGTGGCGGTTCTTCCCTGGACCGTGTGGTCGAGAACGGTCAGGGAATAACTGCCGATCACGGCCCAGATCAGGGCGAACAGAATTTCGTTGATGTAAAGGTTGTCTGAAAACAACATGCCGGCCAGGTAGAGTCCCACCACAACGATCAGGGCAAACGGCGCAAAGGGGAAGAAAAGGGCTTTTGCCGTTGAAATCAGCACATGGTCGCTGACATGCTGAATGCCTGTCCATTCCACCATGCGTTTGCAGGTCGGGCAAATGTGAACGCAGGCCTCTTCCCGGGTAAACTTGAAATCCTTTTTTTCGACACAGGGAAAGCAGTAGGATGTCTGACATTTCTTGCAGTACCAGTGTGCTTCACTGAAAGGATGATTGGCGCAGTACTTTTCCATGGTTTCAATGCTCCTTGATGTCCATGCCGTTAAACGGGGCGAAGGTTCTGGATTCAACTGAAAACGTCTGTTGAACAATCTGATATCCGAAGGTGACTTTTTTTATGAACTGGTATATTCATGAAACGTGCCATTGACGAAAGTCCCGTGGTTAATGAGTTTTTACAGGGTGTGGTGATATGAAACGACTATATATGATCAGTGTGACGATATATCGTTTATCGATATGCCGTGATTATATTGTACGACAAAAGTTGTCATCTGGCTTCGGGATGTGGTTATCTCAAGGAGGTCCGGCTTGAAATGCCCTGAGTTTGTCCATGAAAACAGATGTTGGCCTGAATTTTACCGTGTTGTGTCGAATTTCCCCCACAGCCCTGTCAGCGATACGGAAGCAGTTGTTCACAAGGCTCTCGAAAACGTCCTGGATACAAGCGGTATAAAGGATGGTGACCGGGTGGCCGTGGGGGTGGGAAGCCGAAACATCGCCGGGCTTGCGGTGATGGTCCGGGTGATCTGCCAGAGAATCCGGGAATTGGGGGCTGTTCCGGTGATCGTTCCTGCCATGGGGAGCCACGGCGGGGCTGAAAGCCAGGGTCAGATCCGGGTGCTCGAAGATCTTGGGATATCCGAGAAAACATGCGGAGCTGCCGTGGTGTCCAGTCTCGATGTGGATCAGATCGACACGGTGCTTGACGGGATTCCCGTCTGGTTTTCCCGGGATGCCCTGGCCATGGATCACAGCGTGGTGATCAACCGCGTCAAACCACACACCAAATTCAAGGCACCGGTGGAAAGCGGGATCTATAAAATGATGTGTATCGGGATGGGCAAGCACCGAGGCGCCGCGGAACTCCACCAGGCCGCTTTGAGGCATGGATTCTATCCTGTGATCAGGGCGGCCGGTGATGCGGTGATCCGCCATTCCAACATCCGTTTCGCGGTGGCCGTGGTCGAGAACCAGCACGGTGAGCCGGTGGAAATCCGGGCCATGGCTGCGGAGGATTTTTTTTCTGAAGAATCCAGGCTTCTTGAGCTGGCCAGATCGTGTTTTCCACGTCTTCCGTTCAAACACCTGGATGCCCTTGTCATCGGCAGGATCGGAAAGGACATCAGCGGTTCGGGTATGGACCCCAATGTCACCGGGAGAGCCTATGATCTGATGGAAGATGATTTTTCCATCAATCTCAAGGCAACACGGATCGCCCTCCTCGATCTTTCAGACAAAAGCGGTGGCAACGCCATCGGCCTGGGTAACGCGGACATCATCACGGAAAAGCTTTTCAGGAAAATGGACTACCAAAAGACGCTGATCAACGCCCTGACCAGCACGTCGCTTCGAAAAGCCTTCATCCCCATCCGGATGGACGACGATGAAAGCGCCATGAAAACGGCTTTTTTCTCCTGTGGTGTCAGACGCCCGGAAGATCTGAGAGCGGTGATCATCCGGGACACCCGTCATGCCACGGAATTCTGGGCCACCTCCGCTCTGTTGGATGAGCTGATAAAAATCCCCGGGGTCACTGTCCATGAAAAAGTGGCCTTGAGTTTTTCTGCGGAAGGCGATCTTCTGCTTTAATTTCCATTCTAAGGATGTGAAACCATGCGATACGAAGGACAGATCTACCGCCCGTTTTCAGAAGCCGACAGTTATCTTCTCCAGTGCACCGTGGGGTGTTCCCACAACGGCTGCACGTTCTGTGGCATGTACAAGGACAGGTCGTTTCGCGTAAGGACCATGCAGGAGATCCTTGAGGACATCGACATGGCCGTGAACTATTACGGCGATGTGGAAAAGGTGTTTCTCTGCGACGGCGACGCCATTGCCATGGAAACCGGGATGCTTGTGGATATTCTGAAGGAACTTTACAGGCGGTTTCCTTCCCTGCGTCATGTGGGCATGTACGTGGGGCCTAAAAGCACGCTGAACAAAGGAACGGCCGATCTTGAGATTCTCAGAAAGGCGGGTTTCACCAAGGCCTATCTCGGTGTGGAATCAGGGGACGACGAGGTTCTCGCCGCCATCAACAAAGGAGTGACCGCCGACATGATGCTGGACGCGGGACGCAGCCTTGTCGAGGCGGATATCAACCTGTCCGCCATGGTGCTTCTGGGAATCGCGGGAAATGGAGAAAAAGCCATGCGCCACGCGGCGTTGACAGCCGACATCACCAACCGGATGAAGCCCCGTTATCTGGCGGCCCTGACCTATACACCTGTTCCCAAAACGGCATTGTTCCGCCGGTATCAGACCGGGGAATACCAGCTTCCCGATGCGTTTGAAACCCTCGAGGAAATGAAGGTGATGTTCGAGAACATCCACATCGACAACCTGACGTTTATCGGGTCCCATGCGTCCAACTACCTTCCCGTCAGCGGGAGACTCCAGCGGGACAAGGGCAAAATGCTTAAGACCGTGGAGGAGATTCTAAGGACCCGGAACATGGACGCCCTTCGCAGTGACGCCATGCGGGGACTCTGACGAAGATCCAGGGCTCAGATTTTTTTCTTTTCCTTCAATTTCAAAAGGGCGTCCAGGCCCTTGAAGGGATTGTTGCCGTACGAGCCTTTGTCCTCATCCCTGTCCGAAGCCCCCCCGTACCAGTCGGCCACCTTGTCCCTGGAATGTTCATTGTCATGGCAGTAGATACAAAGAAGCTCCCAGTTGCTGCCATCGGGAGGGTTGTTGTCGTGGTCGTGGTCCTTGTGATGAACGGTCAGTTCCTTGAGGCGTTTTCCATCAAATTCCCTTCCACATTTGGCGCAGATCCATGGAAACATTTTAAGGGCCCGTTCCCTGTAGGTTTTTTCTTTTTCCCTGGCTTCGGCAAGAACCTTTTCCAGGTTTCCTTTGGATGTGGTGATTCGAATCGATGACATGGATGTTATGATCTCCTGAATAAAAGATTAGGGGATGTCAGACAGCATGGAAAGGGCCCATGCCGGGATATCGTCACAGAGTATACGTTTTCTGCCCAGATGAACCACGGCGATCTGCCGGAACGGATGGTCCCTGGTCGAGTTGTCGAGAAGAAAGGCCGAATCCACCAGTGGCAGGGCTTTTATGATGTTTTTTACGGTACGGGGAAGGCGGCCGTATATTTTTTCTGCCGGCACATCATGGCCGCCTTCGCTGACACGCTGACTGACCCGCGCCTCGTTCAGCTCGGGGTTGTCCAGGTGGATGAACACAAGAATCACCTCGTATCCCAGGCTTTTGGTCCTGGCCACGAAATCGATTTTCGAGACATGGGAAAACACGGTTTCAAAACAGAAACTCAGCCCTTCCTCCAGAAATTTTTGCCGCAGGCGTTCGGCCAGATGAGAGGCTTTGTAGCTCGCCATCGGCTGGCTTTCCACATCCAGGTCCCTTGCGATCAGGTCCGCGTTGATGAACTTGATTCCCTTGGGTTCGAGAAACAGACGGAAAAACGTGGATTTCCCTGAGCCGTTTCCTCCTGCGAGAAGCCACAGCTGTTTCGTTTCGTTCATTCATGAACCTTGAATTCACCGTTGTGGAAATGTCCTGTTTCCCTTTTCCCGCTGGCGCTGTTCACCCTGTCCAGACAGCCGGGACAGGTTCGGCTGGACTCGTAATACACGGCCGCGCCGGACACTTCATCGGCAAGAGAGCCGGAAAGCCTTCTGGCTTCAAGGGTGTCGAACACATCCCCGGGGCTCACCGACGGAGAGGCGAGGGGAGAAAGTTCGATACGTTTCAGTCCCTGGGATATGGCGATCACATCATCGAAACCGATAAGGTGTTCCACCGCTTTGCCCAGCTCGGCCCAGAATTCGATCTGTTTGGGAATCGAACGTTTCTGGATGGCGGCTTCACGTTCAGCGGCCGCGATCAGGGAAGAATCAAGTCTCATGGGGCTTGCCATACAGCACCTCTTTTTTATGTTGATCGTGCTACAAATGTAGCAATATGCTGCATGGATGTCAAGGGAAGGGTCGGAGTCTGTGAGACGTGATCATAAATCATGGTCAGATCTCCCGGTCCAGCTCATCGGAAAGCTGAACCGGGAGGATTCTTCAGGCAGGTTTTTTTTCAATGGTCATGAAAAAGATGATGTTCGTATCGTCTTCCTGATCGATGGTCAGGTTGTAATTTTCGATGCCGCTGCTTTTGGCGATGGCGATGACATCATCGATATCCCTGAGGTGGAAACTCCAGTCCGCCCACCAGTCCGGTGTCAGGGGATGGTAGTTTTTGGAATCCTTGTGGGCGATGATCAGTTTCCCGCCTGGTTTGAGAAGGGTATAGAAAAAGGCGATCAGGTCTCTGAAACCGTCCTCGGGAATGTAGTCGGCAAGACCGATGGAGTAGACGATGTCCTGGGGACCCAAGATTTCCCGGAAATTATCCGGGTTTTTCAGGTAATCGTACACACTGTGGTTGTGAAACCTGAATTGAATCCCTTTGGGAGGCGATGCCAGCTGTTCCATGGAAAAAGTGAGGGCGTCCTTGGACTTGTCGATCAGGGTCAGGTTGATTTTTCCTGAAAGGTTCAAGTCTGTTTCCGCGAAAAGTTCCCGGAGATCCCTGGACGATCCGCAGGCGATATTGAGAATGTCCGCTTCCTTTGGATCGGCCTCGAGGTAAGCCTGAAGGATTTTTTTCATCGTGTCTTTTCTGTTGCGAACGGCTTTGGCGTAATCGTTGGCAAGAAAGGTTTCATCGGCGCAGTAACCGAATCCCTGGGATGTGGGGCGGTTGTTGTAGATGAACTCCAGGGTTTCGTAGTCTCCGGGATACCCTCCGGGTTTTTCGAAAGCGTGTCTGACAAAATCGGACTGAAGTCCGTAGGATGCGCCTGAGAGACGGAATGTGTCTTTTATTTTTCTGATAAGGGCAGGATCGTCAAGGAAGCTTTCAAGCCTGTCACCTTCTTCGAGTGTTTGGTCTGTGGCCCTGATCACTTCTTCACTGGCCGTTGCAGGTTCAATTTTTCCCGTCCGGATGTCCTGGTCGATGCTGTCAAGTTTCACGAAATACGGGATGACCGAATGGTACCAGAAATCACGGATCATTTTCCTGGTGTTTTCATCACGGACATCGTCTAAGACAGGTGTGATCTGATTTTGAAGATGGTTAATCAATCCGCTGTTTTCAACCTTCTGCGGGTTGCTGAAACTCATGAAAAGCTCCTTTTGGTTTGTTTGATTGCATTCTATTGGAAAAAACAATGTTCAGCCATAATTTCTCAAGTGTAAAAATAAATCAAGTGAAAACGTTTTGTAAAATTAATGAAATGAAAACATTTACCCTGTCTTTTTAAATTAAGAAAGCCTAAATAAGGGAACGAAATCCGAATGTTCAGGCCAGGGGGCCTTGGGGAAAAAGGACCATTGCGGTGAATCAGGGCAATGGGGCACGGTATTCGACACACAAGCTTTAAAGGAATTTACGATGAAAACCGAAGAAATGTTCAATGTTTATTCGCATCTTGCAGGAGCCGTTCTGGGTCTTGCCGGGCTTTTTTTTCTTATCAGGGTGGCAAGTTCATCCGTTCCAGGGATTGTGACAGCCCTGATATATGGCTTTTCCATCATTTTTCTCTTTCTTGCCAGTTCCCTCTACCACACATTCAAAAAAGAGGAGAACGAGGTTTCATTTTGGCGCAAGATGGATCGGCTCGCCATTTTCTTCATGATCGCAGGGACCTACACCCCGATCTGCTATTTCTGTCTTGACGGTTCATGGCGCTGGACCATGATCGTTCTTCAATGGGGACTTGTGTGTTTCGGTGTCTTTTCACAGCTTTTCTTTCCGCGAGCTCCTCGAAGCCTCTATGCGGGGATCTATCTTGCCATGGGCTGGCTGGCCATATTCCCCATTCGACAGATTCTAAACAACATGTCGACCGCCCAGATCGTCCTTCTTTTTTCAGGCGGCCTGGCTTTTACTGTGGGTGGGATTATTTACGCCATCAAACGCCCTCGGTTTTTTCCGGGAGTTTTCGGTTTTCATGAACTGTTTCACGTTACGGTTCTCCTTGGAGGAGCCCTTCATTACGCAATGATTTACAGGGTGTATTTCGAAAAACTGATATGATTGGGAACTCGAATCGCTCTGACACCCAGGGGCTGGTTGAAAAGGAAATCTCTCTTTTCGAGGAAGAGCACGAAAAATTCTTTGTGGCCGGAGAGACCAAACCCAAGGATATTGGAAGACCTTTCCTGCTTCATCGGCCTGAAGACCATTCATCGGTTCTTCTGATTCACGGCTTCATGGCGGCCCCTTACGAAGTCCGGGAGTGGGCCGAACACCTTTTTTCCCATGGCCACTCCGTTTTTGCTCCAAGGCTTCCCGGCCATGGCACATCGGCGGATGACCTTGAAAAACGGTCTTTTCCCGAATGGGTAAACGCCGTGGAAAGGGGATATTCCATTCTGCAAACACTTGGGAAACCTGTGATCGTGGCCGGTTTTTCAACGGGTGCCGGTATTGCCCTTCACCAGGCCATTTGTCATCCACATCAGTACAAGGCCGTGATCTCCATAAGTGCGCCCATGAAGTTCAAGAGCCTTTCATCATATCTTACCGGTGTTCTCGAAAAATGGAACCGGCTCTGCCATCTGAAGGAGTTGGGACGGTTCCAAAAAAAATTTGCCGTCAACCACCCGGACAACCCTGAAATCAACTACAGAAGATGCCCGATTCATGGTTTCAACCAGGTCAAACACCTGATGCGCAATGTCCACAGAAGACTTCCGGAGATTTCCATTCCCGCCCTGATTGTCCAGGGCAACCGAGACCCCAAAGTCAGTCCGAAGGCCGGACGGATGATTTTTGAACGTCTTGGCTCGGTCGATAAAAGATACGTGGAAATAGACCACCATGAACACGGTATTGTGCGGGGGAGACCCGGGCAGTTGGTTTTTTCAGCTGTTCAAGATTTTCTTTCCAGATACACGGGATCATGATGGACGACCTCGAAATCGTTTTCAGGGATGAGCATTTTATCGCCATCAACAAACCTTCGGGACTTTTCGTCCATAAAAATGTCATTGAGCCGAAAGCTCCCCATGCCCTGGCCTACGTGAAGGAACTGAACAAGGGACTTGTCTGGCCTGTCCACCGCCTTGACAGACCCACCTCGGGAGTCCTTGTGTTTGCCTGCTCAAAAGAGGCCACAGCACTTCTCAGCCGTGAATTCCGGGAAAAACGTGTCAGAAAAACCTACCATGCCGTCGTACGGGGTTTTACGGACGAACAGGGGACCATCGACCATCCATTAAAAACAGAACGGGGAAAAGAGAAAAAACAGGCGGTCACCATGTACAGACGGCTTAAGACCGCGGAACTCCCATACCCCGTGGGGCCTTATGCCACGGCACGCTATTCCCTGGTCGAGGTGACACCTGTCACAGGCCGAAGACACCAGATCCGACGACATTTCGATCATCTTTTTCATCCATTGATCGGAGACAGGGTTTATGGCGACGGACGCCACAACCGTTTTATCCGTGAAATGTTCGGTGTGGGACGACTGCTTCTCTCCGCAACCCGTCTTGAATTCACACACCCTTACACGGGCCGTGACGTTCATCTCCGGGCGAAAGTCCAGGAAGACATGGGCCGGGTGATTCTCGGAATGTTCGGGGAAATGTTCGTTTGACCCTGTTGAGAAACGGTGCTATCATCCCCTTCTTTTTTTGGGTAATTCTTCGGTTGTTTGAACCCTTATCGTAGACAGAGGTGCATGATGAAAGTCGGAATGATCGGTCTTCCGCAGACTGGCAAGATAACCCTTTTTCAGATTCTTACGGGACACAAGGCCCCGGAGGGCGGTGTTACCAAACCCCTTCCCGGAGCGGCCGATATCGTCGACAAACGGTTTGACACCCTGGTTTCCATGTATGAGCCGAAAAAGAATGTCCGGGCCAGGATCGAACTGGTGCTTCTCCCCAAGATCGAACAGGAGGCCATCAAGAAAGGCGATATTTTCAGGGAGATCGCGGACACCGACGCCATTTTGCATGTGGTCCGAGCGTTTGAGGATGAAGCGGTTTACCATGTGGACGGAACGGTGAATCCCATACGCGACATCGACATGATCAATTCCGAACTGATCATGCACGACCTGATTTTCATTGAAAAACGTGTTGAAAAGCTGACCCAGAGCCTGAAGAAACTCAAAGACGAAAACCAGCAGAAAGAACTGGATCTCCTTCTTGGAATGAAAGATCATCTTGAAGAGGAAAAGCCTTTGCGTCTTCTTGCACTTACGCCGGAAGAAGAGCCTTTGATAAGGAGCTACCCGTTTATCACACGAAAACAGATGCTCATCGCCTTGAATGTTGCGGAAGACAGTATCAGCGACACCACCCTCATCGATTCCCTCAAGCAGCGTTGTGAAAAGGACAAAATGGAAATCATGCAGGTTTCCGCCAAAGTGGAATCGGAAATCGCCCTCCTTGACACGGAGGAGGAAAAAGAAGAGTTCCGAAAAGATCTGGGGATTGAGATTTCGGCTCTTGAGACCCTCACGTCCCTGTGTCTCAAGGCCCTTGGGCGGATCTCCTTTTTCACTGTGGGAAAAGACGAGGTCCGCCAATGGCTGGTCCGGCGAGATGCCACGGCTCCAGAAGCGGCCGGTGTGATCCATTCCGATCTCCAGCGCGGATTCATCCGGGCCGAGGTATTCAAGTACCATGAGCTCATGGAGTACAAAGACGAGGCTGGGCTCAAAAAGGCCGGAAAAATCTATGTGAACGGCAAAGATTACGTGGTGGAAGACGGGGACATTCTGAACATCCGGTTCAAAGTGTAAAAAACGTCCCCCCACCCCGGACTTTTCATTCCTAAACGGACAAGGTGCATGAAAAAGACTGTTTTTTCATGGTTGGTTGCGGTGACAATTCTGTTTTCTTCCATGGTTGATGCGGGAGAAAACAGATTCGGGCTGGAACTCACAAACATTGTCCTGTCCCAGAATCATCTCTACGATACGGAAACCCTCAGCGATTTCAGCAAGGACGAATGGAGCAACACGATCATGGTGTCGCCGTCCTTTATGCTTTCACCCGTGAAAAAGCTTCGCATTTACGGTCTTGCCGATTTGGCCTGGGAGCGCACCTTTCACCCCGAAGATGATGAAACAGACGCGGATCTTTCAAACGCCTTTCTCTGTTACCTTGGTGACAACGCCACCGTATACGCAGGTCTTCAGCCGTTTTCCATAGGACGGGGATTTGTTTTTGAAGACAACACACCGGGATTGTCCGTGGATGTGCCTCTTTCCCGTAAATCGACTCTTGGAATCAAGGCCGCTCATGTTAAAGAGGATTCCCGTCTCTACTCGGTGGATGTGGGGTTTGAACCCGGGCTGTTCGAGAAAATTCTTGTTTTCGGTGCACTTTACCACGATGACGATGATACAACGGCGGATCTGGTCGATGCGTTCTACATATGGAGAACCTTGTGGAACGTCAATGTTGTCCCTCTGACGATGAGCCGTGGGAAAATATTTTATGCCGGGATCGCCGCAGATTTTTTTGCAGGCGATTTTTTTTGTGAAAGCCACGGGAATCGTTCAGCACGGGTCTATGACGCTTTCGACAGAAGATCCTGACTTGACGAGGGATATCCGTTTCCGATCATATCTGGCCGATGTGGAGATATCTAAAAACCTCAGTTCGTCCTGGTCCATGTCCGGAATTTTTTTCGTCCGGAGCGGAGGGACAGCCGACTCTTCCAAGGATTCCAACCACACGTTCATCGCGCCACGACCGATGAATTACAGAACCGTGGTTTTTTCCAACGACCAGTTCGGACCCTACCTCAACGAATCGGGATTTTACTCCCAGGGCGTTGTGATCCCTGGATTGATCGCACCCGCGCTCACCGTTTCCTGGACACCGGCGGACAACCTGATGGTCAAAACCCTCGTCTCCATGCTTTATCCCTTCAGTCGCCCCGAAGATGGAGCCTCGTTCTACGGATGGGAATGGGACATGTCTTTTTCATACAAGTTCCGACGAAAATGGGAACTTTTCGGGGAAGCGGGGTATTTAGACCATGGGGATTTTTTCAAAGATGAACAGGCTAAAGTCCCGGAACCCGCCACGCGTTTTCTTGGTGGAATCAAAGTGGAATTTTGAAGCCGCCCGCCCAGGAACAGGACGGGCGGCAGATGATCAGGGCGTGGCCTGTTTCAACCGGGTCCGGATCTCTTCGACAGTGTTTGTGGAGAGAATGAAGGGAAAAGGGCTTTCCGACGAAACAGCCGGATAACCTTCGACCCCTTCCTTTGCAGCGTAAATCGATAGTGAAGAGGGCTTTGAACCGGTCAGGTTGAGTTGAACCACGGGAGCCGAGAAATCTTCCTTTTTCCCTCCTTTGATGAATTCAGTACAGGAAAGGTTTGAGAACAGATTCAGTAGACCGGATATCTGGGTGACATCCGCGGGTTTCCCATGTGAACTGAGCCAGGAATGATTGGATTTTGGCTCCGTTGATCCATTTTTTTCGGTTTCCGCTTGTTTTGATTCGGTACCGTTTGATTCGACAGCCTTCTTTTTTTCAAAACCATAAACCACCCCCTCGACAGTCCCTTCAATCCGGGAGACGGATTCTGAATCAAGTGACAGGATTTTTCTGTCAAGAAGGTCGTTTTCAGATTTTTCAAAAGCCTCTCTGAAATTCTGTTCAGCATGGAACACACGGGGATCGTTGTCTATGCGGATAAACGTATGGCGGTAGGAACTGGCTGTTTTGCCCAGATCGAAACTCCGGACCGATTTGTCCTGACTGAAAGCGGTCACCTTGATTTTACGTTCCTCGTTAAGATCATATCTTCCGTAGTCTTTCGATTCGGACACAAGCGCTGTGATTTTAAGGGCTTTGATGTTGTCCACCATGGCGTTGATCTGTATCGGGTCCACCGGAAAACCGGTGTCCTTCGTAACCCATTTTCCGTCTTTTTTAATCAGCGAAATGGTTGTTCCGCTCCGGGAGATATCCAGTTTCGTGATGTCCGACTGTGAAATGTCCGCAAGAACCGGAAGAGTATCCCTTCCGCTGTCCTGGTTGTGAAATACGAGATACGCCGAAAGCATGACGATCACGATGAATAGAACGATGTATTCTGTTTTGATGTTTTTCATGTCTCTACCTCAATTCAGCCTGTTTCAGGTCAAAATAATCAGCTCTTGGTTGCAAACATCCCCTGAATCTGTTTTTTTCTGGCTTTTCGTTTGAACCAGACAATGATTCCAAACAGAACCACAAGCAGGGGGAGGCCCGCGATGTTGAAAACCTTCAAGAGAGTCTTGGCCATGGGGCTGGTCTCGTCAAGGGGGTTGAAACTCTGCTTTTTACTTCTCATCAGAGCGATTTTCTCTTTCCCGTTGACGGCATCGATGGCGTTAAGGACGAATGTGGCGTTGGGACTCTGACCCTGATCATCCAGCATGCTGTCTTTCAGCATCTCCGCCGAAGCAACCAGGAGAATCCGGGCAGGCTTGCCTTTGGCAATGAACCCACCTTCCCGTTGAATGTTTTTAGAAACATTTTCAGCTTGTTTGGTTGTTTCATCCGTGGTGGTGCCCGTGTCTTTTTCAGGAATGGGTTTTCCGTCGAAATAACTTGTGAAACTGCCCTCCAGGTAATAGGCAAGGGTGTGACTTTTCTTCTCAGCATCTTCACGTGGAGGTGTGATGAGCATGGGATTCAGGTTGATGTTGTCTTTCATTTCCCAGGATTGGGAGGATGATGAAAACAGGGCGGTTGCCTTGATTCCGGATTTTGACAGAACCGATTCGTCCACGGTCACCGGAGAAACCCGAAGGGTCACGAGCCCTTTGATGTTTTTCATGAAGTCAAGACTGTTGTTGATGTTCTGGTTTTGGATGAGCGGGGCGAAATAAATGGAACGTTCACCCCCACCAAATTGTTGCATGTCCTGTTTGAAACAGTTTTCGTCCATGACATAGGATGGGTGAACGGTCAAACCATAGTGTTTGAGCAGTTTTTCAAGGCCTGTATCCACGGGACGGAAACCGGGAGTGGGGGATAATCCAAAGGGGCTGTCCTGTGGCTGGGTTTCCATGAACGAGTCAAGGAAAAAAGCCAGGCTTTTGCCGCTCATCAACGCCTGATCGATCAGATAGAGTTCGTAGTCGGTGAAAGCCGTGGTGGGGTTTGCGATGATCAGGCTGTTGATATCCCCGGCTATCGTTCCGCTGGCGAAGTTCACATCCTTGACCGAGTAATTCTGGGAGATCAGTGTGTTGAAACTGTTCATTTCAGACTGGGGCTGCCCCATCATGGGATTGCCTCCGAAACGGGGAAGGGTGCCGTGGTCAGCCAGATAGCCGATTTTGTCGTTGATGTCCACCAAAGATTCGATGGCCCCATTGATCTGGTTTTCCAGTTCTTCCATGGGGATAAGTTCGTAGTGGGTTCCGATGATGGGGATGTTCACCGCGTTCAGAATGGTGATATCCACGGATTTATCCCCGTAACTGACCACAAGGCCGATGTTGCCTTCACCAGCCGAGGCCTTGTCCCCCATATCGTTCCATTTCAACGTGAGGATGTTGTGATTTGCAAATTTTTCTTTGACCTTTTCATCGGCGGTTGGGTCGTGAAATGTGTAGGTCAGTTTCCCATAGTTTTTCTGGTTGATTTGCTGAACGGTCTTTTCGATCCTTTCAGGAAGATCCGGCAAAGTATCCAGCCGCATGACAGGTGCCATCTGCTTGAGAGATGAAGACATGATCATGTCCACCCGGATATTCTGGGACAGCCCGTTTAATACGCTGATTTTATTTGCGAGTTTTTTCATTCGGGTGGTCAGGGTGTATTCGATCATGTCCACATCGGTCAGGGCCGGAATTTTTTCGATCAGATCTCCATGAATGATCACAAGCCCCATGTAGGCATTCTTGAATTTCATTTCATCTTTTTCCACGATGCGGATCTGGACCGGCGAGATGCCGTAACTTTCAGCCATTTCTTTGTTTCGTTTTGAGGTTTCATCTTCCTGTGCCGCTCCGGAAATATCATGAAAGGCGTAATGAAAATATTTTTTGTTGGCTGTCAGTTCATATTCCTTGAGAAGGTCCTGGAGGTGCCTTTTGGTTGTGTTGTGGGGCGACGGAAGGTCATTGGTGAAAAACACATGGATGGTCATGGGTTCGGTGAGGCCTGAAACTGTGTCGTCGCTGACTTCTGAAATTGAATACATCCGGCTCTGGGTCAGATCGATTCGAAAGAAAAGGGTGGCTCCCACAAGGTTCAACAGAACGACAACCACGAAATATGTCAGAAACTTGATGTATTTTTCCGTTTTTTTCATGATGAACTCCTTATTTCTTTTCAGCCATGGACAGGTAGGTGCCGTAAAGGCCGAGGAAAATCACACTGGCAAAATAGAGGATGTCCCTTGAATCGACGATGCCTTTGGCAATGTTCTGGAAATGATAATCCGCCCCGACATATCCGATGATTCTGGCGATAGCTCCTGGAAAAAAGAAGAGCATCTTGTCGATAAGGCTCAGAAAAAAACAGACAAGAAGGCCGATGATGAAGGCCACGATCTGGTTTCTCGTGAGTGACGAAGCGAAAAGCCCCACGGCTGTATAAGCTGCTCCAAGGAGAACCGCTCCGATATACCCTCCGAAAAGAGGGCCGATGTCCATCTGGCCGACAAAGGAAATCGTGATCGGATAAAAGAGGGTTGGAGCGAGCATCGCGGCCACGAAAGCGGTTCCTGCGAAAAATTTACCCAGGATGATGTGGGTGAAGTTTACCGGCATGGTCAGGAGAACTTCATAGGACCCAATGCTCATTTCTTCGGAAAAAAGCCTCATGGTGATGGCGGGAATCACAAAGGCGAAGGTGAAGGGAAGAAGCCCGTAGAAATTACGAAGGCTTGCCTGGTTGTTCAGGAAAAAGGTCATAAAGAAAAACCAGCCTGTAACCAGGAGGAAAATCGTGATGACAATATAGGCGATAGGTGAGGTGAAATAATCTTTCAGTTCTTTTCTGAAAATATGTTTAACGGGTTGCTGCATGTCAGTTCTCCATGGTCAGGTGACGGAAGATGTTTTCAAGAGAGGTGCTTTCCTGGTGGAATTCAAGGATGATCCAGGGGTGTTTTCTGATGGCCTTGTAGACATCCTCCCGAAGATCCTTTCCCGAGTCGCAGGAAATGGAAATGTTTAGAATATCCTCTGAATCCGATGGGTTTCTTTTTACGTCCTTGACACCGTCAATGTTTTTGATTTCGGAAACCAGGGCGATGTAAACCGCATCCTTGAGGATCAAATTGATGGTGGATCCCTTGTCCTGGGAGCGTTTGATCGTTTCCGTGGAGCCGTCCGCCACGATTTTCCCTTTGTTGATAATGATGATCCGGTCACAGGTCGCTTCAGCTTCTGAAAGGATATGTGTCGAAAGGATAATGGTTTTTTCCTTTCCGATTTCACGGATGATTTTCCGGATTTCAACAATCTGGTTGGGGTCCAGTCCGGACGTGGGTTCGTCCAGTATCAGGATTTCGGGATCGCTCATCATGGCGTGAGCGATGCCGACTCTTTGTTTCAATCCTTTGGACAGTTCTCCAATGGTCTTATGCATGATGTCACTGAGGCCGCAAAGATCCGAGAGTTTCCGGATTCTGCCGGCGCCCGCCTCTTCTGTGTAACCCCAGACAGATGCCACGTAACTCAAGTAATCATAGACGATCATGTTGTGATAAAGAGGGGCGGATTCGGGAAGGTAGCCGATACATTTTTTTACCTCGAGCGTGTTTTCAACAACATCCCATTCTTTGACCCTGATTGTACCTGAACTGGGCTGGAAATAACCCGTGATCATTCTCAGCGTTGTGGTTTTTCCGGCTCCGTTCGGACCGAGAAGACCAATGATTTCACCTCTGCTGATGTCGAGACTGATGTTGTCGACGGCACAGAAATCATTATAGAACTTGGTTAATCCTTCAATGTGGATCATTCATGACTCCTTGCTGCTGATTGAACTTAAATAAAAGCTTTAAGAAAACGGAAAAAGCCGTTTGAACATGTTGAAAAAACCGAAGAAGCCATTTTTTACATTTAAGGACGAAAAATTCAAGGGAAAAATCCAGGAAGCGGGTTGGGTGGGTGATCTGCCTTCTTTGGCACGAAAGAGGACTGCCACACGACGGATTATCTTTTTTTGTTAACCACCGTTTTTGCAATATAGGTGGATGTGGCCGGGTGATCCCGTTTCATGGAAATGGCCTTTAAATTTTCAAGACTTGAGGATGGAATAACTTGTGAAATCAAATTCTTCAAAGCTCTTGGTGTCTGACCTTCCATATTGGTCATGGAAATGAAGGTCACCTTGGTCCGGCGCTGGTCGATTCGCTCGAAGATCCATTTGTGTTTTGCATCCGTGATGCGGAGGTGGTTTTTTTTCAATGGAACCATAGGTGTTTTGAGAGCCTGGCTGTCAATGGTCACAGTCCCCGTGACGGGATCGGTCTTCTGGGTGCAATGAACCACGATATCCCTGTTGAGGAAAGGCCAGGGCACATCGAACCTGTAATATTGAATGGCGTCATCTTCGGAGTTTTTTCTGATCGTGGAGGATGACGAACAGAACGTGACCCACAGAGGGTGGTTTTCCACGTTTGTCACCAGGGAATGGATCGTTTCAAGAGGTCGGTCGATCACGAGAACCCCTTTATAAGCATTGACGTCATATTCTTTGATAGGTTGTTTGTAATGGGATATGCCGCGACTTTTTTTTGTCAGCTTCCAGGCAGATTCAGAAAGGATGGTGTCCAGGGAAATCGATGAAATTTCGGCGGCGAACAGGCTGAATGATGATGTGGAAAGAAAGAAGATAGAATAAATAATGGTAAACAACCTGATAATTTTCATAATCTTCACACAATCATCCACATATTCTGGAAACCCAAATTGCCATTGTGAACAATGATAATCTTTTTATAATTCATTTCATTAGCACATCGGATTTTAAAATTCCATGATATTTTTTTTCAGGATTTTGCATTTTTTCTGTGTTTTTTAGGTCAGGCTTTTCCGTAGTAGCGTTTGATGTAACCGGGAGGGGGTGAAGATTGAGGTCTGTTTTCGGCGGACTGGTGAACCATTTCGAGAATATGTTCAAGACGGGAAGAAAACCCTGGGGAACCTTCGGTCTCGGGTGGCGATGACGTCGCATCGGGTTTCTTGTCATCAGAGTCAGGAGCTATGCCAGGTGGAGAAACGGAATACTGTAAATCTTTGACGGAGTTTGCGGTGACAAGGTGGTGGAGCCACCTGGAAAAACACAGGAGCTGGGCTTCCCAAGTCCCTGGGAAATCTGTACCGATATGTGATTTCGGAGCAGGTGAAAAAATGGAAAAGTGAAATTCGTTCTTTATCTCGAAAGAAAAAAAGAATTGATTTTGAAGGCAGACAAGGCGGGAAACAATGATGTCCGGGTCCAAGTCACTCGGGGTTTCCAGCCAACGGAAAAGAGAAAGGGAAAGACCATGATCGAGCAGAGTTTTTTGTATCTCGTATTTTTGTGAGCCCAATAAAACACGTTTCTTCATAGAGTCCATCTCAGGTTGACAAATGTAAACCTGATCTTTTTATTCATATCCGGTTTCAATGTCAAGAACATGATGTCCTTTAAACTAATTACGTGGAATTCTGGGGAGTTCTCCTAATAAAATGATATTTTTAATCTATAGACAAACGATGATCGGGTTTCATATATAACAGCTAAAGTTCGTTCTCCTGTCATTGTGTCATTTTGATCCAGAGTTTTTTCATGGAAAAAATCTCTGGTGTTTACCGACAGGTTGTTTGTCACCGTGATTCGTTCCATCGCAGCTGATTCACTTCAACTCCCAACGATGATGGAGGAAATGATGCGCAGCATAACGACAGATAAAAAAAATAAAGACCATGTCGGGATCAGCTACGGTATGATTCCTGATATCTCAGAACAAAGCAGATTCAATACACGTTACCATAGAATAAATATTGGCCGGAGAACAGGCGATCGCATCATGGTTCGTGATGGGATCTATGCGGTGATTGAGTCGTTGTCGCCCCAGATCTGCCAGATCACTGACATGGGAGAGGACGGCATGTCCTTCGTTTATTTCAGTGACCAGCCATTGGATATCATCCAGGGAACCGTAGATTTTCTTGTGACCGGATTTGGCTTCAAGCTTGAAAGTATTCCTTTCAGGATCGTTGAAGAATTCAGGCTTTCAGCTGGACAGACCGGGCGTTTGGGAAAGAGGGTGGCACGTGTTTCGTTCACCAATCTTGGCGAAGGCCGGAAAGAGATGGTCGCGGATTTTATTGCCCAGTTTATCGAAAAAACAGTCAACTGAAAAACGATGGGTCGAAAGGACTGGGCTCCACGAAATCCCGTCTTTTTACGGCCAAACTTCTTTGAAGCTCAAACCTTTGAGTTGATACACTGAAAAACTCGTACCCACGACATCGCCCTTTTCGTCAAAACTGATCCTTCCAAGCGGCGTGTCGACAAACTCCGACCTCAGCGTTTTGGCCAGGTCCGAGCATTCCGTCGATTCGGATCGTTTCATCGCGTTGGTGAGAGCCATGGCAGATGAATAAGCATTGATGAAGAAAGGACCGGGATCGGATCCGAAGCGTGCCTTGTAATCATTTATCGCTTTGATGGCGATGATATTTTTTTTCTCCCAACCCTGTGGACTGGTGGCATAGATGTCTTCGGGCCATTCTCTGACAGCTGTGATAAATTTATCCACATGGATCCCATCAGACCCAATAAGTGATGCCTTGATGTTTTTTGAACGCATCTGCTTTATAAGCAGAAACGCTTCAGGATAATAGCCTTCCCACACCACCAGATCGGAACCTGATTTTTTAATTTTTTCGACAACTTGGGAAAAATCCGAAAGACCTTGGGTGACACTTTCGAAAAGGGTGACCGTGACGAGTCCCGATTCTTCAAAATACTGCCTTGCCAGGGAAGCCATTCCTTTCCCATAGTCGTCTTTGACATAAAGAATGGCGGCTTTTTGTGCGTGCAGCCGGTGAATGGCAAAATCGACCTGCACCTTTGCCTGAATCTTGTCGTTGGCTACGGATCGAAAAAAATAAGGGTAATTTCCTGACAGTGTCAGATCGGCGTTTGTGGCGGACGGGGATATGCATAGGACTCCTGATTTGTTGTAAAACGGTAATGCCGACAATGTCGATGAACTGCATGTGTGCCCAATCACCGCAACGACTTTTTCACGGATCATCTGTTCTGCTTTTTGTGAGGCCACACTCGGACTGCATGTGTCATCCGCCGATATTACCTTGATTTTTTTTCCAAGAAACCCGCCCTTGTGGTTTATTTCATCGACGACCATTTTCACGGCGTTGAGGGTTGGAATTCCATAGGGTGCAAGTTCCCCGCTGTGGGCTCCGACGACGCCAATTTTAACCAGGGTGTCGGACGGATCCGGTTCGATCAATTGTGCCTTGTTTCCGGTTTCTTGATTTGTATCACCCTGGAGATGTGGGGCATCCAATGTTTTTTCCGGCGAATCTTCATTTGTTTTTCCACATGACGAAATCAATCCTACCCCAATGAAAAAAACTATTATGACATAGAAGGTGAATGTACTGCGTATGGATTGAATTTTCATGCGTTGCCTTTCGAAGAAACCATGAACAAACGATTGTAAAGGACTGGCCGGGAAATCGGGATTGAACGAATTGAATTTGTTATCTAAATTATGAGATATTTCGATCGTTGTCAATGGAATCCACGGATCACGGCATGGCCATGTTGTATAACATCTTGATTTAAAGTTGTAATTTGTATCTTAGGTGATGAGGATACACGTTTGTTTTTTGCCTGATCCGTGTTAATATCATCGCAGTTGAAATGAAACAGGGAAGGTTCTCTTCACGAAAACCGTTAAACAGGATTTGAGGTGATACATGATCAACGACACTATGGACAAAATCGAAAAGAAGATCAGTCAGTCCCCGAACATAACGGAAGAAAATAAAAAAGAGTATCTTGAAATGTTTCAGACGCTCAAAGATGAAATCTCGGAATTGTCGAAAACGCAAAAGGAACGGGCGGAATCCATCACAGCCTTCGCCGGAGTGTCGACCCTTGAGGCCAGCAGGACGGAAGCCCGACAGGACCTTCTGGATATTTCTCTCTCAGGTTTGAAGCAGTCGGTGGATGGATTCGAGGTGTCCAATCCGAGATTGGTTTCCATCGTAAATTCATTTTGTACCATGTTGTCCAATATCGGGATCTGACAAACGAAAGGGAGGGGGAGTTCGGTCAATCCCCGCGGTGAAACAGCGTTCAATGACTCTGTCATCGCCGAGGATCATGAGGGCGAACAGAACTTCTTCAAGACTTCCGGCATGTCTCACGCGGTTATCCAGGATCGGAAGGAACGAGGGATTGACGACGATGAAATCGGCCTCCTTGCCTTTTTCAAGGCTTCCGATTTTATCGGAAAGCCCCAGAATATCAGCTCCTCCTAACGTGGCCATATAAAATAGGTGCGACGGAGTCAGGGAACAGCCGTTGAGTTGGCTCAATTTGTAAGCTTCGGCCATTGTTTTGAACATGGAAAAAGATGTTCCGGCACCAACGTCTGTTCCAAGGCCTGTTTTTATCCGGTGATGGATCATCCTTTCCATATCGAAAATTCCGCTTCCCAGAAAAAGATTGGAAGTCGGGCAGTGTACGACGGAGGATTTCGTATCGCTTAGCCGGTTAAGATCCTGCTCACTGACATGGATACAGTGTGCAAAAGACGAAGTTTTTCCTGACAGACCGAAATGATCGTAAACATCAAAATAGCTTGTGCTCCAGGGAAAATGTCGGGCCACCGAGTCCACTTCCTTCCGGTTTTCCGAAAGGTGGGTATGGAACAGAAGTCCCGGCGTTTCCTTTAAAAGGGAAGCTGCGGCATCGAGCTGCCGGTCGGATGATGTCAGGGCGAATCGGGGAATGACGGCGCAGGTCGCGCGTCCTTTTCCATGCCATTTCTCAATGATTCGACTGGATTCTCGGTAACCCTGTTCAACTGAATCCAACAGCCCTTCCGGAGCGTTTCTGTCCATCAAGATTTTTCCGGAAACGATGCGGATATCTCTTTTTTCAGCTTCTTCAAAAAGGGCGTGAACCGACTGTTCGTGGACGGTGGGAAGGGCAAGGGACGTGGTTGTGCCGTTACGCAGAAGTTCATCGAAAAAAAACGAAGCGGTCTTCAGGCAAAACGTCTTGTCAATGAATTTCAGTTCTTCGGGATAAGTGTAACGGTGAAGCCAATCCAAAAGGTCTTTGCCGTGGGACGCGATCATGCCGGTTTGCACATAGTGAACATGGCAATCCACGAAGCCTGGCATGATGATTCTGCCGGAATAGTCGGTGAGGCGAATACCCGGATTCAGATTTTTTCCGATTTCTCGAAATGTTCCGATCTCGCGGATTCGACCGTTTTCTACGAGCAAAAGTCCGTCTTCGATGTATTCACAGGGTGGAAGAATACCGCTCTCCGCATTATTGCGAAAGTGAAACAAAGACGCCCTGAAAGCCTCTGTGCATGAAACCATGGTCCGGCTCCCTGTTTGAGACACTGGAAGGTATGATGATGCTGAATAAAAAAAGGTCTGCTTGGTTAAGCAGACCTTTGTATTTTTATGGCGCGCTCGGCAGGATTCGAACCTGCGACCCCCTGATTCGTAGTCAGATACTCTATCCAACTGAGCTACGAGCGCTAATTCGGGGATACTTTTAATCCAAACCGGATGCTATGTCAACGATTAGTTCAAATTGTCTTTAAATACATCTGGGTTGTTGATTCTTCCCTGCAAAACACGATATGAGAGACGATTTCAACGAGCAGGAGGATGTCCATGAATGAAAGAGCCGGTAATGATGAATTCTACATGCGTATGGCTTTGAGAGAAGCTGAAAAAGCTGGACAAAGCGACGAAGTTCCGATAGGTAGTGTGATTGTGGCTAAAACAGGGGAAGTCATTTCAAGCGCCCGTAACATGACCCTGGGTCTTTCCGATCCAACGGCCCATGCAGAGTTGCTTTCCATGAGAAAAGCGGCTTATTTGACGGGCAATTACAGGCTTACCGGTGCCACATTGTATACGACCATCGAACCCTGTATCATGTGCATGGGAGCTGTTATCCACGCCCGGTTAGAGCGTGTGGTTTTTGGAGCTCCCGATCCCAAATGGGGGGGGGCCGGTTCGCTTTACAACTTTTCGGATGACGCCAGGTTGAACCACCGGGTTGAGGTGACTTCCGGTGTCTGTGAAAAAGAATGCCGGGATTTGATGCAGGTTTTTTTTCGGAATAAACGAAGAAAGGATTCCGGATTGATATCTTGGGACGCTTCGGAATTCTAAATCAAGGCAAAGGAGTTGCTTGTGGGTAATTTTGTGATTATCGGAACTCAATGGGGAGACGAGGGAAAAGGTAAGATTGTCGATCTTCTGGCCGAATATGCGGACATCGTCGTTCGTTTTCAGGGGGGCAACAATGCCGGGCACACCATGGTTGTCAATGGAGAAAAATTTATCAGCCACCTTGTTCCCTCAGGCATACTCCAGGGTAAGACCTGTTATATCGGCAACGGCCTTGTCGTCGATCCGGAAGTGCTTGTAGGCGAAATCAATTATCTGATTTCCAAGGGCGTCGATGTTTCTCCGAAAAATCTGAGGATAAGCGAGAAGGCCCAGGTGATCATGCCTTACCATAAGCAGATGGATATGGCCCGTGAAATGAAGAAAGGCGATAAGAAGATCGGAACCACAGGTCGCGGCATCGGCCCCTGCTATGAAGACAAGGTCTCCAGGGTCGGAATCCGGTTTATTGACCTTCTCATGCCAGAACGATTCAAGCAGACGGTTCGGACCGTTCTTGACGAAAAGAACTTTCAGTTGAAAAACTATTTCGGTGTCGACACGGTGGACCCTGAAGAGGTCATTGAACAGTACCTCGGTTATGCCGAAATTCTGAAACCTTATATTGCAGACACATCGGTCGAACTGATGAAAGGGATCCAACAGGATAAAAAAGTCCTGTTCGAGGGCGCTCAGGGGACCCATCTCGATATTGATCACGGGACATACCCCTATGTGACCTCGTCCAATACAGTATCCGGAAACGCCTGTTGCGGTTCCGGAGTGGGCCCCAAAGATATCAACGGTGTCATCGGCATTGTCAAGGCCTATACGACCCGTGTCGGTGCCGGGCCATTTCCCACGGAACTTCTGGATGAAACAGGAGATTACATGCAGTCCAAAGGCGCCGAATTCGGTGCGACCACTGGAAGACGCCGCCGCTGCGGCTGGCTTGACGTGGTCATTCTGAATAACGCAGCCAGACTGAACGGTCTGACGGGAATCGTTCTGACGAAAATGGATGTGCTGGGCGGTCTTGAGACGCTTAAAATCTGCACGGGTTACAAATGTAACGGCGAGGTTATCGACACGTTCCCCACCGACCTCGATGTCCTTGCAGAATGCGAGCCTGTTTACGAAACGCTTCCCGGTTGGACAGAAGACATTACCACGGTCAAAGAGTTCAGAGATCTGCCGTTGAATGCCAAACGTTATGTTCAGAGGGTTGAAGAATTGACACGGGTTCCCGTGGATATCGTTTCCGTTGGTCCGGGCAGGGAAGAGACCATTGTGATTACAAACCCCTTTGCCTGAGGAAAAATTTACATTACGAATTGACAAACGTTATCCGGTAATATAAAAAACGTTCGTTCAACACGTCGGGATGTGGCTCAGTCTGGTAGAGCACAGCGTTCGGGACGCTGGGGTCGGAGGTTCGAATCCTCTCATCCCGACCATATTATAATCCTGCATATAAAATATTATGACTTCGAATACGCTATTGTCTTACAGTAGCGTATTTTTTTTAAATAACATTGTTATTTCCTACGTTTTACATCCGCACAACACAAGGTTGTCAAAAAACTATTTGATCACAGAAGGAATGTCATGTAATAGTTCTATGAATTGATTCCTTAAATCGTCTCTAATCAAAAATCGCATAATAATCATTTGGCAAACATTTGTTCGATTCATTTCAATGGGCTTTTTAAAGCCTACGGGTATTGAAGTATGGTTAATACAAACCCAAAAGAAAGGAGAACGACGATGAGCGATGCAAGCAAATGCCCTGTAACGGGGAAATCCGCCGGGCGCACAGTCGGCAAAGGGGCTACAAATCGTGACTGGTGGCCTAACCAGCTGAACCTCAAAATTCTTCATCAGCATACAACCGTAAGCAATCCCATGGGTGAAGCTTTTAACTATTCGGAAGAATTCAAGAAACTCGACCTGGAAGCGGTAAAGAAGGACCTGTACTCCCTGATGACCGATTCCCAGGACTGGTGGCCTGCGGATTACGGCCACTACGGTGGGCTTTTCATCCGAATGGCCTGGCACAGTGCCGGAACTTACCGAATCAACGACGGCCGAGGGGGCGCAGGATCAGGATCACAACGCCTCGCTCCTCTGAACAGCTGGCCTGACAATGTGAATCTTGACAAAGCACGTCGGCTGCTCTGGCCGATCAAACAGAAATATGGAAAGAACATCTCCTGGGCCGACCTGATGATACTGGCCGGCAACTGCGCCTTGGAGTCCATGGGGTTCAAGACCTTCGGTTTTGCCGGTGGTCGTGTGGACGTCTGGGAGCCCGAGGAGGATATCTACTGGGGATCTGAAAGCGAGTGGCTTGGAGATGCACGATATTCAGGTGACCGTGAACTGGAAAACCCTCTGGCCGCCGTTCAGATGGGACTTATTTATGTGAACCCGGAAGGCCCCAACGGAAATCCGGATCCGGTGGCATCCGGCCGGGATATTCGGGAAACCTTCGCCCGCATGGCCATGAACGACGAGGAGACCGTCGCCCTTGTCGCAGGCGGGCATACGTTTGGGAAGTGTCATGGTGCCGGAAGCGCCTCCCATGTGGGGCCTGAACCTGAAGCCGCTCCCATCGAAGAGCAGGGATTGGGCTGGAAAAGCGGTTTTAAATCAGGTAAAGGAGAAGACACCATCTCCAGCGGTCTGGAAGGCGCCTGGACGCCAAATCCCATAAAGTGGGACATGGGTTACTTCGACATGCTATTCGGGTATGAATGGGAACTCGTGAAAAGCCCGGCCGGTGCCAAGCAGTGGCAGCCGAAAAATGTGGCTGAAAAGGATATGGCTCCTTCCGCCCACAATCCGTCCAAGAAAGTTCCGACCATGATGACCACGGCCGACATGGCCCTGAGGATCGATCCGGTTTATGAAAAGATATCGAGACGCTTCCACAAAAACCCCGATGAGTTCGCGGACGCTTTCGCACGGGCCTGGTTCAAGCTGACCCACCGTGACATGGGACCCCGGTCCCGCTATCTCGGGCCGGAAGTCCCGTCTGAGGTATTGATCTGGCAAGATCCGGTTCCTCCAGTCGACCATAAGCTGATTTCAACCCAGGATATGGCCGATCTCAAATCGAAACTGCTGAATTCAGGTTTGTCTATCGGACAGCTGGTCACCACGGCATGGGCATCCGCGTCCACTTTCAGGGGGTCCGACAAACGCGGTGGGGCGAATGGTGCCCGCATCCGGCTCACCCCGCAGAAGGACTGGCGTGTCAACCAGCCGGATCAGCTGAAAAACGTTCTTCAGGTTCTCGAAAAAATCCAAAAAGAGTTCAATGATTCCAAACCGGACGGAACGAAAGTGTCCCTTGCGGACCTGATCGTTCTGGGAGGCTGCGCAGCCGTCGAACAGGCGGCCAGGAAAGCCGGAATCGACGTTCAGGTTCCTTTTTCAGCAGGCCGGACAGATGCCTCGCAGGAACAGACCGATGTGGAATCTTTTGCCGTACTCGAGCCGGTAGCGGATGGGTTCCGCAACTACCTCAAGACAAAGTTTGCTGTCAGGGCAGAGGAGTTGCTGATTGATCGCGCTCAGCTCCTTACGTTGACCGCTCCGGAAATGACCGTTCTTCTGGGGGGAATGCGGGTATTGAACACCCATGCCGGAGGCCATCGTCACGGTGTTTTCACCCAACGACCCGAGACCTTGACCAATGATTTTTTCGTGAACCTCCTGGATATGAGAACGGAATGGAAGCCCGTATCCGAAGACCGGGAACTGTTCGAGGGACGTGACCGAAGCAGTGGCGAACTCAAATGGACCGCCACCCGAGTGGACCTGGCTTTTGGTTCCAATTCCCAGCTGCGGGCCATTGCGGAAGTTTACGGGTGTGAAGACGCCAAAGATAAATTCGTTCATGATTTTGTCGCGGCCTGGAACAAGGTCATGAACCTTGACCGGTTTGATCTTACCTGATTCAGTTATCAAATCTCCTGATTTTTTTCTTTAAAGTCCCCTGGTTCTGCCAGGGGACTCCGCAATTTAAAAACCTTCAGATTATTCCCCACTGATTTTCAGACGGCCTGCCGCGTTTCTTCCGCAATCAGGATGACCCTTTAAATTCAAAGTGGAATCTGTTTGTGAACTGTGATAAAAAAGACCTCTTGCAAAAAATGGGAATTTAAAAAATTATCACTATCATAGACGGGGAACAGGGCATGACACACACGGATGTGGAACCGACGCAGGGTACGGATTTCATTCGAAACATCATCAGGGAAGATCTGGCGGCAAACAAACACCAGGGAAAAGTTGCCACCCGTTTTCCCCCGGAACCCAACGGGTACCTGCATATCGGTCATGCCAAGTCCATCTGCCTCAACTTCGGAATCTCTGAAGAATTCAGCGGGGCCACATGCAACCTGAGATTCGACGACACCAATCCGGTCAAAGAAGATGTGGAGTACATTGATTCCATTGTGGAAGACGTGACTTGGCTTGGCTTTTCCTGGAATGGACCTATCCGTTACGCCTCGGACTATTTCGAACAACTTTACGATTATGCCGTCCTGCTGATCAGAAAAGGGAAAGCCTATGTGTGCAGCCTCTCCGCAGACGAGATCCGTGAATACAGGGGCACCCTGACTGAACCGGGCAAAGACAGCCCATACCGGAATCGCAGCGTGGAAGAAAACCTCGATCTTTTCCAGAGGATGAGAAACGGGGAGTTTGAAGACGGAGCCCATATCCTGAGGGCGAAAATCGACATGGCTTCTCCCAACATCAATCTCCGGGACCCCGCACTTTACCGGATCAAGAAAGCCGAGCATCACAGGACCGGAAACGCCTGGTGCATCTATCCGATGTACGATTATACCCACTGTATTTCCGATGCGCTGGAAGGCATCACCCATTCTTTGTGCACCCTGGAATTTGAAGATCACCGTCCGCTTTACGACTGGGTTCTCGACACCCTTGAAACACCGTGCCATCCCCAGCAGATCGAGTTTTCACGGTTGAACCTTTCGTATACAGTGATGAGCAAAAGAAAACTGCTCCAGCTTGTGGAGGAAGGGTTGGTCAATGGCTGGGATGACCCGAGGATGCCCACGATTTCAGGCCTGAGAAGACGGGGCTACACTCCGGTGTCCATCCGGAATTTCTGCCGGAGAATCGGCATCAGTAAAAAAGAAAGCCGGATCGACATGTCCGTTCTCGAAGAATGCCTCCGGGATGACTTGAACGAGAACGCCCTCCGGGTCATGGGAGTCCTCGATCCCCTTAAAGTCACCCTTGAAAACTATCCCGAGAATTTTTCGGAAGAATTCCAGCTGATGAACCATCCCCTGAAACCGGAGCTGGGAACGAGAAATGTTTCGTTTTCAAGGGTGATTTACATCGAACGCTCGGATTTTATGGAAGAGCCGCCAAAAAAATTCTTTCGGCTCGGCCCAGGCAGGGAAGTCCGGCTCAGGGGAGCCTATTACATCACATGCAGGGACGTGGTCAAAGATCCCGTGACGGGCGAGGTTACCGAGCTGATATGTACCTATGATCCCCAATCCAAAGGTGGAGGAACTCCGGATGGAAGAAAGGTCAAAGGGACGATACACTGGGTTTCAGCGGAACACGCCTGTCCCGCTGAAATCAGACTTTACGACCGGTTGTTCCTTGCTGAAAATCCTGAAAAGGGAGGGGCTGACTTCAGAGACGCCATCAATCCCGAATCGTTGACAATCATCCGGGAAGCCATGGTGGAAGCCGGCCTGGGTTCGGCACAACCAGGCCAGACATTCCAGTTTGAACGCCAGGGGTATTTCAGCGTTGAGCCGTTTGATTCAAAACCGGGGGCTCTGGTGTTCAACAGGACGGTATCTCTGAAAGACACCTGGGCTAAAGTCAGTCAGGAGGGTTGACCATGCGCGTTGGAATCGGAAACGATGTGCACAGGCTGGTTGCCGGACGGGATCTCGTTCTTGGGGGGGTTAAAATCCCCTTCGAGAAAGGTCTGCTCGGTCATTCGGATGCGGATGTGCTGGTTCATGCGATTTGCGACGCCCTGCTTGGAGCGGCCGGAAGGGGAGATATCGGAGAACATTTTCCGGATAGCGATCCGGAGTTCAAGGACATCTACAGCATCAGGCTTCTTGAGCACACACACAGCCTTCTGATGTCCATGGGGTTTAAGGTGGTGAACCTCGACACAACGGTTTTCGCCGAGAAACCCAAGCTGTCGCCCCACAAGGGCGCCATGCGGCAAAAGATCGCGGAAACATTGAAACTTTCCCCTTCTCAGGTGAACATCAAGGCGACCACCACGGAAGGCCTTGGTCTGATTGGCGAAGGGGAGGGTATCGGGGCCATGTGTATCGCCCTGATCGAATAATGTGTCATATTGTTTTTACAAACTCATCAACCGTGATTAGATTTTAAATGTTTCATGTGAGCAGGCTAATCTGAGAACAACATCATATTCTGGAAAATGTTATGACTTTGAAAGTTTACAATACGCTGTCAGGAAAAAAAGAAGAATTTGAATCCATCGAGCCCGGTGAGGTCCGGATGTACGTCTGCGGGCCCACGGTCTATGATTCCTGCCATATCGGCCATGCGCGATCCGTTGTTTTTTTTGACGTGGTTTACCGTTTTCTTTCAGCCATCGGCTATGACGTGACCTATATCCGGAATTTTACCGATGTGGATGACAAGATCATCAAACGGGCCAATGAACTCGGGGTGACGTCCGAGGCCATATCGGAAAAATACATCGGCGAATTCTACCGGGACATGGATGCCCTGAACGTGAAACGGGCCACCATCGAACCACGCGCCACCCAGCACATCGGCGACATCATCGGCATCATCAATGTCCTCATCGAAAAGAACATGGCCTATCCGGTGGACGGGGACGTTTATTTCCGTGTCGCCTCCTTTGAAGGTTATGGAAAGCTTTCAGGCCGAAAACTGGAAGACATGGAAGCGGGTGCCCGCATCGAGATCGACGAGCGCAAGGAAAATCCGTTTGATTTTGCCCTCTGGAAAGCCGCCAAACCGGGAGAACCTTCCTGGGAAAGCCCCTGGGGTGCGGGACGGCCGGGCTGGCATATCGAATGTTCGGCTATGAGCTGGCAGCTTCTGGGTGAGTCTTTCGACATTCACGGGGGAGGCAAGGACCTGATCTTTCCCCATCATGAAAACGAAATCGCCCAGAGTGAAGCGGCTTTCGGAAAATCCTTCGTGAAATACTGGCTCCATAACGGGTTTGTGAACATCAACTCCGAAAAAATGAGCAAATCTCTTGGTAACACGACGCTGATCAAGGATATCCTTGACATCTACCATCCGGAGGCGGTCAGACTTTTCCTTCTGTCCAACCATTACCGCAGTCCCATAGATTTCACGGAACAGTCCATGAAAGAGGCGTCGGGCAACCTGGACAAACTGTACGCTCTTCTGGACAGGATTTCGGAACATTACGGGAATCTTCCGATTATCCGCCTGAATTCCAACAACCGGTACCGGTATGGCCAGGTCTGGAAAGATTTTCTGGCGGCCATGGAAGATGATTTCAACTCAGCCAAAGGTCTGGCCGTGATGTTCGAAGCTGTCAGGAAGGTTAACCGGCTGATGGATGACGTGAACGACGACAATGCTTTCGAGACCCGTTTTCAGGTGGAAGGACTTGCCACGGATATCGTAAAAATCGCCAACAACCTTGGAATTTTATCTGAGATCCCCGCGGAATACTTTGAGAAAAAGAAGCAGGTCGCCCTTGAAACCGCCACGGTGAGCCCTGAAAAAATCGAGGCCATGATCGCGGAACGAACCGCTGCAAGAAAATCGAAAGATTTCGCGGCAGCGGACAGAATCCGCAAAGAACTGGAAGAGATGAAGGTCGCCATTGAAGACAGGCCCGAGGGAACGATCTGGAAAATGATGGATTGATTTTTCTTTCCCATACTCTGAAGATCCGGTTGATATCAAGGCAAATCCTGTTGGGTTTGCCTTGATTGTTTGATTGAATATGAAATAATAACAACATAATAAGATATATTTATTCATGTCGGACTTTAAAATACATTCTCCGTTTGAACCCCGAGGGGACCAGCCCGGAGCCATTCGAAAACTGTGTGATGGGCTGCGAAGAGGTGAGGCGCACCAGGTGCTTCTTGGGGTGACCGGTTCTGGGAAAACCTTTACCATGGCTCATGTGATCGAGCAGGTGCAGAAGCCCACCCTGGTGATCGCTCCGAACAAAACTCTGGCTGCCCAGCTTTTTGACGAGTTCAGGGGGTTTTTCCCGGAAAACGCCGTGGAATATTTTGTCAGCTACTATGACTACTATCAGCCGGAAGCCTATATCCCCAGCAGCGACACCTATATCCAGAAAGATTCGTCCATCAACGAACTGATCGACAAGATGCGTCATTCAGCCACACGGAATGTGCTGTCCAGGAATGATGTCATCGTGGTCGCCAGTGTGTCCTGCATCTATGGCCTGGGCGCTCCTGAAGATTACCTCGCCCTGAGGGTGGAGCTTGAAGTCGGCATGGATCTTTCCAGGGACAAACTGCTGTCCGATCTGGTGGAGATCCAGTACGAGAGGAACGACTATGATTTTTACCGCGGAACATTCCGGGTCAGGGGAGACCGGGTTGAAATATTTCCGGCTTACGAAGAAAACCTGGCCATACGTGTGGAGTTCTTTGGCGATGAAATCGACGCCATTTCGGAAATCGATCCCCTGAAAGGCGACACACTTAAAACCATCAAAAAAGCGGTCATCTACCCTGCCAGTCATTACGTCACACAAAACAACACCCGAAAGCGAGTCATTGAAACAGTGACGGAAGAGTTAAGCGAGCGCGTCGCCTATTTCAAAAGTGTCAACAAACTGGTCGAGGCCCAGCGTATCGAGGAACGGACCAACCACGACCTGGAAATGCTGGGCGAGATCGGGTACTGCAACGGGATTGAAAATTATTCGCGGCATATTTCAGGAAGGAATGCCGGCGAGCCTCCCCCCACGCTGCTGGATTATTTCCCAGACGATTTTCTTCTTTTCATCGACGAAAGTCACATCGCCGTTCCCCAGATCAGGGCCATGTTTCGCGGTGACCGGTCCAGGAAGACAACCCTTGTGGAATACGGATTCAGGCTTCCTTCGGCCGTGGACAACCGCCCGCTCCAGTTTGAAGAGTTCTGTGGACGGATTCGTCAGACGGTATATGTGTCGGCCACACCCGCGGATTACGAACTCGATATGGCTAAAGGCAACGTGGTGGAACAGATTGTCCGGCCCACGGGTCTTGTGGATCCTGAAATCGAAGTCCGGCCCGCCACACACCAGGTGGATGACCTTTACGAAGAGATTCTCAAACGGGTGAACAGACAGGAACGTGTTCTCGTCACAACCCTGACGAAACGCATGGCCGAAGACCTCACGGACTACTACACCGACCTGAATCTGAAAGTCCGGTACATGCATTCGGACGTCAAGACCATGGAGCGGATCGAGATCATCCGGGATCTGCGCATGGGTGTTTATGATGTGCTTATCGGCATCAATCTCCTGAGGGAAGGTCTGGACATTCCTGAAGTGTCTCTGGTGGCTGTGCTCGATGCGGACAAGGAAGGTTTCCTGCGTTCCGAGAGATCCCTGGTGCAGACATGCGGACGTGCCGCAAGAAACGTGAACGGGAAAGTCTTTCTTTACGCCGACACCGTCACCGGATCCATGAAATACGCCATGGATGAAACGAGACGGCGACGCGAAATTCAGCAAAGGTTCAACGAAACCCACGGAATTATCCCCCAGACCATCCAAAAGGACATTCTCGCCGGTTTTGGGAACCTGTACGTGTTTGATGCGGATCAGAAGGTGGCGGCCGTCGCTGAAAAAACGGAGGAATACCACGACGTGGACAGCCTTCCGAATATCATCGCCCGTCTGGAAAAAGAAATGAGGCAGGCGGCCAAGGAACTGGCTTTCGAGAAGGCGGCCAAGCTCAGAGACAAAATAAAGGAACTGAAGAAAATCAGCCTGATGTAAACGGAAAGGGACGATGACGATAGAAGAAGACAAAACGGCGCTTTCCGAGCGTGTAAGCGCCGTATCCTCGGGGCCTGGTGTTTACCTGATGAAAAACTCGGGCGGCGAGGTGATCTATGTGGGCAAGGCTAAAAACCTGAAAAAACGTCTTTCTTCCTATTTCAGGCGTGACAGCCACCCGGATATGAAGACCGGAGTACTTGTCAAAAAAATCAAAGATTTCGAGACGATTCATACGGTAACAGAACAGGAGGCCCTGATTCTCGAGGCCAATCTGATCCGTAAGCACAAACCGAGGTACAATGTCATTCTCAAAGATGACAAACGTTATCCTCTTCTTCGAATCGACATCACCACACCGTATCCAAATCTTACCATCGCCAGGAAAATAAAAAAGGACGGGGCCCTTTACTTTGGCCCCTATGCCTCGGCCGGAGCCGTTCACCAGACCGTCAAATTCATCAACAAAACCTTCAAGCTGAGAAAGTGCACCACGAAAATGTTCAGGAACAGGACACGGCCCTGTCTGAACTATCAGATCGGGTCATGCCTGGCTCCATGCTGTCATGATGTGGACGTGGATGTGTACAGGCGGATTGTTGACGAAGTCAGCCTTTTTCTGCGGGGAAAAACCCCGGTTCTTATCCGCCAGGTGAAAAACGAGATGGTTCTTGCCGCAACGGAAGAACGGTTTGAGGACGCGGCCCAGATGCGTGACAAACTGTTTGCCCTCGAGCGTACCCTTGAAAAACAACATGTGGTCTCATCGGACATGATGGACCGTGATGTGATCGCCGTGACACGGGGTGAGCGCCTGTCCCTGATCACAGTCCTTTCCATTCGTGGAGGCAGCCTGTCCGGGTCCCGCCATTTTCCATTCCAGGAAACCATGGCCGACGACGATGAACTGACCGGTACGTTTCTTCAACAGTACTATGAAACCACACCCGATATTCCCGGTGAAATCCTGGTTTCGACCATGCCCCATGATTCTGAGGCCATAACAGATCATTTGAAGGCGATAAAAAAATCATCGCTGAACCTGCTTTCCCCCCAACGCGGGGAAAAAAAGAAACTGATCGACATGGCCCTCCAGAACGGGGCCATGGAACTGGAAGACCGTGAAACCAGGGGCAGGCAGGGTATGGATCTTTTGGTCAGGCTTAAGAAAAAACTCGACATGGAGAACGTGCCCTTACGGATTGAATGTTTCGATAATTCCAACATGTCCGGGAAACAGCCCGTTTCGGCTATGGTGGTGTTTAAGGACGCCAGACCTTTCAAGTCCGCCTACAGGAAGTACAGGATAAAAACGGTCGAAGAACAGGACGACTATCAGTATATGGCCGAGGTTCTGGGCCGCCGCTACGGAAAAGAAGATCCTGAAGCACCTTTTCCCGATCTCTTGATGGTCGATGGGGGGAAAGGTCAGTTGAACGTGGCTCTTGATATTCTTGAAAAAACAGGGGTTGCAGGAACGTTCGATGTGATCGCCATCGCCAAGAAAGATGAAAAGGCGGGAGAAACAAAGGACAAGATCTTCAAGCCGGGAAGATCCAATCCGTTGAACTTTTCCCAAGACGAGGATCTGCTTCTTTTTCTGCAGAACATCCGGGATGAAGCTCACCGGTTTGTGGTGGGTTTCCACAGGAAAACACGAAACAGCGCCGGGCTTGCCTCAATTCTCGACAGCGTTCCGGGGATCGGTGAAATCAGGAAAAAGAATCTTCTGTTGCACTTTGGTGGTATTCGCGGAATCCGCAACGCCTCGGTGGAGGAACTGACAAAGGTGGAGGGTGTCACCAGGACCGTGGCCGAGGCCGTTCAAAGGGCCTTTCATGATCAGGATGGAAGGGATTGACGTTTCAGGCGAAGCGGTTGTTTTTCCGGATCTGGTAAAGCTGGGCCTGATGAATGAATCGGTTCAGGATTTCTTCATGATCCTGGGTGAGGTTTAGCATGGATAACCCTGCGAAGCCTGACAGGGGGTTGTAGTCCGTGTTGACTCTCACCACTTTAATTTTGGCCTCAATGGTCCATACCGAATCGGATTTTTCCCCGCTTTTCAGCAGGATTCCAATTTTACCCTGGGTATCGGGTTTGAGATCAAGCAGAGGGTTTCTGTCTTTTTGAATTTTTTTGGGAAAGAGAATGCCGATTCCTGAAATGGAGATATCGTAAAATTTGAAATGACGTCCGGAATAATACATCTCATTGTGTATGACCAGCTTGCCCAAAACCTCGAAATTGGCGTTGGGCTGAAACCTGAAAGCGGATCGTATGTTGATTTCCTGGGCGGGAAGAGAATATTCGAGAACGACAGCCTCAGCTCTCTCGTTATTTGAAAGTCTGTAATCCTTTATGATATCAACAAGATTGCATGGATAACCTAATCTGACTTTTGTCGAGATGTCCTTTCTGATCAGGGAACTTATATGCATCTGTTTGTATGGATGGTCTTTCTGAATTTTGAGGACTGGCTGGGCCACAATGACCTGTCGTTTTGATTCATCAAAGTCGAAGACAATGGAGGATTTGGACACGGGTGAAAGGGAATCGAGGTTGAAGACAAGATCGACTCCCATCCCGGGTTTCAAAAGAAAAGCATCTTCCTTATTCATACCATCCAATAGTATATAAACAGCGTTTTGGGGTTTCACGGCCAAGGGCGAACAGAGTCGGGATTATGACGAACAACTCTGAAATAGTATGGTTCTTACGTAACATAGGTCAATGCATTTGCAAAACGATATGTTTTTTTCTTGAAAAAAAGCCAGGGGAGGGAGGTTGGAGTTCAAATCCTCCCGTTTTACCTGTTCAGGGTAAAACGGGAAGTATTGGAACACATATATGGAAACAATGGAATGATATCGGGATTATTTCATCGCGTCTTTGAGAGCTTTTCCAGGTACGAACTTGGGAACGACCCGTGAACCGATGCTGATTTCTTTACCGGTCTGGGGGTTTCTTCCTTTTCTTGCTTTTCTTTCAACAGTTTTGAACGTTCCAAAACCGACGAGGGTCACGGTGTCTTTTTTTGTGAGGGCTTCCGTGATTGTGGCCAGGACGCAGTCAACAGCGGCCTGCGCTTCTTTTTTTGAACTTACGACAGTGGCAACTTCGTTAATCAGATCACCTTTGTTCATGCTTGCATTCTCCTTTCTGTGGATTGGCATTAAAACGCGACAGTTCATTGGGTCATTTTTTAAACGCAAAAAAACTTCGAACAATAAATTTGTATTACTTTGATGATGAGACTTGGCTGAATATGTCTCAAGGGATATCTTAAAGAAAATCTGCAAAAGGCACAATATCAACTCTTTGCGAATTAAAACTACTTATTTGATTCTTTTGTGTCAAGGAATAAATGAACGAACATTAAAAAAGTTGTATAACGTAAGAGATTTTCATGAATTTTGAAACCCCTTTCAATTCTATGTCATGGGGGTTTTCTTTCAAAATGAGGTGGTTTTTTTAAACAAAACTTAATTGTTTAACAATATATAGTATTGGAGTCAAAAGTTGTAAAATATAATTATAACAATTTGATATAGCGTTTTCTTAAACTGTGGAACAAGTATTTTTAATGTCTAACACCGTACTGTCTGATTTTTAAAATAAAAGCTATCGACCGGTCTTCCAGCCAGTGTTTGTTGCCACTCTTTTTTTTGTAAAGATTGAAGTTCGTCCGCCCCTGGTGTATGGGATTTAAGGTTCACGATCAAAGGGGCCGGAATTTTAAACCATCAGGACCACATACGCAAAGAATCCGTTATATGAATATTTCAAATCTCACCGTTGTGCTTGTTGAACCTCAGGGGCCGTTGAACATCGGATCCGTCTGCCGGACCATGATGAACTTCGGGGTATCGGATCTCCGTCTTGTCAATCCCTGCACCAACTATCATGGGCACGAAGCGAGAAAAATGGCTCTCAAAGCCGATACCCTCATCGATTCGGCCAGGATTTATCCCACCCTGTCCCAGGCCGTTGCGGACTGCCGGCTGGTCATGGGAACCACACGGCGTCTGGGAAAATACAGGGAAGACTATTTTTCACCGGACAAAGCCGCGGAAAAAGCGTCGTTTTACGAGGACGACTGCACCATGGCCCTCGTGTTTGGCAGGGAAGATCGGGGACTTCTGACAGAGGAGCTTGATTTTTGTCAGGTCCTCATCACGATTCCCACCCACGACCATTTTGCGTCTATGAATCTCGCCCAAGCCGTGGCTGTGTGCCTGTATGAAATGAACAAACACCTGGGACCCATGAACGAATCGTCAAAAAAAACGAAAGCCGTCAAACCGTGTGAAAACAAAAAACTTGAGGCCATGTTTCAGCATATGCGAGAAACATTTCGTTTGATTGACTATTCCGACCCATTGAGTCCCGACCACATCCTGAGGACTTTCAGGCGGATTTTCGGCCGAACCACGTTGAGCGACCGTGACGTGAGGGTCCTGCAAGGACTCTGGAGCAGGATGGACTGGATCGAAGGCCAGAGACGCAAGCTGATGAAGTCAGACCAGGACGGGGGGGATGGCCCTGGGCCAGTCCACGAACTCAGCTGACAACAAACAGCTTGACAATAAAAATAGCCCCATGCTACGTAACTGACTGAGCGCTCGTTCAGTAAGGGTTTCGGTCCATAACGAATTCGCGGATCAAACAGTTCGACGCGATGTGAACCCGTTATTTTTAGATCGATGAACCACCGCCTCATCACGCATTTCCCGGGATATCATGAAAAAACGAGAACGCACCAAAGAGGTTGAGACCCAGGTCAAGAACCCCGATCTTGTCCAAAGGCGTCGGCGACAGATCGTCGACGCGGCGGTCAGGCTTTTCATCCAGAACGGTTTCCATAAAACCACCACCCGGCAGATCGCCAGTGCGGCCGGGTTTTCCATCGGCTCTCTTTACGAATATGTGGCATCCAAAGATGACGTACTTTACCTTGTCTGTGACGCCATTCATGATGAAGTCGAACAGGGAGTTCTTGCGGCCCTGTCCAGAAACTCATCCGACCTGTCCGCCCTCAAGGAAATGATCATGGAATACCTGATGGTCTGTGACCGTATGAGGGATCATCTTCTGTTGATCTACCAGGAGACCAAGTCACTTCCCAAAAAATGGCGGAGCCATGTTCTTCAAAATGAAGTCAGAATTACGGATATTTTTGTCAAAACCCTTTTAAAAACCATTGAATCAGGAGAACTCCCTCCCATGGGGCACAGGTCCATCGAACTTCTGGCCCATAACATCACCGTCCTGGGTCATATGTGGACGTTCAGGCAATGGTTTTTGAGCAGGCAGTATTCCCTGGAAGAGTACATCCGTTTTCAGACGGAATTCATTGTGAGCGCCGCTCGCGAGGGTGGGCCGATCTGACGGTTAGACCATCCGATCCTATCGAAGTTGATAAAAACGCTGGAGACTGAACCATGAAAATTCATGAGTACCAGGCCAAGACCATTTTCAGGGACCACGACATTCCGGTGCCCCAGGGCCATGTGGTTTTTTCCGTTAAAGAGGCTGTCCGCGCTGCGGAAGATTTGAACGGCTTTCCCGTGGTTGTCAAAGCCCAGATCCACGCAGGCGGAAGAGGAAAGGGCGGCGGGGTGAAACTGGCCCGTTCCGCTGAAGAGGTTGAACGTGTCGCTGGCCAGATTCTCGGGATGAACCTGGTGACAGAGCAGACAGGACCGCAGGGCCGGACAGTCGGAAAACTTCTGATCGAACAGGGGCTTGATATCCAACGTGAAATGTACCTGGGTATCGTTCCTGACCGGAGTTCCGCGAACATCGTGATCATGGCCAGTCTGTCCGGTGGAATGGACATCGAAGCGGTGGCCGCTGAAACACCTGAAAAAATCATCCGGGTGGCCGTCGACCCCCTTTCAGGGTTCCAGGGTTTCCACGGACGTCAGGTCGCCTTTGGACTCGACCTTCCAGGTGAAGCCGTGCGGCCGTTTACCGATCTTCTTTCAAGGCTTTATCATGTTTTTGTTAAACTCGACTGTTCGCTTGTGGAAATCAATCCCCTGGTCCTGACAGGTGCAAATACCCTGGTGGCCCTGGACGCCAAAATGGATTTCGATGACAACGCCCTTTACCGACACCCTGACATCCGTTCCCTTCGCGATGAAACGGAAGAGGCGCCCCTCGAGGTGGAAGCCTCAAAACATCATCTGAACTACATCAGCCTGGATGGCAATATCGGGAATATCGTCAATGGCGCAGGTCTTGCCATGGCCACCATGGACCTGATCAAGCTGGCCGGAGGGGAACCGGCCAATTTTCTCGACGTGGGGGGCGGAGCCACCTCGGACATGGTGGAAAACGCGTTCCGCATCCTTCTTAAAGATGACAAGGTCAAGGGCATCCTCATCAATATTTTCGGCGGGATACTCCGATGTGACGTTTTTGCCGAAGGGGTGGTCCGTGCGGCGAAAAATACGGGCCTCCATATTCCGGTGGTGGTGAGGATGGAAGGGACCAACGTGGACCAGGGACGCCGGATTCTCGCCGAAAGCGGCCTGAATCTGGAAACGGCTCTGGACCTTACCGACGCAGCACGGAAAATTTCCGCGATCATCAAAGGATAAAGGAGAATCGGCGTGAGCATACTGGTAAACAAGGACACCCGGCTTCTCGTCCAAGGCATGACAGGCAGGGAGGGGACGTTTCACACCCTTCAGTGCAGGGCTTACGGGACATGTGTGGTGGCAGGAGTTACCCCGGGAAAAGGAGGCCAGACCCACGAAGGCATTCCTGTTTTTGACACGGTAAAAAAGGCGAAAGACGATACAGGCGCAAACGCCAGTATGATTTTCGTCCCACCCCCTTTTGCCGCGGACGCCATCATGGAAGCGACTGACGCCGGCATTGAGCTGATCGTCTGCATCACCGAGGGCATTCCGGTCCTCGACATGATGCGTGTCAAAAAATTCATGGAAGGGAAAGGTTCGCGGCTGATCGGTCCCAACTGCCCGGGGATCATTACGCCCGGCGAATGCAAGATTGGCATCATGCCGGGCCCCATGCACAAACCAGGAGGACCGGCCGGTGTGGTTTCAAGGTCCGGAACCCTGACCTACGAGGTGGTTCATCAACTCTCAGCCCAGGGTATCGGCCAGACCACCTGCGTGGGAATCGGAGGGGACCCTGTGAACGGCACCCATTTCGTGGATGTCCTCACGGCGTTTGAAAACGATCCCGACACCCGGGGCATCGTGATGGTGGGGGAAATCGGTGGAGACGCCGAAGAAATCGCGGCGGCTTACATCCGGGATCATGTCACCAAGCCCGTGGTGGGTTTTATTGCAGGAATCACGGCACCCCCTGGCCGAAGGATGGGCCATGCGGGCGCCATCGTCAGCGGCAGCGGAGGTTCAGCCCAGTCCAAGCTCAAGGCTTTGAAAGACCATGGAATCATCGTCTGTGAAAACCTGGGTGAACTGGGCAGGATCTGCAAGCGCGTCTTCGGTTGAGAATGTTGCATAGATAAAGGTATTCTATGAAAATTTATCCAAGTATTAAAGATTTGGTGATTGATACATGCGCAAGCGAAGGTAAATTCCCATCATATGAAACGCTTACCAGTCTTGTTTTTCAAAACTTTCCAAATAGCAAGTGGCAAAAAACTCATTATGCTTGGTATAAATCCAAAATTAAAAGAGGTGATATAATTGTACCTGGCTTTGAAGTAACTTCTGATATGTCAGGTGACTCTATTGAATCCGATGTTGAGGAGACAATTGATGCAAGTCTATCACTTGAACGAGATTTACATTCATTTCTGGCGCGTTCAGTTAACATAATTGAACCTGGGCTTGTACTTCAGTCAGACGGTATAGAATATCAGATTGACGCTGGCAGGATAGACTTGCTGGCTAAAGATATTAATGGCCAATTAGTCGTAATTGAACTAAAGGCCGGGATAGCAAAAGATGCTGCTTTAGGTCAGTTACTTGGATACATTGGATGTATTTCTGAAAACAATGAGAAAGCCATCGTGCGAGGTATTTTGATCGCTTCTGATTTTGATAAACGTGTGATTTATGGCGCTAAAGCGCTTCCACAAATAAAACTCGTAAAATATAAAGTCTCGTTCCAACTGGAAGAAATTATATAAAAATTCTGATGTATGATTAAAATAGCATCAACACAACCGGTTGAAACCTCAGCCAAAGGAGTGAATCATTATGGCCTGGATTGTCAAAACAGTCTCAAGCTCCATAGGGAAGAAAATTCTGATGGCCTTGACAGGTCTTTTTTTCTGCTGTTTTTTAACCGTTCACCTTTTGGGAAACCTCACGGTGTACGGAGGGCCGGACGTCTTTAACGGCTACGTGGACCGGCTCCATAGTCTCGGGGCGTTGATCCGTGCGGCCGAAGTGGCCATGGTTGTTTTCGCCCTGGTCCATGTGATCACCGGCCTGACCCTGGCCCTTGAAAACTTCAGGGCAAGACCCGAGAAATATCAGATGAATAAAAACGGGGGAGGGCGTACCCTCGGATCGTCCACCATGCCCTACACAGGTCTGATTCTGCTGATCTTTATCATCGCCCACCTCAAGGGTTTCCACTTCGCGGACCATGGGACCCGGTCTGTGTACGACATCATGGTATTGGCCTTTGGCGACAGGATCGTGGTTTTTTTCTATACTTTCGCCATGCTTGTGGCGGGAGTCCATGTTTACCACGGGTTCTGGAGCGCTTTTCAGACGCTTGGCCTCAGCCATGAAAAATACACGCCCGGCATCAAGGCGGTATCACTGCTGTTCAGTCTGCTGGTGGCAGTGGGCTTCGGCTTCATTCCCCTTTGGATTTCATTCTTTTAGCGGCAAGGGAGCAAACCATGATACTTGATTCAAGGATACCTGACGGCCCGATCGCTGAAAAATGGGATCGGCACAAATTCCAGATGAAACTGGTCAACCCGGCCAACAAACGGAAATACACCGTCCTGGTGGTGGGAACAGGTCTTGCCGGGGCATCGGCTTCGGCGACCCTGGCGGAACTTGGGTACAATGTCAAAACGTTCTGTATCCAGGACAGTCCGAGAAGGGCGCACAGCATCGCGGCCCAGGGCGGAATCAACGCGGCGAAGAACTACCAGAATGATGGGGACAGCGTGTTTCGTCTTTTCTACGACACGGTGAAAGGTGGGGATTTCAGGGCCCGGGAGGCCAATGTGTACCGCCTGGCCCAGATCAGCAACGCCATCATCGACCAGTGTGTGGCCCAGGGCGTACCCTTTGCCCGTGAATACGGAGGCCTTCTGGCCAACCGGTCTTTTGGGGGAGCCCAGGTTTCACGGACGTTTTACGCCAGGGGCCAGACAGGACAACAGCTTCTGCTCGGGGCCTATGGCGCTCTTTCCCGCCAGGTGGCCTCAAAGAAAGTCACCCTTTACCCGCGTCGTGACATGCTGGAACTTGTTCTGGTGGACGGAAAGGCCAAGGGCATCATCACCCGGAACCTGGTCACGGGAGAGATTGAAAAACACGCGGCAGACGCGGTGATTCTGGCCACAGGAGGTTACGGCAACGTTTTTTTCCTGTCCACCAACGCCATGTCCTGCAACGTGACGGCGGCCATGAGGGCTTACAAGAAAGGCGCCTGTTTCGCCAATCCCTGCTTTACCCAGATCCATCCCACCTGCATTCCTGTTCACGGGGATTACCAGTCCAAGCTGACCCTGATGAGCGAGAGTCTGAGAAACGACGGCCGTGTCTGGGTCCCGGCCCAAAAGGGGGACAAACGGCGTCCAGAAGACATTCCGGAAAACGAACGAAACTACTATCTGGAAACCAAGTATCCGAGCTTCGGAAACCTGGTGCCACGGGACGTGGCGTCGAGAAACGCCAAGGAACAGTGTGACAAAGGCTACGGGGTCGGGGAAACCGGCTACGCCGTATACCTTGATTTCAAGGACGCCATCGCCAGGGACGGGGTGGACGTGATCCGGAAGAAATACGGCAACCTTTTCGCCATGTACGAAAAGATCACAGCCGAAGACCCCTACCGCACACCGATGATGATCTATCCCGCCTCGCACTACGCCATGGGAGGCTTATGGGTGGACTACAACCTGATGAGCACCATTCCCGGACTTTTTGTCCTGGGTGAGGCGAATTTCTCCGACCACGGGGCGAACCGGCTCGGGGCCAGCGCCCTGATGCAGGGTCTGGCGGACGGGTATTTCATCATTCCCTACACCCTCGGAAACTACCTGTGCGGAGAGAAACCTGCGTCGGCATCTGAAAATCACGAGAGTTTCGCTGAAGCGGCGGCAGATGTGGTGAAATCCATCGAAACCCTTCTGGCCATCCAGGGCAAAAGAACCTGTGACGATTTTCACCGGGAACTGGGAAAAATCCTCTGGGATCACTGCGGCATGTCCCGTTCCGACCAGGGTCTTGAAAACGCCAGAAAACTTGTGGGGAACCTGAAAGAGGAGTTCTGGTCCAACCTGATCGTCCCGGGCTCAGCCCACGGCATGAACCAGACCCTTGAAAAAGCGGGGCGTGTGGCGGAATTTCTGGATTTTGCCGATCTGCTTCTTGAAGACGCCTTGTCACGGAAGGAGTCCTGCGGAAGCCATTTCAACGAGGCTTACCAGACCAAGGACAACGAGGCCCTGAGGGATGATGAAAACTACCGGTACGTGGCGGCATGGGAATACGCAGGAGAAGGAAAAGTGCCTGTCTTGCACAAAGAAGAACTGGTGTTTGAGAACGTCACCCTGAGCCAGAGGAGTTACAAATGACAAAATCCATAAACCTCACACTCAAGGTCTGGCGCCAGAAGAACAGTCAGGCCAAAGGTCATCTTGAAACATACCGGGCTGAAAATATTTCCACGGACATGTCTTTTCTCGAAATGATCGATGTGGTAAACGAAGGGCTGATTTTGAAAGGTGAGGAGCCCATCGCCTTTGACCACGACTGTCGGGAGGGGATCTGCGGGACCTGCGGCGCCGTGGTGAACGGCCGACCCCATGGCCCTGAAAAGGGAACGACTCTGTGCCAGCTCCACATGCGCCATTTCAACGATGGTGACGTGGTGGTGATCGAACCCTGGAGATCCCGGGCGTTCAAAGTGGTCAAAGATCTGATGGTGGACCGCGGGGCTCTGGATTCGATCATTCAGGCCGGAGGGTACATATCCGTCAACACGGGAGGCGCTCCAGACGCCAACACCATGCCTGTTCCCCAGGACATCGCGGAAAAGGCCATGGACGCCGCCGAATGTATCGGGTGCGGAGCCTGTGTGGCCGCCTGTCCCAACGCGTCGGCCATGCTGTTCGTATCCGCCAAGGTGTCCCAGCTTGCTCTGCTGCCTCAGGGACAGCCGGAAGCCACCCAGCGGGTGCTTGGTATGGTGTCGAAAATGGATGAAATGGGGTTCGGAAACTGCGGCAATGAAAGGGAATGCGAGGCCGAATGCCCCAAAAACATATCGATTGTGAATATCGCCCGGATGAACAGGGAGTTCATCAAGGCCAGTCTGAAATAAAAGGAAGGATTTTTGGTTATGCCAGACAGCGGATACAGTTTTATTTACGACGAATACGGGAAGACAAGCGCCATCCAGGTGAACACACGGAGCCGAAACGTCCAGGACAACAGTTACACCAACAAAGGGACGGCGTTTACAGAAAACGAAAGGGAGGAACTGGGTCTGTCCTCCTGCCTTCCTCCGGCGGTCCAAACTCTGGATGAGCAGATCGCGGTCTGCGGGGAAACCGTGGACGGGAAAACAGGGGATCTTGAAAAATACATCTATGTCCGAAGCCTTTTCGAGAAAAATGTCACCCTGGCCCATGCCCTGATCGCCAGTGACGTCCGCAAGTTCATGGCCATCGTCTACACCCCCACGGTGGGACAGGCCTGCCAGCGATACTCGGCCATTTTCCGCAAGGGCCTTGGAATCCATCTTTACCCTGGCAACATCCACCGGGCCGAAGAGATCCTTTCAGCCTACAAAGAAGATGGAATCCGCGTGGCCGTGGTGACTGACAACCAGGGCATTCTGGGGATCGGCGATCAGGGGGCCGGGGGCATCGCCATCTGTGTGGGCAAGTTGATGCTCTACACCCAGGGAGCGGGCCTTGCACCCTGGCACTGCCTGCCCATTTCCCTGGATGTGGGCACGGACAGCAAGGTATTGCTCGAGGACCCGAATTACCTGGGCTGGCGTGAGCGGCGACTCACAGGCGATGCCTATCTCTCGTTTGTGGACACCTTTGCCAAGGCTTTCAAAAACGTTTTTCCCAACGCCCTGTGCCAGTGGGAGGATTTTTCGAAACAGAACGCCTTCACGGTCAAGGACACCTATCTCGACGAGATCGTTTCCTTTAACGACGATATCCAGGGCACAGGATCGGTGACACTGGCCGGAATCATATCGGCCATGAAAATCAAAAAGGAATCGTTGAAAGACCAGGTTTACCTGATCCACGGGGCCGGAGCCGGAGGCGTGGGGGTGGCCGAGCAGATCGAAGCCGCCCTGGTGGAGGAGGGGCTTTCTGTCGATGAGGCCAGACAGAGGATTTACACCCTGGACAGCCGGGGGTTGGTAACTTCGGACAGATCCATGGAGTCTTACAAGACAAAATTTGCAAAAGATCCCTCGGCGTTGCCCTGGTACAAAAGCAGCGAAGACGGGCGTCTTGAAAACGTGGTCCGTCTGGCCAAGGTGACGGTGCTGATCGGAACTTCAGGTCAGGCGGGTTGCTTTGGCCGTGAGGTGGTGGAGGCGGCGTCTAAGAACACGGAACGGCCGGTGATATTTCCCTTGAGCAACCCCACGGTAAATGCGGAGGCCCTGCCATCGGACATATACACCTGGTCCCGGGGCAAGGCCCTGGTGGCCACTGGAAGTCCCTTTGCCCCTGTGACCTTCGAAGGCCGTGAGTACCGGATCGGTCAGTGCAACAACGTGTTCATCTTCCCCGGCGTGGGCCTGGGGGTCGTGGCATCCGGGGCAAGAAAAGTCCTCCCCTCGTTTTTCACGGCGGCCGCCTATGCTGCCGCCGAACATGTGTCTACGGATGATTTGGCAAACGGGGTGCTTTTTCCGGCGGTGGAAAAACTGAGGGACGTGAGTCTTTCCGTGGCCAAAGCCGTAGGCCGCGTAGCCATTCGGGAAGGGGTAAGCCAGAAATGTTCGTTCAGTGATTTCGACCATGGAAACGACCCGGAAAAACTGGACAAGGCCATCGAGATGATGTGCTGGAAGCCGGAATACCTGCCGCTGGTAAAATGATCTGTTATCTCAGAATTCAATACAGGAGGATGTTATGAATGATTTTATGAACCTGTTGAAAACAAGACGCAGTATCCGGAAGTACCAGGACAAACCTGTGCCCCAAGACATGTTGGACAACCTTTTCGACGCCGTCAAATGGTCCCAGAGCTGGGCCAACACCCAGTGCTGGGAGATCATCCAGGTGAAAGATCCCGCTCTCAGGGAAAAGATCCAGGGAACCCTGATCAAGAATCCCGCGACCAAAGCGGTTGTGGAAGCGCCCGTTCTTCTGGCTGTGTGCGGGAAAAAGAGCAGCTCGGGTTTCTACGATGGGAAGGTGACCACCTGTCATGGGGACTGGATGCTGTTCGATCTCGGAATCGCCACCCAGAGCCTCTGTCTTGCGGCCCATTCCATGGGTCTTGGAACGGTGGTGGTGGGGCTGTATGACCACGCCAAAGTGACGGAAATCCTGAATGTACCGCCCGAATACAGCCAGGTGGCTCTCATCCCCCTGGGTTTTCCTGCCAAGGAGCCTTCTCCGCCAGCCCGTCGCGAGGTTGCAGACTTTGTCCACCAGGACAGTTTCGGGAAAAAGTAGAATAAAAAAAGCGCCCTGATCCAAAAGATCAGGGCGCCTTGGCAATCTGTGAGACTTGGACCGGGAGACCTGGAAAAGATCAGGCGGGTTTCACCGGAACGATCCAGCCGAATTTGTCTTCCGCTTTTCCATACTGGATATCCATCAGTTCGTTGAACAGACGGGACGCCAACGGACCAACTTTTCCGTCAGAGATATCGATGACCTTTTCATGGTACTTGATGTTGCCCACAGGCGAGATGACCGCTGCCGTTCCTGAACCGAACACTTCCTTGAGGTCGCCTTTGGCGTGGGCCTCGAAAACTTCGTCAATGGCGATCCGGCGTTCCGTGACCTTCACACCCCAGGACTTGGCCATGGTGATCACCGAATCCCGGGTTACACCGGAGAGGATGCTGCCGTTCAGCTGGGGGGTGACGATTTCATCGCCCAGTTTGAAGAAGATGTTCATGGATCCGACTTCTTCCACGTATTTCAGTTCCACCCCATCGAGCCACAGGACCTGGGTGTATCCGTCCTTGTGGGCCAGTTCCGTGGCGTACAAACTGGCCGCGTAGTTTCCGGCTGTTTTGGCCTGGCCCACACCTCCGCGCACGGCACGGACGTAATCCCGTGTCACCCAGATTTTCACCGGGTTGAATCCCTCGGGGTAGTACGCCCCGACTGGGCAGAGAATCATGCAGAAACGGTAGGTGCTTGACGCCTTGAGGCCGATGTAGGGATCGGTGGCAAAGATAAAGGGCCGGATGTAAAGAGAAGTTCCGGCGGCGCTGGGAACCCAGGCCCTTTCCATATCCACGAGTTTCAACAGGGCTTTCATGAGAAACTGCTCGTCAACTGCGGGGATGCAGAGCATTTCGGCGGAACGGTTCATGCGTTTGAAGTTGTCCATGGGCCTGAAAAGCTGGACGCCCCCATCGGCGGTTCTGTATGCCTTGAGTCCTTCGAAGATCGCCTGTCCATAGTGAAGGGCCATGGTGGCGGGGCTCAGGTTGATGGGGCCGTAGGGTTCGATCCGGGGATTGTGCCAGCCTTTTTCAGGATCGTAATCCATGTTGAACATGTGATCGGTGAAAATCGTACCGAAACCCAGAGACGTGTCACTGGGGCGGTCCTTGAGTTTGTCCGCTTTTGTAATGCTGATTTCCATGGGAACCTCGTTTTGAATGGTTAATACCAATTTGAAAGCCCTGGATAAACCCGGGTTTATGGGCGAAAGTCGTTCGGCTGAAAAAATAACTGCACGTTATTAAACATTTATCCTGTTCGAAATCAAGTCTAATATTTGCTGCCTTTGACTTGGGTTTGTACGGGTTTACCGGATTTAATCATCTTGACAAGCCCGGCGGTTCTGTGACATTGTTTCGCTATTGATCTTGACGTAAACGTTAAGATTTGGTCACTATACACCATCTTTTCAGGATGAAAAGAAAAAAATTTCGGAGGACTATGGACAGGGAACGCATCGAGATCAGATGGCACGGAAGAGGCGGCCAGGGAGCGATCACTGCGGCCAAGATTGTGGCGAACGCCGCATTCGAATCAGGCTACAAAGGGGTGGTCATGGCGCCCACCTTCGGAACGGAACGGCGGGGCGCCCCTGTGTTCACCTCTCTCAAAATATCAAAGGAAAAAATAAACGATCTGTCACCCATTGAAACACCGGACATGGTGGTGGTCCTGGACCATACCCTGCTCGAGGAAGTGAACGTGGTGGCAGGCCTCAAACCGGGCGGGCTCCTGATCATCAACAGCCCCAAACCTCTTGAGACCTATCGTTTTGACGGAATCCGGGTGGCTGTATCCGACGTGACGGCCCACGCCCTGGAATCCAATCTCCCGGCAGGGGTGGTGAATTCCGGGATCATCGGCGCTTTTTCAAAGGCCAGCGGGCTGGTGGATATCGAGATCCTGGCAAAGGCCGTGGAAGAAGAGTTCAAGACCAAGAAACCAAGACGGAACGCCGATGCGGCGAGGCGTGTTTACGAGCGCACGGTCATGGGAGGGGCACAATGAAAAACGATGGTTTTGCCATGATGATGTCACGAAGCGAACCAGGCCCGGGCGATGGTGGACGGACCGGATCATGGCGGGTTCTCCGTCCCGTGATCGACCTTACCAAATGTATACCCGCCAAAACAGGAAAACCGGCCTGTTTCACCTGCTGGCTGTACTGTCCGGATGGCGTGGTTTCAAAGACCATTCCACCTAAAATAGACTATGTCTACTGCAAAGGCTGCGGGATCTGTGCGGAAGAATGCCCTTCGGGGGCCATCCGCATGGAAGAGGAATCCCAATTTATCATGGAGGAGAAAAACAAGGGATGCATCTGATCGAATCGGGAAACGTGGCGGCCGCCACCGGTGTCAAGCTGTCAAGAGCCCAGGTGATCGCGGCTTACCCCATCACACCCCAGACACCTCTGACGGAAAAACTCTCTGAATTTGTGGCGGAAGGGCGGCTCAAGGCCGAATACATTCCGGTGGAAAGCGAACACAGCGCCATGGCGGTGTGCATCGCGGCTTCTTCCGCAGGTGCCCGTGCTTTCACGGCAACCAGCGCCAACGGCCTTCTATACATGAACGAACAGCTCCACTGGGCGGCCGGGGCACGGCTTCCCATCGTGATGTGCGTGGCCAACCGGGGAATCGGCGCGCCATGGACCGTCTGGAACGACCACCAGGATTCTGTAAGCCAGAGGGACGGGGGCTGGATCCAGATGTACGCCAATGACCATCAGCAGATCATCGACTCGGTGATCAAGGCGTTCTTTCTTGCGGAAACGGTGAGCATTCCTGTGATGGTCTGCTACGATGGCTACCTTTTGTCCCATACGTACATGCCCTTTGACGCTCCGGAACAGGATAAAGTCGACGCCTTTCTTCCGGCGTTCAAGGCCGTAAACAAACTGGATCCGGACAATCCCTCCAACTTCAACACCGTGACGCTCCCCGATGTCAGACCCGATATCCATGGAAACATGGCTCCGGGTTACATGGAAATCCGCCATACCCTGCACCAGGACATGAGGCGAGCCATGCCTGTCCTGGAGGATGTCGACCGGCGTTTCATGGAAACATTCGGAAGAGGGGGCACACCTTTTGTCGAGCCCTACCGGTTGGATGACGCGGACCATGTGGTGGTGTGCATGGGGTCCCTGTCCTATCATATGCGGGACGTGGTCGACACGCTTCGGAAAGAAGGTCTGGCCGTGGGTGTCATGGGTGTCCAGCTTTACAGGCCCTTTCCCGATGAGGCCATTGTCACGGCGCTTTCAGGAAAACGGTCCGTCATGGTGTTCGAAAAAGCCTTGAGTTACGGAAACCAGGGGGCTCTTTTCGCCGACATCAAATCCGCGCTTTACAATGCGCCCAAAAGGCCCCTTGTCTCCAACTTTATCCTGGGCCTGGGAGGCCGGGAGATCAAGACAATTCACCTCTACGAAGCGGTCAAACAATCATGCGAACATCCGGAAAAGACGGGGGACACCCCGGTCTGGATCGGTCTCAAATGCCAGGAATGAGGATGATGGAAACAAAAACACGCACTCTCACATTGACGGAAGAAGAATGGGTTCATCCCGGAAACAGGGCCTGCGCCGGTTGCGGCCTGGGTATCGTGTACAGGACAGCCCTCAAGGCCCTGGGGAAAAACACCATTCTCGTGGTTCCGCCGAGCTGCCTTACCGTGCTCCAGGGACTTTACCCCATCGCGGCGACAAAACTCCCCTGTGTCAACGTGACCTTCGCCTCCACGGCTGCGGCGGCCTCGGGTGTTCGCGCGGCCATGCGGGCACTCAAGACGGAAGAAACCCACGTGGTGGCGTTCGCCGGAGACGGTGGAACGGGTGATATCGGAATCCAGGCATTGTCCGGTGCCTGTGAACGTGGAGAGGACATCCTTTATATATGCTACGACAACGAGGCGTATATGAACACCGGGGTCCAGCGTTCCGGAACGACGCCTCAGGGCGTGGTGACCACCACCACTCCCATCAAGGGAAAACCCCAGGTCAAGAAGGATGTGCCCGCCATTGTGGCGGCTCACCGGATTCCCTATCTGGCCACAGCCTCGGCGGCCTATCCCCTGGATCTGTACGACAAGGTCAAAAAAGCCGTCACCATCCGTGGACCCAAATACATCCATGTCCACACCCCCTGTCCTCCGGGCTGGGGGTTCGACACCCGGTTCACGGTCAAGGTGGGGAAACTGGCCGTTGAAACTGGCCTGTTCGATCTCTACGAAAAAGATCATCAGGGTTTCAGGCTGACCGCCGCATCAGAAAAGCTGATGGGTAAAACACGGCAGCCCGTGTCCGAATACTTCAAGACCCAGGATCGTTTCAAGTCCCTTCCGGATTCCATGATTTCAGGGATTCAAAACGAGGTGGACGAGAAATGGCGGTCGTATGGAGAATCGTGATACGGGCCGTGACTTTGCTTGCGGGTTTTAGATGAGTTAAGCAGGGCGGGTTTTGAATGGAAAGGGGCTTGCCGGGCAAGCCCCTTTTTTTCGTTTATTCAATCCGGATACGCACGTCCAGAACGGCCACCCCTGTACCATCGGAGAACACCCGGACCGGGTTCAGGTCCAGTTCCTTGATTTCAGGAAACGCGGCCATAAGATGGCTCACACGTTCGATCATGTCCATGTAGCCGATGATATCTCCCTGGCCCTGTCCACGGGTTCCCTGGAGAATTTTAAAGGATTTGAGACGGCCGATTTTCGATTCGATCTCCTTTCTGTTGGAAGGGCACAGGACGTTTTCCACATCGGAAAACACCTCGATCCAGATTCCGCCGAAACCGAACAGGGCCACCGGGCCAAAGGCGTCGTCCACGTGGGCTCCGATGAACATGTCGTATCCGTCTTTGGCCATGGCCATGACACGGACCCCGTCGAAACGCGCGTCCGGTTTGTGTTTCTTCAGGTTTTCTTCAATCTGGTCAAAGGCTTTTTCAGCGGCGCTGTTATCATGAATCCCCACAACCACGCCGCCGACTTCGGATTTATGGATCGCATCCGGAGAAACGACTTTCATGACCACGGGATACCCGATTTTTTCAGCCATGGTGACGGCCTGGGCTCTGGTTTGGGCCACAGAAGACCCCAGGGTGGAAATTCCCAGGATGTCCAGAAGTTCAAGGGCGTCTTCACCGGTGACACCCGGGTGAGATGTGATCCAGGCTGCCGCCTTGTCCATGTCCATGCCCTCGGGGCAGACCGTCAGGAAAGGACCTTCCGATTTTTTCTGGTGATAGAACCTCTGTTTTTTCAGAATCTTCATCATGGTCTCCGGGCTGTCGAAAACCGGAATGGAAAGGCTCCGTTTCATTTTACTCATGGTTTTTTCTGGAGCGTAGAGGCAGGCCGCGAAGGGTTTATTCGAGGACCGGATGGAACCGATCACTTCCTTGGAAATATCGGTTTTGAACATCCGATAGAAGACATCGTCGCTTTTGGGCATGGCCGGGTTCTGGGTGATAAATACAGCACCATCTACGTTGTCGTTGTGGAGAACGGAATGGAAAATATCGGCAAAAACCTTGGGGTTGTAAATATCACCAAGATCCAGAGGGTTGGAGATTTTGATCACACCGGAATTGACGTATTTCTCGAGATCCTCGTAAAACGCCCTGCCCGGGTCCGCGAAGGTGAAACCTTCCTTGTCACAGAGATCGGCCAGCATGACGGTGAATCCTCCGGCGGGGCTCATCACCATGAGCCTGTCTCCGCGAAGGGGAGGGAGCTCGAAGATTTTGGCCGCAGCGATGAAATCGGAAAAATTGTCGATCCGGATGATTCCTGCCCGTTCAAAGGCCGAATCGATCACAGCGTCGTTGTTGCTGATGGCAGCAGTATGGCTCATGGCCGCCTTACTGCCAGCATTGGTGGTGTTGGCCTTGAAAATCACCAGAGGTTTGTCGATGCTCATGGCCGCCTCGACGAGTTCCCGGCCGTTGTTGATGCTTTCCAGGTAAATACAGATCACCCGGGTGTCCGGATCGTTTCCGAAGTATCGTATACAGTCGATTTCCGTGATATCAAGCTTGTTTCCGATACTTGCGAATTTCGCCAGGCCGATGTTGTCATCGGACAGAAGATTCCAGAGAAACACGCCCACTCCGCCGCTTTGGGTGATAATGGACATGCCGCCCCTGGGCGGACTGAACAGGGGGAGAAAGGGGATGCAGAGACCGTTGGCTGTGTTGGCCACGGTCAGGCCGTTGGGGCCCATGAACCGCATGTTGTATCGCCTGATGTTTTCCATGAGACGGTCGGCGAGTTTTTGGCCTTCTTCCCCAGTTTCGTTGAACCCTCCGGAGGGGATCACAGCCCGTCTTATTCCGAATTCACCGGCCTCGGCCACGGCGTCGGGGATATGTTTCGCGGGAAGGAGAAAAACGGCCAGATCCGGGACTGTCGGCAGGTCTTTCACCGAACGGTAGACACGAATCCCTTCCACATGGGATTCAGCCCCCTTGGGATGGATACCGAAAAGACGGCCCTTGAAACCCCAGCGAATCAGGTTTTCAACAATCAGTCTCGGGATGTTGTTCGCTTTGGACGACAGGCCCCAGATGGCAATGGAGTCGGGGTAGAATATTTTATGCATGGTTTATCCTTTTTTCATAACGTTATTGACGATGACAGGCTGAACTGCTCGAAGACAGGATCTAACGAAAAATACTTTACGTTAAAGTTAACTAAATGTTTGGCATAAACAGGACAGGGGTGTCAAGACAAAAATAATCTAATCAACTTGACATCACAGGGAATATTCAACTAAGGATGTTTTTGCCGTTTTCGCGGCGTAATCGCCTGGATGGTGATTGATCCTGCAATGGCGGGCGAAGAGGGGACGGCCACACGGTGAACATGGATGAAAGGGAACATGGAAAAAGACACGAAAAAAGAGACGTACACCATCTCGGCCCTTGCCGAGGAATTCGATATCAGCACCCGGTCGATCCGGTTTTATGAAGAGAAGAACCTGATTTCTCCCCAGCGGACCGAAGGAAACCAGAGGTTTTACACCCGGCGGGACAGGGCGCGCCTGAAACTGATCCTGAGGGGCAAACGGTTCGGATACTCCCTTGACGAGATCGCGGAAATCATCGGCATGACCGATATCGACATCGATGAAGAGGAGCAGATCAAAAAGACGTTGAAGTTCGGAAAGAAACGCTTGGATGAACTCAGGGAACGGATCCATGAGCTGACCATGCTCGAGCAGGATCTGGCCACCTTCCAGGAAAGAATCCAGCAAAGACTCGACGAACTGAACACGTCAAGGAAATGACCGGTTGAAGAGGTTTCTATTCATCGAACCGTATCACGGAGGTTCCCACCGGGAGTTCGCCGAAGGTTTAATAAAACATTCATCGCACCACATCGACATCCTGTCACTGCCGGACCGGAACTGGCAATGGCGACTTTCCGGTTCGGCGCTTTATTTTGCAAGGCAGGGCTTTCGCTTCGAAGACTATGACGGGATCATCGTGTCCGGGTTGCTTCGGCTGTCCGACCTGAAGGCCCTTGGAGGAAAGAGCTTCCCGCCTGTTCTGGTCTACTTCCATGAAACGCAGCTCACGTATCCGGCGCCACTGAACCAAAAGAAGGGCAATGGGTCAGAACACCCCATGACGGATATCTCCACGGCCCTGTGTGCGGACCTGGTGGTCTTCAATTCCGGATACCACAGGGACGCCTTTCTTAAAGCCATCTGTGATTTTATGGAACGCGTTCCGGATTATCCCCTGAAACGGGTGGCGGAGGACATTGGGGAAAAATCCCGTGTGCTCTATCCCGGTGTGGATTTCCCGGAATCAGCCCAAAGAGTGACCGGCGAACTGGAACCCTCGGCCCCTCTTGTGATCTGGAACCATCGCTGGAATTACGATAAAAACGCCCCGTCGTTTTTCTATGCGGCTGAAACTCTGATGAAAGACGGAGTCGATTTCAGGCTGGCGATTCTTGGGGAATGCCCGGGCGAGCGTATTCCGGATATTTTTATCAAGGCGAAGGATACGTTTGGAACGCGTATCGTTCAGTTTGGATATGCTCCGGATCGAAAGACGTACTTCACGTGGCTTGAAAAAGGGTCGATGGTGGTCAGCACGGCGATACAGGAAAATTTCGGCATGTCCATGGTGGAAGCCATGGCCTGTGGGTGTCTTCCCCTTTTGCCCGATAGGTTGTCGTACCCTGAAATTCTTCCCGGACGTTTTCACGATCTCTTTCTCTACAGGAACCAGAAGGAACTGATCTCCAAATTCCGGAAAATTCTCGGGATGACACATCAATCCTCTCCGTTGAGAAAAGAGATGGCCAAAGCCATGGAGTTGTTCTCCTGGAAGAGCCGTATCAGCGAATACGACGGGATTCTCGAACATCTCAGCCGTAAGGGAAGATAATCTTTTTTTGAATTGCTTTAACCGGACGTGCCATGATAGGCTTGACATTCAACGTCCAGCTTTCTTTTTGTTTCTGAATTCTTTAGAAAAACGGTGGGTTTGTGTGCTATGGAAACCATCTCTTCCATCAACGTCGATCATCTGATCGGAAATGAAATCGGGTCATCCACCATCGTGCGTGAACTGGCCCGTGGTGGAATGTCCATTATTTTCATCGCGTTCCAGAGGACGCTGAAACGCCAGATTGCCGTCAAGGTTCTTCCCAAGAAACTCATTACCCCGAAAACAGCGAGTCTTTTCCAGCAGGAAGCGGAATCTGCGGCCATACTTTATCACCCCAACATCATCCCGATATACGAAGTGGGGGAAACGGATGATTTCCTGTTTTTCACCATGCAGCTTGTGGCCGGAGACACATTGTCCACCCTGCTGAAGAGAACGTCGAAGAACATCATTCCATCACGCCGGGTTCTTCCTGTCGAACGATCGATCAAGCTGATGTTTCAGGTCCTGGACGCCCTGGATTACGCCCACAAGCAACATATCATCCACCGGGACATCAAACCGGGCAATATTCTTCTCGACAGTGTGAGCAACAGGCCCATTGTCACGGATTTCGGTATCGCGAAAGTCTTGCGCAGCGACGAGGATTCCAAACCCATCGTTCAGGGAACCCCTGTATACATGGCCCCTGAACAGATTCTGAACAGGGATGTGGATGGAAGGGCCGATATCTATGCGGCCGGTGTGATGTTCTATCAGATGCTGGTTGAAAAATTACCCATTCCTGTTTTTAAATCAACGGTTTCTCTTTTAAAACTTAAAGTAAAAAGCAGGGAGGGGATTTTCTTCTGCAAACCCAGTGAACTGAACTCCCAGCTTCACCCGGACATAGACGAGATCATTTTCAAAGCCACCCAGTATGATCCAGCAAACCGTTATCAGACAGGAAGGGAATTCATCAAGGATCTTGAAGATTACCTGCGTCATCATTTAAAAAATTAATCATTCATTCATCTGATTCATGAAAACGAAACGGATACGATCATGGCGGAAATAAAGCTCCAGAAAAAAGTTGTGGATAAAATTGGAAGAATCTTCGCGATGTTCTTCAACAGAGCTGTCATGTACAACATGAACCATCCTTTCACCACACAGTCCATGGCCGACTTTTACAAGGCGATTCAACCGGAACTGAAAACATACTCGCCCATCGTCATTATCATGCACAAGGATGCGTTTTTCATTGAAGACGAACCCATGGACCCCCGGGTCAATGTCACCAAAATGCTTCAGCATTTCAAAAAGTCGGGGATTCAGTCCGTTTCGTTTGAAGATGGTCTGAATCAGGACAATCTGGCTCGATTTTTTGCCATTTTCACCGATACGGTGAAGTATCCCGGCGTCGAGCAGATGAAGGAAGCCTGTGAGAAAGAAGGCCTCACCGCTGCCAAAATCAACCACGTTTTTTTCAAGAAGGTTACGGAAGACGAAGAGATACTCAACCGCCAGGAAATCAAGACCCTGGCGGAACAACGAAAGGCTGAAAAAAACAAAAGTCTGAAAGACGAACTGCTCGACATGATTTCAGGCGGCCTGGCCATCGACGAACTGGGAAGGTCCCTGTCTCTGACCCGTCTTCTCGAACGGCCGGATGTGGTATCCGAGTATCTCAACACGCCTGATACAGGTTCTTTTGAAGAACTCGACAGCATGAATCCAGGAGCTGTGATGCTGGATCATGTCCAGAAAATCCGGAGGGAGGTGGACAGGGCTTCGGAAGAGGTTCGTGGCGCCAAACTTCACGATCTGGCGGAGTCGGTTGTCAAGATGCGTGAAGAACTGGTTCGGGGGATCCTGGACCGGAAACAGAACGGCATGATTTATGAGAATGAGGTCAAAATTCTCGATGAAGCCAAGGAGCTGAGTGACAAGGTCCTGCTTGAGCTTGTGAAGGACGAGTACAAACAAGGGGCCACGTCTGTAAACAGACTGTCCCAGATTCTGCGCCGGCTTATTCCCGACAACAACGAACTCCAGCGGTTTCTGCCAAAACTCAAGGAAACCCTGCTGCTCGAGGGGATGAGCCTGACCGATTTTCTTCAGCTGACCGGTGAACTCGAAGCTGAAATCAGTAACCAGTCCATTTCGTCTGCTATCAAGAAAAGTGCTGAAAAAATAGGTATTTCCGGTGAGGAACTGCTGAGAGAAATCACCTCCAATCCCCAGGAAGCCTCGGAACTGATCTATCTGGCCACTGAGCTCCGAAAGGAAACGGGTGACAAAAAAGCGCTGACCAACGTACTCGTGGACTACATCGAACGGATCACGGGAAACATGGCGCTCAACGCCAGAACGGAGGGAAGCGATTTCGAGAAAGACCACATGAAATCGGTTATTTCCACCGTGGAAACGGAAATTCTCGAGCGTCTCAGAGTGAAAAACCTTGATTCGGATGTGATGAGCAGTGTGGCCGAACGGTTGAACACCCGACTGGATCAGTTTCTCGAAAAACTGGAGGTTAATTTTTCAAGACGACAGGAAGCCTATGGGACGTGGGACCATGAAACCACCAGCCTCCTTCGCCTTCTGGAGGACGAACTGGGTGACACGGCCCAGTTGAAAAACATGCTTATCAAGGTCAGGGACACCTGCCGCGATAAAAAAACTGGAGAAATCCGTTACGATGCCATCCGCTTTGAAATGGACGAAACAAAAGGGGACGGGGAGGACCAGGCCAGGGAAGATTCGGGGAAACCGCTTTCACTTCCCAGAAATGTCCACAACAGGAAAAGCTTCCTGTATTTCATCGAAAAGGAAATTTTCAGGTCCACACGCTATCAGACCCCTTTTTCCGTACTATCCTTTTCCATCATGCGGGCGGTCCCCCAGAAAAAATTTGTCGCGGGAACGGTGGGCAAAAACGATGTGATTTACAAGCTTCTCGAAACATTGAACGACATTATCCGTGAAACCGACATGATAGGCCTCCTCGATCAACGAAAAATTGTCGATCTGCTCCCCATGACCGATGAAAACGCTGCCAGGCTGGCGCTTCGAAGGCTGATGAAGCATCTCCAGGGAAACATGATCAAGGTCAACGACATCCCGTTTGAAATCAAACTGGCCGGGGCCGTCACCTCTTTTGACAAAAATATCACACCGACCCTGAAAGAGTTTATCCGAAAAGCGGAACACGACATTTTCGATATGGTTCAACGGATCAAAAACATTCAGACCCTGTACTGAACATATAAACGGTACTTCGAATCAGAGCGGTAAGCCCTTCTTTTTTCCATTGTCATATCAGGATCGGATGTAGACATTTCATAACGTGTCCGTTATAGTGTTGCCGTTTTTTTCAAACTGGAAGATGAATCAACCCCTTGGAGGAATCATGTTAAAAGAAACGATTGAAGACAACATCGTCATCATCACCCTGTCCCACGGCACAACCAATTCCATTACCCTTGACACGTTGCGCAAGATCAGCGCCATTGTCAAAAAAGTCAACGAGACCCAGGAACTCAAAGGCATCGTTCTGACCGGAGAAGGCCGCTTCTTTTCAAGCGGTTTTCATCTTCCGGATTTTATTTCATTCAAGACCATCGAGGAGATATACGCCTGGTTCGATGAGGAAGAAGAGCACCTTCTCAACTTCTTCACCTGCGACAAGCCGGTGATTTGCGCCATGAACGGCCACAGTGCCGCAGCCGGCCTGATCTGGGCCATGGCTTCCGATTACCGTCTGGTGAAAAACCATCCGAAAGTCAAACTGGGTATGAGCGAAATCAAGATCGGCCTTCCCCTAAGCGTGGGTCAGGCTGAAATCGTCCGTTACGGCCTGGACAGCGAAAAAACTTACAGGAACGTGATGTTCTTCGGTGACATGGTTGGCGTTGAACGGGCCCTTGAAATCGGTATGGTCGATGAAATCGTCGATGAAGACAAGCTGGTTTCAAGAGCCAAGGAACTGGTGAAACTCTGGATCGATACCCCGAACCGGCCGTTCATTCCCATCAAGAAACTGATGAGGAAACAATACGCCGACAGGATCAGGGAAAGACTGGTGGAAGGCACCTGGAAAGAGGGCCTGAAATGCTTCCTCACCGATGAAGTCAGGGGGACTCTCCAGTTTGTCCAGGCATCGATGCCTGCATGATTTATTAAACCCTGTTCAAGTTATACACATGTTAAATTGATCTTGCGTTATCATTTTACATGTGTATAATAGCCGAAAAGCTGAATCGCCGGTCTGTATGACTGGATTGCCGATTCAAAGTTTCAGGCTGGATACCCGATGTTCCCGCATCTGTATCGATAACCCTCTGTTTTGGGGGCGGTTGAAAAACCGCCCCTTTTTTTATTCTCATTGACACCCTCTGATTATTTTCGTATCGGGATTTAAGTTTGGACGTTCGCCAAACAATACTTGCTAAGGAACTCTAAAACAGGGAAACGTTTTCTGACATGAAAAAATGCAGGCAGATACGCCAGGAATTTTGCCTGGCGCTGATGGTGGTGGTTCTGTTTTTTTCCGCGTGCTCCATTGACCATGGAGGTGAAGGCACGGAAAAGGAAAAAGAGGTTGAAAGCGTCATCAGCGGCACCGTCTCGGTGGGGGGGCCGTTGAAAGGTGTGGTGACCCTGAAAAACGCCACAGCCACCACATCCTCCCTGTCCAGCGAAATCGATGAAAACGGACGTTTTTCCATTCATTTGATCAGCAACATGACAGGCCCGTACATCCTGCAAGCTAAAGGAACCGTGGGAGGGCGAATGGTCAGCCTGCATTCCATCGGAACCAGGTCCGATCTTTCATCAACAATCAACATAACCCCCTTGACCAATCTGGTGGTTGGTCATATCACCGGGAAAAACCCCGAAGAATACTTCAATACCTTTGAACCGGCTTTGTCAAAAATCGCATCCGAGGAGACAATAAACAGGTACGAGTCCCATGTCAGGCATAGATTTTATGATATTCTTCAGGCCTTCGGACTGGACCCTGAAAACGTGAATCTAATCAAAACGCCGATTGAAACCAACCACAGCGGAATGGACGCTGTTTTTGATTTTACGAGGTTCATTCCCGCCTGGGAAGAAGGGGCCGTCGAACCACGCATACGTATCCGGCTTTTGGTGTCCGGCGATGAAATCATCGATGACCTCACACGGGACGATGATACGGATCGCCTGCCTGTTCCTGTGAATCTTTCAGAAGCTCGAGTCGAAATGGAGGCCATACATCAGCTTTTTGATACATGGCAGAGCTTTTTTTCTGCCGATTTGATCAAGAAAGCCGATGTCCCTGAAATAAAAGGGGTGCCAGAACCCCAAAATCCTGAACTTCTGGCCCTTTTTGCACATGAGGGTTTTTATCAGAACGGGTACAATCTTGCCGGGTTTCTTGAAAGACTGTGCGGCAAGGCTCCCGAAGATGCCGATTATCTTGAGAACATGAGCTTTTCCGGCCTTGTTCTTGACAACCTCGACCTGGAAGAGGGAAAAGCTGTGGTGTCGTTTACGGTGAATCATCCTGGAGGCTACGCCGAGGACCAGCTTTTCTGGAACCTTGAAAAAACGAACGGCACTTGGACGGTCAAGGGAAACCAGCAGCGACTGGACTGCCATATCGGAACCTATGCGGCGTTCAGCAAGACGAAATACAAGATCATTGCAAATGGATTGTGCGTCTATGCCTGGACCCCATTTGTCGGGGACACCTCCGACATTCAAAAAATCCTGGTTTCCGGAAAAGGTCTGGAAGACGGGCTGGAGCTTGTCCGAGTGGAAAAAGACGGGGTTGTTCTTTACATTCCCGAAGGCTCATCACCTGAAGGTTTTTACGGCACGATGGACTGGGCTTCCGTCACGAACAACGCAACCTATCGATTTCGCCTGTTCGACGGTTCAGGCCATCCGATGGCCGGCCAGGAATACACCAGAATTCTGAAGCGTGGCAACATGATCAGCGAAACGCTTTTTGACAATCGTCTATCCTATTTCTGTGAACTTAAAGCTCCTTCACAGTCGAAAATCAATGTTTTTGAAGGTGGAGGTGGTATCCTTGATAGCCGCTGGTCTATTCCCAGTGGTAACATAGTCAGAGAAATCAATGTGTTCTACGATCATGCCTCAGGAACGATCAACATGCGGCATCTGCTGGACCGAAAGGCCATCTCTCACAGTGCGACAATTCCTGAAACAGGCATCATGAGAATCGATCTTTACGTAAGAAACTCGGATGTCTACGAACGATTATTTGATGTGTTTGTGTCGGACATCAAATACACCCAGGGGACCCGGGCGAAAAACATCATCGTTTACGGCATGGAAAGTGGAAAAGACCTTGCAGAACCATTCAGGCTGTTCTGAGCTGACATGAGCTCAAAACAACAAAGGCGACCACCTTGCGGTGAGTCGTTTTCGTTTGTCGACCGTGGATGTTGAAATCCACGAGTAACATATTATTTGCTTATTTTATCCAATCGCAATTTATTCCTTGAATCAATCACCTTCTTATTGTATTTCCCCAGGTAACATTTGCCGACAAATCCGCTGCCGGATGATTTATTGATTTAACCACAGCACCATCGCCACACACCTTTACCTTTCGCGGAGGCCCCCATGGGATTTGAACCAGACGCTGCGCTTGCAGCCTGTGACCCGTCTGCTCTTTTCAAAAACGCCCGGCAATTCGAATGCCGTGTGGACGGTAAGCCCTACGATGTTTACGAATTTTACGCGTCCGAGGAACTTTTTTCTTTGTATGCAATCACCGTCACCCTGGTGTCGGACAGGCCGCTGGAACGCGCAGGTTTTCCGGGCAAAACAGCCCTGGTCCGTGTGAAGAGCCGCAGCTCACTGCGGTGTTTTCACGGCATCGTGAGCCATTGCGAAGAACTGCCGGCAAGGCGCACGTCTCATCTCTACACCCTGACCCTGGTTCCGGAACTGTGGCACCTCACCCAGACGCGGAACGTCCGGATTTTCCAGTCCATGAGCGTGCCGGAGATCCTTGACAATATCCTGAAGGAAGGCCGTATTTTCCCGGAACGTTACAAGATGAGCTTTCAGGCCAGGTACCCGAAAAGGGAATACTGTGTCCAGTACCGCGAAACCAACTGGGATTTCATCCAACGGATCATGGCTGAAGAAGGCATCTACTTTTACCATGAGTTTGGCGAAACAGCCGCTGTGTGCGTGTTCACCGACACCCCGGCCTTTCTCAAGGCCATTCCCGGATCTCCGGTGCTGGTCTATTCACGAAAAGGCCAGCTGGTGAACTTCGAAGACCACATCACGGCCTTTGACGCCACGGACCGCCTGACCGTGGAAGCGGTTCACCTGACCGACTACCATTTCAAACGTCCGTCCCACCCGCCCGGCGCCCGCGCGGAAGCCGAAGAAAAAAAAGTCCCCTACGCCATTTACGACTATCCCGGCTATCTGGACGACGAAGCCTCGGCCCGTCGCCTGGCCGAGGTCAGGCTCCAGCGCGAAACCTGGAAAAAACAGATCTTCCGGGGCGAAGGCGTCTGCCGAACCCTCACCCCGGGCCACACCTTCACCCTGGCCGGCCACAGCAACCCGGAGTGCAACGCGGAATTCATGGTCTCGGCCATGGCCCACCAGGGGCGCCAGCCCCAGGTTCTGAAGGAACTGGAAGAGTCGGACCAGGGAACGACTTACGGCAACAGCTTTACCTGCATTCCGGCAAAAACGCCATTCCGGCCTGAACCTCTTCCCAAACCTTCGGTACGCGGGGTCCAGAGCGCCGTGGTCACCGGTCCTCCCAACGAAGAGATCTATGTGGACGAATGGGGCCGCATCAAAATCAAATTTCACTGGGACCTCCTGGGCCAGGAAGAACGGACGAGCTGCTGGGTCCGGGTCTCCCAGATCTGGGCCGGAGCCTGTGAAACCATCTTCACCCCCCGGATCGGCCAGGAGGTGCTGGTGGATTTCATCGACGGTGACCCGGACCGCCCCGTGGTGATCGGCACCCTGTTCAACGGCAAAAACATCCCGCCCTACACCCTGCCCCAGAACAAGACCCGAAGCACCATCAAGACCCGCACCGTGAAAGGCGAGGGTTATAACGAGCTCCGCTTCGAAGACCTGAAAGGTTCCGAGGAAATCTACATCCACGGCCAAAAAGACTGGAACATCGAGATCTTGAACGACAAAGGCCAGAATATCGGCCATGACGAACGGCTGGAGGTGAAAAACGACCGAAGCAAAACCGTGGGGCATGACCAGAAAGAGGAGATCGGCAACGACAAATCCATTTCGGTGAAAAAGAACCATACCGAAGCTGTCGGCGAAAACATGAACCTCACCGTGGGCCAGAATCTCGATGAATCCACCGGTGAGAACAAGACGATCTCCGTGGGAAAGAACCGCGATGAAACCGTGGGCGAAAACGCCAGAACAAGTATCGGCAAGAATAGCACACGTTCCATCGGTGAAAACAGCACCATCGACACCGGAAAGGATCTGACCGAAACCATCGGAAGAAAACACACCCTGGACGTGGGCGATGATTCGTCTGTCAGTGTCGGCAACAATCTTTCCGTGATGGTAAGCCAAAAAATCGTGCTCACCAGCGATGACCAGATCACCATCCAATGCGGAAGCGCCAGCATCGTCATGAAAAGCGACGGACGAATCCAGATCAAAGGCGCGGACATTTCCATTGACGCCAGCGGCAAGCTGGTGACCAAAGGGGAGAAGATCTCAGGGAATTGAGGATGACGATGACGGATTTGCTGAACTGTCTGTATACGGAACATCTCGAAGAAATTTCATTTCTTTACGAGCGCTGGCTGGCGATGATGGCAGCCGGATGGGACCCTCGTGATTTCAAGGAGATGGAAGATCGACTTGAAGCCCATATTGACGCCCTGGTTGAAGATGACCTGGCCCTTGGTGTGTGTGAGCAAAGGGCGGAGGAAGGAGACTTCGGGGAGTGCTACGGGGCTTGCCGGGTTTTTTTGCGGCGTTCTCATGACAAAGGCCTGGAACGCCTGATCGCAAGCCTGAATGAGACAGACCTCAAAAAAATAAAAGGGATTTCAGATGCGATCTGCCACGAGCCGGGGCCTGAAACAGAACGCTGGCTTGCAGGTGGTTTCTATCGAGCATTTCTGGAAAAGACGAATAAAACACAAGAGAATCCCAAAGGAGCCATGCCATGAATGACGATATATCCGATCTGTCAAATTCCTCGATGCAGCGGTGTGTGAACGGCCCCCTCGCTCAGTTTGTGATCGGCCGGCTGATGAAAAGCAAAAAAGCGGGTGAGATTCTTGTAACATGTCACGGTCTTGACCCCAGGCCCGCTCGGCTTCTGGCCGGCATGAATCGCGTTGAGCTTATCAAACATGCGGCCCATGGCCAGGAGGTCCTTGTGGTGTTTGCCCATGACAACCCGGATGAGCCGGTGATTGTCGGGGTGATGGAAAATATTCTGGAGAGCGTGGTGTCCATGGAAGATAGCCCTGCCATGGTTCCGGTCGACCCTGAACAGGTGGTGATCCGGGCTGAGAAGGAAGTGGTCCTGGCCTGCGGGGACAGCAGCATCTCCCTGACCAGTGAAGGCCGGGTTGTTGTCAAGGGCAGGAATATTTTATCCAGGGCCTCCAGGTCAAACAAGATCAAAGGACCCAGTGTGGAGATCAATTGACCCAGGACAGAGATAAACGGATCCATGAAAAATACAAACCTTCCTGAACTTTGCGTCACCGGTCTCGGCCTGGTGACTTCCGTGGGCCATGACCATAAAACAGCCTGTGCGTCCATCCGAGCCGGTTTGAAACGGTCCCAACTTTTGGGGAATTATTATCTGTTCACCAAAAAACCCTTGGAAGACCCGGATGACGGTTATGTTGGAGGTCATCCTGTTCTTGACGGACATTATGATGACCGGGATGGCCGGATGGTGGACCTCCTTTCTATGGCGTTCCAGGACTTGTCATGTCAGGAAGATTGCGAGGATCTGCTGGCTGAAGCTCCCCTCTGGCTCGCCCTTCCTGAAAACGAACGGCACACGGTGGATGACCTTGCCTTGAAAAAACAGCTGAAAGACTGTACGGCCATTCCATGGGATGAAGATGGTTTCAGGTGGTTTCAGAACGGCCATGCGGGAATGATCGTGGCTCTGGCCGAAGCGGCAAAAGCCATGTCAATGGGGATGTTTCATCGGGTGTTGATCGCCGGGGCGGACAGTCTGATCGGAGTCAAGGATCTCAGACGTTTCAACCGGCTGGGCCGTTTGAAAACGGTTCTTAACCCCGCAGGTTTTATGCCCGGAGAAGCCGCGTCCGTCATGGTTCTTGAGACTCTGGAATCGGCACGTCAAAGAAAGGCGAACATTCATTTTCAAATCAGATCCTTTGCCCTGGCAACAGAAGAAAAAACCGTGCTTTCGGGAAATCCCCAGGGCGGGGACGGACTTTCCAGGGCGATTTCCATTCTTTTAGGACAGGAAAAACAGGCACCCCACAGCCTGGATGCCCTGATCAGTGACATGAACGGGGAAACGTACAGAGCCGACGAACTGTCCATCGTCTATTCCCGGGTCATGGGCAAGGTGGAAGGAGAGAAAAACATGATTTTCCCGGCCCGTTGCATTGGCGACACAGGGGCCGCAAGTCCCGGCGTTGCTTTTTGTGTGGCGGCGCGAGCCATGGAACGCGGGTATCTGTCCCGTGAACCTGGCAAAGGTTCCGGTAATGCGCTGGTTCTTGCCTCCTCGGATACAGGAGAACGAGGCGCGGTGCTTGTCGGACGGAATATAGACGATACGCGTTTCCACACCCCAAGGAGATAAAGCCCATGCCCGTAACCGTCAGCGTGAACGGACGAAGCGTTGTCCACAAGGACAGCGGAGGAACATCCATTGCAGGCCCCGATGTGTGTCTGACCCCATGCGGGCCGTCCATGGTTCCCGTGCCCTATGTCAACATGGCCCAGAGTTCGGATATGGTCAACGGTGCAAAAACCGTGTTTGCCGACGGCCATCCCGTAGGCCATGAAAAATCCTATTTCAGCACCAGCAAAGGGGACGAAGCTGGCACAGGAAAAGGGGTGGCCTCGGGAACCCACAAAGGCATCGCCGAATTCATCAATTTTTCATTTGATGTGTCTGTTGAAGGGAAGGGGGTGGTCAGGGCCTTTGAACAGATGGTTCACAACAACAAAAACACCCCGCCCACCGTTCTTCTCCAGCCTCCGGCCGTGCCGGCCATCATCCCCGAAACCCCGGAAATCCCCTGCCAGGACACGGTGGAAGCCCAGTTTTACGATGTGTTCGATGAGCCCATGGAAGGTTTCGAGGTGGATATCGAAGTCGATGGGAAAAAACTGGGCACCCACACCATGAGCCGCGGCCAGATGATTCATGTGATCGACAAGGAAGAAGCGGACCTTGCTCTCAAAAGAGACGGTTACGGATTTGAGGAAGTGGAAGAATAGCTAAGTCAGGGAGCGTCCGATGTCACCGAAAAAAAAGAAACTGGATGTCCGTAAAAAAGTCCCCAAAGACGGAAAAGTCAAATACAAACTCAAGCCTGAATTGGCCGTGGTGGTCTATCCCGCCCTTGGAAATCCGGCCATTGTCCGGAAAATCAAGGTCAAAGGCGGCTATACATCCAGACTGGAACTTGTTATCCTTTGCCAGGTCAATACCCTGACGGAAGATATCGTGTCCCAGCATCTGAAAATATCTGCCTGGGCTGACAAGGACAGAGGCACGACCATCAGAGACAAAACCATTCATGCCCTGTATGAAAAAAATCCGACTACCATCACTTTGTCCCAAGGGTATCCTGCCGACACGGAAACCCTGGGCCTTGGCCCGGAAGGCCAGGACGATGACGATGAGCGTTTCCGAGTCAAACTCAGCCAGATCAACATGTTTCCCTGGATATTGAACGGTCTGAAAAAATACCCGTACCTTTATAAAATCACCGTGGACCTGAAAGACATTCCCCGGGGCATGTACAATATCTGGTGGGTCAACACCGACGATTACCACGAAATTTATGAGCGGCCGGAGTGGTGGAATCTGGTCCGACACATCAAGGATTACGCCTCGGGCCGATCCGGTATGCCACGGCCGTTCAAACGGGAACTGAAAGAATACGGCGGGGGTGTCGTGGACACCTCGAACAATCCCAAAAAAAAGGATCTGGACGAAAACATACGGGCGTCGATCTACCACCCCTTTTTTGTGGTCACGAAAAAGAACCTTAGCATCGGCCATGTGACGGACATCCACCTGGACTCAAGGATGGACGTTTACGGGCAATGTGAGGCCAGTGTCATTGAGGTGAAAGAAAACTGCCCGCCGGTGGCCCAGGGGAAAACCAGGAAAATCGTCAACAGGACGTTCCATGTTCCCATCAAGAACCGGATCGCCAACTTCAACAAAATATTCATGGATATCTGTGAAAAACTCATCCAAAAGGGCGCGGATTTGCTTGTCATCACAGGCGACCTTGTGGATTACAATCGGGGTCTGCACGCACCCCAAACCCACCGAACATGCTTTGAACCTGTTTCAGAGACCTGGAAGGCCCTGAGTTCCAAAGTATCCAGCGACGAGTATTATCAAGACGACCGGAACTGGTTTTTGTTTTACAGGAAACTGCTTGAATTGTATGACAGGCCCAATGCCGTGCCCGTTTTCACCATGCTGGGCAACCACGACTACGTGAACTACGGCATGGCTCCCTGGCCCCTTGCGGGTCTTCCATGGAACGGGGTGTTCGACCAGAACCTGACGCTTTATGAGTCGGCGCTTTGCTTTGGAGAAGGGTACAACAGAAACTCGGCGTTTGTCAGGGATGTGGTTGAAAAAACAGATTACGTGGAATGGTACACCCTCTTCATCAACCCGTTTACCGATTATGTGGTGAACGTGGGCGATCTGAGTCTGCTCATGGTGGACTGGGCAGTCAAAAGCAACATCGCCACATCCGTGATGAAAGGTTCGGGAGGACTTCACCACGCCCGGCACCTGTTCAAGAAAAAGTCGGACTTCGACCAGTCTGTGGACGACGGTATGGGCGGCACAACCGTGGCCAACTTCGAACCGTTTCCTTTGAGGAACTATTCCATCTATGAATCATGGGTCAGGCGGAACGACAAGATCAAGATCCTTTTCATGCATGCCACGGGCATCTGTCCCAAAGACGATGTGTCCATCGGCCAGATCAACCACGACCTCGCGTGGACCGACAGCGAGTTGCGTTACGGAACCTTTGACAACCGGCGGGACGAGATATTGAACGATGTGGAAAAAGGTCTTCTCCACATGATCGTGGCCGGCCACAGTCACCGGAACGTGGTGATGGAGGTGGATCAAAGCCACACGAAAAAGGCCAGGGTTCTTGGTGCTGGAGAGCATTACGGCATCGTCAGGCATCCAGCCGCCAATCTGGTCATGGTCACCTCCAGCGGCGGCCCCCTGCCCAAGTATCTTCCCGGCGGCCCGAAAATCTGTGCCTGCCCCGACCAGTTCAACCATGGCTGGGCTTACGATTCACATCTCCTCTCCAAAAACGAGTTTTACCGATACGTGTCGGATGATGTGAAAGGCGATACCAGGGAAAACCTGTCCCACCTGGACAAAAAAGAACACCGATGCGCGATCTGCGGCAGACATGCCAAAGACATGGAGCAAAAGAAACCCAAACGACACAGACCGGGAGGCAGCCTCCTCACGTTTTCCATTCCGGCCGAAAAAGGCTCACGGCCCATGGTCTCCATCGAATCCATCCTCTCGGACGTTAGCGGTTCCTGGCCCAGGCTTGGGGTGATGGGGGATGAACACGGGATTTTCACCCAGAGCATGAAAATGGAGCATATCGACAGTTATGATGATTTTACATTCTGGAAAAGAGAGAAGCCCATCAGCATTATCAGCCGAAAACCGTTTACATATCACGGCTACATGGAGTTACCGGACAAGGTCCGGTATGTGACGTTCACCAGGGGCGCTCTTACCGACAAAGCTTACCCTGTGACGATGGACAGGGAAGATGGGGGGAAGGCCGCTACTAAAAACGGTAAACCCGTTGATTGCAAACGGGTGATCCGGCAGTACATCGGGAAGGATTTTTTTGAATATTTTATGATAGCAGCAAGTGATGAAGAGGATTTTGCTTTTGGAAGGTACGCCTCCAAAGATACAAAAGATACATGGGATCGTGAAATTAAAATGTATAACGAAGTTGAAACGGTCAAAAACAATGAAACGGAAGCTTTCAAACCGACTAAGGTTGATCCTTACAAAGGACTTGTCATGAATTTTTTAAGAAAACCGGACCTCAAAAAAAGGATACGTGTCTGTGGATACTGATCGCATCAAAACAAGTCTCTTGCTCATGGTCATTTTAACGTTATTCACCACATGCATCACAACAGGAAAACAGCCCATGGAAAACGACGCGCTGAAATTATTGAAACGAAGTGAAACAAAATTCAACGAACAGTATAAAGACAAGCCCATCGACCTGTCCTTCATGGATCTCAGCGGCATGACCATCAAAAAAGCCGTGCTGGCCAACGCGGATCTCCAAGGCAGCAACCTCCGAAAGACAACGTTCATCCGCTGCGAACTGACCGGAGCCAATTTATCCAAAGCCAACATGGACCGCACACGATTTGAACATTCCACGCTGGAAAAAATTCAGGCCCCCGGAACAAAACTGAACCAAGTCCATTTCAGGCTGTGTTCCATCGAAGAGTCGAACATGCAGGAGTCAACATTCACTGAATGTGAATTTTACAAATCCAATTTAGGACGGTCCAACCTGTTCAAGACGAGGTTTGTGAAAGGGTATTTTTATAAATCAGAAGTTCAGGGCTGCAACATCCAGGAAAGCTCGATCACCGACATCGTGATCAACGATACAAAATTTATTCGTTCGGATTTGACAGATTCAAGGGTCCAGGGAACCATCATGGAAAGCTCTTTTTTTGCCTACGCTGTTCTCGTCCGAACCGATTTTTCCGAAACGGTATTCCGGGGCAGGTTGTGGAGTGCCCCCAATTTCCTGGAAGCCAACGCCACCGGCTCCAAATTCAGAAAGTGCAATATGATTGGGGTGTCCATGATGCATATCAACCTTGAAAATGCCGATTTCTCGGACGCCTATCTGGAGTTGGTTGAAATGAGCACGGGAAATTTGAAAAATACTGATTTTTCAAGATGTTATTTTAATAAAATCAATATTTGTGCTGCCACGGTGACAAACACCAATTTTTCCGATGCCCGTTTTGTCGGATTTATCCAGGCCAGTGACGCAAAATTCAAAAACGCAAATTTCACAGGAGCTAAAGGCAAATTGGATAAATTCGACTTTGAAAACACCATCTACGAAAAAACCGGTCTTCCCCTTGCCCCTTACATTGTTGTTACCGACGAAGACATGAAGCACATCCTCAAGCCCAAGAAAAAAGATGGGGAATAGGGATCAAAGAAGAATGAACGAGGTGATGAAGACAATCCGCATCATGAGTTGCGTGGCCCTGTTATCCCTGGCCCCATCATGCATGACAGGAAAGCACCCCATGGAAAACGACGCGCTGAAATTATTGAAACGAAGTGAAACAAAATTCAACGAACAGTATAAAGACAAGCCCATCGACCTGTCCTTCATGGATCTCAGTGGCATGACCATCAAAAAAGCCGTGCTGGCCTACGCGGATCTTTGAGACATGATCGCCGGGAAGAGGTGAAGTAGGGGATGTTTTTATCTTAGTTGACTTTTTAGGCCTGGTTACACAACAACAAAAGGGGTTTCAGTTTAAACTGAAACCCCTTAGTTTTTATTCGATTTTTTGTTTTATGGTGCCCAGGGGCGGAATCGAACCACCGACACGCGGATTTTCAGTCCACTGCTCTACCGACTGAGCTACCTGGGCACGTCAAAAACGAGCAATTTATAGAGTCTGAGCCGTTGTTTGTCAAGAACTATTTATCCATATCCCCAAAAAGATACTGAACCAGGGCGCATGCGGCAAGGCTTGCTGTGTCCGCTTTCAGGATCCTCGGCCCCAGGGAAAGGGTTTTGAATCCCCGTTTCACCGCTTCATCGACCTCGTGATCCTCGAACCCGCCTTCAGGGCCAAGGCAGAGGCAGACAGAACGGCAAGGGGCGCCAGCATCCTTAAGCTCCCTGATCAGATCGGACAGGGGAGTGTCCGACTTTTCCCAGAAGAGAATTTTGACATCGCAGTCTGACGCCTGGGAAATGGCCTCCTTAAACGAAACGGTGTCCGATATTTCGGGCATGCGGGATCTTCCGCATTGTTTCAGGGCTTCATGGACGATCTTGACCCATCGTTCCTTACGGGACTTCAAACGATCTTTCTCGGGCCTGGCCACACTGCGGGCCGCCAAGAAGGGAAGCCATCGGGCGATGCCAAGTTCGGAAACCTGCCTGACCAGGGTGTCCATTTTCTTGTCTTTCAAAAAGGCTTGGGCCAGGGTGATGTGGACAGGGGATTCGGATTCGTAGGCCAGGTGATGGAGAAGATTTAGTCTGACCTCGTCTTTAAGCGTTTCTCCGATTTCCGCCAGGTACTCGTGACCCGTGCCGTCGAACAGGCAGACACGATCCCCCGGCTTCAGCCTGAGCGCATCTTTCAGATGCCTGGCGTCCTGTCCGGAGAGGATCACCTCGTTTTCCCTTATTTTGTTCTGGTCAACATAAAATCGTCTCATGGCCATGGTCATACCGTTTTTCAAGCCATCCTGTAAAGTTCAAATCGATGTCGAGGTTTCTGCATGGTCCGTGACCGAGAAGAAGGAAGCAAATTTTAAACATTTTTTTCATTGTCCGGTGAATAGGGTCTTGACAATATAAAACCGTTCATATAGAGGGTGATGGAACACTACTTTTAACCGTAAGGATTTTTATTCATGGCGTACGTAACCTCAGGCACTTATTATTTCTGGTACTATTATTTTAGCACCGGTTTGCCTGGCGTGCGCTTAAACCCCTCAACGAGTTAAGCGTATAAAAGCCGTGGTAAACCCATTCCACGGCTGAAAAGACATAGAACAGAAAAGGCCGTGGAGAAAAAACTTCACGGCCTTTTTTTATGCTTGCACATGGAGAACGAACATGAGCGACATCGGAAAAATGATCAGGTTTGAACGGATTTTCAACCGCAACACAGGCAAGACGATCATCGTCCCCATGGACCACGGCATTTCCGTTGGCCCCATCCAGGGTGTGATCGATTTGAAACACACCATTCACCAGGTGGCCATGGGAGGCGCCAACGCCATCGTGGAGCACAAAGGCCTGGTCGGAGAAGGGCTTCGCGGCAAAGGGCCGGATATCGGCCTGATCATCCATCTGTCAGCCTCCACCTCCCTGTCTCCCTATCCCAACGCCAAAACCCTGGTCTGCACCGTGGAAGAAGCGATCAAGCTTGGAGCGGACGCCGTGTCCATCCACGTCAACCTGGGTGACGAAGACGAAAAGGTGATGCTGAACGATTTCGGAAACATCAGCAGGGATTGCCGAAACTGGGGAATACCCCTTCTGGCCATGATTTACGCCCGTGGCGAAAAAATCAAGGACGGGTTCCACGTCGACGTGGTGAAACATTCCGCCAGGGTGGGCTGTGAACTCGGCGCGGACATCGTCAAGGTGCCTTACACCGGAAGCCCCGAAACCTTCCGTGAAGTGACCGAGGGCTGTACGGTGCCCGTGGTAATCGCCGGCGGTGAAAAAATGGATTCGGACAGGGAGATTCTTGAAATGGTCAAAGGCTCCATCGATGCGGGTGGCGCAGGATTGTCCATTGGAAGGAACGTCTTCCAGCACGGGAACCCCAGAAAGATGGTCGAAGCCATGGCGGCCATCATCCATGAGGGCAAGTCTCTGGAAGAGGCCATGGCCATCCTTAAAAGTGCTTGATTTATCGATGGATTTCTATAAGATGCCTGGAAAAAGAACATTCCGCATCGCAACGGCCATGAATCTGACGATTCGGGCCTTCAATGACAACACATGACATGACCAAGGAACTATAATGAAAAAGATATGGGTTAAAATCGACCCCTGGGATAAGGAACTCGTCACCACGGCCCTTGAAGGCGGAGCCGACGGCATCATGGTGCCGGACGGGTACTCGGCCAGTGTCAAGGAGCTGGGAAAAATCACCACCATCTGTGACGATGGCGATATCGTTCCCGGAAGGGACTTGGAAACATTCCAGATCACCCACGGTGACCAGGAAGAGACCATTCTCAGGCTGTCCAAGGAAAAAATGGTGGTTCTCGAATGCACAGACTGGACGATTATTCCCCTTGAAAACCTGATTGCCAAGGGCGCGGATGTGGTAGCCAAAGTGAACAACCTGGATGAGGCGGTGGTCGCTTTCGGCATCCTTGAAAAGGGTGTGAAACAGATCCTTTTCCACACCGATGATCCGGTGGTTCTGAAAAAAGCCCTGGCCATTCTCAAAGAAGGAGAGGAGAAGGTTCCCCTGACCCTTGCAACGATCATCGAGGTCCTTCCCGTGGGAATGGGGGACCGGGTATGTGTGGATACCTGCACGGCCATGGAAAAAGGACAGGGCATGCTGGTGGGTAACAGCAGCGGCTCTTTGTTTCTCGTTCACGCGGAAACCGTCTCCAATCCCTATGTGGCCCCGCGGCCTTTCAGGATCAATGCGGGAGCGGTTCACGCTTACACCCGTGTTCCGGGTAACAGGACCCGGTACCTGTCCGAGCTCGAGGCAGGTGACTCCGTTCTGATTTACGATCACAGGGGAAAGGCCAGCATCGCCATCGTGGGCCGGCTGAAAATCGAAAAACGTCCCATGATGCTGATCCGGGCGGACATCGACGGAAAAGAAGTGTCCACCATCGTCCAGAACGCCGAGACCATCCGCCTCACCTCTCCGGAAGGCGACCCCTTGTCTGTGGTCAACCTGAAAAAAGGAGACAAGGTGGTGGCGTATACAGAAAGCTGCGGGCGGCATTTCGGCCATCAAATCGAAGAAACCATAACGGAAAAATAACCCCATGACGAACGAAAACAAACCCAAGCCGGACGAAGCTTATTACAGGGAACTCCAGGAACTGAGGGTGGCCATCGACACCGTGGACAACGACATAGTGGCCCTGATCAACAGGCGTCTTGGAATCAGCCAGGCCGTGGGGGAACTGAAAAAACGCTATGCCAACCAGGTCCTCGACGTGTCACGGGAAAACGAGATCATGAAGCGCCTTTGCGACCTCAACCAGGGCCCGGTGAGCAACACGGTGCTCCAGTACATCTTTTCCGTGATCATGGCTGCGTCCCGTGAACTCCAGAAACCGCTTCAGATCGCCTACCTGGGGCCTGAAGCCACCTACACACACATTGCGGCCCTGAACCATTTCAAGTATTCGGGCCTGTTCATTCCCCAGAAGAACATCAGCGAGATCTTCGCCGAAGTGGAGCGGGGAGCCTGCCAGTATGGCGTGGTGCCGGTGGAAAATTCCATCGAGGGCGCGGTGAACCACACCCTGGACCTGCTGTTCGAATCCAACGTGAAGATCTGTGCCGAAAGGTACCAGGCCATCTCCCACGATCTGATGTCGGAAACAGGGGATATCCGTGATATCAAGGTGATCTATTCCCATCCCCAGCCTTTTTCCCAGTGTCGCAACTGGCTCCAGCGGAACCTTCCTGACGCTGTTCTCGAAGAGTGCAGCAGCACGGCCCATGCAGCCCAGAAAGTCGTGGGCCGGAAGGACGCGGCGGCCATCGCCAGCAGCAAGGCGGCCCAGATCCACAACCTGAAAATCGTGGAATCGAAAATCGAGGATTCGTCTAAAAACGAGACGCGGTTCCTTGTCATCGGAAAAGACGACATGCCCAGAACCGGCAAAGACAAAACCTCCATCATGTTCGTCACCTCCCACGTCCCTGGAGCCCTGTTCAAGGCCCTGGAACCTGTGGCCCGTGCGGGAATCAACATGGTGAAGCTGGAATCCCGTCCCACGAAAAGCGAGAACTGGAGTTATTTTTTCATCATGGACATCGAGGGACACCAGGAGGACGACAAGATCAAGGAAATCCTCATGGTGATGAAGCACCTGTGCCTGTTCCTCAAGATCCTGGGGTCCTATCCCATTCAGTACAAGGAACAGCAGCAGTTCAACCGGGGTGAATTATGATGAACCGTATCAACGCCAAAACGTTTCTGTACGGCGTGCTGGGCCATCCCGTGTCCCACAGCCTGAGTCCCCTGATGCACAACGCGGCTTTTGAAAGGATCGGTTTCAATGGGGCCTACCTGGCCTTCGATGTCCAGGAACAGGATCTGGCCCAGGCTGTTTCGGGAATCCGGGCCTTAGGGATCCGAGGCGCCAGTGTGACCATACCCCACAAGATCCATGTGATGGAGTATCTGGACGAGGTTGACGAAACCGCCCTCAAAATCGGGGCGGTCAACACCATTGTCAACCGGGAAGGTCACCTTTACGGCTATAACTCCGATTGTCTCGGCGCCATGCGGGCCCTCCGGGATAAAACGGAGATCCGCGGGAAAAAGGTGGTCATGGCCGGGGCAGGCGGAGCGGCCCGGGCCATCGGGTTCGGCATCCTGGAAGAGGGGGGGGACCTGACCATATTGAACCACATCCGGGAAGAGGGTGAGCGACTTGCCTCGGATCTGGGCGTGGAATTTTACCCACTTTCCGAACATGTCCGGCATGGATGCGACATCCTGATCAACACCACGCCCCTGGGCATGACTCCCAACACCGATACCATGGCCGTTTCCCGGGAATACCTGAAAAAGGACATGGTGGTGATGGATATCGTGTACAACCCTTTGAAAACGATGCTTCTGAAAGAGGCCGAATCCATCGGGTGTACCGTGGTCGACGGCCTGGCCATGTTCGTGTACCAGGGGGCGTCCCAGTTTGAATCCTGGACTGGGCAGAAAGCTCCGTCGGATCTGATGCGGGAAGTGGCTCTCGATGCCCTGGGAAGGAAATAAGGCGTGGTCCCATGATGGATAATCAACATGAACAAATATAATCTAACAATTATAAATTACAAATGAAACGGACAAATCCATGTATCTTGTGAAACCTCTTCCAATCCGGGATGGCGACGTCCAGGTACCGGGCTCCAAAAGCTACACCCACCGTCTTCTCATTGCGTCCGCCCTGTCGACCGGCATCTGCCGGGTGTCAAACTGCCTGAGAAGCGAAGACACCCTTCTCACCGCAGAGGCCTTGAGAACCATGGGCGTCATGATCCACGACGACGGCCACATTTTCACCATCGACGGATGCCATGGTCGTCTCAAACCGGCGACAAAGGAGATTTATCTCGCAAATTCAGGAACATCCATGCGTTTGTTAACGGGGATTTCAGCCCTTGGACAAGGGACCTATATCCTGACCGGAACACCTCGCATGCAGGAACGGCCCATCCAGGACCTCTTGGACGGTCTTGCCCAGATCGGCGTCGCATCACGGTCCGTGAACCAGACAGGATGCCCCCCCATCGAAATCATAGGCGGACGGGTCCGCGGGGGGCACATGGACATGGATTGCAGCATCAGCAGCCAGTTTCTGTCGTCGGTTCTTCTTATGGCTCCCCTGACGGAACAGGGAATCGATGTGGCCATCGTCAAGGACCTTGTGTCCAAGCCCTATGTGGATATGACCGTGGACATCATGGAGCGTTTGGGTGTCGAGGTGAAACGGGACGGCTACGCCCGTTTTTCCGTAAGAGGAGGCCAGAGCTATTGTCCCGGTGACTACGCCGTGGAGCCCGACTGTTCCCAGGCCAGTTATTTCTGGGGGGCTGCGGCCATCACGGGAAAACGGATCAAGGTGAAAAACATCAGCCGGAACTCCAGGCAGGGTGACGTGAAATTCGCCGATGTCCTCGAAAAGATGGGGTGCCGGGTTTTCCATGAAAACGACGGGATCGCCGTCCAGGGTGGGGCCCTCAAGGCTGTTTCCGTGGACATGTCCGTGATGCCCGATGTGGTGCCCACCCTGGCAGTGGTGGCCTCTTTTGCCGAAGGAACCACGGAAATCACCAATGTGGCCCACCTGAAGGAAAAAGAGTGCGATCGCCTGGGCTGCGTGGCCACGGAGCTGATCCGTATGGGCGTGGACGCCCGGGCCACGGATTCGGGCCTTCTGATCACGGGCGGCGCAAACCACCACGGCGCTGACATCGAAACTTACGACGATCACCGCATGGCCATGTGTTTCGCCATTGCCGGTCTTCGGGTGCCGGGGGTGATGATCCGGAACGAAGGCTGTGTGAAGAAATCCTTTCCCAACTACTGGGACGTGTTCGAAGGACTTTACGCATGAAAAACATCTATCTGGTTGGATACAGGTGTACGGGTAAAACAACCGTTGGAAAGACCCTTGCCCAAAGGCTGGGCAAGGATTTCATAGACGCTGACGAGATGCTGGTAAGGGATGCGGGGATGACGGTCGCGGAGATCGTCCAGCGTTTCGGCTGGGATGATTTCAGAAACAGGGAATCCCGGATTCTCAAAACCATCGCCAGCATGAAGGGAAAAGTCGTGGCCACAGGCGGCGGCGTGATCCTGAGGGACGAAAACATAGAAACCATGAGGAAAGAAGGAACGGTGGTCTGGCTCAGGGCCTCGGTGAAGACCATTGCGGCCCGTATGGCAAATGACGTGAACTCGAAAGATCAGAGGCCAGGCCTCACCGACAAGGGACCGATGCGTGAAATCGAAGAAACCCTTGAGCTTCGGACCCCCATGTACAGAAAAGCCATGGATTTTTCAATTGAAACGGACGGAATCCCTGTTCATGACATCTGTGACCGGATTCTCGACAAACTCAGTGAGTTATAGACAGAGGAACGATATGCCAGGAAACGTGTTTGGAAAGATGTTCCGGATCACCACATTCGGTGAGTCCCATGGAAAAAGTGTGGGGGTCGTCATCGACGGGTGTCCTCCCAGGATTCCCCTGACCGAAGAGATCGTCCAGGCCATGCTGGACAAAAGAAAACCGGGCAAGGTGGTGACCAGCACCAGCCGGAAAGAACCGGATCAGGCCATGATTCTTTCAGGAGTTTTTGAAGGACTGACCACCGGAACGACCATCGCCATCATGGTCAACAACAAGGATGCTCATTCCAACGACTATTCGGAGATTTCAAGACTGTACCGGCCGGGCCACGGGGACATCACCTGGCAGGCCAAATTCGGAATAAGAGACTACCGCGGGGGAGGGCGGGCCTCGGCACGGGAAACCCTGGCCAGGGTGGCTGCCGGAGCCGTGGCCTGCGAAATCCTTAAACGTGAAAACATCAAGATTTCGGCTTACACCCTTGAGCTCGGCGGAGTCCGTGCTGAAAAAATGGACATGGACGAGGTCGAAAACAACCCGTTTTTCTGTCCCGATGCCGAAGCGGCCAAAGCCATGGGCAAACGCGCCGCTGAAATCAAGGCTGAAGGCAACTCCATCGGAGGCATTGTGGAAATCCAGGCCACCGGAGTTCCCATGGGCTTGGGCGACCCTGTTTTCGACAAACTGGATGCCGATCTGGCCAAGGGCCTGATGAGCATCGGCGCGGTCAAAGGGGTGGAAATCGGCAGCGGTTTCGAAGCAGCCCGGAAAACCGGGTTGACCAACAACGATCCCATCTCTCCCGAAGGGTTTCTCAGCAACAACGCAGGAGGAATTCTGGGCGGCATATCGAACGGCGACACCCTGGTGGTCCGGGTGGCCGTCAAGCCCATCCCCTCGTTGTCCATCGCCCAGAACACCGTGGACATGGACAACGCTCCGGCCGTAATCAGGACAGAGGGACGCCACGATGTGTCCCCCATTCCACGAATCAACGTGGTGTGCGCGTCCATGGCGGCCATCGTTCTTGCGGATCATTTACTCAGACAAAAGGCAATTTCATGAATCAGGTGACAGTTGGGATTATCGGCGGGACCGGCGGCATGGGGCGCCTTTTTGAAAAAATATTTACCAAGTCCGGCCATCGTGTTCTCATCGCCGGACGAAAAACAGAACTCTCCTACCTTGACCTTGTCCATCAAAGCGACGTGGTCATCCTCAGCACACCGGAAGAATCTTCCCTGACGATTTGCGAAGCCATCGGGGCCCATATCCCCCCAGAAAAAGCCCTGATGGACTTTTGCTCGCTCAAGGAACGGATCGTGAAAAAAATGACGGCGTGCACCACGGCCGAGGTGGTGGGGACCCACCCCATGTTCGGTCCCTTCACAGAATGCATCGCCGGCCAGAACATCATCCTCTGCCCTTCCAGGGGGGAACGCTGGTACCGCTGGATCGAAGAAGTTTTCAAAAGGGAAGGGGCCGTGGTCTCCACCATGGATCCTGTGGACCATGACCGGGCCATGGCCGTGGCCCAGGGTCTGACCCATTTCCTCACCATCTGCATGGGCCGGACCCTCCAGAAACTGAACATGTCTCCGGCTGATGCCGGGCCTTATTCCACTCCGATCTTCAAACTGAAAAACGACCTTATCGGCCGTCTTTTCGCCCAGGACCCGGATCTTTACGTGACCCTGGTTGGTGAGAATCCCCATGTGTCCGATGTCCTTGCCACTTTTCTCCAGAGCCTCGATGAAAGCCGGCAGGCGCTGCTCACAGGAAACAGGATTGCGGGCCTTGATTTTCTCGAGGAAATACGGGGGTTTCTCGGGGCTTTCTGCCTCCAGGGCCTGACGGAGAGCAACAAGATCATGCGGTCCGTGGTCTGCTCGGCCAAGGCTGGGAGTTGACCATGATACGGTGGGGACTTTGCTGTATCTTCAAGGAAGAGCCGATTTCATTCAAAAGAACCACCGCCGCCTTTCTGTCAAAAAAACCACGAAAAGACCAGCTGGACTATCTCGGGGGAATCATCGCCCACAACGGGGAATCTCTTTTCAAGGCCCTTGTCTTTTGCCATGAAAACGGAATCGGTGATTTCAGGATCAACAGTCAGATCCTTCCATTAAAAACCCATCCTGAAATCGGTTACGATCTTCAGGATCTGCCCGATGTAATGACACTAAACAGCTTGTTTGAACGTTGCCGGGTCTTCGCCCGGGAAAACAATATCCGCCTGGGATTCCACCCGGACCAGTTCACCCTGCTGTCTTCGCCCCATGAAGACGTCACGGGAAAATCCATTCTCGAATTGACCTATCAGGCCGAGATGGCGGAAAAAGTCGGGGCCGACGTGATCAACATCCACGGCGGCGGGGCCTACGGCGACAAAAAACAGGCCCTCGCCCGCCTGAGACGAAACATCGACCGCCTTGATCCTTCGATCCGAACCCGCCTGACCCTTGAGAACGACGACCGGGTGTACACTCCTTCGGATCTGCTGCCGGTCTGCATGGACATGGGCATTCCCCTGGTCTATGACGTTCACCACCATCGCTGCCTGCCTGATGGGGAATCCATGGAAAAAACCACGGAAAAGGCCCTGGGAACCTGGAGGCGCGAACCTCTTTTCCATATGTCGAGTCCCCAGGAATCCTGGGTATCAAAGAATCCCAGGAACCATTCGGATTACATTGATATCACGGATTTTCCCGAATGCTGGACATCGCTTGACATCACCGTTGAAGTCGAAGCCAAGGCCAAGGAACTGGCCGTGCTCCGGATGATGCACGAGTTTGGTCGGACGTTTCGCCCCGCATGAAAACAAATCTCGTGGATTCGTCGCTTTTCACCATGAAAGGGTTCAAGTTCCGGAGCATGATCTGCCGATAATACAGTCCGCACCACGTTAATTTATACGTTACATCCGATCACAGACATCATTTCAAGGAGGCCCCATGGCCTGGAACAACCTGTCGCTCCAAAAAAAATTCATCATCGTATTCGGCACGCTGATCGTCCTCGCTTTGTTGACCGCTTTTCTGACCCACAGGGGATTGTCACGGGTCGTCCTTGAAAAAGACAGGCTTCTTGACATTGAAGCGGCCGGTGATGACTTGGTCGAACAGCGGGCGCTTCATTCCACCCTGATCGCGGGAATGTACGCGACGCTGGCCGGACATGACATGAAAAGCACTTCGGAGGAAAAAGCCGGAGGGGAATGCGGGCTGACCGCCTGGTTTAAGGGTGATGAAAGAAAAACAATCGAAACCTGCATACCCGGCCTTGCGGTACAAATTCAGGCCTTGGAAGAATCACACAAGGCATTCCATGAGGCCAGAGACAAATTTGACCAGATCATGAAGGCGGGAGGCGGGGAAAACAGTGAAGACATCGCCACCCAGGGACACGCGGTGATCCAGGCAGAGATCCTCGAAGCCTTTACCCGGATGGAAACGGCCATGAACACCATGGATGGGGAAATTCATGATGAGGCCGAACGTGTCAGCGAGGCTTTGAACGGTTCAGCCGGCGTGTTGAAACTCACAATCAGCGTTCTTTCCTTTCTCGCTGTTTTATTTACGATTGCCGCCGGGTTTGTTCTGACACGTACCGTTCTATTTCGGATCAGGCATCTGATTTCTTTTTCGGAAAAAGTGTCAACCGGAGATCTTACCGCAGATCTTCCTGTGGATCACAACGATGAATTCGGGGAACTTGCCCAAAGCTTGAAAGCCATGTCCGGGAAACTCGGTTCCATGTTTTCCCATATCGTCGCCGATATCGTCAGCCTTTCTTCGTCGTCCAACCTACTTTTCAGCGTGTCCAACACCCTTGCCGAAGGTGCAGGCGGCATGTCAGAGCGTTCATTCACCGTGGCGGCGGCAGCCGAAGAGATGAGCAGCAACATGCATACCGTGGCCGCGGCCAGTGAAGAATCGTCCACCAGTATCACCATGGTGGCAGCGGCAACGGAAGAGATGACTTCTTCGGTAAACGCCATCGCTCTGGAGCTTGAAAAAGCCCGATCCATCACGGTGGAAGCCGTGACCAAGGCCAGGGGGGCATCGGAAAGGGTGTACGATCTGGGTCAGGCTGCGGCGGACATCGACAAGGTCACGGAAGTCATCACGGAGATATCCGAACAGACCAACCTCCTGGCCTTGAACGCCACCATCGAGGCGGCCAGGGCAGGGGACGCGGGAAAAGGTTTTGCCGTGGTGGCCAACGAAATCAAGGAGCTTGCGCGCCAGACAGCCCAGGCCACCCAGGATATCAAGGACAAAATTCAGGGAATTCAGGATACCACCACCGGAACGTCACAGGAAATCATCGAAATCTCCAAGGTGATACACCATGTGAACGATATCGTCACGTTCATCGCCTCGTCTGTGGACGAGCAGGCCAAGGCCACCGCTGAAATCGCGGGGAACGTGTCACAGGCAAGTCTTGGAATCCAGGAGGTCAATATCAACGTGGCCCAGTGTTCCCTTGTGGCTGGTGAAATCGCCAAAGACATCTCACAGGTCAGCCATGTCGCCAATGAATTCAAAACAGGAAGCCGGCATGTCAGCGACAGTGCGGGCGAGTTGTCAACGTTTGCATCAAAGATCAGAAACATGGTGGCCTCCTTCAAACTTCCTGAATCTGAAGAAGACGTAAGAGATGATGGGCAAAATATCGTGGTCAGTGATCTGATGACCTTCGACAGCCGCATTATGCTGGGGATAGACACCATCGACAATCAGCACAGGAAACTGGTGGATCTGATCAACCGGCTTCACAAAAGCATGAAACTCAGACAAAGCCGGTCGATTTCCGCAGGGATCCTCGACGAGCTGGTGGAGTATACCGTCACCCATTTCACCTTCGAAGAAAACCTGATGAAAAAATTGGGTTACAATGAATCGGAAGACCATTTCCGGAAACACAAAGAACTTGTGTCCAAGGTCAACGATTTCAGAAGCCGTTTTTCCCAGGGCAATGCCACACTTTCCATGGATCTCATGGATTTTCTCAAAGAATGGCTGGTGGTCCATATCCATGTGACTGACAGGGGTTACGCCGAATTTTTCAAGAGCCGGGGCGTGGTTTGAACATGGTTTAGAAAAAACCGCCGGAAACCCAGGGTTCCCGGCGGTGGTGTGAAAAGGATCAGTCGATATAGCCCTGAACCATGTAAATGGGATCAGACTGTTTCATGGCCGGAAAGTATTCGTCGGTGTAGGGCCGGGGATACCCCCGTAAGGACAGGGATTCGACACGGTCAAATCCCGAAGCCAGGAAGTATTCCGCCACAAGCGCCACCCGTTCGAATTCATGCAGACCTGACCACAGCCGAATGGATTTGGTTGGAAACCATCGGTTCGAGAACGTCACGATAAACGTTCCCCCTGGTTTCAGAACACGCTTCACCTCCTTGAAAACGTCGAATGGCCGTGTCAGGTACTCGACGGAAAGGGAGCAGATCACCGCGTTAAAGGTTTTGTCAGGCCAGGGTACGACCGGATCGTTGTTCAGGTCGTGAACCTTGTAACTGTCGAACCGTTTGTTCGCGGCCAGTTCATCTTCGTTCATGCCAAGTCCGTGGAAACCTTCAAAGAGAAGGTCGTCAGGGACATGGGATTCCCAGCTGGCCATCAGGTCCAGCACCGTTTTACCGCCTTTGATTTTTTTTCCGTAAAGTTCCGCGAGATTCCGACGGGCTGTTTCGTCGATGTGACTGACCATGCGTGTCCTGGTGTAAAAGACCGGATCGGGATTTTCATCGTCCCGGGCAAAAGCGTCCCCTGAAAAAAAGTCCACGGGACTGTCTCCGGGTCTGGCCTGAATTCCAGGACCTGAGACCAGATGCTCGATCCAGTCGTGACACATGCCGCCCCGTTCTTTTCGTTTGGGCCTTATGTCCAGGACTTCAACGTCCACGGAAAGTGGAAGCCCGGCCAGCGGATGGTTGAAATCCGCGACAACACGCCGGTCATCCGAGTCCAAAACCCTGAACGGGGTGACATTTTCACTGAATATCCCGGCTATGCCGCTTAAGATCCCTTTGGGGTAAAAACGCCCTTTCACAGGGAGGGTGGACTTGCCGGGAATCCGTCTCATGTCGCACTGGTAAGGGAAAACGTTATGGATTTCTTTTTCGGAATAATCCGGAATCAGTTCTCCGGGTGAAAAGGTGAAGCTCAAGGTATCGCCCACGGCTTTGCCAAGAAGCTTTCCATCCATGGACTTGGGGAAAAAATCCCTGTAGAGATTCGCCTCGTCCGCAAAATAGACTTCCTTGTGGATCATTCCCTGTTTTTCCCAGGTCAGTGTGAGTTTGAGGTCAGCCAGTGAATCAGCGGTGGTTACTGTCATCGTATCTCCTTTCTGTCCCCAGCTTCGTATGAACCGGTCCTCCATGGATATCACCGAGAACCCTGGTTCATGGTTCATGTTCATGACAGATAGTGTAAGCCTGAAATAAATGTTTTCAAGATTCAGGAAAAAAACTATGATTCTGACGGGTTGAAATTTTTTTAACCCGGCTTCCTTATGATACAAACCGAAGGGTTCTGTGTTATCCCTGACGCATTTTTCGATCGTTCTTTAACCTGATATTTAGGAGCTTCCTATGATTGAAACCACGAACAGGGTTGCTGAAACGGATATCGCTGTGGGTGTCAGTTCCTGCCTCATCGGAGAAAAGGTCAGGTGGAACGGAGGGCACCAGACCAATCCCTTTATCAAGGATGTTCTCGGCTCTTTTTTCCGTTTTGTTCCCGTGTGTCCCGAATTTGAAATCGGCCTGGGTGTTCCGAGGGAACCCTTGAGACTTGTGGGTGATCCTGAAAATCCACGTTTGATGACCAACAGAACACGTGTGGATATCACTGAAAAGATGACCGAATGGGCAAATGCCCGTGTCAGAGAGCTTGAAAAAGAGGGTCTCTGCGGTTTTATCTTTAAAGGGAAGTCTCCCAGCAGCGGTTTGTTCCGGGTCAAGGTGTACAATGACAAAGGTTATCCTGCGAACCGGGGAACCGGTCTTTTCGCCCGGATTTTCGTCAACACGTTCCCACTGATTCCGGTCGAAGAGGACGGAAGGCTCTGTGATGACGCCATACGTGAAAACTTCATCGAAAGGATCTTCGTTTTCAAGAGATGGCGGGAGTTATTGAAAAACGAGCCCCGGGTCCGTCATGTGATGGATTTTCATACTCGACACAAGTACCTGATCATGTCCCACAGCCCGAAACATTACTCGCTCATGGGAAAGTTTGTCGCTTCTCTCAAAAAAGAGACGTTCCCTGAAGATCTGAAAACCTATGAGGGCCTTTTGAACGAGGCCATGAGCCTGAAAGCCACGGTGGCCAAACATGTGAACGTTCTCCAGCACATGGCCGGCTATTTCAAACGAGACATGAGTTTCGATGAAAAAAAAGAACTGGGAGAGCTGATCGGGCACTACAGGGCCGGATCTGTACCTCTGATCGTTCCCATTACCCTGATCAACCATTATGTCCGGAAAACAGGGCATCCTTATCTCAGTTCCCAGGTGTATCTCAATCCTCACCCTTTGGAGTTGAAGCTTAGAAACCACGTCTGATGTCTCGGAGGCAGTGAAACAGAAAGAATACGAAAGAAGCCCAATTCATGGTTGACATCCCGTTAAATAAAACCTAATGTTAAAGTAAACTTTAACATTAGGCGGGGTTTGACAAAGCCAATGAACCAGATTTTCCAGGATTTTTCCCTTCATACCATCGACGGCCACATTTCAACCATCTATCTTGCGGTTTATAAGGACAAAGTACTGATCCTTGACTGCGGATGCCAGTGCGATGTCAAGGCGGTCGAACATTACATCACGAAAAAACTGAAGAGAAGCATTGCATCCGTAGGCCTGGCCGTGGCGTCCCACGCCCATCCCGATCACGGAGGAGGGGCGTCTTTTTTCAGCAGGAAACACGGTGTGCCCCTTGCGGCCCCGCGTCACATCAATGAATGGTACACCGGGATTTCAGGGTATATCCAGCATCTCATCGACATCTTCCTGGGATACCACGTGGCGAGAACCACGGGAAAACCCGTGTCCAACCTGTTTTTCAACCGCAAATTAAAAATTGACCACTGCCTTGACCATGAAACCCCTCTGCCCGGATTCGAAGACTGGGTGGCGCTCAGTACGCCGGGGCATACACACCACGATATGGTTTTTTACAACAGAAAAGCGAAACTTCTGTACGCCGCCGATGTGATTCTCTGTGTCAACGGCAAGTACCTTCTTCCCTTTCCCGTGCCCATGGAAAAAAAGATGACCCGGAGTCTTGACCTTATCGCGTCTCTTGAGGTGGATACCATGTTTATGGCCCATGGCGGGGTCAAGGAGATGATCGACCTTAAAACCGTTACCGAAGAGCTGAAAATTCAACTGACAAAACCCCTTCCCCCCGCACTGGAAAAACTCAAAATTCTTCAAATGTTTTCCCCCGTGGCCCGAAAAGAGCTCAGGCGTAAAAAATAACCTGATGCTTCCTTGTGTCAGGGAGGTTTCGAATCACTGTGAAAACCTTCATGGTCGAGGAATTTCACCGTGTTTCCTGTTGACAAGTGTTTGGGAAATTCGATAAAGAGTGTTTGGATTTTTTAATTACAACAAGGGTTTATTCTTTTACAGCGACCCGGTTTTTATCCGCCGGACTTACATATAAATTTCAGGGGATTGAATCGTGAAATCCAGATTTATTCTTGTTCAGCTTCTCACCTTGTCCCGAATCCCCATGGCCATGATTTTCGGGTTGACTTTGAACTTCTGCGACTGGTCCTACGGCGTTCTGCTCTTTTGCCTGATCCTTCTCGGCCTGATAGAGATTTCGGATCTTCTCGATGGATTCAGCGCCAGAAAACTTGGACTGGTCAGCGAGCATGGCGCCATGCTCGATCCATACGCCGACAGTGTCAGTCGCCTGATCGTGTTCTGGTCCATGGCTTCCGCCCAGTACAATTCAACCCATTACATCATCTTTTTCGTTCCCCTGGTCATGGCCCTTCGTGACGTGACCGTGGCTTATTCCAGGATTATTCTGACCAAGCACAACCGTTCCGTGGCTGCCAAACGAAGCGGAAAGATCAAGGCCATTGTTCAAGGAGTGGGGGCTTTCATCATCCTTTTGGGCCCTGTCTACTGGTCTTTCATTGGAAGCTGGCCCCGCCATGTGCTCTCCTGGGTCATCATCATCGCGACGGCCGCGTCCGTGGTGGAGTATGCCGCATCGGCCATCAGCGTATCCATGGAAGAAAACCGGAAGAGTCACAGTGACAGCTGAATCAGACCGATCCGTGGTTCCTCTTCTTGAGGATATCCCTTTAGAAGATCTCAAGCGCATTCGCGGCATTTTCTTTGATATCGACGATACATTTTCTCTGCATGGAAAAATCCCGGCATCAGCTTATACGTCGTTATGGCGTTTGAAAAACGCCGGATTCTCTGCCGTTCCCATCACAGGCAGGCCTGCGGGATGGTGTGACCATATCGCCCGGATGTGGCCTGTAGACGGTGTGGTCGGTGAGAACGGAGCCTTTTATTTCAGGGTGAATGAAGACAAGGGCGACTTTATCAAACGATTTGTCGACGATGCTGTGACACGGGAAGAGAAAAGAAAAAGACTGGAAACCATTCAAAAAGAGATTCTGGAAACTGTGCCGGGCACAGCTCTGGCTTCGGATCAGAATTACCGGGAAGCGGATCTTGCCATCGACTTCTGTGAGGACGTGCCCCGGCTTTCCTGGGATGCGGTGGACAGAATTTGCGATATATTCAAAAAACACGGGGCCACCTGCAAGGTGTCCTCGATTCATGTCAACGGATGGTTCGGTGATTACAGCAAGTTGCAAATGACCCGCCAGATCGCCTGGGATCTCTGGAACGTGGATCTCGACAGGAATAAGGACCGATACATTTATTTCGGTGATTCGCCCAACGACGAGCCGATGTTTCAGTACTTTCCCGTGAGCGTTGGGGTCCGGAACGTTATGGACTTCGCAGACCGCATGAACCATCTCCCCGCCTACGTGACCAGCGCCGAAGGAGGGGAGGGGTTTTCGGAAGCCGTCGATTTTTTTTTGAGAAGACTTGGGCTCTGATTGGTTCAATTTCCATTTTTTTGTCTTTAATTTTTAATCCTCATTGCAATGCAAAACGCTTTTGATTAAGATTGTTTTTACAAAACCTGAAACAGTTCAGAATGTTAAGGGTTCCTTGTACAAACCAAAAGAAATGGAGAACGGCATTGTCTGACAGGGTTATTATAAAGAAATACAACAACAGAAGGCTTTACGACACGGAAAGCAGTAAATACATCACCATCAACCAGGTTTCTGACATGATCAAGGCCATGAAAGAAGTCAAGGTGATCGACGCCAATTCCGAAGAAGACGTCACAGCCTATATCCTGACCCAGATTGTCCTTGAAGAGGCCAAAAGCAAGAAGGCCCTTCTTCCTGTCCCGCTTCTGCATATGCTGATCCGATATGGTGACAACATTCTCAGTGAGTTTTTTGAAAAGCATCTCCTGAAGACCATGGAAAACTATATCAATCAAAAAACCGCCTTCGATGAACATTTCAGAAAAATGCTTGAAATCAGCACTGAAATTTCAGGAGTCGCTCAGAAAACCATGGCGGAAATGTCGCCTTTCAAAACCATGATAAACATGTTCACCTACCCCATGACAGGGGCGGAAAGCAAAGACGACGACAAAAAGTGATGGCTTCGTAAAAAAAGCCCATTCCTGCGTTGCGCTTCATCCCTCGTCACTCTTTTATCTACCCGAAAACAGAGAGCGTGTCAGATACCTGAATCATTTTTCCTGTTGATTGTAGAAAACACCCTTGTACAAGCAATATCAGATGTTATATCAATGTGGTGTTTGATAACTTAAGACGATAGAAACGAGGCGATGAGGCATGGTACATCCATTTTCAAAACATTGGGCCACATGATTGTCGGGGCCATAATAGAATATGCGAATTGACTTATGGACTGTTCAGTGGAGCTAAGAACAAGCAAGGACGGTATGAGTTTTTATAGGAAGAATGTTTTTTCACTTGAAAGGACTTTTAGTGAATGAACATTGCCCTGCAAGAAAATTTGGTTTTTTAAAACGGGAGGTTGAAACATTGCACGATCAAGCAGTACTCGAATCGATTAAATTAACGATTCCCGCAAAGATGTCGTTCTTTTATATCGCCAACGAGACGGCCAGACATTACGCATTAATGGCCGGTTTTTCCGAGGAAGATATTTATAAAATTCAGTTGTCTTTGGAAGAAACGATCGGCATTATTATTTATAACGGCTTTGCGGAATGGGAAAAAGCGCCATCCTTGGATATAAATATTGCCATCAGCGATCCTTACGGCATCGTTATCAGAATTGAAGACAAAGGCATGCCGTTTGATCCTTTAACGGCTCCACATCATGATACGAACCGGGCGATAGAGGATCAGCAGATTTTTGGTTTCGGTTTGAAGCTTGTGAAAGGTTTGATGGATAAAGTTGAATACCTTAATCTGGGAAAAGACGGCAAGTCAACCCTTTTGACCAAATATTGCCCGGCTCCTCTTCATATACCTGAACCTTCCGACCGTTTGGGAGCCCGCAGCGAAGAGAGTCATGATTATTTGAAAGCTCCGCTGGAATTCACTGTCCGTAGATTGAAGCGGGAGGAAGCTATTGAGGTTAGCCGCTGTGCGTACAAATCTCACGGCTACACATTTTTCGATGATGTTATCTACTATCCTGAAAAAATATGGGATTTGAATGAAAAAGATCTTATGATCTCTGCTGTCGCTGTCACACGCCGCAACGAATTCATGGGTCATGGTGCCATCTTGCTTTCTGAGCCCGGTGCACGGACTGGTGAAATTTCTTTTGTCTTTGTAGACGAGAAATTTCGTCAGAATGACTGCCTGGGTCGGATAGCGGATTTGCTAATCAAAACGGCCATTGAAAAGAATTTTACCGGTATTTACTCCTATGCCGTAACGATCCACATAATAAGCCAGAAGGCGTGTGTAAAAGTGGGCTTCCATTCCCTGGCCATTTTACTGGGCACAGCCCCGAAGACCTGGGTATTCAAGGGAATTACCGAAAATCTGGCACAAAGAATCAGCTATATAATATTCTTTAACTATTTACATCGTCCAAAACCGCGCCGGATCTATTCGCCGGCCCGTCATGTTCAGATCATTCGTCAATTCTACTCAACGCTTGGCGCATCACATATTATTGAGGAAACGTCAGGCGACATGGGAGAATACCTTGAAGAACAATCCGTTATTGATATGAAAATCGACGAGATGGCAGGCTCTGCCGAACTTTGGATATTCCGTGCTGGACCTGACATCGATAGTGAATTGAGCGATGCCTTGCGCAGACTCTGTACAGGAGGCATCGCTTCGATCGCCCTGTTTGTAAGTATGGAAGACCAAACGGCACAGCGTTATACGGAAACATTTGAAGGTATGGGCTTCTTTTTTTCCGGGATTCTCCCGGAAACACCCATCGGCGACGCACTGATCTTGCAATATCTCAACAACATCGACATTGACTATGCAGCGATTAATATTCTGCCTGGCGATCCGGAAATGCTTCTCAACTACATTCGGTCATGTGATCCAAATTTGGGAAACAAGTTTCATTGACTGATGTCACAGGTGTCTTATTTCTATAACGGTATGCTATGACCGAAAGGACTTGCGACGTTTAGCGCATGGGTCTGGTCGCCAATATAATGCTGAGTGTGCTGTTTTCTATTTTGCTTTCAAGCGATGACTGCATCTCGGCAACAACCTGTCGGACCTCTCCTATTCGCTGATCGTCGTCAAACTCCAGAAAGATGTCGATGAAAATTCTTCCACCCGCCCGTCGAGAGCGGACGCCGTGAAACTGCGTATAAGCGTCATAAAATAAAACGAGTTCGCGGGTAATGATGAGCTGATAGCTTTCATCGAGTGTCTTGTCTATCAGATCGAACAATGATGATTTTATCAGTTCGAAAAACGTGTAAATAACATAACCGCACATGATAATCGATACGATGGGATCAATGTATGCCGACCATGAATATTTCTTCAAGATGACCATTAGAAGAAGAGTCAATAGAATGCCCGAGGAGATGAGGGCGTTTGACATAGGAACGCGCCATTGAATTTCCGTGATCGGCGATGGAAATACTTTGTAAATTCGGTAATTTCGAAACCAGAGACACCCAAAAATCGCAGTGGCAATCAGCATGATCACAGCACCCATAAGGGTTGTATCGGTTTCCAGGCGGATCGGTGAAATCAGTCGCCCGACGGAGGTATAAACGATGTATCCTAATGAAAGGACCAATGCGAATGCACCCATCACTGTGATCAGGTTTTCAATTTTTCCAGTTCCGAAATCATAATGGGCACCCATGCCTTTCCGAACCCTGTACAGGACAAGCCAAAGCATGAAGTTGGTAAAAAATACGTTAAAGTCCCCCAACAGATCCGCATACAGGGTCATCGAATTTGCATAAAAGGCTACAATAATCGATGGAATAAGGAGAGCAATATCGGCGATCATCGAAATGACGGCCGTTCGTTCTTTTGTAGTTTCAGCTTTTATGTTATTTCCCATTTAATTACCACAATCAACGTATAACATCATTATTTTATATTTTAGTAGAGATGATAGACATCACTTTCTAAAACAACTGTAAAAACGGCATACCTCACGCATTTGATAACTATCTGTTTAATTTTAGGATCCAACATGGCTTGAAGAGTCGTTTTATTCTTGTTTTTTGTCATGTTCAAATCCAGCACATATTTATTGCAGGTAGCATGCACTGTCAAGTTTGATTCACTGCTGCGGTGTGTTTAAGGGATTATCGGGAACAGGGGGCCGGAGAATAATAACACTGCCTCATGGATCATGGTACTTCTCACCATGCTGGCATCCATCATAATCAAATATTTTTACATTAGAAAAAACATCCAAGATTTCTCTGCGTTATCAATCTTGACAAAAAAGATCGCCGGATTTATTATCACTATACCCTACATGGGTATGGTATAAATTCAAAGGAGGTGACATGATCAACGAAGAAGTGAAAAACGGCGCCTTGCTGAGGCTGAAGAAAATTGAAGGGCAGATCCGGGGAATCATGAAAATGGTGGAGAACGAAAAGTACTGCATCGACATCATCAACCAGATTACCGCAGCGGAAAAAGCGCTGGAAGGGGTTTCCAAGATCATCATGAAACGTCATGTGGAAAGTTGCGTGGCGACGGCCATAAGCATGGGAAAAGGCGGGGAAGCCATCGACGAACTGGTTGAAACGATTTATAAAGTAAACAGGTAAAAATGGATATCGTATTGAATTTTTTTAAAGAAATTGCAGTTTTTTACAATGAGGTCGCCATTTACCTGATTCTGGGTTTTCTGGTGGCTGCCGTTCTTCACGTTTTCTTCCCGGAAACCATCATCAAGAAACATCTGGGGAAAGATTCGTTCATGTCTGTGTTCAAGGCCACCTTGTTCGGAATTCCTATCCCCATCTGCTCCTGCGGGGTGATCCCGGTGGCCACCTCCTTAAAAAACAGTGGCGCATCCAAGGGATCCACGGTGTCCTTTCTCATCACGACCCCACAGGTCGGAGCTGACAGCTTCATGATCACTTATTCTCTTCTGGGATGGTTTTTCGGCATATTCCGCATCGTATCTTCGTTTGTGACAGGAATTCTTGCCGGTATTTTCGTGAATATCTTCGGAAAAGACGATCACGGGACACTCCTGCCCATGGCCGGTCCCGTGGCAAAGGAAGAGACCATGGCCCAGAGGTTCAACGGGATTTTAAGTTACGTGGAGTACGAGCTGCTCGGCTCCATTGCCAACGCCCTGATGGTCGGGTTTTTAATTGCCGGACTCATCGCCGTTTTTGTTCCCGATGGTTTTTTCGAGATGTACATGGGCAGCGACTTTCTGTCCATGATGATCATGCTGGTGATCGGTATTCCCATGTACGTGTGCGCATCGGCTTCAACACCCATCGCGGCCTCCCTGATCATGAAGGGTATGTCTCCGGGTGCCGCCCTTGTTTTTCTCCTGACAGGGCCGGCTACGAACGCCATCGGAATTGCCGCCATCACGAAGGTCATCGGAAAGAAATCAACCCTGATCTATCTGGTGGTGATATCCCTCACTGCACTTGCCTTTGGGTACATCCTGAACCTCATGACAAGGGATATGGGCTTCTCCCATCTCATGCTTCATGACCACGGGGCGTTAATCCCCATGTGGCTGAAGATCGCAGGTTCCGTGCTCCTGACCGCCATGCTGGCGTGGTATTACGGGGATATTCTTCTATACAGAAGGTATGTTAAATCAAAAAAAACGAAAGGACATGACAACATGGCACAGACGATCACATTGAATGTTTCGGGAATGAACTGCATGCACTGCCAGAACTCAGTGAAAAAAGCCGTGGAAACCGTGGAAGGCACATCGAATGTGACGGTGGATCTGGCAGAAAAGACGGTGGTTTTTGATATCGTCCAGCATGCCCTGGTCGAAAAAGTCAGATCCGCCATTGTGTTCGCCGGTTTTACCGTCGAGAATGCCTGATACTTTCCGGGGATATCGGGTTCGTCAGAAGGACTAAACTCATGGAACAGGCTGATAACGATTGACTTGATCTCAGGAATGATGGAATAATCGCGGCCGGACAAACAACGGGTTGTGTTGCCAACCCTAAGATTTAACAACTTATTTGACATCAGGAATGCATTTGGTGAACGTTTCCAGAAAATATTATCGGGTCAACCCCAGGGATATCTGCTTCATCCGTTATGTATTCGAAGCCCATGACGGGCTTGCGGTGATCAGCACTCTTTCAGACGAAAGAGACACCATCGTCCTCCGGATCGCTCCAGGTTGCGAAGACGAGGTGGAGACGGTTTTGGACGGGCTGAAAAGGGAACTGTCCATCGACGAACGGAACATGGACATGAGTGGGACCCACGGAACGGATCATGAATTATAAAAATCTTTTTGTTTACACCATCGGATGCCAGATGAACGTCTACGACTCGGATATGTTCGGACGGGTCCTGCGGCCCATGGGCTATATTCCCACGGATTCCTTTGATGACGCCGATCTTGTCATTGTGAACACCTGTTCGGTGAGAAAAAAAGCGGAGGAAAAAGCTTTCAGCTTTATCGGGCGGCTTCAGAAGCTCAAGCGAAAAAATCCCGAACTGATTGTCGCCGTGGGCGGTTGTGTGGCCCAACAGGAAGGGGCGACTCTGGTCAGCCGTTTCCCCTGGGTGGACATCGTATTCGGCACGCGGGCGGTCGCCAAACTTCCCGGGTTGCTAAAGCGATTGGAAAGCCAGGGAAACCGGGTGGTGGATGTGGCGATGGATGAAACGTTCATCGAAGCCATGCTTCCTGAAGAAATCGACCAGAGTGCTTCGGTCTCCCGTTTCGTGACCATCATGAGAGGGTGCGACAATTTCTGCAGTTACTGCATCGTACCTTACGTAAGGGGGCGGGAAACGAGCCGGACCCCTGAACTGATCATTGAGGAAATCGAAAAACTGGTGGACAGCGGTGCCAGGGAAGTCACGCTTCTTGGGCAGAATGTGAACAGCTATGGACTTAAAGAAAACATCTGTTCATTTCCGGATCTTTTGAGAAAGGTTTCAAAAATCGGGGGCCTTCAGAGGATAAGATTCGCCACGTCCCACCCCAAGGACCTTTCAGACGACCTGATACGCGCCTACGGCGAGCTTGAAAAGCTCTGCAACCACATTCACCTTCCGGTTCAGTCAGGTTCGGACCGGATTCTCTCCCTGATGAACAGAAAATACACCCGGGAGATTTATATCCAGCGCATCCTACGATTGAGAGAAGTCCGGCCCGACATCGCCGTCAGTTCCGATATGATCGTGGGGTTTCCCGGAGAGACAGAGGAAGATTTCCTGCAAACACTGGACCTTGTGGATGAGATCCGTTTTGACGGCCTGTTTGCGTTCAAATATTCGGATCGCCCCCATGCCCCGGCTGTGGATTTCAAGGACAAGGTATCCGATCAGGTGAAAAGCGAACGTCTTGAACGGCTCCTGACTCTTGAAAAACAATATTCGAGGTTCAACAACGACCGTTACCTGGGACGTGTCGAAGATGTGCTTGTGGAAGGGAAGGGGAAAAAACCGGGGAAAGATGGCCTGGTCACATGGAGTGGAAGGACATCAAGCAACAAAGTGGTCAACTTTACCTGCACTATTGAAGAAGACAATCCCATGCTGAAGGGGAGGCTCGTGAAAGTATCCATTGAAAAAGCCCTTCCCCATTCCCTCTGGGGGCAGGCCCTGTAACCATGACAGGAATAGGAGTTGCAAGCAGTCGGACGGACGTGGCATAATGAAACAACATAGTCTCACCTGAAGCAGCCTGGGAGCCCATCCCTTATACTGATGCCTGAGCCAATACAATCTGTTGATCACAAGGGATCATTAAACAAGAGGCGGACGTACCAACCTGTGATTGAAAGGAGATGCATCATGCTTCATGAAATGACCATTGTATCCGTATCCATCGATCCGCAAACCAATTCTCCCATCGTGGTTCTCAAATCCATGAAAGACGGTCAGTCACTCCTGATCTGGATTGGCGCCCTTGAAGCCGGGTCCATAGTCTATGCCCTTCAAGGCATGGAATTTGAAAGGCCGTTGACCCACGATCTGTTCAAGATTTTTCTGGAGAGAACCGCTTTCAGGGTCACTAAAATGGAGATCTGCGACCTTGAAAACAACACGTTTTTTGCCAAACTCTATTTTGAATCCGGAGATACGGAGTTTATCCTGGATGCAAGACCGAGCGACGCCATGGCCTTAGCCATCCGGTTCAACGCCCCGATTTTTGCCGAAGAACGGGTGATCGTCAAATCCAAACAGGGGCCGGAACCCCTTGAAGTCATGGATGAGAGCGAGGAGGGGAAAAAGTGGGCCGAGTTTCTTGAAACCCTCAGCAACGATGATTTTGGAAAATACAAAATTTAAAGGTGGAAAAAACGATGATCGATCTGCATACCCATTCTTTTTTCAGTGACGGGGTCCTGGTCCCGTCCGAACTTGTGAGACGCGCTGAAAACAAAGGGCTTCAAGCCATCGGGATCACGGATCATGGCGACCTGTCCAACATCGACTTTATCATTCCAAGGATGGTTTCCGTTTCAGAACAGTTGAACCAGGTCCTGTCCATCCGGGTGATTCCGGGAATCGAGCTGACCCACGTACCGCCTGCCCATATCGGACTGGCCGCGAAAAAAGCCCGTGATCTTGGGGCCAGAATCGTGATCGTTCACGGTGAAACCCTGGTGGAACCTGTGGCCCCCGGAACAAACCATGCGGCCTTATTGTCCGACATCGATATCCTGGCTCATCCTGGGCTGATCGATGAATCCGATGTGATCCTCGCCCGGGAAAAAGGGATTTTTCTCGAAATCACCGCAAGAAAAGGCCACTCTCTTTCAAACGGTTATGTGGCGAATCTTGCCAGAAAACACGGGGCAGGGCTGGTGATCAACACCGACTCCCACGCTCCGGGTGATTTGATCGACAGTGAATTTGCCGTGAAAGTCGTCCGGGGGGCCGGTCTTTCCGAAGAGGATTTTCTGGCCATGCAGAACAACGCACGGAAGTTTGTTTCATAATGTAACCTTTTTTTCACAGGTTACGCCGACAAGCGAAACACCCTTTGCATGAAACAATCGTGATACGGCCGTTGTTTTTTAAAAACTATCCAAAACGGTATGCTTATTGCTTGGACTCCCTGTAGTTTTTTATTTTTATTTGTTCAAATCAACACTTGGGGGGAAATTCATGAAAAAAGTCTTTGTTGCATCCGTTTTGTTATGTGTGGTTTTCTTACTGACAACAACAAGCCATGCGGCGTCCTATGTACCCAACCTGACGGGAACCTACGGCGACGCCACACACTCCAATGCCAACTGGCAGGATCTGTCATCACCTGAAAGCGGTTATGGCGTTTTCTGGAGTGTGGACGGAGGAAACACATGGGGGCATGACGACCTGACTGTGGGACAGACCGTACAGTTCATGATCAGCATGCATAAAAAGTATCTTGGGACCCATTTCCTCGATCTGTCCAAAACCTGGCTTGACTGGGATCAAAACGGTAAGTTCGATCAGGACGAAGTGATCGGTTATTACACAAAAACCGTAAAACCTGTCGTGACGAATACCGTTACTCCCGATTCAACAAAACCGGTCAACACATTTGCCACGTTTTACACGGAGAGTTTTAAAATTATTGACGATTATATTGGCGACCTGTACCTCCGGTCCCGGGTAACCTGCAGTGAGTCCCTGACAAGCACCATGGGTGGTTCATGGAACGATCAGTGGAAGTGGAGTTACTATTCACAATTTGAAACCGCCTTCAAAGCCACGGGGAATTTGTATCAAGGCGATGTGGAAGAGTGGAAAATCACCGTTAAATCCGAACCGGTTCCCGAGCCGGCCACCATGTTTCTTCTCGGTACCGGAATGCTGAGCCTTCTGGGTGTGAAACGCAGGAAAAAATAACGGAAGCCTTTCGGCTTTCCAAGTGAAAATGAGGCGGGGAAATAGATGTTTCTCCGCCTCATTGCTTTCAGAACTTCATGCTGTCCCTTATCCTTTGATACCACTTTCCGTTTGCCCGTCTCGGACAGGAACTCCAAGAGCTCTCCTGAGTTTCAGGACGGCCAGCTTGTATCCGTATTCCGCATCAGAAACCTCACGTTCAGAAGCAACGAGAAGTGTGTTCGCGTCCATCATATCCACGCTGTTGGAGAACCCGAGCCGGAATTGCTCCGAAACTGCGTTGAAATTCCTCTGGGCAAAGATCAACTTGTCTCTCAGGGACACCAGCCGGCTTTTCTGAGTTTCGACATGGAGGCGGGCCTCCTGGATTTCCAGACCGATTTTCTTTTTCAGATCCTCCACGGCATGTCTGGCCTGCCGCTCCCGGGCATAGGCCTGTTTGACCTGGGCGTTTCTCAGTCCCCCGTCAAACAGGGTGAAGGTCAGCCTGGCTCCCAAAAGGAAACCGGAAACGTCCTGATCGTACTCCAGAGATTGGTCGCTCATCGTTCCGTCGTTGGTGTCGTTTGTCTTGGCATACTGACCTTCGATGGAAAGCACGGGCCAGCGGTCACCTTTGGCCAGACGGACACCTCTTTCCGCGGCCTGCCTGTACAGTTCCGCCGAGCGCAGTTCGGAACGGTTTGATTCACTTCCCTGTTCGGGCTCATCACCATAACTTGCCTCTGAAATGAAGGCGTCCATTTCAGGGTCCTCCATTACCTTGAAATCCGGTGGAATGTTGACCAGGGTCCTCAAGGCCGACTTGCTGAGAATGAACCGGTTCTTGTCCTCGATCAGTTTGGCCCTGGCGTCGGAAAGCTCCGATTCAGCCCTGTACATGTCGGTGAGGGTGACATCTGAAACCTTCAACCTCGCATTCACCGATTCCTTGTGTTTCTCAAGCCTCTGAACGCTGGCCTTGGCGATCTCCCATCCTTTTTGGGCGCGCAGTACGTTGTAGTAGGCCGTGGCCACATCGAGAAGAAGGTTTTCCCGGACTGTGTTCAGGTCCTGTTCCCGGCGGCTGATGTGATCTTTACTGATATTCAGGGCGGAAATTTCTTTGCCGTTCAGGGTGAAGGATTGATCGAATCTCACGCCCCAGCTCAGGCTGTCGGTTTTCAGGTCATAAGTTTCACCGACCAGAAAATCCGGGTCTGTGGTCTGCTCCATATCGCTGATACTGTAACCGCCAAACGCGGTGAACCGAGGCATCAGGACGGAAAGGGCACGGCTTTTGTCTTTTTCGGCGATTAAGAGATCCTCCCTGGCGATCTGGATGGTTTCCGACTGTTTCAGTGCCATGCCGTACAAATCGTTCAGGGTATAAACGTCCTTGATGCCGTTGATTTTTTCCGGATCGGCCTGGGACCATGAAAGGCGTGGCACGAAGAGTAGAATGACCATGTTTGCCAACAGGATGAAACGTTTCAATATCATGCTGAACTCCATCATTGGATAAGGGTTTGACCGGATGGAAGGGAGCCGTGTCTTGGCAACCAGACACAATCTTTCGAAAGAAAAGATTCAGGTTTTTTGCCCTGACAGATTCACCGGTTTTGTCACATGTTTCCTGACGTTGAGGGCAACTATACGTTGAGGGTCGATCCATGTCAAGATTGTGGCCCTGCGTGAGGAGCGCGAAATGTTTTCCCCAACACGGAAAACCCTGTTTTTTTAACCTGCCAGTGAAAGCGCGGAGTGGTTCTTGACTTTCACCTTTCTATCCCGGATAATCGTTGCTAATTGCGTTGCGATCTTGACTTTTGTTCCAATTAACATCATCTCAAATCAAGGAGGAAATTCATGCGCTGCCATGAAGTGGACTATCGGATCATCGGTGATGACATGCAGATCGTTGAAGTGGAACTGGACCCAGGCGAAACCGTGGTAGCGGAAGCCGGAGCCATGAATTATATGGAAGATGGGATCACTTTCGAGGCCAGAATGGGTGACGGAACCGAAGCCGATACAGGTTTTTTCGGCAAGCTCATGGGGGCGGGGAAACGGGTGCTCACCGGAGAATCCATTTTCATGACCCATTTCACCAACCGCGGAAGCGTTAAACGAAGCGTGGCGTTTGCAGCTCCCTATCCGGGGAAAATCATTCCCATCGACATGTCCACCGTTGATGGAGAACTTTTATGCCAGAAAGACGCCTTTCTCTGCGCCGCCTATGGAACAAAAGTCAGTATCGCGTTCACCAAACGTCTGGGCGCCGGATTTTTCGGAGGGGAGGGGTTTATCCTCCAGAATCTCAAAGGAGACGGCATGGCCTTTATCCATGTGGGTGGCACCGTGGTGGAAAAGAAACTGAACAACGAAACACTCCGGGTCGACACGGGGTGCATCGCAGCCTTTACCGCTGGAATCGATTACAACATCGAACGGGCCGGAAATCTGAAATCCATGTTCTTCGGGGGTGAAGGGCTTTTCCTCGCGACCCTGAGAGGCACAGGAACCGTTTACCTTCAGAGTCTGCCTTTTTCACGCATGGCCGACCGCATCATCCAGCATGCCCCGTCCATGGGTGGAAGCAGCAAGGGAGAGGGTTCTGTGCTGGGTGCCCTGGGCCGGATCATGGATGGGGATTGAAAATAAGCGACATTCTTTCCATATCTTGGGGAGGGACCCATCCCCCCCCAAACCCCATTATTTCAATGAAAACATTTTAAAATCATAGGGTTTTACAACCAAGCCTTCTACAAATCGAAGATTTCTTAAACCCATATCTTGACGTCTTATACGCTCTGATTTAGGATGCGGAAACATTTTTGATGATAACGGCAAACTTTCAGAGGATAGCACAGCATATGACGACAAACCGAGTTGAACAAATCGACGATCGGGTGAAAATCAATACGGTTCTGATCAGTGTGTCTGATAAAACAGGACTTGACACATTCATTCCCGGGCTGGTCCGGATCAACCCTGAAATAAAAATCCTTTCCACGGGCGGAACCCATAAAGCCATCTGCGACATTCTGGGGGCCCAGGCCGGGAAAAACCTGGTTCAGGTTTCCGATTACACCGGACAGCCCGAAACCCAGGGCGGACTGGTCAAGACCCTGGACTTCAAAATCTACTTGGGGCTTCTCACCGAAACCTACAACCCGGCCCACCAGGAGGACATGAAGCGCCTTGACGCCCTTTCCATCGACATGGTCGTGGTCAACCTCTATCCGTTCAGGGCAACCATCTCCAAGTCCGACGTGACACCCGAAGCGGCCCGCAGCAACATCGATATCGGCGGCCCGACCATGGTGAGGGCCTCGGCCAAAAACTATATCCGTGTGGCGTCGGTGGTGGACCCTCTGGATTATCCGGTTATCCTGGGTGACCTCGAGAAATACGGCGGTCACCTCGATCTTGAGCGCCGTTTCAACCTGGCCCGCAAAGCCTTCGAACATACCGCGTCCTACGACAGGGATATCGCCGATTACCTTTGCTCAAGAACTTTTGACCAGATCGCCTCGTGCTACAGGAGCCAGTCATGACGGACACTTCAAAAACAAGCCATCTGAAAGACATGTACAAAACCATCATGGACGACCATTTCGCCCCGAACATGGAGCTCAGTTTCGTGGACGGAGACCGGCGCCAGACACTGTATTTCGAAAAAGCGGCCTGGGTCATCGACGGGGTGAGAAAAGGGCTGAGATACGGTGAAAACCCCGGACAGGAGGCGGCGCTGTACAGACTGGTGAACGGCAACCTGGCCATCGGGGACATCCAGACCATTCTGCCGGGCCAGTACCTGGCATCCGACGTGGAACTGCTCCAGTCCGGAAAGCATCCCGGAAAAACCAACCTGACCGACGCGGACAACGCCCTGAACATCCTCCGTTACTTTACGGACAGACCCACCGCCGTGATCGTGAAGCACAACAACCCCTGCGGCGTGGCCCGAAGGGACAGCCTGGAGGCTGCTTACAGCACCGCCTACATGGCGGATAGGGTGGCGGCTTTCGGGGGATGCATCGCCCTGAACAGGTCCGTGGACCTGGCCACGGCCGAGGCGATCTCAAACCAGTACGCCGAAGTGGTGGTGGCCCCGGATTTCGAGGACGGTGTCATGGCCCTGTTCGAAAAAAAGAAGAACCTCCGGGTGATGCGAATCGGAAACATGGACAAGCTTCAGTCTTTCGTGGGCCAGCGTTTCGTGGACCTTAAAAGCCTGATCGACGGAGGTATCATCGCCCAGCTGTCTTTCGTTCCAGAGGCCCGTAAAAAAGAGGACCTTATCCTGGCCCATTGCGATTACAACGGGAAGCGCTACACCATCAACCGCAAACCCACCGAATCCGAATACGAGGACATGCTTTTCGGATGGCTGGTGGAAGCCGGCATCACCTCCAATTCGGTGATCTACGTCAAAGACCAGGTCACCGTGGGTATCGGGACCGGCGAGCAGGACAGGGTGGGAGTTGCTGAAATCGCCGTGGACAAGGCTTACAGGAAGCTCGCCGATCGATACGCTTACGAAGCCTGTGCTACCGCCTACCATGACCTGAAAGACCAGGACATGAAAATGGAGATTGACCAGCGGGTGACCCTTGAAAAAGGCGGCCTGATCGGAGCCTCCATGGTCAGCGACGCATTTTTTCCGTTCAGGGACGGGGCCGATGTGGGCCTGCGCCAGGGTGTTTCGGCCATCGTTCATTCCGGAGGTTCCCTGAACGATTACCAGGCCATCGAAGCCTGCAACGAAGTGAACGCCACCATGGTATTTACAGGACAGCGTAGCTTCAAACACTGATTTAAGGATTGATTTAAGGCGTTGTTTTTAGTAAGAGAGCCTTAAATTTTTACAATATTCAGCTTCCCAGATTAAGAGAAACCGCCTGCCTGGATGATGGTAACAGTTCAGTCCGGGGAGTTATATACCTTTACACCCCAAACTTGATGGAGGATGATTACATGAACAGATTACCCCTGGAAGAGGCCTATTCTTTTGACGATGTGCTTGTTCAGCCCAACTACTCGGATGTGCTTCCCAGTGACGTGAGCACCGTAACCCAGCTTTCCCGGAACATCACCCTGAACATTCCCATTGTCAGCGCAGCCATGGACACGGTTACCGAAGCCAGGACGGCCATCAGCATGGCCAGGGCCGGGGGGATCGGCTTCATTCACCGGAACCTGCCCATCGAGAACCAGGCCATGGAAGTGAACCGGGTGAAAAAGTCTGAAAGCGGAATGATCATCGACCCGGTTACCGTGAAACCAAGCGCCCCCATCAGCGAAGTCCAGAAACTGATGTCCCATTACAGGATCTCCGGTGTTCCGGTGACCGACGGCGAGCAGCTCGTGGGAATCGTGACCAACAGGGATCTCAGGTTTGAAACAGACTTGACCCGCAAGGTTTCGGAAGTGATGACCAGCAAAGACCTGATCACCACCCCTGAAGGCATCAGTCTTGAAGACTGCAAGAAAATGCTCCACAAACACCGCATCGAAAAACTTCTGGTGGTCAACTCCGAAGGTAAACTATCCGGCATCATCACCACCAAAGACATCGAAAAAATCAAAAAATACCCCAACGCCTGCAAGGATTCCATGGGAAGATTAAGGGCCGGAGCCGCCATCGGCGTTGGACCGGACATGATGCCCAGGGCCGAGGCCCTGCTTCGGGCCGGAGCGGACATTCTGGTGATCGACACATCCCACGGCCATTCCAGAAACGTTATCGAATCGGTGAAAGCCCTCAAGGCCACTTTCAAGGACATCGAACTGGTGGCCGGCAACGTGGCCACGGCCGAAGGGGCCCAGGCCCTGATCGAGGCCGGTGTGGACGCCGTGAAAGTCGGCATCGGTCCCGGCTCCATCTGCACCACCCGCATCGTGGCCGGCGTGGGTGTTCCCCAGCTCACCGCCATCATGAACTGCCGCGAGATTTCCAATAAAACCGGTGTTCCCATCATCGCCGACGGCGGCATCAAATTTTCAGGAGACATCGTGAAAGCCATTGGTGCGGGAGCCCACTGTGTCATGCTGGGCGGTCTTTTCGCCGGAACGGACGAGAGCCCCGGTGAAACCATCATTTACCAGGGTCGGAGCTACAAAGTCTACCGGGGTATGGGTTCCCTTGAAGCCATGCAGGCCGGCAGCAAGGACCGCTACTACCTGGGCGACAAAGAAGAAGAGGGCGGAGAGAAACTCGTTCCCGAAGGCATTGTAGGCCGTGTTCCTTACAAAGGCCCAATCGGTGAAAACGTGTTCCAGCTGATCGGCGGCCTCAAGGCCGGCATGGGTTACGTGGGAAGCCGGACCATTCAGGAACTTCGTGAAAAGGCCAGATTCGTCAGAATCACCGGAGCAGGGCTCCGTGAAAGCCATGTTCATGACGTGATCATCACCGAGGAAGCCCCGAACTACAGACTGGAATAAGTGAAACATTGAAACAAGCCTTCCGTCCGTCCGGATTTTTTCCGGCGGACGGATATTCTTCTTAACGGATTGCCCATGACGTCTCCCGCCCCCGATTTTGTCCATCTTCACCTTCACACCCAGTACAGCCTGCTGGATGGGGCGATCCGTCTCGACAACCTGTTTAAACGTGCCAAAGAATACGGGATGTCCTCCGTGGCCATCACAGACCATGGAACCATGTTCGGGGTTCTGGAGTTTTACGAGTACGCCACCAAAGCGGGTATCAAACCCATCATCGGCTGCGAAGCCTATGTAGCCCCCCGGAGTATGGCCGACCGGTCTTCAGCCGAAGACGGAAACAAATCCCATCATCTGGTGCTTCTGGCAGAAAACAACGAAGGCTACAAAAACCTCTGCAAACTGGCCACCATCGCCCAGACCCAAGGGTTCTACTACAAACCGAGAATCGACAAGGATGTGATCGAACGTCACAGCCAGGGGATCATCGCCCTGTCCGCCTGTCTTGCCGGAGAGATTCCCCGGCTGATCGAGAAGGGAAAACTCGACGAAGCGGACCAGGTGGCCCAGTATTACCAGAAAGTCTTCGGTGAGCGGAATTTTTACCTGGAAGTCCAGGACAACAGCATTGCCGAACAGAACTTCGTGAACGACGTGCTCTACGACATGTCCAAACGGCTGTCCATTCCTCTGGTGGCCACCAACGACTGTCACTACCTGGACAAGGAAGATGTGAGGGCCCACGAAATTCTCCTCTGTGTCCAGACCGGCAACACCATCAACGATCCCAAACGTTTCCGGTTCGGAACAGACCAGCTCTACTTCAAAACCAAAGAGGAGATGGCGGCGTCGTTTTCGAAACATCCCGAATCTCTCAGCAATACCGTGGACATCGCCAGCCGTTGCCATGTGGAATTCGATTTCAAGACCTACCATTTTCCCAAATTCGACGACGGTTCTGGCCGAGACCCCAACCAGATTTTTGAACAACAGGCCCGCGAGGGATTTGAACGGAGGTTTAAAACCCTGCTCTCCAAAAACCCCAATCTTGACCGGAAAGCTTACGAAGACCGTCTCGATTACGAGATCAAGACCATCATCAACATGGGGTTCCCCGGGTATTTTCTCATCGTGGCCGACTTTATCCGCTACGGCAAGGAAAACGGCATCCCCATCGGGCCTGGCAGGGGTTCGGCGGCCGGTAGCATGGTGGCTTACTCGATGAACATCACCGATCTCGACCCCATCGAGCATGGCCTGATCTTCGAGCGTTTCCTCAATCCGGCCCGTATCAGCATGCCGGATATCGACGTGGACTTCTGCATCAACGGCCGTGAAAAAGTGTTCAAATATGTGTCGGAACGGTACGGCGGAGGGGATTACGTTTCCCAGATCACCACGTTCGGAACCATGAAAACCAAGGCCGTGATCCGTGACGTGGGGCGCGCCCTGGAAATTCCCCTGCCGGAAGTTGACAAGATCGCCAAACTGGTGCCCGATGTCCTGAACATCAAGCTCAAGGACGCTCTGGAGCAGGAGCCCGAACTGGCGGCCCTGGCCGAAAGCCCGGAATACAAGGAGCTGATCTCCATCTGCAAGGTGCTCGAAGGCCTCACGCGTCACGCCTCGGTCCATGCCGCGGGTGTGGTGGTGGGGGACACGAAACTGGTCGAGTACCTTCCCCTGTACAAAGGTAAAAACGGCGAAATTGTGACCCAGTTCGACATGAAGCGTGTGGAAAAGATCGGGCTGGTGAAGTTCGATTTTCTGGGTCTCCGGAACCTCACGGTCATCGACGACACCCTGCGGCTGATCCGGGAGCAGGGCAAGGAACCCCCCGATCTTCTGGAACTGGATTTCAACGATCCCGACACGTATAAACTGCTTTCTTCCGGCGACACCACCGGCGTTTTCCAGCTTGAAAGCTCGGGCATGAAAGACCTGCTTGTCCGTCTTAAACCCGAATGCTTCAACGATATCACGGCTCTTGTGGCCCTGTACCGGCCCGGCCCACTGGACAGCGGGATGGCCGACGCCTACGTGAACCGGAAACACGGCCGGGAACCTGTGGAGTACCTGCTCCCCGGTCTTGAAGAGATCCTGAAGGAAACCTACGGGGTCATCCTTTACCAGGAACAGGCCATGAGGATCGCCAGCGTCATTGCCAGTTATTCCATGTCTGACGCAGACGGCCTTCGAAAAGCCATGGGGAAGAAGCTGGCCGAAGACATGGCCAAGCACCGGGGCCTCTTCATGAATGGGGCCAAAGCCAACAACCATGACGAGAAAAAAGCGGGTGAACTTTTCGATCTCATCGAAAAATTCGGTGGCTATGGTTTCAACAAGTCCCACAGCGCGGCCTACGCCCTGATCTGTTTCCAGACCGCCTACCTCAAGGCCCATTACCCCGTGGAGTTCATGGCTGCTCTTCTCACCAGTGAAATGGACTCGGTGGACGGGGTGGTGAAGTTCATCGCCGAATGCAAAAACCACGATATCAAGGTACTCCCCCCGGACGTGAACGAAAGCAGCAAGGCCTTTTCCGTGGTAAACGGTCAGATCCGTTTCGGTCTTGTGGCTGTTAAGAACGTGGGAGAAGCGGCCATTGACAACATCATCGAGGTGCGTCAATCCCATGGACGGTTCACCTCGATTTTCGATTTCTGCGAGCAGGTGGATCTTCGCAAGGTGAACAAACGGGTGATCGAGGCCCTGATCAAATGCGGGGCTTTCGATTCCACAGGCCACAACAGAAACCAGATGACGACGGTCCTGGAAGACGCCCTGGAGCATGGTCAGATCGTCCAGAAAGAGAAGAACGACCGGCAGATGAGCCTGTTCGGGGATATGGAGGAGAACGGGGTTTCCATCAACGCCCCCAGTCTTCCGGCCATGGATGAGTGGGATGACCGGTACAGGCTGACCCTTGAAAAAGAATCCCTGGGTTTTTATATTTCAGGCCATCCCCTGGACCGTTACGCCGGACTCCTTGAAAAATTCTCCGATGTGAACGGCATGACCGTTCAGGAGATCACCACCAACCGGGCGGTGCGGTTTGGGGGTATCGTCACGGCCAAGAAGGTGATACGGACCAAGAAAAACGATCAGATGGCCTTCGTGACCCTCGAGGACATGTTCGGGTCTGTGGAAGTGGTGGTTTTTCCCTCGGTCTACGAGACGGACGGGGATCTTTTTGTGGAAGACGCGGCCCTGATCGTGGAAGGTGAAGCCCAGGTCAAGGAGAAAGGCCTGAGCATCCTGGCCGAGAAAGTCGTTCCCCTGGAACGGGCCGAAGAAGAGTGGTCGGCCAGCCTTCAACTTGTCCTTGGGACGGACCCTTCTGAAAAAGACAAACCGGCTCTTGTTCAGAACATCCTTTCACGTTATCCCGGTAACTGCAAAGTGTTCATCAAAATGGTGATTCCCGAAAAATCCCAGGTGGTCCTGGAGCTTCCCGACCGTCTGAAAGTCAATGTCTGCCCGGAACTGTTGAGAGAACTCAAGGCCCTTTTGGGAAGAACCGCGGTGGACACAGCGTGCAGACCGGCCATGCTTGCCCAGAAAAACAACGGAAAAAAACAGTACCTGAAAAGGGTCAAGTAATCATTCCATTCCCACCACGTCCACCATGGCCGAGGTCAGGGTGGAAAGATCCTGATCGGACATGACAAACGGAGGCATGGTGTAGACCAGTTTCCCGAAAGGCCGGATCCAGACGCCTCTTTCCACAAAACGTTTCTGGATGCGTGCCATATCCACAGGTTTCTTCATCTCGATCACCCCGATGGCTCCCAGGCATCGGACATCCGCCACCTGGTCCAGATGCAGGGCAGGACCAAGACCCTGGATCAGGCCCCGCTCAAGCCGAAAGACTTCCTCTTTCCAGTTCCCCGACAGAAGAAGCCGGATGCTTGCGCAGGCCACGGCGCAGGCCAGGGGATTTCCCATGAACGTGGGGCCGTGCATAAACGCTCCGGGGCTTCCCGAAGAAATCCCGTCGCTGATCTTCCGGGTGGTCAGAGTCGCCGCCAGGGTCATGTACCCGCCGGTCAGCGCCTTGCCCAGACAGAGAATGTCCGGACTCACTCCGGCATGCTCACAGGCGAACATTTTACCGGTTCGGCCAAAACCTGTGGCGATTTCATCGAAAATCACAAGAACGTCATACCGGTCGCAGAGTTCCCTGGCTTTTTTCAGGTAACCAGGTGAGTAGAACCGCATGCCTCCGGCGCCCTGGACCACCGGTTCGAGAATCAGGGCCGCGATGCGTTCATGGTGTTCTTCAAGGATTTGGGCCAGGCTTTCCAGGTCCTTTTCATGGCAGGGATCATGAAAACCGCAGACCGGGGCGTCGGCAAAAAACTGTTCGGGCATGAATCCCTGGAAGAGGTTGTGCATCCCTGAGACCGGATCACAGACACTCATGGCACCGGTGGTGTCTCCATGGTAGCCGCTCCGGATGGTCACGAAACGTTTTTTCAAAGGCCTGCCCATGGCGGTCCAGTATTGAACCGCCATTTTAAGGGCCACTTCCACGGCAACAGAACCGGAATCGCAAAGAAAAACCTGGGTCAGCGGGGGCGGGGTCAGATCGACCAGAAGGGATGACAGGGTTACCGCCGGTTCATGGGTCAGCCCCCCGAACATCACATGGGCCATGGAGTCGAGCTGGTCCTTGGCCGCCTTGTTCAGCACCGGATGGTTGTAGCCGTGGATCACAGCCCACCAAGAACTCATGCCGTCGATCAGCTCCCGCCCGTCTTTCAGGATAAGCCGGACACCTTTGGCCGAGGCCACCTCAAAGACGGGGAGGGGAGTTGTCATGGACGTGTAGGGATGCCACACATGGTCCCTGTCAAAATCCAGAACGTTCAGATCGTTCATTTTCCTGCTTCGGCCAAAAGTTTGTTGGCAAAGGCGATCATCATCTGGTTTCGGTCTTCCATCTGGAGGCAGGCCTCAAGACCGCCGGCGTCGATGTTGATCGAGATGGCCTCCTTGGTCATCCGGATTCCCATGGGGTTTTTACTCACCATGATCTTGGCCAGTTCTTCGGCTGTTTCAATGAGTTTGTCCCGGGAGACTTTCCGGCTGGCGAAACCAAGGGACATGGCGGTGTCCGCGTCCATCCAGTTGCCCGTGAGCAGGAATTCGTTGGCCCGGCCGGAACCGATCAGGCGGGGGAGGAAATAGCTGGAGGCCATGTCGGCGCCGCCAAGACCGATGTTGATGTAAGCTGCTGAAAAACGGGCGTCGTCTGAAATGATCCGGATATCGGAGGCCATGGTCAGGGAAAAACCAAGGCCTGCGGCAGACCCGTGGACACAGGCGATGACAGGCTGGGGAATCTGCCTCATGGCAAGAAGCAGCCGTGACATGCGCGCCTGGGCGTCGTAAGCTTTGACAGGAGCCATGGTGAAGATGGCCGGGCCGAAGGAGTTCATGTCAAGTCCCGCACAGAAACCCTTGGCGTCTCCGCCGTCCAGAATGATCACCCGTGTCCGTTCATCGTAGCGTTTGTCTCTGAAAAATGCTTCAAGCTCAAGGACCATGGGTTCGTCGATGGCGTTGTACTTGTCCGGTCTGTTCAGGGTCAGATAGCCGATTCCGTTTTCCTCTCTGTAAAGCAGTCGATCCATGTGTTTCCTCCTTATTTTTAAAAAAGAAAATCTACCACCATGACCGAAGTTTCTCAAGGTTTGAATCATATAAAAATAAGGAAACACGAGGCGTAATCGGGGAATTCTCGGCCAACTTCTTTGTAACATATTGAAAAAGACGACGGATTCGGCTAAGGTAGGGCCTGAATTGACAGTGATCCGTCATCCGCCCATCCAAGGAGACTTGTTATGAATAAATTTTCATCCGTTGGCTCAATCTCTCTTGTGTTCGGTCTTGTTCTTTTGGTTCTCAAAGCCATTTCCAATGTGCTCAACAAACCCTTTGAGTTTGCGGACAAAACCCCGAATTTTTTTATCTATCCGGATGGCGTTGTGGAAGGAAGCGGTTTCTTCCATTCCCTGATTTCTCCGGCCATGAACGCTCCCATCTATCTTCTGTGCATCATCGCGGGGGTGATCCTTCTTGTCATCGGGGGCCTTTACTTTAAATGATGGCATGGCGCTTGACGGGACAAGAATGATCAAACCCTGGAGTGAAAAGGATTTTATCGCGATTCTGGAGAAGCTGGTCTCAACACCGGGACCGAGCCTTAATGAAGAGCCGAGACGACGTGTTCTAAAGCGGTATTTTGAGACTCACGGTGTGCCTACTGAGACGGATTCGGCCGGGAACCTGCTGGTGACGCTGGGTCATGGCCCCTGGGAAGATTCTGTCATTTTTGACGCCCATATGGATGTGGTCCAGGAAGGTTACGAGGATTGCATCGTTTACAGAGACGGAACCGCCATCGGATTGGGGGTTGCCGACAACCTGACGGCCGTGACCCTTCTTGCCATGGCGGCTGTTTCGCTCCACCCCAAAACAGATCGTTTCCGTCGGCCTGTGGTCTTCCTCTTTTCAACGGGAGAGGAAGGGCATGGCAACCTCAAGGGTGTCCGTCAGGTTGTGATGGATCACCCGTCGCCCCCCTTTGTTTTTGTCTCATTTGATCTTTCCTTTGAAGAATACTCGGTCCAGGGACTTGGGTCTGTCCGATACCGGCTCAAGGTCACCGGACCAGGGGGCCACAGCTGGGAAAATTACGGTCTTCCCAGCACCATTGACCTGACCCTCGATTTTTTTTCAGCTTTGAAACAGGAGTTCAGGAAAATTTCAAAGAATTATCCAGGGTCTCTTTCTTTCAACATCGGCAGCATTGAAGGGGGGGAGGGGATCAATTCCATCGCCCGTTCGGCACAAGCCACGTTTGAATTCCGTTCCATTTTTCCTGAAACTTTGACGGTTCTTGACTCTGTGGTTTCAGATCTCTGCCTTGTCATGAACGGCCGGGCCGGTATCACCATGGCCTGTGATGTCACAGGCCTGAGGCCGGCGGCCGGACCTGTCGAACCTGGGCAGATCGAACCCTTTGTCACATCCATATATTCCGAAATTGGGGAAAAAACACGTTCCGTGATCCGAAGCACGAACATCAATGCCACCCTTGCCGCCGGATGGCCATCGATCTGCATGGGGCTCTGCCGGAGCGGCCGCTTCCACACCCATGAGGAATACGTGGTTCTCGATTCACTTCCCAAAGGCTGGACCGTTCTTGAAAAACTGGTGGAGAATCTTGTTTTCAAACCGTGAACCGGGCCACCAGGTCACGCAACTGTTCTGAGAGGGCGGTGAGCTCCACGGAACTTGACCTGACCTGTTCTCCGTCTTCCCTGAGCTCAGCCGTCGATGCGTCAACACCGGAGATATCCCGGGCCATATCCTGGGCGGCCGAAGCCGTGATTCCCGCTCTCCTGCTGGCATCTTTGACCTCTGTGGAACTCTGGGCCACGTTACCGGCCACATCACTGATCACATGGACCTGTTCTTCGATCGCGGATGAAATGCGGGTCACCATATCCCCAACCTCTGAAATCACGCCGGTGATTTTTCCGATATCGCTGACAGCAGATCGGCTGATATCCTGAACGTTTACTATTCTCGCTTTGATATCAACAATGGCCGAGGATGTCTGCTTGGCCAGTTCCTTGATCTCATTGGCTACCACCGCGAAACCTTTGCCCGCTTCACCGGCTCGGGCCGCTTCGATGGTGGCGTTCAGGGCCAGCAGATCTGTCTGTGACGAGATATCTGTAATCACTTCAGTGACCTGGCTGATTTCCCTTGCGGCTTCGCTGAGCTTTCCCATGAGATCCGATACGGAAGCAGCCTGAACGCCAGCTTCGTCACTGATGTTTTTTGCCTGGAAAGTGTTTGAAGCAAGCCCCTCCATGGTTGAATTCATTTCCTCTATGGCATCGGCAACATAGGCCAGACTGGCCGACGCCTGCTCCATGCCGCTGGCCATGGCCACGGCGTTATCGCTGGATTCCCCGGCAGACGCGCTCATCGTCGATGTCCTGGAAGACAGGGCGCTCACGTTTGAAGAGGTTCTCTGGCCGATTTCGGAGAGTCTGGACGCGGAAGAGGCCACGGTTTCCACGCCTTGTGAGATATTTTTCACCAGATTGCGGATATTGACAACCATGGTGTGGTAAGCTTTGGCCAGATCCCCGATTTCATCTTTCCGTCGCTGGAATTCATCAGGAACGTCATGGGCGAAATTCCCCTGGGACAGCATTTCGGTAAACCTCACACAATCAGTGATCGCCCTGACGATTCCACGTGAGACCCAAACGGCCAGAGGTACCACCAGAATGGAACTCAGACACAGAAATATCAGCAACTTGATGATAAGGCTTTTCATCATGGCCTGGATGCTTTCAAGGGTGATATCCACACAGAGAAGGCCGTCGAATTTTCCGTCCGCTGTTCGAATCGGAGCGTAGGCGCTGAGAAAGGTCCCCCATTTGTCTGAATAGAACTCCGTTTCAACCACAGGTTCCTTGATCCCTTCAATGGATTTGGCCAGGATCGGGGTGGCTTCTTCATAAACGTCGCCAGGATGTGACCGGTCTTCTTCCGACTCTTCCGCATCAGCAATGAAAACAAACTGACCGTTTTCGTTCTTTCTCATGGTGTAGACATAGCGCAATCCGTTGCTTTGATCTCTGATCTGTCTCAGTTGAGCGACCACGTTCTTGTATGATTCGGAGGCTTCATCCTCCGGGTTTTTTATCGTCGCATGATCTTCAGCGGAAATGATCTGAACACCCAGTGCGGTGTAATCTCTAACCCGGGTCCGCATATTCTCGAACAATTCACCCCAGGTGAGCCTGTAGGAGAGAAAGATAAGAATCGAGGCTCCGATGAGCCAGAGGCACACCAAGGCAAAGGCGATGCGTTTTGCGATTTTCATGTTGTTGAGGCTTAGCGAAGACAGGCTCATGATCGTTGCTCCCCTTAAATCAAACACAGTCGATGGATATCCGGATAGAAAGAGAGATCAGGCCTCGGTGCGCCTCCTGAATCGTCCTCAGGCGTGGCCGTCCTGGCTGATCGGCTTTGATAGTTCAACACGTCTTATCGGTTGGATTCGAAGGAAACTGAACTTCCAATGGATGATTTTTTTAAAGGAGTTTTCGACATTCCCTAAACATATCCTGGGTTCTTGTTGTCACAGATAGGTGCAGGCGCCCACAAATCGTTTTAGCCAGTAACTGTCAGACAGGGAGTCTATCCGAATGGTCTTGCCTTTGCTGGGAGCATGGATGAAATTACCCTCTCCGATGTAGATTCCCACATGGGAAATCCGGTTGGAACAGGTGGTGGCGAAAAACACAAGATCACCTTTTAGAAGACTGTCCTTGTCAATGGCGTTTCCGACGGAAAACTGGGCTGCGGAGTTACGGGGCAGGTCCAGACCGTTCAATTGATAGACGGTCATGGTAAGTCCGCTGCAGTCAAACCCTGTTTCCACCGATGTTCCTCCCCACAGATAAGGAACGTCGATAAAGGTGTGGGCCGATTTCACGATTTCTTCCCGAAGGTAATCGAGCTGGTGATCCGCCAGTTTATCGCTTTTGGTCACCGAGTAGTCTTCAGGGATGACGATGTAAAACTCTTCGATAACACCCGCATTTTTAAGAGCGATAGCCCTTCTTCTGGCGGATTCCCTTGTTTTGAAATTGCCGAACCGAACTTTGTACAATCCCGTACTGGCGGCAAAATATGTGGCGTCAAGGCCCTGGGAGCAGAGGGATTCTGAAAAACGGACGGCATTATCAGGATTGGCGAAGGCGCCAGCCTGGATGGTATACCCCATGCGTTTGAGGGATTTTTTGACTTTTTTTTCAGAAACACCAGATTTTTTTTTGACCGGATAGAGTTCTTTGAAACGCCTCGGGGTACAGGCGGACAAGGCAAGAGTCAGACAAAGGATCACGATCCCCAATTTCTTATAGACATTGTTTCGAGCCATGTACACTCCGGTTCGATTCTGTTGAAAATACACGTTTCAAAGCATGGGAGGACATATTTTTATTACATTATCCCATGGATTGTCGAGTGGAATAACGGATCGTTATAATTTTTTAAGCGGCATCACAGGTTCCCATGTCCTGAATCCCAAGATTTTCAGGATAAACCAAATAAAAAACCCCATGGAATGGGGTTTTTTATTTGGATAAATTGTAATGTCGCCTGGTTGGCGCGCCCGGAGGGATTCGAACCCCCGGCCTACGGATTCGAAGTCCGGCGCTCTATCCAGCTGAGCTACGGGCGCTTGACGTTTTTTTAAAATGGGGTGAGCGACGGGGCTCGAACCCGCGACGACCGGAACCACAATCCGGTGCTCTACCAGCTGAACTACGCTCACCATAATCAAGAACACAGGCTTTTTAACAGATAATGGTGGCCTTGACAAGGGAATTTATCACGTTTTTGGATGGGGGGGGACGGCAAGGGGAGAACGATGAATCCCATGGTTATGAAAAACGACTGATTTCTTGACATGGCGGATTGATTTGTTTATCTGATGGAATGTTCCCGCGTGCTTCCGGGGCTTCTTTTTTCCCAATCATCCAAGCCAATGAACCAACAGAGGTTGTTCTTATGTTCTTCATTTCCGACTGGTATATCCTCCCTGCGGTGTTTTTACTGGATTTTCTTCTCGGCGATCCCCTGTGGCTTCCACACCCGGTTCGATGGATGGGAAAGGGAATCGCACATTTCGAGCTTTTGTTCAGAGACAAAATTCCATCACCCAGGTGGTCCGGTCTTTTTTTTGCCCTTTTTCTTGTGTCCATGACATGGCTTTTTTCCATACTTCTTCTGGCCATGGCCCGGAGTCTTGACCCCCTTTTCGGAAAACTTGTGGAAATTCTATTGATTTACTATGCCGTCGCTGCATTTTCTCTGAAAAATTCCGCCATGGATGTTTATCTCGCCCTTAAAAACAACGGACTTGAGGCCGCGAAAGAAAAAGTATCACGCATTGTGGGCCGGGATGTGGAAAGTCTGGACAGGGAAGGGGTGGTGAGGGCCACTGTTGAAACGGTGGGCGAAAACCTGGTGGATGGCGTCATTTCCCCTCTGTTCTGGGCCGCGGTGGGGGGGGCGCCCCTTGCCATGACTTACCGGATGATCAACACCCTGGACTCCATGGTAGGATACAAAAACGAAAAATACAGGGATTTTGGAATGGCCTCGGCCAGAATCGACGATCTGGCCAACTGGATTCCGGCGCGGTTATCAGTGCCTGTGATCGCCCTTGCCGCTTTTTTTGCGAAGCTTCCCTGGAAACAGGCTTTTGAGACGGGTTTCGCGGAAGGGAAAAACCATGCCAGTCCCAATTCGGGCTACCCTGAAGCCGCGTTTGCAGGAGCGCTGGGCGTACGTCTCGGAGGGTACAGCTACTATGGCCGGGTGCTTGTGGAAAAACCCTGGATAGGCCAAGCTTTCGGGGCGGTTGTCGACGATGATGTGAAACGGGCCTGCCGGTTGCTTTTGATCGCATCCCTGATGGCGATTTTTATGGCCATGGGTATCGCCCATGCCATGTCCATGGTTTAACAAAAGGACGTATCGTGAACGAACGTAGCGAAATGACGACAAGGACGCCAGGGTTAAGGACACTCGAGCACTCTTACAAAAAAATCTATCCTTTCAGGCTGGGGACCACTTCCTTTATCTATCCGGACCTATATTCGGAAAATGTCAGGCTTCTGGGGCCTTATCTTGATGAAATCGAACTGCTTTTTTTTGAGAGCAGGGATCCGGGATGTTTTCCCTCAACTTACGAAATTGATGAACTGCTGAGGCTGAAAGACCGGTGGGACCTGACCTACAACATCCACCTTCCCACAGACGTGGATCTGTCGTCGCCCGATCCCCATGAGCGGGAAACGGCTGTTTCCAATCTTGAGCATGTGATCGAGATGACGGAGCCCCTGAAGCCAGTGACCTACACCCTTCATATTCCCTTTGACAGCGAAAGACCGGGTGGGGAGACGCTGTGGAGGGCTTACGCCTCCAAAGGCATCCGTGCCCTTCTGTCACGAGGTGTCCAATCTCGAAAGATCTCTGTTGAAACCCTGATGTATCCACCCTTGTTGCTGAAACCCCTGGTCGACGAATTCGATCTTTCCATGTGCCTTGACGTGGGCCATGTGATGCTGGCCGGAGGCGATCCCCTGGAAGTGTTCCGGGAATTCCGGGATCGGATTTCCATCATTCACCTTCACGGCGTCAGGAACCAAAGCGATCATCTTTCCCTGGATCATTTCGACGCGCAGGATTTTTCAAAAATCCGTCACATGTTGAATGATTTTACCGAAACCGTTTCCATCGAAGTATTTTCGTTCAAGGATCTTGAGCTTTCGCTGAGTTACTTGAGAGAATATTTTTAACGGGGCGGTGGAATCACTGCATTGACAAAGAAAAAGTATTGACGATTCTTCTTTCTTTCCGCTAAAAATAGATCGATTTTGATCACATAAGCTTTTACGCAAACGGAACACGGTGTAATTCCGTGACGGACCCGCCGCTGTAACCGGATTGCATTTCGCAGGTTTCTGAACACTTAAAAGAAACAGCCACTGATCTTCTGTATCGGGAAGGCGCGGAAAGCAGATATCCGGAAGTCAGAAGACGTGTGTAAAAAGCCATGCTGGAGCTTGATGGCAAAGGGTTCTGGGAAGGTTCGATGACCTTCCGGAACCCTTTTTGTTTTGGAAGGATCATCCATCATCGCTTTTTAACGCAGCATCATGGAGAAAACCTTATGAAAACTCAGATCGAACTTGCCAGGGATGGCGTGGTGACAGAACAGATGAAAAAGGTAGCAAAGGATGAAGGGCACGATGTGGATTTTATACGCAGGAAAGTTGCTCTTGGTGAAATCGTGATTCCGAACAATCCTTTGCGCAAACATCAGAATGTGGTGGGAATCGGGGCAGGACTCCGAACCAAAGTCAACGCCTCCATCGGAACGTCGTCGGATATCTGCGACGTGGACGCCGAAATAAGAAAAGCCATTGCAGCGGAAGAAGAGGGGGCCGATACCCTGATGGAGCTTTCGGCCGGCGGGGATCTCGATGCGGTAAGAAGGGCCGTCATCTCAGCCACAAGTCTTCCTGTGGGCAATGTCCCCCTTTATCAGGCGTTCAGCGATGCCGCAAAAAAGTACAAAAACCCCTCCAAACTCGATCCCGAGTACCTTTTTGACCTGATCGAACGGCAATTGGCCGACGGCCTGAGTTTCATGGCCATTCATTGCGGGATCAATCTTTACACCATCGAACGCCTGAGAAAACAGGGGTACCGCTATGGGGGCCTCGTTTCAAAAGGCGGTACGTTCATGGTGGCCTGGATGGATCACAACAAAAAAGAAAACCCTCTCTACGAGCAGTTCGACCGGGTTTGTTCCCTCATGAAAAAATACGACGCTGTTTTATCCCTGGGCAACGGAATCAGGGCAGGGGCCATTCATGACAGCCATGACCGGGCGCAGATGGCTGAAATGATCATCAACTGCGAACTGGCTGAACTTGGCCGCGAGATGGGATGCCAGATGATGGTGGAAGGCCCGGGTCATGTCCCATTGGATGAAATCGAGGGAAACATCATGCTGGAAAAACGAATGAGCGGAAACGCTCCGTATTACGTCTTAGGGCCTCTCCCACTTGACACAGGCGCCGGTTACGACCATGTGGTCAGCGCTATCGGAGCGGCCAATTCAGCCCGGTACGGAGCGGATCTTGTCTGTTACATCACCCCGTCCGAGCATCTGGCGTTGCCGAACGAAGCCGATGTGCGTGAAGGGGTCAGGACTACCCGGCTTGCCGTCCGCATCGGCGATGTGGCCAGGAACCCGCATATGAGAGAAAATGAAAAAATGGCCGCCATGGCGAGAAGGGATATGCGATGGGATGACCTTGAAAAATATCTGATGTTTCCCGATACGGCCAGATCCATCCGTGAAAGTCGCCTGCCCGAAGAGCCATCGACCTGCACCATGTGCGGTGAATTCTGCGCCATGAAAAAAGGCATGCAGGTGTTTGAAAAGGACATTTCCCTCGCAAAGGGTTCTTCCTGTTGTCATATTATCAAGGAACAAGGAGAGTTAGCATCATGAATATTCTGAACAACGCTTTGTCATCCATCGTCCCTCCGGACAAAGACATCCACGCCAAAGCCCTGGACCGTCTGGCAAACCAGGCGAGACCCGCTGGCAGCCTGGGAATGCTCGAGCCTTTATCGGCCAGACTGGCATCGATCAAAGGCCAGATGGACCCACGTTTTGAGAAAAAAATCATTGTGACGTGTGCGGGTGACCACGGCATTGTGGATGAAGGCATCAGCCTTTTTCCTCAGGAAGTAACAGCCCAGATGGTCTATAATTTCGTGAACGGGGGAGCATCCATCAGTGTGCTGGCCCGCCATGCCGGGGCCAGGGTCCGTGTGGCCGACTTGGGGGTCAACGCTGATTTCGAATCCTCGCTTCCGATCTTTCATAAAAAAGTCGCCAAGGGGACCCGAAACTTCGCCAAAGAGCCAGCCATGACCCGGGAGCAGGCCATACAATCCATTGAGGCGGGCGTGGACATCGTCAATATCCTGGTCCGTGAAGACGGCCTTGATATGCTTGGAACAGGGGACATGGGTATTGGAAACACAACACCGTCTTCTGCGATCATCGCCGCTTTTTCAGGTGTTTCAGTCAACAAACTTACCGGGAGAGGGACAGGAATCGGTGATGAGACCCTGACCCATAAAATCAAGGTGATCGAAAAAGCCCTGGCGCTTCTCAACCCGGATCCCGGAGACGCACTGGACGTGCTTTCCAAGGTCGGAGGCTTCGAGATCGGCGGTCTTGCCGGTCTTGTCATCGGGGCAGCGGCAAATGGCATACCCGTGGTCTGTGACGGCCTGATTTCCACGGCCGGAGCTTTGATCGCCTGTGAACTCGCACCGGCCGCAAAAGAATTCCTTTTTGTGAGTCATAAATCCGTCGAGGCAGGGCATGCCTACATGCATGAACGGCTGGGGCTTTCACCGATTCTTGACCTTGGTCTGCGTCTTGGTGAAGGAACAGGCGCTGCCCTGGCCATGGAAATTCTTGACGCATCCACCCGTGTCCTTGCCGAAATCAAGACGTTCGAGGAAGTCGGCATTCAAAACGCGGGAAAATAATCCGCATTCCATTGTTTACCGTGGCTTTGAAAAAACAAATTTCAAGGCCACGAACAATCCTTATCCATCACTTTAATAATGGCTATATATTTATCAAAAATCATTAAAAAAAACCATATTTATACATTCGTTATGTATAAATATGCGTATAAATACATGAAAAACCTTTGTTTTCGCCTTCAAACCACCTATTTTCTATTGATTTCAAAGATAATTGGTGCCATGGTACCTGATCATGCAGGAGACACAAACCAGAGAAACTCAAACAAAACGGACAGGAGCTGTGAAAGCCGCCACTGGAACTGCGGGCATGGTAAGGAACCTCGCTTCAGCTTACAGAACGTTTTCACTCTACCCTGAAGACCATGCCCTTTCTATAAAGAGCGTCGGTCAAATCTCATCTGAGCTTCGAAGATACACTGAAACTTACGACTCCCTGGTGCTGACAGTCGAAAAAGATGGGGTTTATTCAGGGGGGCAGAATGTCTTTAAAACAACAGGAGACGATGATCCTTTCCATGGCCCCCTGAAACGGGACGGAATCATTGGGCTTGAATTTTCCCGAGGAATTGAAGCCAGGGAAATCATCATATTTTTCCAGATACTCAAAAAAAACAAAAACGTCACGGAAGAAGCCGACAGTGACACGGTGACCGATCTTTGGGAAGCCGACCTGCCTCATATTCATTTTCAGGCTTCAGAGTTCATGTGGGATTCGGATACGGTTTTTTCTTTTCCCACACCTTCAACCAGCGTTTTGTCTTTCCCGACCTTTGAACTCAACCACGGTCAGACCAAAGAAAATGCCAAAGAGAACAAAAATGGATGGCTGGATTACGAACCGTCTTTTTATAAACCCGCCAATCTCAATGGCCCCCTGTTTGATGGCATCAATCTTTCAATTCATCCCGATGAGTTGAAAGAACTTGAAAAGATTGTAAAAGAACAGGAAAGCGGAATCTATGACGATGAGTTGGTCGAGCTTCTTCTTTTCGTTCTTGAAGAGGTCTCCCAGCCTGAAGATCTGAAAAACATCCTGTCTTCTCTCGCGGACGAGTTCGGCAGGGCCTTGTCATTCGGTGAAATGTACAAAGCCTATTCCATTATCGAGAAAATTTCCGCCTACCGTTCCCGCCATGCATGGATCAACCCCCATGTCGATGATTTTTTCATGACGTTCATCCGGCAGATTTCAGGCCCTGTTTTTCAGAAAGTAATGTCCGGCCTGATTCCTGTTTTAAAAGAGAACAATGCCGGAGATATCTTTTTTCTCCGTAAAATTATCAATACCTTGGAATCTTCGGCGATCATTTGTCTGTGTGACATTCTCCCTCTCCTGGAATCCGTTTATTCCAGGGATCTTGTTCTCGATATCATAAAAAACAAAGCCAGGGACGATGCGGACCTGATCAATCAAATGATGGCCAGTCCGGACAAAATGGTGGTTTTGATTGCCATATCACTGCTTAAAAAAAACAAGAACACAAACAGCGATTATCTTCTTTACGACGCGCTGAAACATCCTCAGGAGCAGATTCGAACCAGTGCTCTTGATTATTTTCTGGAAAAGCCTGTCAGTGTCTTGAACAGTCTTTTCTTTCTCATCAATGATCCGAGCATGGATATACGGATCAAGTTGTTGAAGTGTATCGGTTCAAAACGAGCCGTTTCATCGGAAACGCTGATGCTTCAGTATCTTGAGAGCTTTTCTGATGAGGAGGCTGACAGGAATCACCTGTTGAGCTGCTACAGAATGCTTGGCAAGTGTGGCTCCGAACGATCTCTCGCGTTTTTGAAGAAGAGGCTGTTCAGCGGCGCATGGACGGGAATACTTGGAAACAGACAGTCCCTCCACAGACAGGGTGCGCTTCTTGCCCTATCTGAACTTGGAAGTCCTGGGGCCCTTAAAATGATTCAGAAAGCGGCGAACAGCCGTTCTCCTCTTGTCCGAAAGGCGTATACCGCGATGTTTTCGGAATAATTAAGGATGTCAAAGCTTGGTATGAGAAACGAAACGGTCATAGGAGAACAGATGATCACGATGCTTTTCAAACTCGTGATGTCTGTCAAGCTCCACGGTCAGAACAACAAGGCTGTCAGGAATATGGCTGACACGCTGCTTTCGTTGCTGCGTGATTACTCAAACTTCGAAAAATTCGTTTCCCTGAAAATATCCGACAACCGCTTTTATTTCCAGAATGAAAAAATTCCCCACCGTCGTGAAACCCTCGGATTTATGAGCAAGGCCAGGGATTTTTTCCTTCAGCGCGGAATAGGCGAAATCCGGATCGACCTACAGGAAAGTCCGGATCATTCGGTTGTCATCAAAACGGCATTGTATCTCTATCATGCCAACAAAGCCGAAGATCCTTTTATCTGGTTCAAAAAAAAGCTGGCTTTCGAAAACCTATTCTGGATTGAGGTTGAAAAACCGGCCGATAATAAAGAGGCGTCAGAAAAATCAAAGACCCCTGAAAAAGTGTATTCCATATCTCCTTCACAGGACTTTGTCTCAAAAAAGGAAAAGGGCGTCAGGACTTACGCCAATGCCATTCAGTCAATCAAGATGGTGGCTGAAAAAGTATCTGACCACAGTTTTGCCAGCATCCGGAAAACCCAGAGAATGGTCCAGAAAATGGTGGATCTTATTGTCGAAGACGATTCGATTCTGATGGGTATGAGCACGATCAGGGACTACGATGATTACACCTATTGTCATTCTGTCAACGTGGCCATTCTCTCCATGTGTCTTGGGCTTAAAATCGGTCTTTCAAGAAAATCGGTCGAGATTCTTGGGATCTGCGGTCTTTTCCATGATCTTGGGAAAGTGGATATCCCTTCCGAAATCATTCAAAAACCTGGAAGGCTGACTCCCGAAGAAACACGAATCGTTGAAAAACATTCGCTGTTCAGTGTCACTAAAATATTGAAACTGAACGCCCCCAGGGAAATCAAAGCCAAAATCATCCGTCCACCTTTCGAGCATCACATCAAATACGACCATTCAGGATATCCAAGGTATAATGTGAACAAGCCGGTCAGTTTGTTTGGCCGAATTCTGACGATCGCCGATGTGTTTGACGCCATCACGTCACCTCGATCTTACAGACCCGTGGCTTTGAGCCCCGATGAGGCCCTCGGACGGATGCTGGAGGGTTCGGGAACGGATTTTGATCCGCTTCTTCTCAAGGCCTTTATCAATATGGTGGGGTTTTATCCTGTGGGAACACTCCTTCAGTTGGATACCGGTGAACTGGGACTTGTTTCCGGCAAAGGGAAATGTTCCAATGGAAGCCGTCCGGATGTTGTGGTCATCAAAACAGACAAGGACAAGGCGTACAGAAAAGGTCCGGTGATCAGTCTTGAAGAGCGGGATTCCACAACCATGGACTACATACGTAACATTGTGGCCAGTTTTCATCCCGGTCGTTTTGGAATCCAGCCGGCGGAATACCTTTTATGACCTTGAAAAACAACCGGCCTTGTATTATAAAAGCAAAGTAAATTACAATCCTTTGGTTAACCGATCTACCCTTTGACAGGCCGTTTTTTTTTCGTAAAACGGCCCTGATATTTTCAATCACCATGGCGTATGTGATCCAGCAGTTTATTTTTAAAAGGAGGTTTTTATGGCAAATCGTTTGGATGTATACCGTTGCAGTCTCTGTGGCCATATCGTTGAAGTGATCAACCAGGGCATGGGAACCCTGGTCTGCTGCAATCAGGACATGACCCTTCTTTCAGAAAATACCCAGGATGCGGCGACGGAAAAGCATGTTCCTGTCATCGAAGTGACCGATGGCGGGATTAAAGTGAAAGTTGGAGCCGTGGCACACCCCATGACCGAAGAACATTACATTCAGTGGATTGAAGTGGTGGTGGACGATAAAATCTGCCGTGCCTGGTTGAAACCCGGCGACGCCCCTGAAGCTTTTTTCAACGTGAAGGGATCGAAGATCGTTGCCAGGGAGTACTGCAATCTTCACGGTCATTGGAAAGCGACAACCTGATACGGATGAATCGTAACTTTTTTATGATTGTGTAATCCAACAAAAAAAGCCCGGCTAAGCCGGGCTTTTTTTTGTTTCATGTGCGGGTAATATTATCAGCTCAGAGTGGCAACCGTATCCTGCGCGATCTGAAGTTCTTCATTGGTGGGAATGACCCACACCTGAACCTTGCTGCCTTCTTTGTGAATGGCCTGGGGGCTTCCGAAGCGGCCTTTGTTTTTCTCTGTGTCAAAGTCAATACCGAGCCCTTCCATATCCATACAGATGTCCCTGCGGGCAATGTCATCATTTTCACCGATACCGGCGGTGAAAGCTATCACATCCACAGTTCCGAGAACTGCCGCGTAGGAGCCGATGTATTTTTTAACACGGTAGACAAACATTTCGAGGGCAAGTTTCGCCATCTCGTCACCTTGTTCCGCCTTGGCGTGGATATCCCTCATGTCGTTCATTCCACAGATCCCTTTAAGACCGCTCTGCTTGTTGAGAACGTTGTCGATGTCGTCGACATTCATCCCTTTGTGCTTGACGAGATAGGGGATAATGGCCGGATCGAAATCGCCGGAACGGGTTCCCATCATGACTCCTGCAAGGGGAGTCATGCCCATGGATGTGTCAACACATTTGCCTTTTTTGACAGCAGCCATGGAACAACCGTTACCCAGATGGACCGTGATAATATTGACATCTTCGGGTTTCTTGCCCAGCAGGGAAGCGGCTTTGTGGGCCACGTACTTGTGGGATGTGCCATGAAAACCGTAACGTCTGATTCTCAGCTCTTTGTAATATTCGTAGGGAAGGGCATAGAGAAACGCCTTGGGAGGCATGGTCTGATGAAATTCCGTGTCGAAAACCGCCACGTTGGGAGTTCCCGGGAAAAGTTCTTCAGCCACTTCGATTCCCACGAGGTTTGCGGGGTTGTGGAGAGGCGCAAGAGGATTATTGTCCTTGATGGCCTGTTTGATCGAATCGTTGATGCGGATGGAGGTGTTGAACTGCTCACCACCCTGAACCACCCGATGGCCAATGGCGTAGATTTCTTTCTTGTCTGAAATCACCCCTTTTTCCGGATCGGTGATCAGGTCGACCGCAAGATGCATGGCTTCCTTGTGGTTGGGGAAGGGCCGTTCAATGACGGTTTTCTCTTCACCGGAACCGTTGATTTTCTTGTGGGTGATCGTACCGGTTTTATCACCGATTCTTTCAACAAGGCCGGTTGCCATGACCGTTTCTTTTTCCATGTTCAAAAGCTGGTATTTCAGCGATGAACTACCTGCGTTGATAACGAGAACATTCATTTTACTTGATTCCTTTCCCTGCCTGTGCCTGGATTGCCGTAATGGCGACTGTGTTAACAATATCGGGGACGGTGCATCCCCGGCTTAAATCGTTGACCGGTTTGTTCAGCCCCTGCAGAATGGGACCGATGGCGATCACGTTGCTGGATGCACGCTGAACCGCCTTGTAGGTGTTGTTACCCGTATTGAGATCCGGAAAAATGAATACCGTGGCGCGGCCTGCAACCTCACTGTCGGGAAGTTTGGTCTGGGCGACAATGGGATCGATGGCGGCGTCGTACTGAATCGGACCTTCGATCAGAAGAGAGGGGTTCTTTTCCTTGGCGATCCGTGTGGCTTCGATGACTTTTTCAACTTCCACGCCTTTACCGGATGATCCGGTGGAGTACGAAAGCATGGCGACCCTGGGTTCCACACCGAAAATTTTCGCTGTTTCTGCAGAAACAACTGCGATTTCAGAGAGTTCTTCGGCCGTCGGACTGGGGTTGACGGCGCAGTCACCGAAAACGAGAACCCGGTCCTTGATACACATCAGAAATACGGAAGACACGATGGAAGAGCCGGGGATAGTCTTGATGATCTGGAACGCCGGCCGTATAGTATGGGCTGTGGTGTTTATAGAACCTGATACCATGCCGTCAGCGTGACCTTTGTAAACCATCATGGTGCCGAAGTAAGTCACGTCTTCCATGGCGTCCCTGGCCAGCTCCTCGGTCATGCCTTTTTTCTTGCGCATTTCGTAGTATGTTTCCACGTATTCCTTAAAATACGGGCTCTGGTCGGGTTGGACGATATTCGCCCCGGAAAGATCGAGGCCCAGTTTCGAAATCTTGTTCCGGATTTCACTTTCCTTCCCGAGAAGGGTCAGATCGCAGACGTTCCGTTTCAGAAGAATTTCGCTGGCATTGAGGATTCTCTCACCCACGCCTTCGGGAAGAACGATATGCTGTTTGTTTTTTCTCGCTTTTTGAATCAGGTTGTATTCGAACATCTGGGGAGAGACTTTGGACGATTTTCTCTTGATCAGTTTGTCTCTCAGTTCCGATGTATTCACGTTGGCTTCGAACAGGCCAAGGGCTGTGGCGATTTTCGCAGGATTGTTCGGATCGATCCGGCCATGGAGGTGGTTGAGTGCCCTCATCACAGGATAGGTCGATTCTCTGACAAGCAGGATGGGTACGGGAATTCCCTCCCAGCCCTGGACAAGACGCTGGATGTTCGCGGAAGGATAGATTCCGCCGGTGAGAAGGATACCGGAGATGTCCGGATAGGCGGTTGAAATCTTGGTGGCCATGGCACTGAGAATGATGTCTTCACGGTCACCGGAAGTCACCACCAGGCTGTCTTTCTGGATGTAATTGAGAAAATTGGAAATCTGCATGGCCGCGATGACGTAACCGTCCACTTTCTTGTTCGTGGCTTTTTTCCCGTAAAGAATTTCAGCGCCAAGAAATTTCTGAAGATCGGAAATGGTGGGTTTGACAAGATTCTCGTTTTCCGGAATCACGTAGAACAGTCCGCCAGGAAGGGAGGTGATTTCTTTAAGGGCTTTAAGCACACTTTCTTTCTGCTCTTCGTCAACGCGGTTTGCTATGGTGCCGATGATGTCCACGCCTTTTTCGGTCAGGCCTTCGATGGCCAGCTCCGTCAGGGCGATCAGTTCATTGGTCGGGGTTTTTCTGGCATTGGTGATGACCAGGGTGGGGGCGTTCAAATAAGCGGCGATATCGGAGTTGATTTCAAAGGTGAAAGCCTCGTTCCCTGCGATGAAGTCCGTGCCTTCGATCAGGACGAAATCGCATTTTTCTTCGAGATTCTTGTATTTGATCAGAATGTTTTCGAGAAGCTCGTTCTGTTTGCCTTCCTGAATAAGGGCCTTGGCCTGATCCAGGGTGTAGGCATACGTGTCCTCGTAGGTGAGGCCCAGATAAAAATGGGACAATACAAGATCGATGTCATGATCTTTCTGACCTTCGGCAATGGGGTTGATGACAGGTCTGAAGAAACCCACCTTGTGAAGGTTTCTGAGAAGAAGCTGCATGATGCCCAGAACAATGGAAGATTTTCCGCTCCGTGACTTTGTCGTGGTGATGTACAAACTTTTTGACATTTTCATACCTCATATAAAACGAATACGTTACAATTATAAAACCCTACAAGGCGACCGCGCCTTTAAACCCTGTTTTGAAAAGGTGTCATTTACTCCAAGACGGATAAACAATCAACATTTTTCGAATATTCAAAAAAACGGTCGTGAACCCGACCTTTCTTTTTAGGAGTTCATTTATATAAGGGCATCCCATGATCGTCGTCTGCAATGCCAATATTGCCTGTTTAAATTTATAACACAACCATTCGATATTATATATCATATATTGTTTGGTTCAGTTTTCGGCAAAATGAAACCAGTGCTATCTATTTCGGCATGACTCCACTTTTTCTGAAACACGGCACAAAAAAACATGACGGGGTTTGCATGAAAAACATTGTTTATTTTCTAAATAAAAAATTAAAATCAACCGGTGAACATTGTCCTCAATCATGACTGACGGAAATCGTTACGACCAGATTAAAACCCACAATGATATTTGCAATGTGAAAAACACCATGATATAGCTTTGTCGGTTAATGCGAATTTATGAAAATTATATTTTCAACAATCCATTTTTCTTCTTCCACATCCAGGTTTCAACCGACCTCATTTGGTTTAACAGGAGTTTTTCATGCGTAAAATCATTGTAACCCTCGGCGTGATTTCTGTGGTTTCAATTCTTTCTGTATCCACAGCCTTTTCTCAAAACGATTCCGATGTCGCGGCAACGGTTAATGGTCAAAAGATCACCATTTCGGAAATTAACCGTGTGGTTCAGGCCCTTCCTCAATATCACAAACTTCAACTCGAAATGCTTGAGGACATGATTGTCAAAACCCTGATTTATCAGGAGAGCGTCAAGGCCGGAGTCAAGGTTGACAAGAGCGAAGTGGACAGTGGTTTCAAAGAATACCTGAAGAGACTGAACCTGAGCGACGACGTGGTGAAACGAGAAATGAAACGAATGAACCTCACCGAAGACGTCATGAAAGAGGAAATCAGAAAACAGCTCATGGTCGAGCGCTTTTTAAAAAACAGGGCAAAGACTCTGAATCTTACCGTTTCCGATGAAGAAGTCCGGTCGTTTTACAACGAAAATCCCGACACGTTCAACAAACCAGAGCGTGTACATATCCGTCATATTCTGGTACAATCCGATCCAACGGATAAACAGAAGATGGAAGCCGCCAAGAAAAAGATCTACGAAGTCAGGGACAAAATCAAGCGTAAGGAAGGGACTTTTGCTGAACTTGCGAAAAAATATTCCGATGATAAGTCCAATGCGGATAATGGTGGGGAAATCACCCGTAACAGCCCCCTTCCTAAAGCGTTTATCGATACGGCTTTTGCCCTTGGAAAAGATCAGGTGAGCGAGGTTGTGAGAACCCCCATGGGATTTCATCTGATTCAGATGATCGAAAAAAAACCTGCGGGCAAAACTCAGCTTAATGAAATCAAAGATTCGTTGAGATTCAGACTTCTGGAGCAGAAAAACAACAACGCAATGAAAAAATATGTGGATTCCCTGGTTGAAAAATCCAAAATCGACATCAAACTCGAAAAACGCAACGTGAAATAAAAGGATAAACACTATGAAAAGAGCCACAATCAAAAGTACAGGACGTTATATACCTTCACGGCTGGTAACCAACGACGATCTGACAAAGATGATGGATACGAGCGATGCGTGGATCCGAGAAAGAACCGGTGTGGAACAGCGCTACTGGGTCCCTGAAGGCGAAAATATCGGCGCATCCGACCTGGGTCTTGAAGCGTCAAAAATCGCACTTGACAAGGCTGGCTGGAAGGCGGAGGACCTTGACCTCATTATTTTCGCAACCCTTAGCCCCGATATCTTCTTTCCGGGACCGGGCTGCCTTCTTCAACACAAACTCGGTTTAACCTCCACTCCCACCATTGATATTCGTCAGCAGTGCACCGGTTTTCTGTACGGTCAGTCCATTGCCGACGCATACATCCGAAGCGGCTTAGCCAACAAGATACTGTTTGTCGGATCGGAAGTCCACAGCACGGGCCTTGACAAAACCACCAGGGGAAGGGATGTGGCCGTGATCTTCGGTGACGGGGCCGCCGCGGTCTGTTTTGAAGGAATCGAAACCGACAAAAACACAGGGATTATTTCAACGGTGCTTCATACAGCAGGAGAGTTTGCTGAAAGTCTGATGCTGGAACTCCCCGCCTCACGGCTCCCTGAGCGTGGACTTCTGGATAATCCGGATATCGCACGGCTCTACCCCTCGATGAACGGGTCGAAAATTTTCAAACTCGCCTTGAGAAGGCTTCCTGAAGTGACAATGGAAGTTCTTGAAAAAGCCGGAATGAGCCTGGAGGATATCGATATGTTCATTCCACATCAGGCGAATCTCAGAATAAACGAGGCCTACCAGAAGACCCTGAACATTCCTGATGAAAAAATTTACAACAATATCCAAAAATACGGCAACACCACCGCAGCCACCATTCCTCTGGCACTCGATGAGCTGATCGAAATGGGCAGGTTGGACACCACGAAAAGCACCTTGCTTTTCGTAGCCCTTGGCGCCGGTCTGACCTGGGCTGCTTCGATTTACAAGTTTGGTGAATAAAAAACAACGTCATTCGAATGGGGGGATTCATCCCCCCATTTCTCACCCCAGGGTTCCTTCAAACAACGTTTCCAGATAAAACCGTGTGATAGGATCGAGCTCGCTGAAATTGTGCTCAGGTGCCGTGTTTTTCCTGGCAATTTCACGGCGGAGATCGTTGGCAATGGTCTTTCCCAACTCCACCCCGAACTGATCAAAAGGGTTGATGTCCCAGACAAAGGCCTTGTAGACGGTCTGGGCCTCGTAATACGAAAGCAGACGGCCTATGTTTGTCGGGGACAGATCGTTCATGAGGATGGTGGACGATGGACGGTTCCCCTGAAAAAAACGGACTTTTTCAGCAGAGTCTTTTCCCACGGCAAGGGCCGTTGCCTGTGAGATCATGTTGGCCCATAATTCCTGGTGATTGGTGACTCCATTAGGGCGGCAGTCCCCCTGAACGTATTGGGGTGTCAGCACCCCAATGAAATCAATGGGGAAAGGGTGGCCTTGATGGGCAAGCTGGAAAAACGAATGCTGGGCGTTTGTTCCCGGTTCACCGAACACGATGACTCCGGAAGATTCGTCCAGTTCGTAGTTATTGATGGTCACCGATTTCCCGTTACTTTCCATGTTGAGCTGCTGGATATGAGGGGCAAGTTTGGAAAGAGGGGAGGCGTAGGGAATGATGGCCTGGGCCTGGTATCCAAGAAAGTTGTTGTTCCAGATACCGATGAGGGCCGAGACAAGAGGGATATTTTCCTGGATCGGGGCGTATTTTGTGTGGATATCCATTTCAGATGCCCCTTCGAGGAAACGCCCGAATTGGTCGTATCCAAGATAAAGGCTCAAAGGCACTCCACCCACAGCGGAGGTGACGCTGAACCTCCCGCCGATGAAGTCGAACATGTGAAATGTTGCAAGTACCGGATTTTCAGGGTTGTCTCCGGGACTTCCCTTGCTCGTGACCGTGATGAAATGTCGAGACGGATCAAGTCCGAAGGATTTCACGTAGTCTTCTGCGTGCATCATGTTGGCGTAAGTTTCCACGGTGGTGAAACTTTTGGAAATGATGATCCACAGAGTCGTTTCAGGCTCGATCTGGGTTTTGACGGTCTCGAAATTATGGGGGTCCACATTGGTTAAAAAATGAATGCGGATGTTCTTTCGGGCAAAGGCGAAAAGGGCGTTGGAGACAAATTCCGTTCCAAGGTAGGACCCTCCGATCCCGATGACCACGATATGTCTGAATGACTTTCCCGTAGACCCTGTGATATCTCCCCTGTGGATTTTTTCGGAGAACTCCCGGATGTTTTGACGTTCCTTTTCAATATCAGGCATGATATTGATACCGTCAACGTACACAGGCCGTTCCGACAGATTCCTCGCGGCGGTATGAAGAGCGGCCCTGTTTTCGGTGACATTGATTTTTTCCCCGTTGATCATGGCCTTGTATTTTTTCTGTACCTGGGCTGTTTCCGCCAGCTCGAAAAGAAGGTCCATGGCCTTTTCGTCAACTCTCTGGCGGGAAAAGTCATAGAAAAAATCCACGGCTTTCAAGGAGAAGTCTTTCAGTCTGTTCTTTTTCTGGATCAGATATTTGAGATGGTTTTCAGGACGTTTGATATAATCCGCGTGTTCTTTGAGTTTTTTCCAAACGTGTGTGTGGCTGATACCATGGCGTTCAATGGGCATAGGCTTAGACGGTGACCTGGCACTGAGAGTATTTTACGTGATAAATTAATTGAAACTTCGTGAAAATTGTTGGAAATTATATGTCGCATTTTTGGGGTGCGCAAGGAAAAAACCAGAGGTGTGTCAAAAACTCGAACAAGACCGACGATAATTACAGCCGTGTTTTGATAATGGAAGAATATGGAAAATAAACTGAAACGACTTGTTGAAAAAGGCGTGATGATCACATCGCCCTCAACTGTTGAAATCGGCGATGACGTCGATATCGATCGCATATCAGGGGATAATGTCACCATTTTCGGTGGTTGCAGGATTTTCGGAAAAAACACATGGATTTCAAAAGGCTGCACCCTTGGAAAAGAAGGGCCGGTAACCCTTGATAACTGCTGGTTAGGGCCGGAGGTCAAAATCCAGGGGGGGTATGTCAACTCTTCGGTTTTTCTGAACAAAGCCTCTGTGGGATACGGCGCCCATATCCGTGAGGGGTGCATTCTTGAAGAAGAGGCCAGCACCGCCCATACGGTGGGGCTGAAGCAGACCATCCTTTTCCCCTTCGTTACCCTGGGAAGCCTGATCAATTTTTGTGACTGCTTCATGGCCGGAGGAACGAGCCGGAAAAATCACAGCGAGGTGGGGAGTTCCTATATCCATTTCAACTACACCCCCAATCAGGACAAGGCCACGGCTTCCCTGATCGGAGATGTGCCCCGTGGCGTCATGCTGAACAGCAGACCGATTTTTCTTGGGGGCCAGGGAGGTTTGGTGGGACCTTGCCGGCTAAATTTCGGAACGGTGATTGCGGCAGGAACCATCCAGAGAAAAGATGAGACGGAACCCGACAGACTGCTGTTCGGGGGCGCCCTTCGTCCCGGCAATATCAAACACACTCCGGGCCAGTTCCAGAACATACCCCGTGTGGTCAAAAACAACCTTTTTTATATAGCGAATCTTGTCTCTCTGATGAACTGGTACAAACACGTGCGGAGCCGTTTCATCTCGGAGTCTTTCCCGGCACCCCTGCTTGAAGGGCTTGAAACAACGCTTGATCTGGGTATTAAAGAACGAATCAAACGGTTCAAGGACTTTCTCGATAAAGCCTTTATGGCGAAATGCCCGGATGAAACCAAGGCGTTGGCAGGTGGCTGGCCAAATATCACGCACGAGCTGGAACAACAGCTGGATTCAGACAGTATAGCCTGTGATGAACAGTACCGCCGTTTTTCAGATTTGTTGGACCGAGACCTCCAGACATCAGGAACCGGCCAGTACACCGAGGCTATTCAAAAGCTGACACCTTTGACTTCCGTGGCAGGGACAGCCTGGCTTTCAGCCATTGTCGATGGTTTTATCGAAAAGACCTGTGGACACATACCTGGAATGAAATCCTAACCTTATATTTTCAAGGAACATACAATGGGCAAACTATTCGGAACGGACGGCATACGTGGAAAGGCCAACGCCTATCCCATGACAGCGGAAATTGCTTTACGGACAGGCAGGGCTGTCGCCCGTCGTTTCTGTCGTGAAAATCATGGGAAAGTCATCATCGGGAAAGACACCCGACTTTCGGGAGATATTTTTGAAATGGCCCTGGCCGCCGGACTTTGTTCCATGGGTGTTGATGTTCTTCTTGCCGGGGTGATTCCAACACCCGGAATCGCGTACCTGTGCAGAGACATGGAAGATGTGGCGGCGGGAATCGTCGTTTCGGCGTCTCACAACCCTTATGAAGACAATGGAATCAAGATTTTCGACAAAGACGGTTTCAAACTTGATCCGGCCGTCGAGGAGGAGCTTGAAACCACCATTCTGGACGAGTCCAATTCCATGATGTCTGAGAACATGACCAGTCCTGGAAGAGTCCTGATACTGGACAATGCCCGGGACAGATACCAGGCTTTTCTGGAACAGGTGATTCCAGGAGCCGACTTTTCAGGCTTGAAGGCTGTACTGGACTGTTCTAACGGCGCTTCGAGCTTTATCGCATCCGACCTTTTCAACGGCCTCGGGCTCGACGTGACCGTCCTTTCCGCAAGCCCGGACGGTAAAAATATTAATAGGAATTGTGGCTCGGAACACCTTGAAACCCTGATTGAAACCGTGAAGACCTCACGGGCCGACCTGGGACTTGCCTTTGACGGTGACGCGGACCGGCTGATCGCCGTGGACGCCTCAGGCAGACCTGTATCCGGAGACCAGCTCATCGCCATCACAGCCTGGCATGAAAAAAACCAGGGCAGTCTTTCAAACGACACGGTGGTGACCACGGTCATGAGCAACATGGGACTGGGCGCCTGTTTCAGAGACCTTGGAATCAGCCATGTCATGGCCCAGGTCGGCGACAGGAACGTGATGCTCGACATGAAACGTACCGGAGCCTCGGTCGGGGGCGAAGATTCGGGCCACATGATTTTTCTCAATCACCACAGCACAGGTGACGGGCTGATCAGCGCCCTGAAACTCCTCCATGTGATGAAATCCACCGACCGGTCTCTTGCCGATCTTGCCGGAATCATGACCATTTTCCCCCAGAAGCTCATCAATGTCACGGTGAAGGAAAAGCCGGATATTTCAACGGTCACAGAAGTTCAGAACGCCATCACCGACGTGGAAAAACAACTCGAAGGAAAGGGGAGGGTGCTTGTCAGGTACTCGGGAACCCAGAACATGTGCCGGGTAATGGTGGAGGCGCCCACGGTGGAGTTGACAGATGTTTTTGCGGAAAAGATCGCCGATGCCGTCAGGCGTTCCATCGGTGGTTGAGCATCACCCAACGTAACAAAGAAAAAGGGTGAAAACATCGGTGTTTTCACCCTTTTTTGTTTATAAAAGTCTGTCTTTTTTAGTCCCTGTTGCCCAGAATTCTCAACAAAAACAAAAACATGTTGATGAAATCAAGATAGAGGGAAAGGGCACCGATAATGGCCCCTTTGCGAAGGGTCCCGCTGTCCAGGTCGGCGGGCTGGCTCAGGGCCATGTGTTTGATTTTCTGGGCGTCAAACGCGGTCAGGCCCACAAAAACAAGAACACCGATGTAGCTGATGATCATTTCCATGGGGCCGCTTTTGAGGAAGATGTTCACCACGGACGCGATGATGATTCCAATGAGGCCCATCATCATGAAGTTTCCGATGGAGGTGAGGTCCCGCTTTGTCACCATACCGTAAACGCTGCACGCCGCGAATGTGGCGGCACAGACGGCAAAGGTGGAGACAATCGATGCCCCTGTATAAAGCAGAAGAACAGCGGCCAGTGTCGCCCCGTTAAGGGCGGCATACACAAGGAAGAGGGACGTGGCGGCTCCAGCGGATATTCTGGCGATGCGGGCGCTGAGGTAAAACACGAATCCCAGCTCGGCGATGATCAAACCAAAGAAAACCAGTCGGTTACCGAAGATAATCTGCTGGGCGGCCACGCTGTTCATGACAAGATAGGCCACAAGGCCCGTAAGGGCGAGCCCGATGGTCATCCAGTGGTATACGTTCACCACGAAGGAGTTCACATAGGCCTGGGTACGGGTTTGTTCCATGGATGAAAGGTTTCTCATTGTTCCTCCGGATTTTTCAATTTTCTGTGACAGTGGTCTGTGATATCTGTTGTTTTCATTATTTTGTTTCACAATGTAACACATAACGGCAAAAATTCAAGGTTTTCAGAGAAAATCAAGCCATGAAGCACGAAGAACTGTACCGGCATCTCAAAGAACTCGCGGAAAAACTTGGCATCAGGTTTTATGAAAAAAATTTCCGGATTTCCGGACTCAGTGTCAAAAGCGGGTTGTGCCGGATTGAAGGGACATGGCATTTTTACATGGACAAGCATCTCAAGGTCCGTGAAAAAACAGAGGTTCTGGCCCAGGCTCTCCATGATTTTCCGATTGACGATGTTTACATCATTCCTGCGGTGAGGGAATATATCGATAAGAACAGGCCATGATGGGGTTTATTCAGTGATAATATTTTAGTTAACATAATATATCTTATCGGACGAATAAATCCGATAAAAATCTTAGAAACACCCTTAAATCAAAGGATTCACTATTTCATGGGTCGCTTCTTTCTTTTATGTATTTTCGAGTATCTTCTGGTATAAGCTTCATCATCCTGATATCGGGAATTTATTTTTATAGATCATTTATAACATCATATCGGACCCATAGACATGCCAGTCCCTGACAAAACCCCTCGCGTCGTTATAAGGCCCGGAGCTGAAAAATCTCTGCACCGGAAACATCCATGGCTCTTTTCAGGTGCCATCGATAAAATCAAAGGCAATCCGAGTTTTGGCGACACGGTAATCGTTCAATCGTCCAAAGGCCATGATCTTGCCGTCGGAGCCTATTCCCCCCAGTCTCAGATACGCGTGAGAATCTGGTCGTTCAATCCGGAAGAACCCATCGGGCGACTGTTCTTTGATAACCGAATCAAAAGAGCCGTTGAAACAAGGAACCAGCTGGCCCTTCCGTCTGTGACCACGGCTTTGCGGCTTGTCAATTCGGAAAATGACGGGATTCCGGGACTGATTGTGGATCGTTACGACCGGTGGCTTGTCTGCCAGTTTCTTTCAGCCGGAGTCGAAACCTGGAAAAACGACATTGTTTCGATTTTATCTGAAATCCCTGATGTGAACGGTATCTATGAACGTTCGGACACCGAAAGCCGGAAAAAAGAAGGCATGAACCAGAAAACCGGATCGCTTTCCGGCAAGACCCCTCCTGAAACCATCGTGGTCGATGAATCCGGCGTCCGTTTTCATGTTGACATCATCAACGGTCATAAAACAGGATTTTATATCGACCAGAGGGAAAACCGGAAGGCACTCGGGGATTTTGCCTCTGGGAAAAGAGTCCTCAACTGTTTTTCATACACCGGGGGTTTCAACGCCTGGGCCTTGAAAGGTCTCGCGCAAAGCGTCACCAACATCGACGTATCGGAAAGCGCCCTCTCCCTTCTGAAGAAAAACGCGGATCTCAACGGGTTCGGCCATGACAGGTATACCGTCCTCTGCTCCGATGTCTTTCAGACCTTGAGAACCATGAGAGACAGAAATGAAACGTTCGACATGATCGTCCTCGATCCCCCGAAATTCGCCCACACGTCCCAACAGGTGGTCAAAGCGGCCAGAGGCTACAAAGATATCAACCTTCTTGCGTTGAAGCTGCTTTCCAGAGGAGGCCTTCTTTTCACCTTCTCCTGTTCAGGTCATATATCATCCGATCTGTTCCAGAAAATCCTGGCCGACGCTGCCGTCGATTCAAGGCGTGATGTGTCGATTGTCCGCTATCTTCAACAGTCTGAAGATCACGCCGTGGCCCTGAATTTTCCCGAAGGATTGTATCTTAAAGGGCTGATCTGCAAAGCGTATTGATTTCATATGGGCCAACGGCAACAAATTTCTTTGTTTGTCAAAGGAGATGTGCTAGGTTATACAGATTTTTAAAGCGCAGGCTTTGTTCAAACTAACATGAGCTGAAGGTAACCGGCCTTTGATCCGTGAAGAAAGACAAAAGCAGTCAAAGATATACACGGTTTCAGGTTTGACGACGGAAATCAAGTCGCTTCTTGAAGACACATATCCTTTTGTCTGGATTCAAGGTGAAATTTCCAACCTCAGCCGCCCTTCTTCAGGCCACGTCTACCTCACCCTGAAAGACGCCCGGTCCCAGATTTCTGCCGTGGTTTTCAGAAACCTGGCCCATCATCTGAAATTCCAGCTTGAAAACGGACTCGAAATCACGGGGATGGCCAGGTTAACCCTATACGAGCCCAGGGGAACCTACCAGCTTGTATTCGAGTTTATCGAACCCAAGGGAGCCGGCGTCCTCCAGATCGCTTTCGAACAGCTCAAAAGCCGTCTGGCACAGGAAGGCTTGTTCGATGAAAAAAACAAGAAAAAGCTCCCCTCTCTTCCCGACAGGATCAGCGTCATCACCTCTCCCGGCGGAGCCGTGATCCACGACATCATAACGGTGATCGGCCGGCGTTTCCCATCCATGGCTCTTGAAATCGTTCCGGTAAAGGTCCAGGGAGACCAGGCGGCCCATGAAATTCGTGAGGCCCTTGCCATGGTAAACGAACGGGGGACGTCGGATCTCGTTATCATTGCCAGGGGGGGCGGTTCTCTTGAAGATCTTGCGCCTTTCAATTCGGAAATGGTCGCAAGAGCCGTTTTTGCTTCAACCCTGCCTGTTGTGTCCGCCGTGGGCCACGAAACAGATTACACCATCTGTGATTTTGTATCCGATCTGAGGGCGCCGACTCCTTCGGTCGCCGCCGAACTCGTTGTTCCTGTAAAGAAAAACCTGGTGGATCATGTGGAAGCCCTGGAGAGTTCTCTCATCAATCGAATAACCTTCACCATGGATCAAAAAAGACGGCAACTTCACCGGCTCTCCGAAAAACTCGTCGATCCCCGGCGCCGTATCATCGATTATCGGCTGAAAGTGGATGATTACACACAGCGACTATCCCGGACCATGAATCAGTTGCTTGCCATTAAAAAATCCCACTTGGCCTGGAAAGTGGAAAAACTGTTTCTATTCGACCCTCGGAAAAAAAACGATGAACAAAAAAAACGGCTGAACCGCCTGAGAACGGATCTTGTCAGGCACATGCGAGCCCTGATCCACAAAAAACGTGGATTTTCCATCGAGGTCATGACAAAAATCGAAGCGCTGAATCCCCTGGCCATTCTTCAGCGTGGTTACAGCGTCACCCGGACCATTCCGGGTGGCAAGGTTCTGACCGACGCAGGACAGGTCACCCAGGGCCAGGAACTGGAAATCATCCTGGCTGAGGGAAGCCTTCGCGCAGGTGTAAAAGGAGTTATGAAAAATGGCGAAAAAAAATTTTGAACTATCCATCGAACAACTTGAAAAAATCGTCACCGAACTGGAATCCGGGGACCTTTCCTTGGAAGATTCCATCAAAAAATTCGAAGAAGGCATCAAACTTTCAAGGCTGTGTTCCAGGATGCTCGATGAAACCGAGCAGAAAATCATGATGCTTGTCAAAAACGATAATGGCCAGGTCACGGAAGTCCCCTTCCACGAAAACGACATGTGAATTGTATGCGAAAAACCGTTCCTATGTTCGATTTAAAAGCCTATCTCCAATCCAGACGCGAGGTTTTCGAAAACCATCTCCGGATCATGATCGACCGCCCTGCCCTTGGCTCCGGTCGTCTTGTCTCAGCCATGGCCTATTCCCTTCTTTCCGGGGGGAAACGGCTGAGGCCCATTCTTTGTTTTGCCGCAGCGGAAGCTGTGGGCGGATGCATGGACGACTGCATGGCCACCGCGTGCGCCATTGAAATGATTCACACCTATTCCCTGATTCATGACGACCTTCCCGCCATGGACAACGACGATCTTCGGCGCGGCAGGCCCACCTGTCATATCGCCTTTGACGAGGCAACGGCCATTCTTGCAGGAGACGCCCTGCTCACCCTGGCGTTCCAGGTTCTTGCAACGAACCGCCCTCCTTCTCTTGATTCAGGTGCGCAGTTGAAGATCATCGACATCATTTCCCATGCTGCCGGAGAACAAGGTATGATCGAAGGTCAGATGCGGGATATGGAATCCGAAAGCCGTATCCTTTCACGTGATGAACTTGAAAGCATTCACCGCCTGAAAACAGGCGCCTTGATCAGGGCTTCGGTCAAAGCAGGCGCCCTTTCAGCAGGAGCCAACGATCAACAGATGAAGTCACTGGACAGCTACGCCGCACACATCGGTCTTGCGTTTCAGGTGGCCGATGATATTTTGAACGTCACAGGTGACCCGAAACTCATGGGAAAAGCCACAGGGACGGACGAGCATCAGAACAAAGCCACCTACCCTTCCCTGCTTGGGCTGGAACAATCAAAGACGTTTGCACAACAATGTGTGGGCATGGCCTTGAACGAACTTTCCATGTTCGATGAACGTGCCGAGCCTTTGCGGGCCATTGCAACCTACATCATCGAACGGAACCGCTAAGGAGTTTTTGAAATTTGAGATTCATCGATCAAATTAACAGCCCTAAAGATCTGAAAAAGCTTAAGAAAAACGATCTCCCCGTTCTTGCCGAGGAAATCAGGTCGATTATTGTGGATACAGTGTCAAAAAACGGCGGTCACCTGGCCTCGAGCCTTGGCGTGGTTGAATTGACCATTGCCCTGCATTACGTGTACGATGTCCCTTTGGATAAAATTATCTGGGATGTGGGGCATCAGGCCTATGCCCACAAGCTGATTACCGGAAGACGAAACGCCTTCAACACCCTGAGAAAAAAAGGGGGGTTGTCCGGGTTTCCGAAGATGAGCGAAAGCCCCTACGACGCGTTTACCACAGGTCATAGCAGCACGTCGATTTCCGCGGGTTTCGGGATGGCCTGCGCACGGTCCATCAAAGGAGAGTCCGGCAAAATCATTTCGGTCATCGGCGATGGAAGCATGACCAGCGGGCTGGCGTTCGAGGGCCTGAACCATGCGGGTGGGGACTGGAAAAACCAGCTGGTCATTCTGAATGACAACGAAATGTCCATATCCAAGAATGTGGGCTCCCTGTCCTCCTTTTTGAGCCGGACCTTTTCCACAAAATACCTCCATGACCTGCGTGATGAGTTCAAGAAATTTTTCAAATCCCTGCCCATGATCGGGGATGACATCTACAAGTTTGCTAAAAAAACGGAAGAATCCTTCAAGACCTTCGTGACTCCCGGGATGCTGTTCGAGGCGTTTGAATACGAGTACATGGGCCCCATCGACGGACACAACCTCGACCACCTCATCAACATTCTTGAAAACATCAAGGGAATTACCAAACCCATCCTTCTTCATGTCAGTACAACCAAGGGCAAAGGGTATCGTCCGGCTGAAACGAATCCCACCCATTTTCACGGTGTGGCTCCCTTTGAAGTCGTGACCGGTGACGCCATCAAATCCCAAAGCCCTGTCCCATCCTACACCCAGGTTTTCGGGAAAACCCTGATCGAGCTGGCTGAACAAAACCCCAGGATCGTGGCCATTACCGCGGCCATGCCTGAAGGAACCGGGCTGACTGATTTTTCCAATTTTTTCCCGAAACGTTTTTTCGATGTGGGGATTGCCGAACAGCACGCTGTGACATTTTCCGCAGGCCTTGCCACCGAAGGCTTGAAACCCGTGGTCGCCATTTACTCGACCTTTCTTCAGCGGGCGTTTGACCAGATCATTCACGATGTATGCATGGAAAAACTGCCGGTGGTCTTCGCCATCGACCGGGGTGGAATTGTTGGAGAGGACGGCCCGACCCATAACGGCCTTTTCGATTTTTCCTATCTCCGGATGATTCCCCATATGGTGGTCATGGCTCCCAAAGACGAAAATGAACTCCGGCATATGCTCAAAACAGCCGTCGACCATCCCGGCCCCATCGCCCTGAGATATCCCAGGGGCCAAGGCGAAGGGGTGGCTATGGACGAGCCGCCCTCCCCTCTTCCCATTGGCAAAGGTGAAATTATCAGTCACGGGGACGATCTTCTGATTCTTGCCATTGGAAAAACTGTGGGAACCGCCATAAAAGCCCGGGAACTGCTGATTCATGAAAATATCACGGCCACGGTCGTCAACGCCCGTTTCGTCAAACCCCTTGACCAGGAGCTCATTCTTGGTCTTGCCCGGAAAACAAAAAAAATCATCACAGTGGAAGATCATGTCAAAACAGGCGGCTTCGGTACCGCTGTTTTGGAGTGCCTTGCCGATAACGGCCTCGTTGACGTCGTTGTCCGGAGGATAGGTGTCGACGATACGTTTGTCGAGCATGGAACACAGGCCGAGTTGAGAGAAAAATACGAAATCGACGCGTCGTCCATTGTGAAACACGCCAGGAGTCTTTTACAGCACAATGGGTAGGCCGGATAAAAATACTAAAAACCGCCTGGACATGCTGATCGTGGAAAAAGGTCTTTGCGAAAGCCGTCAAAGAGCACAGGCCCTGATCATGGCCGGCCACGTATTCGTCGATTCCGTAAAAGTCGACAAACCTGGCACAAAAATATCCGAAACCGCCCAGATTCTTCTCAAGTCCGATAATTTTCCCTATGTGAGCCGAGGCGCGTTGAAGCTTGAAAACGCATTGAAATATCTTGAAATCGATATCCATAATGATGTATGTCTTGATGTCGGTGCTTCAACCGGGGGATTTACAGACTGTCTGCTTCAATTCGGCGCGGCGAAGGTCTACGCCGTGGATGTGGGATACGGTCAGTTGGCGTGGAAACTCAGGCAGGATCCCAGAGTCATTTCCATGGAACGTACGAATATCAGGTATCTTTCCAGGGATTCGATCAGTGATCCCATTGATCTGGCAACCATTGACACCTCGTTTATCTCATTGAAACTCGTTGTACCGGCCGTTCTCGGCTTTCTTAAGGAATACGCCAGAATCCTGGCCCTGATCAAGCCTCAGTTCGAGGTGGGAAAAGGCCGGGTGGGAAAAGGAGGGGTGGTCCGGGACCCTCGTCTTCACGAAGAGGTGATTGACGATCTGACGTCTTTTTTCAAAGATATGAACCTTGAAACGGAAGCCGTGATTCCCTCTCCCATTCTTGGACCAAAAGGAAACAGGGAATTTATAATTTCTTTGATAACCCGAAAGAATTTGTTATAGATGACCTTTTAACTGATAACGGTGTTCAACCAGCCGTTATTGCAATGTAAATATTTTTTAGGATTTAGAACACCACGACATGCCCAATATTTAATATCAACAGGAGGTTTGTGAATGAATCTTGAATCTGAAAAAGTGAGAAATGTCGCCTTGGTCGCCCATGGCGGCGCCGGCAAAACGTCTCTGGCTGAAGCCTTGATCTACAATTCTGGTGAAACAAACAGAATGGGACGTGTGGAAGACGGCAACACCATCATGGATTATGATGAAGAAGAACGGAAACGCGGAACGTCCATTAACAGCAGTTTCTACCAGTACAAATGGAAAAAGAACCTTATCAGCCTCATCGATACGCCGGGTGACCAGAATTTCTTTTCAGATGCAAAAACATGCCTTCCCGCAGCCGACGGAGCCGTGGTGGTGATTGAATCGGCAAGTGGTGTTGAAGTAAGAACTGAGCAGGCTGTTCAGTTTGCTGGAGATAACGAGCTTCCCTGCGTGGGATTCATCAACAAACTGGACCAGGAACGGTCCGATTATCGAAAAGCTTTCCAGAGTGCGGTCGACCAGCTAAGCCCCAAACCCATTCTTCTCCACCTGCCCATTGGAGAAAAAAGCGAGTTCAAAGGCATTGTGGATCTGATTGCCAATAAAGCCTATATATATAAAGACGGAAAAGCCACTGTCTCCGACATTCCTGCCGACATGGCCGATGATGCGGAAGCGGAAAGAGCTGAGCTTATTGAAAACATCGCCGAGGCAGACGATGAACTCCTCGAACGCTACCTCGAAGGCGGGGAAATTTCTGACAGCGAACTGATTGGCGCACTTCAGACAGGAACGAAAAACAGACAGTTCATGCCCGTGCTTCTTGGCTCCGCCACCCAGAATATCGGTGTGGACCTACTATCCGATTTCATCATCAACTGCATGCCCACCCCGCTTGAACGCAAACCGTTCAAAGCAAAAGATTCTTCTGGCAATATGATTGAAGTCAAGGTGGACGGTAACACTCCCCTCGCAGGCTTTGTCTTTAAAACCATCGTCGATCCTTACGCGGGTCGCCTTTCCGTTTTCAAAATCGTTTCAGGGACTTTGACGAAAGATGGCAACCTCTACAATGTCAACAAGAGCGCCAAGGAACGGTACACCCAGCTTCTCATCCTCCAGGGAAAAGAACAGAAAACCATCGATCAGGCTGGCCCCGGAACCATCGTCGCGTTTGCCAAGCTCAAGGAAACCTTCACAGGCGACTCTCTCTGTGCAGATAACAACAAGCTTGAATTTGAACGGACCAAACCCATCAATCCCGTGATTTCTTTCGCCGTGGAAGCCACGAAACAGGGGGATGAAGACAAAATCTTCTCATCCCTTACACGTCTCCAGGAAGAAGACAGCGCTCTGGTGCTTTCACGTAATGCGGAAACCAAGGAAATCCTCGTTTCCGGTGTGGGAATGATTCATATTGAAGCCACCATTGATAAAGTGAAACGCAAATTCAACGTGGAAATGGCCCTCAAGCCGCCGAAGGTCCCCTACCGCGAAACCATCAAGAAGAAAGTTCGTGTTCAGGGAAGACATAAAAAACAGTCCGGCGGCCATGGTCAGTTCGGTGACTGCTGGATCCAGATGGAGCCCCTGCCCCGTGGTGGTGGATTCGAATTTGTGGATGCCATTGTGGGCGGTTCGGTTCCTAAAAACTATATCCCGGCCATTGAAAAGGGAATTGTCGAAACAGCGGTCAGGGGCTGCCTTGCCGGTTTCCCCTGCGTGGATTTCAAAGTGACTCTGGACGATGGTTCCTACCACGCGGTAGACTCTTCGGAAATGGCTTTCAAAATCGCAGGAGCCCTCGCATTCAAAAAAGCCGCCGAAACAGCCGGCCCTGTGCTGCTTGAACCCGTCATGAAGGTTTCGGTCATTGCCCCCGATGAATTTACAGGAGACATCATGGGTGACCTGAACTCACGCAGAGGCCGTGTTCTCGGCATGGATAGCGAAGGGAAATACCAGATCATCAATGCGAATGTTCCCATGAGTGAGATCCTCATGTATGCTTCCGATCTGAACTCTATGACCGGTGCACGCGGAACCTTTACCATGGAACTGTCTCATTATGACGAAGTTCCGGGTGATATCGCCTCAAAAATTGTGGAAAAAACAAAAGCGGAACAGGAAGCGAAATAAGCTTTCTTCTTTTCAAATCATAAATGCGGAAGTGGGCCTCTCCCACTTCCGCATTTTTTTGATTTCCCTCATGATCAATTCCTCACGTCATACCCTTTCCATAAAGGCAAACAGGACTTTACAATTGACTTTCATGCTGATAAATTACCATGTTTTAATTCAGTATGTATTTTTGCCATGATGATAACCCACTTGAGGTCTTTCGAACATGAGAAGAGACATTGTCCATGCCGGTTCAAACCAGTTGTCATATGAAATCAGAGAGATCGTGGCGGTTGCCGAAGATCTGAAAAAACTTGGCGTTGAAATCACCTGGGAAAATATCGGGGATCCCATCGCAAAAGGTGAAAAAGTCCCTGACTGGATCAAAGAGATCATCACCCAGCTGGTTTCCCAGGATCTCACATACGGATACGTTGCAACGCGCGGCGTGGAATCCACCCAGGTTTTTCTTGCGGACCAGGTCAACAAACGCGGTGGTTGCCAGATTACAAAAAATGATATTGTATTCTTTAACGGTCTTGGGGACGCTGTCGCCAAAATCTTCGGATTCCTGAAACGTGAAGCCCGTGTTATCGGTCCCTCGCCCGCTTATTCCACCCATTCATCGGCCGAGGCAGCCCATTCCGGTTACAGCCATCTTACGTACGAACTCGATCCCGACAACAACTGGATGCCGGATCTTGAGGACATCGAAAACAAAGTTAAATACAACGACGCCATCGCTGGAATCCTGATCATCAATCCGGACAACCCCACAGGTGCGGTGTATCCCCGTGAGATCCTGGAAAAAATCGTCGATATTGCAAGGCGTTACAAACTTTTTGTAATCTGCGACGAAATTTACGCCCACATCGTTTATGAAGATGCCGCCACCGTCCATTTAAGCGAGGTGATCGGAGATGTTCCGGGCATCGCTCTCCGTGGTATTTCAAAAGAATACCCATGGCCGGGTGCTCGATGCGGGTGGCTCGAAGTTTTCAACCAGGACAAGTTTCCCATGTTCAAGCAGTACATTCAGAGCATTGTCAATGCAAAAATGCTCGAGGTCTGCTCGACCAGCCTTCCCCAGTACTCGATCCCAAAAGTCATTGGCGATCCAAGGTATCTGGCTCATCTGACCCACAGGAAAAAAATGTTCGAAGAAAGGGTCGATGAAGCCTACGATATTCTGACACGAACACCGGCATTGAAGATCATCAAACCCAAAGGCGCTTTTTACATGGCGGTTCTATTCCAGGAAGGGATACTGAACCAGAACCAGAAACTGGAGATCAAGGACCCGAAAGTCCGGGAGTACATCGAAGAAAAAGTCAAAGGCGTAGAGGTTGACAAGCGTTTTGTCTATTATCTTCTGGGTGCGACCGGAATCTGTGTGGTGCCGCTGACGGGTTTTTGCTGCTCACGGAAAGGTTTCCGAATCACACTGCTGGAGACAGACGACGAAAAACGCCGCTGGACATGGGCAACCATCGCCAAAGCCGTAGATGAATATGTTCACTCCTGATTGATAAATCCTGGCGGAAAGAGAGAGCTCTCTTTCCGCCAGGATTCAGAGAAAGCGGGTCTTAAGAGGCTCAACGCGGCCCAAAAAGCTCAAATTCATTCTTCTCTTCTTCTCCATCCTGCTTTGGCGCCCGATCTTTTCTCAAAGATTCTTTCTGCAACGTTCTTTTCCGTATCATTTCATTCAAACGGCTTTTCGGCATGGTTTCCGTTGTCACAAGAAGGTCTCCGGGAATGAACACCGCTGTTCCAGGCTCGATCATGTCCGGATTGACATTCGGGTTGACGCGAGCGATCTTGGAAGCGTTTTCAGGTTTTCCGGTGTACCACCGGGCGATCATTTCAAGATTTTCCCCTTTCCGGGAAACAGAATGAACATAACCCGAGGCGCCTTTTTTAATCACGACCCATTTATTATCCGGAGCCAACATGGAACAACCATTGCCGAACATCAGCAAAAAAACGATAGCTACCCCAATAATTCTGCAATTTGAATTATTCATCACATCAAGAGGTCATTTCATAATTATCGATAGGACTTCATCGACCAATGGTTATGCCTGTCCTGAAACAACGCCATAACCCCTCATTTTTTTGATTCAAGAAACCGGATGGCATTAGTATTCAGCGGATTGGCTTCAACGGCTTTTTTCATGAAACGCATAGCATCCTGCTTTCTTCCGGTTTGGTATTCAATCAGTCCAAGGTTGAAATAGGCTTGGTCAACGAATGACGGAGACCTTTCAATCACACGTTTGTACATTTCCTTGGCTTTGTCATAATTTCCCATGGACGCATGGCTGTATCCCATATTGAAGTAGATATCCGGATTGTCAGAGTCAAGTCGGACGGCCATCTGATAGTATCCCAGTGCTTTTTCATTGTCTTTGAGGACAGTATGGATCTTTCCAAGAAGAAAACAGGTCCGGCTGTTATCAGGATTGACTTTCCATGATTTTTCGAGAGTTAACCTTGAAGCCTCGAGATCACTGACCATTTGTGTTTCACCGAGGGACGTCAGGGCGTCGGAATAATCCTGCCTGTATGTTTCCATTAAATCCGGCGTTTTTCTCAGGGCATCTTCAAAAGCCGCGACAGCCTGGTCATACTGTCTGCTTTCTTTCAATTCCACGCCCTTTTCAGCCAGCTTTTGATCCTGGTTCATCGTGCGATGGTTTTGAATCAAGGCGCGAATCTGGACATCTGCTCCGAGCTTTTGCAATCCGAAAACTGTTGGGACAACCAGCAAAACCACATAACAGAACACCCGAAAACGTCTCCATAACACCCGGGCCTGACGATGACCAGGCCTGTTTTCATGGATGGTCAGAACCGTGCTTTCAGATGGCTCCTGAATCAAGTACCTCTCTGCATTCAGAAGTGTTCTGGTTTTGCAGTCGTCGCATTCATCGTCGAAAAGAGATCGCATAAAGGAAGCCATGTCTTTTTGCGAGATTCTTGTGCCGGTTTCAGCCATGAATAAATCGATATCTTTCATCATGGATTCAGCACTCTGGTATCTTCTTTCAGGTTCTTTCCTGAGAGCCTTGTTCATTATCCTGTAAATCTGCTCTGGAAGATCATCTCTGAGCGCCTCTGCCGGCGTGAAGCTCGCGTTTCGCGCTTTGGCAAGAACCTGGAAGGTATCTCCGTCATACATCCTGGTCAGGGTCAGAAGTTCATACAGAACGATTCCGACAGAAAAAATGTCCGATCTGTGATCAATGACTTCTCCGTTGGCCTGTTCTGGAGACATATAGGACACCTTGCCTTTGATGGTTCCAAACTGGGTGTTGGTGTCCTGATTGGCTGCTTTGGCGATTCCAAAATCGATGATCTTGATCTGACCGTCGTACGTGACGAAAATATTCTGGGGTCCAATGTCCCTGTGAATGATCTGCAGATGATTCCCGTCAAAATCATTCAGGGTGTGAGCGTAATCAAGGCCGGCTAAAACCTGTGAAGCGATAAAAAGAGCGATGCGATAATCGATCCCTGTTTTTTTCTCAAGAATACGCTTGAAGGTAAAGCGAAGGTCTTTCCCGAAAAGGCACTCCATGGCGATGAAATAAGTTTCATCCATGAATCCGAAATCGTAAATCTGAACAATATTGGGGTGATGCAGATACGCCGCGAGTTTGGCCTCTTCGATAAAAGACTCGATCAGTTTTTCTTCACCATTGAGATGATGGAGGATTCTTTTAATGACAATGAGTTTTTCAAATCCTTCGGCCCCGGTAAGCTTTGCCCTGAACAATTCTGCCATCCCGCCCGTAGCGATTTTTTCCAGCAGGACATATTTTCCGAAATGGACGGACTGGGCGGCATTCATATCCATGTGTTTCCTGAACAAGCTTTCTTATATTAAGGTCTATTGTCATGGTGCTTATTTTTAAAAAAGCATATATATCACATCGGACAGAGCTCCTCAACAGTCGACTTAAATGGCCGTCATGGCTTGCTTTTACAATCGCATTGTTTTTTCTCCTGTCTCGTTGTATTCTTTCACTGTCACCGCTGTCTGCCACATAGCCATTCAGACCGTTGAAGGTTGCCTATGAAAACGATAAAACGACTCTTTGTTTTTCAGGTTATTTTCATGATCTCAATGACCATTGGCTGTTCCATGCAATCCATGGTCAAGAAGAGCATTGAGACTATTTACAAGACAAGCGTGGATGAACGGTCGGTCGGCCATATCCTCAACGACAAGAAATTAAGCGGATTGATCATGACGGAGCTGGTCAAGGACGATATGACCAACCTTCTCGATGTGACAGCCGAGTGCTTTTTTGGGTATCCCTTCGTGGTCGGCGAATGCAACAATCTCGAAGAGGCTCAGCGGATCATGGACATTGCCCAGAGAATAACAGAAAAACCACCGATTCCATATCTGGTAAAAAAAGGAAGTGTCGAAGACTGTAACCCTGCCCTGAACCTGAAAATTTCCACGGAAGTGAAAGCCAGACTTGTCGCTGACAAAAAAATCTTCGCGACGAATGTGGTGGTCAAATCAGTTCAATGCCAGGTCGTTCTGCTTGGCGTTTTAGGATCAAAAGAATCCATTCTTGCCGCTATTGAGCATTCCGAAAAAGTTGAAGGAGTGAAAACCGTTCATTCTTTTCTTGTTTCAACTGACACAGGTAGGTCATGGGACAGCGTGTTCAAGGCCATGGGTAAGAAAGCTGCTGATAAAACAGACGAAGCGATAAATGGTCATGGGGAAGACCAGAAAGCAGATGGTGCCGGGCAAGGACCACGGGCACCGCACGAAACGACAACTTCTCCGGATGTTGGAAAAGAAACCATAGAACCCTCTTCTGAAGAAAGCGAACCACCCGTGAATACACCCCTGAATCCAGTCGATTCAGGGGTGACGAATTAAGTTGTCACAACATTCAAAGTGATAGAACCTCACGATTCTTTGGATTTTTCCACAGGAAGCCAGACCGTGAATGTACTCCCGCTGTCAGGGGTACTATCGACAGATATTTTCCCATCCATGGCATCCACCAGCCCTTTGACAATAGAAAGACCAAGGCCTGTTCCAATGATATGGCGGGTTTTGTCGTTTTTTATCCTGTAGAATTTTTCAAAGATCATTTTGATATGCTGAGCGTCGATTCCAAATCCATTGTCTCGGACGGATACTTTGACATTTCCACCTTCAACGTCGGATGTGACGATAATTTCTCCTTCATTTGGAGTGTACTTGATGGCGTTGGATATCAGATTTCCGAAAATACTTTCGATGGCCAGGGGATCGGCCACCACGAAGGGCATGTTTTTCTGTTCATGGATGATCCGGAGTTTCTGATTTTTTCTCTCCGCACGGCTTTTTAAAAAATCAACAATCCCATCAAGGATTTCACTGACTTTGACCTGGCTCGGGCGGTTGTAATCATTTCCAGCTTCAATTCGTGACAGATCAAGAAGGTCTCCGATCAAGGAAATCAAACTTTTTGTTTTTTCCCTGGCCCTTTCAAGGAGATGCCTGTTTTCATCGTCAAGGTGACCCACATCTTCGATGACCGCACCAAGTTGCTCATGGATTGTGGCAAGCGGAGAACGCAGCTCGTGGGCCACTTTGGCCACAAACTCGGATTTCAGTTGATCGAAATTTTTGAGATCCGTGATATTGGTGAAAATCATGACGGCGCCAAGACAGTCGCCGTCATCGGCAAGCACAGACTGTCCCCTGGCCAGAAGATAGATCTCCCCAGGCAAAGTCAACTCGCAGGTCGGAACTTTTTCCGATTCAACATGCATGCCTTGTGAGATTTCATGAATCAGGCGGCAAAGTCCCTGATCGTGGACATAGGTTTCAATGGGTTGTCCAGGATCTGTGTCAGAATCAATTTCGAATCTTTTTTTAAAATCCGGATTCATCAGGACCACGACGCCTTTGGCATTGGTCACCACAATTCCGTTGGGAAGAGACTCGATAATGGCGTGAATCCGGCTTTTTTCCGCTCCCAGATCAGCAAGGTTTTTCAACCTCTCAATTTCAAGGGCTTTTGCCTGGCGCCTCAGCCGAAGCTTTTCCATGGCCCTGCTGACCACAATCCGCAGCTGATCCGGCTCAAATGGTTTGGCAATAAAATCGTATGCGCCCTGCTTCATCGCTTCGATGGCTGTATCGATGGTTGCAAAACCGGTAATGATGATCACCAGGGCATTTTCATCCAGATCCTTTAACCTCCTCAGAACTTCTATGCCGTCAATGCCAGGCATTTTGAGATCGCAAAGTACGATGGAGATGTGATGTTTTTGATATAAAGCTATCCCTTCTTCACCCGTGCTGGCTTTGAAAACCTGGCAGCTCATCCGTTTGAGGATCCGTTCACAGCCATCACGCAAATCCTGCTCGTCATCGATAACGAGAACATTGGTTTTGTCTTCACTGTCTATCAACTGGACGTTCCTCCTTCATTGTTTTTCAACAGCTCAATACGAAACTTCGTTCCCCGTCCTCTTTCACTTTCAACGGCAATCGATCCCCCATGATTTTCAATAATTCCATACACCATGCTCAAACCAAGGCCTGTGCCTTTGCCTTCGCCTTTGGTTGTGAAAAAGGGTTCGAATATATGGGGAATGATGTCTTCGGGGATACCACAACCAGTGTCTTGAATTTCAATATAAACACGTGCTTCATTTTCGACCCGGCCTGTGGTGACAGTAAGCTTTCCTGAGCCGTCCATGGCGTCGGCGGCGTTGAGAATGATGTTCATGAACACATGGTTCATTTGTTGGCCGTCTGCTTGAACCAAAGGAAGATCCGGGTCATAATTGCATTCGATCTCTATATTGTGAAATAAGGTCTGGCTTTCCAGGAGAAAAAGCGTCCGAGACAGGGATTTGTTGATATCGAGAGGGTGCATTTCACGTCGGGTCTGTCGTGCAAATTCCAAAAGTTCCTTGACGGTATCACTGCACCTCTGAGCGTCTCGTAATATTCGGTTGATATCATCACTCGCCCCCTCAGGCAGATCGTATTCTTCGAGAATAAGCTTGGCAAACAGCATAACGCCACCCAAAGGGTTGTTCAGCTGATGGGCTACACCCGCGGCAAGTTTACCAAGAGAAGACATTTTTTCAGCTTGAAGAAGCTGGATCTGCGTTTTTCGAAGTTTCGACTGCATTTCAAGGTATTCTCTCAGGTCATGGAAAAAACCAATGGTCGCTACTTCTTTGTCCCCTTCATAAATAATGGCGGCATTCAGGCTGATGGGCATGACCTGACCGTGTTTGTCCATGCCATCGGCTCTGTATCCTTTCAATTTACCTTTTCCTCCGTACTCGTCACTTCGAAGAAGACGCATGATTTCTTCAGCAACACCTGGTGGATAGGTCATTCGGATGTCAAGATGTTCAAGAGCGTATTCGACGGAATAACCAGTTATTTCAGCTGCGGCATCGTTAAATATAATAATTTTCCCCGACATATCCGCGGCAATAACTCCGTCGACGGCGCTGTTGATCAGATTGTGGAGAAAGGCATTGGATCGCCTGAGCTGGTGCTCGATTTCATGGATACCAGGTTCTTCATAATCCATGACCACTGCGGAAAATGTCATTCCTTCGTCTTCTATGGGATAGGAGTATTTACATCGTTCTTTCTTGTTTTTTTGAAAACCGTCGTTTTCAAAACGATTAAATGGCTTCCCGGTTTTTATGGTTTTGATCGCGATACAGTCGGCACATGGTTCATTACAGTTGTAAATAAACTCGTAACAGAATTTTCCAACACCTTCCGACTGAAAATCATTTTTGTCATCATGATTCGTCGCGACAATTTTCCTGTCGTCTGAGACAATGATCAATCGCCTTCTGTATCCGTCAACGGCTTTTACAAGAAGTTTTTTTTCTTTGTCCGTTCTCATGGCTATTCCGTCTTTTCATTTACAGACATCCAAGAAACCCTTTAACCGGATCATACCGATAAAATCACTATGCTGAACGGAAGGCTCGACCTCCATTCAGTAAACCTGACCGTTAAGAGCAAAAATCCATACAAAAAAGAAAAGCCGTACTTTAGAAAAATACGGCTTTTTGACAAATAAAATGAGGAGCGATCGATGTATGAATAATCAATCCACTACAGGTCTTGGAAGGACTTTGGCCAGTTCGGCAATTTCCGGAACCTTGTGCTCCCACTCAATGGCCATAAGATGAACACCGGCGACGCCTTTCATTTCCTTAAACTCCTCGATCTGTTCACAGGCAATTTTAATCCCTTCATCCGCGACTTTCTTTTTATCAACCCCTTCAAGGCGCTTGATGATTTCATCGGGGACTTCAATTCCGGGAACCTTGCTTTTCATGTACTTGGCCATACCTATACTTTTCATCGGAGTGATTCCGGCGAGAATGTATGTTTTTTCCGTCAATCCCATGTCATTAGCAATTCTGATGAACTCACGCATCTTGTTCATATTGTAGACACACTGGGTCTGAATGAAATCGCATCCCGCTTCAACTTTTTTTGCAAGCCGATGAACTCTCCACTCAAAAGGATCTGCAAACGGGTTAGACGCGGCACCGATAAAGAATTTGGGAGGCTCGTGAATTTCTTCTCCACTCAGGAATTTTCCTTCGTCCCGCATTTTTTTGACCATCGATATAAGCTGCATGGAGTCAATGTCGAAAACTCCTTTCGCGTTGGGATGGTCGCCAAACTGCTGATGGTCTCCTGATAGACAGAGAATGTTGCGAAGACCATGGGCGTAAGCTCCAAGAATATCGGACTGCATGGCGATCCGGTTCCTGTCACGACAGACCATCTGGTAGTTGGGTTCAAGTCCGATACTTTTCACGATCAATGACGCAGCCCAACTGGACATACGCACCATCGCCGTCTGGTTGTCGGTGATGTTTACCATGTCTACGTTACCGACAAGATGCTGGGCCTTTTCTTTAACATGTTCAACACTGGTGCCGCGAGGTGGACCCAGCTCTCCGGTAAATGCGAAATGTCCTGCTTTCAATATTTTTTCTAAATTGCTTCCAGCTTTCATATCGATACTTTCCTTCATTTAATAATGTGAGTATCAATAACAACAATTGTTATTTAAACATAGCCATTCGATCAAGTTACTCTCTGTCATACCGGGGATAAACACCTTGTTCTCGGCATATGCTCCGCGCAAGCGCGAGCATTTCTGGAATGTTGATGCCAAGAGGGCAGTAACATCGGGTGCACAGAGCGCATCTTTCCCAGACATTGTCACGGATTTCCCCAAGGGTCACCTTGTCAACCATTCCCTTTTTCTTGTATAATATACCGATAGAATTGATGAATTTATACGAAGGGGTGTATTTGGGATCTTTGTCCCGTGCCATGTATAAAAAACAGCTTTCTGCACATAACGTGCAGTGAGCACAAGCCTTGAGGGAAAGTTTCATTTTCGTTTTGTACTGGTCAAGTCTTTCTTTGACACGATCGGTGTCAACACCTGCCGTATTTATTTTTGCCATGGATATCTCCCAAGATCGTTCATGATAAAAAACAAGTCCAAAGCTTCATACCTTTATAGGCCCGTTACCAGGTCCTGTTGCCTTTTCCAAGGCTGTATTCGCTTTCGATAGTAAACCGGAATACAAAGAAAAAGACCATGTGAACAAATTTTGTGAACGGAACAGCCATGAGCATGATTTCACCCGCAAGGATGTGAAGTGTGATAATCAGCCGGTAATCGGGAACCAACTGATGGTAAGCGATGAAACCTGTGATGAACGGTGCTGTGGCGATCAAGAGTATCACATAGTCATACCAGTCTGTTATGGCCCTGACCTTAGGAACGAACAGTCTCCTGTAGAGAAAATATAGGCCACAGATCAAGAGAACGATCGTCAGATAGTCCGTCATTTTTTCTGAAAAAGAAAACAAACTGAATCCGATGGCCTGATCCAGAAGAAGGTTGTGTGCAAGAAGAAACAAAGGTGCGATGATCAGACAGATGTGAAACACCGTGGTGACGATGATCATGACCGGATTGACACCTGCCACCGATAATTTAGTTTTGTTGATGAAATGATCGATACTTTCCTTTGATATTTTTTTTCGGGGTCTCGGGTTGTAAATCACATGCGGATTTTTTTTCGTTAACGAGAAAAAACGGTAGGTCTGGAATACAAGGCCAAGGAGAAATACGACAAACGAAATCCAGACCAGAGGTCCTCGTATGAAGTCAAATAGTGCTGAGTTTACCATATAAAATCTCTTTCTTTTTAATATTGAATATTAAACACAGAGTTAAATATTTTTATAAACTCTATCTATAGTACCTTTTTTCATAAGGTTCCTGAACGGTGGTTCTCTGAACCTGATTCTTCCACTGCATGGGCTGCTGAATTTTCAAGATGTCGTCAAGTCTGTTCTGACTTTTCAATCGTTCGTAAATATCGAGCCATGCACAAGGAATATCCTGGCTGATCTCACATTTACCCCTGTTCGTACCACCACATGGACCGTTGAAAAGCCCTTTGGCACAGCGGGTCACAGGACAGATACCGCCGGTGTATGCAAGAACGCATTCACCGCAGGCCCTGCATTTTTCTTCATACATGCCGATTTCCCGATCCACTCCGATGGACACCGTATTTACCGCTGGAAAAACGGGAATCGCCGGATACCTTTCAGCCATAAGCTGAACACCCGCACCACAGGCCATGGACAGGACACAGTCATAGTCCTTGATTTTTTCATCAAGCTCGATGAGGAACTGCATGTTGCATTGGCGTTCAACAGTGTACGATCCCAGCTTTTTCATTTTCTTTTCAAGCCTGAAAACGGTGTTCAATTCAGCGTTGAGTTCGTTCACCTCTCTCTGTCCGCCAGCAAGACAAACCGAAGCGCATCCGCCACAACCGACGGTCAGGATCTTGTTGTAATCAGCAATGGAGTCTTTGATCTCTTCAACAGGTTTTCTCTTTGATTTTACCACGTTATCCTCCTAATTATTTATCGCCGATGGCATTATGGCTTTTCAAGTTTGTGACATTCACCGCAAAGAACAGGGGAACCCGGATTTTTTTCATGACATCCGATGCATTGGAGGTGAAAAGCGTCCATGCTGTTCATTTTGGTCTTGGATCTATCGTTGTGGCACACGGCGCATTCAAACCCGCTGGGTTCTTCATCAACATTGACATCAAGAGTCATGCTGTCTTCGTATTCGGCACTGGACAGTTCCCCATCGTCAAGAATGTTTTCTTTTTCCTTTCCCTTGTCATTGGGATCGTAATCATGATGGCAGACAAGACAGTCTCCTTCTCTATCGAGATGCGTCGCATGGTCAAATGTGACCAGAGGTCTTTGCGTCGCGATTTTTTTCGCGGCGTCATCGCCAGTGCACACGGAAGAGATGATCAAAATGGTGAAAAGAATGAATAGTCCCGATAGAATTACTGCTTTTTTCTTTGAACTCAACATTTTAAGACGTGCTCCTCACTGACGGTTGGTAGATGGAACAGGAGGATATGACATGATGAAACAGACCAGCAATCAAACATTATTCATGCATAAAACCACTGTTCCGGATTTGGATCTCTTTTTCAAGCGTATTTAAGTAGAGATTTATTATTTTATTAACTCTGATATGTCAAGCAACTATAGCAGCATCGACATATTTTCGTGAAAAACACTTGGGCTGCCATCCGTGATGTCTTTCCATTGACAGTCCAACCGCCCTCTTCTATAATGCCTGAAATGATACAGAATTTAAAAATCAATTTGAACATATTCATATTATCCCGTTCATTTATTCAAGGAGATCATTATGTACAAAGTCGAATCAAATTCTCAAAAAAACCGGCTTTATATCACACTGGAGGACCTGGAAACAGAAGACATCAAACCGATTCTGGCAGACCTTGACACGTGTATCGCGAAGTTGAAACCTGGATTCACATGCCTTGTGGACATTCGCAAGATGAAGTTCGACCCCAAAAAGAAAGGTTCCGAATATGTTGAAATCATTCAGGGCGCTCTGTCTGATTTAGGCATGGGGGATGTTGTCCGCGTTGTCAACCAGAAGGACGCTGACCATTACCTGAGAATGGATGAACAGAGTATTTCACTGGGATACAAAGCCAAGCCCGCTTATTCCGTTGAAGAGGCAGAGAACATTCTCGACAACCAAGCATGAACCAAGGTGCATCCAGGATTTGTTTCAGCCGAATCATGGCTTGAAACAAATCCTTTTTTTGCCACTTCACCTGGCGTTTCTTTCATTTTTCATTCATGGAATTTTGCGAAACGCTTCTAAGCAATTGAACAAAACTTTCCGGAACGGATGATTGGAACGTCCTTCGCAATCCTTCTTCATGGGTTTGAATTGTCAATGATCTGGAATGCAGCCCGAGCCTATTGAACAAACAATGTGTTTTCAAATAATTGACCGCTTTTTTCGAACCGTAGCGTTCGTCACCCAGCACAGGATGGCCTGACATCGCCGCATGTCTTCGTATCTGATGGATTCTACCGGACAAAGGCTCGCAGGCGATAAGCGAATACCGTTCCCCTTGCTCGAGATGAGTGACATGGGTGGCACATTCCTGTTTCTTGCCCCTCCCCCCAATATTTTTTCTTCCGGAAGAAACCGGGCTCAAAGGGTAATTCCACAAAAATTCAGTCCCGGGCGGCACGTTGAAATACCCATGAACAAGAGCGATATATTCTTTTTTCACCGCCCTTGTTTCAAACTGTCTGGACAGCCAGCCAAGGGTCTTTTTAGTCAATCCCACGATCATGACACCGCTTGTTTCCCTGTCAAGGCGGTGAACCGGACCTACGGTATACAAATCTCCACATGCTGTCAGCCGTCTAAGGTCTTCGTCTTCTTGAAGTTTCCGGGACACGAATGAAACGACATCGTTTCCGGATTCGTTGTGAACGGAAACACCTTCGGGTTTGTCAACGGCCATCCAGCCAGGCCCTGCGTCAATAATCACAATTCGTCTGTTTTCAGTCATGGCGCCCAACGCTGGTAACGGTGGCTGGAACCTGTGACTCAGTTTGTCCACCGAGGCTGTTTTTGTATATGTTCACAATGTCATTAAAACACGGAGCAGGGTTTGTGTTTTCAACACTTTTCGCCAGGATCGCCTGACGGGCGAACATGTCCATTTCCCTCTCATCCAGATAAAGGGTTTTGGGGATGTGCCGATAGATCAGAGACTCCAGTTCATCGAAACCCTTTAGTCCAAGACAGGAGACAATTTGCTGGATCATGCTCTGGTTTCCGGGCCCCACATACCGAAGATATTCAGCGAGAAGCATTCCATTGGCCTTTCCGTGATCGATACCTTTAAAGAAAGTCAAACAATAGCCCATGGCATGAACGGCCGTCGTGCCAGTCTGTGCAATAGCCATTCCAGCCAGCATGGACCCGAAGAGGAGATTTTCCCTGACTTCCGGTTCAATGGACTTGTCGGGACTCATGTTTAACAGACAAGGACCAAGCGCCCTCAAAGATTCCATGGCCACCATGAGACTTGCAGGAGACGCTTTTTTTGAAAAAGCGCTTTCGACAGAGTGGCTGAGTGCATCAATGGCGGTGTTCAGTGTGATTTCGTAAGAAAGCCCCTCCGTATACCGAGGATCAAGAAGTGCGACCCTTGGAAAAAGTGAATCGTGACAAAGATTTTTTTTTGTCATGTTCCGGTTGTCCGTAAGAATTGAATAAGGTGTGACTTCGCTTCCTGTTCCTGAGGTTGTCGGTATGGCGATAACGGGCAATGCCCATTCCTTGTAAGGGCCTGAGAACAGCGATACGTCGTCCAGGTCGTTCACGGAGAGCATGGCGACGGATTTGGCCGCATCCATGGGGGATCCGCCGCCGATTCCAATGATCATATCAGCCTTCATTCTTTTTGCATGCCCGGTCGCTTCCCTCACATTTTCAATGTCGGGATTGGGAAGAATGCCATTGTAAACCTCAAATTTTATGGCCAGATCTTTTAAAACACAGACCACATCGGCGAGTGCGCCGGATACGGATGCCGAACGGTGACCGGTGACGATCAGTGCCGATTTCCCAAACCTTTTGAATTCATTTTTGTTCTTTTCAACACAATTTTGTCCGAAAAAAACCCTGGTCGGCATAAAAAAAGAACTTTCCATGGCTTACCGCCCTTTCCATTTAGTGAATAAAAAAGCCCGATGATCTGTTCAGGGACCATCGGGCTTTTTATCAAATATGCTTTGAAATATCAATGAGCTGCAGCTTGAGCGTGTTCGTCACTGGATTCTTTTTTCTCTTCTTTTTTTGCAGGTTCTTCTTTTTTGTCATCATGTGCGGCAGCTTTGGCTGCAGATTTTTTGCCGGGTTTCCACTCATCGTTTTCTTTAACGAGCTGGATTTCTTCCTTGTATTTGATATTTCCCTCGATAACGACCGTTGCTGTATCTTCCGTCTGGTTTTTAATGGTGTAATCAAGATCTTCAAGATTGCAGTTCATGTTTTCGAACTTCTTCTGGATATAGTTCTTACCAAAATTTTCCGGAGTGTCGTTTCCACTGCAACCTGCAAGAGCAAGGGCTCCAACGCATGCGACGATGACAAGCAATTTTTTCATGAATCCTCCTTTGTGAGCTGAATCTGTTCTTGACACATCTGTTGTGCGTGCAACGACAGATGTCCATTAAAATAATGACAACCTATGGTGACCGAACTTTTTAATTCATGCGATATACATTTACGAAATCAAAATGTAAAGCGTATCCTTCAAGAAGTCTTAAAAAGCATTTTAATCGGACTTTCCGGTTGATTCGAAAGATGAGAGCCTGATCCCTTCTCTCATGATCAACAGGGAAAGTTTATGCATGTAATCACGACGTTCCTGTGGTGTTTTACCGGGGTAATTCCTGAACGTCATGACAATGCCTGCAAGTGAAGCGAAAAAGGCCTGGCTATGAAATCTCAATCCTTGGGAACCATCTGTTTTCGAAACGACTTCATCAAACATCTTAGAAAAATAAAGCATGACGGCATTAAATTTTTTGAACGCCTTCTTGTTTTCTTCTCCACGCATCAGAAAGTGGCACATCATCTGGAATGTCGCTTCGTTATCAAGCATGTAATCAACGACATCAACAGCCAGTGAATCGATGTTGCCCTTTTCCGTAATCCTCACACGAAGACGTTTTTCAATCTTATTGATATCCCTGATAAGAGCTTCGACGAACAGATCGTCCCGGCTTGGAAAATATCTGTAAATTGAGGCTGGTGAAACACCCGCTTCAGCAGCAATATCCCTCATCCCGATTTCATGAAATGATTTTTCCTTGAACATGTTCATGGCTGCTGCAATGATCAGGGTTTTACGTTTTTCACGTTCATTCTCCCTTAGTTGTAAAAATGTCGATTTTTCAGTCATCAGACCCCCCATATATGTAAAAAATTATTGTTTCTAATTTGCGCAACAGCTTCATTTCAATTTATAAAAACCTTCTCCTGTTTTTTGACATCCGTTTATACCAAAAAATGCTTGAAAATGAAATGTCGATCCTTGCCAAAGTTAATTTTTCATTGTTATGGACCATGCTTGCACACTTTGCAGGACGTCGAAAAGGGACAGGACTGCCCGTTGCTTCTGTTATAATACAAATAAATCTCAGAACATTATCTGTCTTTGCCGATTGCAAAGGGGTGAGAGAAACTATGGAAACGGTGTCAATCTTGAAGCCTGTTAAAACCTTTATTTTTTAATGTAAAATAATAAATACAAGACCATACTGTCAAGTATCATGGGGAATTTTCAAAATAATTATTTAATTCCCTCATTGTTTATGTAATATATACCTTAAATTGACAACAAGCTTTAGTGAAGCGAGGCCATTCAAACAGTACGGGCATTCAAGGAGAGTCTCATGAACGTGGAATCGGTCGTTCAAAAAATTACATCTGAAATCCGTCGTCACGTTGACACGGCTGTGGTTGGGTTGAGTGGAGGGGCAGATTCATTTCTTGTCATGCTCCTTAGCGCCGAGGCTTTGGGAAAGAAAAATGTTCATGCTTTGAGTATGCCCTACTCCGATCTCGATATCAGGACCTTCAACCTTTTGAGCTCCACCTGTGCAGAACATGTAGGCGTTCACCACCATGTGGTGGGAATCGGGGCCATTGCCGATGCGATCAACCACACGGTGTCTGGTTTAATTGGGACTGAGGATACCATATCCACTTTGAATGCAGGCAACGGCAGGTCCAGGGCCCGGATGTGTGTTCTGTACGGTTACGCCCATCACCTGAATGAAAAGCTGAAAAACAGGGTCAGAGTCATGGGCACCGGAAATCTTTCTGAAGATTTTATCGGGTATGATACAAAAGGCGGAGATGCCCTGGCCGATATTTTCCCCATCGGACAACTGTTTAAATCTGAAGTCTATAAGATGCTTGAATACTTTCGAGATTGTGGAAAAATCACGGAAGACATGATCAACCGGGTTCCATCGGCAGGTTTATGGGAAAATCAAACGGATGAAGACGAACTCGGTTACAGTTACGATGAGATGGAACCAGCCATCCGTCACATTCTGATGAATTATCACGCCCTCGATGAATCCGCGTTTTCGGAAATCCAGCGTTTTGTCTGGAAGAGACACCTAAACAACAAGCATAAGCATGAAGCCCCCTTTGTCATCAACCTCAGGGATGACCAGGGAAACCTCTGTCAATAAAGGTGGGCATACATTCATGGGAATCGGGTCATGATAAAATTAGGCATTGATGTCCACGGGGTTGCGGATGCCAATCCTCACCTGTTTTCCGAACTGTCGCGACTTCTTGTGGAAAACGGGCACGAAGTGCATATCCTTACGGGTGCGGAACAGACAGAAGAACTGGAGCATGAAATCCGCCATGTGCTGGGCCTTTCCTTCACCCATTTTTTTTCCACCACAAGCCATCATAAGAAAATCGGGACGGAAATCACCTATATAGACGGCAACCCCTACATGGACAATAAAATATGGAACAAAGCCAAGGCGGAATACTGCCAGAGATTTGGTATTTCACTCCATATCGACGATTCGGATGTGTACGGGAAATATTTCAAGACACCTTACGCACGATTTGAACAAAATCGTGCCGAAGACGATGGGGGACTCGAAGATGCGGTTTTGGAATTGCCTGTTTTTAATGACACAAGTCGGTTTATCGACCGGGAATTGAGAAACCCTTCCGTTTCAGTCGATATCGTGACCTGTTCCCTGATCCAGGGAGCTCTCAATATTCTTCTCGTCAAGAGGAAAAACCCTCCATTCAAAGGACAATGGGCCTTGCCGGGAGGATTCATCCATATCGAAGACAATGAAGACCTTGATGCCGCTGCCGCAAGAAAAATCAAGGAAAAAACCGGGCTGAGCCAGCTTTACATCGAACAGCTCAAAACCTATGGCGATGTTGACAGGGATCCAAGGACACGGGTTCTGACCACGGCTTATTATTCTCTGGTCAATCGGAGTCTTGTCCAATGCCAGAACCCGGTTGTCAACGAAAATGCCGAAGAGACGAAATGGTTTCCCATTCAGCAGGTTGAAAAAGATTCTTCGTTCAAAACCGAAAAACTTGCCTTTGACCATGCACAGATCGTCAGCGACCTCAAGAAAAGGCTTCAGAAAAAACTGGCCCACTCTCCCATCGCCTTTGAATTTTTGGACAAAACTTTCACATGGGCTGAACTGCGTTCAGTGTACGAGGCGATACTTGAAAAAAAACTGGATCCGGCTAATTTCAAGAAAAAAATAAAGTCACAGTATCGGATCAAAGAGCTTAAAGCCCGAAAACAGAACACATCTGCAGGCCGTCCCCCGGCCTACATCTGTTTTGAAGGAGTCAAAGATCAGTACATATGAACTCCCGGAAAAAACAGTTCTGCTTCATGGCCTGACGGTTGAAGAGGCCGACACGGTTGGGCTTGTTCTTGCGTCACAACGAATCCCCTACAAATTCGTCCGAACTGACGATCAAGCCATTGATATTCTGGTCGATATCCGTAACGAAACAAAAGCAAACCATGTTCTGCTGCTTTACAGTGAAGAAAACCAGCTCCAGGAAAGCATCGAACCGTCTTTGGACAAGTTCAACAAATCGGCCAGCGGTCTCTTCATCGCCACCCTGCTTCTCCTCGTTCATTTAAAAACATCTTCCAGCGATGCGTATCATGCGGAGATCGTTCAACGATTCGGCTCATCAGCGGAACGAATTGTGGACGGCTCATGGCACCTCAGCGTCACCGCCCTATTCCTCCATGGCGACACACTTCATCTTGCAGGAAACATGGCCGGAATCGTTTTATTCTGTTCCGCGGTTGTCAGCATCTGTGGATTGGGGACAGGATGGCTGATGGTTCTTCTTTCTGGTACGGCAGGAAACCTGGCAAACGCCTTCTTTTACCAGACTGAACATATTTCCATTGGAGCATCCACTGCGGTTTTCGGGGCTGTGGGAATTCTCTCGACCATCAGAGCCACCCGTCTTTTCAGGGAAAAAGCGCCCCGGATCAAAGCGCTGCTTCCTGTTGGAGCCGGTCTCGCCCTGCTCGGTCTTCTGGGATCAAGTGAGCAGACAGATGTCCTGGCCCATTTTTTTGGATTTTGCGCCGGAGGAGTTCTTGGGGCCATCGACGTCCTGCTTTTCAGAAACGCCGCCTCAAACAACGATCTGCAATGGATCCTTCTGGTGTTGGCCGTGTTCATCGTCGCCATATCCTGGCTTATGCCGGGCTTGTAGCCTCATAAGAGGCATTCCCCTCTCCCAGATAAACGTCAGCACCGCGTCTTGATCCGTCTACCCGGTCATTTTTTCGCAAAAAGATCTCAATCGTGATGCAAATCCCGTGGGGACCGGTTTGTCATTCAATTTTCCGCAGATTTCCACTGTTTTTTTCAAAGTACTGTAACACGCCGTACAGCAGATGCAATTTTCAAGATGATTTTTAATTTCGTCCATTCCACTGTCCCCAAGTTCATGGTCGATATATTCTGAAAGGCGTTCAAAGCACGATCTGCAAAACGAATGATCGTCTTTCGTTTCAGGATGAGTGATCATAATACTCCTTCAAAGCTTCCCGTAAAAAAAGACGGGCTCTGTGGAGGCGGACCTTAACGGTGGGGGATGATATTCCAAGGATACCAGCGGTTTCCTGTGTTGAAAAGCCTTCCACGTCTCTGAGCACAAGAACGAGGCGATAGTCTGTCGGAAGATTTGAGACAGCGGTCTGAATTTTTTCAGCAAGCTCAAGGTTTAGCAGTTTTTCAACCGGTTCATCCGCCCATTCCGGAACACTCTCCATGTCAAGGCCGGAATGGGAGGGCATGAACTCTTCCAGCGAAAGCTCTCGCTCAGGAGCAAATTTTGATTTCCGTTTCATTTTGTGACACACGGATGAGGCAATCAGGTAAAGCCAGTTTTTAAATGACATCTCCTGCCTGAAGTCTTTCAGGTATTTGAATACGTTAAAAAAACTCTCCTGAACCAGGTCCTCGGCGTCTTGAGCCGTGGGACAGATTTTCAGACCGAAATTATAAATTTTAACCTGGTATTTTTCCATGATACGGTGGAACAACCCTGGTTTACCATGCCGTATCCCGTCAATGAGTCTCAGGTCCTCTTCGTGTGTTGAGGTTTTTTTCATTTTTTATCGTCATTTTTTTTCATGTCTGCCACCTGGCAGGCATCGCGCATTCAGGTGCTTATTCCCATTTTGGGAAGAATGACGGTTTGAAGCAGAACCCATAACCCAATAAATCCCAGAAACAACAGAACACTTTTCATCGGTACCTCCATGTTTTCATCACGATTGTCGAGCGTATTTCAACCGAACAAAACCCAAAGCCTTGTATCCCAGGAGGGTCATCACGAGACCAAGGTGCATGATGTCAAGGCCTACAATCACCTCGGGAGCCATATGGTAACCCGGAAAATTTTTCAAAACCAAGATCATCCCCGTGCTCACGATCCCGATGGTAAGGCCGTGGTTGATCAGCGTATCCGTAACCTGCTTTTTTGTAAGACAAGTGTATCGTTTTACCAGCATCTCCAAAGTAACATGATAAAAAAACAATAGGCAGAATACAATGGCAAAACCGTAATGAAGGGCATGTGTCAGTTCAAAATCCGCAAGCCAACCGAAACCCGGAATATCCGCTATATAGTACCTTTTAAATATTGGCATCTGGGCGAACCCCGAAAGCAGCAGCATAAAAAATGCCGCCTTCAGGGCGATCTTAAAGATTTTATGATTCATGGGACTCCTCTTTCTGTGTCATCAATTCGTTGCCAGTCGTTTTTTTCATCGTGAAAATAAAACGCGAAACCGCCGCCACAACACCTGCAATCGGAGAGAAGAAAAGAGCGGTGGCCATTGCGTTTCCATCCGCCATGACATCCTTTTTTCGATCAAGATCAGGAAGTCCCATCCCTTTCTGGATTGCCTGATTCAAAAGATCAAAAGGTACAGGCGATACATAGATTGTGTTAGTGCCACCGTTTTCACGTTCACCGTAAACGTATCCCCCTGTTTCACGGGCAATTTCATGAGCTTTCGCCACAATTTCACTCCTGGGGCCGATCGTTTGAACATGTTCAGGGCAGACATCGATACATGCCGGATTCGCCCCCATGGCAACTTTTTCGTAACATCGATGGCATTTGTACATAACACCGTTGCCCGCAAGGGATGGAAGGATATCGAGATAAAGGCCGACTCCGGTCTGTCGCTGAGGGATATCCCATGGGCAAACGTTTTGACATTTCGCCCCTCCAAGACAGATATCCGGGTTGATCACAGAAAGGCCGTTTTTCTTCTGGTATGCGGCTCCCCATGGACAGAGTTTCACACAAGGCGGGTTGACGCAGTGCATACAGCGCCTCGGGATGAACACCGTAAGATCGCCCTGGCCCGTCGTCACATCTGCCTGCTGGATAGTCAGCCAGTTATAGGGTGTCAGCCGGCTTCTCTCCTCTCTCATGTCAGACCAGTCTTCAGCCTTGACACGAGAAGGGCGCATGCGTGGAAAAGGCTTTGAAGGTTCAGGAAAATAACGTTGATTCTCTTCACGGCAGGCTTCAACACACTCTCCGCACCCAACGCATTTTCTCAGATCATGAAGGGTGGCAAGAGGTTCCTGGTTGATCTTACCGGCACTTTCGGCCAGGCCAGGAACAGCCGTTGAACAGAGAAGAGCTGCTGTTCCTTTGATAAAGGATCGTCGTGAAATGGATGTCATAAAAAACCTCTGGCTACATTTTTTAACATGAAACATTTTTGAACATAAGGAACCGGAAAAATCAAAAAGGTTACAAAAAATTATATTAATTATGGTATAATTTCAAAAAACATCAAGTTCAAACCAATCGATATATTCATCTTGTCCAATCCATACCGTTAAGACAAAACATCATAGGGGGCCACGTGAAAACAAGAATCACAGAACTTCTTGGAATCGATCATCCCATCGTCCAGGGCGGCATGCAATGGGTGAGCAAGGCTGAGCTTGCCGCAGCCGTCTCCGAGGCCGGCGGACTTGGAATTATTACGGCGTTGACTCAACCAAACCCCGATGCCCTTGCTGAAGAAATAAAAAAAATGAGGGCGTTGACGGACAAACCCTTTGGTGTCAACCTGACCCTGCTCCCGACTCTTAAACCCGTTCCCTATCATGATTATGTGGACGTTATGGTTTCAGAAAACATCCGCATCGTGGAAACAGCTGGCCGTAGCCCGGAAGAATTCATGCCAAAATTCCTTAAAAACGGAATCATGGTCATTCACAAATGCACCTCGGTCAGACACGCCCTAAAAGCCCAATCCATGGGCTGTGCGGCTGTCAGTGTGGATGGTTTTGAATGCGCGGGACACCCGGGCGAAGACGATATTCCAGGTCTTGTCCTGCTCCCCATTACTGCTGACCAGGTTTCCATTCCCATCATCGCATCCGGAGGATTCGCCGATGGCAGAGGTCTTGCGGCCGCCCTGTGCCTTGGCGCCGAGGGGGTGAACATGGGGACACGTTTTCTGGCCACACGTGAGGCGCCTGTCCACGAAAATGTCAAAGTTGCTCTGGTAAAAGCCGATGAACGTCAAAGTGCCATCATATTGAGAACGCTTAAAAATTCTGCAAGAATATATAAAAATTCAGTGGCCCTTGACATTCTTGCCATGGAGGCCCGGGGCAATGCCACCATTGAAGAACTGGCCCCTCTGGTCAGTGGCGCCCGGGGACGTTCCGTTTACGAAACCGGCGATATCGAAGCTGGAGTTTGGTCCGCAGGCATGGTCGCAGGCCTGATTCACGACATTCCCACTGCCAAGGAGCTGGTTCACCGGATCGTAAGGGATGCCGAAGATATATTACGCAAACGGTCACAACTGTTATGATGATCTTAACATATTAAAAACAAGGGGGATTTGCCATGGCTCACACAATCCGACCGATTGTCCTTGCGATTCTTGCCGGCCTGCTATTTTCATCCTGTGGTGCCCTTGAACCCAAATTTTACCCTGAAAACAAAACCATTACATCCACGCTGTTTCCGTCAGACAAAGAAGATAAGAACGATCCTGAATTTGAAAAAAAACTCGACATGCTGCTCAGCGGCCATGAAGCGGGGATCAGCCAGAAAACATCCATGAAAAGCTCTTTTTTCATTGAAAAAGGCAAACTCCTGATTATCAACAACCTTACCGGAATCGATACCGTTTTTTTTGATGAATTCAAACAGGAAATCCAGAAAAAAGAAAACAACCTGACCCAGGTTGAGGTCATCGCTGTCTCGTCCCTTCCCAATCTTTCAACCCTTCGTCTGATGGGGGCAAGACAACAGGCCAGGTATGTCCTTGTTCTCAATTCCTTTTCGAACGTTTACCGTTACCATAACGGATGGACCATTCCGACCATTTTTGGCCTGGGTATGCCCTATTTTTTTCTGGAGACCCAGACCATCAAAATATTCACAAAAGTTGAGTATTCCCTGATCGACATCAAGGAAAATGTAATTTTATCCAACGAATCCGTCACATCCGAAGCTGAGAGCAGGGCCATCCTTCCTGAAAGCGGAATCGTACAATACAAAATAACAAACGGGGCTGTTTTCGAGGGGGCGAAAAAATTGAAACTGAAATTTCTTGACAGAATCAATGGCTAAGACCCCCTCCTATATTTCATCTACTCCACAGCGCTTTCAGATGAAATTCGATGCTCAAAATCATTTGAATTATGTTTTTTCGTTGTGCTATGAATGTCCCATGGTATTTTCTTCCCGCTGTCAGGGTTGGCTACATCATCGGTTTCGGAGGTTTTAAAATGCCCATTGATCATTTATTGCAGCTTAAAGAGAAATTCGACATTCAAATCTTTGATGAAAAACAGGACATTTCTTCACTCAGGAAAAACCACGTCTGTTTTTCAGGCTCTCCGCGCAAACATCCGGATCGTGACAACAAGATCATCCTTGTTTCCGATCTTTTTGGAACGCATCCAACGTATTACGAATTCAACCTTCAGGACATATCCTATGTCGAGCGGCTCTCCAATGCAGTGACCATTGATGGGGAAACAGCCACCACCGCCCGGATCTGGGTTAAAAAAGGAAGCGTCGGCATCCATGCGACGCCTTTTGTGGTGGAAGATATCAACGTTTCTCGCGTTCTTTGAACGATACCGCCCTCCTTTTTAAACCTCACAAGGAGGGCGGTTATTATATTTATTTCAATATGTTAACTCATTATTCGATGTAATTGATTCAAAAACACATCACAAAAAGATCCCCTTGAAAACCATTTTTTGTCAATATCACCCCATGCCCGGCCGATATGTTTCATATAAATATTTTGGCTGTTGATGACATGCAATGAATTTCACATACATTGATCAACGGATCGACTATGATTCAAATCGAAAAAAATGCTATTTTTTTCATCAATAACTTTAAAAAATGATGATAATGCGCTAATTTAGAATCGTTTTTTATTATCACATAATCATTGATAAGAAGGAGATGTTTCAGCCATGAAAAAATTTTTTTTCCTGTTCTCAATCTGCGTCTCATTGATAATCTCAGGTTGCCAGACCGTCACGACCAGCCGGGTTGAAACAGACGCGGTAACGGATGTGGGGGACAAATGGAATGACACGGATTCAAGACTCGTCGCCGAAGAGATGATTGAGGACGCACTGGAGAGGCCTTGGTTGAGCCAATTCAAACAAAGCAATAACCAGAAGAACCCGACCGTTATCATTGGATCTGTGAAAAACAGAAGCCATGAACATATCAACGTACGAACCTTTGTCCGTGATCTTGAAAGAGCGTTGCTGAATTCCGGTGAGATTGATTTTGTCGCCGGAAAAAGTGAACGCGATGAAATCAGGGACGAACGTTTCGACCAGGCATCAAACGCCAGTGAGGACACGGCAAAGTATGACGGTGAAGAGATTGGCGCCGATTTCATGCTTAATGGCGAACTGAACAGCATCATCAACAAGGAAGGGGGAAAATCCGTCAAATTTTACCAGATCAACCTCACTCTCATTGATATTTCAAAAAACCGAAAAGTCTGGATAGGCGAGAAAAAAATAAAAAAACTGATCAAGCAAAGCCGGATCGGTTTTTAAAACCGCCAAACTATCCGGGGAACCTTCACAACGATAACGAAAACATGCACACGTGTTTCTTTGAATGAGATGGGGGCTCATGAAAAATTTTTTCGTCTTACTGATTTTCCTTTGTGTTTCCAGTTGCGCACCGAAGTTCAATTATGATTCATTGCAAAACGCCATGGCATCAAAAGATTGCCCGGGTTCTATCGAGTTACTGAAAAATTCTCAACAGGCCTATGGGCCAAAAGCCTTGCTGATTCACATGCTTGATTCAGGTATGATTCATTTTCAGTGCGACGATCCAAAGGAAGCCACTCTTTTTTTTCAGAACGCGGACCATCTTGCCCAAGATTTATGGACCAAGAGCTTTTCAAAAGAAGCTGCGTCGTTTGTAACCAACGACTTCATCCTTCCCTACCGGGGTGAGGACTTTGAAAGAGCGATGATCTGTCTATTCTCTGCTTTCAGCTATATCAAACTCGGTGAATTCGATGAAGCCATGGCAGATTGCAGAAGACTTGACATCATTCTCAGCGAATACAATGCTCAATATGAAAAGAAAAACGTCTATAAAGAAGACGCATTGGGTCGTTACATCAGCGGTGTTCTTTCGGAAGCAGATAAAGAATTCAGTGAAGCCTATATATTTTATCATGACGCGCTCAAAGCGTTTAAAAATTATGAGGAAGCTTACGGGACGCCCACACCGAACTACCTTCTCGAAGATCTCTTGCGTGTCTCCATTCCAGCCGACAGAAAATCAGAAGCCATGAATCTTGTGCCCGGTGAAAGAAATATCGGGATGATAGATCACCGAACGTCACGTACATTAGGTAAAATCATCCTCGTTCATTTAAATGGAAAAGCACCCGTGAAGATTGAAAACAAATTCTCTGTAGTTACGGCAACAGGTCCCATCAGCATCGCCTTTCCTGACTATTCTGTGAACCCTCCTGCCTGCAGAACCAGCCGAATGATTCTCAGTTCTCCTGCCCACTCATGCGAGGTTGAAACGGAATTGTTCGAAGATATCAACCGTATAGCCGTGAAGGATCTCGAAGACAGAAAATTCAGAATCACAGCCAAGGCAATTGCCAGGGCCGTTGCAAAACAGGCCGTTGTTCAGGCCAGCTCAAAAGAAATGGAAAAGCATTACGGCGCCATGGCAGGCCTTATGGCCAACATCGCAGGGAATGTCGCAGCCAGCGCCCTGGAAAGAGCAGACACCCGATCCTGGCGGACCCTTCCCGGGGAAATATACATTGCACGATCTTTTGTCCCACCCGGAGAATATCAAATCAATATTGAACTGTGCGATGGTTACAGAAAAGATCTCAACAAAATTTCAGTAAAAGCTGGAGAGACAAAATTCGTTTTTTGTGATACGATGTATTGATTTTTTTATCGATATTGACTTTTAACAAACATTTGACTGTAGTTCCTGGAGCCCAGTGTATGAAAAAACAATCGTTCATTCTCTTAATACTTCTTGTTTCATTTCTGGCCTGTGTGTCAGCTCCCCCTGCTAAAAAAGAAACCAGATCTGTAAAAAGTCAGCATGAAAGAGCACGAATCGCATTTGACGAACTGGATGACAAACCTGTCGAACAGTCAGCAGTGGAACAGACTGAAGAAATCGAACCTCCCCCTGCCCCTGTCAAAGTCAGCCCCCCAAAAAAGATTGTTGAAACGCCATCTCCTTCGTCCGTGCCTCCGGTAGTGGAAGAAAAAATTGATTTCAGCTCCTCCCGCTACCTGACAGCCAAAGGTTATGGGTCATCCAAACCGGAATCCATCAACCAGGCCAAGGCCGAACTATCCAATATTTTCAAGGCAAAAATTTCAAGCGATGTGACTTCAAAGGTCAAGCAGGTTTCAGATTCCGTCAAAGGAAGCTCTTATACCCGTTCACTTCAATCCCGTGTTCAGGTTGTTTCGGAAATTGAGCTGGAGGGACTTCAAATTGGAGAAACTCAAAGAGAACGCAGCGAATACGTGACCATGGTGGCCCTTGACAAAATAAAAGCCAAAGAGAAGTGGGAAAGAGATATACGGAAAGTCGATACGGAAATCGATATCCTCATCGACAAGTCCAATAAATCAAAAAGTAAAATACAAAAACTTCTTCCCCTGAAAAAAGTGCTTGAGCTGTGGGTGAGCAGAGAAGCGACCCTCAGCCGGTTGAGAATCATCGGTTTCGCTTCGGAATTTGACCGAAATGACATGAAAGACATCCTTCAAAATGTTTCGGATCTCAAATCTTCTATGCTTATCGACATTGACGTTGCAGGACCAAACGGAAAATCGGTACGAGATAAAGTCGCTGAGATATTGACGGACAACGGTTTTAAAATCGGAGATTTTGAATCAAACGCGGACGTCTCAATCCAGGGTTCTGTCAAAATTGATGAAGTGAAAAACAACAACCCAAGATTTAAATTCGCCAGAGCCACCGTGTCTCTCAATATCATCGACGCTCTTTCAGGAACTCAGGTGGGCCAGGTGGCAGAAAACGATCGTGGCGCCGGATTGAATCATGAAGAAGCTTCCCATGTTTCGATCAAAAAAGTTTCTGAAAAAGTTTCTGAAAAACTGATCCAGTATTTCAATTAACATCATCATTGAAAGTTCACAATTTATCACATTAAAAAAGCCTTCTTGATGAAAGAAGGCTTTTTGTTTACATCAAACAGGATAAAGCGCTAATTCAGTTGTTGTTTTGTGGAATATGCATTTTTTTGACAATGGTTTTTATAAAATCGGCTGCGGCCCTGTTCGAATATTTGAGAACATCGCAGTTGCATCCGTATATGAAATCATCCTTGTAACCAGTTGATTTTGTCAAAGAACCGGTCCAGACAATCTCTCCGGTTTCAATATTGATCGCTTTCACGGAAAAACTGATGGATGTGCATTTAGACGGTTTATCTGGCTTTGCGGAATTTTGAAATAACGCATTGTGAAATGTTCTCAATTTCCCTATGACCATGACATCCGAATTCGTCAGTTTACCGATCTGTTTTCTCTGATCCGGGTCAACGTCTCCCTGATATGAGAACTTAAGCTCATCCAACGCACTTTGGATATTCCTTCGATCGACAACCTTGAAACCAGCTCCGATAAATTCAGTTTCAAAAGCGTCTGTCATAGCGTCAACAGCGCTGTATCCCAGATCTCTTGATACAGATTCCCTTTTATCCTGGAAAGGCATGATGGCATATGTTCCATGGATATAGGCAACATCAGACTTCCCGACAGTGACATTGACGGAGCGTTCAAGCAGTATGCAGCCAGAAAATGAAATAATCGACAGAACAAGAAGAAATATGTAACGAATCATTCCGTCACCATCCAGACGTATATCTCTTCGGTTTTTGGATCTTTCCAGGTTTCTTTGATAACCGCCTTGACCACGCTCCCTTCAACCGTCTGAAAGCTGTAACTTTCAACAGAACTCCCACCACCTGCGCCGGATTTCGTTCCAACAAGGGCGACGTTGTTGACCTTGACTCCAAGCTGGAGAGCGATTTCATCAATAGCCCGCTTAATGGCAAGAGAGCGTTGGGCATTGACCCCGTTGACATGCATTCCACAAATGCCTATCCCTGCGACTTTCCCAGAAACACTGGAGTTATGAATCCATGATGGTTTGATTACAGGCTTGGCAGATGTACAAGCAAATAAAAAAAGGCATGTCGAAATAAAAATCACCAATTTACTATGATTCACACAGTCCTCCCCCGAATAAAAAAAAACATTCAGGGTGGCGTACACCACCCTGGTATGTTTTGATGGTAGCGAATCGTTTGGTCAGGCTTGATAATTCAGATGATCATTCATCATCTGACATGGTGGCTTTGGCTTCGCCAAACTCTTTTTCAATTTCCTTTTCCAGTTCTTCGTGACCTTTTTTGGCCTGAAATTTCTGCCAGAGAGCCTGTTCATTTCTCATGCTTGTAATGGCGGCATGTTTCATGGCATCGGTCACCTGGGTGACAACTTCCGGGTTAACGGCAACAAGAACATGCAGTTCATTGTTTTTCTCATCAAGAAACACCTTTTTGATCTGAGAACCTGAAAGGTCAACTTTTGAGACTTGTTTCGATACGTTGGTGAAAACTTTGTCCACGGTCTGAGCATCGCCAACACCCGTTGTTTCCGTGAAATTTTTGATCATGTTTTTCACTCTGACATTGAGAGTGCGGGAAATTTCATCACGTGCGTTTGCAGCGGCCTCGATTCTTGCAGTCTGCATACCGGCAGGACCTACCTTAGCTGAACCCACACCGGAAATCCCGCCTTCAGGAGGAACAAGAACCCATTCAGGAAGATTGGAAGAAACTTTGCCGGTTTTTTGGCAACCTGTAAAAGCAACACATGCAACAGCAAGGACAGCCATGATCACTATAATTTTTTTCATACCCGTTTTTTCTCCTTCATTTTGATTAATAATATGCAAAGTCTACTTTGCAGTTCAAACTCTCACAACACGCGCTTCATTTTATCTTGTGCTTTAGAATACTTGAATCATATTCTAAAGCGTATACAGCCTTGTTTTCTACCTGATTTTTACCACTTCCGGCTTTGTTTTCTTGTACTGGGGCATGGCCATGCCCAGCGTGGCGTTGATATATGTGGGGTCACACACCATGTATTTCACATTGTTGTTTACCACGTAATCCCCCGGAAGATTGTCGTTGAAACGAACACCTGTCGCGACATGACCGGGGTAGTCAAGCCCGACCACTTCAAGCCCTACCAGTTTTCGCACAAGATAGGCAAAGAAAAAAGATCGGTCCTCGCAGTCCGAGTAGGGATAAAAAACGGTCTCTTCAGGAAGCATGTATTTTTCATGTCCAAACTGACCATCGTCCGTTTTATAACTGAAAGCTTTTTGAACAAAACTCAAAAGGTTGTTTACAGCTTCAGCTTCCGTTTTTCCTTCAACCATGGGTTTCAGAGCAGTCAGAAGTGCGTATTCCAATTCCGGGGACATAAAAGACTCGAAATACACCTTCATGTTGGTCTGTGGGTAATACTTGAAAAAATCAACGATATTCTTGTTGTAAACAGCACTGAACTCAACGCCTTGCTTGTTCACTTCAAAGGCAAGGTTTCTCTGTTTCATCACTTTGGGAATGTCCGGTGATGAAGACAGTTCGAAATCCATGGTTTTCCTTGCATCAGGATAACTTCCCTGGTAGGTGAAAAGACTTTTAAATGAAGAAGGTTTGTCATCGTAAAACAGTGAATAGTATTTTTTGTTGTTCAAGGTCAGAAAGGGAATGCTGTACAGGTTGTTCTTTGATGGCATGAGAAGAAAAACCTGGGTGTCGTTGTAACCAATTCTGGATTCATAACCTGACTTGGACGACATGTACCAAGTGAACAGATTGGCCATGTTCTTGTCGCCCTTGTACTGTTCAAGACCAAGCCGATACAGAATATAATGATACCCCCAGTCATTGAGTTTCAAATCAATCCTGTATTTCTGGGACTGAGCAATGATTGAATCATAGTCAAGCTGGCTCATTTTGTCCCAGAACGAGGCGATCATTTCCTTGTTCACCGCTCTCCCGTTCATGACTGGAAAGTTGTACGTGCCATAGATCACCACGGGTGTCATGTAAAAATCTGTTTTTATGGCTATTTTACGTGTATCTTCTTTGACGGGGGCGGGTTTTGAAACTTTTTTGACCGGTTCGCTGTCAACGGGTTTCTCTTCAGGCCGTGTGTAAATTTCTGGCTCAGGTTTAGCGATCTGGGGTGCCGGTTCCGGCGTCTTTTTTTCAACGGGTGTTTCAACCACACGTTCAAAGGGTTTTACATAGGGTTTTTCCTGAGGTTTGACAACGGGAAGATCTTTAAGGGATTCGACCTTGACCGGTGGCTTCTCTGCAAGATCGACCACGGGCTTTTCAGCAGGGACTTCCACGGGAAAATCAACCGGTTTCTTTTTCGGGATATCGACTTTTTTAACTTTTTTGAGTTTTTTGGGTAAAACCGGGGCGGCTTTGGGTTCGGCTACAGGAAGTTTCACAGGTTTTGGGTTGGTATCGGGGGTCAGCCCTTTGTGAATATTGTATTCCTTCCATTGGTCCTTGAGAAACCCTATGAATTCCGCGTCACGCTCATCTTTGTATGACTGGAAATCCTCGGCCTGGGCTTTCAGATAATCCTGATAATCATCGGACTGGCTGTTTGTTGAAAACAATGGTAAAAAAGCCAGCGTCAAGACAAGACAAAAAACAGAACGATAATTTACCGGCATGTTCTATCCCCCCCAGAAATAGCCTTTTAGCTCATTCACACACAATACGTTGAAGAATTAATTTACTTAATAATTTCAAAACAATTACATTCAAACGATGAACGGAGCCAACCGACGTATGTTAAATCTATATTGTCGGTGTCCAATTTAACACAATAAACACGTTAATCCAATACCAAAGCTAATAATGTCAATGGTTTTATGGTTTCGCGAAAATTTCGCACCGTCATCCCCAATTTCCATGACTGTACGTGTCCCCATCTTTTTGATGCATCTTAATCCATCTGAAAACACATGTCAGTGAAGCAGGTCACTTGGCAGGTTTCTCGCCAGGCAGGATGTCCCCTGGTTTCTTTTTCCATCTCCTGTGCATCCAAATCCACTGTTCAGGGTATTTTCTGATCATGTCCTCGTAAACGTTTGAACAGATCTGGGTGTTGGTGATCACATCCTGTTCCTCGTTTCCCGTATTCACAAGTTTGAGTTCTTCGCGACACATGATCACATATTTAAAGTCAGGGGTCAGCCTGATAAATATGGGGACAATGGGAACGTTCATTTTCGTAGCGAGAATGACGGGAATGGTTGCCGTGTGGGCCGGCTTCCCGAAAAAATCGACAAAAACACCCTTTACCTTGGTATCCAGATCAAACAGAAGCCCGAAGGTTTCTCCATGCATAAGCCCATCCACTACAGAACGGGTTGCGCTGCCTCTTGCGGTGTTTGCATATCCAGCCTGGTTTCTGTAATCGACAATCAGTTTGTCAAGTCTTGGGTCATAAGATTTTTTTGCCACAACCTTGATGGGGTAACCATGTCTCACAATCCAGGTCCCAAGAAGTTCCCAGTTCCCGAAGTGGCCTGTCATGGCGATCAACCCTTTTTTTCTGTCCGCAGCGTTTGCAAAATGATGAAAACCTTCTGCGGTCACAAGCTCGTCTATGAATCCGTCCTTGACCATGACCGGAAGCCTGATCGCATCTGCGACGCAGACGGAAAGATTCAGAAATACCCTTTTCGCCAGCTGTTCGATCTGGTCATTCGTTTTTTCTTTTCCAAAGGCCATGGTCAGATGCTTGATCGTATTTTTTCGTTCGTGTTTAGCAAGAATAAATGCGAGAGAACCCACGGAACGCATGAAAGCGATGGCGTTCTTTCTTGAAAGGAATCTCAGGAAGGCAATCAGGGCCACGATCCCAAGATAGATTAACGTATTCTTTGATTTTTTGAGATAAGTTGAAACGTCCATGATTCTCCTGTCGTACTTTTTTATCCACTTATCATACCGGTAAAAAAAGATGGCATTGAAATTTATAACACGATAGAATCCACCAGAATTTCCTGATACGGGCTTTTTTTCCAATCCCGGACGATCATCTCATCACGATCGTTTGGAACATGACAATTCGGGGGTTGATATGACCGTCCTTTCCACCTGCGAACTGCTGGATCGTTGCAGTTTTTTTATCCATGAAATGAGAATCGAATCCATTGCCCACCGGTTCAAGGAAAGGTATTGCCACTCTTGCAAGGAGGCATGCGCTATCTATATGGTCTATTCGTCATGTGGTTTGACCAAGGTTCCCTTGGACCTGTATCCCAATGAATATGACCGTGCCCTTGACATACTGTCAAAGATCCCGCGTTAGCTCTGCCTCTATCAGGGAAATTCACGGAATATCGTACCGCATACCAAATGATGGAACGTAATTTTCGCAGGACTCGTTCCGGTTCTGAAATACAGTTCCCCGAATGTCTGCTCACCGGGTTCCAGCTTTCCACTGAGCTTGCTCCCAGTATCGTTGTACGTGTATTTCAAGCCATTTTTCCCAAGCATGGTAAAATATTGAACATTGATAAAGATCCGTTCCTGGCTTCTGTTAAGGACCCAGACGCTGATTTTTCTCTGGCCGCTGAAAAGTCTTTGGCCCATGCCGTCGTCACGGACAGCCATGGCAATTTTATCGTTGCCGTCATAAAAAAGCAGTTTCTCATTTATCATGCGGACTTTCAGGGCTTGATATTTGCTGGCTCCAGGAATAACCTCGACCGCTTTTTTAATCAGGCGGATGCCCTGATCCAGTTTTTCGGGATCTTTTTTGCCTGCGTTGTGGTAGCCCGAAGCCTTGGTGTAAAGGCTTTCCGCATATTCCAGCCGAGCTTTACCGAGCCCTTCTTTGTACGATTCATTTTGAGGATTCAGCTCTGCCAGCCTGGAATACGCTTTGAAGAGACTTTCGAACTGCCCACGGGGGATCTGACCAAGTGACCTATAAATCTGTTTTTCTTCATAAAAATTTTTAAGTGAAACCAATTCCTTTTTCAAGGGAGGAACATCGTAAAAGGCCAGAATCTTTTCAGCTTCCACGAAATTCCCCGCTTCAAGATTCTGTTTGATGTTTTTTGTGATTCCGTCTTTATTTTTTAAAAACTCACTGGCGATGTTTTTCTGCCGCTTCAACTCCGCCTTCTCCTGAAACCCTTGATAAACAGACGAGCTCCAGTGGTATATAGCTGGTGAAAAAGAAAGAATCACAAAGACCAGGAGCATGATACCGGTGCTGACAAGGGCTTTGTTCCTGCTTCCGCATGTATTTTCAAACCAGTTCCACAATGCCCTGATCCTGGTCATGGCATGTTCTGAACGCTGGACTATTTTGTTTCTGTATATATCCCAGGTCGTCTCTTTTTTCTGGAAAGATCTGATGTTGAACTCACGTGTCCGAGGGGGTTTTGGGACAGCCGCACCCTCATCTGGAGGCATCTCTTGAGAATTTCGAACAGGTTTGACAAAAGAGGCCGTATCTTTCGGATCATGCCCCGTCACATGCATGGTGTTGTCAGCTAATCCACTTCCAGAAGCCTCATCGCCACGGGGCTCTGCCGGATGTTCTTTGAGAAGCTGATCAAGTGTCTCAAGGTTGATTTCATCTGTTTTATCCGCATCGAAGACAGGCATGGACTTGGCTGGTTTGACAGATTCGACGGACTCATCCGAAGGTTTCTGACCAGGAGAAGGCGCAGTGCTTTTTGACGCAACGTTGTTTGTGCCGTATTTCAATTTATCGAAAATGACCCCGCAGCGTATGCATTCCACCGCATCAGGTTTCCGTTCAGTCCCGCATTTAGGGCACGACGGCTTTTTTTTGAACGTTTCTTCAAGGGTGCTCCCTTGAGCAGGTGTGATTTTTTCATCATCTGCGGGTATAAGACCCAGCTCCTTTTTCAGCTCAAGCTCATATTGCGCTTTTCTTTCATTGGCCTCAATGGCCCTGATGCGTTCTTTTTCCTTGTTTTCAAGGGCGGCACCGATATGGACCCCGCATGCAAGGCATTCCAAGTCGCCGTCAAGACATTCAAAACCGCATTCAGGGCATTTCATAAACAATCCTCCATCGTTCTGAGGCGCAACAATATTGGCATGGTGATAGGCATTGGATTTGATGACAACGTTTAATCAGTTAATATACAAACTTTCAAAAGTCAAAGAAAATGCTTAAAACGCCTGGTATCTAAGGATGGTTCCTCTTAACGATATTATCAGTCGGGGAGAAGATTGTAATAATACCGCATCACATCGGTTCTGGTCAGGATTCCGATGATATCCCCTTCCTTGATTACAGGGACACGTCCAATATCGTGTTTGATCATCAGGCGAACCGCTTCGAGGGGGCTTCTTGACGCATCAATGGTGATTATGTCCGTGCTCATGTAGGCTTTCACCGGAGACTTCATATGGGATTCCTTTCTCATCTTTCTGAAATCCCTGCGTGAAATCACACCGACCATGGCGCCGTTTTCGACCACGGGCAAACCCGAATATCCTTTTTCTCGGAGAAGCCCGGCCACCTCCTCCATGGTCATGTCCGAAGAAACGGTCTGAACCGGGTAGGACATGAGATCGTTCAGTTGAACCGATGAACGCTGATGCCCTTCGATGAGTTCGGAAAGCATTTCGATCACCGCTTCAGGATTGAGAAATTCGGACTGGATCAAAGCAGACCCGGCGCCCGGGTGTCCCCCGCCCCCGATGTTCCGCATCAGCTTTCCAATATCGAGACCGTCATTGGAGCTTCGTCCGATGACGATACATCGGTTTTTCTTCTTTTCATGGAATATGCCAAAGGCCCCGTCCACGTTTTCCAGGTCCCTGTACATGCTGACCACCACGGAAAGATTTCCCACATGGCCTTCAAGATCGACCTGGCAGAAAGCGAGCTTGTATCCCCTGATCTTTCGCCTGAGGGTGGTTCCCATCATGTCGAAGAGGATGTTTTTCTGCTTTTCACCATAAGCGGGCCTTAAAAATGAATTCAAAACCGTCAGATCCGCTTTGCGCTCCAAGAGGAAGGCACAGGTGGCCGCGTCCTCCGCCGTGGTCGAAGAAAAAGTCAGGTTCCCGGTGTCTTCATATATCCCCATAAGAAGAAGCGTGGCGATGATCGGGGTAAGCGGCGTCCGGTTCTCCATCAGTTTTCTGGCGATCAGGGTGACGGTGGCACCTTTGGGTTCCTGGCATTTCCATGTCGGGTTCATATCCCCGCCCACATGGTGGTCCCAGATGATGATCTCAAGATCCTTTCGATCTTTGAGCTTTCCCAGTCCCTCAATCCGTCCCCAAGAACAGACGTCGACGGCGATCAGGGTTTTTACATCGGAAAGGTTGATATCTCCCGGCGCTGTGATATGAAAGAGCTCTTTATGGAGAGAAAGGAAGGCTTTGACGTTGGGATTCATGTTGTCGCTCATCACGGTCACGGCGTCCGGATAGATCAGGGATGCCGCCACGACCGATGCCAGGGCGTCAAAATCCGTCCCTTTATGGGTGCTGATAATCTTCATGACTCAGAAAACTCCCGCCACTGTCTTTTTTTCATAGGATACACACACGATGATGTGGGCTTTCACATCATCGTGTGCTACAAGTTAAACGCAAATTATTGAAAATATCAAATCGTTTCGAGGTTCTGATGAAAAAAGTCATTATCACCGTCATTGGCCCGGACAGACCGGGAATCATCGCGGGCGTCTCCGGTGTTTTATTCACGCACCAGTGCAATATCGAAAATATCACCCAGACTATCCTTCAATCGGAATTTGCGGGAATCTGTCTTGTTTCCATGCCGCCTGACCTCGATAACGGGGTTCTTCGGAGCGCCATGGACCGGGAGCTTGCGGGTTTCAACCTCCAGATCACCATCAAGGATCTGGACGATGATCGCCAGGATCACGACAAAGTTCCCACGGAACCCTTCATTGTCAGCACCAGGGGGCCTGACAAACAAGGGATTGTGTCTGTCATCTCAAAGGCCATAGCCGACGCCTGCGTCAACATATCCAATTTGAAAGCGGTGTTCCAGGGTGGAGAAAACCCGGATCGCAACATCATGATCTTTGAAATAGACATCCCTGTCTCCGTGGATTTCCAGAACTTTTCCGAGGAACTTCGCCGCAGGGCCTCCGATATCGGACTTGATCTCAATATCCAACACAAGAACATCTTCGACGCGGTGAACCGCATTTAAGGAATAAACGACCATGTTAAACGAAAGAGAATTCATATCGACCCTCGATATGTTGAAATACGAGCACCTCGACGTAAGAGCCGTGACCCTCGGCATCAATCTTGCCGACTGTTCCAGCCATGATTTGGATGTTTTCAAGTCCAATATCCGAAAAAAAATGACCACCCTCGCCCGTGACCTGGTCACGGTGTGCAACCGTGTCGGCCACAAATACGGGATTGAAGTGGTCAACAAACGGATCTCCATCAGCCCCATCGCCGTGGTGGCCGCGGCTTTTTCAGCGGAACAGATGGTGGACATCGCCCGAACCCTGGATGACATCGCCAGGGAGGTGAACGTGGATTTTATCGGCGGTTTTTCGGCCCTGGTGGAAAAAGGCATCGCCAACGGCGACAAGGCCCTGATTCAGGCGATTCCTGAGGCTCTGGCCACCACCCAAAGACTCTGCTCTTCAGTCAATGTGGCTTCCACACGGGCCGGAATCAACATGGATGCCGTACTTCTCATGGCCGAAGCCATTAAAAAAGCGGCGGATCTCACCCGTGACAGTGACGGACTGGCCTGCGCCAAGCTCTGTGTATTCTGCAACATCCCCGAAGACGTTCCGTTCATGGCTGGAGCCTATCTGGGAACGGGCGAGGCCGACGCCGTGATCAACGTGGGGGTTTCAGGACCCGGAGTGGTCAAGAAAGCCATCGACCGTGCTCTTGAGGGTGAAAACCGTCCGGACCTCGGCAGGATTGCAGAAATCATCAAGCGGACAGCCTGCAAAGTGACACGCGTTGGAGAACTGATCGGACGGGAAGTTGCAGAAAACCTCGGGATACCATTCGGGGTGGTGGATCTTTCCCTGGCCCCCACACCCACGGTGGGCGACAGCGTGGGGGAAATTTTCCAGAGCATGGGGCTTCTGAGTATCGGTGTTCCGGGAAGCACGGCGGCACTTGCCATGCTGAACGACGCGGTTAAAAAAGGCGGGGCCTTTGCCAGTTCTTACGTGGGTGGACTCAGCGGAGCGTTCATTCCCGTGAGTGAAGACCTCAACATCGAGGAAGCGACACGAAAAGGATACCTGAACATCGAAAAGCTGGAAGCCCTGACCAGTGTCTGTTCGGTTGGACTCGACATGGTGGCCATACCCGGTAACACATCGGTGGACACCCTGGCCGGAATCATTGCCGATGAAATGGCGGTGGGCATGATCAACTCCAAGACAACGGCCACCCGGATCATTCCCGTTCCAGGGAAAAAAGAAGGGGAAAAAGCCCATTTCGGCGGCTTACTTGGCCACGCCAGCATCATCGGGGTGAAAAATGCTGACGGTGTAAACCATTTCATCCGCCACGGAGGACGGATTCCAGCCCCGATTCACAGCCTCAAAAACTAACGCCCTGACGGCAAAAAAGGATCAGGGCAGAGACGGATCTGTCCTGATCCCCTTGACTACGTTTTGAATTTCAGCCTCGGTGAGTGCCCGCTTCCAGATGGCCACATCATCGATGCTTCCGATAAATGGCACCAACAGTCCTGTTGACCCAAATCTCAAACTGCTGTTGTTCTGGGAAAGATTACCTGTGACTGATCTGGAGACATCCATTTCACCATTAATATAGATTATTTTCCTGGACGGACCTGAAATCGCTCGGTCATACACCACCGCGACATGGTGCCAGACATTTCCACCAATATTTACACTGCCCGATGTATTGACTACCGAAAGCCCGGTGGTACCGAAGTTTACGGAATTGGACCCGCTGTTTTTTGTCACCCGGTATGAATTGCTGCCTTTTGTAACGAATGAATCACTACCAAGGATCGATGAAAGTGCGCTGATTTTAACCCAAAAAGCAATGGTGAAAGATTCGGTTAAATCAAAATCCGCTTCCTGTGGAATTATCACATAATCAATAAATCCGTACTGAGAGGAACACTGTGAGCAGTCGAAACGGTCGGTCGAAATAGAGGTGCCGTATGGGGTGCCGTTATGAATGTCTTTTCCGGCCTTGTCTTCCCCGCTTCCGTCCTCGTAATTTCCGCTGAACGGGTAATAGACATAAGCATCACAGCCCACGTTGCAGGGATTTGAATAAATGTCACGGATTTCACAAAGATTTTTCTGGGTATTGAAGATAAAGACCTCGTCCATGATTCCATGGAATCCCCTGTTTTTCTGGGCTGGATTGAACACCTCATCGAGCTGGGCTCCGATCTGAACCGTCCCCGTGGTGTTTTTCACAGCAAGTGTCTGGGCCGCTGAACTGTCCAGCATGCCGTCAACATAGATGGCCATGCCCGCTGGCCCCCAGGTCCCGGCCACATGGTACCATATACCAGCTGACAGGGCTGAATCCGAATCCAGGGAAAGGGTCTTGGTCGTCCCGACGATTTTTAGGGTGATCCTTTTGTCTGCCCGAAATTCAAGGGAATAGGCCAGGTCCGAATCATCCCGGAGCCCGCCTTTTCGAATGATTCCGGCAAAATTGTTGTCAAAGGCCGTCACTTTGATCCATGCCCCGATACTGCCCTCTGTACTGAGATCAAGATCCGGATGGTCATTCAGGCGGATGTAATCCATGTCCCCATCAAAGACCATGGCCGATCCGATCTTCCCCCCTGCCACAAGTGAGGCGTCTCCGTTGACCGTGGCCGAATCGATCAGCCCTTTCAGCTTGTTATCCGGCGTATCGTAGATCAGATCTCCGGCAGACACTGTTTCAAGGGTGTACCCGAGAGCCGTCATCCGGCCCATGACCCGGTTTGTTTCAGCGTCGGTCCCTGGAGAAACCGTCCCTTTTGATCGAATCTCAGCGGATTTATGAACCACAATTTTCGTGGTTGCTGTCAGGGCCAGTGAAAAGGCGGCGTCGTTGTCCGGGTACTCTGAAATATCCTGAAGCGTGTTGCCGTTTCTTGTTTTATAGGTGTAAATTTTTGTTTTAACGCCGTTTCCGTCGACACGTTCTCCGTTCACCCCGATGATTTCAAAAACACCGTCGGCAGAAGGCATGAACGAACCGGAACCTGGAACGGTTAGACTGTTCCCTGCCCCGTTTGTCAGAACCTTGACTTCAGAGGGGAACACGGGGAAAACTGTGGTTCCCACGGACAGGGCGGTATCCAGCCCGGGTGAGTTGTCGGAAACGTTCACCAGATTGACAAAGGTAAAATGGACGTTGTCCCCGGTGAGGGACGAGTAACTGTAAACCGTGTACCTGGAACCGAGAAGCACAGCGATCATTCCGTTTGAAGGGATGGTCATGTGGTCGGGTTTTGAGCCGAAAAACTCCACCCCCACCTGCCCTGATCCCGAGTTTGCCGCTGTCCTCACCATGTAGACGTAAGGATAAAGCCCCAGGGTAAAACGACCGTCGCCGTCTGAAAGAGAGAACGTTCTTCCGTGGAGTTCTTTCAGAACGGCGTTTCGACTTTCGTTGTCAACGGCCTGCCTGTAACGGGACGCCAGATATCTGAACCCTGATTCAGCCAGACTCTCGGCACGCTGGGCTGAATCACTGTGAATCTGCTGGATGAAGGTGGTGGACGTGAGGGACATGAGGGTGACACCGATCACACCGGTTATCACAAGAATCACGATCAGGTTGAGGGTGATGCTCCCCCTTGCTTTCGATCCTGTATCGAACAAATTGAAATAACCCATCCTCGGTCCTTATTGACTGTTCCAGTTCAGCGGCCCCGGAATCCGGCTTGTCCTGAAACTGGGGTAAACCGTGGTTGAAAAAGGGATCGGTCCGGACTCATGATCCAGGGTAAAATCGATCCTGATGGCGTAAAGACGGGTGAAAGACGGATTGTTCCAGCTTCCGGAAGAAGACCAGTTGGTTGTTCCGGCCAGATTGCCGTTCTCGTCAAAATAACTCAAAGTAAAGTTTTGGACCTGATCAAGGAGTATGCGTCCTCCTGCTGCGGGCAGAGAGTCTCCCAGTTTCACCGTGGAACCGTCAAGCCCGGCGACCCGGATACTTTCCACACCTGAATCGTTTTTCACCTTATAATACAACGATGTGGAGGTGGCCGTGTGGACATCGCTGAGGTGCTCAAATTCAATTTTCAGCCGTTTCAGGGCCAGCTGGGCTTTCTGGGTGATATCCGCGCTTTGCCGGGAAAGGACGTAGCTCTTGACAAAGGTGGTCAGGATCAGGCCGGTGGTGGCTGCAAGGATCGATGACAGAAGCAGTACCACGATGATTTCAACCAGGGTGAAGCCTCGCTGGTCACCCTTTATACGATTGCGGCTGAAAAAAATCATGGGGCCTGCCCTCACAGGATAGGGTGTGGTTTACATCGTGAAAATCGAGACCATCTGCCGTGAACCGACCTTGATCTTGACTTTCAGGACATTCAGGTTGACATTGTCGTCGATTTCCACCTGGGAAGCGTTGAAACCTATATACCTGTTCCTGACGACCGAGTACGATCCGAATTCGTTGTCCTGGTCTGAACCTTCGCCTCCGATGGCGGCTTTCAGGGTGGCCAGAGCACCGGGATCGGTCTTCTGAAGTCGGCTGTATTCCACGGTGATCCGTTCCATCACCGTGGCCACCTGCTCCTGCTCCCTGACATGGGCCACGCTGTTGCCGCTGGCTGTAAGTCCCGTGCCAAGATACCTCAGGGCCACCAGGGCCACGATGGAAAGAATCACGAGTCCGGCCAATATTTCCACAAGGGTCATGCCCCGGCTGTCATTCATGGAATAAACCCCGTATCCGGAGTGATGGTCACCGTCACGGTTCCAAGGGAGATGGAATCGAGCCCCGAAGGTCTTCCCCAGGTGTCGAACTGAACAGAACCTGTAACCGAAGCGGGCAACGACACAGACGCGTCACTTTCTCCCGGCAGAGTTTGAACCGTCTGAGATCCGCCCATGTCCCGGATCAGGCTGTAACCTGTCCCGCTGAAACTCATTCCCCAGGACACATCGGAATTCATGGCACGCATCTGGGTATAGCGGAGGTGGACTTTCAGCTTGTCCGCACTGGCCGCCGCATCCACTGTGCCTGTAGAATACCTTGAAACAATCACGGAGGTAATCACGGCCAGAAGAAGCAGAACAGCGATGATTTCAACCGTGGTGAATCCCGCTTCCTGAATTTTTTGGTCAGGGTCCATCGGCAGTCCACTTTCCCGGGCTTGTATCGTTCGACGGCATTCGTTTCAGATTGAAATCAAGTTTTTCCTGGAACACAAGCAGCCCGCCGTTGATGGCGGGCGACTGTGTTTTCCAGGAATAATCCTTTCCAAGGTCCGTATCCATTTTGGAGAAAACCGTCTTGTCGTTTCGGAATCCCCGGGACGCCAGTTTTTCATTGGCCCAGACCAACTTTTCCCGGCAGTTCAGCTCCGCCACAGCCGCAAACACAACCATGCGGTTATGGCGTTTCATCACCACATCGAAACGGTGAAGTGACGCTGCTGTAAGAAATCCCACAATCAGAAGCACCATGAGAATTTCAAGCAGGGTAAAGGCTCGTTCATCCAAACCGGGACATTTCATAGAACCTTGGTTTCAATCGTCATACTGTGTTCGTTACCAAACGGCTTTACTTTTTCCAGATTCCCGGAGCCGTATCGGTCGAGGCGGTTCTGGTCAAAGCCTGGGAAGCGTTTCCGAACTCGAGCGTTCCACCGGTTACTGTGGGAGCCGCAGTCCATGAATAATCGTCACCAAGATTGGCCGCATCGACTTCCGCAAAAACAGCGGCGTCAGTCAAAGTGCCGGAAAGTTTGATCTTGCCCCAGGCCATGTTTTCACGGCCGTTCAGCTCGGCGATTCCCGCATCGATGGCCTTCACTTCGGCGTTTGCCGTCAGGTCGATGTATTTGGGTACGGCCACGGCGGCCAGGATGCCCAGAAGAATCAGCACCGCGATAATTTCGACCAGGGTAAAACCACGTTGATCTTTCAACACATGTCGTTTCATCATTTTCCTCCAGATGGTGTGTTTGTGTATCCCGAAGGACACGGGTTGTTTATTTCACGTTTTAACGCATGGACACCGCGACAGGCACAGTGTTGTCTTTCATCTATTTGACCATTTTGGTCAGGTCCCACATGGGCAGAAAAATCGCCAGGGCGAAAAAACCCACCACCGCGGCCAGACCCACAGTCAACAAGGGGCCTATGGCTTCGGAAAGCCCCTTTACCGCATACTCCACCTCGTCGTCGTAATGAACCGCCACCTCCTTCAGCATTTCGTCAAGCGTTCCCGCCTCCTCACCGATGGCCACCATGTTGATCACCATGGGCGTAAAGTACTTTGCCGATCTCAGGGGCACGGCCATGCCCTGCCCTTCTTCCAGTTTTCCGGATATCATCCGGAACTGCCGGGTGATCGCCGAATTTCCAATGGTTTTCGCGAGCACATCCAGAGAGCTGAGTATCGCCACACCGCTTGAAAGAAGAATGGCGAATACGCTGCTGAACCTTGACATCACCGATTTGATGAAAAGGGGCCCCACAATGGGCAGAGCCAGAACCAGGCTGTCCCTGACAAAACGTCCCTGGTCCGTTCTTACGTACATGTAAATCGCAAAACCTCCAAAAACAACTCCGGCCAGCAGGAGATACCAAAAATCATGGAGAAAATTATACAGCAACAGACAAATTTTGGTCGGCAGGGGAAGATTGATCCCCGCCTTCTTGAAAATCGTGACAAACTTTGGAATGACAAAGGTCAACAGGATAAAAAAAGCTGCGACCAGAGTCATCACCACGATGGCCGGATACCTCAAAGCCGACTTGATATCCGACTTGATCTTGTTTTCATGCTCGATAATGTAGATCAGCCTTTCCAGGATATCCGGCAAAGATCCGCTGACTTCACCGGCCTCGATCATGCTGACGTAAAGAGGTGAAAACACGTCGGAATGTCTGGCGAACGCCTCGTTGATGCTGGTTCCTTCGCTCAAGTCTTTCCGGATCGTGCGGATGGTTTTTTTCAGCCGGACGTTTTCCGTTTGTTCCACAAGGATATCGAGAATCCGGAGAATGTTGACCCCGGCCTTGATCATGGTCCTGAACTGCTTGGTGAAAATCACCAGATCCTCAGGCCGGACAGGGTTCAGCCGCTCGGCCAGATCGGAAAAACTGAACTCGGCTCGCCCTTCCTTCCCTTGACGGACATGAATGGGAATCAACCCCATGTTGCCGATGAGCTGTTCGGCTTCCTGGGGAGAGGCGGCTTTGATGTTCCCTTTCATTTCCCTGCCTGAAGGGTCGATGGCTTTGTAGATGAAATTCATAAAGCTCCGATTCACCCTTTTTCTAAACCATGACAGCCGATGCGGCCTCTTCGAACGTGGTGATTCCCTGTTTAATCTTATCGGCTGCGGCCTGTTTCAACGTAAGAAAATTTCCCGCATTGACAGCGTGCCGGGTGATCTCATGGGAAGATGCCCTGTTCAAAATCAGTTTCTGGATCTCCTCGTCGATGACCAGCACCTCGTAAAGCCCGACACGGCCAGAAAACCCGGTCTGCCTGCAATGAAAACACCCTTTTCCGTAAACGTATTCCGCAGGCTCCGAAGGATCGATCCCCCAGTGCCTGAGCACGGTTTCAGAGGGTTTGTAGGGTGTCCGGCACTCGCTGCACACTTTACGGATGAGCCGTTGTCCAACAGACGCCAGCATCACCGATGAAACAAGGAAAGGTTCGATGTCCATTTCGATGAATCGTGTCACGGCCCCGGCCGCGTCGTTGGTATGAACGGTGCTGAGAACCCTGTGACCTGTCATGGCTGCCTGAACCGCGACTTTCGCCGTTTCCGAATCCCTGATTTCACCCACCATGATCACGTCCGGGTCCTGCCTCAGTATGGCCCGGAGTCCTTCAGCAAAGGTCATGCCCGCCTTACGGTTCAGTTGAACCTGGCGTATGCCGGCCATGCGAAACTCCACAGGATCTTCCACGGTGATGATGTTCACGTCCGGCGTGTTCACCGTTTTCAGCAGGGAATAGAGGGTGGTGCTTTTTCCGCTGCCCGTTGGGCCTGAACTCAGAATCATCCCGTAGGGTTTCCGGATCATCTCGCTGATCTTTTTCTGGTCATTTTCATGAAATCCAAGCTGGGCCAGGGAAAACACCTCGGTACTCGTGTCCAGAAGCCTCAGAACCATGTTCTCCCCGTAGATGGTGGGCATGGTGGAAACCCTCACGTTGATTTCCCTGTTGTGAGCCCTCATGGTGAACCGGCCGTCCTGGGGAATCCTGGAAACAGAGATATCCAGCCCTCCCTGGATTTTAAGGCGTGAAATCATGGACAGCAACATGTTTTTCGGAGGCGATGGCACGTCCTGGAGTTTTCCGTCCACACGGAACCGGACCTGGACATGGGTTTTTTCAGGGCTCAGGTGGATGTCACTGGCCCTGTCTTTCACGGCCTGGGCCAGGATGGAATTCACCAGACGGATGACCGGCACCTCTTCGGCCATATCCTTCAGGCTGCTGACCTGGAAATCCGCACTGTCTCCCAGACTGTCGTCCCGCACCCCGATTTCCAGGCCCATCTGGTCCATGGCCTCGTCGATATCCGAATGGGCGCTGTACAAGATGGCGGTAAGGTGATCCACTTCCTTTTCCGTGGCGATCACCGCTTCCACTTCCAGGTTGGAATAAATCTCAATGGCGTCCACGGCGGAGATGTCCATGGGATCGTCCATGGCGATGGTCAGAAGGTTGCCTTTTTTTCGTACAGGAACCACCCGGTATTTTTTCGCCACATCCTGGGGCAGAACCTCGCTCAGGGAAACATCCAGCGGGTAACGGTTTGAATCGTAGGTGTCGATCCTGAGCTGGGCCGACACCAGTTCCACGATCTGGCGTTCGGAGACAAGACCCTGCCTCACCAGAAACTGCCCGAGTTTCAGGCCACTTTTCTTCTGCTCGAGGATGCATTCGTTCAGCTTGTCCCCGGTCAGGTAGCCTGCGTCAACCAGCATTTCACCGAGTCTTTTTTTCATCCGAGTCTCCACCGGTCGATGTTTTTCCCTGGACTTTAGCCTCCTCTGCCGTACGTTCTCCAAGAACCACCGGGGAGATGAAGATCAGCAGTTCCTCCATTTCCTGGCTGTCACTGTCCCATTTGAACAGATGGCCCAAGAGGGGGATATCCATCAGATAGGGAATCCCCTTGATGTTTCTCTCGCTTTTGTCCTTGTTGAGACCGCCGATCACCGTGGTGCTCCCGTTGTAAAGAACCACTTCCGTTTCGGCTTTCTTCGTGATGATTCCAGGGTTGCCGTTCACCACCACGCTGTTGTCAATTTCATCTTTGCTGGTGGAGATACTGAGACGGATCAGCTCCCTGTCGATCACATGGGGTGTCACATCCAGGTGGATCACAGCCTTTTTGTACTCCACACTGATTTCGCCGTCCTCGATGCTCTGATAAGGGATCTCCTTGCCGCTCTCGATCATGGCCTTCCGGTTATCCACGGTGGTAATGGACGGATTGGAGAGGATTTTCAGCTTCCCCTCACTTTCAAGGGCGGACAGCTCCAGGGAAAGAATGTTTCCGTTATGGGTGGAGGAAAACCCCAGAAAAGGACCGTCGGTCACGGAAAGATCCATACCCGCCGTAAAATCCCCGTATCCCCTGTTCCATTTCGCCCCCAGCTCCCGTGCGGTGGACTGGTTGGTTTCAACGATCCACGCTTTGATCAGCACCTGGGGCGTGGGTCTGTCCAGCGCTTCGATCACAGGAAGGATCTTGGTCATTTCCTGGCGCGTGGCCCTGATCACAAGGGAATTGGTATGGGAATCCACGGTGATGGTGCTTGTTTCAGGTTCAACAGGGGCCTTGTCGGCCTGTTGACCGGAAGAAGCCGGTGCTTTTCGGTCAAGAAAGACCAGCAGGCTTTCTTTGAGCAGTTTGGAATCCGCGTAGTCTATTTTGATAATCCGGGTCATCAGGGGTTCCATCTTTTCAAGGGACTGCTTGAGTTTTTCCCGGTTGAGTTCCGCCACCAGGTCCTCATCGGTCATGACCCGGATGATCCGGCTGTCGTATACATAGGAAAGCCCATGGGTTTTCAGGATGTTTTTGAAAACCTCGTCCCAGGGAACCTGGTCCACGGCCACATTGATCTTACCTGTCACTTTTTCGCTGACCAGAATATTGACATCCACGGACCGGGCCAGGGATCGCAGAACCGTGGGCAAGTCGGCGTCTCCCATTTTCAGGCTGACCAGACGCCTGGGAAGGGGCCGGGTTTTTTCCACGGAATACCGGCCCGTGTCCCTTTTGATATCGAGATTTTTCTTTCGCGGAGGCGGAGAATACCCCATGGATGCTTCAGTGCTTTTAGGGGACGCCTCTTCAAGGCGGATAGACTTCTTCTTTTCCTCGAACGTCCGGCATGACGTGAGAAACGCCAGAAAAAGAACCGCCATGATCAGTCGTGGGATGAAACCACCATAGGTTGGCGTTTGTTCTTGTTTCATTTCAAGCCTCCTTCCAGGGGCAGGATGCGTTTCTTCTTCATGCCCTCCGCAAGGACAACACGGTAAGGATCGATGTTCTTCACCTGCATAAAGGTCCCTTCAACAATGTCGCCCACTTTGTATTCCTTTTTGTTGATCAGCGCGAACATGCGGTGGCCGCTTCTCACATAGCCGTTGTAAACCAGATCCACGTCCTGTTTCCGGGCGCTCAGCCTCCTAGGTAGAAAGGGGCTGGAAATCCGGTTTCCCATGATCATCGAAATGTCGTATCCCGCAAGGGACGTTCCGCCCGAAGCCTTGACCTGTTCCGCGATACTGGCCACAAATTGCTGGGTGTCCCCTTCTCCTGCCCCCCCATCCTTGGTTTTCACCGGACCGTTCAGGATCACGATCGCTCCCCAGACCGCGGCGGCCACGCTGGCAAACACAAGGATCTTTTCACGTTTATTCATGAACGGCCCTCCCGGAGGGTCTGTCTATGTTGATCATGATGTCGAGAAGTTCAAATTCGGAATGAATCTGGATCAATGAAACACCGCCGACCGAGGGGTCGGAAACCAGTTCCCTTAAAAACGCGAGAAAACCGGAAAAAGAGCCTGTCATGGAAAAGCCTGTTCCAGGTGTCGAAAGGACGGCCCCGGAATCGGCATAACGGATTTCATCCACCCAGCCGGGAATCATCCTGTGTTTCAGTGCCAGGGCTTTCAGATCCTGACCGCTTAAATCCCCGTATCGATTGAAAGTCCGATCTCGGGGAAACAGTTCCAGCTCTTTTTCGACAACCTCGTTTTCCTTGACAAGGGCTCCGTGGAACTGTTCAAGGAAAGCAAGGTCGCCGATCTTTTTTTCCAATGCGTTTTTCTCGTCCGACCTTTTCTCCATCCGGCCATGATCCAGAAAAGCCAGAAAGCCCACCCCACAGACAAGCACCGCGAAAACGGCCAGCAGGACCTTGTTGAGCGGAGTCAGAACGGCAAAAAACGTGTCATGGTCTCGATGTGTCATTGATTGTCAGATCCATTTCAAAATAAAGAACCTGTTGTTCTCCCTGGCCAGCCAGGGAAGCCTGGGCCGAATGGGTCACCGTGACCTGACTGACGCCGTTCAGCTTCTTGAGATTTTCCACATAAGCCTCGTGTTCGCTTTTCGCCTGTTCGGGCTGGCTCACGAGAACCACACCCCTTAGCTCCACACGTGCTGTTTTCGGCCCTTCCTGGGCCTGTTCGAAAAGAAAGGAGGTCAGCCGGATATTGCCACGGGTCACCCGGCAGATGTCTGTAAACACCGCGACACCCATCGCGTTTTTTTTCAGCTTTTCGAGCTGTTTTTTACTTTCAGACAGCCTGTCCGCCAGGACCTGGATTTTTTCTTTCCCGTAGAGAGACTCCCGTTGGGCCAGATCCGCGGTCATCAGGCTTATGGCTGCGGCCTGACGCTTGTCCCTTTTGATGGAGACACGGTGAAAAACAATGCCGGCAACCAGGGTCACGGCGATGAGAAGACAGAGGATCGCCGTCATTTTTTTGTTTTTACGGCTGTTCTCCCTGTCCTTGTAGGTGAAGATGAAGTTCAGGGTGTGGTCGTTGTGGGAAAGAGCCAGACCGGCGGCCGGGACAAATTCGTCGAAACGCGAAGGGTTGTCCTGTTCTTCCAAAGGAAAAGGGTTGATGGTATGAACGGGGATGCCAAGCTGATCGCCTGTGAACTTCAGGAGACGGCGGTACGAACACAAAGGGCCGGTAAAGTAGATCCGTTCGACCTTTCGACCTCCCGTGGTCATGGAAAAATGCTCGAAGGTCCTTTCGATCTGACGGATCAGGCGGTTGACCACAGGAATGATCCGGCCGAACGACGCCTCCCTGTCCTGAGCTGTCCCCTTTTCCAGCATCTCGATCATTCCAAAGGATTTTTCGTTCAAAGACGGCGTCTCGACGGCTGGAACGTCAGACGGGCTATCCCCGGCTGGCTCTTTCTCCTGGTCTGAAAGATAGCGGTCCATGTCGATGACCGCTTCCTGCTGTTTTATCTCTCTGACGGCCGGCTCCAGAAGCACTTCGTCCATGCTTCGGGTTCCGGTTTTGATGTCGCGCGACAGGATCAGGTTGCCCTCTGAAAAAATGTCGATCCTGGACCAGTCGGTTCCGATGAACAGGGTGCCGATATGGCGGCTGCCTTCCCCTGAATAACCTGTTCTGAACAGGTTCTGGAATGCGAAGGACGTGACGGTGATGCCGGTGAGCGGTCTGCCCGCCAGTTTGAAAACAGACTTGATGTCTTCGAGATCGGACACCGGCGCGGAACAGGCGAGGATTTCCAGTTCTTTTCTTCCCTTGGTTTCACGGCTTCCAAGAACGTCGAAGTCGAACACCAGGGGCTCGTCTCCAATGGCCGCCTCTTTTTTGAAGGCCCAGAAAACGGTTTTGGGAAGGTGCTTCCGGGGCGCGTCAGGGACCACGAGAAACCGGGTTTCCACACCCTTTGACTGGATGGTGCACCAGATTTTCGCTTTTTTATAGGAACCCAGGCATTTTTTAAGAGTCTTTTCAAGGATCTCAGGAAATTCCGGGCTCTTGCGTGTCACTCCATGTCCGTAGGGCTCTTTACCCCAGGCCAGGATCTCAGGGGTTTTTCCGGAATCCACCCGGGCCACCACGTAAATCAGGCCGGTGTACCCCAGGACAAGGCCTGCGTTGAGTTCACCGCCAAAGCCCTTGAAACCCATCACTTTTTCGGACGTTTTCTTGTTCACCAGGCCACCCGGGTTTTCACTGTAAGTATCGGATTGTTGTCAGTCGATGACAAAGACGCTACGGAAAGCGATTCCCCCCATGGAATCGCTCTCCCATTTTCTTTCCTGTTCTGCCGATGCAGCTTCAACGTTCGGCCAGATCTGCCCATCGGGCCTGTGATCAAGGCCTGGCTGACCAGCCCGAAACCATGATCTGTATGATCCATCGGTCTTTCGGAAAAAAAATTTTAATACATATTAAACCGGCAATAATAAAGCTTAAATTATTGGCAAGGGAGCGGTTTAGGTGTTTAGTGGTTTAGGGTTATTCGACGAATGGACTTTGAATTGATAATTCGTCAAAAAAATATAAATAAACAATAGGTTATGATAATAATCTTTTCAAAACCTAAACACCTAAACCACTAAAAAGCTAAATCCCTGGGTTGCCATCTCCCTTGTTTGTGCAAACACGTTTTTAAAGGTATTTTATTGCCG